>Ga0210406_10000003_pt1 | contig 419016 bp, 352 predicted proteins | sample IncBWC30MmetaG_FD_155454 | JGI IMG/M metagenome (GOLD analysis project Ga0210406, IMG submission 155454) | Forest soil microbial communities from Barre Woods Harvard Forest LTER site, Petersham, Massachusetts, United States - Inc-BW-C-30-M | ecosystem: Environmental > Terrestrial > Soil >... | reverse complement strand
ACTTCCACCTCGACCGGCTGCTCGATTGCGTAAGCGATCGCTCTCGCGATCGCGCTGGCCGGGATGGCCATTTTCATGAACTCGCGCAAATTCTTTCTGGTCGCTTCGTCCGAGCTGCTCTCCGACAGTTCTGTGGCAATCGCGCCAGGTGAGATCATGGTGCAGCGGATATGTTGGGAGTGCAGTTCCATCCGCAGTCCTTCAGTCAACGCGCGCACAGCCGCCTTGGTGGCGCAGTAGACCGTCCCACCGGGGGCGAACATTTTGATCCCGAAAACCGAAGCCATGTTGATGATGTGACCGCTCTTCTGCTTTTGCATGTGGGGCAGGGCAGCGGCAACCCCATATAGAAGTCCTTTGATATTGACGTCAATCTGCCGGTCCCATTCATCTACTTTGAGAGCCTCGATCGGTGCGATGGGCATGATACCGGCGTTATTGAGGAGTACATCGACGCGGCCGAAACCGTCGACGGCCCTTTGGATGAGCGCTTCCACTTCTGCGCGCTTCGTCACATCGGTGGCAAATCCGATGGCTTTGCCGCCGGTGGCCGAGATCTCTTTAACTACTGCGTCGATTCGGTTCGAACGCCGCGCTCCTAATACAACTTTTGCTCCTTGTTCTGCGAGAAGCTTCGCGGTGGTTTCCCCAATGCCGCTGCTGGCTCCGGTGATTACTACAACTTTGTCGGTGATATTTGACATTTCCATTCTCTTTTTTCCTTATTTAAGAATTTGCTTTTCACGGCGGCTGACGTCCTGCAGCAACTCTGAAGCGCCGTCAGCGATTTTCGGCTGCTCCCGGACATCTCCCGAAGTGGCCACCAACACGCCGAGCCGGACGATCCGCGTAACTTCGTCGAGCGATCCCAAATGCTGCCGCACGACAGCAAGGGCGTTGAGCGCTGCGAGGTAAGCGGCCTTGCGTCCGGTTTGCAGGTCGAGTTCCGCGCCGATGCGCCCGATGAATTTCGCTTCGCGGCCTACAGTGGGAAGCATTCCGGTGAGAAAGAGCAGGTTGCCCGTCTGCACCGCCTCCGCGTAGATACCGAACGGCTCAGGCGGCGCTGGAAGCTTGATGCCAAGTTGCCTTAGCCGCTGCTCGGCAGTGGCAAGACGAGGGCCATCCCCGCTTAAGATTTTCCCTTTCGAACCCGTATTCATTGATCTCGCTCCAGCGGCTTCCGTTTTGATCGTCCACATTCTGATTTTTCAAAGTGTCCCATTTTGGAGGCTGCGCCGTTATTGGGCGCTGAGCAGCTAAGGCTGGCCCACGAAATCTCCCAAGCGATTTTCTGCATCGCTGGGTTTGCAAAAGCCTCGCTCTATCAGCGTTTTGATTCTCTGCTGCGTGGCCGGTCGTGCCATCGAAGCAACGCAAGCATTCCACCCGGATTCGATTTCGATATCAGGCGGCAAACTAGCAACGTTGACTAGGCGCTTGGTATCCATGATTGTCTGTTTGTCGAAGGAGGCGATCCGGGTGGCAAGCGCATCGACAAACCTGTCAAGATCAGCATCCGGCAACGACCGATTCACATAGCCGTAGAGCTCGGCAAGGTCTCCTGGGACGTCGTCCGCGCTGAGAATTACTTCAAGGGCGCGTCCTCTTCCCATGAGGCGCGTCAGGCGCGCCATTGGACCGCCGCCGGGCACCAGACCGGCGCCGACTTCAAACTGCGACAATATGGCTTTTTCGCGACTGGCAAAACGCATGTCGCAGGCAAGGGCAAGCTCACTTCCCATTCCAGTCGCCCGCCCACGAATCAACGCTATCGATACGACAGGTGCACGACTCAGGCGCACGAGCATCTCAGGCCATGGATGCAAGCCCGTAGGTCTAGGAGGGAGATGCGCCAAATCGTCAAGGTTGGCAAGAAAATCGAGATGAATCAGAAAGAAACCTTCAACCGCACTGTCAAAAACCACCACCTTAACCTTCTCGTCAGTTTCGATTGCCGTGATGATCTCGCCCACTTGCGGAAGCATCTCCGGACTGAAGATGTTGAGCGGCGGGTGGTCAATCGTGACTCGCCAATACTCGGGCGAGCGCCGGACCAGACGTATCTCAGTAGTCTTTGTTGCTACGTAATTCTGAGCTTTCATGGTGTTCTCTCCTCATCATTTGGCTTCATATTTGACTTTATGTCGCGGTTATCTTATGGCCCTTTTGTCACCGGCTTCGATGAGGTGGTCCCACATAGGGAAGCTCAACTAACAGATCGCCGTGCGGCCCCATGGGGAAACCCAAATCGGGACCGGAGTACATGGTGCGACATGGATGATCTTTCTCCTGCGATCGGGATCATTGGCTCCCGGCTTTCGCGGCAGCTTGCTCGATGAAGTCTGCGACGGCTTTCGGTTGAGAAAGCATTGGCACATGACTGGAGGGAACCGTGATGGATGTAGCCTTCATTGCTGCCGCTTCGGTCTTCTCAAGCTCCGGAGGAACGGCCCGATCGTTGCTGGCAATCACGCACCAAGATGGCTTGGTCTTCCACGCGGCAGTCGTGATTGTGGCCCCAAAAACAGCTGCTGCTGTGGGACCCTGCGTCGCCGCCAAGAGCTGCTCCTCCTTGTCTGGCAGATCCTGGGCGAAGTCTTCAGCGATTCCCTTTGGGGTCACCGTCAGAAAACCTTCAGCATCCGCCCGGACTTCGCTGCCTAGCGGAGCCGGCGGAAACGGTTTGGTGACGGAAGCAACGGACTCACCATCCGACGGCGCGAGCGCAGCCACATAAACCAACCCGACTACCTTTGGATCGTTTCCTGCCTCCGTGATAACCACTCCCCCATAGGAATGGCCCACTAGCAGTACAGGGCCATCCTGCAACGCGATGGCGCGCTTGGTGGCGGCAACGTCGTCAGCCAGCGAGGTCAATGGGTTCTGCACGGCGACCACATGCAATCCCTTGGCTTGAAGCAGTGGAATCACTTTGGACCAGCTTGATCCATCGGCCCACGCACCGTGAACAATGACAATGTTTCTAACCCCTTGCGGGGAGTTCGCCTGAGCGACCGTTCCCGTGTGAAACACCGCTGTCAGTAGGAATCCTGCAATTGCGATCAAAGCAGTTCGGTATGTTTGCGAGAGCGTCATATTTTTCTCCTTCGTTGCATCAAGATTGAAGTCATAGTTCGTCACACGCTTGCCGTAATCACAGCCCGCGAGAGCCGACGCTGTCCTTGTAAAACGGTCTGCTACAGGTCCGGGCTTACATCACGTTGAGCGTAACGTCGATGTTGCCCCGTGTAGCGTTGGAATATGCACATGTCTCGCCGTGCGTGGCGTCCACAATGGCCTGGGCGACTTCGCGCTCCAAGCCCGGCAGGGTCACGTTAAGCCGTGCTCGGAGGAAGTAAACCTCGCCAGAATTGCACAGGTCTATTTCGGCATCGATGGCTGCGTCAGCCGGAAGTTTGACCTTCATCTTGTTGGCCACAAGCCCCATCGCACTAATGAAACAAGCCGACCAACCAGCGGCAAACAACTGCTCCGGATTGGTACCAGTTCCTGGGACTCTGGGAGCCGAGAACTTAACATCCAAGCGGCCATCATCACTGCGGGAGACGCCGCCACGCCGACCGCCCGAAGTATGGGTCTTGGCGGTGTATCGCACCTTCGTGGCTTCCTGGTTGGAACCAGCTAATGCGTTGGGTTTTTGATAAGTGGTCATCCTTATTTATTTTTCTCCGTGCGCCGGTCAAAACCGGCAAGGTGTAGTGAATGAAAGTTTCATACGCTGAAGGATTAGCGAGCCAGAACGCCCCGAGTCACGTGGAGCCGCTTGCGAGGCGACAACGAAGCGTCCCAGTCACCATTTGCCCGCGTGCGCCCCGCCATCCACGTGCAGGATTTCACCCGAAGTGAACGAGGCGTCGGTCAGAAACAAAGCTGCGTCGACGACTTCTTTGACCTCTCCGATCCTGCCGACCGGGTGCAACCCTTTGAGAAAGTCATGGGTTTCCGGTTTATGCATGGGAGTATTGATCACTCCTGGCGCTATGGTGTTTACTCGAATGCCTTCCTTCGCGTATTCAATGGCGAGGGCGCGTGTCACCGCATTCAAGGCGCCCTTCAGCATAATTTGAACGGCCGCCCCTACACCTGCGATCGGTTGGTCAACCAGGGTTGTTGAGATGTTGACGATGCTGCCCGATTTCTGCCGCAACATTTGCTTTACCGCGAGCTGTGACACGTAGAGAAAACCTGCAAGCGTCGTGGAGAGTAGAGTGTTGAAGTCTTCGGTCGTGTATTCGGTGAAAGGCTTCGGAATAAAAACACCCGCATTGTTTATCAGCACATCGATCCGGCCAAATCGCGATACGGCAGTATCCACAATCGTTGCGGCCGTGCTTGGGTAGCCGATGTCTCCATCAACCAGTGCAACATTCGCGGCCGCTGCGAATGGATTTGCTTTGGTAATGTTTCGCGAGTTTGCGACTACGCTGTAACCTCGTTTCAGGAACGCTTCGACGAGTCCCGCTCCGATCCCTCGCGAGGCACCAGAAACAATTACTGTCTTCGTATTTGCCATTTGTAAGCTCCCTTTAACATCCAGTTCGCACGGACAGTAGAACCTCGCACTCAGCCTTTTAAGGGTGTGTTTGCGAGGATCTCCACCTTTTCCACCTGCGGAGGAACCGCAAATAATTCGCTGGCCCGCGCCCCCAATACCTTCGCGATCCCGCCAGTCAAGTGGGCATTGCGGCCCGCTTCATTTGCAAAGGTGTCGAAGATGCCGAACTTCCCCGGCCCGATCTTGATCGCATACCATTTCAAGGTTCCTTTTTCATCCCGCGCGAGTGGCTGAGCTGACTTTAGAAATGCCTCGGCATCAGCCTCCTTACCTGCGCGTGCTTCGAGCCTGACTAACAATCCAATTGCTTCCATTGACTCTCCCTCCTGTGTGAATTAGTTCCGGCCGATTGACCGACCTCTGCTCACAACTGTGAGTAGACTGCAGATCGGAAACGGACTTGTGCGGATTTCTGCTCGGATGGTCGGAATCTTGCTAGATTCATGCTCCCCAAGAGAGAACTCCATCGACTTACATCTGAGTCTGGGGTTTGTCTTGAGGGAACGACGACGAGAGTTCGAATGAGCTACGGCGTGGCCAAGTCAGAATGGTTGACGGAGGACACCGTGCTGAGGCGGATGCAAGGAGCGATGAGTTACAAATTCCGGATAGAGCTGGACGCTAACAACGAAGTGAAAGGCAACTCGTGAGTGACGTTGTGGCTGCGAACCACAAATCACAGGCGTAGCGTATCTTCGGAATGGGTTTCCGAAGCGCAAATCACTTCGGAGTCCAGAAAATCCTGGCGATACCGAGTTGGACTAACTCCACAGACATCACGAAAGACCTGCGCAAAGTGCTGCTGAGTTTTGAAGCCACAGGCCACGGCCACGTCCAATACTCGCGCATCCGGAGCACGCAACATGGCTTTAGCACGCTCAACCCTATGGCGCAGCACAAATTGATGCGGGGGTTCGCCCGTTGACTTGCGAAACATCCGGGCGAAATGAGCTGTGCTTAAGCCTATCGATTGCGCCATCTCGTCGAGACTCAAGTCGTCTCCCATCTTCGCGTGGACCAACTCTTTAATTCTTCGCAAGCGCGCGAAGCCTAGTCCGCCTCGATATATCTGCACAGGACGGTGCCTTACTGCGTGACCCTTGACCAGGGCTACGGCCATCGCCTGTTCGACAGAATCCAGAAACAGCCGCCCGCTCGGAAAGCCAGCAACCATCTCCGCACGAGCGGCCGCGACCAGCGCACTCAGGCGGGAGTCATCAAACTTGCGTGAAGGGCGCAGTTCTACCTCGCCATAAGCTCCGTCAGAGCTGGCCATCAGGGCCGCATCGGAAATACCGAGCTGCAGATGCGGTACGTTCATGAGTCCGACCCACTCTCCCTCATGACGATGGCACAGTGCTAAGTCGCACGCCGAGTAGTCGAACTTCTCCAGCGCGGAACGCTTCGAGCCCCACTCAATTGAGCCGGGCGCCAACATCATTGCGAAAGCCTGATCATGCCGTACCCAATGACGCGGCTCTGTGTCAGAGTCGGGTGGAAAGAGTTCAACTCTCATTGTTTTGCTCCATGCCGTCGTGTTGTGGCCGAGGGCTCTCCAGGCGCTGTTCAAAATCGTCTGATTTGATGTATCTCTGTGGCAAAGCGATACATGTATCTCGACACGAAGGTAAGGCTTTCAAACAAGGTCTGGGCACGCCACCTGGTGGGTCTCCCGGCTTGCCTGAGTTCAAAATGGATAGCTGCGTAATGATGGGTAGTCGCTTCTGTCATGTCGAGAACTCGGCAGTCGGCGATGAGGTCCTCTAACCACTGCTCATACCGCTCTGGGTAACGCGACTGTCCAATGCCGTAGCGATATTCGCCGAGTACCATGCATTCGTTTCTGGAGGTGCATTCGTTTCTGGCCGTTGCATTTCGTCACAATTTCAGAACTACTGAAGCGATCCCCACAGCGCGCGGAGCGTCCATTCGTTTTGGACGAGTGCGAATCCCTCATCGTTCCCTGTTAATTTCTTGAATCCCGCGAGAACGGGAATTAACCACTTTGTGGACAGCAGTTTCGGTGGGTGGCGCACCCTTTCTTCTCATCTTCTTTTCTTGATTCTTGTTTGGGATTCCCAAATGTGGGTGCCGCACTCCGCGTTTTTTCGCGGGGTGCGGGTGTCGAATAGTTACTGGATCGCTTGCGTCTGGCTGTCCGAAGCGGCGAACTCGCCCGGAACCCACAAAATGCCTTTCACTAAGGCGATTCCGAGATCACAAACCACTAGAGTCGTTCTGTTTTGGCACCCGGCAGTTGGATGAGATAATCCAGGGACCACAGAAGGAATTTCCAGATTGAGGTTCTTTGGAGGCTTAAAGCAGTGCCAGGCGCTTGAATTCATCCCGCACGGTTCGGTAGCACTCACAGGCGGTCTTCTCGAGACCGGAGCGATCCTTAATAGTGACAAGTCCCCGCGTATAGTCGATCAGGCCGGCCCGATGCAAGAGGCCCGCAGCCAGGGTGACCGTAGTGCGAGGCGCGCCCAGCATCTGCCCGAGAAAGCCATGCGTTAACTGCAGCCGGTCAGATCCCATTCGATCCCGGCAGGTCAACAACCAACGAGAAAGCCGCTCCTCGATAGTGTGCAGCCGGTTGCAGACAGCAGTTTGTGAGGTTTGCACGAGAAACGCCTGCACGTATTTTTGCAGAATGTTTCGGAATTCACTGGTGCGCTCAAATTCCTCTTTCAGGACTTTCGCCTCGATGCGAAAGCCCGAACCCTCGATCTGAATGAATGTTCGTCCTGGTGCGCCGCCGGTACCGAGCAGAATCGGAATACCCACGACTCCATCACAACCAATCACACCGACCTCGACAGTGTCGCCATTTTCCACCGTCACGACTACCGACGCGATGCCATCTTCCAGGAAATAGGCATGCGTGAGCTTTCCATCCAAGAGAGTCTTTTCTTGTTCTAGAGTCACCATTGAAAGGTGCCGCGCGATTCTACTGATCTCATCTTTGGGTAGGGCTGCCAATATTCGATTGTTGTAGTGCTGCTTGGGCGGGTTCATATTCGCTCCTACGCCGAAAAAATCCGGCATCTGGATGCGCAAATGAACCAGCCTTAGGAAGGCGGGGAGAGATGCGTATGAAGATGTAATTCAATTGTACGCGCCTAGTGGCGAGAGAGATTCGTCTAAGCCGCAATTATCGCTGCAAAGAAAGAGCTTAGTTCATTGAATGAGCACTTGCGGCGCCCTGGTCGCAGCTGAACCCATATCTCACGATTCGATTTCCAGTCGAGCAACCGTGGTCGTGCGTCCGGTATCGACATAAGTGAGAACCAGGCACAATGTGCGCGTCCGAAGCAGCACGAAAGCCGGGCGAAGCGGCAACCGTTTTTTCTATCTTCCTGCCTGCCGGTGACCCGAGACGATTGTCGAGACTTAGCGAGCGGCCTAGTAGACCAATGTTGTAAGCAGGGCCGTTTCATCAACTATCCCGATGATTGCGTCACGCCTTAGGCAAACTTCCTCGATGTGTTCCGCGCCGATGCTTTGCAGAATCCCCAGCGAATCAAATCTGCCGAATATCCTAGGTCCGATTCCAGACAGACACGCTCATGCTCCTGGCATAACATTTAGTTTGTTCACGCCTTGGACGTTAAGGTCGTTGAGGTGAAGGCCGGATGCCTCACATGGTCGCACTTGCGGTAGGGCGAGATCCACTGCTCTTGGAAACTCGGGGTCGAGTGCTCCGAAACGCCGGATATACCGTAGTCTCTGCGCTCTCGGTCGAACAAGCTCTCCAAAGTTTTGTTTCCCGCGACTTCGAGATCGTCATTCTGTGCCACTCGCTCCCGCGGCGGGATAGAGAGCGGCTAACCTATGCTATCCACGCCCATAGCCCGAACACACCGGTGATTGTAGTGACGGCCAGAGTTAGCGCGATGGACAGCTTTGCTGATGCCATGATCGAGAACGAACCGGAGATACTGCTTCAAGAAATTCCGAGAATACTGCATCAGGCTCCTGAAAAATATCAGCGCGAGCCTAAGAGAGCATGAGCATGAATGGCTTCCAAGTTCCGATTGCTGATGCAGCGGGAATGAAGATGCAGCGTCGACTATTACATTCATGGAAAGAGATAGCGTCTTATGTCGGACGCGGGGTCCGCACCATTCAACGTTATGAAGTGCAGCTCGGCCTGCCAGTGCACCGGCCCGCCGGCAGCTCGCGAAGCGCAGTGATGGCTTTCTCCGACGAGATCGATGCCTGGCTAAGTCGGACGCCAGTACATTCTCAGGAGATCATTAACCTCGTTGTGAAACCTTCCGAGACGCGATCCAAGACGGTGCTGAACGGTAATCGTGTCAGCAATGGCATCGACACCTGTCCCTTGTGCTGCGGGACGGGCAAGATTTCTAATTCGAAACATGTTGAACCCCGGCCCGGATCGGAGTCGATTCCACAAATAGAAAATTAAGCGATGGCCAATTGGATGCGTCCCACCTAACGAGACCCGTAATTCGTCGCCTTTGGGCGGGTGGCGCACCAGGTGCTCCACCCGCCCGGAATAACGACGAATGTTCACCTCTATTCGTATCGAAGGGCTACCATCGGATCGACCCGCATTGCGCGGCGAGCTGGGATCCAGCATGCAGCGAGGCCAACCAGCATCAGCAACAGCGCGACACTCGCGAATGTGACCGGATCATAGCTGCTAACGCCGAAGAGCTGGCTGGCCATAAGACGCGTCAAAACCAGGGAAGCTGCAATTCCGACAAGCGCGCCGACCGTCGTCATCTTTGCGCCATGACTGAGTATGAGATTCAGAATGTCCCGACGCTGAGCGCCCAGGGCCATGCGTACACCGATCTCCTGCGTACGCTGGCTCACAAAATAGGAGATCACGCCGTAGAGGCCAACGCACGCCACCGCCAGCGCGAGGGCGGCGAAGAGTGCAAACAGGATCATCGAGAAGGTGCGTGCGGCCATTGAGCTCGACCAGAGGTCTTCCATCGTCTGCACGTTGTAGATCACTTCACGCGGATCGATCTCTCTGATCGCGGCGCGAACCTGCCCCATGATCGCCGCCGGATCGCCGTTCGTGCGCACCACAACAGCGACTCCGTTGGCGACCAAGGGCATAAGTTTTTCGGGAAGCTGCATGAACGGATAGAAAAATTGCGCTTCGATCGTGGATTTCTCGTCGGCGCCAGGTCCCCACTGTTTCACGTGTCCAACTACGCCCACGATTTCAGCTTGCACGTCGAACTGCTCCAGGTTCACGCGCTTTCCCAAAGGATCCTGATTAGGAAAGTAAGTACGCGCGAACACATCGTCGATGTCGATCACCTTGGGCGCACGCTCATCGTCTTGCGGCGTGATGAATCTTCCGCGCTCAAGAGTGATTCCCATTGCCTGCTGAAAACCTGCTTCGGCAAGATAAAAAATTGCCGGATGCATGTCGTTGTCGTGCGCCGGCTTGGGCTCGCCTTCGATCCAGAATGGCAACGATGAATCGTGAATCATCGGCCGTGAGCCCAAGGTTACGGATGCCGCCTGTACGCCGGGAAGGGAGAGCATCTTGTCGTCGAATGCACGCAGTCGAGCGCGTGTTTCGGCGGCGCTGGTGTTGGGCGTGGATGGCAGGGACACACTGAACGTGATCGCATGACTGGGATTAAAGCCTGGATTGACGCGCCAGAGCGCCCCGAGCGTCCGCAACATCAATCCGGCACCTACGAGCAGAATCAGCGTCATCGCGATCTCGCTGGCGACGAACATTCCATGCGCGCGATGACGAGCGCCGCTAGTGCCGCGCCCGCCTTCGTTCATTGTTTGTTGCAGGCTCACTTGGCTGCTCTTCAGCGCGGGCGTGAGGCCGAAAGCAATTCCCGAAAGGAATGAAACTGCCAGCGTAAACAAGAGCACTCGCGCATCGATGTGCACTTCAGTCGTGCGTGGCACAGTCGCAGGCATTACGCCGAGCAGGGCCCGCGTGCCCCAAAATGCAAACAAAAGGCCCAGCACTCCGCCGAGACCAGCAAGCAAAACGCTCTCGGTGAGTAGCTGGCGGACAATACGCGTGCGACTCGCTCCCAGAGCCGCGCGGACCGCAAACTCGCGCGACCTTCCGATCGACCGCGCGAAAACCAGGCTCGCAACATTCGCACAGGCGATCAGCAACAGAAATCCCACAGCAGCCTGAAGCACGAGCAGCAACGGCTGAATGTTGCCCACAATATCTTCTTTTATCGTAAGTAGGGTGATGCCGAGGTCTTTATCCGCTTCTGGATATGCTGCCTCCAGATTTCTTGCGATTGCATCCATCTCGGCCCGGGACTGCTCCAGCGTTACTCCCGGAAGAAGGCGACCGAACGCCCGTGCGCTAACTGAGATGCGGCGGTCACGGAATGACGGATCCCTCCACTGGCCGATGGGCGCGTAAACATCTCGACCGTTGCCGTAAAAAGTGAAGCTTGCGGGAACGACACCGATGATCTCGTACAACGAGCCATTCAGCGTTATCGATTTGCCGATTACCTCGGGAGAAGATCCAAACTTTCTTTTCCAGAACCCTCCGCTGATGACAGCCACAGACGACGCGCCAGGTTGATCGTCGTCGGCGCGGAGGGCTCTTCCCAGGATGGGATTCACACCTAAGGTTGAGAAAAACTCAGCGGAAATCATGTAGCCGCTCAGGCGCTCTCCTTCATCGGTACCCGTCAGGAGGTAGTCCTGATTCCGATAAACAGCCATGGATGAAAACAGCTTCGAATCGCGCTGCCAATCGAGGAAGTTCAGATAGGAAATGGTCTCCTTATCAGATCCTCGGTCGCGTCCGTATCGTCCGTATACGGCTATGAGCTGGCCTGACTGCGGATAAGGCAATGGATTCAGCAGAACACCGTTCACAACAGAAAAGAGCGCGGTGTTCGCGCCAATGCCGAGAGCCAGCGTCAGCGCGGCGATGAATGTGAGAGCCGGCCACTTCTTCCACATGCGTACCGCAAGCCGAATGTCTGATGCGAGCGTGTTCATGCGTCTCCCATGCTGGTGGCGTTACCAGAAGAGGACTTCGGCGGTGCAACCCTACAGGAGCATACCAGCACAGAAAGAAGGACTGCGGAGGGGATATGGATGTCTCGCGCCGCATCGTGAAGCGCACCCTGCGAAAACCACGCAGACCGGGGTCCCCAGAGACACGACTTTGTCGCTGGGGTGGGAGACCGGGGTCCCCAGCAACTCTTGTCATCCTGAGCTTGCCGAAGGATCATGTGGTTGGTTCTGGCTGTTTGTTGCTGGGGTGGGAGAGTGCGGCACCCGCATTCGGGAATCCCAGAACAGAAATCAAACAACTGAAATGCGAGCGAAAGGGTGCTTCACCCGCCCCGGACAAACACTGTTGTTAAAGCACAAAAGCCGAGGTCCGTTCGCTTGGAACTTGCAGGCGTACCAAATTCCCGATCTTTACTTCGTGGAGATTGTTTTTCCGGCTTTACGGATGATTGACCGCAACCAGATGTGCGCTGCGTCGGTATTCATTCGAGGGTGCCAAGCCATCAGGTAGTTGAATGTTCCGAGTACGGCCGGGGCCTTGACGATCCGGACGGAAGCATTGGAAGCCTCCAATTCCGCGATGCGTCTAGGCACTGTTGCGACCAAGTCAGTTCCGACCAGACTTCGCATCGCCGTTGTGTGATAAGGCACAAACATCGGGCAATGACGCTTAGCCCCGATCGCAGACAACCTTTTCTCCGGTATTGTCTGGATTCCGCCAACAATGTCGATTCCAATGTGATCTGCAGCGAGGTACTGCTTCAGTGTTAAAGCGCGTTTGAACGGGCTCTCTTTAGCGACTACACAAACGAACTCACCCTCGAAGATAACCTCCTTGGCGAAGTGCGCGGGGGCAGTGCCATCATCTGCAACAAGCAAAAGATCTATCCTGCCTTTCTCCATCGCCTCCAACTGCGCATCGTGCAGCGCGACGAATTTGAACGCCACCTTCCTTGCCGTCGGAAGGACGGTTCGGCACAACAGTGGACAAAGCACGTGCGCCGCATGGTCGGTCGCGGCGATTCGGAAGGAGGTTTCTTCCGTGCCCGGGTCGAAGTCCGTGCCGCTGAGCAAGCGATCCAATCGCGGCAATGTTGACTCCAGTTCGTGCCGGAGGCGTTCGCCTTTGGGAGTGGGCTCATATCCGGACGCGGTCCTGATGAGCAGATCGTCATGGAACATATCTCGCAAGCGCTGCAGCGCGCGGCTGACAGCTGGTTGGCTCAGGAAGAGGCGTGCGGCGGCACGAGTGACATTGCGCTCTTCCGCGAGCACGGTAAAGACGATCAAAAGATTTAGGTCTGCTTGACGTAATTGCGTCATACGCATGATGGCTATAGGTATTATGCATTGGACTTATGCTTTGGCAAGCTACATATTGCTTCTTGTCGGCAGGGATCCAAAGAAGAAGGCCAGCTGGACACAAGGAGAACGTCATGAAGAAGGTTGCGATTATCACCGGGGCCTCTGGTGGAATCGGAGGCTCGGTGGCAAAACGACTGGCCAAAGATGGATTTTCGGTGGTCGTGAACTACGCGGGAAAACCGGCCCCAGCACAAGCAGTTGTCGCAGATATCAAGGCTGCGGGGGGACAGGGCATCGCTGTGCAAGCAGATGTGGCAAATGCCGAAGACGTGGAGCGGCTTTTCAAAGAGTCGATGGACGCTTTCGGCAGACCTGATGTGGTGGTTCACTGTGCGGGCATCATGCCGCTCTTTCCGATTGCCAGCGGAGACGTGGCCGCCTTCGACAAGGTGATCGCGACCAACTTGCGCGGAACCTTCCTGGTATTCGCGCAGGCGGCACAACATGTTCCTGATGGCGGGCGCATCATGGCTTTCTCCAGTAGCGTTCTCGCCAAGTCCTTCCCGACTTACGGTGCCTACATCGCTTCCAAGGCGGGAGTCGAGGGCCTGGTTCACGTGCTTGCCAACGAGCTGCGTGGCAGAAACATCACGGTCAATGCGGTGGCGCCGGGCCAGGTGCAAACGGAGCTGTTCCTGAAGGGCAAGAGCGACGCACGGATCGAGGAATTGAAGAAGATGAATCCGCTCGAACGGCTCGGCCAGCCAGAAGACATGGCAAATGTAGTGTCATTCCTTGCTGGTCCTGAGGGCGGCTGGATCAACAGCCAGGTTGTCCGCCCCAACGGCGGCTTTGTCTACTGAATGGAGTTCGGAACCTTGCAAAGACACACGAGACACCAGGTAGAAGGAGGAGTCACTCATGAAGAAGGTAATCGTAATCACTGGAGCTTCGAGCGGCTTTGGCCGTTTGTCCGCCAATGCCCTCGCGAAGGCCGGCCACACTGTTTATGCCAGCATGCGAGACACCGCCGGGCGCAATGCTTCTCAAGTTGAGGCGGCGGCGAAGTTCGCGAGGGAGAACAATGTTGATCTACGGACGATCGAGCTCGACGTGGCATCGCAGGCCTCGGCCGACGCCGCGATTCAAAAGATCGTGCGCGACAACGGTCACCTGGACGTTGTGATCCACAATGCTGGACACATGGTGTTCGGTCCGGCTGAAGCCTTCACGCCCGAACAACTGGCGGAGCTGTACGACGTGAACGTGCTCAGCACGCAGCGCGTGAACCGCGCCGCCCTGCCTCAGTTGCGCAAACAGAAGAGGGGCCTTGTGGTTTGGGTGTCGAGCAGTAGTTGCGCAGGCGGAACGCCGCCCTACCTGGCGCCGTACTTCGCGGCAAAAGCCGGAATGGATGCATTGGCCGTGGTCTACGCGCGCGAATTGACGCGTTGGGGTATCGAGACCTCAATCATCGTTCCCGGTGCCTTCACCGGTGGCACGAACCACTTTGCGCATGCCGGTTCTCCCGCGGACAAGGCGCGGGTCGCTGAATACGAAGCGGGTCCTTATAAAGGCTTCGCGGACGATGTACTCAAGGGTTTCTCCTCCATCGTGCCTCCTGATGCAAATGTCGAGGGCGTTGCGGACGCCATCGTCAAGGTAGTCGATGCTCCCTTTGGCAAGCGGCCTTTCCGTCTGCACATCGATCCCACACAGGATGGTGCGGAGGTTGTAAACATGGTTTGCGACAGGGTACGCGCTGAACTCCTGCGTCGGATAGGCCTCAACGATGTGCTGACGCCGAAGGACTTCACTGGTCAATCGAAAAGCGCCGCCTAGTCCATTCTTTGGCTGTGATTTTTATTCTTACGATCGTTCGCCGTCATGAGCGGAACTGCCTTTGAACGGTCAAGGAGAAACCAATCCAATGTTTGCAATTACTGGAATCACCGGCAAAGTTGGTGGAGAGGTGGCGCGCAACCTTCTGGCCGGTAACCAGCCTGTCCGAGCTGTGGTGCGCGACCTCCGTAAAGGCGAAGCTTGGGCACAGCTTGGCTGCGACCTCGTGCGTGCGGATATCAATGATGCTGGGGCGCTCACCTCAGCATTCAAAGGGGCCGAAAGCGTGTTCGTGCTCATTCCGCCGAACTTCGATCCGTCGCCAGACTTTCACGAGGCGCGAGCGACGGCCGCCACATTGAGATCGGCGCTCGCGGCAGCGCGTCCGGGCAGAGTCGCATACCTGTCCACGATCGGCGCACAGGCGACTCAATCGAACCTGCTTACGCAGCACACCATTATCGAGCAAGTGCTTGGAGAGTTGTCGATGCCGATTACCTTTCTGCGGCCAGGATGGTTCATGGAGAACTGTAGCTGGGATGTCGCTTCGGCGACCAATGACGGTGTGATTCTGAGCTTCCTGCAACCCATCGATAAGCCGGTACCGATGGTTGCCACAGCCGACATTGGCCGTGTAGCTGCCGAACTGCTCCAGGAGACCTGGAAAGGCCACAGAGTCGTCGAGTTGTAGGGGCCGCATCGTGTGACTCCTAACGAGATCGCGACCACCTTCGCTGATCTGCTTGGCCGTCCTGTGAGAATGGAACCGGTACCGCGCGAAACTTGGGAGTCGCTATTCAAATCGCAGGGCATGAAGAACCCCACACCCCGCATCAAGATGCTTGATGTCTTCAACGAAGGCTGGATCGAGTTCGAGAGCGCTGAGGCTGGCTCTCGAAAGGGAAAAGTCGCGCTGGAAGCCGTGCTGCAAACGCTCATCGAGTCGAGATGAAATTAGTGATCGTTCCCCGAGAAACGCGCTTGTGATCATCGCAGCCCGAACTCCCGGATGGTCGGCAACTCGGAAGTAATAGTGTCGGCCACGAAATTGGCGGCTTGCAAGCCGGCATTGCCTTCGGGAGAGTGTTCCGAACACCTCGTTCAATTGCCCTTTTTTGCCGATTTGACGTTCTCTCCCCAGACGCGTAATTTCATCCTTTTTATTCTCAACCCTTCCAATCTCGAATCGGAGAACTGATGAAGTCTGCACTCTTATTGCTTGTTGCGCTGCTGGCGGTCGTCGTCTTTGCTGAGGAACGGAAGCCGGAGCCTTTCGAATTAAAGGCCCACTACACGAAGTACGAATACCGGATTCCGATGCGCGACGGCGTTCATCTCTTTACCTCCGTCTATGTCCCTAAGGATGCGTCGCATCCGTATCCGTTCCTGATGACGCGCACGCCTTACAGCGTCGCTCCTTACGGCGAGGACCATTACCGAACCAGGCTGGCGCAGTCGGAGGCTTTCGAGCGGGCTGGCTACATCTTTGTATTTCAGGATGTTCGCGGGCGGTATCAGTCGGAGGGACGCTTTGTAGATATGCCTCCGCAATTCGATCGTCCCAGTTCGCCTAAAGACGTCGATGAGAGCACGGATACCTACGACACCGTCGAATGGTTGTTGAAGAATGTGCCCAACAATAATGGCAAGGTAGGCATCTACGGAATTTCCTATCCGGGATTCTTCACGTCGGCGAGCATCATCAATTCGCACCCGGCGATCAAGGCCGCGTCACCGCAGGCCCCAATGACAAACCTGTTTGACGGAGACGACGGCTACCACGGCGGAGCCTTCATGTTAGCTGCGAACTTCGGCTTTTATGCTCGCTTCAAGCCGCGCAGCACCGACCTGGAGCTGCCTCCATCCCAGCCGTTTTCGCCGTACGAATACGGCACCACGGACGGCTATGAGTATTTTCTGCGCCATTACCCGATCGCGAATCTGGAAGCGATGGTCGAGAGTCCGCTGTTTGACGATCAGGCAAACAATGCCGTTTACAACGATTTCTGGAAGCCGCGCGACCTCTCGCAGCACATGAAAGGCGTGAAGTGCGCGGTGCTGACCGTGGGCGGGTGGTTCGATGAGCAGGATCTGGAAGGTCCGTTCAAGACCTACCACGCCATCGAGAAGAGCAATCCGGGAATTTTCAACGGTATCGCAATCGGACCATGGACGCATGGCGGCTGGGCGACCTATCAGGGGCAGCGCATGGGCCGCGTGCTTTTCCATTCCAACACCGCCGATTATTATCGCGATCACATCATCCTGCCGTTCTTTGAACAGTATCTGAAGGGCAACGGCGACGCTCATCTGTCCGAAGCCAACGTCTTTGAGACCGGCAGCAATGTCTGGCGGCAGTACTCCGCGTGGCCTCCCAAGGAGGCGCAGAGCAGGTCGCTTTACCTGCGTGCGAACGGAAAGCTCTCGTTCGATCCACCGGCTTCGGGCGAAGCGGCCTTCGATGAGTATGTGAGCGATCCGCGCCACCCGGTCCCATTCCTCGGGTACGCGGCTATTGGAGTTCCAAAAGAGTACATGGTCGGGGATCAACGCTTCGCGTCCAAACGTCCTGACGTGCTGGTCTACGAGAGCGACCCACTGCAGGACGACGTTACCTTGGCCGGTCCCGTGCTTCCCCACCTGCAGGTCTCTTCCAGCGGTACCGATTCGGATTTTGTGGTGAAGCTGATCGACGAGTATCCGGCAGACTTCGACGATCCCCCTCCGCAGGACGCCCCTCGCCCCACCGATATTGAGATGCCGCAGGAAAAAATGGGCGGATACCAGATGCTGCTGCGCGGTGAGCCCATGCGCGCAAAATTCCGCAACGGCTGGGACAATCCGCAGCCTCTGACTGCCAACGAAGTCACGGCGGTGAACTACGACATGCCGGACATTAACCACACCTTCCGTCGCGGACATCGCATCATGGTGCAGATCCAAAGCTCGTGGTTTCCCCTGGTTGACATGAATCCGCAAACTTTCACCGACATTCCCAAAGCGAAACTCAGCGACTTCAAACCGTCAAGCCAACGCGTGTACCACACCGCCGAGCATTCCTCGCTGTTGGTAGTGGGGATGGTGAAATAGCCGCGAAGTTTCGAAGTGCCGGCAACGCCAGCGCCGTTGGTGAGGTTCGATGGAGGGACACAGAGTTGCAACATACATAACAGTTACCAATCTGGCTTCCATCGCGAGCCTGCGTCTGAGAATCACTTCCCGATAGTCGGCTACGGAAGTTGCGATTGAGCGTAAGAGTTAGTTCCGAGTAACCCGTTATCCGGACCACAATAGGCTCCGGCGAGAGAAATTGAGCGCCTATTCTCACCTTCAGAGACGGAACTAAGTTTTAGAATTTCAGCGAATGCTCATTCGAAGCGACTCGCGACGCTCGTGGCGCAGCCGGTCACAATCAGGTTACCGTTGGTGTCGAAGATTTGAAGCGCAACTGTATCGGTGAACTCTTGCGCGTCGTTAGCGATCTCGATAACCCGGGTCAGCCTGTGGGTCTGCGTCCAGGCGCCGGCGGAGCTAAAAATGAAGGCCTCAGACACCGCGCTGTAAGTGTGGCCGTCCGTGTGCCGCCAGACACCCAGGCCGGTAGTGCTTAACGAGGGGAGCTGGCCTGCGGTCGTCACGCTTAGCGTACCCCCTTTGGCGAAGGTAAACATGGCCGGGAAGGTTCTCAGAGCTTGGCCCGTCTGACAGTCGCGGACTGTGACTTGCAGGCGCCACGTCCCTTCCAGGCCGTTGTGAGACTCAGCGTCCTGCGACTGAGACCTGGCTGTCAATCCGGACCCCAGAACCAGCATGCCGGCCAGAACCATTGCTGCTGTCTTACCGGAGGCTGCAAAGCGCTTCAGATTTCTTGATGTCATGGAGGGTTCTCTTTCTTGTTTTTGAATATCAATGATGTGGTTTCCGTCGCTGCGGCGATTACGAGGGCATAGTGACATTGGTCAGCATTGATGACCATAGACAGTGCCTGAAGTTAATCTGGAGTTTTTCTGAAGCGGCGGATAGCATGGTCCGGCCCGGTGGTGGCGATCTAGGCGTATGTCACAGCCTGATTCACACTCAGCGTTTCAATTTGGTGATTTCGAACTCGATATATCGGCCTACGAGCTGCGCAGAGGCCGGCAGCCGGTCCACCTTGAGCGCCACCCAATGGAACTGCTCATCCTTTTAGTAGAACGCCGTCGCCAGCTCGTCTCCCGCGCCGACATCGCAAAACGGTTGTGGGATCCAGGTGTCTTCGTTGACATCGAAATGGGAGTCAATACGGCGATCCGCAAGTTGCGACAAGCTCTGAGGGATTCGCGCGAGTCGCCGGCATTCGTTGAAACCGTTTCGGGCAAGGGCTACCGTTTCATCGCTCCGGTCAAGGCGGTCGCCCTGGGGCGCCACCAGGAGGCCATCGAATCGGTAGCGGTGCTGCCCTTCGCCAGCGACACCGCCGATCCCGACGCGGAATACTTGAGCGATGGCATCACCGAAACCCTGATCAACAATCTTTCCCAAATCCGGAACCTGCGCGTCGTCGCACGCAGCACCGTATTCCGCTACAAAGGAAAGGATATCGACACCCAAAGGGCGGGGAACGATCTGCACGTTCGCGCCGTGGTCTCGGGGAGACTGCTGCAGCGCGGGAATACGCTGATCGTCCGGGCCGAACTAATGGATGTTGCAACGGGCGCGCAGCTGTGGGGTGGCCAATACAACCGCAAGGCGGAGGACGTTTTTGCCCTCCAAGCTGATCTTTCCAGAGAAATTTCTGAGAAATTGCGGCTGCAGTTGACCGCCGATGAGAAGCAGCGACTGACGAAACACTACACGGAGGACGCCGAAGCGTATCGACTTTACCTGAAGGGACGCTACCACTGGAACAAACGGAACCCAGAAGGTTTTCATAAAGCCGTTGAATATTTCCGCCAGGCTATCGACCAAGACCCAGCTTATTCGCTGGCATACGCAGGTTTGGCTGACACCTACGCCTATTTGTCATTTTTCAACGTGGTCGCACCGCGGGAGGCAATGCCAGAAGCGAAAAGAGCCGCTGTGAAGGGGCTGGAGATAGACAAGGACCTCGCGGAAGCTCACGTCTCACTGGGATACATCAGCTTCACATACGATGGGGATTGGCCGACTGCCAGAAAGCACTTTGAGCAAGCCCTCGCCCTGAATCCGGCTTATTCCAGAGCTCACACGTTCTATCCTTTCTATCTCAGCTCTCTCGGACGATCAGAGAAAGCCGTGGAAGTGGCGAAACGCGCCTTCGATCTCGAACCTGCTTCCCCCGCTGTCAGCCATAGCCTAGCGGTACAGCTTTACCTCGCACGGAAATTTGACCGTGCTATCGAGCAGGCCCATAACACGCTGGAGATGGATGAGAATTTTGCCATCTCATATGCGGTGTTGGGACAGGTGTATGTCTCGAAAGGAATGTACCGAGAAGGTCTGTCCGCGCTGGAAAAGTATTCTGCATTGACCAAAGGCAGCGCCGCATCTCTCGCCCTTCTTGGATACGCGCATGCTCGATCAGGCGAGCCAGAGAAGTCGCTACAGATGATCGATAAGCTTAAGGCGGCTTCGAAGCAGTGTTTTGTACCTGCCCTTTTCGTTGCCCTGGTCTATGCGGGGCTGGAAGACAAAGATCAGGCCTTCACTTGGCTGGAGCAGGCTTACGAGGAACGCTTCAATCGCCTCGCTTACCTCAAAGTCGAGGCATTGTGGGACCCCCTACGCTCCGATCCCCGGTTCGCTGACCTTCTTCGACGCGTCGGCATTCCGCCGTAAGCTCGTTGATGGATATGGCCTATGGAGGGCAACGCTTACTCTATTAGAGCGTCCTTCACGATTCCTATTGAAAGATCCGCTTCTCACCACTAAATAAAAAGTCGATCTCGCGCCAAATCAGCATCCTCACTTAGACGTCCACTTGGCAGACCGTGCTGGTAGCCATCGGGAATTTGCCATTGGCCGTGTGCATCCCGCGGTTCTGGGCGAGTAGTCGGCAATCCGGAAGCTAGCAGTCGACCCGCAGACTCCGCGTACCAGATCGAAATGGCGGTCGCGGCTTAAAATCGAGAGGCTATGTTGACGGCTCAAGGCCGCAATCCACAGCGTGCGGAGCGTCCATTGGTTTTGGACGAGTGCGAATCCCTGATAGCTCCCTGTTAATTTCTTGAATCCCGCGAGAACGGGAATTAACCACTTTGTCGACAGCAGTTTCGCGAGAAATCCACAGAAAATCCCTGTTAATTCCCTGCCTTTGAGTGAAATTTGCAGATTTTGGGCAGAATTTGAAGATTTTGAGACCGAATTTGAAACTCCCCTGTTTTACTCCCTGTTTGCTGGAATTTCCGGAGAAACGAAAACCCCAGCCTTGCGGCTGGGGTTTTCTGCGAGGGCCCCGGGCTTGAAGGTGCTCAGTTCACCTTGGCGGCTCGAGGAACTTCTTGAGGAATGTCTACGCCGGCGTGGTGCTGTTGCTTTACCACGTACATGCGGCGATCGGCTTCGGCGAGCAGTTGCTCGGCATCGCGTCCGTCTTTCGGATAGTAGGCAGAGCCAACACTCAGCGACACGATTTCCTCACCGGTTACTTGCCTTCCCGCCTCAATGGCGAGATCGTTGAAGTAGGAGGTACGTTCCAGGCTTGCTTCTGGAGCGAGTCCGGGAGCGACGATTACGAATTCGTCGCCGCCCATGCGGGCTACGTAGTCGTATTCGCGGCAGGACTCTTTCAGCTTCTGCGCGAATACTCGTAGCAGGCGGTTGCCTTCGAGGTGTCCGAAGCGATCGTTCACCTGCTTGAATCCATCGAGATCGCAGACCAGCACCGTGAGAGTTTCTTCGTGGCGGCGGCAACGGGACATCTCTCGATCAAGGTGCAGGAAGAGCGAACGCGCATTGGGCAGTCCGGTGAGATAGTCGGTGGTTGCCGACGTCTCGGCCAGCCGGTACTTCAATGCATTTTCGATGGACAGTCCAAGCTTTGAGGCGATCGCCAGCAGGATTCGCAGGTGATCGTTGGTAAAGGCGTCCTTCTCGCAGTGATACAAGGACAACACTCCGAGCACGCCCTGCAAGCCTTCGAGGGGCACGGATAATGCGGAGCGCAGTGTGCTGAACTTGGTGTCATCAGCAAGATATCCCGGCTCGACCGATGGGTTGCCATTCACGATGGCCTTGCGATTCTGCGCTACCCAGCCGGAGAGGCCTTGGCCCATCGGAATCTGCAACGACGAGAACAAGCGGAAGTTGTCGCCAGTGACGAACTCAGGGACGAGGCGATCGTCCTTCTTGCAGTAGATCGCGATGGAGTCGTATGGAATCAATCGCTTCAAGCGCACAGACAACACTGAAAGCGTTTCGTCGAGCGAAAGCGAATTGCCGATGGTCTGGCTGAGCTCGAACAGCATCTGCGCTTCCTGACGTGCGCTCGCGATGGACGACAGGAACTCCACTTGATGAGCCTTTGCCACAACCGGCAGTTCGTCTTTGTTGCCTTCGTTGTGCTCGAGTCCTGCGGCAGGGGTGCCCTTTTCGACCTTTACGTCCGTAGAGAGCCTGACCAGCGGATGATCCTGATCCTGGGCCTGCCGCTCTAGCTCTTGATAGTGCCTCTTGAGTTCCGCAACTACTGCCGGATCGAAGCTAGTGCCCGCTTCCATCTCTACGTGGCGCATGGCTTCGTCCAGCGGCAGCGCGCGGCGATATTGACGATCAGAGGCGAGCGCATCCAGGCAATCGACTGCAGCCAGAATACGGGCTCCAATCGGAATCTCTTCTCCACGCAGGCCGAACGGATATCCGCTGCCGTCCCACTTTTCGTGGTGAGCACGTACGATAGGCACAACCGGATATGGGAACTGAACGCGCTGCAGAATCTCGGCGCCCACGATGGGGTGAATCTTCATCTTCTCGAATTCTTCGGGCGTCAGTTTTCCCGGTTTGGAAATGATGTGTTCAGGCACTGCCAGCTTGCCGATGTCATGGAGCAATGAGGCAGCCCTCAGCGCTTCTAATTCTTCTTCCGAGACCTTCAGCTGCTTCGCGACTTCGACCGCATACACGCGCACGCGCTTAAGGTGCTCATGGGTAGTGTGATCTTTGGCTTCGATCGCCAGAGCCAGTGCCTCAATGGTTCGCAAGTGCAGAGCGGCCATGTCTTCAACGTGGCCCTTCTCATGCTCCAGGCGTTCGAGGTACAGGCGGTACGAGCGATAGATCCAGTAGACCGCCGGGAAAGCGAGCAGCGAAGTTTCCCATCCGGCATGCTGGTTGATCAGGTGTGCTAGTCCGGTTAAGGCCGCACCAAACAGGTAGTACGGGAAGCACCAGAAATAGCATTCCTTCCAGGTCTTTGTGACCGGTTTGTTCTCGGTAAGCGAGATCACTCCCGCGATCGGAATCGTGTTGGCCAGGAAGTACACCGAAGCCGCAACCACCAGCGACAGCGGAAGGCTGCGTGCAAACCAGCGGTTGTTCACGAACTCGTAAGCCGAGTACGCAGCGCCGATCGCCAGCGCATTGCCGCCCAAGTTGAACGTGAGGTGAACTGGGGTGATTCTGCGTGACTTCCACAGGCTCTGAGTAATGATGCCCGTGAGGCCAATGAGCAAAGTTTCTGGAAGATTGAGTTCGACGATGCCGAGCAGGACGAACAGGAAGTTGACGGACATCGTCCCGTTCACGCCCGGTAGGCTTACCTTGAGCCCGGAAGCAACGGCGGCGATGACGATATACACCACCAGCCGCACTATTTCATGGGCTTGCCAGTTGAGCATTCCGTAGGCGAACACTGAGGCGCCTGAGAATGCGATCAATGTGATGAATGCACCAGCCTTAAGTCGGTCGGCCTGCATTGTTACCCTCGCACCCTCTAATCAAGCACTTCTCCTTCCACGGCCCCCTGTGAATAGAAAGCATAGATTTTTCTTTGTTTTGTGTAGCTTAGGAATAAATACCAAAATGAAAATCCACAGCTTGGGACACATTGGCTCAGTGCGCCAGCGCAACTGAGACAGCATGTCCTGCGGTTGCGCCACTATCAGGGAGTATCCGAGGCGACCGAACCAGTGTTTGAGAAGCCCTAGAAATAGGGCTTTTGGGAAGCCATTGTCAGGCCAAGTACCGCTTTTTATTTGAGTTGCGGTCATCTACTCTGCTGGCCTACACTCCGGCCCAAGGCTTCGAAAGGCCATTTCGTTTGAGCAGTGAACCTGTAATTCTAGACTTGCCTGGCGTGCAGGCAGTGTTTCGCAGTGAGTCAATGAGACGACTGCTGCAGATGGTAGAGCGCGTCGCCCACCATAATGCTGCGGTGCTCATCATCGGAGAAACAGGTACAGGGAAGGAATTGATAGCACGGGCCCTACACTTCCATTCCCAGCGAGGTGACCAACCTTGGGTCGACGTAAACTGCGGCGCGCTTCCAGAACATTTGGTCGAAAGTGAGTTATTCGGGTACGAAAAGGGGGCCTTTAGTGGCGCTGAAGGCTCAAAACCGGGGTTCTTCGAACTCGCAAGTAAGGGGACTTTATTCCTGGATGAGGTTGGCGAACTTGAACCCAAGCTGCAGGTGAAGCTGCTCCGCGTCCTAGATGGAGTGCCTTATTACCGCCTCGGAGGCACGAAAAAGGTAGTCGTCGATGTAAGGTTGATCGCGGCAACCAACCAGGAACTCGATCAGTCGGTAAAAGAGGGACGGTTTCGGGGCGATTTGTACCATCGCTTGTCGCAGTTTCAGCTGCGCGTGCCGCCATTGCGAGAGCGAAAGGAGGATATCGCGCTACTGGCAGAATACTTCCTGAAGGCAAACCATCCAGAGGCGGAACTTGCTCCCGCCGCCGCCGCTGCCCTTGAGGCCTATCCTTGGCCCGGCAATGTTCGCGAACTTCGCAACGTAATGCTGAGAACCGGAGCGTTATGCACTAACAACGTTGTACAGCTTTCGGATATGCCGCCCGAAATTGAGTTCTCTGAGCCGCGATTAAGCCGGGCTGCCACCGTTCCTCCGAAGATTGGTTCGATTCCCTATTCTCCTGTTCCAACGCCTCCGGCCACCGGGGCCCTGCGTGACATCAAGAAGCAACGGATTCTGGAGGCTTTGGCCAGGCACAGCGGACATCAAGGCTTGGCCTCCGAAGAGCTAGGAATCTCCCGTCGTACGCTCAGCCGTCAACTGAAGCAGATGCGCGAGCAATCGCAACAGAGCCCCGACAGCCTGGGTGTCCTCAGCCAGCGGCAGCAGAACTACTTTCGCAGTACCCTCGAAATACCTGTAAGAGTTAAGACTTCTGACGGCCATGAGTTCGTTGCTGAGGCCACCAACGTTAGCTTGGGCGGCATCGCTCTGAAAAAGGTTCCGTTTGAGGCCCAAAACGCCCTTACTCTTCACTTGAACTTCAACATTCCAGGGATCGAGGTACCAGTTGAAGCCGAGGCTGAAATTGCCTGGTGCTCTCGGGACGGACACGCTGGAATCAGATTCCGGCAGATTGAAGAGAGTTCCGCGACCGACTTGAAGCGCTGGATTCTGCAGAAGCAGCTTGAAGAGGGCTGGACTTCCCTAAAGTAACTGCAGCAGGTGACCGAAGGTAACCCCCTCTGGTCTTATCACTTTAGATTTCACACATCTTCAGCAGTAAGTTGTTACGTACACCTGAAGCTTTCCAGAATCAGCTTCTAAATCTCTTGCCCACTGACTCCAACCCGCAGATCCTGCTGGGTGTGCCCGCGATTGTGCACAGCCCTTCGCTTCAGCGCCTTATGGCGACCGCCGAGCGCATCGCCAAGACCAATGCCTCGGTGCTAATTACGGGAGAGACCGGAAGCGGAAAAGAAATCATCGCGCGAGCGATTCATCACTTCTCCTTGCGCTGTAGTATGCCCTGGATCGACGTGAATTGCGGTGCACTTCCCGAACATCTGGTTGAGAGCGAACTGTTCGGATACGAGAAGGGTGCCTTCAGCGGAGCCAATACCCAGAAAGCCGGCTTCTTCGAGTTAGCCCACGAGGGAACGCTATTTCTCGATGAAATCGGCGAACTCGAACCGCGCACGCAGGTAAAACTGCTGCGCGTGCTGGACGGAACTCCGTATTACCGCGTTGGCGGACTCAAGAAGGTTTCGACTGATGCCCGCATCATCGCTGCAACCAGCCGCGACCTGGAAGATCAGGTGGCAAAGGGCGCCTTCCGCAACGACCTGTTTCATCGGCTGAACCAGATTCATCTGCATGTTCCTCCGTTGCGTGAGCGCCGGGAAGACATCATTCCTCTCGCCAACTTCTTTCTGCATGCGGCGTATCCGCACCTGACGTTTTGTCAGGAAGCAAAACTGACGCTGGAGAATTATCACTGGCCAGGCAACGTTCGCGAGTTGCGTAATGTCGTGCTTACTGCGGCCGTCTTCTGTCCTAGCGAGACGATCACTGCACACGAATTGCCGAGCCACATTCAGGAATTCCGTCCGCGTCTTGATTCTGCGGATGCCCCGATCGCTGCACCACTCGACCGCATGGAGAAGGACCTCATCCTTCGGGCGCTCCGAGGTACGGAAGGCCATCAGCAAAAGGCCGCCAGAATTCTCGGCATCTCGCGGCGGACACTAAGCCGCAAGCTCCGCTCTTACGCCCTGCACAAAGGCTGAGTCGAGACGGTACTTGCGATGTTCCCTTCCCGTAGAAACGCTGGACGCCAACTGCTCACACTGTCATATTCCGAAGCAAGTGAGGTAGTGTTCGCGCGATGTCGCTGAAGGCCATCGGTCGACAATTGATCACAATTCTGCTGACCGCATTCATTGGTGGATTGCTCGGCGCGACACTCGTTCGCTTTGCCCCAGGATTTGGTGTGCAGGAAAGCGATTTAAATGCGCAACTGAGCGCTGAGACTCGCCAAGCCCTGCACCACCAAGACGCGCGTGAACGGAATGTGCTTTCCTACTATGCCCACTACCTGGCGCAACTCGCACGCGGCGACTTCGGATACTCCCGCTCGCTGAATCGTCCCGTTCTGGAACTGTTACGCGACCGAGTACCAGAGACTCTGTATTCGTTGGCGATAGGCCTAGGCGGCGGATGGTTGCTCGGCTTGGCGCTCGCGCTACCCGCAACCTGGAAACGATCTCCCTTGTACAGCACAACGGCTTCGCTGATCACTGGAGTCTTCCTGTGCATTCCTTCGGCCGTTTTGGCCCTTCTGTTTCTCGTGGTCGGCTCGCCTGGAAGGCTGGCGATTGCCTTGATTGTCTTTCCCAAAGTATTTCGCTTTGCTCGTAACCTCCTTATCAAGACTTACGCGATGCCCCATGTACTCACGGCCAAGGCTCGCGGATTGAGTGGGCTTCGCATTCTCGGCTGGCATGTAATGCCGAATATGGCGGCACCAATGTTGGCTCTCGCCGGCGTGACCGTCAGTCTCGCACTTGGCGCGGCGATCCCAGTTGAGGTGGTTTGCGATTATCCCGGTTTGGGACAGCTTGCCTGGAGATCCGCGCTCGCGCGCGACGTGCCTGTGCTCGTGAACCTCACGTTGATCATTGCGCTGGTCACGGTAACGGCAAATTCCTTTTCTGATCTACTGACTCCCACAGCAACGAGGGATGTGCTGTGACCGCCAGTCGGTGGGCTGCTGTAGCGCTGCTTGCGGTCGTCTTCCTCATTGCTCTCGCCGCCAACGTCATGGCCCCAGCGCCATATGCCAAGCAGTTCAGGCAGGACTTGAATCATCCGCCGGCACAGCAATATCCGCTCGGGACCGATGAGCTTGGACGCGATCGCCTCTCTCGTCTTCTTTATGGGATGCGCATTTCTCTGCTCCTTGCTCCAGCTGCCGCATTGCTGTCAACGCTGCTTGCCGCGCTGATTGGTGGCGCAGGTGCCTACATCGGTGGAGTTTCGGACCGGCTCACGAAGGTCGTAATAGATCTCTTTCTCAGCCTGCCCTGGCTCTTCCTACTTCTGACTGTACGTGCCTTGTTGCCGTTGGACATTCCCGCGGTCACGTCCATTGTGGTCACATTTGCCTTACTCGGAGCACTGGGCTGGGCTGCCTCGGCGCGGATCGTCGCCGCAACCGTGCGAGATCTCCGAAACTCAGAGTTTGTGCTGCAGGCAAGAGCTTCCGGATGCCCACCCCTGCGACTCCTTCTACGGCATGTACTGCCAAACGTAAAACCTCTACTTATCGCCCAGTTCTGGATCTCGGTGCCACTCTTTATTCTTACCGAGGCAAATCTGGGAATGCTCGGACTCGGAGTAACTGAGCCTCTTCCCTCCTGGGGAAATCTGCTGCGCGAACTTGAGAACTATGCGGCGCTCGCGCATCGTCCCTGGCTGTGGGCTCCTCTGATCTCTTTGGTACTAGTAATGAGCCTCTTTCAATTCATTCTTTCCGGTGAGGAGTACGCGGCCTAATGCAGAAATCGGGTGATCGGGTGACCCCACCCCAGCAACTGCAACACCGGCGCTTGCCGGGGACCCCGGTGATCGGGTCATCGGGGGAAGTAGCAGCCAAGGCTTCGACTATCTCCCTAGTGCTCTTATTGTCGGTCGCCTCGTTACTTTCAGGATGTACCCGCTCGATGCAGACCAGTAGTGAACTTCGCGTCACCATCAAGTCCGATCCGAAAACGTTTAACCCGCTCATGGCGGAGGATGACTCCTCCGACATCGTTCGCTATCTCACCGGCGGAGTTCTAATTCGAGTAAATCGTAAGACGCAAGAAAACCAGCCGGAGCTTGCGACGAGCTGGACCATTGACGAAAACGGCCGCCGCATCACGTTGAATTTGCGCCCCGGCGTGAAATTCTCCGACGGCACCGACTTTACAGCCGACGACGTCGTTGCCACTCTAAAGGCTGCCCTCGATCCCAATTTGCATTCACCAAAGGGCGATTCATTCCGCGCAGGCGGGGCTGCGACGATACAAGCGCAGGAAAAAGATAAGCTCAGCATCGAGTTTGAACATCCGATTGCCGGTATCGAGCGGCTCTTTGACGAGATCGCGATCTCTCCGGCTCGCACGGCCGGCAAGGCAGATTCTAGTGTCGTTTTGGGGCCGTTCAGCGTTGGCGAACAGAAGTCGGGAGAATACGTCCTGCTCAAACGCAACCCGCAGTATTGGAAAAAAGACAACTCAGGGCAGCAGCTTCCCTATCTGAGTACGGTCCGCCTTTATGTGCTCTCGAACCGTGACACGGAGCTCATACGGTTCCGGCAAGGTGACATTCAATTGATTAACGGCCTCTCTCCCGACCTTTATGAGCAGCTGCGCAGCGAGGATCCACCTGCTGCACGCGATTTGGGGCCATCGGTCGAACCTGAAGAGCTCTGGTTCAATGAAGTCGGCAGGTCGCCACTGCCCGAGTACAAGAAAGCATGGTTTCGTTCGCGCAATTTCCGGCACGCGATGTCAATGGCAATCAATCGCGCCGATCTGGCACGCGTAGCCTTTCGTGGGCATGCGACGCCTTCTATTGGAATAGTCAGTCCGGCAAACAGGTTCTGGTTCGATCAGAATTTGCAGCCAACGCCGTACGACCCAAACGGAGCACTTCAACTATTGAAGCAGGAAGGGTTCCGCAGAGATGGCGATGTGCTTAAAGACAAGGCTGGTCATTCCGTGAGCTTCTCGCTTATTACCAACGCGGGAAACAAGCCGCGTGAACGCATGGGCAGCCTGATTCAGCAAGACCTTCAGCAGATTGGCGTTACCGTGAACTTCGTTCCGCTCGACTTCCCTTCGATCATCGAGCGGGTAACCAGGACCTTTAATTACGATGCAGTTCTGCTGGGATTCACGAATGTCGACCTTGATCCGAATGCGCAGATGAATGTATGGCTTAGCTCCGCCGACCTTCACGAGTGGAACCCAGCTCAGAAGACTCCTGAGACACCGTGGGAAGCTGAGATCGACAAATACATGCGTGCGCAGGCGTCAACCCTCGATCGCAAGCAGCGAAAGCTAGCCTTCGACAAAGTGCAGGAAATCGCCGCCGAGGAGAATCCAACGATTCATCTCGTCGACAAGAATGCGCTAGTAGCTATATCGCCCAAAGTGAAAAATGCAGATCCTGTTGTATTAACTCCGCAAACCTACTGGAACATCGAGTATCTTTCGCTAAGCAAATGAGTGCGATGAAGACCAGAGATGTTGAAATGGAGCGGGAACCGGAGAGCGCGGCGAAGACCGAGCGCCGGGCGTCAGGCGAAACGACAAGGGCGGAATCACTGACGACGGCGGTGCCACTACTTTCTCTCGCCATTTCCGCTGACTATTCCGCAAAGCCCGGTGTCCTTCGCAATCTCAATCTGGAAATGCAACCAGGAGAGATCCTCGGACTAGTTGGGGAAAGCGGCTCCGGAAAGAGCACACTGGCCCTGAGCATTCTGCGACTGCTCGACCTCAAAGGCGGCAAAACATCCGGCAGCATCCGTCTCAAGGGACGCGAGCTAACAACTTTGTCGGAATCCGAGATGCGAAGCATCCGCGGTCGTGACATTGGACTAATTCTGCAAAGCCCAATGTCATCGCTAAATCCAGCTCTCAAGATCAGTACGCAGATGTACGAGACCTGGCGCGCACACGAGCCCGGCACCCGCAAGCAGTGCACCCCACGGTTTCTGGAGATCCTGCGGAGTCTGAATCTCGATGTAGACGAAAAATTCCTGAATCGGAAACCGGCTCAACTCAGTGTTGGCCAGGCCCAGCGCGTGCTCATTGCCATGGCAGTGCTGCATCGCCCTTCGCTGCTACTGGCCGACGAATGCACTAGTTCGCTGGATTTGATCACACAGAAAGAAGTGCTCAACATATTCCGCCAGCTCAGTCGTGATATGGGAACCGGTATCCTCTTCATCTCCCACGATCTGCTGGCAGTCTCATCTCTTTGCCATCGCATCGCGATCCTGCGCAATGGCGAATTGGTTGAAGTCGGACTCACGAGCGAGATACTTAAGCATCCATCCCATCCATACACGCGTGACTTGGTGAACGCCTTGCCGGTTCCGGAAGTACTCGATAGATAGACCTTGAGTTGATCAAGATGTGTCAGCCTTGCAGTCACGGAGCGCCGGGCGCTCTCGCCGGCGTACCGTCAACTGCTTCTTAACGTTAAAGGTAAACCCATGATCTTCGTACGCCCGGCGGGGCACCCGGCGCTCCGTTCATTTCATTCCTCCTACCATAACGAGCGATGCCGGCGAGGATCTCACGATATATTGTCCCGATATGCACGTAACCATTTCCATGCTCCGCGGTATTAATGTCGGAGGACACAACAAGATCAAAATGGATGCCCTTAGAGCGCTCTATGAGTCTCTGGGCATGAAGGACCCGCAAACCTACGTACAAAGCGGCAACGTCGTCTTTCGGACCAGTGAGCGCGATACCGTCCGGTTGGCAAAGAAGATTCAGAATGGGATCGAGAAAAGCTTTGGCTGCAGGCCGGAAATCATTCTTCGATCCTCAACCGAGTTAGAAGACGCAATCGCCCGGAATCCGTTCGCCAAGCGGCGCGACATTGAACCGAGCAAGCTGCTCGTCCTTTTCCTTGCCGGCGAGCCAAACTCGCAGGGACGGGAGAAAGTGCTTGCGATGAAAGCCGATCCCGAGGAATTGGGAATGAGCGGCCGCGAGGTTTACATCTACTTCCCGAATGGCATGGGAAAGACAAAACTCCCCTGGACGACGATTGAAAAGGCACTGGGAACTCCCGGAACCGGCAGAAACTGGAACAGCGTGACCAAACTGCTGCAGATGGCGCGCGAGCTCGAAGCTTCCAAGTAGTCCGATAGGCAGCTTGTATTGAAATCAAATATTCAAATTTCGGCCGCAAGTTCCCACAATAGTCCTCGTTCATAGCTTGGCTGACTGGTAACTAGTTCAGCTACTGAAATAGTGCTAACTCCCGATAGTGTCGTTCGTCCAAAAAGACGCTAAGATACTGGCGCTAGTCTCTGGATACTAGCGCAGATGGCGGGCCCTATCTTGAAGGACCTACTCGAAGCACCGGCGACCGGACACGCTGAACCGCCTGCTCAGCTTCAAGTTGTTCCCGCGCCGCCTAAGCGCCGCCGGATCACACTGCTTGTCGTCCTTATCCTGGGGATAGTGACGATTGCCGCTCTGCTGATCTGGCAGGGACTCAAACCCTCTCGAAATCAGACAAATGTCCAGGTAGCGGTCACAACCGTAAAACGTACGGACTTCGTTCGCAGCATTCGGCTTCACGGCACAGTAGAAGCCATAAACTTTCTGGCGATTGCCCCGCCCCGTTTGTCCGGTCCTGGAATGGGATCTCTGGTCATTACCAAATTGGCGCCAAGCGGAAGCCATGTGAGCAAGGGCAACCTGCTCGTCCAATTCGACCAGCAGCAACAGATCAAGAACGCCCTGGATCAGGAAGCCACTTACGTGGATCTGGTGGAGCAGATCAATAAGAAGAAGGCCGATCAGGCCACGGCGCGCGCCGCCGATGAGAGCGGATTGCGTCAGGCCGAGAATGACATGAACTCAGCTGCGGCTGAGGTCAGACGCAATGAAATTCTCTCGAAGATCGACGCCGAGAAAAACAATTTGGCCTTTGAACAAGCCAAGGCTACTTATGCGCAACTCCGCAAAACATTCGATCTCAAGCGGCAAGCTGCGCAGGCAGAGGTGAAGTCTCTAGAGATTCAGCGCGATCGTGCGAAAGCAGCGATGGAGTACGCACGGAAGAATACAGCGCGACTGGAGATTCACGCGCCCATCGACGGCATCGTCGTCCTGAACTCCGTTTGGAAGGGCGGCCAGATGGGAGAGGTGCAGGAAGGCGACGAGGTCCGCGCCGGGGTTCCGTTCATGCAGATCGTGAATCCCGGAACCATGCAGGTGCGCGCCCGGGTTAACCAGGCAGACGTATCGCTCCTCCGCGTCGGACAGCCCGTTCGCGTGGGTCTCGACGCTTATCCTGATTTGTCGTTCACCGGAAAAGTTGAGCGCATCGCCGCGATAGGAGTTACAAGTGGACTCTCCGACAGAGTCCGCTCGTTCAACGTGCTGTTTTCCATTTCGGGATCCGATGGCCGTCTTATGCCTGATCTTTCTGCATCGCTGGACATAGAGCTGCAACGTCTTCCGAACGTTCTCACTGTGCCGCGAGCCTCGCTTATCTCCTCCGGCGACGATCACTACGTGATGGCCGAAGATGGATCTACATATGAGAAGAAACCAGTTCAGATCGGTGGGGAGGACGATACGGTGGTGGTGGTTTCCGGAATTCCTGAAGGCAGCAAAGTTCTGAGCAACGTGAGTCGATGATCAACAAATTCATCAAGCCGCGCTGGCCGCTGGCGACTCTCTTTCTTCTGGTAGTTGCCGCCGCCATCTTCTTTAGCGTGCGCTCCTCGCATGCTGTGTCAAGCAGTGTGCCCACGGCCGAGGTCAAGCGTGGAGAATTTGTCGAGTACCTCTCGATTCGCGGAGAAATTAAGGCCCGGCAATCCAAGACGCTGACAGCGCCGTCTGCTGCCGGCGACTTGCAGATTGTCACGCTGGCGAAGACTGGCCAGCAAGTCAAGAGCGGCGATGTGGTTGTTCTGTTCGATACCACCACTCTCCAGCGCACACTGGAACAAAAGCGTACCGACCTGGCTTCCGCAGAGGCGGAGATCCGCCAGCAGGAAGCGCAGGAGCACATGACGCAGGAACAGGACCTGACCGACTCGCTGGCCGCGAAGTACAACGTGGAGAGTGCGCGCCTCGACGCAAGCAAGGCAGAGATCTTGTCTGAAATTGATGGCCAAAAGAACAAACTCACGCTCGCCTCATCGCAGGAGAAGCTCCGCGCAGCCCAGGCCAAGCTTGATTCCGGAAAACTAGGCTCGGCAGCCGACATCGCGCAGAAGAAAAAGAAGCGCGATAAGTCGCTGTTCGACGTGAAATTGGCAGAGCATCAGATCGCATCGCTCACCTTGCGCGCCCCCGGAGACGGCGTGGTGACAGTGCTTCCGAATTTCCGAGCCACGATGTTCGGCGGCAATGCCCCTGATTTTCGCGAGGGAGACCGCGCTTGGCCGGGCGCGGCCATCGCAGAGATTCCCGATCTAACCTCGATTCGTTTCGAGGCGCGCGTCGAGGAGGCCGATCGCGGCAAGCTGAAAGCCGACCAGGTGGCCAATGTTCACATCGACGCTGTTCCCGATTCCGATTTTCCCGGGCGTGTACGCGATATCAGCACGTTGGCGAAGATGGATTTCTCGAGCTGGCCGCCGATGAAGAACTTTACCCTCGACCTCAAGATCGACCGCACCGATCCTCGTATTAAGCCCGGCATGAAGGCGAATGCTCGCATCGCAGTGGATACTGTTCCCAATTCAGTTCTGGTTCCCACGCAGGCTCTGTTCCCAAAGAATGGCTCTACTGTCGTGTACGTGGAAGCTGGACGCAACTTCGCTCAGCGATCTGTGACAGTCGGACGCCGCAGCGGCGAGACCGCCCAGATTGTCGATGGGGTCAAGCCAGGCGAGCGCGTGGCCCTTAAAGATCCAACCGAGGTGAGTTCGAGCAAATGAAGAAGACTCGAATCATCATCGCCGTGTTCGCCTTGATCGTCGCGGTGCTCGGGACCAAGGGAGCTTTGATCGCAGCTCGCAGCCTCTCCTCCAAGGAAATCCCAATTCCCACTGCCCGAGTCGAGCGCGGCGATCTTCAGATTGACGTCTTCACCTCGGGCGAACTGCGCGCTCCGCACAGCGCTCCTCTGATCGCCCCGTCGGTGAACGGAACACTCCAGATCGTGTCGATGGCGAGCACGGGGACGGCGGTGAAAGTAGGAGACACCATCGTCCAATTCGATCCAAGCGAGCAGGAATACAACTTCGAGCAGAGCGAATCGCAGCTGCGCCAGGCTGAGCAGGACATCCTCAAAGCGAAGGCCGATGCTGCTGTACAGGCGGCGAAAGATCAGACCGATTTACTGACGGCGCGCTTCGACGTTCGCCGCGCCGAGCTCGAAGTTGGCCGCAATGAACTGGTAAGTTCGATCGACGCGCAGAAAAACAATCTCGCGCTCGAAGAAGCACGACGCAAGCTCGCGCAGTTGGAGCAGGATGTGAAGTCCCGAGCCACGTCGGGTGAAGCCGGAATCAACGTACTGGTAGAGAAGCGCAACGCTGCTCGGCTCGCCATGCAGGTCGCGCAGCACAACATCGAGAACATGACGTTGAAGTCGACCCTCGACGGCATCGTTGCAGCAAAAGAGAATCGCGATGCCACTGGCGGATTCTTCTTTCCCGGAATGATTCTCCAGGAATATCGTGCCGGCGACCTGGTTCAGTCCGGACGCGTACTGGCCGAAGTTCTCGATGTGAGCCAGATGGAAGTGCAAGCCAAGGTTAGCGAGACTGATCGCTCCAACATAGCACCGAATGAGAGCGCGGAAGTGCAGATCGACGCCCATCCCGGTGAAGTTCTACTGGCCAAGGTGAAGACCGTCGCCGGACTCGCATCGCGCGACTTCTGGAGTGGCAACTCGCAAGCCAAGTTTCCCGCCAGCTTCCGCCTGGAGCAGAGCTCTCCCAACCTGCGGCCCGGTATATCCGCCGTGGTGAAGGTCCATGGAGCGAAATTACGCGATGTTCTGTCTTTGCCCGCGCAGTCCTTGTTCGATAAGGACGGTAAGCCAGTTGTTTACGTAAAGCGCGGCGGCGATTTCGATCCTACGCAGATCAAGGTGAAGTATCGAACGGAGAGCCGCGTCGTGATTGAAGGCCTCAGCGAAGGAACAGAAGTTGCCGTGGTGAATCCGACTGGCAAGCAGAAATCCGGCGCCAAGGCCACCTCGGCTCTGGCGAGTGGAGCGATACGATGAGCGCGCCCACTTTCTCTTTGTCGAACCTAGAGCAGCTTAAGGCTCGTTATTTCCCCGATATTGGACTCGGATTTCAGAATCTTCTCCTGCACAAGCTGCGCTCTTTGCTCACGATGCTAGGCATGATCTTCGGCGTAGCCGCGGTGATCGCGATGCTGTCGATTGGAGCCGGAGCGCGCCAGCAGGCAATGGCGTTCATCGAACAGCTCGGCGTGCGCAATCTAATCATTGAGGCGCACGAAGCCAACTCATGGCAGGACCTTCAGGAGGCTCGCAAGAACTCGCCTGGGCTCACCCTCCAAGACTTTCGCGTAATTCAGGCCACTGCCAACGACGTAGTGGAGGCGACACCGCGCAAGCGATTCATTCCCACAAAGGTCCTGCCTAAGCCGCAAGGCGATCTTCCCGTCGTTTACGGAATCGCTGCGAACTACCAGAAAATCGCCGGACTGCGGATCGTCACTGGTCGCTTCTTCGACAATCCTGAAGCGGACTCAGCCGCTCCGGTTGCAGTCTTGGGCGAGGCTGCGCGATCGGCGCTCTTTGCGCAGGAGGAAGCTGTCGGCAAGTACATCAAATTGAATGAGCAGTGGCTGCGTGTGATCGGAGTGGTCGGGCCGCAGATGACCTCGGGCGCGGGCGTAGAAGGCGTGTCCACGCAGGACCTCAATAACCTGATCTACATTCCGCTCGCAACCGCGATGCTGCGTCTCGAAGACACGCGTAGCTTTATGAAGGATGAGATCGACGGCATTTACCTCCAGCTCGCATCTGCTGATGCCAGTCCAGGCACTGCAGAGATGGTTCACGGAGTCCTGAACGTCTCTCATCACGGCAAGAACGACTACAGCATTCTGGTTCCCGCGGAACTATTAGCCGAACAAAAACGAACGCAGCGCGTCTTCAATCTGGTGATGGTCGCAATCGCGTCCATCTCGCTCTTAGTTGGCGGCATCGGGATCATGAACATCATGCTCGCCAATATTCTCGAACGCACACGCGAGATTGGCGTGCGACGGGCTATCGGCGCCCGCCGCAGCGATGTTGTTCGTCAGTTTCTTGTCGAGGCAGTTTTGATTTCGTTCGTTGGCGGAATGCTTGGGATCGCTTTGGGAATGACGATGTCCAAGACCATCGCTGTGCTTGCAGGCTGGTCAACGGTTACCAGCCTTCCGTCGATCGTCTTATCGTTCGCCTTCTCAGTTTCGGTCGGCTTGATTTTCGGTCTCTATCCGGCAATGAAAGCCGCAAAGCTCGATCCGGTAGAGGCGATTCGGTATGAGTAATCTCGAGAAATCCCAGACTACTGGTTAAGTCACGTCTTTGAGCCTTGTCGAAGTAGATACTCATGAGCAAAGCACACTCTCAAAGACCACTGTCATCCCTCGCGCGGCCGTTTCGCGCTGGGGATCTGCTTTTTCTCGCTTCACATTGCATCCGAAAAACAAACAGATCCCCCGCTCCGCAGGGTAAGGTTTCGTACACCAGGGGATCGGGGCGGAGCGAGGGATGACAGTCTCTAAAGTTACGCGTTACTTAAATTGCATTGCTCGAACCACTTATTCCTAAATGGACATTTATAGATGAAATCACTACTCAAGCGCTGCGCATACTTCGCGATCGTCATCTGTGCCCTTCCGCTCGTCGCCCAAACGTTTCCTAGTCCAGACTACTTCCGCCAGGCCTTTAGCTATCCGCACGTAATGACGCAGCTTCCCGGGCCGCAATCCCTCGATGAATATATCGTCAATGGCAAGCTTCGACTTGGCCTGCAGGATGCGATTCGACTGATGCTGCTCAACAATACGGACGTACGCGTCGGACAGGCGCAGTTGGACCAGACGCCTTTTGGCATTGATCGCGCCTACTCGCCATTCGATCCTTTGTTCACAGCCGGCTTTACGCCGCAGCGCTCCACGCAGCCTACGACTTCTGCTCTCCAGGGTGCCAGGACTCTAAGCCAGCTCCAGCAGCAGACCGTTTTCGCTTACAACCATCTGCTCCAAACCGGCACCAGCTACGCGATTAGCTTCACGACCAGTCGTGCGACCTCAAACAGCAGCTTTTCACTCTTCAATCCTTCGTTTACATCTGGTGCAACTTTCACCGTAGGACAGCGTTTGTTGCGCGGCCGTGGCTACCTGGTGAATCACGGTCCCATCATGATTGCGCAACGCAACGTCAAGCAGTCGCGCGCCAACTTCGAGGCGCAGCTCAACGATTCGATTGTCACGGTGATCAATCAGTACTGGGCCCTTGTCCAAGCGCAGAAGAACCTCGCGGTCGTGCAGGACTCGCTGCATCTGGCCGAGGAATCCTACAAACACGACAAGCGCGCGCTCGAACTCGGCGCGCTCTCTCCCTTGGACATTTATCGCTCAGAATCCACCGTCGCCCAACGGCGTCTGCAGTTGATTCAAGCGGAATATGCGATCAAGCCCCTGGAAGATCAGTTACGCCGCACAATCGGCGCCGACCTCGATACGCGCGCCGCTGCCCTGGACTTCGATCTCACCCAAACAGCCGAAGTCTCGGGCGAAATGGCTAGCCAGGACATTGCCACCGCCGTCGAGATGGCGATGAGCAAGCGTCCTGAGCTTGAGGCGATCAAACAACAGCTCGCCAACGATGACACCGGCGTTTACATCGCGCACAACAACATGCAGCCCGATTTGAACTTGACAGGTAACTACACGTCGAACGGAATCGGTGGGAATCTGATCGACACCTCGGGTTCGACTCCGGTGATAGTCTCGCGCGGCGGCCTGCTCGATGCGCTCGACCAGGTTGGCGGATTCGGATTTCCAACCTACAGTGTCGGTCTCAATCTACGGTTGCCAATCAAAAACCATCAGGCCCAAGCGGATCTTGGTACTGCGCTAGTCGCCAAGCGCGGAGACCTGTACACATTGCGTTCGCGCCAGCAAGCCATCTCACAAGAGGTGCGCAATGCGGTTCATCAGCTTGAGGAGAGCAAACTGTCCTTGACAGCGGCTGCCCAGTCGCTTGACCTGGCCAAGAAAACACTCGCTGCCGACCAGCGGAAATACGAACTCGGGGCTGAAACGATCTTCTTTGTTCTCGATGCGCAGAATACCGTTCAGCAAGCCCAGCAGAGTTACCTGCAGGCACAAATCGGATATCAGCTCGCGCTCGCAGCGCTCGATCATGCGACTGGCGATCTGCTCGAACACAACCGCGTCCTGATCTCAGATTCGATCCGCTAATACCAAGAGGAACGGCTGGTTAGGATAGTGTCTTTCCCAGGCTGGAAGAGAGCCTCAGGGGCTGAGGACCCAATCTCGATTTCGCGTAACGGCGTCGCTCCGCATTCCGTGAAGCCAGGACCTTCGACCGAAACGAGAACAGCATGAAAATTCCCCCTCTGTATGGCAGAGGGGGATGTGCATGAAAAATTCAGCACCGAAAACTGTTACAGGAGTTATTGTCTAGCGATACTACGTCGTTACTGATATTGACGCCGAGACCGGCGCGGGCGACTGCCGTGTTACTGGCGAAGACTCCCCCAAATACCAGGTGGAACTGGTTGCTCTGGTTGAAAGCAGCCATATTTTCCGTCACGACGCATTGATTGCACGCTATGCCATCCACGTGATTTCGCGAGGTGTCGTTCTTTCGAACTACTGCGTCAAAAGCAAAGATTCCAGTGAGATTGCTTTGGGCAGTAATCTCTTCGACTACTCCGCCAAACGTCAGAATCCCATTAGTGAATCCGCGTACGTGGCCATTCTTGATGGTGACGCCGAAGATGTTGGCGCTGTGGCCGCCCACAAATCCCTCGACGGCTTCAACGCCGCTGGTATCGGTTGCCGGTAGTGACGTGCAATTGTCACCTCCGTTGTCACAGCAGTCACCGCTATTGCTTTCCCCTATTGATGAGAGCGGAAACGAGCGGTCAAAGACGACAGGCCTACACAAAAATTCAAAGAGATTTGGGAGCAGAAGGATTTGGAGCCGCTATCAAGAACTCCTCGCGGACTAGCGCCGGGGTTGCTGGGTTCAGCCCGGGGTCTTCACACAGACCTTGCGCTATTTGCGCTGCCTCAAAGCCATGAACTTAAGGCACACCGGCGAATCTACATGAAGCACTTGACCAGTGGGCGTGAGCTTGCCGGTTGCTTTGTCAATATTGAAGACAACGATGTTACCGCTCTCCTGATTCGCCACAAACAGGCGGGACCCGCTAGGATCGATTTCGAAGTTGCGCGGCTTCTTGCCCTCAGTGGAGAAGTACCCGACTGGGCTTAGCGTCCCATTCTTCTGATCGATAGAAAACACTGCGATGCTGTCATGGCCGCGATTCGAGGCGAACAGAAATCTCCCGTTCGGATGGACCCGAATTTCCGCTGGATGATTTGTCCCCGAGAAATTCTCTGGGATGGTCACGAGACTCTGCAACTGCTTCAACGTGCCGCTTTGTGCGGCGTATGAAAAGACAGTGACAGTGGGTTTCAACTCACTCAGCACATACGCGAATCGGCCATTGGGATGGAAATCGAAATGGCGAGGCCCTGAGCCCGGCTCCAGGCTCACGAATGCCGGATCATTCGCGGAAAGGCTCCCGTTGCTCTCGTCCAACCGATACACCAGCACCTTATCCGTGCCGAGGTCTGCTGACATGGCGAAGCGATTGTCTGGTGTAACGCCAATCCAGTGCGCGTGAGGTCCTTCTTGTCTTTCCCGATCTGGGCCCGAGCCAGCGTGTTGGACAAACCCAGAGGAATCCCCCAGGCTTCCATCTTTGCGAATTGGGAACGCGGCAACGCTGCCGCTGCCGTAGTTCGCCACCAGGAGGTGCTTTCCCGATTGATCAAGTGAGAGATAGCAGGGATCGGTGCCTCGCGATGAAAGCTCGTTCAACCGTGACAACTTGCCGCTCGTCCGATCAATCGCAAAAGCGCTGACCGAGCCGCTGGCTTCTCCCTTGTATTTTTCCACCTCGTTGACTGCATAGAGGAATCGTCCGGTTGGATCGGTGGCCAGGAACGATGGGTTGGGAGTCTCTGCAACTAGCCCGAGAGGCGTCATCTTTTTGGAGGAAGACTCAAGACGGTACGCGTAGATTCCCTTGCTGTCTTTTGCGGTATACGTGCCGACGAACAGCAGGTAATCGCCTTTCTGGGTGTCTCGTGTCGCACTCATCGCCAATATGGGAAACGCCAGGACAAGCAATCCTATTATTCTGGTCATTCCTCTTATTAACTTCAGCCCCTCTTTAGTGTCATCCCTCGCTCCGCAATGAGTCTGCATGCGTTACCAAGAATCGGACTGCGGAGCGGGGGATCTGCTGTTTCTTCCTACGTACAAGTAAAACAACAGCAGATCCCCCGCGCCGCGAAAACTAGGCTTCGATTGCCAACAATCCCTCGCTGCGGCGCGAGGGATGACAGTCTCATACGGGGTGCTGATCCTACGAATGTATTCCTCAAAAGAACGTCTGCACAATATCGATCACTCGATATTCCGAATCCAACACCGGCAGGTACCGCCACTTATCGAATGTCGTGCAAGGATGCGAGATGTCGAAAGCAATCATGTCGCCAAGGCGAACGTCATCTCCGGCGGCGAAGTGCAGAAAGGAATGCTGATCCATGATGCGAGTCAACTTCCAGCTTTCGGGAGGGGCGACTGGTTCGGCTGAGCCTGGACGAAAATGGAGAACGGGAACTGGCAGACCGGCATCGAAGGCGACATCGCGTCGCCCGAAATTGATGATGGCTTTTTCCGCTTCTGGAACCGATTGCACGTAGCCCCATATCTGCAGTGCTGGTTCCAGATTCGATCCCATATTTCGGGCCACGGTACTGCTCTTGAGAATCCGCTGCTGAGCCGCTCGGTATGCCCCGACATCGTGCGTCAGGTAACATCCCGGTCGGAGTATGAGTTCCTTCTCCTGTCCGATGTCCGCTTTGGCGAATATGTCTGCGACCACGTCATACCATGCCGAACCTGCCCCGGTGAGGATCACGGGACGACGATCGAAGCGATTCTCGCTTGAAAGCTGACGGGCAATCTCGACTGTTTTTTCGAGCAATCGCCGGATCGCAGCCTCGTCGCTCAAAACACCTTCGTAGACTTCCACGCCACACAGCCGAAGCTGGCTCTTCCATCTGACGAGAGCAGCAGTCGTCGCCTGAACCTGCTCCTGATCGCGAACTCCAGTTCGCCCATCCTCGGCCCCTACTTCGAGCAGAACATTCAACCGCTGGCCATGCGCCTTGAAAAAACTTCCTAGCATTTCAACTTGTGCCGCGGAATCGACGAGACAGAAGTATTCGAACTCATCGTCTTCCAGCAGACGGCTAACGATCTCGAGATTCTGTTTGCCCACAAGCTCATTGGCCATGAGCACGCGGCGCACACCGTGCGAGTAAGCTACAAGTGTCTGGTGAGCTGTGGCCAGCGTGATGCCCCAGGCCCCAGCTTGTATTTGCCGCGCAAACAGCTTCGGAGCCATGGTCGTTTTCCCGTGCGGCGCCAGCTTCGCGCAATAGGCACTCGCCACCGACTGCATCCACTTCAAGTTATGTTGCAGCTTCTCTTCGTACAGGACGGCTGTGGGCAGACTCAGGTCTTCGCGCAGCAAGTTCCATCCAAGTTTGGGAATGTCGGCCGAGGACAACGGCCCACTAATCGCGCTAAGGCCCTTATTCAATGGGTGAATCAGGTTCAACTCTTCTGCTGCCGATGGATATTGCACGCGATCCTTTGTATGATTCATTCGCTTTCACCCCCTACGGTTTGCCAGACTGAGCGTCTGCCATGCTTCATCACGCTGAGTGATGGTAATTAATTCGACTGCTTAAGTCTTCTGGAGATGACTTGCCCGCCTGTGACACGCTGATCCGCAATGTACAAATCTTGGACGGAAGCGGCAATGAACCGCAAGCCGGCGCAGTCGCGATCGCGGATGGACGCATACAGGGCGTTGGCGATCTTAACGGTTATTCCGCCGCAGACACACTGGACGGTACTGGCCACGTGCTGGCCCCCGGCTTTATCGATGTCCACACCCACGACGATCTCTACGTAATTCGCGCGCCCGAGATGCTTCCCAAGCTCTCGCAGGGCGTCACCACCGTAATCGTTGGGAACTGTGGCATCAGCGCTGCGCCGGTGCGATTATCTCGCGGATTCCCTGATCCCATGAATTTGCTCGGGGAGGAAGACGCGTTTCGCTATCCCACGTTCGCTCAGTATGCATCAGCGATTACGGCGGCCAATCCGACGGTAAACGTCGCGGCGCTCGTCGGCCACACAGCGCTGCGGAACAACCACATGGATCGGCTGGACCGAGCGGCCACGGCGAGCGAAATCGCAGCCATGCAGGAGCAACTAAGTGAGGCTCTCGATCACGGTGCGATTGGCTTGAGCACAGGATTGGGATATCAGTCTGCGAACTCCGCTTCTGTTGAGGAAGTGCAGAGTCTGGCCGAGGTTTTGTCGGGTACGAGAGCGCTCTATACAACGCACCTGCGCAGCGAAACTGACCAGGTGCTCCCCGCGATGGACGAAGCTTTCCAGATTGGGCGCACCGCCGGTGTTCCTGTGATCGTTTCTCACCTGAAGTGCGCAGGCATCGACAACTGGGGACGCAGCGGCGAAGTGTTGCAGTCGCTCGAATCAATGCGAAAGCACCAGTCAGTCGGCTGCGACTGCTACCCCTACGCCGCCAGCTCGAGCACGCTCGATCTCAGACAAGTGGACGAGCGTGTGACCATCACCATCACCTGGTCGAAGCCGCATCCCGAGATCACGGGACGAAGTCTCGCTGAGATTGCCAAGAGCTGGGGAGTAACCCAACTTGAAGCGGCGCGGAGGCTTCAACCAGCGGGTGCGATCTACCACTCCATCTCCGAAGACGACATGCGCGCGATCCTGCGGCATCCCGGGACAATGATCGGCTCTGATGGATTGCCAAATGATCCTCTGCCCCACCCGCGTCTTTGGGGGACGTTTCCCCGGGTACTCGGCCCATATAGTCGCGAGCTGGGACTGTTCTCTTTGGGCGAAGCAGTCCGAAAAATGACGAGTCTCCCGGCTAAAACTTTGGGCTTGCGCAATCGGGGTTATATCCGCGATGGCTATTGGGCCGATTTGGTACTCTTCGACGCCGATGGAATCCGCGACACGGCTACCTTCACTGATCCTGTGAGGCCATCGGTTGGAATTGAAGCAGTGTGGGTGAATGGTGTCCTGTCTTATAGAGAGGGCTCGTGCACGGGACAGCGAGGCGGACAATTCTTGTCGCGAGAGAGAAAGTGAAATGCATATGTCATCCTGAGGCCCGGCGTTCGCCGAAGGATCTCCCGAGATGATTGGAACGCGAATGCAGCATCCTGGCTCTTTCACGAGAACCTGGGCCAAAGAGCCAGGACATGGCAACGAAGTTTGAAACGCTCCGGGAGATCCTTCGGCCAACATCAGGACTCAGGATGACAGTTCTAACTGTTTCGGATTTATCTGAACATTCGGGGATCCCGATATGACCATCAAGCGCTATGGCACTGAAGGCGGCAAAGGTCCGGGCGGCCAGCACCTGCCTTTTGCCCGTGCAGTGGAAGCAGACGGTTGGCTTTATATTTCCGGGCAGGTTCCAATCTTGAACGGACAGCTCGTCGAAGGCAACATCACGACGCAAGCTCATCAGGCGATGCGGAATCTTCTCGCCGTCCTCAAAGAAGCAGGATATGGTCCTGAACACCTGGTGCGCTGCGGAGTCTGGCTTGACGATCCTCGCGACTTCCAGGCGTTCAACGACGTCTTTCGCGAGTACTTCGGCGCCAACCCTCCGGCTCGCGCTACTGTCGTTTCCAACATGGTGGTGGATTGCAAAATCGAGATCGAGGGCATCGCGTACAAGAAGCCAACACAATGATGCTGAATGACTACCTGCCTCAACTGACCAATAACCAATGACCGACCATCACGGCACCTTTCTGCTGCTTCTGGCGTTGGGAGCGATTGTCGTACTCATCCTCCTGATCGCTCGTTTCAAACTGAATCCGTTCATCGGGTTGATGACGGTCTCGCTCGTGCTGGCTGCGGCTAGTGGCATGCCGCTTTCGACGATCGTCAAGTCGTTTGAGACCGGCGTTGGTGGCACGCTTGGGCACATCGCGATCGTGGTCGCGCTTGGAACCATGTTGGGAAAGATGATGGCGGAGAGTGGAGGAGCCGAACGCATTGCACTCACGCTGATCAACGTCGCCGGCGAGAAAAACATTCATTGGGCGATGATGGTCGTCGGGCTTCTAGTCGGACTGCCGGTCTTTTTCGAAGTGGGATTTGTGCTGCTCATTCCGATCGCCTTCAACGTTGCCAGGCGGACCGGCACATCGATGGTTTTGGTCGGATTGCCGATGGTTGCTGGACTCTCAGTCGTGCATGGCCTGGTTCCACCGCATCCGGCGACGCTGCTGGCCGTCGCTGCCTATAACGCCGACATCGGACGGACTGTCTTCTATGCGTTGCTGGTTGGAATTCCAACCGCAATAATCGCCGGGCCACTATATGCGAAGTTGATCGCGCCTCGTATTCGCATTGAAGGCGAGAACCCGATTGCTGCGCAGTTTCTGGAGAAAGCTGCGCGGCGCGATCTGCCCAGCTTCAATCTCACCCTGTTCACCATCCTCCTTCCGATCTTCCTCATGCTCATCGGCAGTTGGGCAGACCGGCTTGCCACGCCGCACACTCGCCTTAATGACGGCCTTCGGCTGCTCGGTAGCGCTGACATTGCTCTGCTGATAGCCGCGATGGTGAGTTTCATTACATTAGGCAAGATGCGAGGATTCTCGCGCGAGGCGATTCTGAAGTTCACCGATGAATGTCTCGCGCCCACGGCTACGATCACGCTACTGGTTGGCGCAGGCGGAGGCCTCGGACGCGTTCTGCTAGACAGTGGAACGTCGCAAGCGATTGTCGATCTCGCGCTGCGCGCTCACATATCAATTCTGGTCTCGGCTTGGCTGGTTGCCGCCCTCGTACGGCTTGCCACCGGATCCGCAACCGTCGCGATGGCGATGGCTTCCAGCATCATTGCGCCGATCGCCCTTCACACGGGAGTCCGGCCCGAACTGCTGACCATCGCCACAGGCGCCGGTTCACTGGTCTTCTCGCACGTGAATGACGGCGGCTTCTGGCTGGTGAAGGAGTACTTCAATATGAGTGTCGCCGACACCATGAAGAGCTGGTCGATCTGCGAGACGATCATCTCGGTTGTAGCTTTGCTATTGGTGATGGGGCTCGCGGTAATCATCTGACGGTTTGCCGGGCGATAAGCGTGCCTCGCTCAAATCGAGTTCGTGCTCGAGTTCGCGGAGCACTTCGTCGCTGATGCGGCGTTGATTGCGCAGTCGGACCGCCGTCCGCCGCTCCACGCGAAGCATATCGCGTGAGATATCCATCGAGCGCGCATGGTGGAGTAATGCGGAGTCATTCTCGAGACCCCCTTCCTTGCTCAGAATTGCCAAACGATGCCGATAATGATGCGCAAGGTCGTTGTAGACTTCGGCAAATTCAGAACCATCCTTGGCCCTGGCTTCTTCCAAGTGCACAAGGGCGGCTTCCAGAATCAGTCGCCGCGCCTCTTTCTCTTCGGAATCCGCTCGGGTATCGTCTGCTAGTCCGAGCGCCCGGATCAACACCGGCAACGTGAGTCCCTGTAACACCAGCGTCACCAGGATGACGTAGAAGGCCAGAAAGACAATCAGGTTTCGCTGCGTAAATGGATGGTTCTCTCCCAGCATCTGTGGAAGTGCAATCGCCGCTGCCAGAGAGATCACGCCACGCATACCTGTCCAGCCAACAATCACGAATTGTGGCGGCGATGGTATTCGCACGTTCTGATGAAGAATATGCATCCGTATCAGATACCCCAGCGAACCGCCGGGAAAGACCCAAACCAATCGCAACAAGATGAGGAGCGCCGTGAAGAGAGCGCCGTACAGGAGAAGTTCGCGATGCGTGTGGTCTTTGATGGCGTTGAGAACATAGGGAAGCTGCAGTCCTACGAGGACAAAGACAAATCCGTTCAAGATGAATGTCAGCGATTCCCAAACCGCCCACACCTGCAGTCGCACGCTCGGCGAAAAGAAGTGCGAACTCATGTGGCTGAGGTAGAGGCCGCATGCCACCACCGCCAACACGCCAGAAGCGCGAACTGAATCGGCGCTCAGATAGGCCACATAAGGTGTGAGGATGCTGAGAGCAATCTCGATAGGAGCATCGTCGATGCGATGCTCGATCCAATCGACTACCAAGCCGATCACTAATCCGATGGCGATACCGGCAACGGTCAGGTAAGTAAGCCGCAGAAAGCCCGACGTTACCGTCGAAGTTCGGTTCCCGACCAGCAACGCGATGCCAAACTCAAGCGCGAGGAGTGCGGTCGCGTCATTTACCAGGCTCTCGCCTTCGAGAATATCGACTACTCGTTTCGGCAATCCGATGCGCTTGGCGATCGAAGCTGCAGCGATCGCGTCGGTGGGAGCCACCACGGCTCCAAGCACCAGGCCCATCCGCCAGTCGAATCCAGGTAGGAACCATGGCGCCGCGTAGGCCACGCCCAGCACGGTGAAGCCAACTAATCCAAAGGCGAGGAGAAAGATGCTGACAAAGTTGAAGGAGAACTCCCGCCAGGACGTAAGCCACGCTGCCGAAAAAAGAAGCGGGGGCAGGACAACTAGAAAGATGACGTCCGGATTGAGCATTATCCTGGGAATTCCAGGAATAAAGCTCACCAGCAGGCCCCCGACGACAAGCACGATTGGATATGGAGTCTTCAGTCGTCGCGCCAGTTCGCCAAAGGCCACGACAAAGAGCAGCAGTAGCAAGAGTACGATCTCCATCGCATGAATGTTGCCGCCCTGCATGGGAATCTCCGCATCCAAAATACCGCAATTTTCCAGGTTCAACGTGGTTCCACAGAGTGTGACTTCCGCCGCTCAGGAACTGGGCGCGTTTGGAATGGCCCTGGACACACCTGGGCTTCGACTGGCGTAGGCTGCTCGGCGCCTGATCCTGGCTGGCACCACCTCACCTGGGAGTTCCAACGCAGCGGACGCCAAGCTCATTTCATCGCGTTCCCGAGGCAGGACGCGTCGAGCTAGCTAGTCACCGACCCTTAATCTTAGAAACAAACTTCTTACACTCCGGTGACAAAATCCTGACATTTCCCGGCCCCTAGACTGCTACGCTTGCGGCCCTCAAATTGAGGAGCCATCCGGCAATTCCTCAACTTCAACCGGGCAGATTGAGAGGAGTGTCGATGAAATTAAGAGTTTTCGCAGTTGTGGTGGCAAGTGCACTGTTTACAACGAGTGCCCTTGCGCAAGAGTTCAGCGCCAGACTAAGAGGTCTGAGTGAAACGCCAATCGTGATCAGCGGAGCCACTGGGCACGCGAAGGTAACGATTAGCCATGATGAAAAATCAATCGAATATGAATTGACCTACAGCGGGCTTGAGGGCAGCGTTGGCACAGGCAAAAGCGTCCTGTTCGCTCACATTCACGTAGGAAGACCGACCGTGACAGGCGGCGTGGCCGTGTTCTTTTGCGGTGGCGGGAACACCGCAGCGACTAAAGTTGCGTGCCCAGCATCAGCAGGGCCGGGAACGGTGACGGGAACCTGGACAGCGGCTGACATGACGGGCCCCGCATCGCAGGGTGTCGATCCCACGAATCCTAACGGAGAAGATTCTTTCGCGAGGCTCGTGAAAGCTATCAAGTCAGGACTCACTTATGCGAACGTGCACACCAGTCGCAGCGGTGGCGGCGAAATCCGTGGCCAGCTTAAGCGCGACCATGATCGTGATCATGACCGCGACGATGACGACGACTAACTCTTACCCTCCGGAACCTGAGCGGGCATCCTGCCGTGGGTGCCCGCATTTTTCCTAAGGGTGTGCCCTCCCAATACGGGACGGACTTGGTGAGCTGTCATTGATATCGCTTATTTTGGGCGATTCGCTCTATTTGTAGAGAAGGCCATGCCAAGGTTGTGGAATGCGGTTCTGATCCTCTTCGCGATCCTTGGAATTCCGGCCTCGATCTTCCCGGCGACTTCCGATGAGCCGGGCAAGCCAGAGGCCATCCAGATCGAACACGCCACGGCGACTTTCCAAGTTGGGACGAATATGCCGGGCCTGTTCGTAAAAGGTAAGTCCGAGGCCCTGCAAGCCCGCGTCCAGATACGCCGCAGTCCCGACGGCGTGACACTGGAGCACATCGAGGCCCAGCTTCCCGTGAAGACGCTGGCCACGGGTATCGCGCTTCGCGATCAGCACATGCGCGAACACGTCTTCACCACTCCTGACGGTCAGGTTCCCGATATGACATTTGAAGGTGAAGGCATTTCTTGTCCTGGAATTTTGCCCGGTCACGAAGGAAGCTGCAGGGTTTCAGGTACGTTGAGCATCCGCGGTACCGCACGAAACTTCTCCGTCCTGCTGAAGATCCGCGAGGCCGGCAGCGCGCCGGCCTTCCGCGCAGTGGGCGATGGTGTTGTGAAACTCAGCGATTATGGTATCGAGCAACCCAGTCAATTCGGCGTAAAGACCGAAAACGAGATCCAGTTCCGAATTGAATTCCCCGAAACCACGGCGACAGCCCTCACGACCCAAGCTGGGCGACAGTAATGAGAAAGTACGTCTGCTGGGCTCTGGTTTCCGGAACCTGGGTCTTCTGGATTTTTAATCGTCCCGCCAAGGCTCTTCCCACGATGGTCCGGCTGGGATACACCAACTGTGCCGTCTGCCATATTTTTCCACAAGGCGGCGGCCTTCTCAACGCGTACGGACGAAGCATCGATCAGGCGCAGAGTCTTCAGGGAGGCGACTATCACCCTTCCGACAATCGCTTTGTCAAATGGCTGAGCTGGGGAGATCGCATCACTCAGGATGTGCGCAATGTCAGTCAAGGCCAGGTCAGCACAGCCACGGACGAGCCAACAATCGGGACGGTTCGCGCAAGATTCCTGTATCGGAATGCGACCGAATTGGGAAAAGGATGGCGGCTCTCCGCCGTCGTGAACGGTGAAAATCGAAGCGTGAAGCGTCCGAACGTCAGTTATGAGCCAGCGATCCAGCCTAACGAGGTCTATTTGACGAGTGCGCTCATCTCCTATCGCCCTAAGAGCACACTCGAATTCTCCGCCGGTCGCGACGCGCTGCCAAACGGAGTTAATAATCCCGATCTGACTACCTACATTCGGGCGCGTAACCGTTACGGATACTACGATTCTCCGGTCCAGCTCAAAATGTTCTGGTGGGGCAAGCACTACCAGATCAATCCCTACGGATTTGGGCCAAGCGGTACCGAACCAACCGGAGCAAAGGAATCGGGCGGAGGCTCACTCGCCGAGTTCTACTTGCTCGGCAAGCACACGACGACCGTACTGGGCGTAAACACCCTGCATGGCTCAACGAGCACGACGAATCGCACGCTTGTCGGACCATACCTGCGGCTGGGAATGGGGAAATGGGGAATTCTGGCTGAGCACGATTTTACGAATCGCAGTCTCACCGCCTCATCCACAAGCTTCCTCCAGCAAGCCAGCTACGGCCAGCTCTTCTGGTATCCCCGCGAATGGCTCCTGATCTCCACGATCGGGGAGCAGGTGCAGGTACAAAGACCATTCCAGGAACGCTTGATCGCCGGTCGCTTCGAAGTGACTTCCCGGTTTTCGAACCACATAACACTAGCCGTTACTTCGCGCTTCCAGGAAAACATGATCACTGGACAGTTCGCGCCGTCAGTAGCTCTTCAGCTTGCGCTCAAGACAGTGGAATGACTTTGAACCTCCAGCAGGGCTGTCCAATTAGCATCAAGACCGGGAAAGGCGAACACGAAGGTCACGAAGGCTAAACCGAAGGTCACAAAGAATCTTCGTGACCTTGATGTTTCCTTCGTGACCTTCGTGTTCGCCTCTCTCGGGCAAGCCAACTAGTTCGAAAACAGCTTCCGATCCTTTTCCCTTTGCGTGTTCGGTTTGTAGTATTCCTCAAACCATGCAGGCCCGCTAACCAAACGGTTAATGGAATTAACCGTTTGGTTCACAACTCCGGAGGAACCACGGATTTTCCCTTAACCGATCCGGACATTCCCAAACCAGCTCAAACTAACGGAATCACTGCTTTGCCGCGAATTCCACAATGGTCTTCATCGCTGCTTCGACTCTGGCTTCTAACTTGCATAAGGCACATTCAAGAAGTGAGTAGCAGAGGAATTGGAGCCCGATTCTTCCCGAAAAGGGATGCGTTGAATGCGTGAATCGGGCTCCTTTTTTTTCTGAGCACCTGCCTTGCCCCCGGATCGGTGGCTTCTGGAGCAGCCCACTTGACTCCCTGACTGGCAAAGCATACCCTGCGACACCTTGAGTCGCGTCTCACGAATCACACTCATAGTACTGGTAATACTCACCGCCTTATTTCTGATGGCAAGGCTTCGCTATTCAGGAACGGCGCCGGTCAAGCTGCAGGCTGAAAGCTGCAATCCCGATCTGTGGAAGCATGTGTATGAAAAGGACAGGCTGAATGTGCTTGAGCCGTGTACAGCCGTCGAGGGTCGCGTCGTCTCCGTGCACCGCGCCTCGGATGGTGATTTGCATATCGGGCTCGATCCCGAGAACAAGTCAGTCTTGAATCTCGTCAACGTGATGCATGCCCAGCGCAAACTCGTGGTGGAACTAATCTGCGATCATATTCCCGCCGAAGCGAATGCCCAGGCGGCTTGCCGGGATTTTCATCCGCAGATCACAATCCCCAATGTCGGCGATCGAGTCCGCGTCACCGGAGCCTACGTCACCGACCGCGACAACGGCTGGAACGAGGTGCATCCTGTAACGCGGATCGAGATCCTGCGCTAGGGCGTGCCGAGCAGCCTAACCCGATACTTTTTTCAACGACGCAGTTTGGGTGCGAGTGTGCTCCACTTTGCTCACATGCTTCTTGGCCGCTCTGTTGCTAGCCACTTTGCTGTTTTGAGCTTTTGGCGCCGCCTTCGCGGCCTGCATGCTCTGGACCGGAGCAGCGTCAAAGTGATCGGGACTTACCTCTTGCTGGGCGATCAGAGGTCTTACCAGCGATAACGAGAGTACGGAAGCAGCGATGATTCCCCGAATGGCCTTTCGTGCGTATTTCATTTTGGCACCTCCTCAAGTCTGTCCAGGAGAATGCAGTTGTGGTGCCACGAGCGCTTTCGGAGGGCAGACCTAGGCCGCGCCGAAGAAGGTGCTGAAGAAAAAGAACTTACGCCGCACCTGTGGTTGCAGGCTGTCGAAAAGAGCGGTGAATCACCTTCGAGACCCAACCCAGCGGTTAATGAATACGCCTTTCGGTTTATTTTCTGAACATCAGACCAAATCCAGCAGTTCCCTCCTTCCCTTTTTCCTCACGACTTCATCAATTAACGCTTATTGTTGTTCGACTGCCTCCAAGACTGCAGCACCCGCGTTCCCTTATAAGGAACTAAGGAAGCTAAGCAAATCCGATTTGTCTTTGATCGACAGACGCTTGAACCTTTTTGTTACATCTCGAGCTTCGCCCCGGTGACGCAAAATCGCGTCATTCATAGTGAGAGATTCACCGTCGTGCATCAGCCGGGCATGGGTGCGTACACCCCAGAGTGGAGGCGTGCGGAGCTTGTTTGCGGCATCCTGGATGGCTTTGAAGGAAAAGTTTTCGCAGTTCACCATGCGGTCAACGGAGCTTGGTGAGTAGCTGGGACTGGCAATGGCTTCGGCAACTCTGCGGGACATCCTATAGTGCTCTACGACTGCAATCGCGATTCCATCGCCGGTCCCAACGTCGTGAAGCAGGAAGTCTGAGTACGGATGAAACTGCTTGTCGCCCAGCGCGTCGGGAACCGTGAGTTTACCTCCATTGATGGTGGTGCCCGCCTTAGCCGTCACGAGCGTTGACACGTGACATATGCCGCAGCCAATCTTTTCGAAGAGCACCGAGCCATTCCGAGCTGCAGCCGTGGCTGCCAGCTTTTCGTCTCGAGGCGGCGCCTTCGACGCTCGCATGAATCGCGCGAAGCGATCGATGTCCGCAAGGCCATCTTTTGGATCGGCTTGGCTATTCGGTTCCGTGACCGTTTTGGGATTGCAGAGTGACGTCACCTCATCGGGAAACAGCGTACTTGTAATCCCCATTTCATTGAGGTAGGCGTCGCCGGCAAACGACAAGAGACTCGCGTGCTGGTCTTTCCATCCAAAGCGCCCAATGCCGGTTTTTCCCGGAGCTTCCACGATGGGCACCGGCAGGGCCTGTCCGCAAATCTTTCTATTCGTGGTGCTGCACTGTTTCCTGCCGAGATCGATTAACGTTTGATCGGCTACGGCCTCGATGAAGCCGTCACCCAGGACGTTGAGTGAAAGCCTGTTCGTGCGAATCCTCTCCGCATCAGGCATGTGCTCCTGGAGCTGAACATCCGGATTAGCGGCATTCGGGCAAATCGCTCGATCATTGATTAAGGTTCGCCCAACAATTACCTCTTGACCATCGTTGATGGGGACACTCGCACTTACAAATTGACCGTTTGGACCACGGTGTCCTGCGCGCCGTTCCACCACCTGGCTGGCGCCGCCTGAGGTTGGATTCTGATGGCACTCTCGACACGACTGCGCGTTGTACAACGGGCCAAGACCATCCTTGTCGATATCTTCGACCTCATCGAAGAACGTCCTATCGGCGTCATGAACAGCCTGCGTCACGAAAGCGGAATCGATGGTCTGGTCGTCGAATCCAGCCGGCGCTTCGGACGGGGCGGACGCGCTGGATTCGGCGTTAGATTGTGTATTGGATTGAAGAATGGAACGATCTGCGACGATCACGGAGCCGAAAAACGTAACGAACAGAATCAAGGCCTTCATAGTCTCTCTGTTCTCGGCCAGACTGGCAGAATTGCCAGTTTGTTACGCAGTTTACAACCTTCGTTCGTTTTGGGAAAGCCCGGCTTGGCGACTTTTCTGCCTAAACGGAACAGCCATGACGATGAAGAGAACCAAGGCCAGCAAGTCCGCGCTCAAAATGTAGAGTGGCCAGGCTCCCATCGCATCAAGCAGCGATGCGGAGGCGGGCTTGTTACGCAGATAGAGGTAATTAGTGCCGAAAAGGAAATCGAAGAGAGCCACAGCAGCGCCATAGAGGTTCAGCGCGAGAAACGCGAACCGCCAGGAGCGTAGATGCGGGCGAAGCTGGCTACTCCAAAGCAGATACAAGATCGCCATGACCGTCCCGCCGTGCCGCACGAAGAAGTTAATGGAGGATGCGCTCACTAATGGCGCCAGCAGATCAGGTGTCAGCATGGCCATGCCTGCTCCCGCCAATCCCCAGTAGTAAGCCAGTTCAAAGGTCCGCTGGCGCAGCCGCGCCAATGCAAAGACAGTCAGCCAAAGCGAAATATCACACAGCTCGAATGGCAGGCCTTGCGGTGGCCGCAGATGCAGGACGCTGAATCGATACCAGCACCACCACAGCCCATTGAGCACGAGGACCGCGGCGAGTGTGAAACGGATCCACGTCGCAGCCGTGGGCCTGCGATGATTGATCCAAGCCAACCCAACCGCACAAACGGGCACACTAATGAGGATTGACAGATGGGCCGGACCGAAAAGATGCAGGTTTGTCTGCATAGGCATGTTCGAGGCGCAATGAGTTTAAAGCGCTGTCCAGTAATGCGCTGTAGGGCTCATATATCGCCAAGGCGGCCGGCAACGGATGATGCGGCGAGTGATCTTGTTGGCGTATGCTGCATCTCTGCGTTGCATCCAACGATGAGGAAACGTATGGGTACCTTCAGAAATCTTCAAGTGCAAATTCTGGCTGCGCTCATTCTCTCGTTCGCAGGCTACGCATGTGCGCAAACAGGACTCCGCATTAGAACGGTGTCGCACACAAGCGGCCTTCCTCGTTTCGTGGATGCCTCCGATCAAACAAACACGGGCTATGTGCAAGGTCCTAACAGCCGCTTCGAGTTGCCGGGATTTCACTCGTTTGGGACTGAGCCAGAGGAACGAACCGTGATCATCCAGCGCTGTTCAGACCATGTGATGTACAGGCTCGATCTCAAAAGCCGCGAGTACAGCGAACTTCCGCTGCCGGCAGAATTGCCAAAGGAGACGAAGGAGATAAAGAACCGGACGGAAGGCCCGCCGAATCTAGCGATTGAGACCACCGTCCGAGATACCGGCGAGACAAAATCTGCTTTCGGTCACACGGCGCGGCACTACATTACGACAACAAAGCAGACAGCATCTCCCGAATTGGGAATTGAGCCCAACGAGACCGTCGAAGACGCGTGGTATCTCGACATACCCGATCCCAGGACCTGCGGCCCACGACCGCATGGGAGGACGGGACTTGTGGGAGTAGGCGGCGGCGTTGGCATCGGGAGAGGTGGGCCTGGAGCATTGGAGAAGATTCGTCCAGAATTTAAGCACTCAGGACCAGATCCCCAAGGTCTGATGCTCTCCTCCAAGAGAACCAACAAAGCAATCCAGATTTTGCAAACCGGAGAAAGGCAGGAACAGGAATTCACTACATCGACCGAGATCGTCGAAATGTCCGAGGAGCGAGTTGATCCTGCGCTATTCGAGGTTCCACCGGGATTCAAAAAGGTCAGCCAGGTGAGCCATTAGGCAAACTTCTGTTGGGAGAAGACCACAATGACAGAGTACTGCCTTCGGAAATGACCATGGATCCCAAATACGTGGCCCAATCTATTGAGGCCTTTGAGCAGAGGCACAGGATCAGTCTTCCTCAGGAGTACCGCAAATTTATTTGCCAGATCGGGAACGGCGGCGCCGGACCATACTATGGTCTATTTCCATTCGGGCAGCACGACGACGGATTTGCTTTAGGCTCATGGGAGAAGGGTCATCTCCTGGGTGACGTATCGCGACCGTTCGCATATCAGGACTCCTGGAATCTGCCTGAGTCATTTTGGAACGAGGAGCCACACTCGACTGAAGACACTCCATCTGAAGAAGAGGACGAGCTGTGGGAAGCCTGGGATCGGAGGTTGGAGGCCCATTACTGGAACGGCTCCATTATGGACGGAGCTATACCCATTTGCCACCTCGGCTGTGCTCTGCGGCACTGGCTTGTCGTCAACGGGCCATGCCGTGGCGAAATCTGGGAGGACCGCAGAACCGAGAACAACGGTCTTTCACCGGTATTGAGTAAAGACGGAAAGCGACTCACGTTCGAAATGTGGTACATGTTTTGGCTTGAGGAAACACTCGAAGAGTATGCCTCTCGGTGAACTGAATCATCTACTCGCTATGTTCCGCTTTGGAACCCTTTTGGGATTCCTGTGTCTAATTCATAGCAGGGTACGCCATGATGCGACTTAACTTTGCTCAGCATTTTATTGCTGGCAGGCGCGTTTCGTGTACACGCGCAAGGTTCGCCTGAGGAACAGGTGATCGCTGAAATTCTTACGGCTAAAGATTCTGCTTCGGTCGAAAAGCACTTGCCAGAACAGCTGCGAGCCGCGCTGAATGCGATGAGCAAGGTTGGGCGTGAGGAGTTGCTCTCCAGGCCTCGTGCGACGATCGAGGAAAAAGGACTGAAGGTCTCTGAAGCTTGCGACGGGCGCTCGCTGATTGGCTTCGATGCGGAAGATCCCAATGCAGAGATCAAACACTTCGAGATTCGCGCCAGGCGCCGAATTTCCAATGGCGCTGAAGCGGTGCTAGTACTGTCGATGGCCGCTCCTGAAGCGAGTTGGGGGAACACCGAGGTTTGGATGAGGTGGGAAGAGGGTCAGTGGCGCGTCACTGAATTCACGAGTCCTAATGGTGAAAAGATCAATCTCGAAGACCCAGAGACAATCGCTGAAATCGCGCCTACTCCACTGCAAGCAAACGAGCAGACTGCTCTCGCTACTCTGGGCGCTCTTGTCATGGCCCTCGTGCGCTACGCCGGTAGATATTCTGAGATACCAGACAAGATTGAACAACTAGGAATCTCTGCGGACTCAGAACCGAGTAAGGATCACGCATTCCTCATAGACTCAGAATTGGCTACCGGGCACATCGAATCAGGCTACCGGTTCGAGTACCAGAAAAATTCCGCGCAATCATTTCAGGTCGTGGTCAGTCCATTGGAGTTCGGTAAGACTGGGAACAGGAATTTTCTTATTGACGATTCTCTGGTCCTTCGATTCACCGACGAAAATCGTCAGGCGACAGCGGGCGATCCTCCGTGGGAAGGCACACAGCACGGCAGGCTGCGGTAGTCCGATCGACGTCTGCCCACTTAGTTTTCCTAATCAGCAAGACTCTGTGCAACACATGTTCCCCTAGCAGCCGAAGGCCTTCCAGGAAGCGCTGACATGCGAAGCCAATCCGTTCCCTTCGGAAACAACGGAGGAGTAGAGCAACGGACGAAAAAACCGTCGTTCTAACCCCCGTAAGTTGCTGATTGTCCGTAAAGTTTTCCTCAAACATTGCCTTTGACTCTGCGGCTTCATCGTGGTTCCATAATGGTTCAACTTGTAGGCGAACAAAAGGAGAACCATGAGACACATGAAAACCCGATGGATTCGAGTCGGCGACACCGACGTCAAGATCGCACAGTGGCACGAATTCGCTGCCGATAACTTGAAGGAACCGACCCGCACCTGGTTTGCAGGACCCGACGGAGTTGAGACCAATACGTATTACGAGATGTTGGACAAGTTAGGCGGCCGGCCTAAGCCGTTTCTTCCCGAGGATGAGCATCGTCCTTCGGCGCGGACGACCCAAGACGTCAGCCAACCTGCAGGTGATTCGCTTCCCGGAGCGGGAATGGCGGGAATTGTGGAAGATGCCTTGGATTCGCTGAGTGGATCGCCTGCCGTTGAGCGTGTTGCGGCTGGCAAGCCGAGGACTGAACGCAACGATTATCCGAAGTCTCTCGGCGCCTACCCGTGGACCTTGGATACCCGGTCGATTGATGAAATCAGCGAGGAAGAAATGAGCATGCAGATCATTTGGCATGCGGAGCAGCTACGGGAGTCTCAGCCGGATCTGTATGATGCGGCGCTGGACTCGGTGAAGCGTCAGGAATATCTCGATAAGCTGCAACGCTGCCAACTCGAAGCGGCCGATGCGGCTCCGCGATGCCACTTCATCAAGTCGGATGGCGAGCCCTGCCGGGCTCCGGCGCTCAAGAAGCGGCGTTACTGCCATTTCCACAACCTAACCAGCAGCGAACGGCAAAAGAAAGAAGGCTTAACGCTGCCTGTCCTGGAAGATGATCTTTCCGTGCAAATGGCAGTGACGAGCGTCTGCCGCGGACTGGCCGACGGAAACATAGAACCCAAGCGCGCTGCCACGCTACTGTATGGACTGCAGGTCGCTACGAGCGCGTTGCGCGTGCAGTTGTTCAGGCTGGGTCGCGAGCGGAGTGAACCGCAAGATGTTGCGTTTTGACCACCTCAAACCGGAAGATCTTGCGTTTCAAAATGAGAAAAACTGTCGAAAGCCCAGATAAATCTTTTGTTCGACGGATTTTGCGAAAAAAAGGAGGGAGGGGGAGGCAGAGTCCGGGTCATCGGGTCATCGGGTCATCGGGTCATCGGGTCATCGGGTCATCGGGTCATCGGGTCATCGGGTCATCGGGTCATCGGGTCATCGGGTCATCGGGTCATCGGGTGAAGTTAAAAACAAAAACCAAGGTGACGCAATAGAATTTTATAAGGAAGGCACTTATCTCCACCTCCAGTGACATCGCAGTTTCGCCGGGCACTCACACTGATGTGAGCAGCGCTCGGCGTGTCCTTATTTCCGCCGGTGAGGCTTCGGGCGAGAACTACGGCGCGATGTTGATCCCCGAATTACGGAAGCTACTCGGAGCAGACACGCAGTTTTTTGGTGTGGGTGGCGAGAGGATGCGGGCGGCCGGATGCCAGACCGTCGTTGATTCGGCGAAGGTGGCCGCTGTCGGCATCACCGAAGTTATTAAACATATTGCGACAATCTATCGCGAGTTCTTCCGCACGGTTTCTGTGGCACGCTCTCGCAAACCGGACGTTGCTGTCCTGATCGACTTCCCCGATTTCAACCTGCGACTCGCAGAAAGGCTGCACGGGATGGGCGTTCCCGTGGTGTATTTCGTCTCACCACAGCTATGGGCGTGGAAACAGCGCCGCATTTGGCGCGTGAAAAAGTTTGTCGACCGCATGCTGGTGATCTTTCCGTTTGAGGAAACCTATTACCGCAAGCGGCAGGTGCAGGCGGAGTATGTGGGGCATCCACTGGCAGACTTACCAATACCGCAAGTCTCCCGCGAGGAGTGTGCCCGGCAATTCAATCTCAATCCTGGAAAGCCGTGGATCGCGCTTCTCCCAGGGAGCAGAAAGAAAGAAATTCTGCTCAATCTGCCGGTCATGTTGGAAGCAGCCCGTACCCTGGGATCGGAATACGAATACGTCATTCCTGTCGCCAGCACCCTGCCACGTGAGTGGATGGCGCAACAGATAGGTTCGGCGCGTGTTCATCTAGTGGATGATGCCCGCGCTGCGCTTCTGCACTCTCAAGCTGCCGTGGTCGCCAGCGGCACGGCGACGGTGGAGGCGGCGCTGATTGGCACGCCGTTTCTGGTCGTTTACCGCGTTTCTAACCTCACCTACGCGATTGGGCGGCGTCTGGTGAAGGTGAAGAACTATGGCATGGTGAACCTGATCGCCGGACGCGAGATCGTCCCAGAATTAATTCAGTCGAATTTCACCCCTGAGAATGTTGTTCGGCAGATCCGGCGATTGCTTCCGGAGGGCGAGCCCCGGGCTGAGATGGTTCGCAACCTGGGAAGCGTGCGGAGTGCACTCAGAAAGGTTGGGGATTTCGGAGATCAGACGGCAATCTCCCGGGCGGCGGAAGCGATTGCTGAGGCGATTTCGCCCGCGCAACCTGTTAAGGAGAAGGCAATTTGAGGTCAAGATTGGCAGGGGCAAGCTGGCGCTTGGCTTAAACTATTTATACGCCTCGTTCGTTTAATAGAATAAAGGTAATCCTTCGTGCGGGCCCCTTGCCTCGTATTTGTGAAAGGCTGGCATCTACATCTATCCGGATTCCCATTTGCATCGTACGAAGAGTAGCTACTCTGGAGCTTCAATGAGTTTGTTTCGACGGACGCTCGCTGCGGCGGGCGCTGCCAATTGCTTTACTCGGCTGCTGGTTTTGGCAGCCTGCGTTCTGGCTGTTAGTGCACCTGCGAGCGCTGCCGAGCGGCCACGCATCCAGGTGAATGATTACGTGATCGATGCCGATCTGGCGCCGAAAACCCACCACATCACCGCCAAAGCCAAGGTGAAGTTCACCGCGCTGGACGACATCAGTACTGCGGTCTTCGAGCTTAACAACGCCCTGCGCGTGACTCGCGTTACCAACGAAGCCGGCAAAGTGATGCCGACGGAGCGCGTTACCCAGGACTTCACGGTGCGGGTTTCCCTGCCGGAGGGAATGAGCAAGGGCCGGTCTCAGACGCTGACCTTCGATTACGAAGGCGTGCTGGACAAGGCGGACGACAGTCCAGTGGAAGGGCTGAAGCTGGCATCGATCGGACCAGACACGACATACCTGCTTTATCCCGCGCGCTGGTTCCCGATGGTCGGCTACAACACGAACCGCTTTACCGCGACGATCAACGTTACAGTTCCAGCTTTCTTCTCTGTGATTGGCAGCGCATCGAAGCCGTTGCAGCCACGTCCAGCCTCCTCGGGCAACAAGACAGTCGGGTTTAATTGGGACACGCCGAGCTTCCCCGGCACGATCATCGCGGGAACGTTCGTCGAGACCAACGACAGCAACCTGAAGGTTTATTTCAAGCCGAATCACAAAGAGCTGGCACGAACCTACGCGGAGACCGCCGCCAAAGAACTGGCGTTCTTCTCCAGCATCTACGGTCCGATCTCCACCGCGAACCTAAGCATCGTCGAACTCCCGGAAGACACAATTCCGTCAGCCTGGGCTCCGCAAGTTGCAGCCATCACTACCAGAGCGATCAGCGAAAAAGTTAACTACCGCCTCCTGGCGAATACGCTTGCCCATCAATGGTGGGGCGCATCGGTGAGCCCAGCAGCTAAGGATGATTTCTGGATCACCGAAGGCGCAGCTCGAGACAGCGAAGTTCGCTATGTGCAGGACGCGGCCGGCCAAGCCGGTTTCGAGGAAGCCTGCAAAGACATGGCAGTCGGCGCGCTCGCCTACGACAACATTCCCCTTTCGGGAGTGGCGAAACTCGATCCGTTCTCGCCGGAATTTCAGTCCCTGGTTACGGACAAAGGCGGCATGATCTTCCACATGCTCCGCTGGCAGTTGCGCGATGCCGGCTATGACCGCACGATGAAGTCGCTTGCCCAACAGTACGCCGGAAAAACAGTCACTACAGAGCAATTCCGCGCACTGGCGGAGCAAAATGCCGGGCAAAAGCTGGGAGCATTCTTCACGCAGTGGCTCGATGGAACTGGGGCTCCTGAGTTCAAGAACAAATACACAACCTACCGCATGGGTAATAACAAAGGCTTCCGCATTGTCGGACAAATCAATCAGGACCTTGATCTGTTCCGCATGCCGCTCGAGATTCGCGTCGATACCGATGGCAAAAGCGAGATGAAACGCATCGACGTAGTCGGAACTGAGTCCACGTACTCGGTGGAAACCTTCGGCAAACCGCGGCGCATTGTGCTCGATCCCAATAACTGGGTCTTGAAGAACTCACCAGATCTGCGTGTGCGTGTCGCGATTCTGCGCGGACAGCAACTTGCGCAGCAGGGAGATTTGGCGGAGGCGCTGAAGGAATATCAGAAGGCACTCGACGCCAACCACAATAGTTCACTTGGGCACTATCGTGTCGCTGAGGTTTTCTTTTTACAGAAAAACTATCAGTCGGCCGCCAATGCGTATCGTGAAGCGCTGAGCGGAGATGGCGAACCGAAGTGGACGGAGGTCTGGAGCCACATTCAACTCGGCAAGATCTTCGACATTACCGATCAGCGTGAGCGCGCAACCAATGAATATCGCCAGGCACTTCAGACGAACGACAACACGCAAGGCGCTCTCGACGAGGCCCGAAGATATTTGAATCAGCCTTACAAGAGAGACCGGGAGACTGTTGGGCAATGAGGAGATGCGATCGTCAGTATCCGTGCTCGCCGGATTGCAAACTGACTTTGCCCCGGAACATGCGGTAAACCATGACGAAGTATCCAATCGCGATGAGCATTCCGATCGACCACCAGATCACGCCGTAAGTAAGCGAGTAGGAACCCGCGGCAGCGTTGTAGATGGTGATGTCCTCAACGTTGGGATTGCTGGAAGGCAGCAAGCTTGGATACAGCGCAAACGCGGCTCCTCCAAGCATGCTCGCCAGATAGGCGCAAGAGGCAATAAAAGCGCGGCGATCATTGCCGGCTCGGCGAGCTGTGAACATGACCGCTAAGCTCACGGCCACGATGACAGGAATGAGAAATCCGATTGGATGCGCTTTGTAATTCTCAAGCACTCGCGGTCGAATCACGATAGTTGCCACGCAGCTCGCTATCGTCAGCACAAGAAGCAATGGCCATAGTTTGCGCGCCGCGGCTTGGCAACGTTGCGCGAGTTCTCCACTCGTTTTCACAGCTACGTAATTAACACCGTGAATTGTGAGCGCAATCAGGGCCATCACTCCAGTCAATACCGTGTACCAGTCGAGCACGCCCGCGTTTTCGCCCGGCAGGAAGTTGGTCCACAGTGGCTCAAAAAAAATAGTGGTCGGCGGCAAGCGGCACACCGCGAATCACGTTGCCCAAAGCTGCTCCGAAGAATATCGCCAGGAAAAGGCTGCCGAGGGAAAAAAGTCCATCGAAGAAGTCCCTCCACACGCTGTTGTCCAGATGCATGCGGAATTCGATGCCAATACCCCGCAGGATCAGAAGCCACAGCACCATGTTGAGAGGCAAGTAGAAGCCGCTGAAGCTCGAGGCATAAAGCAATGGAAACGCGAAGAACAGAGTTCCGCCGGCGGCAAGCAGCCAGACTTCATTTCCGTCCCATACTGGTCCGATGGCGCGCAGAACCATCCTGCGCTCGTCATTCGTACGAGCAACGAAGAGATGCGCGATGCCGGCGCCGAGGTCAAACCCGTCAAGCACAACGTAAGTGGCCAGCATGAATGCGACGAGAAGGTACCAAACCGTTGCCACCGCTAGTCTCCTGCCACACTGATTGGCTGAGATTCAACATTGGGATGCAGAGCTGGCCCATGATCGATCTCACGATGAACCAGGAAAAGAAAGAAGACCCCGAGAAGAGCGTAGAGTCCCATGAAGCCCAGCAAAGTGAATAAGCCGTTTCCAGCCGAAACATTGTGCGAGTATCCCATATTGGTACGCATCAGACCGTATACCAACCACGGTTGACGACCTACTTCCGCGGTCAACCATCCGGCAGTGTTCGCAATATACGGAAACGGCAGGCACAACATGATTACCCATAGCAGCCAGCGCGTTTCAACAAGACTTCTACGCCAGAGCTGGAGGATCGCGAGACTCATGACGGCGATGAAAATAGTCCCGAGCCCAGCCATGATGTGATAGCTGAAATAGAGCAGCGGAATGTTCGTCGGCCAGTCTTCCCGTGGGAATGCATCCAAACCTTTTACTTGGGCTTCGGTCGTGCCGTACACGAGAAAGCTCAGAACTTTGTTCACGACCAAGGGATTATCTATTCGCTGATGCTCCACGTCAGGTTGGCCTATCAACACCATCGGCGCGCCCTTCTCAGTTCGGAAAAGCCCCTCCATGGCAGCCGTAGTTATGGGCTGGTGCTTGGCCAAATACTTTCCGTGAAGGTCGCCCGTGGGAAAGACCTGGAGAACCGAACAAACAAACCCGGCAGTCACGCCGATCCGAAGGAAAATCCGCCCGTATTCCTCGAAGCGCCGGTTGAGCAGATAGAAGGCTCCCACAGCGGACATGACGAACGCACCGGTGATCACGGCGCCGCTCATGTTGTGTGCATACTGCAAGAGAGCCCAAGGGTTAAGCAGCAAACCGGAAAAGCTGCTCACTTGGTACGAACCGTCAGGTAAGCGTGTGTAGGCGACGGGATGCTGCATCCAGGCGTCGGTAACGATGATGAAGAAACCCGATAGCCAGGAGCCGAGGAAGACCATGAATCCAGTCCACCAATGCGCGACGCGAGTCAATCGCTTTTCTCCGAACAAAAACAAGCCGAGAAATGCCGACTCGAGAAAGAATGAAAAGACGCCTTCCATCACCAGGGTTTGCCCAATCACGCCGCCTGTCATCTGGGAAAAGCGGGCCCAGTTGGTCCCAAACTGAAACTCCATCGGAATGCCAGTCACCACGCCCAGAACGAAATTAATCCCGAAGATTTTCATCCAAAAGCGGGCTGCATTGTCATACGCCTGGTTCCCGGTTCTCAGCGCAATGCTCTTCAGAATGACGATGAGCGGGGAAAGGCCCATGGTTAGCTGGGGAAACAGGTAATGGAATGTAATGAGGAAGCCGAAATGAAGGCGATGTACGAAGTACGCTGTGTCCACGTCTCTTGCCCCGCGCAACAGTGTACAGGGAGCGGCGCTGCACCTTGGTCTGACAATCGCAGTCTGACGGTTTCATACGCTGAGAGCTCGACTGGGTAGCGAATAAATCGGCATCTGTCACTACTGCCAGACAGGACAGTGACAATCTGCGTCAGTACGCTGCGCACGAGCGTGTCCGAATTCATACAAGCTTTGTCCGAAAATGAACAACGACTGCGCTGTAAGATTTGTCCCAGCCACTCACTGCAGATCGTGAATCTTGAGGGAACTTGCGGCCATCGGACGGCGTATTGATGGATGGCATACGAAATGTAAATTGATTGACGACCTGCTAACCGATATAGGTGCATAGCGTCAAAGGTACAAACAGGCAACCAGACGGGATCTGGATGAGTGAGCGCAACAACGCGCCGGAGTCGCGCCGCAACGGATCGACTTCAAAGAGTGACGAGCCGGAAGCATCGCTGCATCCGGCATGGCAGGCGTTCGTGCGCTACTGTCAGCAGATGGGACACGGAGAGATTGAAAGACTGAAGATTCAAGATGGGATTCCCGTTCTGGTAGAGGTTTCGAGGCAGAAGATCAAATTCAGCTAGCGAAGTAGCTGACCGAATACATCGGAGGCTGTCGCGATCCTGATTCGTTTCAGGATCCGGCAGCCTCTTTCTGTTTTCAGGTGGTGTTGCGATGTCAGGCATGGAAAGTAGTCCAACGCGTTTCACATCGTTTTCCTTGAAATCGTTTTTCATCCTTCTCGCGATCACGGCATCTATATCTCAACGCGACGCGATAGCAGCTGTGAAACCGATTGGCGAGTCGGAATTTAGCAAGCTGCTCACCCAAGCCGAGAATGGCTCTTTAACTGCAGAGACTCAAGTAGCAAAAGCATATATTTCGGGCCGAGTGGGTAAAGTGAATTACGAAGAGGCAGCACGCTGGTTTCGTAAGGCAAGTGATCAAGGCGATCCCGACTCGCAAACAAATCTTGGCGTGCTCTATCTGCTGGGTCACGGGGTCGAACGCAACGAGTCGGAGGCAATTCGCTGGTTTCTGCGCGCAGCCTCGTCCGGCTATTCAGTTGCTCAGCACAACCTCGCAGTGATTTATCTCAGCGGCTGGGGAGCTGCGAAAGATCCCGAGCGAGCGCTGGAGCTCCTGATTCGTTCCGCAACAGCTGGTCTGGACATTTCACAAGTCGATCTTGCGATGATCTACCTGAATGGTGAGATCGTGCCACGCGACCCCGAACTCGGAATCAAATGGCTAAAACGCGCTGCTCATCGCGACCTTCCTGCGGCGAATTTTCTACTAGGTGTTTGTTACGAAAACGGGAATGGCGTAAAGGCCGATCTGGCCAGAGCTATTGAGCTTTACCGCAAGGCGGCCGACAAAGGTTACGCTGCCGCACAGAACAATCTGGGAAGAATCTATTTTCAGGGAACGACAGGTAAGCAGGATAAGCGCGAGGCCTTAAAGTGGTTTTCGGCAGCGGCGGAACAAGGAAACGGACAGAGTTATCTGAACCTTGCACTCTGCTCCCTGGTCGGCTGCGCAGCGGTCATCGACGCGACTGCCGCATATGGCTGGTACCTGTCTGCAGAAGCTTCTGGCGTTTTCATTCCACAACTGTTTCAGAACAAATTTGCCGAGCTCGCAAGAGAGCTCGACGAGAGTCAGATAAAACAGGCGCAATCGAATTCGCAAACTTGGGTTGCGCAACATCCTTCTGCGGATTTCCGCACTCCAGTTCAGCTCCGCCACGTTCCTGATGCCGCCTTGGCTTTGAACCGACAACCACGAACTATGGAAAACAGTGAGGTGTTCAAGACGTTATGGCAACAGACTCCATACATGCCGCCGCGTTTGCCCAATCGAGATTCCGTGCACTGATCGCCGACGACCAGCCTTCCGCCCGCGAAGCCATAAGCCGCCTTCTCGAGGACGACGACTCTATCGAGATCGTAAGCGAATGCGCAGACGGCAAAGAGGCCCTCGCCGCGATTGCCGAGTACGCACCCGACATGCTGTTTGTAGATGTTCAGCTACCTGAAGTACCAGGTTTCCAGGTAGTGGAATCGAGTCGCGAGAAAATTCCTGCAGTGGTTTTCATGAGCGCCCTCGAACGTTACGCTGCTCGGGCCTTTGACGCGCATGCCGCCGATTATGTGGTAAAGCCGTTCCACGACGAGCGTCTTCTCCAGGCTGTAGAGCGGGCCAAGCTTCGCGTGCAGATGGAGCGCAGCATGGTATCTCGGCCCGCGCCTTCCAGGCCCACGCCGGTGCTGGTTCCGAATCAGGAATCACCAAAGTACCTGGAACGCCTGGCGCTTCGCAACGGCGATCGCATCTTCTTTCAGAAGGTACAACAGGTTGATTCCTTCACGTCATCGGCTAATTATGTTCAAGTGCATTGCGGTTCCCAGGCGCACCGCATGCGGTCTACTATGAACGAGTTGGAAAAGAAGTTGGATTCCAGGCAGTTTGTTCGTATCCACCGCTGCACGATTATCAATATCGAGTGTCTGCGGGAGTTTCGTCCACTGCCTCATGGAGACTACATGGTGAAGCTGGTGGATGGAAAAGAGCTTACGATGAGCCGCAACTATCGCCAGCAATTCCGTAAAGCCCTGTCGGCGCTGAGCTACACACAATAAGCTGTTGACGTCTTGCCCTTGATTGGGATCCCTGATTGTTAAAGCAATCAGGGATTTCGCTTTTTCAGGCCATCTTTACGCTGTTCTATAACCTGCATAAATATTTTTGATTCCCACTATTTTCCAAATGAGGTATAACCACTGCAAAAGCGGGACCTGAGCCCCCAATCGGAATCCCAGTGGGAGTCTGGACCTTGCAAACAAACACTTACTCACTACTGTTTCTCGCGCTAAGCAGCCTGATCCTGCTTCTTCAAATCGGGCTTTTGATCCTTCAATTTCGCAAACAGCAACAAAACCAGCGTTCCCCTCTGCATCTTCTCTCTGGTGTGCGCGTCTCGCAGGTGATGAACGAAATTCCGGCAGCCTCCCCTCATGACACGCTCGAATCTGTGCAGGAGATCATGTTCGCGCGAGAGGTGTTCGCCATGCCGGTGCTCGACGAAGACGGCGAGCTTGCCGGCATGATCAGCATGTCCGACATCGTGAAGATCGACAGGAGCGAGCGAGGACAAGTTCAGGTAGATGCCGTTTATTCACGCGATCTGAAATGCGCATTTCCTGATCAAACGATGCATGAAGTGGTGGAGCGCATGCGTGAGTTTCATCTCGCCAATTTTCCCGTTGTTTCGCGGCGCAATGAAAAACGCCTGCTGGGCATGGTCACTAAAGCGGACGTCATGTTGGCTTATAGGAAGATGACTCTGGAACTGTCGCTCTAAGCTTTCAGGCACGCGGACTATTAGCCAGCTGTGCTGCGCATCGCCTTTAGCTTGATCTCGGCCGCACTGCTCTTCACGGGCTTGCGGTTGTCTTTGAGAACCAAGCGGACTGCGTTCACAAGCTGCTCAGGACCACTACTCACAAAAGCTGTAGACCAGGGATCACGTTCGTCTTGCTCATCCTGAACCATAACGATGGTGAGCGTAGGAAATTGTTCTCTCAAACGCTGCACCAGACGCACGTTTTGGGGTGTGCGTAACGAATCTCCGATCAGAAGCATGTCAAAAAATATTCCGCGCAGCAGCGAAACCAACTCGTCAGCGCGAGTGGTGTGAGCAACGTCGTATCCCGAACGCTGCAAAATCATGGCACGCGTAGAGATAACATGGGCGTCCTCGCCATAGGCGAGAATCCGTTTCATTGACATGTTCAAGGGTAGCTGCTCGAACATTACTGCCGCTGTTTCAGACAGTCAACAAAATTTCGGTTAAGTTTTGCTGCGAAGAATTCGGCGCAACATTACACGGCTAAGTAATTGATTCCAAACATTTAGCAGATTTGCGAGCGGCCAGCTCCTCAGCCGATAGATCGCAATTCCCGCCTCTTGACAACCATTTCATCGCGGAGGAAAATCCTAACTCATTAGGCGAATATAAAGCGAAAGTACGCTAAACCTCTTTGCTTGGGAAACCACGATGAATAGCACCTCCGCACTGCGTACACACCTGGAAACAATCCTGGAACATCGCATTCCTCGAGCACTAACTCCACCTCAGAGATCGCTGCCGGAAATGATCCCAACCACTATCACGGCGATTGATTCTCTTACTGCAGGCGTGCCCCTGGGCTGCGTAACTGAGATCTGCGGACCCACATCCTCCGGGCGAAGCAGCGTTTTGATGGCCCTTATTGCAGAGTCCATACGCCGCGACGAAATCTGCGCGCTTGTGGATGCAAGCGATGCTTTCGATCCACAGTCGGCAACCGGTGCCGGCGTAGATCTGGCAAGGTTGCTGTGGATCAGGTGCGGTTCGCATTCGCCAAAGAGACATGGCGGCACGCACAAGAACAAATCGGTCAAGCAAATATTCAATTCGGTAGGAGTTACATCGCTCGATTCGTCCAAAGAGTATTCCCACATTGAACAAGCTTTGAAAATTACCGATTTACTTTTGCAGGCTGGCGGCTTTGGACTCGTGATTCTCGATCTTGCCGACATCTCCATTCAAGCAGCCCGGCGAATTCCGCTCACAACCTGGTTTCGTTTTCGCCGCGCAGTCGAAAACACATCAACCGCATTCGTCATCGTTGAACAACAACCCAGTGCTAAGAGCTGTGCTTCTCTGGTCCTGGATTTTGCCGCGCGACAAGCTGCCTGGAGTGAAACTGCTGAAGTAGAAGAACCCATCGTAGGCGCACATTTCGGCGGTGCTTCTGTCAACCATGAGGTGGCTTTTCGCGTGACTGCTCAGGGAGTAGCCATACCGTTCGACAAACCAATGGCATCGTCATTTGAAATGCCCCAGCGTTGGATTACTCCGCGAGCACGTCTACTGAATACTACGCACGCACACTTTCAAGTAGCACGATCACGAGACATCAGTAGCTCGAAGAAAGTGCCAGTGCGTTCCGAGTTTGTTGTTCCGGACAGTGCGGCACCGAAGGCATTAGAGAAGGGCATCGGCTTCAGCCGTGCCGGTGAAAGGACTTTAAATTCGTCCGGCTTTAGCCACTGAGGAGTGCAGAAGTGCCAAATTGACATTCGTGTCACGTGAACCTCAGTGGCTAAAGCCGGAAGTCTTAATTGCTAGTATCGGCACGGCTGAAGCCGATGTCCTTCCCTGAATCATCATGCTTTTTGCCTGCATTTACGTTCCCGAGTTCCCTGTACAAGCCATTGCACGCACTGCGTCTGAGCTGCGTGAGCGACCGGTAGCCGTGCTCGATGGCACTCCACCGCTGCTCACGATCATTGCTGCCAATCAGCAGGCGCGGGAGCTAGGCGTCGATATCGGCATGACGAAGGTGCAATCGGAAGCGTGCCCAAATATTCATCTCTGCCGGCGATCGATTGCCCAGGAGGAAGCTGCATATAGTGCGCTGCTCGATTGCACTTATGCTTTCTCTCCGCGCGTCGAAGACAGCTCCCGACGTACCGCAAATCCTGATGACAAGACCAAATCCAGTGACACCGTGATTCTGGATATCACTGGCCTGGAACGCCTTTTCGGATCTCCCTCCATCATTGCTCGCCGAATCCGTTCACATGTTTCCACAATGGGACTTGCAGCCAGTGTTGCGATTGCCGGCAATCCTGATTCGGCCATGTATGCTGCGCGCGGCTTCTCTGGAATGACCATCATTGTTCCCGGCACGGAAGCCAAGCGACTCGGTTCTTTGCCAATTCAGCTACTCCAACCTCCTGCGGAGATGCTCGAAACGTTTGAGCGATGGGGTATCCGTGATTTTGCTGCACTCGCCGCACTCCCGGAGATCGCGCTGAGCCAGCGGCTTGGGCAGGAAGGGTTGCATCTGCAAAAGCTCGCGCAAGGACGAACCGAGCGCACTCTTGTCCCGGCCGAATCGATCACCAAATTCGAAGAATCGATCGAGCTCGAAGATGCAGTTGAGCTGCTCGAGCCACTGGCGTTTATTTTGAATCGCCTGCTCGAGCAAATCTGTGCGCGCCTCGCGGCGCGATCACTTGCTGCCAACGAGTTGCGGATTACGCTGGAGCTGACCGGGCATGAAGATCAATCCATTGAGGAACAGGAGCAGAGTAAGAGCACCTATCAGCGCAGCTTCCAGTTCCCTGTTCCAATGCAGGACAGCCGGACATTCCTGAAACTACTGCAACTCGACCTTGCCGCGCATCCCCCAGGCGGCCCGGTAAAGAAGATTTTTCTGGCTGCGGAGGCCGCTCCTCCTCGCTTCGCACAATCAGGATTATTTCTTCCCCGCGGGCCAGCGCCGGAAAGGCTCGAGCTCACGCTTGCTCGCATTCGCGGCATCGCCGGCGACGATCGCGTAGGCTCTGCCGAATTGCTCGACACTCACGCTCCCAGTGGCTTTCGCATGTGTGCATTCCGTCCATATACAAAAGCCTCGAAGAGTCATGACAGGCCGCGCACGCAGCGGACGGCGCTACGCATCTTTCGTCCACCGCTTGCGATTAAAGTTCAAATGCAAAATGAAATGCCTGCGCGTGTCTTTTTTCGCGGACAGACACACCGCGTAACCGCCGCGGCAGGGCCATGGCGCAATAACGGCGGCTGGTGGACCACTCAAGCATGGACCCGCGACGAATGGGATATCGAACTCCGAGCAGAGCAATCTTCGCCAATGCTGGTGCGTATGTACCGCGATCTAAATTCAGCGAAGTGGTATCTCGAAGGGGCATTTGATTAATCATGAAGGCGATTTCACCACGGAGACACGGAGTCACGGAGTCACGGAGAAAACCAAAGCTAACCACAGAGGACACGAAGGAGCACGAAGGGAATCAAGCCCGAATCCTTTGTGACCCTTCGTGTCCTTTGTGGTTTCTCTCGGGCCTTTCTCCGTGACTCCGTATCTTCGTGGTGAAATCCGGCTAAAAAAGATGTACATAGAACTCCATTCCCGATCTGCTTTCAGCTTTCTCGAAGGCGCTTCCCTGCCCGAAGCCCTGATTGCTGTCTGTGCAGACTACGGCATGCCGGCGATGGCGCTGCTCGATCGCAATGGCGTATACGGAGCACCGCGATTTCATTTGGCAGCTCAGAAGTTCAACATTCTCGCTCATATCGGTGCGGAAGTCACAGTCGATGACACTCTCTTCGGCGAAGCTGGACCCGCACGTTATCCCTTGCTCGTCGAATCGCGTCAGGGATATCAGAATCTTTGCCGGCTCATTACCCGCACGAAATTGCGCGCAAAGAAAGAAGAAAGCGCAGCTCGGATAGAGGAACTGGAAGAGCATGCTAGTGGACTGGTCTGTCTTACCGGCGGCGAAGACGGCCCGCTCGCCGAGGCTCTCATGCGCGGTGGATACGAGGAAGGAGTGCGCGCAGTGGAGCGCATGATGCGCATCTTCGGTCCGCAGAATGTATACGTGGAGTTGCAAAGACATTTCGATCGACGCGAAGAAGCTCGCAACCAGGCTGCGGTCGCCATTGCGCGCAAACTAAGTCTTCCCATTCTTGCGACAAACGGTGTGTCATATGCAACGGCTGCGGAGCGCGAGATTCTTGATGTCTTCACCTGCATTCGTCATCACCGGCAACTGGAGAATGCAGGGCGCCTGCTCTCGATCAACTCCGAACGATTCATTCGTACACCTGCCGAAATGGAACAGCTCTTTGCCGATCTGCCGGAAGCAATTTCAAATACCACGATGCTTTCCAGCCGACTGAAGTTCACGCTGAAGGATCTTGGATACGAATTTCCACGGTATCCGGTGCCTGCGGGGGAGACGACGATTTCGTTTCTTCACGAACGCACCAGAGAAGGCATGCATGAGCGCTACAGGCAGAAGTCGCCTGATTTGCGTGAACGCGCCCAGCAGCAAATCGAACGCGAACTGGCGCTCATCGAGCGTCTCAAACTTGAAGGCTATTTCCTCATCGTATGGGACATCGTTCGCTTCTGCCGCGAACAACGCATTCTGGTGCAAGGGCGTGGATCGGCTGCCAACAGCGCCGTTTGTTATGCGCTGGGAATTACAGCCATCGATCCAGTGGGCATGGAGTTGCTCTTTGAGCGCTTCCTTTCCGCAGAACGAGGCGAGTTGCCGGACATCGATCTCGACTTGCCCAGCGGTGACCAGCGCGAGCGCGTAATTCAGCATGTTTACGCGCAGTACGGCGCACACGGAGCCGCCATGACAGCAAATGTCATTACCTATCGCGGACGCTCGGCAGCCCGCGAGGTAGGCAAATCGCTCGGCTTCGATGTCGAGACTCTGGATCGATTGTCCGCGCTGGTTGGTTCATGGGAGTGGAAAGGACCGACAGACACGATGGAGCAGCAATTCCGCCACGCAGGATTTGATCTTTGCCATCCACGCATCTCGAAATTCCTCGACCTTGCTCTGCGTGTGCAAGATCTGCCGCGTCATCTTGGCCAACATTCTGGCGGCATGGTCGTCTGCCAGGGACAGCTTAGCTCTGTAGTGCCGCTTGAGGCGGCCAGCATGCCCGGGCGAGTAGTTGTGCAGTGGGATAAGGAAGATTGCGCTGATCTCAATCTGGTGAAGATCGATCTGCTGGGATTAGGAATGATGGCGGTGCTCGAAGATTGCATCGAACTGATCCCGCAGCATTACGGTGATCGCGTGGAATTGGCCCAGCTCCCGCAAAATGATCCGCAGGTCTATGAGGGACTGCAGCAAGCCGACACTGTTGGACTCTTTCAGGTAGAGAGCCGAGCGCAGATGTCGGCGCTTCCACGCAATCGTCCGAAATGCTTCTACGACATCGTGATTCAAGTGGCGATCATTCGGCCCGGTCCGATTGTGGGCAAGATGATGAATCCCTATTTGAAACGCCGGCAAGGCCTTGAGCCTGTCAGCTATGCTCATCCAAAACTCGAGCCGGTATTAAAACGCACCCTTGGCGTTCCACTCTTTCAGGAGCAGCTTCTGCGCATGGCGATGGTGGTTGCCAACTTTAGCGGAGGCGAAGCCGAGGAGCTACGTCGCGCGATGGGTAATAAACGCTCCCAGGCCAAAATGGCAGTTATTGAAACGCGGCTGCGTAGCGGCATGACCGAGAACGGTATCGGTCAGCAAGCTCAGGACGAAATCGTTCAGTCCATCGTCTCGTTCGCATTGTACGGATTCCCCGAATCGCACGCCGCCAGCTTCGCGCTGCTGGCGTATGCCAGCGCATATCTCAAGTGTCACTATCTGGCGGCGTTCACAGCAGCCCTTCTAAACAATCAACCGATGGGTTTTTATCATCCAGCGACGATCGTGAAAGACGCGCAGCGGCATGGATTGAGGATTCGGCCTGTGGATGTGACGCGTTCATATTGGCCCTGCACCCTCGAATGCGAGTGCGGCGGCGACGCTCCGCATAACCGGCCCAGCTGCGGCATTTCATTGCGTATGGGATTGCGCTATGTTCGCGGCCTGCGTGAAGAAGCGGCGCTGGCTTTGGTGAATGAACGCAATCGCAAAATATTTTCTTCGGTGGACGATTTAGCGCGTCGTGTTCCGGAGTTGCGTCGGAATGAATTAAACACGCTCGCACAGATTGGAGCTTTGAACGGACTCGGGGGACCTTTTTCGCCGAGTCAACATGCTGCTGCAGATTTGGGGAAGGGCACCGGCTTCAGACGTGCCGATAAGAATTCGGAAATTAATTCGGCTTTAGCCGCTGAGGTAAGTACTTTTAATGAAGGCGTTCTTTCCACAAAACCTGAGCACGCTAAGGAGGGAGAAATATCGCAACCACTTTCGGCACGACTGAAAGTCGATGCCCTGACGCGAACCGAGAATCAAAAGTATTTTTCGGCACGTCAAGCCCTGCCTAACGCGAAATTCCACCGCCGCGACGTATTGTGGCAAGTGGAGAAAGCAGCATGGGTGGAAGGACCTTTAATCGCGGATATCGTGGAGCCTGATCCCCCATCACCTCTAGCGCAAATGACATCCGAAGAGCGCCTCATCGCCGATTACCACGGAACTGGCCTGACGGTTGGGCCGCATCCCATGCTTTATCGCCGCGAAGAGATGAATCGCATGCGGGTGGTTCGGGCTATCGACCTGTGCCACTTAAAACACGGGCAATTCACTCGTATCGCAGGCTGTGTGATTGCAAGGCAACGTCCCGGAACCGCTAATGGCTTTATCTTTCTTAGTCTTGAGGACGAAACCGGAATCTCCAATGCGATCATCATGCCCGATCTGTACGATCAGAACCGCTTACTAGTCATCCACGAGCGTTTTCTTTTAATTGAGGGGATTCTGCAGAACGTGGAGAACGTGATTTCTGTAAAGGCCTTGCGAGTGAGCCGGCTAGAGATCACTGACGCCGTGACTCGGTCCCATGACTTTCACTAGGACGTAAAGCGTTTCAGGAGAATCGTTTCAAGAAAGGCGTTTCAAGGGAAAGCGTTTCGAATGAGGCGTATCTCGTCACCTCTTTCTTGAAATTTACGAACAGTCACTTAACACAAAGCAAAATCCGGGAAACAGGGGGCTTGCACCTTAATCCACAAGTAAGGTTGGGAACAACAACTTAGAAAATTAAGCTTCATTTGAAACGCATCTCCCTGAAACGCCTCTCTTGAAACGCTTTTTCCTGAAACGCCTTTCCTCCACAACCCTTCTGCTTGTTAGAATCAAAACTGTTGTGAGTGATCCGCGGGCATCGCTTCGGTCTCTGCTCAACCTTGAGTACTCAACAGTAACAATCCGCGAATTTGGAGAAGTCCCCCATGGCAAGAGCAAAAGGTTCCAATAAAACGACGGCTAACGCTAACGGCGACGCTGGGAGCAATGGCGCCGCCACCGCATCAAAAAAGAAAATCCCGAGCTCTGTTCTACAAATGAGCTCTGCTGCCGAAAGCAAGGCCGCTAATGCGGACGTCCCGCTGCCCTCACGGGCTACCGACACTAGTGTCTACCTTAGCGTGAGCGAAGACAGAATCCGTCAGCGCGCTTATGAGTTGTACATGCAGCGCGGCGGACAGCACGGAAAACACGTGGATGACTGGTTCCGCGCAGAGGCAGAACTGCGAGGCCACAGATAACATCCGAAGTATCCACTTCTAACGTAAAGCGAAAGGGTAAGAGCGCGTTGAGCAAAACTGTTCTCCTGGTTGATGACAATCCGGTTCAGCTTTCGACTCGGCAGACGGTGCTAAGCCAGGCCGGACTCGAGGTACAGATCGCCACCAGTGCCGACAGCGCACTTGCCCTGCTTCGCAGCCTCTCCGATGCCCAGAAGATCGGGGTAATCGTCACGGACCACGTCATGCCGGAAGCCACCGGGTCGGACTTTGTCCGTCTTGTCCGCAAGGTAAATCCCGAGGTTCCCGTCATTGTTATCAGTGGATTGGCCGAAGCAGAACAGGAATATGCCGGCATGGATATCCTGTTCCGTCAGAAGCCATGCCCGCCCCCGGAATTGATCAAACTCGTCAAGTCGGCCGTTGCTAAGTCAGAACAACGGTGACATCTGTCACATCCGATTTCCGACTACCATCTAGACCATTTGGATGGGCGAGATCCTTGCAAAAGCAGGTAGAATTGTGGCTTCCGGAACATTCCCGACTGTGTAGTTACTAATTTTCCTGCTATGCCTCTGTTTGGAAGCTTCGCACTGCTCTTCGCTCTGGTCTTGAGCGGATATTGCCTGTTGTTCGGGGCTCTTGCTCTCCGGCGGCAAGCCGTGGGTATTCAAAGCGATGGACTTGCGGAAACCGCGCGCCGAGCAGGGATCGCAATCTGGGTAGCCGTTGCCGGAGCCGCCTTTGCCTTAGTTTGGGCGGCACTGAATAATGACTTCTCGGTGGCCTACATCCTGCACCACACCAATCGCGACCTTCCCACTCCTTACAAGTTTGCCGCACTTTGGTCGGGGCAGGAAGGCTCCCTGCTCTTCTGGGCGTTTTTGCTAAGCACTTATGGGTTGGTGCTGCGTCTGCGGCACAAGGTGGACGTAAAGCTTACGGCATATGCCTCCACAATCCTGGCAGCAGTGCAGCTTTTCTTCTTGTTGCTACTCAACTTTGCCGCCCGACCCTTCGCACTCGTAACCGGGAACATCCCAGCGGATGGCAATGGACTTAATCCACTACTCCAGTATCCCGAAATGGTGATTCACCCCCCAATGCTGTACTTGGGATACGTGGGATTCGCGGTCCCGTTTGCCTTTGCACTCGGTGCCCTGATCATGAAGTACCCGGGTGAGAAATGGATCCACATTACCCGTCGTTGGACCATGGTTACTTGGGGATTCCTGACATGCGGGATTTTTCTCGGTGCCCACTGGGCGTACTCGGTGCTTGGCTGGGGTGGCTATTGGGGCTGGGATCCCGTCGAAAACGCGTCTTTCTTCCCTTGGCTGACAGGAACGGCCTTCCTGCATTCGGTGATGATGCAGGAGAAGCGAGGCATGCTGAAAACGTGGAATGTCTGGCTTATCTTCTCCACGTTCATGCTTTCCATTTTTGGGACCTTTCTCACTCGTAGCGGCGTTGTAAGTTCGGTGCACGCGTTCGCGCAGTCCTCGATTGGCGAATGGTTCATGTGGTTTTTGGGAACTATCTTCACGGTCTGTCTCTACTTCTACATCAGGAACCGCGATCACCTGCGGAGCGAGCATCGCCTGGAATCGTTGCTTTCCCGCGAATCCAGTTTCCTTTTTCAAAACCTCGTGCTCCTCGCGTCATGCTTTGCGATTCTTTGGGGAACTCTGTTCCCGGTGCTTTCAGAATGGGTTCAGGGGCACAAGGTTACAGTTGGACCACCGTTTTTCAATCGCGTAAACGTTCCCATTGCAATGTTCCTCCTGTTGCTAACCGGCGTAGCGCCCCTACTAGCCTGGCGGAGCACATCGTGGGCAAGCTTGAAACGCAACTTCACTATCCCGGTAATTGCCGCCGTAGCTACCGCAATTATCTTGATGGGCTTTGGTGTGCGGCCTTGGGAAGATGCCGCTCATTTCTATTCGCTAATGGCGATTTCGCTGGCTGCTCTGGTAACAGCAACCATCATCTCTGAGTTTGTTCGCGGTGGCCGAGTGATCGCCCGACACACGGGACAAAATCTCTTCGCCTCGATGGTGACTCTCACGCGCCGAAACACGCGTCGCTACGGTGGATACATCGTCCACTTCGGCGTAGTGGTAATTGTGATCGGGTTGGCTGGTGCTGCCTTCAATCAGCAAAAAGAACAAGAGCTGGGCTTCCATGAGCAGATGCAAATCGGACCTTACACACTGGTTTGCGATAACTACACGCAGGAAGACAATCCGAACTACAGCATCGAGTACGCTATTCTGAATGTGTACAAAAACGGGAAGCCGATCGGACAGATGTTCCCGGCCAAGAAATTCTTCAAGGCGAGCCAGCAGCCCGACACTATCGTGGCAAACCATTCGACGCCGATTGAAGATCTCTACGTCATCTACGCCGGCAAGAACCTGGACACTGACAAGCCGATCATCAAGGTGTTCATAAATCCGCTGGTAATGTGGATCTGGACGGGAGTGTGGGTGCTGATTTTTGGCACGGTGGTAGCAATGATTCCATCGATCTCCGCCGCTGCAGTTCCCTCTGCTCAACGACTGAGGCCAGCTACCGTTCCTCTGCCAGTCAACTCTGAGCCGGTCGAGGCGGGTGACTGATGAAGGTATTCCGGCAGTTGAGCATTTCCTGTCTCACGGTAGTGCTGTCCGTCGCGCTTCTTGGCGCTAGCGGGGATCGCGCTCGATTTACCGATCTGGGACACCGAATGATGTGCGTATGCGGGTGCAATCAGATACTTCTGGAGTGCAACCACGTTGGCTGTACCTACTCGGATCGCATGCGCGAACAGCTCCTCGCCGCCACTCAGCGCGAGAGTAGCGATGAAAATATCCTGCAAACCTTCGTGAAAGAGTACGGAACTACGGTGCTGGCTGCTCCTACCATGCGCGGCTTTGATAGGGTTGCATGGATCATGCCTTTCGCAGTCTTTCTGGCGGGTGCGCTCATGGCAGTGATTCTGATTCGCAACTGGAAAGCGCGTCAACCTGCGCACGCGGGGCTACCTGGCACAACTGCGGCGCTGGATACTTACCGCGATCAGGCACGCAGGGAGACGTTCCTTTGATTATCGGAATCTGTATTCTGTTTGCTGTTGCCCTGCTGGCATATGTCTTTGCTCCGGGAGTTGCCTTCGAGCGCGCAACCGACAAGCCGCGATTGGTGCATTTGGAAGAGCGCAAGCAAGTGATTTATGAGAACCTTCGCGACTTGAACTTCGACTTCAAAGCCGGTAAATATCCTGCTGAAGACTACGAATCCTTGCGCAATTCCCTGGAAGCTGAAGCCGCGGAGGTTTTGGCGGAGATCAGCGCGTTACAAGAGACTGCACACGCTGTCTAGTGAACCTGCATAGCACTCGCCCGGCGTGGACTTGCTTCAACAGATCATATATATCGCAACGCTAAACACCATCCAATGATTCGTTTTATCGCACGCTCGCTTTTTGATCATCAGAGAATTGCTCGTGTCTGCACTCTACTCACACTAACGACGTCGTGCTTAGCCGCTAATATCACGGGCACCGTCACCAATAAGACCGTCGAGAAACCTTCAGCAGCGGACGATGTTGTGCTGCTGAAGCTCAGTGAGGGTATGCAGGAAGCTGCCCGCACTAAGACTGACGCTCAGGGGAAATTCACACTGCCCGTTCCGGATGATGGAGGACAGCATCTCGTACGCGTGACCCACCAGGGCGTGAACTACTTCAGACCCGCTCCTGCCGGAACTACGAGCGTTCAGGTAGACGTCTACGATGCGGGGAAGCAAGTTGACGGCGTCGCCGGTAGAGCGGACATCATGCGCGTGCAGGCCGATACTGGGCAAATGACGATCACCCAGCTCTTCGTCCTGCAAAACAATTCCAAGCCGCCGCGCACCCAGATGAGCGAGCGTAGCTTTGAATTCACCTTGCCAGAGGGTTCGATAGTGGATGCTTCGTTGGCAGCCGGTCCGGGCGGCATGCCCGTAAACTCAGCTCCGGTCCCAACAGGAGAGAAGAACCGTTACGCATACGTATTCCCGATTCGTCCCGGTGAAACCAAGTTCCAGATCGGCTATCACGTTCCCTACTCCGGAAGCTTTTCCTTCCAACCACAGGTGTTCACGCCTATGGAAGACGTGGTCGTGATGCTTCCCAAGAGCATGCAGTTCAGTGGTGGGAGCTCGGACTTCGCCAGCGGTGGAGAAGAGAAGGGCATGAGCATCTTCGTCGCCCACAACGTGCCAGTGCGCAAGACGCTGGCCTTTTCCGTTTCAGGAACTGGACAGATTCCCCGCGATGCGCAGGACAGCGAAGCTGGCGATGGACAGGTGGCCAGCGGAGGAGGCGCTCCGGATAATCGCCCGGGGGGCGGCCTGGGGCGCCCGGAGGAAACTCCCGACCCACTGCATGCCTACCGTTGGTGGATCATTGGCGGATTAGGCGCGGCTCTTGTGGTGGGAGCCATTGTGGTGATGAACCAAAAGCCACGGACACAAGCAGCCACTGCACCCATTGCAAGCGCGCCTGCGGTGAAGAGCGCTGTCAGTTCGACACAAGTATCACTTCTTGAAGCGATGAAGGAAGAGTTATTTCAACTCGAAACTGAGAGGCTTCAAGGCAAGATCTCAGACGTAGACTACCAGCAAGCCAAGGCAGCCCTCGATCTAACCATTAAGCGCGCAATCGCACGATCCAAAGCGTAGTTCTCTCAAAATCATCTTCCTGTGAGCTTGACCGAGCGCGGCCCGTGCTTTCGCTTTAGAGCAACGGATGACAAAAATATTTCTTGTCTCCTTCGTAAGTTGTTGAGCAGTCTGAACCAGAAAAGTTGTAGAGCAACGGATGAAGCTTGCTTTTTCCGCCTACCTGCGCCATCATCGAGAGGTGCGTGCGAATTCCACTTCGGGAATCATGGGTCTGGGCACAGGGCCATGCTCGCTGAGCCTCGGAGAAAGGGTTTACTCAAGAGTGCTTCCTCAGCTCCAAAATCCCCCGAAGATCTCAGGCATCATACTGAAGGTCGCTGGGGATCATAGGGGATATCCGAGGGGACCACAGGGGATATCCGAGGGGATCACGAGGGGATATCCCCGGGGATCTCACGGGGATATCAATGCTAAGTCCTTTAGATTGAGAATCAGCAAAAAAAGGCCCTGCGATCGTTTGTAGCTCTGTCCCCTGTTCCAGGGGTTTAAGGATTCTTCGCATACGCTGCGCACGGAGCATCCGCCGGCTGATTTGGCAGTGTTGGAGGCGTTGCCCATGCAGCCTTAGTGAAATCGAAGAAGTCCAGGTCCGGCTGCGCTGCGTCGCGTTTGGTAAGGTTCGGCAAATTGAAGCGTTGCTCAATGAACTTCAGGATCGCAGTGGTATCTGACGCCTGATGCGAGACAAAGTGTGGTTTCACATAAGGGGAAACAACCATCAATGGGAGTCGGAATCCAGTTCGTGTGAAGTCTCCGGCTGGATCTTTTGACTGCAGATCCTTTGGCGCGATCCCATCAGGACTAACTGTCGACATCGGCTGCACGTGATCGTAGAAACCTCCAGCCTCGTCGTAAGTCAGAAAGAAAACCGAATCCTTCCAGATTGGACTCGACACGAATGCCTGAATGAGTTTCAGGTCATACACCGCCCCTAGCTGCACGGGATTCCCTGGGTGCTCATCGCGTCCACTCTCAAAGCCGGGTTCAATCAGCGCGACAGCGGGAAAAGTTCCGCTCTTGAGATCGGTGAAGTAGTCAGTTTGGCCGGATGCACATGGCGTAGTGGCGTTCGTGCAGTCCACTGGAGCGAGATGTTTCGCGTCTGTGTGCTGCGCGCCCCAAACGAAGTTCGTCAGCGTTGTGAGCGGTACTCCAGACTGGCTTACATCGGAGTAATAGACCTTCCATGAAACGCCTGCGTTGTCGAGAAGCTCAAAAATATTTTTCACATTCAGTTGCGGCGGCTGATGAGCATATCCAGCGCTGGTTGCCGCGAGTTCAGCAAACCGATTCGGCGCTGAATTCGAAGGAATTGGCGAGAAGAAGCGATCTGACGTCGCGAATTGCGACGCCAGGAAGTAGTAGAACGGGAGAATACTCTCGTCGTAGTACCCCATGTTTCGCTCGCCGCGAACGTCGAAGTAGTGATGATGATCGTTCTGTGAGTTGGCGAACTGCGAAAATCCCGCAGTGATGTGAACAAAGCCGTTGCCAAGCCATGTATTGGAGGCGGGCTCGTCGCGGTTGAAGGCTCCATGACTTTCGAGCCAATCGGGGCTGAAATCCTCAACGCACTGGTCAGTCAGCTTAAAGGACTGCACGTTTACAGCGCTGCCCACGCTCACATGTCCCTGATTGTTGTGAGTGATTGTGACAGTTGGTTCTCCTGCAACGGGAGCTGCAACGGTGAGAGTGATTGAGCCAGTCAAGCCGCTGCTCGAAGTGAAGTTGTAGGTAACCGAACCTGGAGTCGTCGGCGCCTTTACCATCGCGCTAGCGTTTGGTCCGTAAGCCTGCGTGTGCAACGGATCTGGCGCAGGCGTGATGGTCACACTGGATCCGTCCCGCGTGGCCCAAGTGAGCATCGATGTCCCTCCGGGCGCGACTTTCATTGGACTAGCACCAACAACCATGCTAGCCCCGCTGTCGGGAGTCGTGCCTACAACAACCGACGCGTCCGCCGTCAGCCCAGTCGACGAGGTTGCCGTGGCAGTGTAGAGCGTTGCAGTTGCGGGGGCTACTTTCATGTTCCCGCTGGTTGAGCCGGCTGGAGCCCCATTAATGCTGACTGAAACAGCGTTTGCGCTGTTCCAACTCAATGGCGCATCGGCATCGGCGGGGTTCGTAGGCGCCGTCGTCAGTGCGTCGAGCGTGTCGACATCACTGGCGCCGCCCAAACCATTTGCTTTGCGATAGGTGTTTAGGCGGGCGAAATAGTGATCGAAGGAGCGGTTCTCCTGGAACATGAAGACAATGTGATTCAGCGCAGTAATGTTCCCTGCCGATCCGCCTCCTCCGCCCGAGCCTCCCGTCGAGCCTCCCGTTCCGGGATTCGGAGGTGGAGTATTCGATCCAGACTGGTTCAGGCCCCTGCAGCCAGACATGAGCACAATACAGGCGGCCGCCGCTGATAGACGAAGTGCACGTGCAAAGTTGGAGTGTTTCAACAAAGAGCTACTCCCTATACTGCATACTGCGTTGGAAGCAGCAGCTCTCTTGTGGGTTGCCGATTAAGGTTAATGCCTTGACACTTGGAGATCAGTTGCGGGACGGCAACCTTAAACGTTGTGGACGCATCGTGCTCTTCTGTTCACCGATCACAATCGGTGACGCCGTTCAGCCAATACGCACGCGATCACGACGCCGCCGGTCCGAGTGAGCTAAGTCCACGATCTCCTCGACCATTTCGGTATACGATCTCCCGGATTTCTTGGCAGCCATAAAGAACTCAGAGTTGCTGGAAAGCCAAGGGTTTGGATTGGCCTCGATCACATAGACCTCGTCTTTAGATGTGAGGCGCATGTCAATACGACCATAATCGCGAAGCTGCAGCGTGCGATAGGTAGCCAATGCCGTCCTGGAAAGGCGATCGACCGCCTCATCGTTCAGGTCTTCTGCCGGTGCGGACTTCGTAACTTTGTACGCCTCGCTGTCCTTTTCCCACTTCACTTCGGTTCCTGCGACTTTGGCCATGCCCTCTGGAAGCTTGGAGAGATCCAATTCGATCAACGGTAGCGCCTCCGCTTGGTCATTGCCGATTACCGCTGCGTAGATTTCGCGGCCTTCAATGTATTCCTCGATCAGTGCAGGCGAGTCGAACTCCTCCTGGATGTAGTGAATGCGCTCCATGAGTTCCTTAACGGAATTGACCACGGAGTTCTGATCAATGCCGATGGAGCCGTCCTCCGATGTGGGTTTCACGATTAACGGAAACTTGACATCTTCGGCATGGTCGAGGCGTCCGCGGTAACAGGTCGCGAAGTACGGACTTCGGATGTCATGAAACTTGAAAAGCTTTTTCGCCAGTGACTTATCTTGAGCCAGATACAGCCCCTGCGGACCTGCTCCCGTGTACATGCGGCCTAGGAGATCTAGGTACGCGGCTACATGCATCTCCTTGGTGTCGTCACCCGCATATGACTCGGTGAGATTGAAAAATAAGTCGGCATCGTTCTTGCCGAGCGCCGACAGTGTCTTATCGGTGCCATCGAGTGCCACGTAGCTGGGCTCGTGACCAAGCTTTTCCAACGCTTCAAAGATCTCTTCGCGATCATGCTTCTCGCGGCGACGGCGAGTGCGCTTGCGCGACTTGCGCTTGGGCTCGGGCGGCACCTCAGCTTCGTCCTCGCCCCAAGTGTCGTATAGGATCGCTATTTTGAGTTTTTCAGTCATAGGAAAATTAGGGAACAGGTTACAGGGGACAGGTTACAGGGCAACGTCCTTGGATTCCCGTTTGCTTTCGCTCTCAGGTTCTTCTTCATATCCCGTTGGCGGTTTCGGAATTCCATCGCCTGACTCCTGCCCTTTGGTTCTTCTTCTCTCTTCCGTGTTCCCTGCCCCCTGTTCCCTGTCCCCTGTAACCTGTAACCTATTCCCCTTTTGGTTCTTCTTCTCCGTAGTAGGAACAAACTTTCCGCGCGCGACGTAGTTCATCGCAAGTGCTGTCGCGTAAACGGTAATCTCAGTCAAATATTCCTTTTCACGCTGGATTTCCGCCTTTAATTGCAGGTCTGCAACCCGATTTTCAATCGATTCCACGAGCTTCCTCACCAGCGGACGCTGCACGCCAGTCCAATACGTGAGCTTCTGCACCAGCGATTGACGGTTCTCGCGCAGCAAATCCGCGGCCGCTCGCACGCCTTTACGTTTGCGTGGAGAGACGTTGAAGATGTCTTCCAAGTCGGTATCGAGCGCTAAATCTTCGGGCGATGGCTGCTCGCTCATCGCCCGCTCGTAGAACTCGGCGACTGTCGTCTCCATCTCTTCCACTGTGATGTCGGTATCGCCGTGCGTGCGCACCGGATCGAGGCCGCCAACCCGCCGAGCCATACGATCGACGTACCGCAGCTTCTGCATCGCCGGCCAAGACTTATACCGTTCTCGCCACCGTGAACGCGGAGTAATCCACACCGCGAAGGTCTCGGCAAAGTCTTCGTCCGGATGCTTCTGCGCATACCAACCTTCCATGTGTCGCACGTAGTTGCGGGAGAAAGGCACAGGACGATACTGATCGCGATAAGGACGCCGAAAGGGTCCGAACACCTCTTTCCATTCCGGCGTTTTGTACAGCGCGTAGGCGTAATTGACAGCGTGTCCCGCCTCATGACGCAGATACATCATGATTTGCCGCGAGTCCTCCAGGTCATTCATCTCCTTTTCCAGCCGAGACAGCTTGGGATCGGCAAGGTAGAACGGTATGCCGATTACGGGCTCCCCCGATGGACACCCCCACTCGTCGGTCAAGTAGCACAATGGCCGAAACTTCTTGAGTCCCTTGGCCTCCAGCTCGCGATAGAGCTGATTGACGAAGCGCTCCAGCGGAGATCCCTCCAGCTTAAGCCCAAGCTCGCGGATGGGCTTGCCCAGGATCTCCTGTACTTCCAGCGGGGCTTTTTCAAAGGCGGGCACAGTGGTCTAGCGTGCAGGTTAGCACGTAGGGTGCGCCTGAAGCTGCCTGACTGCTCGCCGAGGTATAAGAAAATTGGTTCAGTGCAGGCAGCTTCTCGGAGCTTATTTTAGGAATTCATTCATCGGACTTGCCGTGGATGCAGCCCCGATACTGCCGTCGATTCCCAGGTAATCTGTAATGGTTCGTAGCAAGTTCTCATGCTGGTAGAGTGTCGAGCTCTGGTAACCGGGCTTTACATTCGGACCGGCCATCACCATTGCAACGCGACCGCCACCTCGCGTTCCATCTGATTCCTCGGCTTCGTCAAACACGACGATTAATAATCCCCCATTTTGGAACCGCGCGCCGGAGAACAAAGGACCGATGTTGTGCTGCAACCATGCATCCGCTGTTGCAAGACTGCCATCGTGGGCATCATCGTTTATGTTAGGGAGGACGAACGAGAAGTCCGGGAGTCTCCCACTGCCCAAATCCGCCTGGAACTGGGAGAACCCAACGAGATTCTGCTGCTGCGGGCAGTTGCAGCGAACATCTGAGAAATACGAGAACGGATTGTGGTGCTCGGAATAAGCACCCTGGTCGGAGCCCGTGTATCCAACAAAGGGCAGATCTTCCGCATACGATTTCCAGGTCCTGCCGGCGTTGATCAGGTGGCGAACCAGGTTGTCGACACTCACGGTCGCAGTGTAACCATCGTCATTGGTGATGATCTGCCCGGTTGTAAACATGAAGTAGTTGCCGATCGAGGGATGCGTGTTGGCGTAATACTGCGTCGCCAATCCGTACTTCTGCGCCAAGCCGTTGAGATACGGCATCGCGGAGTTTCCGATCACGCTCGAGAATCCGTGGTTCTCTTCCAATACCAAAACCACAGGTCCGTGTTGTGCCGGCGTGGGAGTGGGAGTTGGCGTCGGCGTTGGGGTGGGAGTTGGTGTAGGTGTGGGTGTTGGGGTGGGTGTCGGAGTTGGAGTCGGAGTTGGAGTCGGTGTCTGGATTGGGGCGGCTGGTGAGTTGCTCAGCGAGGATTGCGCTCCCGTTCCCCCGCAGCCTGCCAGGAACGCAAGCGCAAGGGTGCATGAAGCAAATAAAAGCGGGCTGCCAGGAGACGATTTCGCCGATTTCGCCCCTGTAAATGAATTCCACATGATGGACTCCAATCAAAACGTCGGAATGCGGGTCATCGTAGATATCCATCTACTGTGGATACGAGGGTGAAACCGAATCGAGGGGTTGCCCTAGCTGGGAAAGTGGAAATGGACGTCCTGGCGCGAAGCCACCGGTCTGCCCAGGATTGTTGCCGGCGTGAAGCGCCAGTTCTCGAGAACGGCCAGCACCTTTTCATCGATGCCGTAGCCGATCGACTGCAGAACTTTCTTGTTGGTGATGTTCCCAGCAGCATCGATTGTGACTTCAACGATCACATCGCCAGTGACGCCCGGAGGAAGCTCCGAGGCGTGCACGTGTGGATCGGGAAAGTTGAGTGGCAGCGCAGGACGTGCAGCCCATCCGGCTAACGATCCACGTATGGCGTCTCCATTGGGAGAGCCCATGGAAAGAGCCTGCACTTTCGCCTCGGTTGGATGCTCGTCGGTCTGATGCGGAGCCGTGTGCCGCCGCTTAAGCGAGCGTTTCCGTGCAGCCATGTACTTCAGCTTGTTCGATTCTTCATTGACGGGAAGGCGGAGTGAGGAATCGGTGGGCAAGTAGACCATTCCCAGCGAACTGCCATTGTCGCCGGCCATAATTGAGGCGCGCTGGATCAGCATTGGCTCTGGCTGCCAGCACAGCCAGACCAGCACCGCGCTGTGCAAGACGAGCGATAGGACTAGCGCGCGGGATGGGATCCCGGCGCCAATTTCCCGGTCTTGCAGCTTGCTAAACATCGAGCATCCTGCTCGGGCACGGCGATCCTCGCCGCATGCTGGTTCTCACGTATGTTAACTGATTCAGTATCTCGTTCTCAGCCGACGACCCTCATTTGCACGCTGAACGACGCTAAGACCAATTCCCACAAACAGGGAAAAACACCGGGAAGTTTTTCGTCTTTTTGTTCAAACCCGCATGAACACTGGAGATTTGCACCAGAAAAGGAAAATATCAGCGAACAACAGCGAGTTCATGAATTTCGTCCCTAACTCACCACCAGCAAAGCGCTTAGAGCACATTTCCCGATCCGGCAAGAAAATAACTGGGAATGCCCAGGGATTTTTCGGCTTCTTGAGACGGGCCAAATTCTGTTTACTCATTAGCTATCAACCCAATCAACGCCGCCCTAATCATCCCGTTCCCATCAAGCCGGCCTACTACTTAGATAACCCGATTCCAGATTTGTGAGCAACAAAAAAAGCCGCCCGAAGGCGGCCGTCCAACTACTGCAAGGAGCGCAGTCTAGAACCGGTATGAAGCTCCCACGAGCGGCACCCATTTTGCCCGAAGTCCAGCGTCGTCGAGTTTGAACTGGGCGCCGACGCTGATCAACAAGCCGCCAAACGGGTTGATCTTGAAGCCAACCCCCGCATTATCAACCGCATAAGAAGACGTCAGCTGCTTCCCGTTTGCGTCTGTGGTGGAAACCGACGTGAAGGTGGTACTGCCGACCGGAACCTTGGCCAGGACGATCCGAGGACCATTGATCACGTACTGTCCCAGGAACTCGCCCACCATTGTCAGCCGCTTCGTCAGCTTTACGTCCATGCCTCCCGTGTAGTACAGACTGGCCGGCAGGTTCAGGTGATCTCCCGAAATGGGATCGAAGTACAGGCTGGATTTGCTGTTCCACTGATATCCGAAGTTGAAATTCGGCGTAAACCGCTTCCCGGTATGGGAGACGACAACATACGGCTTGATCCCATATGCTCCGGTGCCCAGGTAATTGATCTCATCGCCGGTCGGAACACGGAATTCCGAGCCGACTGCCAGGCTGATCTTGTTTTCCGTCTTCACCACATTCTGCTTCAGGCTGACAGTTACATCCCCGGGACCGCTCTTCGATCCAGCCAGGTTGATGGCCCCCAGCTGGGAGGAGGAAACCGGATTCCCCTTAGTATCAAAATTGAACTGCGAACCACTGGAGGTTGTCGTCAGGTTCACCGTAGAGAACGGCACAATCAGTGCGATGTCCGTCCGACTCGTGATTCCAAACGTGCCTAAAAATGTGAATTGGTCCACCGTGAGATCGATCCGATTTTGTGTCACAAATGATGAGGTTCCGATTCCAGCAAATGTTGTAATGTTCACACCATCGAAGTTCTTGAACCGGATGCCATCGACGCTACCGAATCCATACCGCTGGTAGTTGAACGAGAAAAAGAGTCGATGCCTGCCAAGGGTATCCCCACGCTGCGTGAGGATGGTTCCGAGGCTCTCCGTACTGAAGGTCGGAATGCCGTTTACAAACGTGATTCCCGTTCCGGAAACCGCTGTCGAAATGGGCAAGTTGCTGACCTGCGCCGCAAGCGCCGCCGGGAGCGAAGACAAGCTGCCTCCCTGTCCTGCACCCGAACGGATTGCGGTAGCGATTTCGCAGGCCAGGTTCGTGTTGTTGACCGGATTGTATCCAGGGCAAGGTGGGGCCGTGATCGTCTGCGCGTGCACAACTGTACCCAGAAGTCCGACGACGAGAAGCCCCAGAACCCTGCTTCGATTTCGCTTTGACATGTAACCCTCCATCAACACCGGGAAGTGAATCATTGTTGTTGCTCTTCGACCCGGCATTAGAACGACACCGTCATCGGAATGCTTCCCAATGCCGTTGGCTGTCCCGTCGCTGAGCTTGTAGCCGTGACTTGCACGGTGTAGTTACCGACCGGCGTCGCATTAGTGATCACCGACCCCGGTTGCAGTCCCTTGTTGTTGAATCCGCCGCCACCGCAGCCCATTGAGGCCACCGCGAACGCAAGCAGCAGCAGGATGCCGATGCAAGTGAGCGCCTTGCGACGCAGCAGCTTCTTGCGCGTAGAAGCGGGTATCGCCAGCGGCAGGAAGACCACCGCAGGCAACGCCAGCGACAACGTGCCGAACACCTGCATGTGCAGCGCGCCAGATGACGGAGCCGGCTGCGCGCTGCTGCCGTTACTGGTTGCAATCTGGACCGAAGCGTTTGCGCTTCCGTTCTTCGGCACCAGCAGGCTGGCCGACGGGCTAACCGTGCAAGCCGTGCTCTGCACCGTGGTCCCCAGGGAAGTGAGAACGGCGCACTGCAGGTTCGTGTAAGTCACGTCCTGGTTCGTCGGATTGCCGATCTGCAGAGTCTGCGCCGGTATCGCCGCTCCTGACGAGGTCGTAATCGCAGCAGCGATGAAGACGCTTGCTCCAACCTGGGACGTTGTTGCAGCGAAGTTTGTGTCCTTGTTATAGACGGCAGTGATGGTGTGCGACTGTCCCGGAGCAAGCTGACCGACCGTTGTCGTGAAGGTCGCCACGCCGTTCACCAAGGTCACAGTGGATGACTGCCCGCCATCTCCTCCAGCTAGCGCGGCACCCTTATCCATGAAGGTCACCGTACCGGTTGGCGTGCCCGAGAACTGCGGACTCACGGTTGCGCTAAACGTGTACTTGGCTGCGTTCGCTCCTGGAGTAAAGGGCACGGTCACCTTACTCGCCGAAGTGGCTGCGGAGACCGTGAGTGTGCTGTTGACCAGCGTGGTCGGATTGTAGTTAGTGAGTCCGATGCCCACAGGTGCGGTGATAACGATCGGGTACGTTCCCACATTGGATCCAGCGGTTGCGCCAGCGCTAGCCAGAGAAGCGCTGTTCACCTGGTCGGCATTCAGCAGTCCGGAGGTAGTGAATTCGGTTCCCACAAAGTTCGTCGTTTGTCCAAAGATCTTGCCGGCGTTGTTCGCTGTAACAGTCAGCGGCGCCGGGTTAATGGTCAACGTACCCGGATTGTTGGTTACCGAGTAGTTGCCCAGACGATTGCCTGGATCGTTGAGAGCTGCGTTGATTACGAACGTCCCGATCGCGGTAGCCGGAGTCGCTGCCGTAGAGAAGCTGGCGGTTATGTTGTCTCCCGCAGTGATGCCAACAAGAGAGCCATCTAGAGTTGGGTTGGCCGCTCCGTAAGTGCGGATCTTGTTGTTGGCAGTAACCGTCAAACCGGCCTGGTTGATGATCAGACTGCCCGCGAGGAAGTTGGCTGCCGGGAAGTCATAGTTGCCGGCTGCCAGCGTGTTCTGCGTGCAGGTGATCGGGTACGAAGCAACGATGCTCGTGACAACTGCCGGTGTGGCGCACTGAGCTTGTCCGGCAACTCCGCTGGTCCCCAGGGACTCGCCGTTGACGAAGCCAGTGATGGTGGCAGTCAACGTCGGATTCGCTCCGCCATAAACGCGTGCCTGAGAGTCGGCCGTCACCATCAAGTGTGCCGGAGTGATCGTCAACACACCGTTAGCGAAGTTTGACATGAGGAAGTCGTAGTTCGGTGCAGAGAGATTCCCTGCATCGACCACGCTGATGGCGTACGTACCCACGGCTGTGGTTGGGCTGGTTGCATTGTTCAAAGTCGCCGACCCAGTCACGTTGGCCGAGATCTGGTTCTCGCCGTTCTGGAACCCAACCAGGTTGAACGAAGTGTTGCCATTGGCTGAGCCGTACAGGCGTGTCTGGTTGACGGCCATCACTGTGAGGTGAGCGCGGTTAATAGTCAACGTGCCGGAGTTATTCGTGACGGAGTAATTGGCGAGCCGGCTACCTGGATCGTTCAAGGTGGCTGTAATCGGCACAGTGCCGATCCCGGTTGTAGCTACCGCCGTCGTGGAGAAGCTGGACGTGATGTTATCGCCCGCAGTAACTCCAACGAGAATTCCATCGAGTAGGGGATTCGGATCCCCGTAGAGCCGAGTCTTGTTATTTGCGGTGATCGACAGCGGCGCCTGTGTCAAAGTCAAATTCCCAGTTACAAAGTTCAAAGCCGGGAAATCGTAGTTGCTGGCCGCTAACGTGCCATTCGTGCACGTAATGGTGTACGGTCCTCCTGCAACGGTGCTGGTAACGCCTGCGGGCGTCGTGCAGTTCGCCAGACCGGTAACTCCACCGCTGGCTAAGTTTTCGCCGTTGACGAAGTTACTCACAGTTGCGGTGAGAGTCGGATTGGCGCCGCCGTAGACCCGCGCCTGCGGATCCGCGGTCACGATCAGGTGTGCAGGCGTGATGGTTAGCTGTCCGCTTACGAAGGTTGCGGTGAAATCGTAGTTCGGCGCCGTGAGGGTTCCCGCGTCAACCACGGTGATCGTGTACGGACTGCCAGCGACTGTGCTCGTCGCTGCCGCTCCCGTGCTCAGCGTTGGAGAACCGGCGACGTTGGCGCTCACTGGGTTCTCGCCATTCTGGAAGCCGGAGAGTGTAAACGTGTTGCTCGGATTGGCGGCACCGTACGTACGCGTTTGGTTATTAGCCGTCACCGTCAAGTGCGCCTTGTCGATAGTTAGCGTGCCCGAGTTGTTAGTAACTGAGTAGTTGGTCAGCCGACCGCCCGGATCGTTCAGCGAAGCAATAATCGGCACAGCGCCGACTCCGGTCGTCGCCACGGCAGTTGTGGAGAAGCTGGCAGTGATCGTGTCCCCAGCGGTAACTCCCATGAGCGTTCCGTCGAGAACCGGATTGGCAGCGCCGTACAGTCGATTCTTGTTATTTGCAGTGACGGTTAGGGGCGCGGTGTTAACCGTGAGCGTCCCGTTCGTCAGCGTAATGCTGTAGTTACCCGCGGTTCCTGAGTTGAACACAGGCGCACTCGGCACGATGTTGTACGTCCCTGCGTTAGCTGTGGGACCAGCACCAGCGCTAGCGAGAGTCACACTTCCAATCGTCTCGCCGTTTACCAAGCCATTCGTGGTGAACTCTGTTCCCGCAAAGGTTACGGTTTGTCCATAGACTTTGCTGGTGCTGTTTGCCGTAATCGTTAAGGGCTCTGGATTGATCGTCAACGTTCCGTTGCTCAGAGTGATGTTGTAGTTGCTGGCTATTCCTACCCCGAAAACGGCAGCGCTGGGTACGATGTTGAAGCTTCCCACTGCCGCCCCTGCGCCGGCTCCGCTGCTGGTCAGCGTTACGCTAGCGACAGTTTCACCGCTCACCAGACCATTCGCAGTGAATTCTGTTCCCAAGAACGTGACTGTCTGTCCGTAGGTCTTGCTCCGGCTGTTCGCCGTAATTGTCAGGGCTGCGGTCGTGATCATCGCTGCCTGTGGACTCTGGATCGTCAATGTGTAGTCACCGGCTTCGCTGCCTGTAAGGGCCAATCCACCAAAAGTCACACTATTTGCTGTTGTAACGTCTTTGGTGTTGTACGTGCCGGTTGCCGTTCCAGTGATACTCACTGCGTCGCCGAAGTAGGGCTTGCCGTCAGCCGTGGTTCCGGCGCCCGGTAACTCCACTGCCTGTAGCGTAGCTGTGCCGCTTACCGCAGCATTCGTTGTTCCGTCGTAGACCTTACTGGCCGCCGCCGAGAGACCGCCCTCGGTCAATCCTTTTGGCGCAATTGTGCCCGTCGTGAAGTTCACGTACGTGTAGCTATAGTTATTTCCGCCATTGCCGTCGTTCACCGTGCCCGACGGAATCAATGTCTTGTTGCCTGCACCTGCATCCTTCGTGCTGTACGCCTCGGTAAAGCCGGCTGAGTCAGGCGCGATCAACGCTGGCGCAAACATCGGAATCCCCGACGCCGAAGTCGTGGCATCGTAGATCTTGGTATTTGTGACCGCCGTCACCGTCAGTGCGAGTGGGTTGATTATGCCGGTGGTGAAGTTCACGTAGGTGTAGCTGTAGTTCGCTCCACCGTTGCCATCAGTCACCGTGCCCGATGGAATCAACGTTTTGTTGCCTACCCCCGCATTCCGGTTGTTGTATACCTCAGTGAAGTTGGCAGTATCGCCAGTTCCCAGTGCGGGCGCAAAGATCGGTACTGCCGCGGCAGTTGTGGTGCCGTCATAAGTCTTCGTGTTTGTCACCGCCGTCACCGTCAACGCCAACTGATTGATCGTGCCCGTCGTGAAGTTCACGTAGGTGTAGCTGTAGTTGTTTCCGCTGTTGCCGTCATTCACTGTGCCCGATGGAATCAGCGTCTTATTCCCAATTCCAGCATTCCGGTTGGAATACGCTTCCGTGAAGGCCGGCGTATCGCCACCTACAAGAGCGGGTGCAAAGGTCGGCACCGCTGCAGCCGAGTTGGTTCCGTCATAGGTCTTCGTGTTCGTAACTGCTGAGACCGTCAACGGGAGCTGATTGATCGTCCCGGTGGTGAAGTTCACGAAGGTATTGGAATAATTGGCGCCACCGTTGCCATCGTTCACTGTACCGGATGGAATCAGGGTTTTGTTGCCAACTCCCGCATTGCGGTTGCTATAAGCCTCAATGAAGTTTGGCGTATCGCCGCCAACGAGCGCCGGTGCAACCGTTGGCACAGCCGCCGCAGTTGTCGTCCCGTCATAAGTCTTCGTATTTGTCACGGCTGTTACGGTCAATGCCAACTGATTGATTGTGCCGGTGGTGAAGTTCACGTAGGTGTAGGTGTAGTTCGCTCCGCCGTTGCCATCAGTCACCGTGCCCGACGGAATCAGCGTCTTGTTGCCTACTCCCGCATTGCGGTTGCTGTACACCTCGGTGAAGTTCGCTGTGTCGCCGGTTCCCAAAGCGGGAGCGAAGGTCGGCGCGGCGGCTGCGCTCGTCATGCCGTCGTAAGTCTTCGTGTTCGTCTGTGCTGTTACCGTCAGGGCGAGTTGGTTGATCACACCCGTCGTGTTGTTCACGAACGTATAGGTGTAGTTGGCTCCGCCGTTGCCGTCGCTCACCGCGCCCGATGGGATCAGTGTTTTGCCACTACCCGCATTCCGGTTGCCATACGCCTCAGTGAAGTTGGCCGTATCGCCGGTTCCCAGTGCGGGCGCAAAGATCGGTAATGTCGCCGCCGTAGTGGTGCCGTCATAAGTCTTCGTGTTCGTCACCGCCGTAACCGTCAACGCCAACTGATTGATCGTGCCCGTGGTGAAGTTCACGTAGGTGTAGCTGTAGTTGTTTCCGCTGTTGCCATCGTTAACGGTGCCCGATGGAATCAGCGTCTTGTTGCCTACCCCCGCATTGCGGTTGCCGTAGACCTCGATGAAGTTTGCTGTATCGCCGGTTCCCAGCGCAGGAGCGAACGTTGGAATCGCGGCTGCGCTTATCGTTCCGTCGTATGTCTTCGTGTTCGTCTGTGCCGTTACGGTCAACGCGAGCTGGTTGATTACGCCCGTCGTGTCGTTCACAAATGTGTAGGCGTAGTTATTCCCACCATTGCCATCGGTTACAGTGCCGGATGGAATTAGCGTCTTGCCGCTGCCCGCATTCCGGTTGCCGTACACCTCAGTGAAGTTGGCAGTGTCACCGGTTCCCAGAGCGGGCGCAAACGTCGGGATTGCTCCCGCGCTGGTTGTGCCATCGTATGTTTTCGTGTTCGTCTGCGCCGTGACTGTCAGCGCGAGTTGGTTAATGACGCCTGTCGTGTCGTTTACAAACGTGTAGGAATAGTCGTTTCCACCGTCACCGTCGTTTACTGTGCCGGATGGTGTGAGTGTCTTTGCTGTGCCCGCATTCCTGGTGTCATATACCTCGACGAAATTGGGAGTGTCGGCGCCCAGCAGTGCCGGATTAACGGTGGGTACTGCAGCTGCGGTCGTGGTGCCGTCGTAAGTCTTGGTATTCGTCTGCGCTGTTACTGTGATCGCCTGTTTATTGACAGTAAGAGCTGAGGAAGCGGCGGTATCGCTGTTGCTGTGATTGGCTGGGGCCGCAGTGTAGTGTCCGCTGATGTCATGAGTTCCGCTGCCGACGTGAGTGGCTGTAACCGAACCGTCGCAGGTTACGACGCCAGTTCCGGTCAACGCCGGAGTGCAGCCTGAGAACGTGTCAGGCCCATTAGAGGTTAGAGAGGTTGTACCTTGAGGATCGAATGAAGGAACGTAGTTTTCCGCACTGCCTACCGTCATTGGCGCAGCGTTAATACCGCCAACCACGAACACAAACGCGCTATTCAATAGCGTCGCCGTCGCTCCTGTTCTGGGACTCGTCAAGAATCGAGGGCTCGCGTGGTTAACGGCCGCGAAAGTTCCAGCGACTGAGTCATACAGCTCGAGAGTGTCGACCGCAGTGCCTGTAACGCTTCCGCCGGCGATGAGCACAATTCCATCGGGCAAGACAGCCGCGCTGTGTCCACTGCGAGCAGAGTTCAAACTGCCGGTAGCAGTCGGAGTTGCGGATGTGGGATCAACCAATTCAGCATCGCCATTCGTATCTCCGCCCGCAACCAAGATCTTCCCGTTCGGCAACAACGAAGCTGTGTGTTCGAATCTCGCCTGGAGTAGTGTCGGAACTCCTGCTGCGAAGGCTCCTGTCGTGGCTGGCGTTGCGCCTGGAGTGAATACCTCGGTGCTCTTGAGAGCAGTACCTGTATCGTCTTGACCACCTGCAATAAACACGGTGCCATCGGCCAGCAAAGTTGCCGTGTGTCCCCATCGCTTGGTTCCCATCGTGGCAACCACGTTTGTGTACGTGCCGGCAACGGGATCAAAGATTTCTGCAGTGTTGAGAGCACCCGGTGCAGCCCCGGTCGAGTTTCCACCGAGAATCAGAACCGTTCCGTCTTGCAACAGTGTTGCTGTGGCGCCAGTTCGCGCGACGTTCAGGTTGCCAGCGCTAGAAAACGTTCCGTTGGTGGGATCGTTACCCGGATCGAAGAGCTCCGCGCTCGTAAGCGGCGTCGCGGCGCCATCCAAACCACCAACAACGAAAACTTTGCCATTGAGCAACAGCGCTGCAGCGTGGCCAGAACGTGCAGTGGTGAGGGCGTTTGCAGCAGCCGTGGATGTTCCAGCCGAAGCGTTCGCCGGAGGATTGTCGGTGATGGTAAACGTCACTGAACTTGAGCCCCTCACAGTAATCGTGGGCTGATTGAGAGTGATATTTACACTTGTTGGCCGATGGTTAATTACCTGAGTGACTGACGCCGCAGTGCTGCCCGCGAAAGTGGCGCTATCTGAAACGTAACTCGCGGTGATTGTGTGTGAACCGACAGCAAGAACGGACGTACTAAAGCTGGCTGTTGAAGAGCTAGGAGTCGCTCCCGCCAAAAGAGCGGTCCCAATTGGAACGTTGTTATCGAGAAAGGTGACTGTGCCGGTCGGCTGCGCGGGGTTGTCGTTATCAGTAACCGTCGCGGTCAACGTGGCAGGCGCGCCCAAAGTGGCCGTAGTGGGCGTCGTTAGCGCTGTGCCCGTGTTATCGGCCGCCGCGCTGACTCCTGTAGCCGCGCAAAGAAAAAGAACGAAAAAAGGCAGAAAACGCAACATACCCGACGGAGTGGAACGCGCCATTAGAGGTCACCTTTTGATTGTGGACAGCAGCAGCCGCAGCGCCCGGGAGGAAGCGCCGAAAACACTACTGACTAGCTGAGGGAGTGGGCGTCATTGTCATGCGGAAAGTACGAAAGTGTCAATAAAAAACAGGGACTTTCGTTTGTGGAAAACTATATCCAACTTAGCCAACCGTAAAGATTACATCCCACAAACAACTAATAGCTTGTGAATTAATCACCTATGGACGTGTCGCGAGCTTAGGAAGGAACGAGGGAAGGCGCTTGATGGGCGTTAACGCTAGTGTTTTTAACATTGGAACTCAGGTCTTCCCCTCAGCTTGTATGATGCACTTATAGTTAACTATCTTGCAGCCTAAGCTAACTATAAGAGTAATAGTTATGCAGTTCTATGAAACTCGCTAGTACACCTTCGATTACTGGGAGTTTTACTGGGGATTGGGGGTGCATTACTTGCTGTTTTGGATCAGCCAGGTTCCGTTGCTCTTGCTGAGGGTGAAGGTTACGGAACTCCGCATGGGTTTTCCGTTTGCGGTAACTGTCTGGCTGCAACCGGCTTTGGCGGTGTCAACGCTGACGACAGGATTGCAGTTCAAATCGAGCATGATGCCGCGGGCGCCCTTGATGGCCTCCTGAACCGGTTTAGGAATGCTGGGCCAAAGCACCTTGGCGGAGTCTGCGTTATTCGACTCGAAGGCACTCTTCCAGCGGTGCTCGAGAAGGTCTTTGATGACCTGGACATCGTCGGCTCCAGCGGATGGTGCTGGACCGGCAGCTTTCGCTTCTACCTTCGGCGCTTCTATCGTCACGGTCAGATCCTGCGTCTTCGTACCGGCTGCGCTCTTGGCAATCAGCGTGTACTTCGTGTCCTTGCTGGGTGTGACATAGACTGATCCGCTGGTCTTCACCGCGCCTACTTCCGGATCAATGGTCACGCTGTCGGCATTCTCGGTTTGCCAGATCAACTTGGCACGCTCGCCGGGCTTGATCTTGTCCGGACCGTCGAAGCTGCCGATCGACGGGACCTTGGCCGTGACGGCGGCAGCGGCAACGTTAACTTTGAGCGTCTTCGGGGCGGATTGGCCTCCAGGGCCTCGAGCGATCAGCGTGTAGGTGATGGTTGAGTTCGGACTGACCGTCTTCGATCCCTTGCCTCCGGAGATGGTTTCTCCATCGAGCGTGACCTCAGTCGCGTTCTGCGCTTCCCATTTCAGCGTGGTTGACTGACCAGCCTGGAGGTTGAGCGAATCGGCCGCGAAGGATGCGATCGCAGGTACCGGTTTGGCAATCGCCTTTAGATTAAGAGCCACGTTCACTCGGTCGCCCGCTTTGGCATTCACATTCTTCGAGGCACTCTCGTATCCGTCAAGGCTTACCTGGATCTGGTGTTTGCCGGGATCGACCGTTACTGAAGCCTTTCCGTCGGCCTGCACTGCGCCCGCTGGCTTGCCATCGACTACGAGTGCCGCATTGGGAACGGAGCTGACGATCAGATACGTCGTTTCCGCTACGGCGCCAGTGCCCTTCTGCAGGGAAAACGATAGTGCCGATTCGGAACCCTCGGCAATCTCAACTGGTAGAGTCGTGGGCTCGTAACCCGACTTCTCGACGCGAATCTGGTGGCTGCCGGAGGCCACACTGACTTTGGCATTCTTACCCCTTGCACGGTCCTTCAATTGGCCATCGACAAAAATGTCGGCGCCATCGACGTTGATCGCCAGGGCAAGCGTACCGACTGATGCTGGGCGCGCTCCTGTTCCAGCGGTTGCTGTCGTCAGCGTCAGACTTTCGGTGTAGGGCTTGGTAACGTCGATCTCTTTCTTCAGCGTTGCGTACTGGTCGTGGGTGGCTTCCACCGCATACTTGCCGGCCTTCAGTTTTGCTGTGCAAGGAGCTGCGCAGTGCTTACCGTCCACGAAGATGTCGGTTCCTGCGGGAGTGGCTTCGAAGCGGACTTCCATCGCGGAACTCCCACCGAAGACTAAGTATCCGATCAGCGCGGCGACTACGACGATTGCTGTTCCAACGGCCGGAATCAGCCATTTCTTTGGTTGCGGCGGCGGAGGAGCAACCGGTTCAATCGGAACTGCACGAGGCGCTGTACGCGCGCGCGGAGGCTGTTCCAGCCTTCGGGTTTCCTGCTCTGGCTCGTGCTCCGGCGCTCTTGCTGGAGCAGCGGCCGATCCGGAGGGCGACGTCCGAATCGTGGCGGAGTCAGAATCGTAATTGCGAATGGTGGCGGAGTCGGCGTCGTATCCAGAAGGCGCCGCTTCAGGAGGCGCGACGGGCTCTTGAACGGCAGAAGAGCTCTTGAAGATTCGGGTCGCGGAGTTCTCCTGCTCCTGCTGAGCTCTGCGAATCTGCTGCTCGGTAGTTTTCAGCTTCGCAACTGCTGAAGGCGAAGCAAACTCGATAAAGGTCTTCGCTCGCTCGATCGCATCAAGCGCGCCCTGATAGCTGTTCGCTTCGGCTTCCTTGTTGGCCTCGGCAAGCAGCGTCTCGATGTGCGCGGTTACGTCGGCGGTTCGGGCGGACTTGATCTGATTTGCGGCCTTGGATAGCTCGGCGCGCATTCCAAACTTGCCGGCGTTTTCCTCAATCAGCCTGAGGCCAGCTTCGAAGTCTCCGTGCTGGGCTGCGGCCATCGCATCAGCGACGGCAGCATGGATCTCTTCCCGCTCGGCGGCCTGGCGGAGCGCCTCGCGTTCGGTGGCCTTGCGGGCCTCTTCGCGTTCGGCGGCTTCTCGCGTTTGGCGCTCGGCGGCGTTTCGGGCTTCGGTCAGGAGAGCGAGAATGTTTTGGTCGGTAGCGCCGAATTCGCTCTGCGCCATCTCCAGCGTGACTACGGCAGAGGCGGCGTCGCCTCGTCCCAAACTGGTCTTGGCGCTCTTCAGATATTGCTCGAGGCGCTTCTCGGCTGCCTGCTCCTGCGCCTTTTCTTTGGCTTTCGCGAGCAGCGTTTCGAGTTTCGGATCGGGAACGCGGAGGCGGGCCTGCTCGAGGATCGCGATCGCGTCCGCATAATTCCTGGATTGGATCGCCTGCTCGCCGGCACGTGTCTTCTCTTCCACGAACTGGCGGCGAGCGAATTCTTCCTGTTGCTTCTCGACCGTGGCACGAAGCTCGAGCAAGGAGCGCTCGTCGGGATACTTGGAGATGGCTTCGTCCAGCTTGCTGCGCGCTTGTTGCAAAGTGCCCGGTACGGCCAGCTGCTGCGCTTCGTTTAGGTAAGCGGCAATCTCGGTGCGCCGAACGTATTCGCGGTATTCGCGAGTCGCGAGTTCCTTGAGCGCCAGGACCCGCTCAGAACGCGGGGCCATGCTCTCCAGCTCGCGGATTACGGTCGAGGCCTCGCGGAAGCGTTGTTCGTGCACGAGGGAGCGCGCCTGCTCGACGAGGTTGTGCTCCTGCGCACATCTGCGATCAATTTCTGCCTGGAAGCGAAGGACCTCGGTGTTGCTGCGATCGAGCGAGGCCGCTTCCCTGATCGCGGTGCTTGCCTGATCGAGATTCCCGCTGATCTGGGCCTGTTGCGCTGCTCGAACCAACTCGTCGATGCGGGCCTGCACGCGGCGGATGTCGGCTAGCTTCTGCTGGAGCTGGGCAACAGTCGGGCTGCCGGGATCGATCTGGCGGGCCTCTTCCAACTGCCGGTAGGCCTCGTCGAACTTTTTCTCCTGGATGGCCCCTTCGGCGCGAACGCACATGTCGCGCAGCTTCTGGTTCCTCTTGCTCTCCTCAAGCAGCTTTCTGAGTTCAAATTTCTTGCGGTTGGCCGGAGTGTTCTTGGGATCGACGCGCAGGATGCCGTTGCACAGCTCATAAGCGGCCGTCGCATCCTGCCGCTTGATCGCAGCATCGACTTCGGCGAGGCGTTCGGTCACGAATTGTGACTTGACCGAGTCTTGGACGCGGGAGAGTTCGAACAGAAATTCTTCCGCCGTCTCGTATCCGCTGAGCTTTTGTTTGCAGATCGCCTTCGCTACCACCTCTTCCAGGCCGGGGGGAAGATTCGGTACGTGATGACTGAGCGGCAGAGCCGGATCCTGGCTCATCAGCTTGCCGTAGGCTACCGGCAGCTCATCGCGATCGGAGGCGTAGGGCACGATGCCGCCGGTCAGTAACTCGTAGAGAACCACGCCCATCGAGAAGACGTCGCACCACGGCGTCCGCCGCTGCACGAAGTGCTCGGGCGACATGTAGGGTAAGCTGCCCGCGATGGACTGGCTTTGGGATTTGCTGGCTTCGCCCTGGGCGATACCGAAGTCGATGAGCTTTACAACCCGCGACTTTTCCGCGTTCTCCACCACCATCAGGTTGTGCGGCTTGATGTCACGGTGGATGACATTGTTCTCGTGAGCGTGCTTGAGCCCTTCTGTGCCCTGGATGATGATGTCGAGCTTCTCGACCATGTGCAGCTCGCGGCGCGTCTTGATAATTGCGCTGAGCGGTTGACCTTGGAGGTACTCCATCGCCAGGTACGGTTTCGTGTTGTCCACGCCGAACTGGTACACCGTAACGATGTTTGCGTGCTGCAGCTTTGCGAGAGTCGCGGCTTCCTTCTTGAAGACGTTGATCGTGGTGGCGTCGTCGCCGAAGCCGGTCAGGATTTTGATGGCGACATCGCGTCCCAGAGAGTCGCGGGCTTTGTAAACGGCTCCGTAGCCGCCTTGTCCGAGCTTTTCCTTAAGCTCGAATTCGCCGATCTTGGTCAGAAGCTCCGGTGACATCGGGATATGGCTGCAGTTAACCTTTCAGGAACTCTGACATAACAGGGATATGCTCCGGAAGCAGCAGCAAGGGGGAAGCGTTAGAACTATCATCCAAAACTGCCGAAATCAAGAAAATTCAGAGACAAACGTTAGTTTTCGGTAAACAGACCGAGTTCCTGAAATGAGTACGATGGCGAGGATGACACAGAGCCGGGAACGGAGGAGAATCTTTCGAATCTGCCTTGGGGCGGAAGGTAACCGAATGCGCATTACCTCTGAGGATTTGCTGCCGCCCTCTGAGCCATCGCCATCCTGCGGACTAACGCTTCGGCGGCTGAAATTGGGTCTTCCATCAGTTTGCGCACCTGCGAATCCACATGACCGTCCGGATCGATCAGGAATCCCTGCGCTACCTGGCCCACAGTGCTGCGAGCGGCCCCCGCGGCTAACAAGGCGGAATTCAAGGCGCTCGTCAGGTCGGTCCCTTCGGGAGCGGCAGCCAGCGCATATAGGTTTCCCTGCAGGCCATTCAGCGAGGTCAGATACGACTGTACCCCGGCTCCGATGGGGTGATCTTCCGTGGCTCCATTAGCCACGCGCTGCACCGCGTCAAAAGACTTGGCTGCACCTGGGAGATCGACCTTGGTGTTTACCGCTGCTACCCAGAAGAGCTGCATGAGCGGGGATCGGTTGCCTGACAGCAGGCGCAGCTTATTGGTCGCATCATTGACTCCAGAAAAACGCAACACCGTTGCCGCCTTGAGGAAATCGCGCCATTGATTCAGATAATCCTTTGTATAGCGGTCGCTGAGCTTTTCCCCCAACTCCTCCTTTGATTCGCTCAGCGCGCTGGCTTCTCCGAGCACCCATTCCTCCGCGCCGTAGAACCTGTCAGGGTTGCTGAGAGCCTCTTTCATCACGGTGAGTCCACCGCGCGTGAAGGCGCCGGGAACTACGTGAGGATCGATCACTACCTGGGCTGAACCGGCATAGCGGCGGTTGAAATCCATTTCGGGATTGTTCTTCGCAGCTTCCACCAGCATGCCCTGGTAGATGCGTTCCATGCCATTGAATTGCTTCAGGTAGCCTCGGGCGTGAAGGACCGCGGCGTTGTCTGCTTCTTGCGGCAGCGGATTCGAGGCCGGGAGATGCCCGCTATAAAACTCGAACTGAGCTTGCGCTAGCGACTGAAGCTCTGGGTCCTGAGCATTTCCGGCGGCCCAGATCTTGGCAAGCGCGGGAGCCAGAAAGTCTGCTGTGCTCTTCTCCGGATTCACGGTCGTGATCAGGTACGCTTTGAGTTTCTTGTAGGCCTCTCCGAAATCGTCTCCCGAAGCCGGAGAAAGATGATTGAGCTGATCGGTCAATGACAGCTCGGTAGGATGCAGCAAGAGCTTGTTGAAATTCGCGAAGTAGATTCGTAGAGCATCAGCCTTGATCTGTTCGCCTGTGTACAACCCCAGGTGCCGATACAGCGGAAGACCGTTCCGCTCTGAGTTTTCGATGGCACTTAGCGAAGAGCGCAAGCGCTCCAGCTGGCGCAGTTGATCCACAGTCGCCAACTGTCCGGCCGAAAGTTCGGGACTTCCCGAAAGAGCACGCGACGCCGCGAGCACGTCGTTCTGCAGATTGCGGTTTTGCAAAAACGAAAAACCAAACAGCCCAGCTACAAACAGCAGACCGGCTGCAACGGCAAACATGAGCACCGCTCCGGCACGGCTGCGAACTCGGCTCTGCTGCCCGATCTTCAATGCCGAGTCATCACGAAGGATGACCTCGGTGAACAATCGCGAGACGAAGCTCCACTCGGGAACCTTGCGAGCCTGTACTGCCGGACCGGATGGCTTGGTCAGCGCGTTGAGCTCTTCCAGGTTAAACATGCGCGTAGCTGCGGCAACAGACGCTGCGGCAGCGGACACCTTCGGAGGCGTGACCGTCTCGGAGATAAGCACGGCCCGTACTCCGGAAAAGTAGAAGCCACGGAGGAAGCAGGCTGCGTCCGCATTCACGGGACGCGAAACCTCAACTAGAAAGTGCGCGACGGCATCTCGGAGCTTGCGAATCTCACGAGGAAACTCATATAGCGATGGCAGCTTCTCCGGGAGAAGCTCGCGACGCAGGAACTCCAGGCGCTTTTCTGCGAGCGCAAAGGTGAGCTCATCGAATGCCTTGTTGACCAAAGCTTCTTCATCTCCAACAAATAGAGCCTCACCAACTTTCTCGCGCGCCAGAGTTACACCCAGCACTTGTGCAGCTTCTTCCTGCGAAAGGGCGCGGGCAAACTCGGCGAAGTGGGCAATCTGGTCCAGCTTGGTAAAGAGCACGTAGACCGGGAAAGAAGAGCCCAGAGTGTCTTCGACGTCGCGCAAGCGTTCAGAAAGCCGGCGGCCGGAGGCGATCGCAGAGTCTTTCGATTTGAGTCGCTCGCAGTCGCAACAAATGACTAAAGCGCGTGGTGGCAGTCCCGAAGTGGAAAGTTCTGCCGGTTGCGTCCTGCGCAGCAGATATGTCCACAATTGCGAGTCCGTGGAGATCTTGCCTCCGGCCTCGATGAAGATCGCTCCACCCGCGGCCCAGACATTAATGCTGGCTGTGGACTCAATTTGACCAACTCGCTCCGGCTCCCCAGCTAGCAGTTCGGGATGAAGTCCGCCGTGCTGGATGGTTGTGGTCTTTGCAGTATTCGATTCGCCTAACACGTACACGATCGGGAAAGTTGCAAGCTTTCCCGCCTTCGCTGCCTTCAGCTTGCCCTCTGCCTCGTTGAGCAGTCTGTCCACATCAAGGAAATATGCAGCGTTTGCGCCGCGCAGCAGCGCATCCTGCGTCAGGCGGCGCCGGAACCACAGGAACGTTCCAGCAGCGACAATCCCGATAAGGGAAAGCCCAGCGCGCAAAACCCATACCCGCGTGCCAGTGAGCCCCATGAGAGAACCGACAAACCAAGCCAGCAACAGGTAAAGAATCAGCGCGGCAGTCGTAATGACATTGGTCAACATCGAATTCCCTTCTGTGATTCCTTACCGCACCAACGAACGTATATCCGCCACACCGGAAAGCAAAGCGAACTTGCTGGCTACAAAAGCGATCACGCAAATCGCCGCTGATATGGCTATCGCAGCGATACCCAATCGACGCGCTCCGCCAATGGGGAGAGGCTCAATCGGCTCAGGGGGCACGCCCCAGTCGGGTACGAGTGATCCACGAACACCGCGGATGTGCAGCATCTTCGCGCTGATCTTGTCGAGAAAATCCGACAGCTCTCCCGACCGATCACTCGTCAAGACGCCGCGATAACCCAGTAGGAGACAGAGATACATAACCTCAATTGTGTCTCCAACTTCTACCGAATCGATAGTTGAGAGAAGACCCTCGAGATCCCGGTAGAAGGCATCTGCCGGAGCCTCCGGAAAGAGTTCCTTCGTCAGCGGCGAAATCCACCAGCTGGAAAAAGCGGTGTTCTGCGAGATCGCGACTGTTTCATCCAGGAAGGCCATCACTGCGTGTCCGGCGATGTTCACATAGTCAGACTGATAACCGCTGCTCTCCGCCTCCTGCGTAGCCAGGCGATACGCTTCGCGCATGTGGGCGCGGAAGACATCTGGCTTAGGCGCAGACTGCCGATTAAAGCGAAGCCTCACGGTGGCGGTGAGAAGCTCCTGGAAGCAAAAAGCTAGGTTCGTCTTTCGCGCGCTGATTTGCTTGGCGGGCATTAGGATCTGCTCCTGAATATCCCCGTTGGTCCTAAGACTTTCTGCAAACTCAGGAAAGGAAGTGTGAATCGATCAACAATCTCGGAACAATGCTTCGGCGGATTAATGGGACCAGGTTCCGGGGACAATGTTCGCATCAAGAGCACCATCAAACCGCACCCGAGTTCTCTGGGACTCCCGCGACTTGCTCCTGATTTTGTTGACCTTTAGGCCAAACGGAAGAATGAACTAGCAGGTGTTATGGGAAACGAATCGTATGCACGAATGTCGCCAAAGTCAAGAAGAACATGTTTACTGAGCGCCTTTCTCGGGGTAAGCTAACTGCCTATCTCCGGAGACATCAGAATGGGCGAGCGCGAAGACGCAGAGCGGGAATTCGAACGAGTTTTTGGCAAAGCGCAGAAGAGTTCGGAGCAGGATGCCTCGTCGATACACGCCCCAACCCAGAAATTGCCGAGCGATTCAGACGTACTTGGTATCCGTACGGATTCGGATCGGTTTATTTTCAGGAATCCAATCCCTGAACGTCTGCCTATTGAACCTCTGCCTACACCGAAGGCTGCGAATAATTCCCCGAGTCCCGATAAGGGCGGCGATATTCCATCACAAGATGCGATGACGATCGCTCTGAACGTGAACGTCTTTGCGAATATTCCCAAGCCGGGTGAAGAGAGAAAGCCAGGCGATCTCGATAATGTCGCTTGGTCTGAAGCGACGCAACTCTTCGTGAGAAAGCCAGCAGCCGAAGGTTCGCCGACATCTGACGGTCCAATGTTTGCAATATCTCTTCCTAAAGAGGCACTCAAGCCTGGCACGCTGGCTCAAGGAGCAAAACAGAACGACGACTTTGCAAGCGTGTTTGGCTCAAACAGTGGAGCGTCCGGCACCGTGGAACCTGCACCCACAGCGAAGTTCACGCGTATCTTCCATGTGCAGGACTCAGTAACTCTGCCGCAATCCGCGGCGCCACCTTCGGGGCAGAATCCGACCGCACCGCCAATATCTATTCCACATCCAGCGGAAAATCCAGCTCCCGCAACACCTCCGGCGACTGGTCCAAGTGATTTCACCCGAATCGTAAAGGGATCAGAATTGCGCGCTCTGCAAGAGAAATTCGCCGCGGCTGTCCCTGCCAGCCCAAATCAGAATGCGTGGCCCGCACCACAACCGGCGGCGCCTTCGCTGCCCGCAGGAATGGCAACCCAGATATGGTCGGCAAGCTCCGCGCAGAGTCAGAGATCTGCAACTCAAACCATGCAGCCATGGGCCCCGCCTAATACCACTCTCCCACCGATGGCGAGACCACCTGACCTTCCGGTTGCGGAACCTTCGAAGTTGTCCCAGTACATGCCGTTGATCCTGGTGCTAAATCTGCTGTTTCTTTTGGCTATCCTTCTTATTGTGTTTTTCGCCGTCAAAAAGTAGATAGCCCCTTTCGCGATACGCACATTCCAGCATCGATCCTTCTGAGTAGCCGAGGTTCCCAGGCTTCTTTATCCAAACCGAATGCTCCGGAAGGAAGCAGAGCTGCTCCTCCAGCTCACGTGCGCAACTCCCCTCAGCGCACTCGGCAGCGCTCTATTGCATCTCTAGAGAGACAGACGAGACCAGTGTCTGCTGAGGATCTGAGGAGGAATTTCATGCGAAGAATCGCATCTCGTGTTGGACTCTGCGCCATGCTCTTGTTCAGTTTTGGAGCGTTCGCGCAATCGACGACGCTGCCGGCGGGCACTGAAGTGCACGTCCGCGTCGATCAAGACATCAATGCAAAGAGTGGAAATGTCTCTCCGGGCGCACAATTCCCCGGAACCATCTCTCGTGACATTACCAATGCTAACGGCAACGTTGTCATCCCGCGCGGTGCGCGCGCACAGCTTGCCGTGGCTCAAGCCAGCGACAAGCCCGATGACCTAACCCTTGATTTGCGTTCGATCGAAGTGAATGGGCGCACTTACCGGATGGACACCGAAGGCACTAGCGCCGCTGGCAGCACCAAGCGCGGCGGTTTGGGAATGAACAAGCGCACGGGTGCATATGTTGGCGGGGGCGCTCTGGCAGGTACGCTGCTCGGCGCGCTGGCTGGCGGCGGCAAAGGTGCTGCCATCGGCGCGATCGTAGGCGGGGCGGCGGGAGCCGGAGCGCAGGTATTGACTCGCGGCAAGGAACTCAATATCCCGGCGGAGACCGAATTGAACTACCGCCTGAATCAGTCTGTTCGGATGAATGGATACACCGGATATCAAGGCCACGGCCGCCAATTGCCGCAGGACAATCGCGACTATAACAATCAGCCGCAGGATAACAACAATCCACCGCGCGACTACAGCACCCCTCGTTAGAAAGGTGCTCTAAGACGGAATTTTCAGGGGCGGAAATCGCCCCTGACGTTTCTTGACTGCCCTCAACCCCTCTGCAAATAGTTCTAAGCCTGCTTCTTTCACAAAAGGCTGCGAACAAATTTGCCTTAATGGCTCCGTAGTTTTGTGCTACGCTTGCGCGCGTTTCCCCCTCCAACACACACTTCTATGAGTGCAATTCCTCAATTACAGCTAGAGACTTATCCCATTCGCTTCGGAACCGAACAGCATTTTTCGCGATTACGGGAGCTGCTTTCACAGATGGGATATGTGCAAGAAAACATGGAAGGCCATTTTCGCATGCATCATGTAGGGGAAGCCCAGTTTGAAGTGGAGGCGCGTGCAATTCAGGACTCGCCTTCATTTGCTGTGCTTGCCGGATTGTTTCTGCAAGGAAGGAGCTTCGATCAAGCAGAACTTCACGGCCTTTTGGGGCAGGAATTGGTGGATTTACTGGCAGATTTGGGGCTCGCAGGAGTGGAAAACGGGCGCTTCGCAGCGAATGTCGCAATGTATGCGACAACTGGTCTCTACATCGTCTCCGACCGCTGGTGTGGGATCGATGGAAAACCGTTTCAACCACCGCCCGACGTCGTATATCCGGCCATCCTGGGCACAACGCGCGGATTTCTGTCTTCAATTCCTTCAACGCCCTGCAAGAGATTCCTCGAACTCTGCGCCGGGACGGGCATCGCAGCTCTCTTAGCGACACGATACGGAGCTGAGCATGCCTGGGCGTTCGATATCGCCGCTCGCAGCGTGCATTTCGCAGAATTCAACCGCCGCCTGAATGGGATTCCGAACGTAACCAATGCCCAAGGTGATCTTTATTCCCCTGCAAAGGGTCGCAAATTCGACCGCATCGTGGCGCATCCTCCGTACGTTCCCGTATTGGAACCCAAGTACGTTTTCTACGACGGTGGGCAGGACGGCGAGCAAATTACACGCCGCATGGTGCAGGACTTGCCCAATTACCTCGAGGAAAAGGGCTTGTTTATCTGCGTTTCGCTGGGCACGGACCGCTTGAACGAACCCTTTGAGGAGCGAATCCGAAAGTGGTTAGGTGAAAAGTCCAGCGAATTCGACATCGGTTTATTTGTGCGTAGCGAGATGGAACCGGCTGTCCAGGCACTGAATGACGTTATTCGCGGGAAAGGCTCATTGGAGCAGGTGCAGCGCTGGAAGGAGGTCTTGAAGCTGCTGAAGATCGTCAGCTTCGTCTTCGGTGGCATGTTTATCTACCGCCACGGCGAAAATCGCGCTGGATTTACGACCCGACGCACCGCTGGAAAGAGCTTCGGACTAAAGGACATTGAATCAGTCCTGGAATGGGAGCGTACAGTAGCGCGAGGTCAGGATGTGGACATGCTTCGCACGGCGCGCTTAAAGGCATCTGAGTGCCGTTTGAACGCCGCTTATGTCCTCCGGGAGTGCAATTGGGCGCTGGAAAAGCAGCACCTGCTGATTGACGAGCCATTCAAGATGGAACTCGAGGCACCCGGTTGGACGCTCGAATTGCTCGCAGCGTGTGACGGTAGTCGGTCCGGCGAGGAACTGTTCGAGATGTTTAGGGTGAAGGAGATGTTCGAACCGGGGACATCATTCAGCCAGTTTGCAGAGATTCTCCGGCTGCTGGTCTCAGGTGGCTACGCAGCCATCCAGCAATAAGTAAGGTGTTGCTACGCATCCGGGCTACCGAGGCGAAGGTGGCGCCAGAAATTTGGCGTCTTGCAGAGCAAGCAGCGGCTTCTTGGCAACAAACCAAATCTGTTTCTTTTCCTTTAAAGAAACCTTAAGCGCATCGACGATTCGGCCGAACTCTGGATGGTTATGGTGCAATGAGAACAGTCCATCGTGCCCCTGAAAGCCAACCTCCAGCCGATTCTTTTGCCGGTTATCGACCAGATGCGAAACAATATCTGCTTCGGCACGCGAGAATTCGGTCACTTCGTGGCCTTTGAGCCCAACCCCCACTGGATGTTTTCTCTCCAAGCTTCTTTCGGCAAGCTTCAGATAATAAGGATAATCGGAGTTGCTGCTCGGTAGATTCGCCGACTCGTTCTGTTCGAAACGAATCACAGATCCAGAATCGGTCTTCTGAATTCCAACAACGATGACCAGCTTTATCATCGCCAACATCAAATCCGGCATCATGAGGCTCCGTTAACTAAGGACCGCGAGTACCTTCATAGCGTTTGTATTCTTCCATGGTCTCTTTGGCGTTCTCGTCTGCACCCTCAGGCGGATCGCTTGATGGCCAATATCCCGAACCACCGCGAGACGGAATGGGAGGTTCTCCTGGGGCCGTTTGCTTCACATATGGATGATCGTGTTGGGCGTCCTTCCACTCTTCTATCGTAACTGGATGGTCGAACATCGAGGGATCGACAACCATATCCTGCATCGTGCCGTCTTCATTCTCCACTGGAATGGTTGGCGCCACGTGATAGCCCCACTCAACCTTGCCATCTGGATGGTTCGGAGTGTCGACCCATAATGGATCATTCGCCGGATCGCTGGAAAATGTCCACACCTTCCCCGGTTTGAGACCCATATTCTGCATGCGCTGTACCATAAGATGAGCGCGCGCGTAACAACCGTCCACCGGAAACTTGAACGCGATGTCTGGCTCCCCGGCCATGAGCGCAAAGACTAACGGTGCCGAAACCGCTGGAATTGGGGCCGAAGGAGGTCCGCCGCCGGCCTCACCAATGATCACAGTCGGGCAGCCGAGGATGATTATTCCACCGTGAGCTGTCATGTCGCCCATGCGAGCAGCGAGCAAATTCCCGATCAACACCGTTGGCGAGCCCTTCACAATCACATCTGGCGGACCAACACATGTGGCCATGTCGGTGACTCGAGCTGCCGGAAGCATGCCGATCAAGACAGTCGGAGCACAGGGTGGCAGAATTGGCCCACCGACGTGCGGCACTACGCCAGTCACCATCGGGCAAGTATGCATGTCGGTGACTCGTGCTGCTGGAGGCATAGATAATTCCCTTAGAGAGCTCCGCCCTTCGATCCGTCATCAGCGGTCTGCGGACCCTTTACATCCTTCGGAGCCTTCGGGTCCGACGGTGATGAACCACCACCCGAGCCTGCCGCGCCACCGCTGTTGATTAAAACCATTGTTCCCTGAATCGTGACTCCTGCCGGACTAATGCTGACGAAATTGCCGCCCACCTTGATCGTGAGCTGTACTCCTCCTTCAATCACGACGTTCAAATTGGACTTGAGATGGATCTCTTGTGCCGCTTCAAGCGCGTAACTCTGGTTGATTTTCTCGTGGCGATTGAGAGCCTGGACCGAAATCTTCCCCTTGACGTTTTCCTTGCGATCACCGTCGATAGCAAGAGAAAAGTCCTTTGAGACTTTCTCCATGTGCTCGCCGACTACGGTTCGCGAGGCATCTCCATCAATCTTCTCCATGTGGTCCTTCTTCACATGCTCGTGCTTTTCCCCGCCAATCGCCTGGAACTGTGAGGCGCCAACGATCAAGTGTTGGTTGCAGGCTACAAACTCGCGCATATCATGCTCGACGCGCTGATCCATGTCGCGTTCGGCATTCATAAATAATTGTTCGTGGTCCTTCTTGTCTTCGAATCGAAGCTCGTTAAAATTCTTGCTGGCGCCATCCTTTGAGCTGCGCGTGATGATGCCGCTGCGCGTGTAGTTGTCGGGCAGCTTATATGGCGGCATATTCGCAGGGTTGTAGACGGACCCGGTTATGATCGGACGATCGGGATCGCCTTCGAGAAACTCGATCACAACCTCCTGGCCGACGCGCGGCCAAAAGTGCGCTCCCCAGTTGGTGCCGGCCCAAGGTTGCGAAACACGCACCCAACACGAACAGGTCTCATCGTTATTCGGGTCCCGGTCCCAATGAAACTTCACCCGCACACGTCCAAACTTGTCGAGCCAACTGTCTTCACCCTTCTTAACCGTTACTGTCGCGGTCTGCGGCCCGGCGATGATGGGCTTCGGCGTAAAGCGCTTTGGCCGAATTGCGCTGCCATAGGCTCCCGCAAAAGGCATGCAGGCAAAACTATTGTGATAGGGATTGCCGGAAGTCTGGCCTCCGGAGATGTAATCGGGAGTCTGCGCGGCGGAAAAATTCACTGAGAGAAGAATAAAAGTGTCCATCGACAAACGGTCTGAAGGGTCGTCCCGCTTGAAGGTGCGGCCCGCACAGAAATTTCGACAAGTTGAACTCCCCCCATAGCTAAATCCGCCCTGCAGTTCTTCCTCAAAGCGGACTCTTACCAATTTCTCACCCTCCTGTTTCACCTTGTCCAAGCGATCCCCAGGTTTGTTGAAACGTGCTGTGAACTCGCCGGGATAGTCATACATCTCGAGGAAACCGTCCTTCTCAATCACCTCCAACGGGTCGGCGGGGAGTTCGAAATGATGATCTCTCATCACGTACTTGCCCGGCTTTAGATTCCAGGCGTGCTCCCAATCCGAGATCACGTCCTCGCGTTCACCGTAACCTTGATCTGGCTCGAACAGTATGGTGCTCTTACCGCTTATGGGAATAAAGGACGTTTGCGTGTCGCTGAATATCAGCTTGTGGCCCTGATCATCGTGCTCGAAGTAGTAACAGATGCCTTCCTGCTCCATGAGCCGCGAGACGAAATTGAAGTCGGTCTCGCGATATTGAACGCAGTAATCCAGCGGTAGATGACGATCGGGAGTCGTGGCGTCGTCGTACTTGACCACATCGCTAAAGGCGCCCTTATACTCCTCGAAGATCTTTTTGATGATCTCGGGGACGGTGAGGTCCTGAAAGATGCGGCATCCCGCGCGTTGCGTAAGCAGCCACATCCAAGGAACTACTTCCGCATGGTAGTGCCGAAAGCCACGGCCGCGATCTGCCCGCTCACCCCTTCCGCGAGCAATTCTTCTGATGATCCCGTTGAAATAGCGCACTCCGTCGCCGGTTTGCATGCTCACACTGACCGCTTTACCATTCAGGTCGAGCACGTCAACCTCGGGGAGCGCCTCGGCAAGAAGTTCCACTTTGAAACAGAAGAGGCTCGACACCGCCTCCGATCCGGAGAGACCGTTGATGACCAGCGCATCCGTCGAGTAAGGCCCCTTGAGTTGGGTCTTCACCTCGAGTAGACGCCCCTTCTGTTTCAGCTGTGGCGTTGCCATTTATCTCCCACTTACGCGGCAGGCTGCTCAGTTCGTGCTGGAACTTCCGCGGTCGAGACTTCGACACGTCCGCTTCCCCAGCTGTAAGTGAACTTGCCATCCGCTCCAATGCCAACTGTCACCGATTCGAGTTCAAGACCTTCCGCCATACGTCCCAGTAGCTCGCGCGAGATTTCCGGCAGCAGCGTATTGCTCAGGATATTGTCGATATTGCGCGCGCCGCTTTCGACTTCAGTGCACCGCTTCGCAATCTCGCTCACCAACGTGTCGTCGTACAGCAGGGCGACCGCATGATTCTCCTGCAAACGGCGCCTGATCTTGTCCAACTTCAACACGACGATGCGCTTGAGCGCTTCGTCCCGGACTGGGAAGTAAGGAACAATCATCATGCGCCCGAGGAATGCAGGTTTAAAAATCTTGTTCAGCTCCGGCTTGAGGGCTTGCACCAGTCCGTGGGATCCAGGCATGGTTTCGGGATCTGCGCAAAGCTTCATCAACGTGTCGGTGCACGCGTTCGTGGTGAGAAGAATGACGTTGTTTTTGAAGTCGATTTCCCTTCCCTCGCCATCTTCCATATTTCCCTTGTCGAACACCTGGTAGAAGAGCTCAAGAACGTCTGGATGGGCCTTCTCGACTTCATCAAGCAGCACTACGGAATACGGGCGGCGACGGACGGCTTCTGTGAGCACTCCGCCTTCGCCGTAACCGACATATCCCGGAGGCGATCCCTTGAGCGTCGAAACGGTATGCGCTTCCTGAAACTCCGACATATTGATTGTGATCAGGTTCCGTTCTCCGCCGTACAGCAGATCGGAAAGCGCCAAAGCGGTTTCCGTTTTGCCAACACCGCTTGGCCCTACGAGAAGGAACACGCCCACAGGTTTGCCGGGATCGTCGAGACTCGCGCGGCTGGTGATAATCCGCTGCGCTATGGAGTCGAGTGCGTGATTCTGTCCAATCACGCGAACCCCCAGTTGCTGGCTCAAATCGAGCACGGAACCGATCTCATCCCTCACCATCTTGCCGACCGGAATACCCGTCCAGCCGGAGATCACTTCGCTGACGGTTTGCGTATCGACGCAGACTCTCATCAACGGCTCGTCGCCTTGCAACGCTTCAAGTTCAGCTTCGAGTTTGGCTAGAGATTCCGTACTGACCTCTGGGTTAAGTGCCGGAGCCGCCGCTGCCCCGCCATCCTGTGCAACCGGCGCTGAAGCAACAGCTCCTTCAAGCTGAGTACGAATCTCGCGGATCTTTTGGACGAGATTTGTTTCCTTTTCCCAACGCGATTGCAGGGAATCCAGACGGGCGCTGACTTGCGTTCTTTCTTCAGCAATTGCGGCCAGGCGTTGCTGATGATCTGCGCCGACCGCTGTCTCGCGCTCGAGAATTCGTTGCTGCACCTCAAGATCATCCAGCCTCCGCACTGCGTCTTCGATCGCAGGAGGAGTAGCGTTTTGACCCAGGGCAAGCCGAGCACAGGCCGTGTCCAGCACGCTAACAGCTTTATCCGGAAGCTGCCGGCCGGCTAAATAACGATTTGACAGCTTTACCGTCGCGGTAACGGCTTCATCGAGAATCCGCAGATTGTGGTGCTTTTCCAGCGACGCGACGATGCCGCGCAGCATGGTTGAGCACTGATCTTCTTCCGGCTCCTCAACCTTCACTACCTGGAATCTGCGTGCGAGCGCCGCATCTTTTTCAAAATACTTCTTGTACTCGGACCACGTGGTCGCCGCGATGGTGCGCAACTCACCGCGCGCGAGGGCCGGTTTCAAGAGGTTGGCAGCGTCGTTCTGCCCAGCCTGCCCGCCAGCGCCAATCATAGTGTGGGCCTCGTCGATGAACAGAATGATCGGGCTCGGCGAGGACTTTACTTCTTCAATTAGCCCCTTCAAACGATTTTCAAATTCGCCCTTTACGCCCGCGCCGGCCTGCAGCAAGGCGAGATCGAGCGAATGAAGATTTACTTTTTTCAAGGGTGGCGGCACATCGCCTTTCGCCAAGCGTAGAGCAAAACCCTCGACAACGGCGGTCTTACCGACGCCGGCCTCGCCGGTAAGAATAGGGTTGTTCTGACGGCGGCGCATGAGAATGTCAATGATTTGCCTGATCTCACTATCGCGTCCCAGAACGGGATCGATCTTTCCCTTGCGAGCGTTCTCGGTGAGATTGGTGGTGTACTGATCGAGATGAGGAGTCTTTCCACCGCCGGCCGGCGCTCCCGGCGCAGCTTGAGCGATACCGCCATCAGCCGCGAGTGGCGAGGCCGTCTCGGATGACATTTGTGTCAGGGCAAAGAAATCCTTTCGCAGGCTCTCGAGATTGATCTTCTCGAACTCGCGCGGACTGATTTCGCGCATGAGCCGCGAGAGGTCGTCTTCACTGAGTAACGCCAGCAGCACGAAGCCGGAGCGGACCTGTCCTGCGCTGTAATTAAGCGAGCCAATGGTCCATCCTTCTGTGAGCGCGCGCAGAAGAGAAGGACTGATGGCCGGCGTGCGCGCATTACCCGACTTAAATTTGTCGATACTGCGGTTCAGGTCGGCCGTGAGCTTTGACTTATCGACGCCGAAGTGTTTCAACACCATCGGCACATCCGTGTCGGGCTTGTCGAGCAGCTTCAGCAAGAAGTGCTCAGGCTCAATGTCGTAGTGGGTGCGACTCAGGCAAAGTCCGGCAGCGGCTTCAAGTGTTCCGCGCGTCGAGTCGTTTAACCTGCCGATCAGCGACTTCAGATTGATGCTCATAGCTCAAGTCCTTTCAACTCAGTTGCAGCACGGCTTCCCCGGGATCGCGATCGAGTGGAACGTTCTTGATCCAGGTGGTCCAACCCAACAGAAGATTCGAATCCGCATCTCCGCTTAGCTCCAACCCCGGCGCTTCATTACGATCGAGGATAAGCTGAACCTCAAAATCGATTTCTGTCCCGCAATAGAACTTCAAAATAGAATCAAGAACTGCGTAGCCCTTCGATCCAGGGCGCGGCAAGAAATCGAGATAGCGCTCGCGGCTGAGTGGCCCGAGCTTCACTCGCACGGTGGACTGGGTATCCCATACTTCGTCGCCAACAACTGCTCCGTACCCAAGTTGCTCGGTCACTCGTTCAGCGTCTTTGAATTCGGTCTGATCCCGCGTAGCTAGAGGAACCCACTTGCCTACAAACTGCTCTACTTCAACGGGCACGTCGAAGTAGTCAGCCAAAAGCTGTTTCAGCGCCAGGGCCGAGCGCGGGTGCTGTCCCAATAACCCTGCGTAGAACATCAGCGACTCGTCGCCAACTTCCTGTCGCGCGGCCAATCCCTTCGTTCCCAATCCGACAAAACTCATGAGGAGAGGAGAAAGCGAGTCAGGTTCACGCCGCTCGTAGCGAACAAAGAAACGATATTTCTCCCACGCGCGATAGAAGAGCGAAATCAGGCGATGATTGAAGATGTCCAGGAAATCGCGGAATCCGTTGTCCTTCTTTTGGACGCGCTCGAGTATCAACTCGGTATATGGGGTTGGCATCACGCCCGATGGCGAACACAGGCCCATGAAATTGACCTTCATCTGCGCAGGCTCGTCTCTTCGCTCAGGCCAATCGAGTGACTGAATTTCGCTGGCAGGAAACGCTAGAGTCGGATTGGCCTGGAAGCGCACCGGTTCATTCGCGGGAGGAACAAACTCTCCCACCGCTCCGCGTTGCGGAAACGCGCGACGCAGCAACCGCACTGCCTGGAAGAAGGAAACGCTCCACGGCTTGGCGCGCAGTTGTTGCAGCGACTCATCGGAAAGTTCGGCCTGAATTTCTACATCAGGATCTGGTTTCCGGAGCGGGGTGGCCATTCGCGGATCGCCTCCTTTCTCTGCTTGCTCGAGGCAGTGAGCTGAGAAAAACTGTTCATGGAGACGTAGTGGCCAAGGAAGCGCTCGAGCACAGCGCAGAAAAGAAACACTCCTTCGCCTGCAAACTGAACTTCGTCGAACTCAACCTCGACGCGAGTGCCGCGCGCGAAACTCGCACCGCCTTCATCTGACGTGACCAGCGCATAATGGCGCCGGCTGTGAATGTCTGTAATGCTGCTGATCTGATTTCGCAGATACAGCGAGTCGGAGAAGTTATACAACCTGAGTATCTCCTGCAAGCCCTCTTTGCCCTGGTCCACGAGCGATAGGTAATTCAGCGAGAGGTGCGAGATCAACTGCCACAGCGTCGCTTTGCCGAGAGGCGGACGGTATGTTGGTGTTGGCCGGCGCAGAGCAAACACTTTCTTGACTGCGGAGAATCCTTCGAGGTTGAAGTCCCCTGCTCCGGAACTCTCTGTTTGCGATCCATTCTGAGCTGCGATAGGGAGTTTGGAAGGCAGGCTTCCATTCGTGCATGTGCATCTCGCCGTGATCGCAGCAGAGTCGAGGTGTAGCGGTTCCCCCGACAGATCGACCAGCGACAGGTACATTTCGCTGGGGGCGTCCTCGTGGAGTTCCGAGCCTTTGCGCACAGCGTGCCAATACTTTGCAGCTTCGCTCTCGCTTGCGCCATGCCGCAGTGCATAGAACGGCCGGAATTCGACCAGGCTGCGGGTGCGAGCGTCCTGGGCAGTTACCTCGTCGATCGAGTAGATTTCGGTTGTGCTCTGACGGTGCAAGTCCGCGATCACCTGATACTCGAACTTGCTTCCGTCCGCCCGAATCGGCTCGGCAACCTGCGAGAAGACATTGATGATTGGCGTGCAGCCTAGCTTAACCGTGCTTTGCGAAACCCCAAGCTCCAGCATCTGGTGACGCTCAGGCCGCTCGAAACGTGAAAACAGAAACGCCAGTTCGCACTTTGTTCCAAAACCTTGCTCGCGAAGAGTATTCAGCGATTGAAGATCGAAGAAATAGAACTTCTCGGGAAAGGTAAAGTACTCCTGCAACAGTCTAAATCCCAAAAAGGAACGGCCAGTGTAAGGAAGAACTCCTTCGTTCTCACCGAAGCCCACTTGCCGCAAGGGAGAAGGGCTACCGAGAGAGGAGTCGAAAAGAACTATCGGCTTGGAGTTCGGCTTCTCTGCATCCCGAGCGGTGATGGCGATGCAGTTATTGAAGAGCAATTCATATAACGAACCGACGATGTTGCTCTCGCCTGATAGGTAGAACCGCAGCGAGTTCAATTCGAGTTTCTGAAAGAACACATCCGGCATGCACTCCAAGTGCACGTTTAGAGCGGCGGTCGCGGTGCCTGTACCTGCGGGCTGAAACATCCCTTCGCTGGAGCGGAAGGTCGCCGCCTTGACTTGAAGCGGCCAGATCGTCGACTCGTACGCAGTGCGAAACTTGCACGCGACTCCGTTCACCCGGTTCGACTGAACGGTCGAGCCCGCTGGTATGCGCAAACCGGTAGAAAGTTTGCCCTGCTCAGGATCAAGCTGGCATTCCACCACCGTCATCGAGGGTACGGGGCGAATGTAGTGGGGAAATAAGCATTCGAGCAGTGCCGAGCTGATCTCAGGGAAGTCGTCGTTAATCTTTAGGTGTACGCGCGCAGCCAGCAGAGCAAAGCCTTCGAGGAGTCGCTCGACGTGAGGATCCTCGCATCGATCCGGTTCCATGAGCAGCCGGCCGGCGAGCTTTGGATACTTACGCGCCCACTCCGCACCCATCTGGCGGATGTAAGTCAATTCGCGCTCGTAGTAGTTGAGAAGGTCTTCCCGGATGCCTGCCACGTCAACTCACCTTACATTCGCCGTTGGTTGGATCGAGCGAACTTTGGAATGCCACCTCCGCCGGGACCGGGTCCATCATCACGACGCCCGCGATGTGGAAGTGGAGCAGATGACTGCCAAGGACTTGGGAACCGAATTCGATCGTCAGGTCGCGCAAGCGCCGATCGAAGCGCGCCACCGCATCCTCCATGTTGTGGAGCAACTCGTCTTTGTCGTGAGTACGCGAAGGATCTTCCGAGTTCAAATCGGGAATGCCATAGCAGAAGACGCTGCTCCGGACTTGCGGATATCTCTCCAGGCGATCGTCCTCTACTCGCCTCGAGTTGAATAACCACTCCAGATCTCTGCGAACGGAGTCCTCGTAGCGCCGCACCGCTTCCCTGCTCTTGGCCTTGTTGGTCTGCCGGCGAAGTTGGCCGCTGGCATCGATGTTTGTCGAGTCGTAGAAATCCGGTTCGTCGCTGCTGAGCCGATCGATCAGCGATGGAGTGGGAAAGCCGTCGATATCCGCAATGGGCAAGGTTGTTTTCCTGGATCAGGATTTTTCAAATTGCAGTGCCGCAACCGGTCCAAGCCGGCATAACAAACTGTAGGCACGCGACCGTTCCTGCTGATCACGCGTTGTGCGGTCGATGCACTGCACCAGCATGGCCAAGACTTGCGCCAAAAACGCGGGATCTTCCCAGTCGAGTAAATTACGCCTCTCGATCTCTTGTGCAAGTCCCTGCAAAATCGGATACGCCAACGTGAAATGCTGAGTAGCGAGACATATCTGCGCCATCTGTAACTGCCGGCGGAAGCGCTCACGTCCCGAAGATTCGCGAGCTGCCTCGCGAGCAAATCCATCGATCGCCTCCGCTACGTGGCCAGACTTAGCCAATTGCATCGCGACTTCGAAGTAATCGGCATGGCCGTTCTCACCAGCGGGCTGCGTCTCCGCGTACTCAGAAACCGGAGCGGCCTGCTCCACTTGAGCACCCTGTGGCAGGAGCACGTTGTCACGCAGCCAGTCGAGCGTTTGTTTGTCAGCAGCGGTTGTACCGTCGCTCAACGTGGCGGAGGGCAGGTCTGGATAATCCAGCAGCAGCGCTCGCGTCTCGGAGCAAATTGCCTTCGCTACAGCGGAGTATGACAGGTTGTAGCAGGCTTCCCACGCGTATCGTTGCAGATCGAGCCACGCGCGCCCACTCGGTGTTGCCATGCCTGCTTCCGTGCCATTCAACAATCCTTCCCAATTGCCTTCGCGCTGCATCGCCCGCAACAGCTGTCTTGTTTCGGTAGACGGACTGGCAAGAAACGCCTCATCGAGACTGTCGCCATGCCAGCGCAACTCACTCCAACGCAAAGCGCGAATAAGAAGATAGGGAGCGACTTGAGACGGATCCTGGCGGCGCAAGTAATCGGCGATGCGAGCGACGAGCGCGGCTGCCGCCTCGGGATCTGCCGGTTCCGCCCACGTTGCTCCCGATTTGGCGCGTGCAGGCGCGGCTGCGGCACCGGCATCGCCAGAAGCAGATTCCGCGCCGAACTCCGCGCCTGGGATTTCTTCGGCCGGCTGCTCTTCCGAATCCGGACCGCCCTTTTCGGTGTACAGGACATTCGCGAGGACCTTCATCTCCTCGAGAACAGCGCGAAGCTTGCCGAGACTCGGGCCGTCGTTCCCATACTTTTCGTCGCAGAACTGATCTAAAGAAGCTGTTGCCTCTAGCGAGGCATCGAGTGAAGCGACAAGCTGTTCGTAAAATTCTTTCGGAGTCGCCGCAAAGGCTTCGTTCCACTCTTCCGGCGTGAGCTTGCCGTCCTTTACGGCTTCTTCGCGAGTCTCGTTTTTCTTCTCGTCAGCCTTTGCGTCGTCTTCTGTAGGGACAGTTTTTTTGGTTTGATAGTCGATCCAGGCAAGACCGCTCTTGGTGATTGGCAGGCGGCGGAGAATGTAGTCGCATCGGGCCGCGAACCACTCTTGTGGGGCGCAACGCAATTCGGGACTGCCGTCCTCAATCTCGGGATAGCAATTCTCCCAGTACTGCTCTTGCATTTTCTGAAGGAGAGAAATGCTTTCGGGAAGAGCGGCGAAGCTTTCCCGCCGTAACGTGGCTTCGCCCAGCCATGCGGCCAGTTGGAGATCTTTACTTTTTTTCGTGAGAGCGTCGCTGGCGAGCTTTATGACGAGCGGGAAATCCGCCTTCTTTCGTGCCCGCTGCCATTCTCCTTGTGGAGCATCGTCCTCATCTTCGAAACGGGCTTCCTTGATCTTATCGTATACGGGATCGTATCGGAGGTTCTCCCCGCAGGGATTGTTTCCAGGAATGGGATTGAGGAGATCATCACGAAGCGGCACGGCCTGCTCCCAGTGCATCCTCGAACTCGATGGTTCCCAGTTCCAGAATGGGGATCTCTTGCCCGTCTAGCACAAATAGTTTCTGCCCGACCGGGACGTCGGCATACGTCTCATCTTCGATCCAGACCGTAGTGCGTCCTAACCGGACATCATCATCCTGGTTCTGCCAGGACAGCGGCGAAATTGCAGGCACGAGCACTTCACCTAGTTCCATCGCCTTGTACTCCGGCGTTGTGGTGACAATCGCAGGCGTCCAAAGTAGATCGCGCAGGCGTTTCGGTTTGGGAATCTCGATTCGGGCAATCTGTTCGAGCGCGACCCACGTATACGAGCCGGCAACAAACAATTCCAGCGCGCCACCAATTCTTGGATCAGCATCGCCGAATGCCTGGCCAAACTCGCCTCCACGGCTGATGCTCCGCAACGGGACTTTGTGCGCCATAGGGAATTTGCGATCAGCGAACATCTGCTGCCGTTCTCGTTCGGCGTGCAGGGCCGAGCGATAAAGCAGAGCGCCCATTCCCGCTGCCTGACTACTGTCAGCAAGAATGGATAAGTGCTTTTCGGCCCGATCGTACTCGCCGGCAAAACAAAGCAGTTCAAACAAGAAGGTGCGGCGCTTGGCGTCGAGAGGGGCATTTCGCACCTCCTCGCCAAGCGCCTCAATCGCTTGTTGCAGTCTTCCTGCCCGAAAAAGCTCTGCGGCCGTCATCGGACTCCTAGGCTACCTTGTTTGCCTTCAGGTCGTAGCCAGCCTTAACTGATCCACCCAGCGTGCCATCGGCCTTCTGCTCTTTGTATTCCCACTCGATCTTTGCGTAGTTGAGAGAGATTGAATCGTTGGGCACTATGTCACTGTGTCCACTTCCGGCGGTCTGGAAGCTGCTGACCAGGAGATCGGACAGGGTGATCTTGTAAAACTCCTGCTGATCCTTTCCCGCTTTGCGGCAAGTCAGGACTGCCTTCTTGATGTGCTCACCGGTTGCGCAAGCCAGCATCAACTTCGGACTTGCTTTGTTAACGTTCATGACGAAGTGGAAGTCACCCATGCTGACTTTGCCCGCTCCGCCTCCGCCGCCGGCGACATGACTGCCGGTCTGCTGCTCGCTCCAGGAAAAGCTCTGGACATCAATCGAGCCTTTGTGTTTGGCATCTTGGCTCTCGCCTTCAATGCCGTCGATCTTCAAAAAATAATCAACCAAGGCCATTTTCTTTATCTCCTCTGTCTCAGTAACGAATCCACTGCGTCAGTTAGATTTCACAACCATCCGGCTTCAGTTACTTCCGTGCTGAAGCGGGAAGATCGGCAACCAAACGTAACGACACGGAAAGTTCATCAAGCTGGAAGTGCGGCTTGAGAAACGCAATTGCCCGATAAGCACCTGGCTTGCCCGGTATCTCCTGAACTTCGATCGCCGCTTCCCGCAATGGGAGTTGCGCTTTGACGGACTGACTCGCGTTGTCATCGGCGCAAACGTAATTGTTGATCCATTGGTTCAGGAATCTCTGGCAATCCGAACGGGACATAAAGGAACCGAGCTTATCGCGCATCATCGCTTTCAGGTAATGAGCGAATCTTGACATAGCGAAGATGTACGGTAGCTGCGCTGACAACCGTGCGTTGGCGTTCGCAGCTTCCTTGTCATACGTCTTCGGCTTGTTGCACGACTGCACACTGAAGAACGCAGCGTAATCCGTGTTCTTGCAGTGCACCAGCGGGATGAACCCGTTGTCGGCTAGTTCCTTTTCGCGCCGATCAGTGATCGCAACTTCCGTTGGGCACTTCAGAGCAACATCGCCTTCGTCTGTCCGGAAGGTGTGAGCGGGCAGACCTTCGACCAGTCCGCCACCTTCCACGCCGCGAATCGCCGCGCACCATCCGTGCTTGGCGAACGCGCCGGTAAGCCGGGCGCCCATGGCGTAGGCAGCATTGCCCCACAGATACTTGGAATGATCGGTGCCTTCGACACCCTCTTCGTAGGAAAACGCTTCCACCGGCTTGGTGTCGGCACCGTAGGGCAGACGCATCAAAACATGAGGCAGCGTGAGTCCAACGTAGCGCGAGTCGTCCGATTGACGGAAAGATTTCCACTTGGCATACGCCGAGTTGTCGAAGACCTTGCCGATATCGCGATGCGAGCCGAGATTGGTAAAAGTGTCGAGGTTGATCATGTCCGGGGCTGCTGCCGACAGGAACGGCGCATGTGCGGAGGCGGCGACCTGCGCAACTTTCTCTAGCAACTCCATGTCCTCCGGCTTTGGACCGAACTCAAAATCGCCGACCAATGCTGAGAATGGAGCTCCACCAAAGACACCGAATTCCTCCTCGTAGACTTTCTTGAAGAGTGCGCTTTGATCGAACTCGGCTGCCCGCTGCAGATCCCGCAGCAGCTCGGTCTTCTTCACATTGAAGATCTTGATCTTCAGCCCTTCACCGGTCTCACTCTGATCAAGGAGATATCTCAGTCCGCGCCAGCTTCCTTCCAACTTCTGAAAATCCGGATGATGCATCACTTCGTTGAGCTGCGCTGAAACCAGCTTGTCGATTTGCGCGATGCGAGCGTTGATCGCCGTCTCTGCATCTTTCGGAACTGTCGCCGCGCGCTGCAAAACTTCCTGGACAAACGTCTTGACCAGGTCTTTGCCACGCTCGCGCGCCGCGTCGCTGTACGTAAACCGTCCTTCTTCGACGATCCGATCCAGCAGACTCGATTGTTCAACCGCCTGTGCTGCCGCTGCCGCGGACTTCGCTGCCTCAGCCATTGTTGCCTCCATTACTGCCCTGTTCCAGGCCCAGTTCTGCACTCAGTTTCTGACGCTTCTCGGTGTTGCCGACTACATCCTGCAGAATCTCGTCGAGCTTCTCGTTGCCCTGCAAGCTTCCACGAAGGTCGGCGAGTTTACGCCGCAGATCCAACAGCTCCTTGAGCGGGCCTACTTGATTCGCAACCTGCTCCGGCTCAAAATCCCCCAGCTCATGAAAGTTGAGATTGACTTTGAGTTTCGAATCGGGATCGTCGCTCAATTTGTTTTCGACCGAGAATGCGAGGTGCGGATTCATCTTGTCGAGCACCTGGTCGAAGTTGTCCGGATTCACTTCGACGAACTTCCGCTCCATCAGTTTCGGAAGCGGCTGTTCGGCGTGCCCGGTAAAGTCGCCGAGAACACCCATGACAAATGGGAGTTCCTTTAATTCGATCGCGTCGCCGACTTCAACGTCGTAGGTGATGTGCACGCGCGGTGAACGAACACGAGACAGTTTTTGTTGTGTGCTTTCTCTGCCCATATGCAACCCCATGGAGGGACAGTCTGACTGGCCCTGGATTTAATTCCTGAAGTTAAAAAATGCAACGGCGATCTGCGCGAGCGAACACACCGATGCTGGCAGCCTTACGGGAAGGGGGACACCCGGAGGTTGTTAATTTAATTCGGTGCCGGATTATATCTCACGCCGAGCCGGAGTCAACTACTCTCTGCAGCTCCACCCCTGGAAAAAAAATGGGAAGCTTCCCGAAGCGAAACTTTGCTGACAAATAGTTACATTTGGCTTACGATTTTTTCCCCGCTCACGGATGTGCCCCTTCTCCTCCCAGGGCAAATCCGGCACTCGGGTATACTCCCGGCATATTCATGGAGCATCGGCTGTCCGTTTCCGTCGCGATGAAACAACTGCAGCACGTCATCTGGTCCAAGGGCACCTTCCTCACCCCGCAACATCTACAAATTCAAGACCGTTATGTCGAAGACAGCCTGCGCTTCTTCTTCGAATCGCTATCTTTCCGGTTCTGGGGGTTCTCAAGGCTGCAAATCGATGAAAGCAAACTGACAGAGGGACTACTCAGCATCACAGCCGGTGCAGGCGTAATGCCCGATGGCCTATTGTTCGACTTCCCTGGGCCCGATGCGGCTCCCTCATCCCGTCAGCTCAACGGGTTCTTCAGCGAGGAAAAGCGCGAGATCGGCGTCTTTCTAGCTGTGCCGGAACAGCATCTGGGAGGAGTGAACGTAAGCCAGCGTTCCGACATCAAGGCGCGCTATGTGGCGGAGACCCGCATGCTACGTGACGAAAATTCAGGCACTTCGGAGAAACCAATCCAGATTGCGCGCAAGAACCTGCGCCTGCTGGTTGACACGGAGAGCCGCGAAGGCAGCACGGTAATGCAGATCGCTGAAGTCGAGCAAACCGCCGACGGCACTTACCGGCTGGTCCCCGGCTATGTCCCACCACTAATCGATGTTCACGGTAGCGACTTTCTCCTCGGCATGCTCCGATCGCTGGTGGAGAGACTCGCAGCCCGAAGCAGCGTACTGGCAAGCGCCCGGAAGCAGAAGAACCAAAGCCTGGCCGACTTCACGGCAGCCGATGTTGCCAGCTTCTGGCTCCTCTACACCGTCAACTCCCATCTGCCGGTATTCCGCCATCTGCTGCATCGGTCGGTAGTTCATCCCGAGCAAATGTACTCGGCGATGCTTGAGCTTGCAGGCGCCCTCACGACTTTTTCCCTAACCATCCAGTCCCGCGATCTGCGCGACTACGATCACGAGAACCTCGGCGACTGCTTCCGCGACTTGAACGAAAAGATTCGCATTTTGCTGGATGAAGTGGTTCCCACGAACTTCGTCTCGATCCCGCTCAAGTTCGTGCGCGAGTCCATTTACGCCGCTGCGATCGAAGACGACAAATATCTCAAGGACACGCGCCTCTACCTCGCAGTAAGCGCGGAGATGAAAGACGCAGATCTGATCACTCGCACTCCGCAGCTAATGAAAGTGGGAGCCGCAGGATACGTAGAAGAGATAGTCCGTCACGCCATGGCAGGGCTGAAGCTGACGCACCTTTCCGCTCCACCTTCGGAGATTCCAGTCAAGCTTAAATACAAATACTTCAGCCTCGACACGTCAGGTTCAGTCTGGGAAGGCGTCCAGCGAGCGAGAAATATTGGTGTCTACGCGCCTGCGGAGTTTCGGAATGTGGAATTGGAGCTGGTGATTCTATTGCCCGTCAAAGGGAGAAGCTAGCGGCCTCGAGATGAGTCTCTACTGCGGTTCGCTTGGCAAGATTGAGCTTCTTGTACTCACGTGCCTGACAACTTGATCCTCGAACACAGCGAGTTCCCTGCTTCAGGGAATAACGTAGGGAAATTTTCCCGAAGAAAAAATTTTAATCGCGAAAGCCGCATGAATACAGGCGATTCGCAACCGCTCAGGGAATTAGCAGGAAACCTGCAGGGAATGTATTCTGCTCGCACAGTTAATTCTGCTCCCATCTTCCAGCTTCCCGATAACGAACGACCGATTCTGCTTGAATACACACAACTACCGTGGTACCACAAAAATTAAGGGGAAACAAGGAAGATTCGAGTACGACGAGTGCCACCATCTTCAGGCCACTTGCTGCGTTACTCTCTAACCCAAGGACGCCCGAATGGCCCCTGACGTTTCCCTGGTTTTCGTCGAATTAGGAGCAGCGATACTCGGCCTGGCAATATTGGCGCGCCTCGCCAATCGTTGGGGCTTCTCTGCCATACCGCTTTACCTGCTCGCTGGGCTGGCATTCGGAAATGGCGGGTTGGCTCCGCTCAAAGTCAGTGCGGACTTCATTCACATCGGCGCCGAGATTGGGGTTCTGCTTCTCCTGTTCATGCTCGGACTCGAGTACACCGGAGAAGACCTGAAGAACAGTCTGAGACGCGGCATCGCGCCGGGCGTTGTCGACCTCCTTTTAAACTTTCCGCCGGGCTTCATAGCGGGGTTACTGCTCGGCTGGAAACCACTTGCAGCAGTACTTCTGGGAGGCATAACGTACATCTCCTCCTCAGGCGTGATCGCAAAGATCCTGTCTGAACTCGGACGGCTCAATAATCAAGAAACGCCTGCCATCTTATCCGTGCTCGTGCTCGAAGACCTGGCCATGGCGGTCTATCTTCCAATAGTGGCTGTCCTTCTCGTTGGCGGCGATCCCACACGAATTGCCATTTCGGTATCGATCGCAGTGACCGCCGTATTCCTGGTCCTGTTCATCGCCGTCCGGTACGGTCAGAGCTTGAGTCGCTTCGCGGCACACCAGTCCGACGAGATCATCCTCCTCTCGGTCCTAGGCACGGTTCTTCTGGTTGGCGGTATCGCACAGCGTCTTCAAGTGTCGGCTGCGATCGGAGCCTTTCTCGTCGGCATCGCCGTCTCAGGACCAATGCGGGAACAATCGCATCGCCTGATGGCGCCGTTGCGCGACTTCTTCGCTGCAATCTTTTTCTTCTTCTTCGGCCTGCAGATCAATCCGGCATCGTTGATCTCAGTGCTTGGGATCGCAGCCGGACTTGGCCTTGTGACCGCGATTACAAAGATAGCTTCAGGATATTGGGCAGCTCGTCGCCTGGGAGCCGACACCCGGGCAGCACTCCGCGCAGGCGTTGTGTTAATAGCACGTGGAGAATTCTCCATCGTCATCGCTGGCCTGGGAGCAACGCTCGAACCACGACTCGAAGCTCTATCCGCCGCCTACGTTCTGCTGCTCGCGCTGCTAGGCCCCATTCTTGCTCGCACGATTAAGTAAAGAGCGGAGTACTGGACACGGTCGCGGTTCTGAATTTCCTTTGACTGTTGAAGCTTCGCTCAAAATTGTGCAACCAGATAGATTCCCAATCGCGGAGCTTACCTCCTGCAGAGTATAAGCATGCGGCACTTTGTCATCGATTCGCCCTTTGCTCTTGTCGTTGTATCGACAGCTCTGTCCGCCGATCAACGCAGAGTCAGCACTGTCAATTCCCGAACCGGACCGTAACTCACACGATCTGCGAGATTAAGCAGCTCCTGATTATTTGGTCCCCGCGGTGCATTTACTTGTACGACGGACGCGCTGATGCATCGACTGGCGTTCTTGACTGTCGCTTAAAGAGCATGAGAGCGAGGTAAGCCAGCCGCCGGAAGTAAGTCCGGAGTAGACAAATTAGGAAAGAGAACCTCATGCAAGCAGGGTTATCAACCATCTGAATGCAATTCTAGCGTCCCTAAGGCGCGAGATCGTGAGGGGTAGTGAGGTGTCAGATGGCGTGTTCGTGCCACTCAGTTAAAAGTCATTTTAGGGCGGAGGTATGCGTCCACATCCCCGGTTTTGAGAATCTCGACCGGCCAGCTGTGTTCGTGTTTCCGATGCTCTCAGTGTGCTTGGTTTGCGGCTCCACAGAATTTGTGATCGGTGAAAGCGAGCTGCAGGAACTCAGAAGTCCCGATGCTCAGAGAAACAGCAAGAAGCTACCCCATCGCACTACTGAGTAATGAAACGTCAGGGAGCCGTCGAATCTATCGTCGACATCACTGCATGTCGTATTCGATCGAGACCGGCCCCCATTGTTGTTCTGTAGATACAGTTCTGAAATTGTTAGAGTTCACACACTTTATTCGCAGAGTTTTCGAATTCACCCAAGAAATCTGCACGTCTGCACCATAATTCGGTCCTTCAAACACGGTGTGGTTGAACAGCCCAAAGCGAGACCTGACCTCAACTCTGGTCTGAGCGGCCTCCGTAGCCGGGGTGAAAGTGTATTGCCGCACTTCTGCAATGACTCGCTCATCCGGACTCGTAGAGCGCTGTTCCACATTCCCCGACAGCGCCCCCCATGCCAAGAAAATTACACCTGTAGCTGCGCATCCAATGATTCTCGCAAGACTCCACTTGCCCTTCACTCCTGACACTCCTGAGTGCTCAACTGTCCAATTTCGGCGGACTTCATCTTGCGAGCTGTGGCGATGCTCCATAGCTCGCAAACTTCTCAGACCACTTGATTCGTCCAGTGGCTTGCATCACTACAAAGAGGGTGATGATCGCGCCAATGGTGATTGCGAGTCCGGTAAAGCCTTTGAAGAAGAACGCGTAGGAAAAGAGCACCAGGTAGACCAATTGCGCCGTGCCTGCTTCGAGCGCGGCGAAGCGCATCCCAATCACAAGGCGCAGATAACTAATCACCAGAAAAATCGAGACTACGGAGCAGATGACGAACGCCAGATGGATCGAGATGTGGTCCACCAGATATGCCAAGAGCAGGTGGAAGGCGAAGAACGCGCCTGCCAGGAAGAAGTAGTTCATCGGATGCAGATCGATGTTCCGCAGCGTCGTGATTATGAAGATCAGGAAGAAGAAAAAGAAGAGTGAGACCGGAGCAAAGTAGCTGATCTGTCCGGCGAGTGGTCCGGGTTGCAGCTTCTCCGGCATCGACATCCCAATCTGGAACCCGGAGAGTAAGTTGACGTACTTCCAGGTCAACTCCCATCCATGTGCGGTCTGATGTTTTTCCGTCGGCGAAAGCGTGTTAGTAGCGAAGTCGATGTCCTTGAAATTGGTCGTCATGTTGAGCGAGAAGTTTTTCGCCTGCGCCACATCGTCCCCAAGCTTGTAGTTCCAGGCATCTATCCCCTGCGATCGATAGCCGACTCGCAGAATCGCGGTCTCGCCGGCTTTGACAGCAGTCTGTCCTGAAGCGCTGGAGCTGTTTGTGCTCAAAGGAAGCGGGCGTCCATTGACCTCCATGATCAGGCCATCGTAAATCGCCTGCTGCGCCGGAAATGGGAGGGAGAACGTCACCATCTGCTCGTCGGAGCTATTGTTAGTGAAGCTGAAGACGCCCGCGAACTTCACCACATAGGTGCTGTACCAGAGGAGTCCTTTCTGGCGATGTGAGAGGCCCAGATCGACATTGATTTGGCTGCTCTCGAGAGGAAGACTGTAGCTAACCACTACATGCTCGGTCCGAACCGTCTTCTTTCCATTGCTTTCGATTTCCACGAGCCTCGGTTCGTTCCTTGAGTAGTGCACCCATGGCGGACCCTGTTCCTGCTTCGTACCCCACGTGGATCCCACTCGGGACTGTAACTTCTCGTCGGACGAATACGTGCGCGAGAAGATGGTTTCGCCGAGAACAATCCATGCCACCGTTGTACATAGCCAAATGAACACAATTGCTGCAATTCGCTTTGACACAGGAAATCCCTCCGTTCGTTTGCACCCTGGGACTGCAAAGTGCCTGCCACATGCCCCGCGATTGCAAACAAAACGCCTGCAGGGTCGTTCCGATTCCGTGATGTGGCAGGGGAGACACGCAGCGTGTCGTACCTGACACGCTGCCCGCCTCAGTTAACTTTACATTACAGAGTACATTGTACTACGGAGTTTGGACTATCTTGCGGCGCAGCGCAGGCCGTCCAAGAATCCCTTTCTGAAGACCTGTGCGCCCTGGGTATCGAGTTCATAGCGAACTGCGGTGCGGGCGCCTTCGCTGATGTTCTTGTGGCCGAACTGAAGTTGTAGCGGCCATTCCAGCGTTGCCGGATTGCTGCCCGTCCAGTCGGCGCTTTCGAAGAACTCGAAGAGCGACCACGGTCCTTGACCGGTGAGCGGCGGCAGAGTTACCGCGCCGGAAGTGGCGGTGAGCGAGACACTGGAGGCGTCGCTTCCAGTCCAGACAAACTGCTGACGCGCAGTGCTGGCGAGCGTTTGACCATCGATCACGATCGTGGCTTGATCGATACCCTTGCTCGGAAGCTGGCGCAACGCAAATGCCAGCCGGATTGTTGGAGAACCGTTCGGGAATAGCGTGTCGGTAAATTCTGCCGCTCGCTGCATGAATCCAATGAATCGAGGCGAAACCGGTACTGTGCCAGTTGAGACAAACTGATTTCCCTGGCGCAGCAGGATGCTCTTAAGCTGAGCATCGTAGAGCGTCCAGAGCGTTCCCGTTTGGGGACGGAACAGATCCTGGACTTCCTGCAACGTAGCTCTTTGGCTTGCTCTGGAATTGAACGGATACTTTGCCGTTACCTGGTTCACGATGCGGCAGACATCTTCGGCGCCTGCGCCTCCGGCGGCGCGCAATACACCTTCGGTCCGAACGATCGGCTCTTCCATCAGCTGCTTGACTTGCGCGTCGATTCGTCCTTGCGTGTCGATGCGGAAGCTCTGCGCGATCTGCGTTACTGCGCTGTGCGCGCCCGAAGCAGCTTGCGATCCCTGCCCGAGCAATGCCGGATCGGGCTTGGGAGCGCTGGAGACTGCGGTGATCACCGATTGCAGCTGCGATAGAGCTCCCATATATGGCTGGTTCCCTGAACCTACAAATTTCTCAGCCGTGGAATCCTTGGCCAGCGTCTGCACCGAATCAAAAACGTCGCGAATGGCTGGAGCCTCCACGGCGGTGTTCTCCTTCGCAACCCAGAATAGTCCGAGCAGGGGAGAGTCGTTGGCTACGAGTCGCGAGAGCTTCGCAGCCGCGTCTTTCAGCCCTCCATACCCGACCACGTGTGCCGATCGCAGAAAGGTGCGCCACTTGGCCGCGTAATCGCCGTAGTAGCGCTGCGCGAGTTGAGCGCGCAATGAGTCCAGCGGAATGTTCAGCGAAGTCTGCGGGCCAAGGACCCATTCCTCTCCGCTGAACTTCTCGGGATTCTGCATAGACTTCTGCATGGCCTGAAATGCGTTCTTGGTAAACGCTGCCGGAACTTCGTACGTATCGACAACCACTTGTGCCGATCCGGGAAACTGGCGGTTGAAATTCACTGGTGCTTTTCCGCGTCCGGCATCGTCGAGCATTGCCTGGTAGATCGCCTCAATTCCGCTGAACTGCTTTAGATATGCGCGACCTTGATTTACGGCCGAAGCATCGATCTCCGAAGAAAACGGGTTCGCCGCAATCAGATCAGCGGAGTAAAACGCAACCTGCTTGCGGATCAGGTCTTGCGTAGCGGGATCGGTCGTTCGTCGAAATGCATTGGATCGATCGAGTAGCGCCGGAACAAACCCGGGCCACTCCGCCTTCTCATGGTGCGAAGTGGTGATCAAATAAGTCTTCAGCGTGGCATACATCTGCTGAAAATCGTCGCTACTGCGGGTCGTCGGAGGCTGCTTCAGGTTTGCGAGCATGCTCGCCTGGGCGGGCGAAAGAAGCAGACGCTGGAAGTAGCGGAAGTACAGCTTGTGGGCGTCCGGGTAGATGCGATCGCCGGAATAGAGGCCCATGCGATAACTGAACGGCGCACCATCTTTGCTGTATGTCTGCAGATCAACGAGCGCAGCGCGGATCTTCTCCAGCTCCTGCAGTTGGTCGAGTGATGGGGTGTCGGTGGGCCCGGGAACGGAACGCGATAGAGACTCAGCGGACGCGGCGATACTCTGCTCGAGCACGCGATTGTTGGTAAACGAAACCGCTGCCAGGGCCAACACCACTAGACAGACAAGCGCAGCCATCCCGAACACGATTCGGCGCGTGACTTGTATATGAGCGCTCTGGCCACTTACGCCCAGGGCTCCGCGATCTCGCAGAATCACCTCATTGAATAAATGCGGCAGAAAGGTCCATTCCGGGACCTTGCGCGATTGCACGACGCGTCCAGCAGGTTGAGCAGCCACCTGGATGTCGGCAGCTCTGAACATCCGAGTAGCACCTCCTCCGGCAACTGCGGTAGCGGCAGGCACGGCTGTCGCTACCGACTCCATCACAACTACAGGTCTCACACCTGAAAAATAGAAACCACGAAGAAAGCAGTTGGCACCGAGCTGCGTTGGCTTAGTTAGTTCGATGAGGAACTGCGAAGCGATACTCCGCAGCTTGCGGAGCTCGCGCGGAAATTCATAGATGGACGGCAACCGCTCCGCTGCGGCCTCACGCGGCAGATATTCGATCCGTTTTTCTGACAGCGAGTAAACCAGTTGATCGAAAGTTCGGCTGATGCGATTGTTCTCTTCCTCAACAAAGAGCCCTTGACTACCGGTACGGCGCGGAAGCGTTACACCGAGGACCTCGCCGGATTCGGCTTGAGTGAGATTGGAAACGTATTCGGTGAAGTGCGGCAACCTGTCCATCCGCGAGAACAGCGTGTACACGGGGAAATCTGCTCCCAGCGAAGCAGCCATCTCTCTCAGACGTGAGGCAAACCGGCGTGCCGACACGGCGAGAGCATCCCCACCGGAGGAGAATCGCTCGCTGTCGAAGCACATGAGCACCGCGCGGGACGCAAATTGTCCCTTTCCAAAAGCGGACTTGATCTGACTGGGACGAGTTTTTTGCAGAACGCGAGCCCAACTGGGAGGATCGGAGGAGATTTTCGCCGAGACTTCAATGAATACAGTTTTCCGGGCAAACCACACATTAAGGAAACTTGTTGATGCAATGTCTGAGCCGTCGTACACCTGTCCCGCGAGAAGCTCAGGCTCCAGCCCGGAGTGCAGCATGACGGAAGTCTTGGCGCTCCCACTTTCGCCAAGAATGAAGATCACCGGCATCGACGCGATAGTGGCCGAGGCTGCCCGCGACGCCTTGAGCTTTCTGTCTGCTTCACGCAGTAAGACATCAATTTCCGTCCCCGCAGCAGCTATTCCGGCTCCAGATTCTTCTCGCTTCACCTTGCGATGAAACCAGAGAAACAGACCAGCCCCGGCGATGCAGAGCAGCGAGAGGATCCCACGCAGCAACCACAGGCTCGTGCCTTGCAGGTGCAGGATCGAGCCAACCAGCCATGAAATGATCAGGCAGACAAGCAGTAGGACGGCGGTGATGATATAGATCCCCATTTTGAGCCCCTTACAGGACGCTTGCACGCTGCAGCGTCATGAATTCCTTGTGATTCCCAAATCGGGCTGCTGACCGCTGCGGCTATCCGGCAATCCCATGAAGCGTTGAGGCGCCAGAAATCAACCCAAACAGGAAAGCAGCATAGGCCACTAACGTGATGGCCGCAGTCGCGACGGCGGCCATGACCATCCTGCTCACCCACGGGTCGGAACGCCTGGGGGGAGCCGCTTCGGCAGGGATAGCCCACTGCGGCGACAGGGGAGCGTTCGAGCCGCGAATGCGATGAATCTTGTCGCGAATGCTATCCATAACGCCGTGCAATTCGCCGGACGAACCCATTCCATACCGACCCCGGTATCCCAATAACAAGCCCAGATGGAAGACTTCGAGGACGTCAGCAGTTTCAGCGGAGTCACGACGCGCGAGCAGTTGCTGCACATACTGGAAGAAGGCTTCGCCTCCCATGTGTTGACCAAATAGCTCTTCCTGAAACGGTAATCGCGACCAGGTAGAAAACACAGCGTTCGTGGAAGCCAGGACAGATTCGTCCAGGAATGCGATGACGGCGAATGCGGCTAACTTCACGTCGTCAACGTTGTAGCCTTTTTGCACAGCTTCCTGCGAGGCAGTGCGGAGCGCATTGCGCATGTGCTCGCGAAAGCTGTCGGCACTCGATACGGCCTGGCGATTGAAACGCAGACGGACAATTGCGGTGAATATCTCCTGAAAACTGAGTGCCAGGTTCGATCTTCTCTCTATAGCTTCAGCAGGCATGGGGCCTCCCCTGTTTGAAGAACGGATGTCCGGCTCAACCATCACTGAGTCTGCAGGACAACCTGCAGTTCAAGCTCGACCGAGGGAAGATCGTCCGGAACGTAAACTCCCACTTCCCGCGTGCTGGCGATATGGTCCCAACATGGTCCCATCTTGTCGAGCGAGAAGTATTGGAATTCAACTTTCGGCGAAATTGCCGCTGGGGGAACGGTCAGGTGTCTCATTACCAGTCCGGGCAATGCCCGTGCGACTAACTTGCTTATCCATTCGTGCGAGCACACTTTCACGATTTCGGGTCCGCGTGCGATCAGGCGTGCCTCACTTCCTGCTGAGCGAACTCCGAGTACCCACGTCGATCGGCCTAAGCAGCGCTGATCCTGGACAACACCTCGATAGAAGTTACGCTGCACCGGAACCAACTGGATGTTGACCGTATTCGTGGGTACCAGGATTTCAAGATGAGTCCGGATATGAGCTTCCAAGGCGCCAAAACATTGCTCGAGTTGCCGATGGTCGTAGAGCGGCAGATTGTCGGGATGCGAATCCATGCCAAACGTGCACAACTCTCCGGCAATGCGAGACAACTGGCCAAACAGCTCTTCCGGATGGCCACGCTTCGAGGTGTAGAGGTGCCGCAGTGCGGCAATGGCTCCGTTCACCGTGTGCAAAAACCAAAAGTTCGCAACATCAAGCTGGCGTGTCCCGGCCTGAAAGACACCGGCCGCATTCTGCGTGCGGGAAAAAAATTTTTGCTTTTCCTGAAGTGTCTCCAGCAATCGCCTCACGATCGCGAGGAGTTGAGGACTCGCCGTAAGTTTCGTACACGGCGGGATGAATTTACTGTCGTAGACAAGGTGCCCGGCTCCGTCACGGCGGACCCGCGCGATGGGGATAGTCAGCAAGGAATCGTCACACTCGGATTCAACCAGAATGCGGATATTCTTCTGCCCAACGCGAACTTCTTTTTCGTCGCTTCCATTATTGATATCTGAGACGGCTCGCTTCACGGCAACGTAGCGAACTGAACCGTTTCTGCCTTCCAGGTCGCAGTTCGCCTGACCCGCTCGCCGCCTTGGAACCGCCAGCATGATCAACATCTCCTGGCTCAGAGGGGAAAACTGCTCGCGGATGTCGCGGGAGTCAGGCAGTTCGTCGGATTCTGGCATGTCGAAGACTAAGCCATCTTCGAAGATGCCATGCGCGCCAAGCAATGCGACGCGGCCATTCTGGATCGCAGATTCGTCGAGCCGGCAGGACACCAGGCCCCAAGGTTCGAACCAACACTGTTCCACGGCGAAGTGGATGGAGTCTTCGAAATACCGGCTTTGCGTCTGGAAGTGGTGCGGGCCGAGATACATTCCCTCGGACCACACAACCCGGGAAAGTGATTTCATAACTCAATCCGCAGGCTTTGCCCGGGTCCCTGGTGAATGAAAATTCGACAACACCACACTGACCCTCAAGTTGAAGGACCGAGGGTAAAAACTGAAGTGATTTGGGAACTGCATCGTATGCGGGTTCTCCTTTACTGTCAAGGACAACCAGAGTAAGCTAGCGGCTCGTACTCCTATGTTAGGCAAGCGCCAAACAGTCGAGGAATAGGTGTCGAACAACGCGAATTCGAATCGAGACGATGACGAGTTCTTTCCCCCAAGAACCGAGGACGAGAAACCCAAAGCTCCGGGTTCGTTTACTCAGTCCTTTATGGGCGGTGGCGCGGGCACGAGTGCATCGGCTGCTTTCGAGTCGGTGAGTCCGAAATCCCCAACCCCCTTTACGGCTCAGTTTGGGAGCACGGATGCATTCGCTCCCATCCGTGATGTTGTGCATTCCGGTTCTGTTCCGGAACCCTTGGACAGAGGGGGTCAACCGCCAACTGGCCTTCCCGAATCGTTCACCACGATGTTCGGATCCAACTCGGCTGCTGGAAGTCAGCCCTCCGAATCCCCGACTGAGGTAACGCGGGTCTTTGATCGTTCGGCCACAACCGCCCCTGCCGCGAAGGAATCAATGCCGAGCGGATTCACGGAAATGTTTGATTCGCAAAGGCCCGCGGCTTCTGTACCTGAACCTCAGAAGCCCACGGCTCTTGTGAGCCCGTTCGAATCTAGGACGGCGGCATCCAAAACGCCGGGATTTACCGAGCTTTTCAAACCACAATCACAAGCTCCCTCAGCACCGGCGGCGCAGCTACCGGTTTCTCCTTTGTCTGCTCAACCGGGAGCCGGGCGATTCACTGAACTGTTCAAGGGCGACTCCACCGCGCCGGGACCGAAGCCAGCTTCAGCACCGACACCTTTCACCGGTTCGGGTGCCGGCGGGTTTACGGAACTCTTCAAGGCACCCTCGGTTTCGGCACAGCCGGCTGCGCCGTCACCTGTCGTGCCGCCAACCACTGAGTCTACGCAAGGCGGCTTTACGCAACTTTTCAAGGGTTCTGCAGCCCCCGCTCGGCCAAGCCCAGTGTCACCAAAGCCTGCCGGGGAACTCACCCAGATGATCTCTGGCGGTCTTACGTCAAAGCCATCTTCGGCTGGTCCTGGAGCTACGCCGCAAGCAGGAGCAACAAGACTGTTCACCGGAGAAAGTGCAGCGCCGGCTATGGCTCCGCTGCCAGCGGGTCCAAGCGAGTACACACGGATCGTAAGTCCTCGTCAATTGAAGGAATTACAGCAGACCCCAGCAGCAAGTACTCCCGCGCCGACGGGACAAGCGCCAGGTTTTCCCGGAGCTCCTCCGATTGCGTGGCCAACCGCTTCGGCACCCTCGATGCCCGGCATCACACCCGCGCCTGCTCAACAGTTAGGTACACCTCCAATGCCCCAAGCCGCTCCACAGTGGCAAGCACCGCAGGTCCAAGCACAGCAAGCTCCGCCTTTCGCATGGCAACCTCCGCAAGTACCGGCTGTGCCGACAGCATTTCCTCCAGCTGTGGCCCCGGTGCCAGTTCCCAAAGCGGAATCGAAGATTCTGACTTACCTGCCGCTCATCATTGGACTCAATGTCCTTTTCTTGATCGCCGTGCTCTTGATCCTGCTCTTTGCGCTAAAGCGCTGACGTCCTACTCGGGTATAACCCTCGTGCCGCGTTTCTTAGGTAATCTAAGGAAGCCGTGATCAGTCTTCCTGTCGTGCCGCCAGGTGCTCCAGTTCCACCAAAACTCTCGCGTCGAGCATTCCTGAAACGGGCTTCGCTCGTGGCGGGGACAGCCGGTTTGGGACTGGCCGATTACGCCTGGGCAATCGAACCGAATGAGATTGACGTCAGGCATGTGACACTCAAGCTTGAACGACTTTCCCCAGCTTTTGACGGCTTCAAGATAGCTCTGCTTTCGGACCTGCATTTCGGTCCATATACGGGTGAGCGGGAAATCGGCGCTGCAGTGGACGCCGTGAACCGCCTGCATCCGGACATGGTTGCGTTACTCGGCGACTTTGTTACTGAGCCTGCGATTGGCGGCAAACGATCCGCTGCGAAAAAAGCTGACCCGTGCGCCAAAGTGCTTGCGCGATTGCAATCCAGGCTTGGATCATTCGCCGTCCTGGGAAATCACGACGCTGTGACGAATCCAAACTTTGTCGCAGAGCAGTTGACCTCTCGCGGCATTTCGCTTCTGCAGAATTCGAATCATGCAATCGAGCAGGATGGAGGCAGGCTCTGGCTCTTGGGCACGAACGATGCTCTCGAGTCGAATTGCGATATCGATGCGGCTGTAGCTAGCGTTCCACAAGGGGAAATCAAGATCCTGTTGGCTCACGAACCCGATATCGTAGACCAGTCAGCGAAGTTAGGAATCGACGTTCAGTTTTCCGGCCATTCTCACGGTGGGCAAGTACGGGCTCCGGGTCTGGCGCCGCTTTATTTGCCTCCGATGGGAATCAAATACTATGAGGGGTACTACCGTGTGGGAGGCTTGCAGTTGTATACCAATCGCGGCATTGGAACTGTAGGACTTCCTTTTCGTTTTCTCTGTCCTCCTGAAGTCACGCTGGTCACTCTTCGTGCGGCGTAGAGATTTTGAGTTGTAACTTATGAAGCACATAGGAATTGTCGCCTGCAGCGCCGAGGGTGCTGCGCTCTGCTATCGGACCATCGCTCAAGTCGCCGAACAGTACGTCGGCGATTACAACCATCCCACAATCACAATGCACTCGATTGCAATGGGCGAGTGGATGCCTGCATTCAACGCCCGCGACTACCGGAAGGTTGGGGAGTTCATGCTGAAGTTGGCCAAAGTGGTTGCGGAAGCTGGAGCCGATTTTGCCATCTGTCCCGACAATTCCTGTCACCTCTCCTGGGAGTATTTCATCGATCGATCGCCGATTCCCTGGCTGCACATCGGCGAGGTTGTGGCAAACGATGCCGAGCGAAGCGGCTGGAAGAAGGCGGGACTACTCGGCACTCGCTTCACCATGAATGGGCCTATGTATCGGGATGTTTTCCGGCGCCACTCCATGGACGTGCTCCCGCCAGTTCCTGAGGATCAGCAGATTATCGATGACGTGATCTGGAGCGAACTCGTCCGCGGCACCTTTCCTGAAACGTCCAGGCTCCGATACAACCAGGTAATCTCACGGCTGAAAGACAAAGGGTGTGACTGCGTAATACTTGGCTGCACCGAGATTCCTCTTTTGGTCAGACCAGACGATTGCCCTCTGCCTACTCTGGATTCGACGCGATTGCTTGCCCAGGCTGCGGTGAAGTATGCGCTCGGAATGGAGGACACATCGGTTCTCGCCTCCTCGGCCGACTGAAGTTTCTATTCGTAGCGCAACGCCTCCATTGGATCGACTGATGATGCGCGCCGTGCAGGCATGAGACATGCAACGGCCGATGCGGCAATCAGCAGAAACGTGACCGCCAACAGTACGAGAGGATTGCGTGAACTGCCTTCTATCCAACTTGCCAGCAGCCGGTTGAGTGCAAGCGCGAGAATGAGTCCCGCCAGAACTCCCGAGCCAACGCTGACCGCCGCCGAGCGAAAGACCATCATGACTACGTCTTCGCGCATGGCGCCCAACGCCATGCGAATTCCGAACTCTCCGGTGCGCTGCGCCACCGTGTAAGACACGACGCTGTAGAGCCCCGTAGCAGCCAATCCCAGGGCGAGTAGTCCAAACAAGGCAAAAAGAAACGCGATCATGTGCTCTCGGGCATATTCCTGCTGATTCTTGATCCATTCTTCGAGGCTCCTCGTTTCCCTGAATGTCTGCTGATCTGGATCGATAGTCTGTATTTGCTGGCGAACCGACCGAAGCAATGCAAGGGGATCGTTATGCGTGCGCACGAGGACTTGCGTCCATACTGGCATCATCACGGTGTAGGGCAAGTAAAACTGCGGCTTAATCGGTTTGCTGAGCCCATCGTCGCGAGCGTCTCCCACCACACCTACAATCTGTATCCAGGAATCGCTTTCTGGAACAGAGAGCTGAAACGGCGGCTCACCTTTCAATTCAGGAATACGGAACTGATTGCCGACGGCGTCCCCGTTTGGGAAATACTGCTGAGCCATAGTCTTGCTGATCACAGCAACGCGCGCCCCGTGAGCAGTTTCGGTCTGATCGAAAATTCTGCCCTGCAGCAAAGGAATGTGCAGTACAGAAAAGTATTCGGGACTGATAAAGTTCAACGCCGCCCGCTGCCGCTCCGCCGAGGGCTTGCCGGAAATCTCAAAGCGCTGCTCCCAACCGTTGTCGGGGGGAGTAGCATTCGTGGAAATGCCAGCAGAAACTACCTCCGGCATCGCGGCAATCTTCTGTCGCAGCTGGTCGAAATAGGTAGCGCGCGCCCGCCAAGTTGTGTAGGTATTGTCGTGAACTGGAATCCCAACTGACATCACGTTGTGCGGATCATAGCCGAGTTCCACGTGCATCATGCGCACGAATGCCTGCATCGCCGCTCCGGCCGAAGCAAGCAGCAGCAGAGTCAACGCCATTTGTCCAGCAATCAAGCCGGTGTGCATGCGCCGGCCTTTGACGCCGGCGGTCATCTTGCGTGTACTTGATTGCATGACCTGTGCGATATCAGGACGAGAAGATCGCAGCGCGGGTGCGATTCCGAACGCGATTCCAGTCAACAGCGCGAGACCGGCGCTGAATACGAGCACCGGAAGATTCATCTTGATGGCAGCTTCGTGCGGGAATGAAAACGCGGGGAGCCACTTAACAATGACCGCCAGCAGTCCATATCCGACCAGAACACCCAGCAGAGTGCCAGTAAAGGAGAGGAGTAACGACTCGGTCAGGAGCTGACGGAGAATTCTGCTGCCGGCAGCGCCGATCGCTGATCTCACGGCCATTTCATGCTGACGGGTAGTTCCCCGAGCCAACAACAGGATAGACACGTTGCCACAGCCAATCAGCAACAGCAACGCAACCGCAATGAAGAGCAGGCGGAGCGTTCCTCCCAACCGTTCGATGAATTGATCGTTAAGTCCTTGAATCGCCGTCTTGAACTGTTCTGGAAAATGCTTTGGCGTTTCCTTCGCAAACTGCTCCAACAGAATCTGGAACTCCGCATTTGCCGCGGCGTGACTCACTCCAGGCTTCAGCCTGACCTGAGGCATCACTGTTCGCGCTGGATCATTGGTGAATTTCCACGGCAGATACACGTCTCCGTCGCCCCAGGTAAAGCGCGGAGGAGCAACTCCGACCACGGCGTAAGACTTATGCGTTAACTGAATCGTCTTGCCGACCACGCCCGGATCGGCGTTGTAGTGGCGTATCCAAAACTGGTATCCCAGCACTGCGACCGGCTGCGGATCCTGACCTTCGGGCGCATCCGTCGGAAGCAGGCCACGACCGAACAGCATCGGAACGCCAAAATGGTTGAAGGCGTTCCCAGTGAAATAAATAGCAGTGAGGTCTTCAGGCAGATCGCCACCGGTCGTCGTGAGATTCCACTCGTCCATCCCGGAAACGCTCTCGACTGAATTCGCTTTGCGAAATTCCTGCAGCTGCGGTCCCGTGAAGCTAATCCATCGCGGGTTCCCACCTTTGTCCTTCACAACGAGATGAACCATGCGATCCGAGTTCGCGTAAGGATACGGATTCACTAAGACGGCGTACACGACACTGAACACCGCACAGGTAGCGCCGATTCCCAGCGCAAGAGAAAGAATCGCGACGATCGCAAATCCAGGTGAGGTGCGCAACTGCCGCAGAGCAAAGCGGAGGTCTTGAATCAACGCTTGCATAATGTCTCCCGTCGTGAGACCCGAGATGGAATGGGCAAGTGTTAGACCGAAAAGAGCAGGAAAGGTTGGACCTGTTTTTCGCGATTATGCTGATCGTTCAACAAGGGTCCGATTTCACCTTGTCCGAACTGGAATGACATCTGCAATGCGCTTCACGAGTGTTCGCCTGCGAACAGTGCGGCTTGAACCGAAAACTGATGGAACGGCCCACAACACGAGGATGAAGGGAGGCTGGAGCGGGATGAAGCTCAACCGCTTTCGCAAGATTTTTGCCACTCTCGGCGGTTATTGCGTTGGATCCATGACGAGAGACATTGTTTGCCTATGGATCATCCTCCGCTGGGCGCGTTCGCCCGGCTCTCCACGTCCTGCAGATGAGAGTTCGGTTCCCCTCAGCAATAGGGTGAGCTTGCAGCGGCTCCACTAACAACAGTCACTCCCTCCGGATTTACTCGAAAAGGAAGTACGCGGCCTCCATTCTTGCGAATGGCTTCGGCAACATTTTCGTGGCTGCCTTCGCGCACGAACAACACGAAGCAGCCACCACCACCTGCGCCGCAGACTTTTGCGGCTAATGCGCCTTTGCGCTTTGCGACGGCGATGAGCTTGTCAATCAATGGCGTCGTGATACCCGGTGCATTGGTGCGGCGGAGCTTCCATTCTTCGCCAAGTAACCGGGAAACGTCGTCCCACCTTCCTGATTCGAGTGCGGCGTGCATCTCGCGCGCGATCGCGCCAATTTGCTCGAAATTGCGGAAGACTCGTTTGTCACCGTTTATATGAGCTTTAAATACTTCCCAGTTATTGATGCCTGACTGGCGCGGTGCTCCGGTGTACACGAGAACAAACCTTGACTCGATATCTTCGGGCGCGACCGCGATTGATTGGCGGTGAATGCCGTCAGGGTCGAGGTGAATCGCGTTCACTCCGCCGTAAAGCGCGGGGTAGTAGTCCTGACATCCCGTAGGAACCTTGATCAATTGCGCTTCGACGTTCTGAGCAATCACGCGAATCTGCTCTCGATCGAGCGTGCGCCCGCTGTATCGAGCCAGCGCCGCCACTGTGGCGACCATCAGCGCTGAAGATCCTGAAATGCCTGCACCGGCGGGAGATTCGGAGTTGGTCTGGAGGGTGAATCCACGCCCATTTACTGGACCATCCGGCAAAAAGAAGCGCACCAGATGCTCAGCCAAGTGATGCTTTGTTGTCCTGGCGCGGCAAAACTCGTCGAAGTTCCTGAAATGATCCTCGCGACCGGTATCGATCGACTTGAAGTGAATCGCTTCATCATTACTCGGAATAATCTGGCAGCGGGTGAGTATGTTCACGGCAAAATTCACCGTCACTGCACCAGGATGGAAGAGATAGAGCGGCCAAAGATCGAGCGTACTGCCAGCCAAGTCCACACGACAGGACGCGTGAGCAACGATCGTGTCACTCTTGTTCGGCTGAGCTGAAGGGCGCGGAGATTTCGGCATCAGCTCTCGGTGAAGAACTGCGCGATATTGCGAAACTTGTTGTAGCGCGATTCGAGTAAGCGATCGGGCGGCATTGATTTGAGCTCTTTCAGATTACGTTGAAGAGCTTCGTCGACCAATGCGGCCGCGCCATCCACATCGGTGTGAGCGCCGCCATCGGGCTCGGGAACAATTCCGTCGATGCATTGCAAGTCTTGAAGATCCGTAGCGGTAATCTTCATTGCCTGCGCTGCAACTTCTTTCTTAGTGGCGTCGCGCCACATGATCGACGCGCAACCCTCCGGTGAAATCACGGAATAGATTGCATTCTCCAACATCAGCACGCGATCTGCGACAGCGATGGCGAGCGCGCCGCCGCTTCCGCCTTCGCCGGTGATGATCGCGATCGTAGGAACTCGCAAGCGCGCCATCTCTCGCAGGTTGAGCGCGATAGCTTCGCCTTGGCCGCGCTCCTCCGCTCCCAATCCGGGATACGCTCCAGGAATGTCGATGAAACTGATGATCGGGCGCTTGAACTTTTCCGCCAGCTTCATCGCGCGCAGCGCCTTGCGGTAGCCTTCAGGATTAGCCATGCCGAAGTTGCGCTGAACGCGTTGCTTCGCATCCCGACCTTTCTGCGTTCCCAGCAGCAATACTTCGTCGCCGTGAAAACGGGCCATCCCGCAGAGCAGCGCTGGATCGTCAGCAAACCGCCGGTCGCCGTGAATTTCGCTCCAGTCGGAAAAGATGCGCTCGACGTAGTCGAGGAAATAGGGTCGCTGTGCGTGCCGCGCAAGTTCGGTTTTCTGCCAGGCTGTGTTCACGGAGTCGAACTGCCGGCGCAGGCTCTCGACTTGCCGGTGGAGTTCGTACAGCTGCTGCTTGGTTTCGAGATCAGCCCCGGAAATGGTTTCCAAGTGCGAGATCTGCCTCTCAATGTGCTCGATGTCTTTTCTGGCTCTAGTAGCTGCGTCCATGAATGGGGAGGGCTGAGGGCGAGAGACGATCAGTCGACGACCTGAACGCTGCCACGACCGCAGAGTTCCTCTGCGCGTGAAATAAAAAGCCGATCAGCTTGAACATTATAGCCGTCAGCTTCCATCACCACCATGAAATCACCCGGACGTTCCAAATTGAACAGCACCTTGGCTTCTCCCCGGCGATCGCGAAACAGGGTGTGCAGGGCATCTACCGTTTCTGGCAGCGCATTATCGAGGGGCAAGCGAATGCGCAGCGATCGCGGAAGCTTTGGCTTAACTTCGTCGAGCGATGATATCTGCGAAATTGCCAGCTTGGGATTTGCCCCTTCTTCCACGCGGACCGTCCCGTGGACGAATACCGGCACTTCCATCTTCAGCTTTTCAGCCAGCCGCTTGTAGGCTTCAGGAAAAACGATTGCCTCGACCGATCCAGCCATGTCTTCGAGAACCGCTTGCGCATACAGATCTCCTTTGCGCGACTTGATCACACGCACGCCCGAGATAATGCCGGCAGTGGGAATTTCGTCTTTGCCGGTTCCCTGCTTCATCGCGCCAATCGCAGCGGTATCCAGGTATCCGCTGAAGTTCATGAGCTTGTCGCGATACTTTTCCATCGGATGTCCGGTGATAAAGAACCCAAGAATCTCCTTTTCGGCCGTAAGACGCTGGTGTTCGTCCCATTCTGGAACATCCGGCAGACGGTCCGTCTGTTGCGGCATATCCGAGGCAAACACGCCGAAGAGTCCATGCTGGCCGAACTCTGCATCGCGCTGCGCTTTCTGGCCTCGTTCGATCGCACGATCCAGTCCAGCCATGAGTTGCGCACGCGTGCCCAGCGAATCCACAGCACCGCTCTTGACTAGTGACTCCAGCACACGTTTGTTCAGGAGCCGCAGGTCGATCTTTTCGCAAAACTCGAAAACCGAGGAAAACTTCTTGACCTCAGCGCGGGCCTGAATGATTGAGTCGATGGCATTGCGGCCGACATTTTTCACTGCGGCAAGTCCAAAGCGGATGGCTTCGCCGTGCGGCGTGAAATTAGCGTCGCTGAAGTTGATATCCGGCGGCTCAACCGGAATCCCCATCTCTCGGCATTCATTGATGTACTTCACCACGTCATCGGTGCTACCCGCCTGTGACGTCAGCAGCGCAGCCATGAACTCGACAGGATAATGGGTCTTTAAATACGCGGTTTGAAACGCAAGCAGAGCGTACGCGGCAGAGTGAGATTTGTTAAAGCCATATCCGGCGAACTGCTCCATCAGGTCGAAGATCTTTACGATCTTCTTCTCGGGGAAGCCGCGCTCGACGGCACCCTTCACAAAGCGGTCGCGCTGCTTGGCCATTTCCTCCGGATTCTTCTTGCCCATGGCACGGCGCAGGAGATCGGCTTCACCGAGTGAATATCCAGCCAACCGGTTGGCGATTTGCATCACCTGTTCCTGATAGACAATGACGCCCAGCGTCTCCTTCAGGATCTCTTCGAGTTCCGGCAGTTCATACTCAACTTTGCGACGACCATGCTTGCGCTCGATGAAGTCGTCGATCATGCCACCCTGAATTGGTCCGGGACGATACAGCGCGTTTAGAGCCGTGAGATCTTCAACGGCCGTGGGCTGGTAACGGCGCAGCACATCGCGCATGCCCTGAGATTCAAACTGGAATACACCGGAGGTGAGTCCAGTGTGAAACACCTTTTGGTAAGTCAACGAGTCGGTGAGCGGCAGCGCCAGCAAGTCGAGCTTAGTGTCGCAGGATTGCTCGATTAGTCGCAGCGCATCCTCAAGGATGGTGAGTGTGGTGAGCCCAAGAAAATCCATCTTGAGCAGACCGATCTTCTCGATTGCCTTCATGTCGAAGGCGGTAACAATTTCGTCGTTCTTTGTCTTATGGAGGGGGACAAGGTCAGTAAGCGGCTGCGGCGATATCACGACACCGGCGGCGTGAACTCCGGAGTTACGAACCAATCCTTCCAGCCTGCAGGCAATGTCGATCAACTCTTTTACCTGAATTTCATTCTCATACGCCTGCTGCAAAGGAGGAGAATCCGCCAGCGCCTGTTCGATGCTGATGTTCAGCGTGTTGGGAACCATTTTGGCGATGCGATCCACATCGCCGTAAGGAATGTCCATCGCCCGGCCAACATCTTTGATCGCGGCCTTCGCGGCCATCGTGCCGAAGGTGATGATCTGCGCCACCTGCTCACGTCCGTACTTGCGCGTCACATAGTCGATGACCTCGCCGCGGCGGTTCATGCAGAAATCGATGTCGATATCGGGCATCGAAACGCGTTCCGGATTCAGGAATCGCTCGAAAAGCAGCTCGTTTTGCAGAGGATCGATATCGGTGATCCCCATGGCGAATGAGACAAGCGAACCAGCAGCAGAACCACGCCCCGGCCCAACTGGAATATGGTTTTCTTTTGCATAGCGAATGAAGTCCCAGACGATCAGGAAGTATCCGGAGAACTTCATCTGCTTGATGCAATCGATTTCGCGTGAGAGGCGCTGCTCGTAATCGCTGATCGATTTTCTTAGTTCGCCCTTCGCCTGCAGAGCGCGAATCATCTCCACGCGTTTTGCGAATCCCTGGCGGCAGACATGTTCGAAATAGCTATCGAGGTCTTCGCCTGGAGGAACATCGAACTTCGGAAACGGATTCTTGACCTTGTCAATCTTCGCGTTGCAACGTTCGGCGATCGCCAGGGTGCGCTTGAGCGCGTCTGGAATCTCGCCGAAGATGCGTTGCATTTCATCGGCTGACTTTACGTAGAACTGATCACTGTCGAACTTGAACCGCTTCTCATCGTGGATAGAGGAAGCGGTTTGCACACAGAGCAGAACTTCATGCGCGTAAGAATCCTCGCCGCAAATGTAGTGGCTGTCATTCGTAGCGACTAAGGGAATATCGAGGGCTTTTTCGAGCCGCAGCAGATCTGGACGAATCTGCTTCTCAAGTGGAAGACCTTGGTCCTGAATCTCAAGGAAGAAGTTTCCGCGACCAAAAATGTCGCTGTAAGTCCCTGCTGTTTGTCTGGCAGCCTCATATTTTCCAGCCATCAGGTTCTCGCAGAGCTCTCCTGCAAGACAGCCCGACAACCCGATAAGTCCTTTTGCGTGCTGAGCAAGAAACTTCTTGCTCACCCGCGGCTTGTAATACATGCCATTCAGAGAGGCCTCGGAGGTGATCTTCACCAGGTTGCGATAGCCTTCGTCGGTCTCGGCAAGGACGAGCAGATGGTTGTATTCATCGCCCTCAGGAGCGGCGCGATGGTCTTCCTTCTTGCAAACGTAAAGTTCGCAGCCAATGATCGGCTTTACGCCCGTCTTGGTCGCCGCGTCGTAGAAGGCAACAGCACCAAAAATGTTGCCATGATCGGTCATGGCCACGGATTTCTGGCCAATCTCGGCTACCCGCTTGACCAATTTGTCGACATCGCAGGCCCCGTCCAGCAACGAATAGTCGGTATGAAGATGGAGGTGGGCAAACTCAGACATCGCAGGTAGGTTCGTCATTTCGATTCTAATCGGACATAGATTCGTAACACGCTGAGGATTTCACGGTCCTCGCGTGGAAAACGAGTCCAAGAGAACGCTAAATATTTCGCCAGCTTCTAGGTGTGTAGAACACGCTGCCGGGCGGTACTTGCCTTAGCTGTTTGCAATTAAGTCCGTGTTTCTCCCTCCCCCTCCCACTTCCACTTCTCGGCAAAATCGCACTGTTAAAAGACTTAGCTCACTTTCTCGCCGATTTCTCATGGGCGATAACGCAAGATCTTCCGGTTTAGGCATGGTCGAAACGCAACATCTTGCGGTGCATCTTGTCGCCGCTCTCGACCTCTGCCAACCGTTCTTCCATTTACCAGCGCCTTGCCAATTGGGCAGTGACGATCACATGAGCCCACGAGCAGTATTCTCCATTTGTTCGCCTCTTAGCGATTATACAGAATCATGATCCCAGCGGCGAGGCAAAAAGACCCTTGGGGCTTGGGCTCGCAAAGGGCACGTACAAAACTGCCGGGTGGCGATAAGCGAGGATCTGGAACTGCGAGTGGTTTTCAAATTGGCCATGAGGGAATCCGCGGGATGTGGACGTTCCAATCGCCACAAAAAAAAGAGGCCCCTTTTTTGCTGGTGCCTCCTTATCCTTGATTGGCAGTGAGCGACTTACTGCGCGCAGTTTGCCTTTTGCGGCGCTGATGGTCCGGTGAGAACAGTTGTATCGGGATAGCTGTATGCACCACCGAGAGCATCGGACGGCTGCTGGAATTCAAACCACTGCAGCAGAGCTTCGTTCTGCGGATGATAGGTAAAGCCGTTCATCGTGATTGGGAACGTGGCCTTCGCCAGTCCCTCGATCACGTCTCCGGTTTCGAGATTGTTTTGGCATAGGCCATTGGGAGCCTTCCACCAGGGAGTGATATTGTTCGTTCCGATGGCTGCAACGAACGGATCGTTGTAGGCTTCGGCGATCTCGTGGCTGAGCGCAGTTATGTCCGTGAAACTGTTGCCGAATAGTCCTGGCGATATCCAGCTTGAATAATCGGTCACATAGAGCTTGAACTGATTCCCGTTGCTGGCATCGCCGGGTTCGACATCAAAAGTATGAAATCCCAAAACACAACAATTGGCCCTCGTGCCAAAGTACAGGAACGTGTTAGGGAACAAGAAGCTCGACATGTCTTTCGTTGTCATTTCTCCAGCATGCTCTGCAGCGCCTACCGGAGTAGTAGTGTCCGCGTCAGTGGCAGGGAACAACAGATTTGCGAAGACATCGATATCCGCCAGGATGAAGCGACAGCACGTCCCGTTCGCGTTCAGTGCGAATTGATAGTTGCAATGTCCGGGCTTCGGAGGATTTCCGACCATTTGTCCGCAATTTGGATCCTGATTAATGGCCATAGTCCTCATGGTTTTTACGCTTGGTACTAGGAGGGTGTGCCAGTCTGACTTTGCCCGATTGAAGTACTCAGCTCTCTGGACAGCATCGGTGAACTGGGTTGGCACGTCGCTGCTCATGTAGCTGAAGTTCTGGAACACCGGTGAGTTGATGGTGGGCGCAACAAAGGGTGTCGGGTCCGACAGGAGGCGGTTGGTACCGTTAAACCGAGGATTGCCGTTTGCATCTCGCAGATCAACAGCCACTGGGACAACCGGCGCGTTGATTAGAGTTGTACCGCCCAACTGCGGCGGATTGCCGACGGTGTTGAAATACCAGTGATTATTCGGATTGCCGTTCGAGTCGAAGCCGTCGACGAAGTAGTGGCCGTTGAAATTGGCGAGCGAGTCGATCCCAAAAATTCCAAAACGGGCGTGCGCTTGCCCATTCTGATGTCCTCGAGGCGCTATAGCAGCAGTTCTCGGGTGGGATCCGGCCAGGAAATCATCGTTGGAAATTACATCAAGCTCCTGCGCAACGCTTGTGCCGATGGCAAAAACAATGAGCACTGCGCACGAGAGACATGCAGTAAATCGGGAAGCAATTCTCATACAGATTGAGTCTCCTAAAGACGAGGTGAGTAGGGAGCAACTCACAATACGCTGGTACAAGATGGGAGTAAACAGCCATGTCATACGCAAGCGGGATAAACAGGCACTCTTTACGAAACTTTGCATTCAGGCGTGTGAAAACGATTGCGCATTCGCTGCAAGTCTATGCTGTGGAGTGATTTCACAGGATTCGACCGATGAAGACTGCATTCGAGGTCGTTATTATCGAGGCCCAATTCGGAATATCGGTGAGGCCCGGTGATCCGGGTTAGCTGCATTCGTTTCCCGAGGTAGTTTTTGCTCAGGCCTTGGAGAAAAAGGCGCCGAAGATCTCGGCGCCTTCGTGAGGACTAACTTCTCGAAACATTTACTGCGGGCACGGTATTGCCGAATGCGGCAGAGTCGTCTCGTCTGGGAAGCTAAATGCTCCGTCGATGGCGTTCGAAGTCGGTCCCATCTCAAACCATTGCAGCAACGGAATGACTTGAGGATGGTAGACGAACGTCTGACCCTTTTCCTTGATGGCGACTGGAATAGACGCAACCGGTAGAGTTTCGATCGGGTCGCCCTCTTCCAAATTGGCCTGACACATCTTGGAATTCGCGGGCACACCGGCGAACTGCCAGGAGGCCGTTGCATTGTCCACAAACGGATCCGCAAAAGCTTCGGATATCTCGTGCGACAGAGCTGTAACGTCCTGGAAGCCTCCACCGAATAGTCCGGGAGAGATCCAGCTCGCGTATTCCGCAACGAAGCGAGGTTGCGGAACTGCACTCGAATCGCGGAAATAGGTATGGAAACCGAGAACGCAGCAACTTCCCCGAATTAGCGGATTAGTCGTGTTAAGCGAGTAGAGATACGTATTGGGCAACATCAGCGTGCTCAAGGCATCTGTAGTGAAGTTCCCGTTGTTGATTTCGTTTATAAACCCGTTGCTGAATAACGAGTTGAAAAGCAGATTCAGCATCAGGACGAACCTGCTGCCATCGGAAGCAATTCCGCTTTGGTAGGCGAGTGCCTGCACGATATTGCCATTCGCGAGACGGACACTCACAAATTTGGGGACAGTAAAGGTTACGCGGTCTACGATGTTTGGAACCAGTGTTGTATGCCAATTTGGAGCCATCCGGTTAAAGAACTGAGCTCGATGTACAGCGTCGGCATATTGAATCTGGTTTCCCGATCGGTAGTTTATGAAGTTGAAGTCTGGCGACTGGAGCGTAAGGCTCTCGAAGGGAGCGAACGGTACAGTAGCGAAAAGGGTACCGTCGGGATTCAGCAAATTCAAAGAGACGGTTGCGATGGGGGCAGGAATGTTGGTTTTCCCTCCAACAAGAGGGTGATTTCCGATCATGGTAAAGCGAAACAGCTTACCGAGACTTGGTCCTGCTTGCGTAATAAAGGCGCCATCGAATGTAACCAGGCTGTCCATTCCATCAATTGTGGAGGTGTCGGTTCGAACGGCTCTGGCGCTGCTACCCGGGCCGGGACCCTGTCCGCCTGCAGCATTGTTTTCGAGTAATCCTGTGGTTGCGTCGAAGACCGAATCCGAACCAATGGTCACCTGTGACGCTTGATTTATGTCAATTGGGCTTACGTCGGCATAGCCGGCTGTGCTACCCGCCAGGGACGCTGCCGAGTCGTTCGTTTGCGCGACACCAGCCATTGTCAAGGCCAGTACAGACAGAGACGAAGTGAGAAAACGTACAGAAAGTTTCATCCATTAACTCCAAAGCTCAGATCCAGAGCTGAATCTGGCCGAAGCAACATACGCTACTCTACTTTCCATGTAAACAATCTCGTTGCAGCAATGCGACTTTTTATCCCAATCTTGTGCATTTCGTATCTAAAGGCCACTTACCTGACCTCGCCCGGATAGCGCAAAAGTTTGCACACGCCCACTACTTGTGAGGAGCATTTGCACAACAATCATCCAGAAACCAGTGTGTTGAACTGAAGTCGGATTCCGCTCTTCCGATTTGTCGATGACCGCTTTTGCTCGTTAACAGGTGTTAACGCAGATCGGCTACGGAAGGGGTTATTTTCGCTTTTTGGCGACAGGCTTCTTGGCGGCCGGCTTTGGCTTGGCCTTTGGCTTCGATGCGGTTTTGGTGGGTTTCTTTGCTGCAGCCTTCTTTGCCTCCGGCTTCGCATGCGGAGCCGGCGCCGGTTTTTCGGGGGACTTTCCCGAAACGGGCTTGTGCAGCGCAGCTTTCTCTGTGGTGGCTTGTGCGGGGGACGTCTTAGCTGCCGCAACTTCCCTTTTCGGCGCTTTCGTTTTGCTGTCAGTCTTTGCTACCGAGGAGCCAGCAGCCGCACCCTGCGCTGCCTGGTCAGGTGCAGGAGCAGCGGGGACTGCTGCTGCTGCAGCGGCTTTCTTTTTCCCTCGGCCACGCCGGGTAGGAGTTGGGGGCGCGACCGGCAATGGCGGCGAATGTGGCTCGAGATACTTGACGATCTCGGCTTCGTTCTTAAGCTTGCCGTCGAGCATCATGAGGAACATTTCGTCTAGCAGCTTCTGATAGACAGGCAACTCCTGAGTGATGCGCATCTCCGCCATCTTTTGCAACGGCATTTTCTGGCGATACTGCGGCCACTTGGTCAGGAACGCTTTAATCTTCTGTTCAACTGCTGATTGCCGTGTTGACACGTCGAGAAACAGAATCAATTCGGGACGCGTGGACATCAGCAGCTTCCACGTGGCGGAAGGGGCGGCATACTCCTTGGACAACAACTGCTTGGCCAAATCTTTGGCGTGGTCTTCAATCTTTTGCCACTGCTCGACAAAATGGTGACGTGGCACAAGCTTCTCCATCGCATGCACGTCTTTGTCCGACATTTTGTGCGTCAGGAAGTACATGCGCGCCGCGGCCGGATCGGATTGAACTCCGATATCGGTCAACTGCTGCCGCGTCTTCTGCAGGGCCGTGAGTCCCGCGACATCGACCTTCGCAATGCTCCAAGACGGGAAGAGGATTTTCATCCAATCTTCTTTCTCGAAGGCCTTCATGACCGCAACCGGATCGTCCTCGTGCGCGATTTGTTCGATCTCGTAGCCGATTGCCCGGTTGGAAATGTTTTCGAGATAGTTGCCTTCCTTGGCCGCGTCAAAACGCGCTTGCGTTCGTTCTTCCAGCGTCCAATGGAAGCGCGTCATGAGGCGAACTGCTCGGAGCATGCGTGATGGTTCTTCGAGGAAGGCATAGTTCTGAAGAATGCGCAGGTGTTTGGCTTCGAGATCGGCGACTCCGTTGAACGGATCCATCAACAATCCGCGTGAACCTGGATTCAACGAAAGCGCCATCGCATTTACAGTGAAGTCGCGCCGGCGCAGATCTTCATTGATCGTCTCGAACGTTACTTCGGGCTTCCCCGGCTTGGGGTAGCTTTCCGAACGAGCGCTCGCGATCTCTGTCCGAACATGATTGGGAAAAAGCACGTAGAGAATGCGGAGATCCTCATCCTCTCCTTGGATAATCGCTCCGATCTTCTCGAGATCCTTCCGGAGCTTGTGAACATTTCCCTGGACGGTGAAGTCGAGATCACGAATCGCGAATCCGCTGATGATGTCGCGCACCGCACCGCCAGTGAGATAGACGTTCATCTCGTGGGAGCGGGCGATTTCCAGCACTTGTCCGACAACCTGGAGCTGCGCCGGTGATAACCGGCTCTCCATCATGTATATGTAATCAGCCATTCTGGTGTTGCTTGTCCCTGGACGGCAGGATGTTCACAGCGAGCCAAAAGCCCAGACTGTCAGCCCGGGAAGGACGTGCTTGGGACTGCCAGGCCCGGATACCGTAAGCCAATAAGTATCTCCAATACAGGTACTTAGCCTGAAGCAGGCCTTGAAAGGTCACGGCAAACCTAGAACAATATCACAGCAGTTAACAAGTTGGCTACTGCCGGCCCCGTAACGGTAAACCACACTGGTAAACATGCGAGAATCGCGGTTCCAGAGCTGACGTCTCATGCCCTCGACTCACAAGAAAGTCATCGTTCGCAAAATGGATCGCGATAGCCTGACTGGCTATGTGGCGTCGAAGTTCATTGCGGATGGCAGGCTGGAGTTGCTAACGCAGTCCGGCAAAGTGATCTTCATCGATCTTCGGGAGGTGAAAGGCGTTTACTTCGTCCGCGACTTTGGCGATGCCGAGTCGTTGGGACGCAAGACCTTCACCAGCCGTCCACGTAGCGAGGGTTTGTGGGTAAGGATCGAGTTCGCCGACAACGATGTTCTCGAAGGCCTGATGCCAAATGACCTCACTCTTCTCGAAGGAGACGGATACTTCGTCATTCCTCCCGACACGCGATCAAACACGCAGCGCATCTTCGTGCCACGTTCAGCTTTGTCTTCCCTAACAGTACTTGCCGTGATCGGTGGAGGTATACGTCGTAGGAAAGAAGAGAAGGATACGGGCCAGGTGGCGATGTTCGACGAAGAAGCGGCTGGCTCCTAAGAGCAAAACACGACACGGATTGCACGGATTTTACGGATTGCACGGATTTTACGGATTACACGGATTTTCAAGGGAGTGTAGAATGCTCGGGCGATGAAACACGAGGTTCTCACCCAACAATTGATAGGGATTTTCTACGACGTATACAACGAGCTTGGCCATGGATTTCTTGAAAGCATTTATCAGAAGGCTTACACCCATATGCATTGCAGCAGGCGGGACTGAAATTCGCGCAGCAATTCCCGATCAACGTGAGCTTTCGCGGAGTCTCGTTGGGTGAATTCCGGGCTGATCTGGTCGTGGAATCTCTTGTCATCGTGGAATTGAAAGCCGTGCAGGTACTCGAGTCCGCCCACGAACGCCAGATCACGAACTACTTGAAAGCGACGCAGTTCGAAGTAGGACTGCTCTTTAACTTCGGTCCCAAAGCGCAGGTCAGGCGTCTCATTTTCGACAACGAACGAAAAGTGGCTAGAGCAGCCGCAGCCGGATCCCCTTTGGCCTCCGCGTAATCCGTAAAATCCGTGCAATCCGTGTCGTGTTTTGCTTTTCCCCCGCTCCTACTAGAATTGCGCCCATGAAACTGCATGAATTAGCGCAGCGTCTTGGGGGAAAGCTGGAAAATGCGACTGATAACCCCACCGTAACGGGCGTCACAGGGATAGAGGAAGCCTCTCCGGGACAAGTCACATTTATCTCGAACCCTAAGTACGCTGGGATGGCGCGCTCCACGCGGGCGTCATTGATAATTGTGGGCAACGACTTCCCCGACCTGCCTCGTCCCTTGCTCCGCCACGAGAATCCGTATTTGGCATTCGCACGTGCGATCGAGCTCTTTCATCCCCAGGACGAGCACGTTCCGGGCGTGCACAAGACGGCTGTGATTCATCCGTCAGCCAGGATTGGAAAAGACGCATCAATCGGGGCGTATGTCGTGGTTGAACACGACGTCCAGATCGGGAGTCACTGTACCCTGCTTGCTCACGTCGTCATCTATCCCGGTGCGCGCATCGGCGATAACTTCTTTGCTCATGCCCACGCCGTCGTGCGTGAGAATTGCGTGCTTGGAGACAACGTGATCCTTCAGAATGGCGCCGTGGTCGGATCAGATGGATTTGGCTTCGCGAAAGACGACAACGGGGAGTGGCACAAGATTATGCAATCCGGGCCAACCGTAATCGAAGACAACGTGGAAATTCAAGCAAACGCCTGCATCGATCGCGCCAGCGTGGGGGAAACTCGAATTGGACGCGGCTCGAAAGTCGACAACCTGGTCCAAGTCGGCCATGGATCCAAAGTCGGAAAGCGCACGCTGCTTTGCGCTCAAGTTGGACTTGCCGGATCCACGCATATCGGCAATGACGTGATTCTCGCAGGACAGGTGGGCGTTGCCGGTCATTGTTCCATCGGCGATAAAGTCATCGCCACTGCTCAGACCGGCATTCCCAACGACGTGGAGGCCGGAAAAATCGTCAGCGGATATCCCGCTATCGACAATCGCCAATGGCTGCGTGCAGTAGCGGTTTTCAGCCGCCTGCCGGAGCTTGCGAGGAGCCTGCGCTCAGCCAAAAAGAGCCCCGCGCGCGAAGAGACAGCTATCGAATAGACTCTTACCGAAGCGCTCGCATCCAACCCGTAGAGGTGAGTAGCTGGATGGATGGACCGGGACAATCCCTCACGACCATGGACGAAAAGAAGCCAGCAACCGAGCGAGGTCCGATTCGTGTGCTTCTCCTCGACGATCACATCGATAACCTCATCCTGCGGTCCGCCATATTGCGCAAGCATGGCTACGAAGCCATCAAAGCCTCAACCATTGACGAAGCTGAGGCTCACTTGCACGACGCCGATATCGCGGTGCTTGACTACCATCTCGGCGCCGGGCAATTCGGAACCGAAGTGGCCAACACGCTTCGCGAAAAGCGTCCTCAGGTACCGATCATCATTCTTTCGGCAACGCTCGAACGCAAGTTTGGCGGCGTGGAAGACATGCACCTCCTGAAGGGCTACAGCTCGGTCGACGATCTGCTCGCGGCTCTTCGTTCGTTTGAGGCCAAGCGGCACGGAAAGCCCGTCGTGGTTGATGCGCGCGACTTTTATTACTCGCGTATCAACATGGCGATGGGAGACGATGTTGTGCTCGAGATCATGGATCGCGACGGAAATTGGCAGTATGTGAATGACACTCTGGCCAAGCTACTCGAGAAGAAACGATCATGGTTCATCGGCAAGAACCTGTTTCATGAATTTCCCGAACTCGGAGAGGAGTGGCAGGAGATCATTCGCACGGTCGCCGACACGCGTGAAACTTACATCGACCGCACCTTTCGTGGCCTTCCCCTACCCAAGAAAAGTCCGCGTTACATTTGGAATGTGCTGGTCTTCTCGCTCAAGCTGCACGACAATCGCAACGGCGCCGTGCTAAGCGCTCGTATTCTCGAGCGGAGAGATCCGTTGAAGATGCCTGACCCAACGAGCGCATAAACCCTGAACGCACCTTGAGATCGAAGACCGCCATCATTTTTGTCTTGTCTGCAGTCATCGCGAACATTATCGCGTGTCGCTCCCGTGGTATTGACGTTACCATTCTCAACGATGGGCAGACCACGATCCGGAACGTGGAATTCGATTATCCGGGTGCCGCCTTTGGAACCGGAACCATCGCTCCCGGCGCTTCCTTCTCATATCGCATCAAGCCGCTCTCGCGCGGCGAAGTCACCCTCAGCTTTGAGCAAGGAGACGGAAAGACGTTTAAGCAGAAGGGGCCAACCGTAGTAGCCAACGAGGACGGCCGATTGGTCATAGTCGTCGAACAAGACGCCGCCAAACAATGGCGCATGCGAGTCGAGCAGCAGTGATCACGTATTCCCTTCACTAATGGCGACAGCCAACGACCATCGCTGGGTTGTTGCTTTCGCAGGCGCACGAGATTCATATCAGGTTCCCATTGCCCTGCGTGAATCTGGATTGCTGCAGACTCTGGTGACAGACTTCTATGCGCCTTTCGATCGAGAGCTGTTCGGTCGCGCCACGAAACTCCTGCCAATATCGATACGCGCAAAACTCGGCAGGCGTTTTAATCCGGCATTACCGTCGGGATTCGTAGAGTCTCACCTCAATTACGCAATCAAGAATTGGTGGGATCCTGAAGGCTGGATGCATCGTGTCGGGCAGCTCGGTGAACGTGCGGGACAGATCGCAGCTACCGAGCATTGCTCGATTTTCTCGTACGCGCATGTGGCCACCTCTGCGTTCTCTACTGCCGGCCCCAATAGACGAGTGCTGATGCAGATGCAGCCTCATCCGGCCGCCGTGAAGTCTGCCTTACTGACTGATGAGTTCTTGCCGGAGTTTCAGGACCAAATCAGGAATGAGGTCACTTGGCCGCAAGAGGTATTTGAAACGTTTTCGAGAGAGCCAGGTCAAGCCGATCTGTGCATTGTTGCATCAAGCTATACGCGTAAAACGCTGGCCGAGAACGGTGTGAGCTCGGATCGAGTTTCTGTCATTCCTTACGGAGTCGATCTCGAGTTCTTTTGCCCAGGGAGTTCTCAACGAGACAGATTCTCAGTACTTTTCGTGGGCCAGGTATGCCGGCAAAAGGGTTTGCATTATTTATTAGAGGCGTGGCGTCGCCTCGATCTGCGAAATACCGAACTGCGCATTGTGGGGCGCTTCCCTCGTTACAAAGGCATTGTCACTAATTACGCACAGGTGGCGCGGTTTCTCGGCCCATTAGAGTGGATCGGGCTTCGCGAGGAGTATCGCCGGGCGATCTGCTGTGCTTGCCTTCGCTGAGTGATGGCTTCGGTCAAGTAGTCCTCGAAGCGCTGGCTTGCGGTACTCCGGCACTGACCACGAGTTCGTGCGGTGCTTCTGATCTGATTCTTGATCGCCAGAACGGCTTTGTAGTTCCTGCCGGAGATCTTGAGGCTCTGATCGCCACCCTGGAATGGGCATCGCAGAATCGGGATCAAGTGCGACAAATGCGGGCTTCAGCGCGCGTAACCGCGGAGCAATATCCGTGGACGAGATTCCGTAAGAGCATCGTCGAGAAACTGCGGCTGCTCACAGCAGGTGGCTGATCTGTTTGTTGTTTCAGTCCGCGAAAGTTACTCCGGTAATGTAAGGTCGAGGTTTTTCGCTCCTTTCCACCTCGTGACGAATTAGCATGGGCACCATGATCGCCTGGGAAAGCTTATAGCGGCAGTAATACCTAAGACGTAATCGGATGCCCTCCGAATCCAACGCTCCAGCGGCTAATTGGCTGCCTGGGGCGTTGTCACTTTGCGCTCAAAAACAGGTCTATAATCAGCGGTTTGCCTGCTGCCTAAAAATCGCTCATGGTTCCGGTACAAACCCTCCGTCCCCTTAAGCTGGCCAAGCGCATGCAACGGCTTGGGACGGAAACGGCGTTCGAAGTCCTCGCGCGTGCCCGCGCTCTTGAGGCGCAGGGACGAGACATCGTGCATCTTGAAATCGGGGAGCCTGATTTCGATACGCCGGGCAATATTGTGGAAGCCGGAGTAGACGCGCTTAGGGGTGGCTGGACTCACTACGGTCCTTCACCTGGCCTGCCGGCGCTGCGCGAGGCTGTCGCTGAGTATGTGGCGCAAAGTCGCCATGTGAAGGTCAATCCCGAAGAAGTGGTGATTGTTCCTGGCGGCAAACCGATCATCTTCTTTACGATCCTGGCTCTGGTGGAAGAGGGCGACGAGGTTATCTATCCCAATCCGGGATTTCCGATCTATGAATCGATGATCGAGTTTCTCGGCGCGCGTGCCGTTCCCATTCATTTGCGGGAAGAACGTGCGTTTGGGTTCGATGTCAACGATCTCGCAAGCAGGATCTCCGATCGCACCAAGCTGATTATCCTCAACTCGCCTCACAACCCAACCGGTGGGGTATTGAATGAGAAAGATGTGCGAGCAATCGCTAAGGCGATTGGCGATCGCGACATTATGGTGCTGTCTGACGAAATCTACAGTCGTCTGATCTTCGAAGGCGAGCACTTCTCGATTATGTCGATCCCGGAGTTCCGTGATCGCACCATTCTTCTCGATGGCTTCTCGAAGACATATGCAATGACTGGATGGCGCTTGGGATATGGCGTGATGCGTCCCGATCTGGCCATGCAAGTCTCGCGATTGATGACCAACTCCAATTCCTGCACTGCCAGCTTCACGCAGATGGCTGGAGTTGCCGCGCTACACGGCGATCAAGCGTCTGTCGAGCGAATGCGACAGGAGTTTCTCCGTCGCCGCGATGTGATGGTTGACGCGTTGAACGGCATCAAGGGATTCCGCTGTCAGAAGCCAGGCGGAGCCTTCTATGTTTTCCCGAATATTGAAGGCACGGGCTGGACATCGAAAAATCTCGCTGATGCGTTGCTGGAGGAAGCAGGAGTAGCTTGCCTCTCGGGAACCGCGTTCGGCAGCTTCGGCGAAGGCTACATCCGCTTTAGTATCGCCAACTCGATCGAGAATATCGAAAAGGCACTTGAGCGCATAAGGCAGTGGACAGGAAAGCGGATCTAGCAATGCCATTCCGTGTCTACGCCACCTGCGACGTAGGTGAAGCAGCACTAAATCGTCTGCGTGAGCGCAGCTACGAGGTTGAGGTTTATGCGAATTCCGATCCCCCGCCAAAGTCCTTGATTGTCGATAAAGTGCGAAATGGCGTCGATGGTCTGATTACCACGCTGCGTGATTCGATTGACGCCGAAGTATTCGAAGCGGGAAAAGGAAAGTTGAAGGTCGTATCGCAGATCGCAGTTGGGTTCGACAACATTAACCGTGCGGACGCGAACCGTTACAAGATCCCATTCACCAATACCGCGGACGTCCTCACCGAGGCGACGGCCGAGTTTGCTTTTTTCATGCTGGGCGCTGTTGCTCGCAAGCTCTGGCCCAGCGAGAGACTGGTTCGGGAGAATCGCTGGGGAGCGTGGCATCCATTTCTTCCCTTTCTGGGAGATGAGGTCACTGGCAAGACCGTTGCGATCATCGGCACCGGCCGAATCGGCCTGGCGATGATCAAGAAGTGTACGGGTATGGATATGAATATCCTGTGCTACGACCCAGCATACGAAAATCGCGAATACATCGCCGGCATACAAAGCCTGATGGACCTGCGCCACGAGCGCGGCATCCAGAAGCACAAGACACAGATTAAGTACGTCAGGTTCGAAGATGCACTCAGCGAAGCCGATTTCGTCAGCGTGCATGTACCGCTGCTGCGTGACGGTGAATCGTCTACTCCGACTCTTCACCTTTTCAACGAGAAGACGCTGCGAATGATGAAGCCCAGCGCTTACTTGATCAACACATCACGCGGCCCAGTTATCGATGAGGCCGCTTTAGCGAAGGCTCTTAAGCAGCGCTGGATCGCTGGTGCAGCGCTCGACGTTTTCGAGAAGGAGCCGCTGCCGGCAAACTCTCCTCTGCGTGATCCTGAAATCGAAGACCGATGCCGCATCTTCCACCATTTCGCAAGCGGAGCCACTGAAACGAGGTTGTCCCCTGATCCCAATATAGGAATGGCCGGACGCTGTGCTCAGGGATTGATCGATGTGCTGGAAAAGAACTACGGCGGTGACTTCACAAAGATGCCTTACGTTGTAAATAAGGAAGCGTTCAAAGCCTAGGGGATAGGTTACAGGGGACAGGAAAAGCGAGATTCAACCTTGGTCGTTCCCTGTACCCTGTAACCTGTTCCCTGTCCCCTATACCCTATGACTCTCGTTGAATGTGTCCTCAACTTCTCCGAAGGCCGCGATGCCGCCAAGGTCGAGGCGATTATCGCCGCCATGAAACTGGATGGCGTCTATCTACTAGACAAAGAGATGGACGCCGATCACAACCGTTGCGTGATTACCTTGGTTGGCGATCGTGACGCCGTTGCCGAAGCCGCCATTCGGGGCGTTGGCAAAGCAGCCGAGTTGATCAATCTCACTCAGCACCAAGGAGCTCACCCTCGGATTGGCGCTGCGGACGTTGTGCCTTTTATTCCAATCGAGGGCGCGACACTGGAAGATTGCGTTGCCATCGCCCGGCACGTTGGTGCTGAGATCTGGAAGCGCTTTCGCGTGCCGGTTTACCTGTACGAAGCGGCTGCGACCCGGCCCGAACGACAGAACCTCGAGAACATCCGCCGTGGACAATTCGAGGGACTGCAAGCAGACGTGGGAACCAATCCCGACCGCCGTCCCGACTTTGGTGAAGCTGCTTTGCACGCAACTGCTGGAGCAACCGTGGTAGGTGCGCGCAAGCCGCTCATCGCCTATAACGTTTACCTGAACACAAGCGACGTTGAGATCGCGAAGAAAATCGGCAAGGCGGTGCGCTTTTCCTCCGGCGGGCTGCGTTTTGTAAAAGGTATGGGCGTCCTCGTTCGCGGCATGGCACAGGTTTCGATGAACCTTACCGATTTTGAGCAGACCCCGATTGCCCGCGTCTTCGAGTTCGTGAAGCGCGAGGCGGCCCGCTATGGAGTAATGCCAGTGTCGAGCGAGATTGTCGGGCTGATTCCTAAAAAGGCACTGGAAGAAGCTGCGGAGTGGTTCTTGCAGGTGGAGAACTTCGATTCTTCGCTGATTCTCGAAAATCGCCTTGCTGCCGTGACCGGAGGCAAAGCTGCGGTCGGCGGGATTCGTGCAGGGGTCGAGCCGTTCATCGAGCAGCTTGCTGCGCCGACCGCCACACCGGGCGGAGGCAGCGCATCCGCAGCCGCGGGCGCAATGGCCGCAGCGCTCGCAGGCATGGTTGCCGGAATGTCGCGCGGCAAGAAGGCCTTCCAGCAGTACGAACATGAACTCAGCGATGCCCTGGCACGACTTAATCGTTTGCGTGAGGAACTCAAAGCCAGCATTGATCTCGACGCGGCTTCGTATGCAGAAGTGATGAAGGCTTACAAGGACGCAAAAAGCGCTTCGCCAGAACTTGGTGAACGCGCAATATCCGACGCGCTGAAAAATGCGACTCGCGTTCCCTTAGGGATCGCTCAGAAGTCGTACGAAGTTCGCCAAATCGTCGAGTCTCTCAAGCCAATCACGAGTAAGAACATGTGGTCCGACCTGGCTGTAGCGTCCTCCCTGGCAAGGACCGCAATTGAAGGCGGCTTGGCCAACGTCGAAATCAACCTGCAAGAACTGAAGGATGAAACGTTCAAAGCCGAGATGAGTAAGGCGGCCTCCGTAATCAACACCAGCAACTGAGGGCCTCTCCTAGGGTTAATACCGGTAACTTGAGTGGCACACCTTGAGATACCATTCATCCAGAGCTGCTCGTCCACGTATTTAGCTAAAATTAAGGAATCTATGAAGTATCGACTACCAGGTATTGTCGCTCTCTGTTTGGCTCCCGCTTTCAGTTTTGGATCGTCGCTTGCAAGCGCGACCCGAGCAGTGATCCCCTCCGACATCCAGCAAATTATTAACGTGGATTACCGCAGTATGGAGAATTCGCAGAGCGGACAAGCTCTGAAAGCACGTGTGCTCCCTGACCAGCTCAAGAAATTCGAGACCGCGCTAAAAGGCGTCGGCGTTGATCCTGATAAGGATGTCGAGCAACTTACCTTCGCATCGTTCCGAGTGAAGAACGGGCTGCAAGTAGTAGGCGTGGCGCAAGGCGACTTTGCCATCAACAAAGTTGTGACCCGCCTGAAGTCGAAGAAGATCAAGGCAGTCGTCTATCGCGATTCCAGGATATATCCCCTCGACGGCGGCCTGTCGATGACGCTGCTCGATAACTACAACATGCTCTTCGGCGATTCGGCCGCTCTCAAATCGGCGCTCGACGTGCGCGATGGAGTAGGTAGCAGCCTAAACTCAAATTCGGCGATCACCGACATGATCTCCTCAGTCGATTCGGACGCCATCTGGAGCGTCCTTGATGAGAAGGGCACGCAGGAGATGATGAAGTCCGCCCTTGGCGATGCGTCGAATCTCGCTGACTACAACTCCATCAAGAACCGCATCAAGAATTCGGCCTACAAGATGGATTTTGGCAATGGCGTGAAGTTCAACCTGAACGTCAACACTTCTGATGCTTTTACAGCGGCCACGCTCAAGACTTTGCTTCAGGCCGGTGTGCTGTATAAGAAGATGAATGCCACTCCGACAGAGAAGGTCGCCCTCGAGAATCTAGTGGTAGATTCAGACAGCAGCGCGCTGAAGCTGAAGTTTGAAACCGATGATCGAAAGTTCGTCAGTCTCGTGAACTCTGATCTGTTCGCGGCGATTTCGAAGTAGCGTTGCTCACTCGTCTTCAGGTTCAGCCAGGGCCACAGCTCCACTGAGTTGTGGCCTCTTGGGCTTCCTGGGGGCAGGAACTTCCGCATACGGCTCGCGCGGAGGATCCGCCGGTCGGCGGGGCTGCAGCAGCCTCTTCACAAACTCTTTCAGATTACGCAGCATGCAGTCACCCCTTCGGCATCAGAGTCTTTCTACGAGTGGCCGTATGCAAAAGTCTCCCGATGGAGGCGATGGCGGAGAAGTCTCGTAGGAAATACCAGGTGTGGCAGTGCCCTGTGACGCACAAGAACGGCCTCCCGAAAGAGGCCGTTACATGACCAAATCTAAGACTATTGCGATACACCGACCTCAGTAGTTCCGGCCTTTTCCACCGGCGCTTTGACCGCAAAGAAGCTGTGATCATACAGACCGCGATACATGCGTCCTGCAATCTCAGCGGCTTTCGGACCGAAGGTAGAACGCCCGCCTTCCAGGAACACAACCGTTACGATGCGTCCGTAGCTGGTGTTGGCATAGGAGGCGAACCATCCGTAGCGCGTTCCTGAATTGGAACACGTGCCTGTCTTGCCCAGGATCTGCTCCTCAGAGAAGTTCACGCGCAGAGGACGCGCTGTCCCATATTGTACCGCCGCCGCCATACCGTCGCTCATTTCGGGGAGATAGTTCGCGATTTCGAGGGTACGCTTCACCTTGGGCTGGAAATTCAGAACTTCCTCGGGACTGGTCGGATGCTGCAGATAATAGAGCGTACCGCCGTTGGCCATCGCGGCTACCATGGCTCCGAGTTGAAGCGGAGTCATCGAAATGCTGTCGCCGAATGAGCACATGCGGCCAACGCCGCCGAGCTTCGCATCGAGCTCCTCGTCCGGATAGACGCCGAGATGCTCGCCTTCAATGTTGTAGCCTGCCAGCTCGCCTAGCCCGAACTGAGTCGCATAGCGATGGACGGTCTCAAAGCCGAGCTTGCGTCCCAGGGCTTCGAAATAAAGATTGTTTGATTTTGCGAGGGCCTCGGTAAGAGTCATGTACGCGTGAGGACCAATCTTTACCGGTGTGTTTCGGGTGATGATGCCCTCACTCAGCGCTGCGAGCCCCACCGATAACTTGATGGTAGAACAAGGAGTCGCGCCTTCGGAGAGAGCCAGCTTCTGGTTCACCATCGCGAGGATGCGTCCGCTCGTCGGGTCGATAGCGACCACCGTGCCGTTCATGTTACCCAAAGCATCGAGTGCGGCCTGGCGCACCACTGGATCCTCGCCCGCAGTAACATCTCCGAAGGTCAAATCGCTCGTAGCAAACGAGTTTGCCGTGAAGCGCTCATAATAGCGATGACGCCTCCGGCTCTTGCGCGTGTACTTTACGCGACGGCTATGACGCAGCCGGCTAATCTTCGCCTGGGTTCGCTTCGATTCGTTTACCTTGCGTGTTGCCCGCTTGGTGGTAGAGGTTCCAGCGGTGGAGATTTTGGCGGCAAGCGCCGTTCCGGCGCCCACGAAAAAGACTATGACGACAGCAAGATAGCGGTAGGCCTGACTCTTCTTCATTCGATCCCTATCGGAGATGGTTTGCTCCGGAACCAGCAGCACTGTCGGGACCACTTTTCCACGACCTTACCAATTGGTTCTATTGGCTTTGCCGATGTTAAGTGAGCTCCTGCTCGATTGCAAGCTGATTCCCACCCGCAATGGAGCCAAGTGTGTAAACCCCACAGAATCTGAGATGCTGCCCCGAGCTGCGGGTTCCCTCATTATTATTTTCGAGAATTATTCAATTGGAACTGGCAGAATTACGAGCGTAAATCGCTCTCCTGCGGCAGCTTACGCCCGAGTACCCAAAAATGGTGCACCGTGTGCAATGTATTGCATAGCACTGAAACTGCGAACTCAGTCGAGCGAAGCGAGCATTTGCTTCGCAGCGCGTCTTTGCAGATCGACATACTGGTTTGTTTCTGGAAATTGCTGCCAAAGCTTGGCCAGCCGTTCATAGCACCCGCGCGCGTCTTGCTTGCGACGCTGGCGAAGATACAAAGCTCCCCAAGCTCGCTCTACGTTGGCCAACGGAATCGTGGCCGAGATTTCTTGGGATTGAGCAATCTGGAGAGCTTCCTGGCGAGCCTCCTCCATCCGACTTTCTGCCGTCCGGTAGTCGCCGGAAGCTCCGCTGACATGAGCGGATAGGGTCAGAATTTGTATCAGGACTCTGCGCTCGTCGTCCCACTCAGCTCCACGTTTTGCGGCTACGGGCCGCTGTGTCTCAAGGGCTGTGTGGGCTGTCGCACGGGCTTCTGCAACGTGTCCGGCCTTTAACTGTGCCTCGCCCAGATGTAGCAATGCGCGCACGCGGCGAGAGGTGATCAAGTAATCCGACTTGCCCGATGCAAGCATCGTGTCAAACATCTGCACAGAGTTCGCTGCCAGCTTTTCGGCTGCCCGAGGATCGGATTCACGCAGATAAAAGGAAACTTTGTAGCTAGCAATTGCACGACTGAACTGAGCCGAAGTATTTGCAGGATCGCTGCGGAACATCTCCTCCGCCGTCTGCAAATAAAGCTTGGCACTTTCCAGTGCTCGTGACGGCTCGCCAAGGTTGGGGTCCACATCGCTGTAGTAAACCTCAGAGCGGTAGTGGTGCACCAAGGCGAGACGGCGATGCAGAGTTGGATTGTGAGGTTCGGCGGCAAGCAGTTCTGTCAGCGCCAGCTGATCATCCTCCAGAGCCCGAAGTGACTGATCGAGATGTCCCAGCGAGTCTGCTGACGTGGCCACACGTTCATCTGCGTGCGCCAATAGCAACAACCCTTGCGCGTCTCTCCTCTTACTGAGTTGGCTACTAGCCAGGTCACGGCAGTGTGAATACTCCTCGAGTGACTGATGAAACTGAAGCAGATCTTCATCTATGTCACCGAGCGTGCACCATGCCTGTAGGTAGTCAATCGCCAACTGTCCTTCAAGTGGGCGATAAGAGCGAAAGCGGTCGAGAGTATCAATGCCGGATTGGGAAATCACTCTTGCTCGATTGTAGTCGTGTGTAAACCGGACGAGTCCGGCATAGCTTTGGTAGAACCTCGCCAAATCGGGAACATACGCCACCTCCCGCGCTGCGATCTCACGGTATATGTCTCCAGCCTTCGCGTAGCTCGCCAGCGCATCCGAGGTGCGGCCTAGATTGGCCTTCGTGGGATAGCCCTCAGCGTCGCCGATCTTCATGTAAGCGGCGGCGATTTCGCGCTGCAGTTCCAGATCGCCGCCTGCGTTGCGCGCGAGGTTGTCCAGGTACTCCATCCCGGTCCGAACCATCATCTCCCGCACTTTGATCGATCCCTCGAGTTTAGCGACTTCGTCGTGCAAATCGAAAACAAAGGTGTGCGCCAGCTTGCGCACATCCTGAAAACGCCGTTCCGCCGTTCGGGCCTGATAAACAGCGACGCCGGAAGCTGCGAGGATGGCGGACAGAGCCAGTGTTACCGCACTAAGGCCCATGCGATTGCGTCGAATAAACTTCGCTGCCCGATACCTGATGCTGTCTGGCCGCGCGCTGATCGGCTGATGCTTCAGATACCGGCCCAGATCGTCGGCGAACGCGGTGACCGAAACGTAGCGCTCCTGAGGGTTTTTCTTGAGAGCCTTGGCCAGTACTGTGTCCAGATCGCCACGAAGCTGGCGGTGAAGCTTGTCGGGAGTGGCCCCGCGTTTCTCTGCTGCCGCTGTGCCGGCGTCGGTTGTAACCGCGTCGGAGGAACGGGTAGGCTCCGCCTCAACAATTGCCTTGACCAGCGTCGCCGGAGAATGCGGCCCAGGTCCGGCAGGATGCTGTCCGGTCAGAATCATGTAGAGGACGACGCCGAGAGCGTAAACATCAGTCGCAGTGGTAATGGTCCCGCCGGTAATCTGTTCCGGAGCCGCGAACTGCGGAGTCAGCGCTCCTTGGCTTTCTCGCGTGGCTTGTATAGCTGCGGAATTTCCGTCGGGGCCCAGCAACTTCGCAATTCCAAAGTCAAGCAGTTTCACCTGGCCATCATTTCTTACCAGCACATTAGGAGGCTTGATGTCGCGGTGAACGATCAAGTTGGAATGTGCGTGAGCTACGGAACCGAGCACATCGAGAAAGAGTTTGATACGAGCCTCGACATTCAACTTGTGTCGGTCGCAGTACTCGTCAATCGGTTCCCCCTCGACGTATTCGAGAACCAGAAACGGCTCTCCGGTTGAGGTGACACCGGCATCGATCAGCTCCGCGATATGCGGATGCCTGAGTTGGCCGAGGATCTGACCTTCCTGGCGGAAGCGTTTCTCTCCGATCCGCGAGGCTACCGCGAATTTTAAGAACTTGATGGCGACCCGCCGCTCAAAGCGTCCGTCGCTGCGCGCGGCAAGCCAGACTACGCCCATGCCCCCATGTCCGAGAGGGGAGATCAGCGTATATGGACCAATCGTTTGCCCTGCCAAGGATGATTCCGCGATTTCCAGTAACGGCCGCTCGAGGAATTGTTCGATTTCCGACGCGTCGTGCTCGGCCAGGAGTTCTTCGACGATTCCAGCCAACTCAGGATTGCTAACTCGAAATGAATTCATCCAGACGCCACGTTCAGGCTCGGATAAGGAAAGCGCGTGGTCCAGGTGAGAACTGACCTTCTGCCATCGCTGCGGGCTCAGTATGGACAAGCTTCTGCACATCTCCAATTTCGCGGGAATGGTGCGATGGAGAAACAAGAATGTTCCTCCATTGACGTTGCAGCCAGGCCGAGTATCTCAAGATCCAACTCAGAACTGAAGGAAGGATGTCTCGTTCTCGATGTGAGAAAACCGGGAACCGATGCGAGAAAATTGGAGAAAAGTGGGACGGACGGGGACGGCTTCAACTCTTGGAGTATGAGATAGGGCCCTTGCTGACGCGCTCATCCGGGCATCAAGAGAAAAGGCGGGACTCAGAAGTCCCGCCTCTCCTTAATGAACGGTGGAGGAGTTTACTTGGTGTTGGCGGCAGTCAGCTTCGCATTCAGGTCGCGAGCGCTGAAGCTCACGATGCCGTCATACTTCGTTACTACCATCAGGCTGTCGCCGGCAGGCACAACTTCGTGCACTGCGTAGGCGCCTTCATACACTGACGTCCAGTTTTGGCCGTCGGTGCTGGCGAAGACTTCGTTCGACGAATCCGTGACCGCGTACAGGCGGTGCATGTGATTGTCGTAGGTCAACGCCTTGATGTTGCCTTCCGGCAGATTGGTTTTTACAGTCTCCCATCCACCTGCGGCCTTCTCATGGAACAGACCTTGCGGCGAGGAAACCCAAAGCCGCTCGTCCTGATCGAGGATCATTCCAGTCATAAGCGAAACCGAGGGCGATGGCATCTTGCCCCAGTTGCGGCCTTCATCGCGTGAAGTCAAGAGCGTGCGATATCCCGCGGCGGCGATGCGGCTGCCGGAGCTGCGGACCATCGTGATCGGCTCTTTCCCATTGTTGCGCTGGACCTGCCATGAGCGTCCACCGTCATGCGAGTAGAGCAGGCCGGAGCTGGTGCCCGCAAACCAGTTCTCTCCTTCGATGTGGAGGTCGGTTACGTACGGATGCCAAACCGAAGTGGTAAATACGCTGGTCCACGTGCGGCTTGAAGGTTCCATACGGAAGATTCCGTTGTTGGTTCCGGCAATGATCTGATTGTTCGCATCCTGAGCAAGCGCGAACACATCGCTGCCGTTCAGTCCGCGATTGATCTGCGACCAGTGCGAGCCGCCATCTGCGGAAACGAAAGCGCCGCCGAACGACTTGTCGTTCACGACACCTGCGTACATCACATCAGCCTGGGACTTGTCGAGGACCAGAGCCTGGATCGCGCGATGCGCAAATCCACTATTGGATGAAACGAAAGTAAGGCCACCGTCGTTGCTGGCCATTACGCCGCTGCGATCGGTTGCCAGAAGAACGCGCTTGGAGTTGCGGGGATCGATCATCACGTCGTTGATGATCAGGTTCGCTGCGGATACACGACGCCACTTCAATCCACCGTCAACGCTCTTCCACAGACCAGTTGTGCTGCCTGCGTAAACAACGCTGCGGTTGCTCGGATCCTGTTTGATCACGCGAACACGACGCTGGTCAACAGGAATGACTTCAACTTTCGTGAACGTCATGCCGCCGTCTTTGCTCTTGTAAACGCCCGTGCAGGCGCTGGCATAGACAGTTGAAGGAGTCTTGGGATCGATAGCGATCGAGAATACGTCAGAGTCTTCGTCCATGCCCTTCGCGAGCTGCTGCCAGCTTTCTCCACCATTGCTCGTCTTGTAAGCCAGACGCCAGGTTCCCGCATAGATCACGTTCGCGTTGGTTGGATCGATTGCCAACGACTGGACATTGTGGATGTTGCTGGGAGAGATGCGGGCAAACTTCTTGCCGCCATCGTCGCTGCGGTAAACGCCATCCAGCGCACCGGCAACGATCATCTTCGGATTCGAAGCCGCAATCGTCAGCGAGCGAATCGACTTCCCTTTCATCTCCTTCAGCGAAGACCAGCTGCGGCCACCATCTTCGGTGCGGAACAGTTCGCCGTTCTCGCCATTTACGCTCCACGCGGCAACGTAGATGATGCGGGAATCGCTTGGATGAAAATAGATGTGGTCAAGAACGTAGTCGCCGCCTTCGCCAATGCGGGCGAAACGCGACCAGGTCTTGCCATTGTCATTCGACGAATACATCTGTCCAGCGCTGGTGCTGAGCAGGATCTGATCGGGATTCTGAGGATTGTAAGCAAAGGTGCGGACATCGCCGCCCTCAGGTCCGATCGTGGGTTGCGCGGCATATAGCGAGCTCACTGTGAGTAGGGACACTACCCCGAGAGCCCACACGGTGAGCACTAATCTCTTTTTAGATTGGAAATTCATTCTCCCCTCGGTGGCTTGCAGAAATAAGGTGGATGCAAGTGCCGACTGTGCCACGGTTCAAGCGGGAAAAGTAGATGACTAAAGTGCTCGACTCTCTGGGAAGTGCCTAACTACCAACTAGGAAATTGCACTGAGATTGGGTCAAAGGCAGAAGTAACCGGTTCAAATCCGGTGAATAGCCGGATTCCCTGCTTCAGAGAATTCGGTAGAGAATTTTTCCCGCGGAGAAAATTTCCGACCGCGCGACCCGCAGAGACACTGGCGATCGGCAATCGGTGAGGGAAATCCTGAGGGAAGCAGCAGAGAATATCGTCTCACCGCCTTCTTCCAACCGGCTTCCCCACGTCCGTTCGATTCCCAAAACGGAGAAAGAATTTGTTTGACCGCCCGCCACTATCGTGCTACCACGAAAATTAGGGGGACACAAGAAATCATTCGCTGCGACGCAAGCCATGCAAATCGCTTGCGCGCCGAAAGCTTCGGTGGTAGCAGCGCAATAGTGTCTCAGGGAGAACCCTGCGCACCGAGGGATCAGATCATCCATGGCCAACTACGAAGTCGGATACAAGAAGCCTCCGAAGCACACGCGCTTCCACAAAGGGAAATCCGGAAATCCTGGCGGGAAACGCAAGCCCACAGCGGACATCGTCACCGCCCTGGAAAGGACGTTGGGCGCCCTGACCACGATCGAACAGGACGGCGAAACCCGCAGCGTGACCAAGCTCGAAGCGGCCCTAGAGCAGCTGGTCACAAAAGCCGCCGCCGGCGACACCGCCGCATTCCGCCTGCTAAGCGCACTCATGCAGGCATACCAGGAGCCGCGCGAGCAGTCACCAAAGTCCGCCGCTGAGCTCGAGGAGGCCGACAAAAAGGTGCTGCAAGGACTGTTGGCCACATTCGGCGTAACAGACCAAGGAAGACCGGAGCCCTGATGGCTCCATCTAAAGGTTTCTTTTGGGAATGGAGCAGGCCAGCTGTTGGGTGGAGCAGGCCGACTGTTCGCCTTTGAGGCCTGCATTTTAAAAAGCCCATTCCACTCCTTGCAGGAAAGAATCCCAGATAAGACGCCGCCGTCGGACGACGGTGCTCCCGGCTCTCCACTCCTTTACCGCCGGGCGGCAGGCGATCCAGATGGCGTTTCGCTGTCCATCGGTTGACATCTCGCGCCCGGAAATGGACTCAAGGAGAAATCGTTCCCAAAACAAATCCGCATGGCTCAGTTCGGAAACGATTGAAACCACTTGTTGTGAGGCGAGATCCACGGCGCTCCGAGGTTTGGCACGCGCGTTGCTTTTGTCCCAAGTGTGAAAAGAATGCCGACGAGGGGCGCACGGATTCAGCTCTTCGGTACTCGAGTTGATGGGGTACGCCACGAGCGGCAAACGTAAGGAGGAAATATGAAGAAGGTAGCTCTAATTGTTCTTGCACTCGGCATGACGGTCCCCTCATTTGCAGGCAATGTCGTCGGCCATAGCGTCACAGTTGCTGGTAAGGATTCCGGCAAAGCCGTTACGGTCGCAGGTAAGGATTCAGGCAAAGCCGTTGCGGTCGCAGGCAAGGACACCTCGAAAGCAACCGTAAAGGCCGTAAAGTTTCTCTTCTGATCGCCGGGGAGAGAAGCACAAACCCATAATGGGAAGGAGATTTACAAAATGAGAATCAACAAACTTTATATCGTACTTGGTCTTGTTATCGCTTTTGCACTGTTCTTCGAGCTCGCCGCTCATGCGGACCAGACGAATGAATTAACTAAGATCACGTTCAGCGCTCCAGTTCAGATTCCGGGAAAGGTACTGCCCGCGGGAACCTACGTGTTCGAGCAGGCAGATCCCAATGACGATCAGGACCTTGTCCGAATCCTCAGCGCTGATCGCAGCGTTCTCTACGCGACTCTGCAGACAATCCCAACCGATCGTCAGGAGCCAACTGGAGAGACCACAATTACTCTGGCAGAACCAGAAAGTGGACAGCCCGAGATGCTCGTGAAGTGGTTTTACCCAGGCAGCCTGACTGGCCACCAGTTCATGTATTCCAGGCGGCAGGAGCGAGCAATCGCTCAGGCTAAACAGGAGACCGTTGCCGGGGACCAGGCGGTACCCAGCTCAGAAGCCGCAGGCAAGTAAGACTGCACATGAGCTCCGCGGGTAGCACACTCTTTTCCTGGGCCTTGGAAACAAGAACCAGGAAAGGGTGCGCGAGCCTGGAGTGAGAGCACAGTAAGCGCAATCGATCGAAATACGTGCCGCGTCTCGCGGCACGAGTTCAGCCCTTATACCAAATAAGAACTGTCATCCTAAGTCCCTATCTCTCCAAAGCCTGTCATTCTGAGGCCCGATGTTGGCCGAAGAATTTACTCTGTTGGGCGGCCAACAATCGGCCCGCACGATTCACTTCTTTGTGTCGCTTGCGCTCGTGCTGTTCATGTTCGTTCACGTCGCCATGGTTTGGCTGGCCGGTTTCTGGAGCCGTACAGGAGCGATGATCACAGGCCGCACCGGCACGCCTAAGGAATCCCCATGATCATTTCACGCCGAAAGCTGATCGTATCCGGACTCGCCGCGACCGCGAGTGCGTCGGGAGTGGCAGTGGCAGCGCGCCTGGCGCAGAAGTATGGATTGATTCCTCCCGATCATGGCGGAATCTACGGTCTCGGCGAAACGCTCACTTACGCCGCGCAGCGGCTGCTGACGAGCCATTCACTGGCACGCGAATTCCCGCGAAGCCAAATTTCGCCGCGTCCATTCCAGAACGAACTCGCGCCGCTGACGGCAGATTTCAAGCGTCTTCAGGCGGGTGGATTCGCGGACTATCGGCTGTCTATAGACGGCATGGTCCACGAACCTGCGTCGTTCTCGATCGCCGATCTCAAGAGCTGCCCATCTCGCAGCCACATCACCGAAATCGCGTGTGAAGAGGGCTGGTCCTACATCGCCGAGTGGATTGGCGTGCCTCTCTCCCACGTGTTGAACCTTGTCGGGGCCCACCCACAAGCCAAGTACGTCGTGTATGTCTCAATGGAACCCGATACCTGGGACAGCATCGATATGGCCGACGCTCTGCATCCGCAAACCTTTCTGTGTTACGGCATGAATGGCGGCGAACTTCCAGTACCGCACGGTGGGCCGCTGCGCGTGCGGCTCCCTCGGCAAATCGGGTACAAGAACATTAAATTCATCAATCGCCTGACGGTCACAGACAACCTGAAAACGTTTGGTAAAGGCTGCGGATCTGCAGCTTGTGAGGCAGGCTACGCCTGGTACACCGGCATCTGACGCATCCTGAAGCCGATTCGCTGGCTGGGCCATCCTTTACATGGGAGTCGTGTGCAAAGCCCGAAACGGGAAGAAGGCTGGGCCACCCAGCCGGTAAGAACCGGGCACCCGGCCTCCCCTTTTGGCCCTGACGATGTTATCTATCTGAACCCGACTTTCCGCTCTTATACTTGCGTGATGCCTGAACTCCCGTTTCAGATCCCGCAAGAAGTGATCGATTGGATTCGTGCCGTTTTTGCTGACGTAAATCTTCGCGTGTCACAGAAGCTCACAAGGATTCCGACGACGCACGAAACTTCGTTGGACATTACGTTAATCGAAGAGCTATCTCAACACGCTGCACCATTCCGGTTTTCGTCAAGTTGGAGTGTGCGATTGGAGACGCACTATCTCGGTGGCGGCAGATATTGGGGACAATGGGAAATTGCCGACATTGGGATTCTTGTAATATTCAGGCGTGGCGGAGCGGCCCAGCAAACCAAGATTGCTCTCTTGCAGTCGAAGAGGTTGTATCCAGTCGAAGCAGAAGCGTCAGCGGAAGATCACCGTATTGACTACGCTATTGGTTTTGGTCGGCTGTTGCCTGCAGAACAGGAATATAAGTCGTCTGTGCGAGAACGCACTTTCACATTTGTGAAAGAGTCGAGGTATAGAGCTTTCGAATACCAAGGTAAACAGTATAAAGCCGTGCTCTCTTATACAGACGACAGTGGCTTACCTGTTCACTACCTCTTATACAATCCCACTTCACTTCCCATTCGAGTTTCTTTCCCCATTGAAGCCAGAGGTATTTCAAACGTTAGCGGGAACCAAATCATCGGATGTCGGGTCATTTCCGCCCGCACGCTTGACGGGAAATTGAAGACAGGAGGGTTGAAAAAGGGAGAGAACCCGATGTTCCAGCAGCTTTTCGGAAGCGCTCAAGACATGAACCTGCCACCTTGGACTCTCGACTATTTCATTGCCGATTTGGTGTTGAGCTGCAAGGAAGGGCATGTTGCCGGAGTAACTCCGATGGAAGACGAGGCGCTGTTTAACGTTTTTAACCGCAGGTCGGGTCCGATTTCTGCAGCCATAGCGGTCACAATCGACGCTCCCGCATAACCAATCGCACGCGGGAGGAAGAGCGACTTGCTGAAGATCTCCGCCGCCATCTCAAACAATTACGCCGCGTGTCCCGCTCTTGATTCTCGTTTTCCCTTGATGAGCGCACTAGGTCGGGTGCCGTACCCTCCGCGATGAAGATGAGCGCAGCGACTGCCTGTTAAATCAATGTGCCTGCGTCTGTTCATCGTTCTGCTCAAGCACCCAGAACTGGCGTTCCGCTTTGGATATGTGTTGAAGGAATTGTTCCTCGCTTCCGACAAAAAAATCGATTTCGCTACGATGTCCTCCTCTCATGACCTCGTGCTCTCCCCAGATCATGCCGTCGTCATTCCAGTAATCCAAGGGTATTGGACGAGTAGAATCGTCCGGCGACAGGAAAAGGTATTCCTCACGTGCGCCAATCTCCGGTACGGGTGAGGATGTCATTAGTTCACCACTCGACGGAACCTTCACAATTGCGACTCCACCTTCTGTAGCAGCAGCTGCTCCATCTTGCGTGTCAAAACGAATTCTCACCCATCCTACATAGCCGGTAGGCACGAGGTACTGCACATGGCCAAACGCATCATTGTTGGATCGCTCCAAGACAACGTCTAAGCGCATTCGTGCCCCCGGTTCAAGACGCAATACAGGTTGAGTGTTATAAACCCACTTCTCGTAGCCCGAAGCGGTTACATCGAGCGTTATATCTTGTCGGGGAGGAACGAGCAGTCGGAAGCTCGGTGATTCGGAGGTTGAATAGAACCTTTTTGGCTGATCGACCCAATGCAGATTGAAGGCGCTTGATAGCGGCCTGCCGGTTTTGGCATCTCTGACGGTACCGCTTAGAACAGCTGCTTTCGGCCCAAGATTTACAATCACTCGCGGATTGGGGTTCTCACCTGTAACCTCTACGAGTGGCACCCTCTCCGGGTAAAAGGAAAGCGTATCCGGGTAACCCGCGCTTTCCTTGCCCACATAAACGAAATAGGTGCCGAAATCCCACACTGGAACGGCAAAAGAACCATGATCATCTGAGTCGAAATACTGGATCGCCTTGGCAACAACAGCCCCGATTCTTAGTGCCACATGTAGCTTCGCACCTGCAACAGGCTCACTCCTCTCATCTACTACGGTTCCCATTATTTCCCCCACCGGTTTTTGCTGAGGGGACGGAACACCAGACTGAGCAATGGTAAGGGCGGAAAGCAAAAGAACAACCATCGAGACTCGATTACGGTTCATGGGAGGCTATCCTCGTCATTGGAACGAAGGAGCAAGCCCGCGCTGCGTCCTTTTTTTTGAGGTGAAGTCGAGCTAGGGATTTAGACGCGTTTCGGCCGTCCCCTTTGTGTGGGTCCTACTCCTTCAGCACCTTGCCATCCGACAAGTTAATGCGGACGGCGTTTCCCCAGCGGGTCTTATGAATTAGTTGAAGGTTATCGGGAGTAAAATCAAAAGTGCCAAAAGCGAACCACTCTGGTGTGTGATCTGTCCAAACGAGAATCGGATCAATCTTCGCCGCGGGCCACAATTCATTGAGTTTGATCTCCTTAACCAGAACGCCTTTTATGGTTCCGTCCTCCATCCGGTCGCTAGAATCGCCTTGGCGGTATATGCGCAGAGCCGACCTGAATGCAGGTCCGGTTGCCAGCAAAATCAGGAAATGGGCATCATCCGTAATCAGTGGCACGCCGCAGAACGAGAAGCTCCGATCAGCTTCTTTATTCATATCTAGAACAACCGCCCAAGCCCAATCACCCCAGTACGTCACAGGCGCAGAAATCCTCTGATAGTCGTTGAGAAAGGCAGCCTTCGACATGACTGTGAACTGAATGCTCAGCAGTTTGCCTGTGTCGCCTTTCCAATCAATCGTGTCATGAACGATTGCCAGAGCGTTTCCGTGGACAGAGTTGACTGCCGTGGGGCATGGGAACGGTGGTCCAGCGAATGAGAACGAAGCCGAGGCTATGACGGCTATCACGACTAGGAAAAACATCTTGAGGCGCATTCATCCTCCGTGAGCAAACCAAAGGGACCAAAAGGGGTAGACGAGTGGCCCGTCCTTCCCATTTTAGCTCTGGCCTCAGGCTCCCAGCCTCCATGTGTGCCCGGTGTGAAATTTCCGGCTGCATCCAGATGCGCCGAGAGATACGTCAGCAAGCAAACGCCTTCAGCCAAAACAACTAAATCAAAGTGGCCGCGGGCACCCGGGAGTATAAATTGAGGGAAATGACCAATCGGTGGGATGCGGCGCAATACGACGCGAAACATGCGTTTGTCTATGAGAAGGCAAAGGGACTGGTGGAGCTGCTGGCGCCGCAGGCCAACGAGCGGATTCTCGATGTTGGTTGCGGGACTGGAGTGTTGACAGCGGAAATTGGCAAAAGCGGCGCACAAATGCTGGGGGTTGACCAGTCAGAGGAGATGATTTCGCAGGCGAGAAAGAAATTCCCGGCGCTGAACTTTGAGACGATGGACGCGAGACAGCTTCGATTTAACGCGGAATTTGATGCAGTGTTTTCCAATGCGGTGTTGCACTGGATTCCAGAGGCGGAGCAAGTAATCGCCGGGGTAGTGGAGGCGCTGAAATCCGGCGGACGATTCGTGGCAGAGTTTGGAGGCAAGGGGAATATTCGAAGGCTGGTGGAGGGATTTCACCGGGCATTGGCGGCCTTGGAAATGCCAGAACCGGAGGCCGTGGGTCCGTGGTTTTACCCGAGCATTGCAGAATATGCGGGACTGCTGGAGAAGCATGGCCTGGAAGTGCGTGAAGCATCGCTGTTCGATCGGCCGACGAAGCTGGAAGAGGGGGAGCGAGGACTGGAAAACTGGATTCGCGTGTTCCGACAGACGTTCCTTGAAAAGATGGGCGAACAGGACGCGCAGCGATGGATTCGAGAGGTGGAACGGCAATGCAGGAGTGAGCTGTTTCGGGATGGCAGTTGGGTGCTCGACTACCGGAGATTGCGAATTGCAGCGTGGAAAGCGTGAAAGAGGAACACTTTAGGTTTGCAGATATTGGAACGTTCGCATTTTGATTCTGACGTGAGGTCGATCAGTGGAGAAAACCAAGAGGACAGCTGCAGAACAGTTTTGGGCTTGGTTTCTCCAGCATGAACGAGAGCTATTTCGATTCGATCCTGATAAGGAAACTGAACGTGAAAGGATTTTCGACCAACTCGCAAGTGAGCTGCAAAAGGTTGATGCGCACCTTACTTTCGAATTTGGTCCAAGGGCGACAAGAAGAGAATTCGTTATCAGTGCAGGCGGCATAAAAAGCGCATTTCCAGCTGTTACTACGATAGTGAACGCCGCACCTGCTTTGGATCGATTCCTGGTAACTGCCTTTCGTCCGCGCCGAATACCTCCAAACATTGTGGAATTTCGAGATAAGCGCGTTGACTCAGCAGATGTCCGATTCTCGTTACTTGATAACGGAAAGACAGCTGGCTTGTATCTGTTTATTCCTGGTTACCAAGAGAGCAATGCCGACTGGAAGCAAATCGGTTACTTGTTGCTCGATGACACATTGGGAGAGTACGACGTTGAATACCGGCTTGGCCTTATCGAGATGCTTTCGCCGGACGTCAGGACAGAGGGAGAGAGGTATCCCTTAGCGAAGTTACCAGCGCTGTTCGATGAGTTAGTGTCACGACTTGAAGGACGTTCTGAAAAGCCCTCATAGATGTTCGGGTTGTGTCGATGTATGTGTCAGTTGGGGGAAGACAGTTCTTACTCTTTCAGCACCCGGCCATCCTGTAAGTCAATGCGGACAGTCGTTCCCCAGCGGGTCTTATGAACCAGATGAAGGTTATCTTCAGGAAAATCAAAGCTGCCTCCAGCAAACCATTCAGGTGTGTGATCCGACCAAAAGGACTCAATTTTCCCTTCAGGCCACAATTCATCGAGTTTGATCTCTCTAACCAGAACGCCTTTTATCGAGCCGTCTTCCATCCGGATGCTGGAATCACCTTTACGATATATGCGCAAGACCGCACCGAATGCATCCCCGGTTCTTAGGAGAATCAGGAAACGTGCATCGTCCGTGACCAACGGCACCAGGCAGGACATCGAGAAGGGGTGCTCACTTTCTTTATTCACGTCTAGAACGACTTCCCAACGCCAGGCGCCCCAATAAGTCACAGGTGCGGAAATCTTCTGGTAATCGTTGACATTCTTCGACATCACAGTGAACTGGTGCCTGATCAGTTTGCCAGTCTGTCCGTTCCATTGAATAGTGTCGTTGACGAGTGCGAGTGCGTTTCCGTGAACAGAATTGACTGCAATCGGACATAGGAATGGCGACCCTGCGAAGGCGAACCGGGCTGGCACAACAATGACCATTACCACTAGGAGAAATATATTCAGGCGCATTCATCCTCCGAAAGGTTTCATGCGGAACGACCTCGTGGAATGAATCCTGGGACGCCGGTTTTCACCACCTCATTGAGTCTCTGTCGAGTCTGAATTCGATTGATTTCGTTGAATGCATCTTCCGGTAGGGCGGAGATGTCGAAATTCTCCTTCGCCCGAGCCGCAGTTCTAGGCGTAGTAAGTAAAGCCGTGCCACGCTGCACCGCCCATGCCAGCAGCACTTGCGCCGGCGTCTTTTTAATTCGTACGGCGATTGTCAAAATCACTGGGTCTTCGAGCGGCCCCGGCCTCATTCCGTGACCCAGGGGCGCAAAAGCCAAGAGCACAACGCCATTCTTCTTGCAGAATTCCAGAAGGTCCGTTTCGGGAAGATACGGATGCGACTCCACCTGGACCACGGCTGGCTTGATTCTTGCAGATTCATAGAGGGGCATCAGTTCGCTCAAGTCGATGTCCGACAAGCCGATGGCGCGGCATCTGCCTTGATCTACGAGACTCTCCATCGCTCTCCAGGTATCGAGCAGAGTCACGCCGCGGTCGTAGATGACATTGCCGTTTTGATCCCGCGGATCTTGCTCGTCCCCCGGTTGGAACGCAAATGGAGTATGAATGAGGTAGAGATCCAGGTAGTTGAGCCTGAGTCGATCCAGACTCGCATCGAAAGCCGGTCTCACGCGCTCAGGCCGATGATTGGTGTTCCACAATTTGGTTGTGACGAAGACGTCTTCGCGCGCGATCCCGCCAGCGGCAAGTCCTGCCTGTAACGCTTCGCCTACTTCAAGCTCGTTGCCGTATCGCTCCGCGCAATCGAAGTGTCGAAATCCGGCCTCTAGCGCGTCCCTGGTAGCGCTTATAGTTGCGGCGGCATAAGGAATCAGTGTGCCGAACCCGAGTGCCGGCATCCGGCCTCCGTGGTTAAGCGGTATTCCCATGCTCCGAAAATCGGAAGATTCGATCATGATTGACTCCTCGGCACTATCTCGCTTCTAGACAATAATGCACTTTTGTTTCAACACGGTTTAACTTTTGTTGATATCTCGTTGTGGGTGCCGGCGCCGGGTGCCGCAGCCTTTTCTTCCATTTGGTGTTTCGCTGTTTGCTAGCAAGCCGTAGACGAGGGTCCCAGCCCTCCGTGACATGGCGGAGGATACGCCGCCCATCTGGCGGGTTCATTAAGGGAAAACAAGATCAAAGGCGGGACACACGGCCACAGTAAACCGCGCGTATAATTTGCGACAGCGCCGGCCACTATGACTCTAGCTCGTACCGGTAACCCTTCCGTTCGCAGATACTTCCTGTCAGTCATTGCATTTCTTTTCGTTTTACTCAATCTGCCGCTGGGTGCTCATCAAAATCCTCCAGCGAGCGTGCAGAAGTTCGTTGCTCGAACGGAGCTGGTCACAGTTCCGGTCATTGTTCTGAGTCACGGGAAGCATGTAACCGGCCTTCCCAAGGGTGATTTCGAGATCGAAGAAGATGGTCATCCGATGACGTTGGCCACTTTCGAGGAGGTTGGCCTGGCGCAGTCAGCGAAACCGATTTCACCGCCTCCCGGAATCTACACGAACGAAGTGCTCTCCGATGGCCCGGTGACGATGACGATCATAGCGCTTGACTTGATTAACACGCCTTATCTCAATCAAGAGCCGGTAAAGCGCGAGCTTCTCGATTATCTGCAGCACTCTTATCGCGCCGATCGACCGACTATGCTGGCGATCCTTAGTCGCAGCGGGCTGAGAGTCATTCACGACTTCACAAACGACCCTCAAGTGCTGGAGACACTCGTTCGTCATCTGAAGCGAGATGGAAAGCACGACTTGGAAAGCGATGCGGTTGTGCAGAAGGATGATTCTGGAACACTCCTGCAGCAGATCGACGTTTCCGCTGAATATGAAGCGCTCGAGAAGGAATTCTTTGGCGATCCATCTGTCACCCAGGGGAAAGATAGCTTTGACAAATTCATTGCCGACAACGATCGCGAGACCACGCTGCTGGAGCTGCGCCAACTCGCACGCGGGTTGTCCTCCGTTCCCGGAATGAAATCGCTGATCTGGGTATCGGGAGGAATTGTCTTGCCTCGGATCATGGATACGAGATCGCTTCGTCTGGTTGATGAATATGAAGAAACCTGGAAGTTGCTGAATGCAGCGACAATCGTCGTCACGCCGATTGATACCGTGCTGGAAAGTTCTAATGCGGCGTTCCGGGACACGATGCATATGCTGCCCGACCCGAGCAGAAGTACTCACTTGTCGCTCACACCTGAAATCCAACGCATTCAAAATTTCTGGGACCTGGCGCAGCGAACTGGGGGTGACTACTGCCTCATGCGCCGGGATCGACACTGCTTCCAGAAAATGTCGGACCTCACTTCCCACTATTACCTTCTCACCTACTACGTCAAGCCAAGCGACAGGAGCCAGTGGCGAAAAATACGCGTGAAGGTGCGCGGCGAGAATCTGGACGTTAAGGCACGAAACGGATACTACTCGGTAGGTCTCACAGGCGATCCTGAGGAGAGACGCAAGCGAGACGTAGCCGAGGCCTCTCAGACGCCAGTCGAGTTCCGTGGAGTCCCAATCAGCGCCCGCTGGTCAGACTCAGGCGGAAAAGCGGAAAAACCCTCAGCCGGAACTAGTCCATTCCTGGAGAGACGTAACAAGAGAAACTTCCAGCTTGGTATTGCCCCGGGGGCTCTCAGTATTGACGAAGCCGATGGCAATCACATCCGTTTGCACATCGTCGTTCTGGCAATGAACGACAAGGGAAAGGTGCTGAACGACTTGACGCAGCAGCTAGATCTTCATCCCACAAGGGAAGAGCTGCAACGCATCAGAACGCACGGATTTCTTTACGGAAACGAAATGGAAATCCCTGCGGCAAGCACAAGGCTTCGCTTCATCGTTCGCGACGATCTCAGTGAGAATGTCGGCACCGTCTCGATGCCGGTAATGTAGGAAGCAGAGGGAGCAGAACGGAAAGTTTCCCAAAGTGACCCAGGCGAAGACTGCCGGGCGCACACCCGGCACCCACAGCGCAACAATCCGTTGCAGAACCTAAAACGGGAAGATGGCCACCCAGAGCCATTAACGCGCCACGACGTACGCTGCCGCCAGGGGAATCACCAACGCGACCGTGAAGAGCGCCGGTACCGGAAAGATGAAACGCCAGGCGATCACACCGCTAGCGACGGTTGCAAGCGCAATTACCGCGATCATGGGCCGCACGCTTGCCGGACTAGTCCGGGCCAGGGAGGCCATTTGCCACAAGAGTAGCGTCTGCATCAGCATGGCCACACTGATGCTCCAGCCGAAGCCCAGGTAGAAGTCGAGGTACGAGCGATTCGTGCCCATAACGTCGAAATGAACAGCCGTCATGGCCTTCAATACCTCGTTGTCCCCCATCGGTGACCACTTCTGCAGGCCGCCTGAGCTGTGACCGAGCGTGAACAACAGCGAAATGGCCGAAGCGATTCGAAGAAAGAGCGTCGTCGTCATAACGAATTCATCCCTCCTGTGGACAATCGCGAAGTTGGAGTACCGGGCAGATGCTCTGTGTGCGGTTGGAGTGGAATTATCGCCGAATTTCTCTTTGCATGGAGGGCCAGAGCATGGCTGACAGCAAAGATACCCTCAAAACTCGCAACAATCTCATCTAGAACGCGGCAACGGTCAAACTTGGTGTTTCGCTGCGTGCCAACGATCCGAAGATGCAGGTGCCCTTCGTTCTATCGAAGAGCACCCACCTGGTGAGTTCATTAAGGGAAAGCAAAATCAAGGGCGGTACACCCGGCAACTGGGATCGGAACGGCCTTCATGCAACCGAGGCTGTTCGCACGAGCTTGCGTCCGAGAAAGTCCAGGATCTCGCGGGCAATCTCCTCGACGTGGGTCTCGAGTGCGAAGTGCCCGGTGTCCAGCAACTTCACTTCTGCGTTTGGATTGTCGCGCCTGAAGGCCTCTGCACCGGGAGGAAGGAAGAACGGATCGTTCTTGCCCCAGACGGCAAGCAGAGGTGGCCGCTTGGTGCGGAAGTATTCCTGGAATTTGGGATACAGTGCCACGTTGCTCGCGTAGTCGAGGCAAAGGTCGAGTTGGATCTCGTCGTTGCCGGGCCGGGTCAGCAGCGCGCTATCGAGCGTGTAACTCTCCGGGGCAACCTGTGACCCATCGGCCACGCCGTGGGTATATTGCCACTTGGTGGCTTCGGGCGTCAGGAACTCGCGCAACGCGTTGCGGTTGTCCTCGGTGGGCTCTTTCCAGTATCGCTGGATCGGGTTCCATGCTTCGCTCAAGCCTTCTTCGTAGGCATTGCCGTTCTGCGAGATGATGGCGATGATGCGCTCCGGATGTGCCAGAGCCAGCCGCAAACCGACAGGCGCGCCGTAGTCGAAGATGTAGAGAGCGAAGCGTTCCAGCTTGATAGTCTCAGTGAACTTCCCGATCACTTTGGCCAGGTTTTCAAAGTTGTAACGGACGGTCTTGCGGTCGGGAGTGATGGAAAAGCCGAAACCTGGCAGGTCGGGCGCGACCACGTGGTAATGCTCAGCCAGGGCCGGGATCAGGTTGCGGAACATGTGCGAAGAGGTGGGGAAGCCATGCAACAGCAGGATTGCGGGTGCGGATCTGGCGCCGGCTTCGCGGTAAAAGATCTTCTTGCCGTCAAACTCGGCAAAGTGATAGCTAGTCATAGTGTGCCTCCTTTAGGCTCTTGCGACGTTTTACTTGCCCACCGCATCGGATGAACTAACCGATAAAAAGTTTCATTATTGGTGTTAAGAAATTTACACAGGATGGCGATGAAACCGGTCGAGCGCATTGAGGGACCTGATTGGAGAGATGGCTTTCTCTTTGTTGGAAATGAGTTAGCTCTGGATTTCCTGAATACCCGACCCGTCCTGGATGGCGAGGCGACCGAGTTGTTGCCGGACTTCGCGGCACTCGTTCGGTGGTTTCGAGCTGCCGGGGTCTTGACTGAGCATCAGGCACATGAGCTGGCAAAAAAGTGGGCGGAGTCTCCCGCCGGCAAGCGGATAGTCGAGGAGATGCGGCAGTGGCGCGAGCGGCTGAGGAAACAGGTCACTACCTGGGAAGACGGGGCTTCAGTTCATCCGGCAATGGTGAAAGAAGTGAACCAGCTGATGGCGGAGCATCCCATGCGCGTCCGGTTAAGCTCGCAGAAAAAGCCCGCCACAGAACTCTGGTTTGAACCGCATCAGCCCGAAGACCTGTTTGCTCCGCTGGCCCACAGCGTGGCCACGCTCTTCGCCGAGGCGGACCGGAATCGCGTGCGCAAGTGCGGACAATGCGTGCTGCACTTCCACGACACCAGCAAGAAAGGGACCCGGCGCTGGTGCAGCATGCGGCTGTGCGGCAACCGCCTCAAGGTGGCGGCCTACGCCGCCCGCCAGCGCTAGCCCGCATGACGTGGAGATCAAAACGGGACAGTTTGATCTGTTCTATCTGCGGCTGTTGTGTTGGGAGCATTCACCTGGTCGATTCATTAAGGGAAAACAAAATCAAGAGCGGCCACCCAGCATTCATCCTCCAATACGTGATTATGGTCACACAAGAGTATTGGCGATGGCTTTAGAAGATGTGGAACTCGCTCCAAAGCAGACGAAAGGAATCTATGGAATACCTGATCGGGGTTGGACTAGCAGTGGTAGCGTGCGCCTTCGCCATGCTGGTTGGATTTGATCGCGACCGCGTCTTCTATCCGACGGTGGCGATAGTGATTGCCACCTATTACATTTTGTTTGCCGTCGTGGGGAGTTCGACGCGGGTGCTGGTCTTGGAGTCCCTAATTGCTTGCGCTTTTTTCGTGCTGGCCGTGGCAGGCTTCAAGAAGAACCTTTGGCTGATTGTGGCTGCCCTCGCCGGACACGGAGTTTTCGACTTCTTTCATCACCGGTTCATTCAGAATCCCGGTGTCCCGGTGTGGTGGCCCGGCTTCTGCCTTTCGTTCGACGTTCTCGCCGGCGGCTTCCTTGCCATGCTGCTCATGCGACGCGCCGGGTTCGCTTCCGTTGCCAAATCCCACGTATAGGACTGTCGCACGGCAGAATGCAGCTCAGGGTAGCTTGTCGAAAAATAGATAAAGGGCGGCAATTCGGCCGTCCCGGGCAATGATGACATCAGTTCCGGAGTAAGCCGGCGCCTCGCCGGGGCGGCCCGATACCCATCGGACCAGCCCGCCATTGCCCGATTCCTCGGGCTCGTTAGTTGGCTGATATTGAAAATCAGGGTGAGTAGCCTTGACCGCGCCGGCGATGCGATCGATCTCGTCACGGCCACGGTAGACTCCCTTGCTGGGGTCGTAGAACACACAGTCTTCGGTGTAGAGCTCGTCGATGGCCGCGCGCCGACGCGCGGGGTCGTTTTCACCGAAGACATCACGAAGATTGCGGATCAGCAAGGTCGATATGCTATTGGACATCGCTTGTCTCCTCTGGGCATCTTGCCGAGGCGCTTGATAATCCTGGGCGTTGTCTAGATGCAGGCATCGCGAGGAAAGTCGCACCAACACGTGCCTGTTTCGGATCCCTGGGTTTACCTCAATGGAGAAGATTGGTACGTACGATCAGGCGCGAGGCTCATCGTTTGTCTATGATTCGTTCAGGATGAGGAACCATGAGTAAAGCGGACGGTCAGGACACGGCAGACCGTCTCTCTGCAATCGTGGTGAGCTCGCTGGACACTCAGGCGAAAACGCAGGATCTAGCGCGCCAGGCGTACCAAAGCCGCACGCAGTTTCACAGGTTGTTCCGAACGGTGATCGAAGAAACTCCGGGTGCCATGCGACGACGGTTGTTGTTGGAAAGAGCCGCATATCAACTGGCGCATACCGGAATGTCGGTCACGGACGTCGCCCTGGACGCCAACTACGGTTCGTTGGAGGCGTTCACTCGCGCTTTCCGAAAAGCTTTTCGGATCTCTCCGAGCCTCTATCGGCGCATGCGTGATCCGCACTTTCATTTGCCGGCGTCCAACAAAATTCACTTTTTTGCCCCTGGTTCCTCAACCAAAGGAGGAAGTGACATGGATTTATTTGATCGATTTGCAGGCAACGACTCCTGGCACACGCGGCGTTTGTTGGAATATGCGAATACCTTGACAGACGAGCAATTGGATCGGCCGCTGGCCACGGTCGTTGAGTTGCTGCCCTGGCGGGAGTCGAATAAGACGCTAAGGCAGTTGTTGGAAAACATTATCTTCACGAAAGAAGTTTGGACCGCCGCGCTGTCCGGAACGAGTACCGATATGAACCCTCCTAAGTCGCGGCGTTCCCCACAAGCGATGCTGCAAAGGCTCGAAAAGACCGATGCTGAACTGGATCGTATTTTGAGTGACGTCCGAAACCGCTCCGCCTGGGATGATACGTTCGTCGACGGTCTGTGCGAACCGGCGGAGACCTTCACGTTTGGCGGCGTCTTCGCCCATATCATGACCTTCAACGCCCATCGCCGATTGATGGCCTTAGACGTTCTGCGCCAACTCGGCGTTCAGACCGAAGGTTTCGGCGATCCCATGGAGTATGAGGAAAGTGTGGCGCCTTGGAACAAGCAGGTACTTGTCAAAACGCCATGAGAGAACAGGAAGACGCGGCACTGCGCTCCCGTATACTCCCTGCGGGGTGCACCAGCCTTTCCCCCATTTAGTGTTTCGCTGTTTGCTAACGAACCGAAGCGGTGGGTGCATTATGAGAAAACAAAATCAAGGGCGGGGCACCCGGCGACGGAATTTTACAGTCGGCGTGATATTCGTAGTGCTTGTTTCAGGTCTTGCGCGAGCACTGGAGTGTCCAAAGCCAGTCGAATCCGATCCTGCCGATCTAGTTCAATTCCTTGAGGCGCAGGCGCGCACGGCTGACCCGGAATGCGTCACGTTGGCAATTCGGCGTCTGGGCGAATTCCGTTCACCCTTAGGAATCGCGGTTCTGGTGGATCTGCTGGACTTTCGCAGGCCAGATAGTGACGCTGAAAAGCTTCACGTCTTCGATGCGCACGATAAATTCCCGGCCGTATCGGCACTTTTCGGAGTTGGGAGCCCTGCGATCCCCGATTTACTGACAAAGTTGAAGACCAGAAAGGCTTCTCCGACGGAAAGGAAAAACGGGATTCGTGCGATGATGTTCATCCACAGGGAGTCGCCGCCAGAAGCAATCAGGGTTCTGAAGGAAGCGGCTAATGCCGCCACGGACCCACAAGAGGCATCGCAATTAGAATCTGCTGCGAGGGATGCCGTCGCGTTCTGCGGTGAAAAATGGCGCGTCAAATGCGCAGATGAAGCGGCCAAATAAATTGACCGGGCCGAGTGCCTCAGCCTTTCCCCCATTTAGTGTTTCGCTGTTTGCTAACGAACCGAAGCGGTGGGTGCCCTACCCTCCGCGACTTTCGGAGGGTGGCCATGCTGCCTGCAATGGCTTGCTTAGAACTGCTTTGACATGCCCGTTTCAGGAATGATACAAGTCGAAGACTCAATCCAGAGTTGCATAATTCATTGCAGCCCACCCTCCGAACATCGCGGAAGGTAGGGCACCCACCTGGTGGGTTCATTATGAGAAAACAAAATCAAGGGCGGGGCACCCGGCAAGGCAACAACTGAGACGCGCGCTTTACATATCAGGAAGCTCGCGAGTGAGTCACTGAGTTAACGGTTCTTCGTCAAGGCTGTGTGCTGTAGTGTTCCTTATCATTCCCCTTTCACGTTCCAATCCATAGAATCATGTGACACGCCCAGCGTGCTGGATAGGCGGAGCTAACTGATCGATGCACCAGGAAACAATCATCGTCGAAGCAAAACAGGTACAGAAGTCGTACCCACAGCCCCATGGCGATCCGATCCTGGTGATTGCGCCCACAGATCTGACCATAAATTCCGGCGAAATCGTGGCACTGCTTGGTCCATCAGGTTCCGGCAAGTCCACTCTGCTTCGGATTCTTACCGGACTCTCGACGCCGTCCGCAGGTCGCGTTCTCTGGCACGGCGAGCCCCTCGGCACCGTGAAACCGAATGTCGCGATCGTTTTTCAGAGCTTTGCGCTTTTTCCATGGCTCACGGTTCTCGATAATGTCGAGCTGCCTCTGAAAGCGACAGGAGTGCCCGCGATTCCGCGGCGCAAGCGTGCACTCAAGATTTTGGACACAGTCGGTCTCGATGGTTTTGAGGCAGCGTATCCGAAAGAACTGTCCGGCGGAATGAAACAGCGTGTCGGGTTCGCACGTGCTCTGGTGATCGAACCGGAAGTGCTCTTCATGGATGAGCCGTTTTCTGCCCTCGATGTTCTCACGGCAGAGAACCTCCGCAGTGAATTGCTTGAGCTGTGGGAAAAGAAGGAAATTCCCACACGGTCCATCTTCATCGTCACGCACAACATTGAGGAAGCAGTGTTGCTTGCCGATCGTGTCATCGTACTCGGACGAAATCCCGCGCGCATCCGCACCGACTTCCGCGTGCAATTGCCTCGGCCGCGCGACCGCAAAGAGTCACTTTTCAACCGTTACATCGATTACATCTATACCGTGCTCACGCAGCCCGAGGCGGTCCCGTCTGTTCCGGGACAGCACGAGCAACCCGCTCAGCAGCAGGGGGCGAAGACCATGTATGAGATGCTGCCGCACGTTCGTCCCGGCGGCATCGCCGGACTGCTCGAAATGCTCGACGATCGCGGCGGACGAGAGGAAATCTCCCGGCTCGCGAAAGACCTGAGCTTCGAAATCGACGATCTGCTTCCGCTCATAGATGCCGCCGTCATGCTCGGCTTCCTCAAGGTCGAACAGGGCTATGCCGAGATCACTCCCGAGGGCCGTGCGTTCGCGTACGCAGAGATCCAGCGGCAAAAGGAACTCTTCCGTGAAGCCTTGCTCAAACGTTTATTGCTTTTCCGGCAAATCACGCGAGTGCTCGAGAGCAAGTCGGACCATGCGGTTCATGAAGAATTCTTCCACGATCTCCTGGACGAGCAATTCAGCGAGGATGAAACCATCAAGCAGATGGAAACCGCGATCAACTGGGGTCGCTATGCCGAGATCTTTGACTACGATGCCGGCCGACACCGCCTGATGCTTCCGCAGGGAGTAGAACCATCGCCCCCTCTGAATCAGGTGAAGCAGTGATCCGTGTCCGCACTTTCGCGCGCTCAGTGGTGAAACAACCGACATGGACGGTTGCCACTGACTTTGTAGTTCTCTTCTGTGGGCTAGCGTGTTTTTACGGAATCGTTCTGATCGCACGCTACTGGTCTGGCGGGTTTGTACGCGTAGCCCAGATCGATCGCTCTCCCACGGCACTCCCGGTGTACGCCTTCTACTCGCTGGTTCGCATTCTGATTGCGTACTTTCTGAGCCTGGTGTTTGCTCTTGGATATGGATGGTTGGCCGCTCACAAGCCTCGCCTCGAAGCGCCGCTGCTCGCGATCCTCGACGTGCTTCAGTCCATTCCGGTACTTAGCTTCCTCCCCGGTGTGATGTTGGCTCTCGTTGCCCTGATACCGACGCGACAATTAGGGCTGGAAATAGGCGTCGTGATCCTGATCTTCACTGGACAAGTCTGGAATATGGCTTTCAGCTTCTATTCATCGCTGAAGAGTATTCCGCGAGAGCTGCATGAAGCTACACGCATCTATAAGCTTTCGCCGTTACAACGCTTTTTCACTTTGGAACTGCCTTACGGCACCATCGGATTGGTTTGGAACTCGATGGTATCAGTTGCCGGCGGCTGGTTCTTCCTGATGGCCTGCGAGATGTTCGTGCTGGGGAAGCGCGACTTTCGCCTGCCTGGGCTTGGATCCTACTTACAAACGGCGGCTAGCGCCAGCGACACGGTCTCCATCCTGTGGGGGCTCGCGACGATGATCGGAATCATCGTGCTGCTCGACCAACTCGTGTGGCGGCCGATCATTGCCTGGTCGGACAAGTTCAAGTTCGAGCAGGTGGAGAGCGTCGCAGTACCCAGGTCTCCTATTCTGGAAGCTTTGCGGCGCTCTCAGGCGGTGAAGGTGTTGAGCAAGAGGATTGTCCGGCCACTCGCTGAACAGTTCGTGCTGAGCCTGGCTCAAAAAGCGCAGCGTCCCCGGCCTGAGAAGAAGACAGATAAAGCGCTGAGTTACACGCTCGCTGTCCTCATAATTGCAGTTCTTGCCACTGTCACTATCTACGCCTCAACCCGCGCAATCGGACTACTGCGCGACGTGGATCGATCCAATTTTCTTCTGACTCTCAAGAGTGCGGCAGCGACTTTCCTGCGCGTGAATGCTTCGTTGCTCATTGCCTCCGCCTGGACGATCCCAGCAGGCGTAGCCATCGGCTTCCATCCGCGCCTGGCTCGCATCGCGCAACCGCTCGCACAGATCGCTGCGTCGGTGCCGGCAACGGCTCTGTTTCCTATTCTGCTGCTGGGCATTGTGCAGTTGGGCGGAGGGCTCGGCGTCGGGTCAATTGCGCTCATGCTGCTAGGCACTCAGTGGTACATCCTGTTTAACGTGATCGCCGGAGCCATGGCCATCCCCTCGGACCTGCGCGAAGTCGCTGATGTCTTCAACTTATCGAAGAGAGACCGTTGGAAGACGGTGATCCTGCCTGGCATTTTTCCTTATCTGATCACCGGGCTCGTCACTGCATCCGGAGGCGCATGGAACGCCAGCATTGTCGCAGAGTATTTCCATATGAAAGACCAAACCTTGTCGACTCTGGGGCTGGGCGCAGCAATCAGCCGTGCGACCGATACCGGAAACTTCCCGCTACTTCTGCTTTCCACAATTGTGATGGCAACGATGGTGGTGACGGTGAATCGTCTGGTGTGGCGTCCTCTCTATCGTCTCGCGGAAACTCGATTCAGGCTTGATGCTTGAGCCAGCCCGCCACTAGGAAAATGTACAGTCCGTGGGATGATTCTTCCGTTCTGCCAAGGCCGCGCGCAACCTTACGGGCTCCGAACAGCGCCCTCGCAAAAGTCAAAATAAAGGGCCACATTGTCCCAAGTGATCGCAACTCCTTCGCGGAATTTGCGTCTGTACAAGCAAAGGGATAAGACGAACAACTCTCGATTAATGAATTCGGGACGCGGTATTTGTGCGTCTTGGCGGAGAGTTTGCACGTCTAAGTAGATAGATGTCACCCCGTGATACTTACAATTCATTGTCATTTCGAGCTTTTCCGCAGCTCAAGTCTTTCATTCTGCTCGGTCTCCTGACTCTCGTGACTTTCTTCTGCGTTTTGTCTGCACAGGCGCAACGGGGAGAGGGAGCAGTGGTGTCGACATCGCCCTCGGGGATCCAGGTTGACGAGATTATTCGGCGATTTGCAGCTAAGGAGAAAGATTTTCAGGCGGCGCGCGCCCACTACACGTATCGGCAATCCAACATCATTCAGACACTGGAAGGCAACACTGCCGACGGCGAATATCGCCAGGATTGGGACGTAAACTTCGACACGCACGGTAAGCGTTCGATCGCAGTGACCTATGCTCCGGAGCCAACGCTCACGCGCATCTCAATGACAAGTGAAGACACAAACGATCTGCAGAATGTAATGCCATTTGTGCTCACGACTGATGAGATTCCCGATTACAACATCTTGTACGTAGGCCAACAGCGCGAAGACGAGCTGCAGACTTACGTGTTCGACATCGCGCCGAAGCAGATCGAAAAGACTCATCGACGCTTTCAGGGTCGCATTTGGGTGGACAATCATGATTTCCAGATCGTGAAAACCTACGGAAAGTCAGTGCCAGATCTGCGCAGCGGCAAGGACGAAAATTTGTTTCCGCGCTTCACGACCTACCGAGAACAGGTCGACAACGTCTACTGGTTCCCCACATACACTAGCGCGAAAGACACGCTGCACTTCAAGGGAGGCGACGTCGACATTCGCATCATCATCAAGTACACGGACTACAAGCGTTTCGGCTCGGAGACGAAGATCCTCTACGACGGGAAGCAGCTTCCGACGGACCCCACTCCTCCGCCAAAGTAATTGAAGAAGAGCCCTGAATAGTTTGGGGGTCAAACTAGCGTTCTGATCCCCCAACCAAGACCCATCGAAGCAGAGACGTCCGCTGCAGCGTACGTCTCTGCTTTTCAGCTTGCGCTCGCTAAAAACTGATCTTGGCCGCGAATTGCAATCCACGCGGACCACCGCCGCCGAGGAATGGATTGCCAATGCCCACATCTCCGGTAGCAGTTAGCGCGTAGGAACCGATGCCGCGACCTGCGCCATCAAGTCCGTTTACCGCCGGATCGGCGATAAAGTTCGGCAACTCCGGATTCGCCAAGTTCGGATGGTTGAACAGGTTGAAGAACTCCGCGCGCAAGTGCAGCGTTACGTGCTCTGTGAGCGGCGTGTTCTTGAAGATGGTCGCGTTGAATTCCTTGAAGCTCGGACCGCGCAGGGAGTTGCGTCCGAGGTTGCCGAAGTGCCGCGTGCCCGGCACACAATCTGTGTCGGACGCAGAAGTGACGCCAGCGGCGATCGTGCACGGCACGCGGAACGACGTTAGATCGATGAAATTGAATGGCACCTTGCCGTAACGAACCGGTCCGGCGAGATCGGGACGGTCAAATCCTTCTCCCGCCCCCGAAAAATCGCCCTCGAAGTTGTAGTTGAACGAGAACGGCTGGCCGTCCTGCAGGTTTAGGACTCCGTCGAGACCCCAGCCATCGGTGAGTCGTGCGTGACTTCCCTTGCGATTTGGAAACTCATAGGTGAAGTTCCAGGTGAAGCGGTTGCGAATATCGAAGTTGGAATTTCCGCGTTCCAGATTGGGAGCAAGACTGTTGTTCGGCTGTGCAGCATTGGGAATGAAGTCCTCGCTGTCGCTGGCGTTGTCGATGGAGTGCGAGTAAACGTAGTTCGCTTGCGAGGTTATTCCGTGGAAACCGCTGAGCCGCAGACTTGTCTGCAGGCTGTGATAGATGGAATTGGCGCTGGCTTCCTCCTGATTGATGAAAAAGAAATTGCTAAATGGCCTGGGAACACTAAAGCTCTGAATGCCGTTGGCCAGATCAGAGGCCGTAATCGCAGCCTGACTGGGCTGATTGATGTCCCGAAAACGGAAAAGCTTGGTACCCTTTGCACCGACGTATCCAATCTGGGCGACAGCCCTACTGCCAAGCTGCCGCTGGATATTTAGATTGAAATTCTGGACATAGGGCGTGCGGATGTGCGGATCGACTCCGAAGAAGTCTCCCAGGGGTGCCGGACTTGAATACACAGGAGTATTGGCGGACAACGGCGTTCCGCTCAAGCCCGCAAAAGAGATGGCTGCCGGTCCAATCCCTGAATAGGCGGGGCCGGGACAGAACGTGCAGTTGAACGGCACGTGTCCGAGAAAGATGTCCTGCGAGAACGCGTCGTAGAACAATCCCCAGCCACCGCGAACCACAGTCTTTCCCTGACCACGGACGTCGTAGGCGAAGGCCAAACGCGGAGCAAAGTTGTTGTAATCGGGCTCGTACAAATTCCGCGAAGTACCACCAGTTCCCACTTGGAAGACGGCATCCAATGTGGGATCGAAATGGTAAAAGAGATTATCCCTCTCGCTTACCAAACCAAAATAGTCCCAGCGCAGGCCTAAGTTCAGGGTTAAGCGCGGAGTGGCGCGGAAGCTATCCTGAGCGTAGAAGCTGTGACTATTCTCGACTGAATGGCGCGCGGTGAAGCCTTGCGCCTGCGAGCCGCCGCTTGGAACGCCTTGCAGGAAGTCGCTCAGCGTGTCGAATGAGAGCCTGCCGCGGAAATTCGAGTCCTGGATGACTTTGATGGTCGTCCGACGGTACTCATATCCGAACTTGATATCGTTCCTACCTGCTTTCCAGGTGTAGTTGTCGATGAAGTGCCAGTTGGAGTCGACACGATCACGCGGCACGCTGGCGGTCGCGCCAATGACTGAAAATCCGGCAGCCGAGATCTTCGGCAACCCGAAATCGAAAGGCTGTGCGCCTGTGTTCAAGCCGATGGAGCTTGGATTGAACGCGCTGTCTTCGGGGAAGAATCCCTCGGCAAAGCGATTCCATCCCAGACGCGCTTCGTTCACCTGCTTTGGGTTCACGACCTTCACGTACGACAGCGAAACCAGTTGTACACGCGTCGGCGTGACCGTGTTGAAGCCCGGCAGCAAGCCTCCGGCTAGCTGAGCAAAGGGGAAGCTCTGATCGCTGTCCCCAAAGTAGTAGCGGCCGGTAAGCAGGTTATTGCTATCGAAGTTGTGATCGATCTTCGCGATCATGCTGTCCACGCGATTCTTGAAGCGCGTGGCCGTAGAGAGATTCCCGCCGTTCGGGCATCCCGAGTCATCGCTGGTCACAGCAAGATTCGGCACGGGCCAGGGATTGCGTTTGAGCAGCGAGGCAATTACCGGATTGGGATTCCCGTTCGCAGCTATGTCGGCGGCGATTTGCTTGGGATCGGGAACGCAACTGAGTCCAGCCTGAGCGCCGGTCTCGCGCTGGCCTTCATAGTCGACGTAGAAGAAAGTGCGATTCCTGATGATCGGGCCACCGAACGCGCCACCGAATTGGTTGTTGTGGAAAGGATTCTTTCCGCCGACGTTGTTGAAGTAATTGCGCGCGCCCATTTGACCAGTGCGGAGAAACTCAAGCCCCGAACCGTGAAATATGTTGGTACCACTCTTCGTAACGATGTTCACCACAGCCCCGCTATTGCGCCCATACTCGGCTTCGTAGTTCGAAAGCACGCGCAGCTCTGCGACCGCGTCAATGGGGAGAATCGTCGCCGGATCGCCAAAAACTCCAGCCTCGTTAATGGCGGGATCGTTGCGGAAGCCGTCGTTCATGTCCGTGCCGTCGAGCAGAAAATTGTTCGATCGGCCGCGTGAACCGTTCATCGAGAACGTGCCGAAGGATCCGGGGGAATCCGAAATCTGATCGGGCGAGCCGGATACCCCTGGATTGAGGTAGATCAGCTTGGTGTAGTCACGTCCATTGACGGGCAAATTTTCGATCGCTTTCGTAGTCAGGGTCCCGCCGAGTTCAGCCGACGTGGTCTCTACCAGCGACAGCGTCTCTCCTGAAACTTCGACAGTCTCGGAGACTTGTCCCGCCGGTAGCTGTGCGTCCACACGACGCTCGGTCGCAACGTCGACAATGACATTCCTCGTGACTGAAGTCTGAAAACCCGTTGCAGCGACAGTCACAGTGTAGCTGCCCATCGGTAGTTCAGGAACGCTGTAGCTGCCGTCAGAGGTGGTCTCGGTGTTTCGTTCAAGGCCGGTCGCCACTTGACGTACGGTGACCTTCGCACCGGGAACGACGGCGCCGGAAGAGTCGGTTACTGTGCCCAAAATGGTGCCACGAAACGTTTGCGCAATTACACCTGGCACGGCTAGAACTAGGAAGAAGAGCAAGGCGAGACGGGACTTCATAGGGGAACTCCTCAATAAAAGTCGGGGCAGAAGTGCTCTGGAAAAAGTTATGGGGACAGCTTACAGCAAAACTGCACTTGTAGGCTGTCCCCTATTTCCCAGTTTAGTTCTCAGCACGCTTGCGGATGAATGCAGGCACGTCGAGGTCGTCACCATCGATGCCGTTTACGCTGTTGCGAACTGCTTCGAGAGAGATGGAATCTCTCACCGGCGCCACTACGCGTGAGGCCATAGACATCGCGGAAACTGCGACTGGAGCGGCGACGCCTACTGACGCATGTATTTCATCCTCCAACTCATGATGATTGTGTGCGTGGGACTCAACTGCCGCAACTGGCGAGGATCTTTCCTGCATCGTCACCTGTGGACTCGGCGCATGCGGTGAAGTAGCACGAGCAGCGGCGATTGCTCCGACAGCGACGCCCGTAGCGCGGTCGCTGCGCTGTATATGATCGCTCTTGAACCCCGTCGCGATGACTGTGATCTTCACGTCGTCCTTCATCTTTTCGTCGAGCACAGCGCCGAAGATAATGTTGGCATCTTCGTGGGCCGCATTCTGGATGATGGTGGATGCCTCGTTCACTTCGGCCAACTTAAGCGTGCTTGATCCCGTGATGTTGATAAGGATGCCGCGTGCTCCGTCAATCGCACCTGCTTCGAGCAATGGAGACGCGATAGCCGCCTGCGCTGCTTCCAGAGCGCGACGTTCGCCGCGACCTGTGGCCGTGCCCATTACCGCATAGCCCATGCCTTGCATGATCGTCTTCACATCGGCAAAGTCGCGGTTGATGATGCCGGGAATGGTGATGATGTCGGAGATACCCTGCACGGCCTGGCGCAGAATGTCATCGGCAACGCGGAAGGATTCAAAAAAGCCCGCATTTTGCGCCACCGCGAGCAGCTTCTCATTCGGGATCACGATGGTTGTGTCTACCGATTCGATGAGCTCGTCCAGTCCGTGATCAGCTTGCGACTTGCGGCGTTTTCCTTCGAATGCGAAGGGCTTGGTGACGACGGCGACTGTCAGTGCGCCCATTTCGCTGGCTAACGACGCGATAATCGGAGCCGCGCCAGTGCCCGTGCCGCCGCCGAGTCCTGCTGTTACAAAGACCATGTCTGCGCCTTCGAGCGCTTCGATGATCTGATGAGCGTCCTCGAGCGCGGCTTTCCTTCCCACTTCGGGATTTGCGCCGGCACCCAACCCGCTGGTGAGCTTTACGCCGAGCTGAATCTTCACCGAGGCCTGCGACATTTGCAGCGCCTGAAGATCGGTGTTGGCTACCAGGAATTCAACGCCTTCCACCTTGGCATTGATCATGCGGTTCACCGCATTGCCGCCGCCACCGCCCACACCGATCACTTTGATCTTCGCGTTGTTGCGCGGATCCTCGTTGAAGCTAATGCGGATGTCTTCGGAACTACCTTCGGCTTTGCCTTTTGCCATAAGTCATTCTCCCTTCAAGTTTTGCGCTCGCTCTCACAATCGGGTGATCGGGCCATCGGGTGAACTAACAGCCGATCTGGCTTATTTTGCAATTTCGTAATTTCCTGATTTGGTGAGTTTGACATCGCTACATCGCTAAATCGCAAAATCACGAAATCACCCGATGTCTTTACTTCACCCGATCACCCGATGGCCCGATCACCCGATTCTTCAGGCTCCTACAAACAACGTTCTGAGCCTTGCCTTGAGACTCTGTTGCTCCTCCTTGATTCGCCCCACACGTGCACGATGCGTGTACATCAGCAAGCCAACACAACTAGCAAAATCCGTCTGTGCCAGACTCGTCGGCATTCGTGGAATGCCGCTCACGTGTCCCAATCGTGCGGGACAACGCAGAACCTGCTCCGCGATTTCGCAAATTCCTGGCAGTCGCGAGGCGCCGCCGATCAGGACGCAACCAGCGCCAAGTCCCTCAAAAACCCTGGCTTGGCGAAGCTGATCACGAAGCATCTCGAAGAGCTCTCGCGCACGAGGCTCGAGGATCTCGCCTAGGGTCCGCTGTAACATCAGCCGTGCGGGTCGTTCGCCTACGGAAGGTACTTCGATTTCGTTTCCTTCCGGAATGCTGGTCACCACGGCGGCACCAAACATCCGTTTCATTTTCTCTGCCTCAGCCAGAGGTGTGCGCATGCCAACTGCCACGTCGTTAGTGAAGTGATCGCCGCCAATGGGAACGACTCCGGTGTGAGCGATAGCGCCTTCGTAAAAGACCACTACCTCAGTCGACCCAGCTCCGATGTCGATGAGGCAGACACCTAATTCGCGCTCGTCGGCATCGAGCGTGGCGTCGGCACAAGCCAGCGGCTCGAAAACGATATCGTCAACGTGAATTCCGGCCTTATTGGCTGCGGTCACCAGATTCTGCGCGGCTCCGGTAGCGCCGGTTACGACATGCGCATTCACTTCGAGTCGCATTCCAATCATGCCGATGGGATCTTGAATGCTGCCTTGCTCATCGACGATGAACTCCTGCGGAAGCAGGTGGATGGTCTGGCGATCCGGAGGAAGAGACACCGATCGCGCCCGTTCCACGGCCTGGCGAACGTCGTCGCGATTGATCTCGCGCGGGCGCGAGCCCAGGTTGATGCCGCCCCGGCTGTTGAAACCCCGAATGTGTGGGCCGCCTATTCCAATCGCCGTGCGCTCGATAGGCAGTTGAGCCGTTGCTTCGGCCTGCTCAACCGCACGCTGAATCGAGGCTGTAGCTTTGTCGAGCTCGACAATCACGCCTTTGCGCGAGCCTTTCGAATCGGCGATGCCGTGTCCGCGATAGCGCAGGCCAGCTTCCGTAACTTCCCCAACCAAGACGCAGGTCTTCACGCTGCCTACGTCGAGAATGCAGATCGAGTTCTCGTTTACTTTTGCCATTATTCCTAAAACCCGATTTCACCACGGAGACACGGAGGCACGGAGAAGAGCAATTCGAAGGAATTTTGATGAAAGGCGACAGTGCCTTTGATTTCCGCGCGCACCCTCATCGTTTTCCTCCGTGTCTCCGTGTCTCCGCGGTGAAATTCCTCTTCATAACCTCGTTGCTGCTATCTGGGTTCACGATGATCTGTCCGTCGTAGCGCAGGTCGACTGAATCGAGCGTCTGAAATTGCTGCCGCCATGCGCCCGCATGGGACAGATAAAGCTTGAAGCGCGAAAGAAATTGATCAGCGCCAAGATGAACGAGCACCGCCCCAGCAGGATCGGCAACTGTCACTTTCAGATCCTCAGGGTCCGTCAGATCTACTTCGCTCAGGTCGTTTGAGTAATGGTTTCCGCCAGCATCCAATTCGCTCATCAATCGCGAATAGAACTTCATCTGAACGCCACGAGTTGAAATTGGGTCGGAATCGCTCAAACCGAATACAACCGGAAAGGAATAGTGTGCTCTGCGCGCTGGTTCCATGATGACGCCGTGGGCGTCCACCAAGTGAATACGCCCATTGATGCGAGCGAAGGCAACAGGTGTGCGCTCTTGAACCTGCACTGCAAGGCGATTCGGCAACAGGCGCATCAAGCTTGCTGATTCGATCCAGGGAATTTCTTCAAGCTGCTTCTTGCGCTGCTCCAACGGAATGAAGAAAACATTGCGCCCGATATCTCCACCGAGCACTTCCATGACTTGGGAACGGGGCACCTTATCCAAGCCACTGATACTGATGTCGTCGCTCGACAGCACGCGAAACCGCCAGTTTCTTGTTCCGTAGCGATAAACGCTGCCGTAAGCAAGCGCCCCGACCGAGAGCAGCGCCACCACGCTCAGCGCGATTCGGATGCGACCGGCAGTCTTCTTAGGAAGAGCACCCTTGCGAACAACAACTCGCCGGCCGGCACGGCGAAATTGTGGCTCAGGATTCGTATCGGCGAGAGACGAGTCCGCACCGAACCCCGAGTTGAGTTCGTCGTCGCCAGCAGAAGCGACATCGACGCGAGTGGAAATATCCAACTCTTTATACTGAGCGTCGTTTCGCGGCATTAATCGATTGTCAGAGAATCGCCGTACTTGCAACTATAACCGCAAACGATGAATTTTCAGAGCAGGAAAATGAAGGTCGAGAGATTTTTTTGAATTGAATTCGTAGCAGATCGGGTCATCGGGTGATCGGGTGATCGGGTGATTTGCCTTCAAGCGATGAAACGCCCTGTTTGCTCGACATGCGGCGCGCGTTTCGCTTCTCAAGCTCTTCCAATACTAGTGGTCCAATTTGATAAACGCTGCCTGCACCGAGAGTGAGCACGAGATCTCCACTCTTCGCATTTGATGCAGCATGACTTGCAGCATCAGCAAACGAGGTGACGTATTCAGCTTGTGTTCCAGAAGACGTGATGCGCTCAGCTAGTCCTTCGGCCGTTACACCAGGAATCGGTTCTTCGCTCGCAGCATAAATATCGAGCAATTGAAGCGTATCGGCATAGCCAAAAGCGGTTTCGAATTCGTCGGCGAGATCGCGGGTGCGCGTGTAACGATGTGGTTGAAAGATCACATGGATGTTCCTGAATCCACACTGCCGAGCGGCTGCCAGAGTCGCGCGTATCTCTGTGGGATGATGCCCGTAATCGTCGACGACGCTCACTCCGTCGACCTTGCCTTTGAGCTGGAAACGGCGATCTACGCCGCGAAATTGCGAGAGCGCTTCGGAAATCTTCTCTGCAGGGATATCCAGTCCGATTCCGGCTGCGACCGCGGCCGTCGCATTCAGCACGTTGTGGTGGCCGGGCACATGGAGATCAAACTCGCCGATCTTCGTCCCACGGTTCACGACCTCGAACCGGCTGCGTGGCCGCCCGTCTTCGGATCTGCAGCCTTCCTCCAACACGCGAGTGTGAAAATCGCACTCCTCCCCAGCACCGTACGTAATTACACGGCGCTCTAATCGGGGGAGCAGGTTGCGAAGACGTTCATCGTCCTGACATGCGATCACCGCGCCATAAAAAGGAACTCGGTTCATGAAATCGACGAAAGCTTGTTCCACATCGTCCATATCGCGATAGCAGTCCATGTGTTCGCGATCGACGTTGGTCACAATCGACAGAATCGGCGAGAGCTTCAGAAACGACCGGTCGCTCTCATCGGCTTCGGCGACCAAATACTGCGATTTCCCCAAGCGTGCATTAGAGCCCATAGCATCTACGCGTCCACCAACGACGACTGTGGGATCGAGTCCGCCGGCCGCGAGCACCGCGGCAACCATCGATGTGGTTGTGGTCTTGCCATGCATGCCGGCAATCGCGATGCCGTACTTCAGGCGCATGAGTTCGGCGAGCATCTCGGCACGGGGAATCACCGGAGTGTGCTGTGCTCGCGCAGCCTGGATTTCGGGATTGTCTCGCGTGACCGCCGATGTGGTGACCACCGCCTCGGATCCTGTGACATTCTCCGCACGATGCCCAATAAAGATGATGGCACCGAGGCTCGCAAGGCGTTGCGTGACCGATGACTCGCGCAAATCGGAACCCGAGACCTTGTAGCCCAGGTTAAGCAGCACCTCAGCAATGCCGCTCATGCCGATACCGCCTATGCCGACGAAATGAATTCGTTGAACTTTGGCAAACATGGTCTAAAAGACAGCGTACAGGCAACAGGTTACAGGAGGATAGGAATGGTCATTTCCTTACCCCAGGGGTCTTTGATATGTCCGCCGCCATCGTGGCGATTTCCTTTCCTGCGTTCGGATGGGACAACGATTGCGCTTTGGCTGACATGCTAAGCAACGCTGTTGGATTTCCGAGCATTTCCGCGACGACCGCACTGAGGCTCGCCGGGCTGAGTTGCGATTCCGGAATCATGCGCGCTGCGCCCGCGCTCTCTAATGCCTGTGCATTCTTGAGTTGATGATCATCGGCTGCTAACGCAAATGGAACGAATATGGCGGGCTTTCCTGCGGCAGTAATCTCGGCGACGGTGCTGGCTCCAGATCGGCATAACACCGCATCCGCCTGAGCAAATGCCGCAGGCATGTCATCAATGAAGCGGCTCACCTCGACCGGGAGGTTCGCCTGCCTGTACGCCGCATCTACGCGCTCGAAATCGCGCTCGCCGGTCTGGTGGCGAATGTGAATGCCAAGTGCGTGCCACTTTGGAATAGCGTCAATCATGGTCTGGTTGAGTATGCGCGCGCCCTGGCTGCCGCCAAACACGAGTAACGAGCCTGGAGGCGAGAACTTTCGCTCGGCGATTTTGAAGAATTCCTGCCTCACGGGCACGCCGGTCACACGGGCATTATGGAAGAACTTCTTGGTCTCCTCAAAATGCACCGCTGCTGCGGTCACGTAACGGGCCACGACTCGGTTGGCGAATCCCGGCACCAGATTAGGTTCGAAAGCGAGAGTGGAGATGCGCATCAACAGAGCTGCCAACATGCCGGGACCAGAAGCATATCCGCCAACACCGATCACAACTTCCGGCCGAAACTCGGCAAAGATCTTGCGGCAGGCGAGGACTGCTCGAGGAATATCCGTGAGCGTCCTGGCACGACGAGCCAAGCTGACACCCTTCAGTTGTCCAACCTGGACTAGACGCAGCTCAAACCCGGCCTGCGGAACGAGGCGGGTCTCGATCCCCCGACTCGTGCCCACGAAGATGACTTCTGCAGAGTGAACCTGGCGAAGCTCGCGCGCGACGGCCAGTGCAGGAATTACGTGACCGCCAGTGCCTCCGCCCACAATCGCTACCCGCATCGACTAGTCTGTCTGCTGGCTGATATTCAGCAGCACACCCACGCAGGCGAGCGTAATGAAGAGCGAACTTCCGCCGTAGGAGATGAACGGCAGAGGAATACCCTTCGTCGGGAGCAAACCTAGCACCACGCTGATATTGAAGAAGGCTTGAATCGCGATCGTGCTGGTGATGCCAACTGCAAGCAATCGAGCGTAGAGGTCTGAGGTGCGGATCGCCGCTCGCATGCCCCGGTAACAAAACACTCCAAACAACGCGACCACTGCCACCGTGCCCAGCAGGCCGAGTTCTTCGGCGATCACGGCAAAAATGAAATCGGTGTGCGGCTCAGGAAGATAAAAGAGCTTCTGCTTCCCTTCCATAAGTCCGATACCAGCGATGCCCCCCGTGCCCACCGCAATGAGCGACTGAATCATATGGAAACCTGCGCCCTGCGGGTCGGCCCAAGGATCCACAAATGCCAGCATGCGCTGACGGCGGAAGCCGACATGAAAGAGGAGGTAATACAGCGCGGGCAAGCTAGCCAGCACTCCATATCCCAGGTACCTCAGCTCCATGCCGACAACAAACAGCACTGAGGCAGTCATGGCCATGCAGACTAGAGCGGTGCCCAGGTCGGGCTGCTTCACAATCAGCAGTGAAAAAATCAGGCTGGGTAGCACGGCGGGCAGCAGAGTTCGCCGCCAATCATCGATCGCTCCGGTTCTGGTCTCCAAAAAGAATGCTAGAAAGAAAATGAGCGCGGGCTTTGCCAGCTCTGAAGGCTGGAAGGAGAGCACGCCGAAGCGTATCCAACGATGAGTATTGTGCGAGCGGTCGAGAAACAGCACCGCTACCAACAGCACCATCGTCACGCCGAGTAGGGTAAAGACCACGGCGGGATGCTTGTATTTCCGGTAGTCCACTCGCATGAGCACAACCATCGCGAGCACTCCTGCGCAGGTCCAACCGATTTGCCGCAAGAGGAAGGTGTACGGGGACCCAAAGCGGTCTTTGGCCATCACGGCTGAAGCGCTGAAGACCATGACCAGTCCAAGAAGAACAAGAAGGAGAGTGGCGCCGAAGAGCCAGCGATCAACGCTGACGCGCTTCGCCATCAGCGGCGCTCCTGGCCTGCGGTTGCAGGGCTAGCGAATTGTTCCACTAATGTACGGAAAGTACGTCCGCGGTGTTCGTAGTTCTCGAACTGGTCGAAGCTGGAACAGGCTGGAGCCAGCAATACGACATCTCCCACTTTGGCGAGATCACGGGCACGCTCGACCGCATTGTCGAGGGTCTTGCACGGCAGCACCTCAACCGCTGACTGCACGTGCGAACGGATCTTTTCCGCCGCCGCGCCGATCGTGTAGACGCGTTTTACTCTCTCACGCAGCAGATTGTTCATCAGTGTGTAATCGCTGTCTTTGTCTTTACCGCCGAGAATCAAGTGAATATTTCCAGGGAAAGATTCAATCGCCTTAATAGTGGCATCGACATTTGTCGCTTTGGAGTCGTTGTAATACTCCACTCCGGCAACCGTGGCGATGTGCTGCAGCCGATGATCGACGGCTTTGAACTTCCGCACGGCATCACGAATACTTGTCCCATCGGAACCACAAAGACGGCCAACGCTGACCGCAGCCAGCACATTCTCGAGATTGTGGGCGCCCTTAAGCGGAATTTCCGAGACCGGCATGATTTTGTCCTCGCGCTTAAAGTCGCGCCAATAGATCTCGCCTCCTCGGACAAATGCTCCAACCTGTTCGCCACTTAACTCACGCTTGCGTGTGAACCAGCAGAGCTGGGCCTTGGTGCGCGTTTCGAGTCCAGCGCTGCCCGGATCGTCGAGGTTCAACACCGAGTAATCGGACACGGTTTGATTCTCGAATATGCGCGCCTTCGCCGCTGTATAAGCCTCCATGCTGCCGTGCCGATCGAGGTGGTCGGGCGTAATGTTCAGGACGACCGCAATCGAAGGATGAAACGTCTGAATCGTCTCGAGTTGAAAGCTTGAAACTTCGATCACGTTCACGGTGTCATCGGTCGAATCATCCACCAGGAGAATCACTGGTGTTCCAATGTTGCCGCCGATGAGAGTTCTTTGACTGGCACTGGCGATCAACTCGCCGCACAGAGTAGTCGTCGTAGTCTTGCCGTTCGAGCCTGTGATCGCGACGATCTTTCCTTTGAGAAAGCGAGTTGCTAACTCAATTTCTCCGATCACGGGAATGCCCTGGGCGCGTGCGCGAACTAGCTGTGGGATATCCGAGGGCACGCCCGGACTGACTACGATCAGGTCCTGATCGCGAAAAGTGCGCTCGCCGTGTCCGCCGGTTTCGACCGCGATTCCACGGTCGAGCAGGGCTGGAATTTGGTTCTTCAGCTCACTTTGGCTTCGGGTGTCAGAGACGGTAACACGAGCGCCGCGAGCGGCTAAAAACTGCGCAGATGCGACGCCGGATTTTCCTAGTCCGACGACAAGCACGCGTTTGCCTTTCACATCCATCGCCATCTGCCATTCTGCCACGAGTTGCTCTGGACTTCAGCGCAGTTTCAGCGTCGTAAGAGCAAAGAGTGCAAACACGAGCGCAGCAATCCAGAAGCGCACGATCACCTTCGACTCCGACCACCCAATTAACTCAAAGTGATGGTGCAGTGGCGCCATCTTGAAGATGCGCTTCTTGCGAAGCTTGTACGAACCCACTTGCAAAATCACCGACAGCGCTTCAAGCACGAATACTCCACCGATGAATGGCAGCAGCAGCTCCTGCTTGATGATGACGGCGACGGTCCCGATGGCGCCACCCAGTGCCAGCGAGCCGACGTCGCCCATGAAGATTTCGGCGGGATGCGCGTTGTACCAAAGAAAGCCGATACTCGATCCGACCATGGCGCCGCAGAACACGGTAAGCTCTCCGACCTGCGGCATCTTTTGCAATTCCAGGTACTCGGCAAAGCGCGCGTGGCCGCTTACGTAAGTAAGGACCGTCAAAGCAGCGGCGGCTACGATTGTGCAGCCGATCGCGAGCCCATCCAGTCCATCAGTGAGGTTAACCGCGTTGCTCGATCCCACAATCACTAGAACTACAAAGATGATGAACGGAAGAAACGCGAGGACCCAGAGGTGAGGAGACTGCAGCAGCGCTTCGATCGCCAGATCAGGTCGAAACCGCTTTATGAAAGGCACCATCAGATGCGTGGAGTATTGACCGGTCGCCTGCATGGCAACCAACACGACCGCGATAATGAAGCTAACCGCGATCTGTAGACCTAGTTTGGAGCGGCCCGTTAGCCCGAGGTTACGATGATGGACGATCTTCAAGTAATCGTCTGTAAATCCAATCGCTGCGAATGCCAACGTCGAGAGCACAACCATCCAGATATATCGGTTCGTCAGGTCGGACCAGAGTAGCGTAGGAACGACGATGGCGACCACGATAAGCACTCCGCCCATGGTTGGAGTGCCCGCCTTCTTCTGATGGGCGGCTGGACCTTCTTCTCTTATGTATTGCCCAATCTGGAACTGACGCAATTGCCGGATAATGGCTGGACCTACGATCATCCCCATGAATAGCGCAGTGAGACTGGCAAAGGCGGTGCGGAAAGTGATGTAACTGAAGATGCGAAAAGGAGGGAAGACCGTGTGCAGCCTCTGATACAGCAACCAATAAAGCAATCTTCCTCCGCTCTAACCGATATATCTAATATGAATCACCCTGGGGATATGGGCCTAACGTGTACCTTGTTCAGTTCGTCATGTAAGACGTAATTTCTCATTCAGCCGTTCGAGAGCGCGTTCGAGCCGCACCCCGCGAGATGCCTTGAGCAAAACCACATCGCCGGCTTGAAGGTTGTCGGCAAGCCAATCTCCTGCCTGTTCTGGCTCCGCGAAAAATTTCGCGTTCACACCAGCGGCCGCAGCACCTTCCACTATAAAGCGAGCCTGCCCACGTACTCCGATGAGAATATCGATCTTGCGTTGTGCAATGTGATTCCCGGATTCGCGATGCAAATCGGGAGCGGTGGGACCGAGTTCAAGCATCTCGCCCGCCACCACAATCCTGCGTTTGGCCGGTGAAGCCGCCACCACGTCCACCATAGCATCGAGCGCCTTGGGATTCGAGTTGTAAGAGTCGTTGATGAGCGTGGCGCCGGCAACCTGAGTAACTTGTCCGCGCTTGTCGGGAGCCTTGAGCGAAGCAAGCGAAGCTGCAGCTTCAGTTGGCGTGACTCCGCCCTCGAGAGCGACCGCGATGCCCGCTAAGGCATTCAGCAGGTTGTGACGTCCCAGCAACGGCAGCTCCAGCGGAGTGTTCACTCCACTCGCAGCGAGCTGAAAACGCGATCCGCGTGGACCGAGGTCCTCAATCCGCTTTGCGCAGACCTCGGCCGGATGTTCAATGCCGAACCGAATGACTTTCCCGTGAAAATCGCGCCCGAACTGCGAAACGTAAGCATCGTCGGCATTCAGGAAAGCCATCCCACCCGCGGGCAATGCCGCAATCAACTCATATTTTGCCCGCGCAATGCCCGAAATGCCCTCCGGAAAAAATTCGAGATGAACAGGAGCGACCGAAGTGACCACACCCCAATCCGGCTTTGCAATCTCGCACAACGCGGCGATCTCTCCTGCGTGCGACATGCCCATCTCAATCACGGCGATGTCGTGCTCCGATTCGAGCTTTAGGAGTTGCAAGGGCAATCCGAAATGATTATTGAGGTTTCCGAGTGATTTCAGCACGTGAAAGCGTGCCGAGAGCAGATGCGCGATTACATCCTTGGTCGTGGTCTTACCAGCAGAGCCCGTCACGCCGATTAATCGCTTACCCCAAAGTCTGCGGACTGCGGCTCCTAGTCGCTGAAGGGCGACGAGCGTGTCCTTTACGATCAGTACTTGTTCTTCGCCGGCGAACTTCTGAGATTGATCCTGCGCGACTACCGCTGCAACCGCACCAGACCTGAGCGCGCCTGAGACGAATTCATGACCATCGAGCCGCTCGCCTTTTACGGCAAAAAATAGATCCCCCGGCTGGATGGTGCGGGAGTCGATCGAATAACCAGACGCCACCCGCTCGCCATCGAAGTTGCCCGATGCTTCAATGAACTCTGCAATTCGCCACAACGGCAGCTTCATGCGACGGGCGCTCCCTCAGGAACGAACGCCCTATAACTCAAACTAGCCAACACTTCCTTAGCGATCTGCACATCATCAAACGGGAACGTGCCGTCACGAGTGATCTGGTATTTCTCGTGACCTTTGCCGGCGAGAAGAACTATGTCGCCCGAACGAGCCTCAACGATTGCGAGCGTAATTGCCTTTCGACGATCGGGCTCAACGGCGTGTGGAGTTCCCGTTTGCAGTAGGCCCGGCAGGGCATCAGCGATGATCTTTTGCGGGTCCTCACTGCGAGGATTGTCGGACGTCAGTACCACAAAGTCGCTGCCTTCTCCGGCCGCACGCCCCATGAGCGGACGCTTAGAGCGGTCACGATCGCCGCCACACCCAAACATAGTTATGATCCGGCCCGGCGCCTTTTGCTTATCGCGCAATTGCCGCGCGCTGCGAGTGAGATTGCGCAATGCATCGTCCGTGTGGGCATAGTCGACGACCACGATAAAAGGCTGCCTACAATCAACCAGCTCGAACCTGCCCGGTACCCGCTCGAACGAGGCTATCGCGTTGCGAATCTGCTCAACAGCACATCCGCGAGCAAAGCCTGCGCCAGCCGCAGCCAGCACGTTGTAAACGTTGATCTCACCAATCAATCGTGATTCACACGCGACCGACTTGCCTCGAACGCGCAGCCGAAACCGCGTTCCTGTAGGCAGATACTCGATGTTCTGCGCAGTCACATCGCATTCGGAACGAAGCCCGTAGCTCATGGTTTCGGTACCGCTGTGCTTCGCTGTCCCAAGAAGCGAAGTTCCAAAGCTGTCATCGGCATTGACTACGGCCAACCGGGGAGGAGCGGCCCCATTCGACTCGAACAACTTTTGCTTCGACGCAGAGTAGGCATCCATGGTGCGGTGGTAGTCGAGATGATCGCGTGTTAGGTTCGTAAAAACCGCCACATCGTAATGCAGTCCATAGACGCGCCCCTGCTCCAATGCGTGAGACGAGACTTCCATCACGACCTCGCTCGCACCTGCCCGCAGAGCCTCGTCGAATGTCGCATTCAGCTCCAGTGACTCGGGCGTTGTGTGAGGAGCAGGAATGACGCGACCGGCAACGTGATACTCAATGGTTCCAATCATCGCCACCGAGCGGCTCGCGGCTCGCAGAATGTGCTCGGTAAGGAAAGTGGTCGTGGTCTTTCCATTCGTTCCAGTGATTCCCGTCAGCTTCAACTTCTCTGCTTGTCGAGCATAGAAGTTGGAGCTAATGCGAGCCAATGCTTTCCGGCCGTGCGCTACTCTGGCGAATGCTACGCTGCCGGGCAAAGCAACGTCATCGGAATCGGAAACTACGGCAACTGCGCCCTGGCGGATCGCTGTATCGATGAAGCGATTGCCATCGCTGGTTTCACCATGCATCGCAAGAAAGACGAATCCAGGACGCACCTTGCGCGAGTCATAGGCGACACCTTGAACATCGGCGTCGCCAGCGATTGAGATCGCGTCGACGTCGCGCATGATTTCTCGGAACTTCATTGAGGCGATTATAGTGGCGTAAATTCCGTTGATAATTGAGGTAAAGACCTAGGGAAACACTAAAGGTCTAGCGCGCAAATTGCACTGTCACGTGTCCACCAGTGGGCAGTCGCGCGCCGGGCATCGGATTCTGTTGCCTCGCCACTCCGGAGCCGAAGATGTCGACCTCCAGCCCTGCCTTTTGGCTCTCTTCGATTACTGTGCGGACCGGCTTGCCCAGGAATGACGGCACAGTCTTTGCGGCGTCCACGTCAAGCACAACGGTTCCAGTCCTAGGGAGGAGCGGGGAATTCGAACCTTCATGCAGGGTTGTGCTGCCATCACTAGACGCAGCATGCTGCGTCTCTACAGTTGCTGCTTGACGATAGGCAGCAGGAACGACTCCGTGATCATTTGACGGGGCAGCAGACGCAACCACCGTGGCGGCTGAATCCTGCTGATTGTCATTCTCTGCAACCTCCTCGCCCACATGATCCGGCGAACCTTCCATCTCATCCTCGGGCTTGGCTTTGGCGCGAAGGAGCATTCGCTGCGGGTTTCTGACCTCTACGTCATGAGGAACGTCGAGATACTCAAGAACCTGCTGCGCGATGCGATTGAAGATCGGCGCAGCAACATCGCCTCCGTGATGCGCGCCAACGGGAGAATCTAAGATCACCGTCACCGTAATCGCAGGATTGTTGACCGGCGCAAAGCCGGAGAACGAGGCTATGTGCTTCACCCGATCATAACGGTGCGTTACTGGATTGATCTTCTGAGCCGTTCCCGTCTTTCCCGCCGAAGTATAGCCATCCAGGATTGCCTTCTTTCCTGTGCCCTGGAGCACTACTCCCTCCAGCATCCTCTTCATCTCTGCAGCTGCAAAGGTCGAGATCACTCTATGTTGCTGTCCCGGACGAAACACCACGGTCTGTGCGGATCCAGCACGGCCTTGCCCAACCGGGGTGCTGCCAGCGACGATACGCGGGGGCGTCCAAATACCGTCATTGGCAATACTGGAAGTCATCGTGACCAACTGCAGGGGAGAAACGCCGATCTCCTGCCCCATGGAGATCGCGCCGATGCTCATCTTCGACCACCGGTTTACAGGCTTTGTGATACCTCGGGTTTCCCCTGAAAGCTCAATCCCAGTTTGGGAGCCGAAACCAAAGCCGCGGATGTACTTGTACATGCGGTCTTCGCCTAACCGCATGGCGATCTTGATCGCACCCACGTCGCTGGAGCGTTCCAGGATCTGGCTCACGGTAAGCAGCCCGTACGGCTTCCAGTCGTGAATGCGAACGCCGCCTACGACGATCGATCCCATCTGGCAGTCGAAAATCTCGTTGGGATTCGTGATCCTCTCTTCTAGCGCCGCGGCGATGGTCACCATCTTGAACGTCGAGCCCGGTTCGTAGACATCGCTTACAGCGCGGTTTTTTAGCGACTTAGGATCGAGACCGCGCGAATTGTTCGGATCAAATGTCGGACGATTCGCCAGTGCCAGTATCTCTCCTGTTTTGGGATTCTGGATTACGACTGTGCCGGCTTCAGCGTGGGTCTTCTGCATCGCCGCATCGAGTTCCTTTTCCGCGATGTGTTGCACATCCTCGTCGATCGTGAGCACGAGGTTCTGACCAGGCTCGGGATTCTTCTCTACACGTCCAAACCAGCGATGGCGAGCGTCCATCGAGATGAGCATTTTGCCTGGACGACCGCTCAGCCGCTGATTGAAAGAGCGCTCAATTCCTGCCAGGCCATCATCGTCCATGCCGACGTAACCGATTACCTGCGCGGCCAGATCATTTTTTGGATAGAAGCGCTTGGGCTCTTTTTGGAAGTAAATGCCTTTCAGATTCAGCGCGCGCAGTCGTGCTGCAACGTTGTTGTCGAGCTTACGCGCGATCCAAGTGAACGAGCGCGACGACTCGAGCTTAGCCAACATCTCTTTGGGATCAGTTTTGAGAATGTGTGCGAGCAACTTCGCAGTGCTCGCCTGATCGGGAATTTCGGAAGGCACTGCGAAGACTGAGTCCACCTGGACGCTCATGGCCAGCGCGCGTCCCTTGCGATCGTAGATGACGCCACGCGGCGGAGAGACTTCAATACTGCGCTGCTGCTGGCGCGCTGCTTTTTGCGTCAGGAATCCGTATTCCACCACTTGCAGCCACAGCAATCGGCCGCAGATCGCGAAAATCCAGAGACAGAAAAAAGCCGCAAAGAGCGACAGTCGTAGACGGCCTTCGTGCTTCGTGGTACCAGGAGGCATCGGTGCTACGAGCCCAAGATTAGATTTAGAAACATTGTTGAGATCGGGTCATCTGGTGATCGGGTGAACTAAGACCGGAACTCAACTCTTACTTCACCCGATCACCCGATGGCCCGATCACCCGATCTAAAACGTGTGTGGCGGCCCGGTTGGTTTTCCAAGGCCACCACAATGCCGCGGGTCAAATCCCGCGAAACTTCAGATTGCCGCCCTTAGGAGATGAGCTTATTGCCAGTTGCTCTCCACCACCTGAATACCCGATGCTCTTGCCATTACCGGAGCAGTCGGATCTGCGGTAGCTTCAAGATGCATTACCTGCCCCGCCTGCGGAGCCACGAGGCCCAATCTGGCTGCGAGTTGCTCAATCCGTTCGGGATCGCGTAGCGATGCTTCTTCGAGACGTAGCGCACGATTCTGCTCGAGCAGCGCATCGCGCTCGATCTTCTGCGCTTCAATCTTGTAGCCGTACTCGATCGAGCTGAGGTGCTGCCAGGCGTAAATCATGGTGAAAAAGAACAGGACCGCCAGCGAAACCGAGAACATCGCGATTTCTCGCGCACGCTTTGGATCCGCGAGTTTCACGAGACGCGAGTTATCGATGGCCTTATTGAAGTAGATCTCGGGCGTGACTCCTCCCCACTTGCGCATCCGTGGGCGGGTTCGCGAATGCTGCCCGCCCGATCTCGATGCTGTGCCGACCGGCTGCCACATGCGGTAGCCGCCGCGCCCGGTGATTGCTTGGGTCGCCATTTACGCTACTCCCGCGTGTACATGAATGTAGGAAGCGTCGAGTAAATCGGCATGGTGAAGGAACTGCTCAATGAGTTCTTCTTCACGGTTGATGTGCGCCTCAACCTCGGCGCGCTGTACGCTTTGGATCAGCTCGTCGATCAGTTTGCCTGTATACATCGTTTGCCTCCTTGTACTTGCTCGTACTCCAGACGCAGCATGCTGCGTCTCTACCTAAACTTGTTTAACCGGGACAGCACCGCTCGATGAGGTAGGTGTGCTGTGGATTTTTTCTTTCGCCCTTAAGTCCATCCGGTAGGACGATGCTGCCCGGCCACCTTTCGGCGATTAGCGGGCGTCTGAGCCCGCTGCCGAAATCCTGAGCGAAGCGAAGGATCTCTTCGTGATGCTCGGATTTCATCGCCGTCAATTCCTAAATCTCTTCTGCCGCCCGCAATTTTGCGCTGCGCGCTCGCGGGTTGCGATCCACTTCCGCCTCTGAAGCCGTTACCGGCTTTTTTGTCAGCAGCCGGTAGACGCCATTCTTTGCTCCCTCGCGCATCGCATCTTTCACGATGCGATCTTCCAGCGAGTGAAAGCTGATCACCACCAACCTCCCCGTCGAAGGGAGGAGAACCTGAGGAGCCGCCTCAAGCAAACTCCTCAGGTCCTCAAGTTCGCGGTTTACGAAGATTCGGATCGCCTGGAAAGTCGTTGTCGCCGGATGAATGCGCTTGTGTTTCATTGCCGGGAGCGCGGCCGCAACGACTTGAGCTAAGTGAGCTGTCGATCGTATCGGCCGTGCCCGGACAATGGCTCTGGCGATTCTCCGCGACCTCCTTTCCTCACCGAATTCGTAAATCACATCGGCGAGAGTTCTCTCGTCGAGGTGGTTTACCACTTGATCGGCGGTGCGCTCGTTGCGCGGGTCCATGCGCATGTCGAGCGGCCCTTCCGCCTGAAAACTGAATCCGCGTGCTGCGTCGGAGAGCTGTAAGGAGCTGATTCCCAAATCGGCCAGCAGACCGTCTGCGCTCGCCGCCTCGATTCGTTGCCCGACTTCCGCATACGACTCGTTGATTAGCGTGATGGTCGGAGCCTCGCCGCCAAGTTCGGCTGCAAGATCCCCGAGACGCTTGCGCGCCAGCTCCAGCGCTTTTGGATCCTTATCGAAGCCAATCAAATGACCCTGTGGGCCGAGGCGCCTTGCGAGTTCGCAGGAGTGGCCGCCAAGTCCGAGGGTCGCGTCGATATAGGTGCCGCCGCGCCGCACGTTCAGAAAATGGATCGCTTCTTCTAAAAGAACTGGAACATGACGTTGCCTTCCACCATCCTCGCCATGTTCGGCCTCCTGAGAGGCCTTGTTGTCTTCCACCGCTAGATGCCCAGATCAGCGAGTGTCTTCTCATCCTCTGGCGTGATCGGACTGTCTTCGAGGTGCTTGCGGAAGAGTTCTGCGTTCCGCACTTCCAAATAAGTCAGGTTCCCGAAGACCAGCACTTCCCCTTTCACGTCCGCCGATTCACGCAGCAGCTGCGGAATCAGCAATCTCCCCTGGTTATCGATCTCCACCATCTGGCCGTAGTAATTCACCCGGTCTAGGAACTTCTTCTTGGCCGGATTGAAGTTCGACACCTTTGCCAGCTTCTCTTCGATCCGCTGCCACTCTTCAAAGGGATAAATCTCGGCAACCTTCCCATCGCGGCTGGTGATGTAAAATTGCGCGCCACCATAGCTCTCGTCCATGGTGCGCTTGAATTCGGCAGGGACCTTGAGTCGTCCCTTTTCGTCCACGCGCGTTGGGTGATTGCCACGAAACATTGATTAACCGTCTGGCTCTGACTGGATATAGCCATCAGGGCCAAGGAGGCTGAAGCAGCGAAGAATCGGGTCTTAGAGGTTGTTTTTCTGTGGTTCGTCGGATTAATGAAGCTCATTCGCATCCGCTGCCACTCTCGACCACTCGACCCATTAGAGGTACTGATTCTTACCACTTTCAACCACTTTTGACCACATCCTACGCCGAAGCGGTTGTAAGTCAATGGCTTTTTTCAAGATCGGGGTATCGATTCAGTAAAACGTGTGGAAAAAACTACGTGAAGTAGGAACCGGAAAGGGCACTACTACGAATTGTGTTTAAGTGGGTGGTTCCGGAGCTGGAGAGGGGCGAACGCGAAGGCCACGAAGGAAACAGCAAGGTCACGGAGATGCTCGGGACAATTCTTGGGGATTGTGCATTTTCCTTTTGTGGTTTGCTACTCGACCAGCAAAGACATCGAATTTACCAAGTACCGACAGCCCTACCCCTTCGGTGACCTCCGAAGTTTCCTTCATGCCCTCGTGTTCGCCGTTCCAGTGCTATTCTCGCGAATCATGCCTCGCCGACTGCTTCTGCTGTTGCTGACGGTTGGCTGCGTCTCGGCAGCAACGCCACAAACTCCAGCACAGGGCCAACCTCAGCTTTCACCGCTCACGGTTACCGTCAGCGATGAAGTGGGAGCGGTAATCCCAAAAGCGCTTGTCACCGTCCGGAGTGAGACAAGCGCAGAGCAAACCTCGAAACCTCCCCTGCTTGAGCTCCGAACAGACTCGCAAGGGCAGGCGAGAGCAGGGCTCCCGTCGGGCTTTTACGATGTCTTCGTCGCCCTTGCCGGATTCGCGCCTTCCGCCCACAAAGTGCGAGTATCGGAGGGCCAACCTGCAGCCTTGAGCTTCGCCCTTGAACTCGACGAGGCATGGGCAAAAGAACACGGCGACGAATTTTCCGCCGAGACTACAGGCGCTTTCCCAGGGAAAGCTTTCCGAACGACGGACGGCGCGCGAATCCACTACGTCGAAGCCGGGGAAACGGCCAAGCCTCCCATCGTCTTCATTCCCGGATGGACAATGCCAGCTTCCATCTGGCGTCCTCAACTCGAGGGGCTTCGGGGCAAGTACCACGTGATAGCTGTCGATCCACGATCGCAAGGTGAGTCCGACACGCCTTCCGACGGCAATTATCCAGAACGACGCTCACGAGACATTGAAGAATTGATGGAGCACCTTCAGCTCCGCGACGTCACCCTGGTTGGCTGGTCGATGGGAGTGCCGGAAGTATTGGCGTACGCAAACCAATTTGGCACTGGCCGTCTGCGGTCTGTTGTCCTTGTCGACGGCTTCGTCGCGCTCGATCCTAAAGACTCGCAAGTTCAAGCCGCCTTCGCGGGAATGCTGAAGCAAGCGCAACTCGATCGCCTCAAATGGACAGAGGCGTTTGTGCGCAGCATGTACCGCAAGCCCCAGTCGGAGGACTATTTACGTAGCGTGATCCGAGCTAGCCTGCGCACACCGACAAACACGGCAGTAACGCTGATGCAGAACATGGCGACCATGGGTGATCTCTCCCCAGTGCTCGCGAAGCTCGATAAGCCAGTGCTTTTCGCATATGAGCCGCAGCTAGCAGCCACAGCACAGATCGTAAAGACCAAGCTTCCCTCAGCCCGAGTAGAAAACTTCGAAGATGCCGGACACGCGCTTTTTGTGGATGATGCGGAGCGCTTCAACAAGCTCGTCGACGAATTTGTGAGCGCTGCGCACCACTAATGGTTTTAAAGCGAGTGCTTCGCGCGGATGGCATGTGCTTCTCATTTCACCCGATGACCCGATGGCCCGATCACCCGATTCTTATGTGGTGCTATCCTCCCGAGCATGAATCAGGGCCCCAGCGTCATTCGTTTTGCGGAGTACGAGGCTGATCTCCGTAGTGGAGAGCTGCGGCGGCAGGGGCATCGTCTCAAGCTTCAGGACAAGCCGTTTCAGGTTCTCGCCGCGCTGCTGCAAAGGCCGGGAGAGCTGGTCACTCGCGAAGAGCTGCGGCAGAGCCTATGGGCCGCCGATACCTTCGTCGATTTCGAGCACGGCTTGAACACTGCCGTCAACAAAGTGCGCGAGGCGCTGCGCGATTCCGCGAACAATCCTCGGTTCATTGAGACACTGCCCCGGCGGGGATACCGGTTTATTGGGCCGATCAACAATTCGGCCAATAGCGAGGCTGTATCGCCGTCCCAGGCAGAGACGCAGTCCGCCGCGGCGGACGTCTCTACGCCGGACAAGAGAGATCTGCCTACTGCTCCGCGTCCGGCCGCTCGTGGGCTTTTGCTGCTCATCGAAGGTGCATATCTGGTTTCTTACATCGCCGCACTGCACTATCTGATCTGGGTGCGGATGCTGGCGCGTTTTAGCTTTGGCGCGGCGCAGTCGTTCACGATCGCTTCCCTGATTGTTCTGTGGTGTGCGTTGGGACTGCCGCTGCGCTTTTACCTGTGCTTTGCCATCCTCTTCGACTATGACTACCTTGGCCAGAAATTTCGGAGGCTATTCCCTTTTCTGCTCTTGATCGACGAGTTTTGGTCTGCGATGACCTTCTTCCTTGTTCCCACAATAGGGCTGGGATTCGCCTTCCCGCTATTCGTACTTGCGGTTTATTCACCGTTCGCTCAGCGAACGCTCGTGAGAATGGCATATCCGGAGCGGTAAGTTTGTCATTCCGAGCGTAGCGAGGAATCCCTACAACATCTTCAATTCCTCATCGAACGACTAACGCGGCAACGATACCCAATAAAATTGCCTCCCATTCGTAGGCGCTATCAAGATTGAATGTGGAGATCCGGAACACTCGTAAAGGTTCCATGCGTGAGCCGAAGAATTTATGTCGCCAACCAACTCTTTCGGCCACCAAGTAGCCCCCGGATCATCTACGTGGACACCAGAAAGCGTAGAGGAATTAAGACAGAATGACGTCACCGATGCACCAGCAACGTTCACAAATGAACCCCATACCCGATTTGAATCTAGGTTGTGGATCTCTCGAATATTCGTAGCAGTCGATGGCAAAAACTCCGGCAACCATCCGTGACCTGCGTCAGCCTTGTGAGCTTCCTCGAACGAACCATAGTGGGACTCGAAGTCTTCTTTGCAGGCTTGCGTAAGCAATAAGAAGCTCCAAAGAAGCGTCCACCGCGCTAGCTTGACGATTGTCTCCAATGCTTTCGGGTTCTGACGCGCTTCGATAGCAACGGTGCTCATGGTTACCGCAGGGATTCCTCACTTCGTTCGGAATGACAACTAATTTGTCAACGCCTCCACCACGACTTCCGACGGCATTTCCTTCCCAAACTCCCCTTCCCACTTCGCGATCACCACGCTGGCAAGGCAATTGCCAATCACATTGACCGATGTTCGCGCCATGTCCATCAGCGCATCGATGCCGAGGATGATATATACCGGCCACACAGGCAGATTGAATCCGCCCAGCGTGGCCATGAGAATCACCAGGCTTGCGCGTGGAACACCGGCGACTCCTTTGCTCGTCAACATCAGCGTCACTACCAGAAGCACTTGCTCTCCAATCGAGAGTGGGTGACCAGCCGCCTGCGATACGAAGATCGCCGCCAGAGATAGATAGAGCGTGCTGCCGTCGAGATTGAAGCTGTATCCCGTGGGAATCACAAATGCGACGATCTGCCGCGGAACTCCGATCGCCTCCATAGCCTCCATGGCACGAGGCAATGCCGCCTCCGAGGTGCTGGTTGCAAAGGCGATGGTCGCGGGCTCGGCGACAGCGCGCACAAAGCGACGGATGGGGACGCGAAAAATCAATGCCACCGGCAACAGCACAAAAACAAGAAATGCAATCAATGCGAGATACAGCGTAGTCAGCAGTTTGAGCAAATTGGAAAGAACACCCACGCCAAGCTGACCGATTGTGTAGGCGATCGCCGCGCCGACTGCGAGCGGCGCCAGGTACATCACAATATTCGTGAACTTGAACATCGTCTCGGACAGGCTCTCGCAGAGCGTCAGCATCGGGCGGCGTTTCACTTCGGGAAGCATCCCCAATGCAAGCCCGAAGATCAAGGCGAAGACGACCACCTGCAGCACCTGTCCCTCAGCGACAGATTTCGCAATGTTCTCCGGGAAGATATGCAGGATCAGATCGCTCGGCGTTTGCTTCTGCGGAACAGCCGGTGCGGCAGCTTGGTCGGAGGGAACGCGCACGCCCACGCCGGCTTTGCTGATATTGATGGCGGCGAGTCCGATGATCAGAGCCAGCGTCGTGACTACCTCAAAGTAGATCAGCGCCTTTAGTCCCATGCGCCCGACCTGCTTCAGGTCAGAGTGCCCCGCGATGCCGACAACCAGAGTGCTAAAGATTAGTGGAGCAATGATGGCCTTGATAAGTCGCAGAAAGACTTGCGTGATCACCTGCAGTCCGACGGCCTGGCGAGGAAACTCGTGACCAAAAATTCCGCCGATGAGCATGCAGGCAAAGATCCACGTCATCAGCGAGCGACGGAGGACTGCATACACCAGAACCGCTCCCACCAAAGCCCATCGGGTAGTCCGAAGCAGTGCCTCCGGCAGAGGATATGTGCGCGAGATAAGAACAAAACTCAAGGCAAGTGCGGCCAAAGCCAGCACAATTCCGAGCCAGACTCGTTGGCTAAAAACACCTTTCTTGTCGATAGGCATCGAGGTGAAAAGGTATCACGAGGAAGCTTCTAAGCTGCTTAGCTTCTGAGCCTCTAAGCTAAACAACAACACCAAAAGCCAAAGCCCGCATCCCGAAAGAAATGAAGGGGACAGATTTTCCGGGACAAACTGTGTTAAGAGATCGAGTGCCATCTCAATGGATGCTGAGTAGCGAGTAAGCCAGTATTCCCTCCCACATCCGTCAGATCCGCCAAATCCGTCAAATCCGTGTTCCGATTTTGGTTTTGGTGTAGAAGCTCAAAAGCTTAGCAGCTTGGAGGCTTTCTTTCGTGCTGCTCCCGACATGAACCTTCGTAATTGCCCTTGCTGAGTCATTCCCACCCATCGGCTCACGACTCTGGCATAACTAGCGTGTCTGTATCCCCCAAAGGAAGCGCCACTCGGGTAAACCGAGAGGAGAGGAAGAAGCGACAAATTCCATGAAAAACAAACTTATTGCAATCGCAATCACAGGACTGCTGACCGCTACAGCGTTTGGCGACAGCACAACTCCAACCAAGGGGCCACACCCCATCCAGCATCGCAAGCACAACCAGCAGGCGCGTATTCATGAAGGTGTGAAGAGCGGAGAGCTGACGAAAGGCGAAGCCAAGCACCTCGAGAAGCAGGAACACGCTCTGAACAAGGAAGAGCGTCAGATGCGCAAGGAAAATGGTGGCAAGCTAACGGCAGCCGATCGGGCAAAACTCAATCGCCAGCAGAACCACCTGTCGAAAGAGATCTACAAAGACAAACACAACAATAAGAAGCGCGGATAATTCTCACAACGGGAATAAAGGGCCTCCGCCTCTGCGGGGGCCTTCGATTTTTAACGTCGCTCTTAATGAGCAAAACGGCAACATCAAAAGCCCAACACGGATTGGACGGATGTGACGGATCGCACGGATAAACCAATAGTCGAACCTGTGACTACCAGATTCGCCGGATGATGTCAGACTGGTAGGACAGAAATCCAGTGACTCCGACTTTCCGACCAAATCAGTCCGATCCGTTAGATCCGTTCAATCCGTGTTCGGATTTTGGTTTTGCTCTTAGCTCAAGAGCTGGTGCTTAGGAGCTTGCCTAAATCGCCGCGAGCGCCTGATCCAGGTCCGTGATGATGTCTTCCACATCCTCGATTCCAACCGAAATTCGCACCATACCGTCGGTCAAGCCGATTTCAGCTCGACCTTTTTCTCCGAGGGCGGCGTGCGTCATGGTCGCAGGATGAGAAATCAACGTCTCCACGCCGCCAAGTGATTCCCCAAGCGAGCAGACCCGCACTTTGCGGAGCATCTTCTGCGCGTTCTGAAACGAGCCGGTCTCGAAGGTGATCATTGCGCCAAACCCGGACATTTGTTCTTTCGCTAGCTTGTGTTGCGGATGATCCGGCAATCCAGGATAGAAGACCTCCTTCACTTTCTTGTGCCGATTCAGGAACGCCGCCACTTCCCTGCCGCTGCGGTCGTGCTGTTCCATACGCACGGCGAGCGTCTTCACGCCGCGCAGGACCAGCCAGCATTCGAATGGCGACAAAATGCCTCCGGTGCATTTCTGCACGAAGGCAAAGGTTTCTTTGTGCTGCGGCTTGGTGCAGACGAGCACACCTCCTAGGCCATCGCTGTGCCCGTTAAGAAACTTCGTCGTGGAATGCATCACGATGTCCGCGCCCAGCGGGATTGGCTTTTGGAAGTATGGCGACATGAAGGTGTTGTCGACTGACAGTTCCGCGCCGTGGGCATGCGCGATCTTCGCAATCGCGGCGATATCCGTAACGGTCATCAGCGGGTTCGTGGGCGTCTCGATGTGCACAAGTTTCGTGTTGCGCCGAATCGCTTTTTCTACGGCTTTTGAATTTGACGTATCCACATACGTGAACTCCAAGCCATAGTGAGTCAGCACTTGGTTGAAAAGCCGCGGCACACCGCCATAAACGTTCGAGCCGCAGACGATGTGGTCACCGGATTTCATCATCGTAAGCATTGCAGTGATCGCGGCCATTCCGCTGGCAAACACATGTGCGGAGGTCCCGCCCTCAAGTGCCGCGAGATTCTCTTCCAGCCGCGTACGCGTCGGATTGGATACGCGAGCGTACTCGTATCCTTTGTTCTTGCCGATCTCTTCCTGGACGTAAGTAGAAGTCGCGAAGATCGGTACGGTAACGGCGCCTGTCGAAGGGTCGGGTTCCTGGCCAACGTGGATGGCGCGGGTGGCGAAACCGCGATTAGGATTCTGGTCTTTGCTCATTGAATTTCAGGATAACAGGCAAGACGGCGCGGGAGGACACGGAGGTCACAGAGGAAAGTCAACGGCTAGAACACGGATTGAACGGATTCAACGGATCGGACGGATAAACAAGAATTTTTCTTTGTTTCGCGTTTTATAACCCGCGATTTCGCGATGGGATCCCGCAATCCAGCGATCATTCGATTACGAAATTACCCAATCTTGGTAATCCGTCAAATCCGTTAGATCCGTTCAATCCGTGTTCTAGCCGTTGACTCTCCTCTATGGCCTCCGTTTTCAAATTCCACCGTCGAAGATGTTTTTTGATAGATATCGCTCGGCGGCGTCAGGAATTACGGTCACCACGCGTTTGCCTTTGCCGAGTTGTTTGGCAATCTGCATTGCGGCGAAAACGTTCGCACCAGAGCTTGATCCGCCGAGGACGCCTTCTTTTCGAGCGAGCTCGCGTACTGTCGCGAACGCGTCATCGTCGGAGACCATGATGATGGCATCGCATACCTTGCGGTCGAAGGTTTTGGGAATAAAGCTGACACCGATGCCTTCCACTTTGTGGGGACCAGGAGGATTGCCTTGGAGGATCGATCCCTGCGTCTCGACTGCGACGGTTTGAATTCTGGGATTCTTCTCCTTCAGAAACCGGGAAACACCGGAAAAAGTTCCTCCGGTGCCGACGCCAATCACGATTGCATCAATCTGTCCCTGCATCTGATCGTAGATCTCTTGTGCCGTTGTTTCATAATGGAACTCGGGATTCGCTTGATTTTCGAATTGGAGAGCAATGAAGGAATCGGGTGTCTTCGCGGCGATTTCGCGTGCTTTCGTGATCGCTCCCTGCATACCTTCGGCATCTGGTGTGCGAATCACCTCGGCACCAAGCGCCGCCATCACCTTCATCTTTTCTTCTGAGAACTTCTCGGGCACGCAGACGATTACGCGATATCCCTTGTTCACGCCGATGAGCGCGAGCCCAATACCGGTGTTTCCGGCGGTGGCTTCGATGATCGTACTGCCCGGTCGCAGCTTTCCCTCGCTTTCGGCGCGCGAGATCATGCCAATCGCGGCACGATCTTTCACGCTACCTCCGGGATTCAGGTATTCGAGTTTCGCGTAGACTTCGGCGCTGCCTGACGGAATCATCCGTCTGAGGTGCAGCATGGGAGTTTCGCCGACGAGATCCGTAATGCTTTCGGCTACTCGCAGGTGGACGGCCTCAGTGGTGCTCATCTGGCTTCATGTTAGCGCAACTGATGGTTCAGTACCGTCTGCGGTAGCGGATGGGTGATAGACCTCACCCATTCGCTACCGCGAACGGTACTGAACTACTGTTTGGAAGCGCGTGTCTGCTGGCCTGCGTAGTAGCCACTGCGGGTGCGGACCTGCAGACGTCCGTAGCCCGGCGCATGTGCGTCGACCTTGACCTGACGAAATCCACCCTGGTCCTGGGGACGGCTTGGACGGTAATAGATCGAGTATTGATTGCGAATATCGCGGGCCACTGCGCGCGCGATCTGATCGACTTCACCCAGATCTTTGGGAAAGAAGGAGACGCCGCCGGTGTGCTGCGCTAGTGAATCGAGCGCGCGCCTCGCACGCTTCTCACGCTCCCCACCGAGAATTCCGATGGTGTAGACTACCGGCCCATTGTCGTCCTGCACGCGCCGGACGGCCTGTTCGAGCGTGTCGGTGCTGGCATTGTCTTCACCATCGGTGACCACCAACAGCACCTTCTTTTCACGACGTCCTTTTTTCACCAGGTAATCGGCGGAGGCGACCACGGCATCGTAGAGTGCAGTTCCACCTCGGGAATCAACTTGCTGCAGGCCTTCCTGCATCTTCGCGATATCGCTGGTGAGGTCGGTGTCGATGATGGCTTCATCGCTGAAGTTCACGATGAATACTTCATCCTCGGGATTGCTGCCCTTCACTAAATCGAGGGCGGCTGTGTTGACCGCCTGGCGCTTGTCGCGCATGGAACCGGAGTTGTCGACCAGAATTCCGATCGACACTGGAATATCTTCACGAGTGAAGCGAGTAATCTGCTGCGGCTGGCCGTCTTCGTACACGGTAAAGTCATTCTTGTTCAGATTGGTGACAAGTCGCGACCGCTGATCAACCACGGTGGCATGCAGCACAACCTCCTGCACCATGACAGGAATGAGGAATCCGCCGCTCTTTGTCTTCGTTACTTCTCCACTTTTGGGAGGGGGAACACTCACCGTGGGCCCTCCAACATTCGGAGGCGTAGCGGCCTCGGCTTCGGCGTTAGTCTGCGGCAGCGTTTTGCCTGACTGATCCTCCAAAGGAACGCCCGCAGCGTCGACGAGGACATTGTCTGTGCCCTCGCGGTGCACACCGGTCGGAGCGTTGGACTGCGGTTGCGCAGCCTGGGTTTGCGAGGCCGTCGCGGGCTGAACTGTCTGGCTCTGCTGCGAAATCGCCAACGCTGCAGAAAGAACCAGCAGGAACAGGGCTGTCACATGGGGCAGCTTATTCCGTAGGTGCATAGTATCCGGTTTTTGCATGTACAGTGAGTGGCGGCAGGCCCTTGGGTGCATTTAGCTTAACCTTTATCTTGCGCCACTTGCCATCCCGAGCTGCATTTGTTGGACGGTAACCAAGCACATATTGGTTGCGCAGCTCTACTCCAATCTTTGTGGCGACATCGGCCAGTTCGTTCACATCGTCCACGCGGAACATGCGTCCGCCAGTCACATCGGAGATTTCATTGAGGAGATAGGGTCCGTAGCGCTCTTCCGGGGTTGCAGCGCTATTGTCAAATAATCCGATGGCATAGACCCCAACATCGGCTTCTTTGACCAGGGACTTAATCTCGCTGTCGGTGTAGCGGCTGCGATTGTCGCCACCATCGGAGATGATGAGCAGCGCCTTCTTCTCGTGATGCGCCGATTTCATCTTCTTCATGCCCATGTAGATCGCATCGAGCAGTGCGGTCCTGCCCTTTGCATTTGCAAACACGAGCCGGCTCTGAATGTCTTCGATAGAGTTTGTGAAATCGGCCAAGAGCTCAGGCTTGTCCGCGAATCCGATCATAAAAAACTCGTCGTCAGGATTCGCCGTCTTGAAAAACTCCACCACCGCCTGCTTACTCTTCTCGATCTTATTGCCCATACTCCCGCTGAGATCGAAGATCACGCCCAGCGAAAGTGGAGCGTCCTCGCTGGAGAATGAGCGGATCTGCTGTCCCTGATTGGCTTCCGATAGTAGGAAGTTGTCCCTTTCGAGGCCCGTAACCAAACGATTCATAGGATCAGTAACGGTCACGGGAACAAGGACTAGATTTACATCGACTTTGAACTGCCGATTAGTCGTCTTTAGTCCAACCGACGGCGTGCTCACGTCTGGACTCGCAACTGCGTTCGCCGGTTCGGCCTTCGCGCGCGGGGTGATGTGAACGTCGGTGAGATCGCCAGTGCCTTGCGCAAATGTTGTAGCCGCAAAGATCGCGACGAACGCGAGGAGACTGAAAATTCTGGAAGTAACTTTGCAGGTTGATGCGAGCGCAGAGAATGTCTGCGGAGTCGTCGAACGCTTGCCGATCAGGGAAACAGAAACAGATGGCCCGCTGGTCCCGGGCATAGGTCAACCCCTATTGTTTAGGCGATACTACCATAGGCCCGAAGGCAAATTGTCTCGGGTCAGTGAGCAGCTTTCATTACATAAGATCACTTTTTTCGGCGGATGGTTACCTATTACTCTCCGCCGAAATTGGCCAGATCTGAAGTGGCCTGCTGATAAAATTCCACTGTTCAAACGAAAATTCGACTGTTCAAAATGCCAGTGAGGAGTTTAGGGTCATCCGACCCCGAGACATGGCCCTGATTTCTGCCTTTCCTGCCTTACGCTACGACCGCGAGAAGGTGCGCTTAGCCGACGTTGTCACCCAGCCTTACGACAAAATTACTCCGCAGATGCAGGACCGCTATTACCAGGCCAGCCCTTATAACCTGGTGAGAATTATCCTGGGACGCCCTGAAGGTGAGGAAACTGAGCGCAACAATCGCTATACAGAAGCCGCTGAGTGCCTCAAAAACTGGCGAAAAGCCGGTGTTTTTGCGCAGGATTCGCCCTCAATGTACGCATATTCGCAGCGATTTCTCGTACCGGGGACATCCGAGACTGTTGAAAGAAGGGGTTTTATCGCTGCTGGAACACTGTACGACTACGCGGAAAAGGTAGTTTTTCGTCACGAACAGACTTTAGCTAAGCCCAAAAGTGACCGGTTAAACCTCCTACGAGCCACGCATGCGCACTTCGGACAAATCTTTATGCTCTACAGCGACCCCGCGCAAACCATCGATTCGCTTCTGTTTGAGGACGGAAATCATGAATGGCAAGAGGTCACAGACGAGTACAAAGTGCTGCATCGGCTGCGCAGAATCGGCGATCCCGCAACCCTGAATATTGTGAAGACGGAGATGGCGGACAGAAAATTGATTATCGCGGATGGTCATCATCGCTACGAAACCGCTCTGAATTTCCGCAAAGAAGCTGCGAATACGTCGAATACATGCCTTAGAAACAATGCAAATCGCGTCATGATGACCTTCGTCAACATGGATTCACCCGGATTAGTAATCCTACCGACGCATCGCGTGGTATTCGGATTGCCAAATTTCGATGTTTCAAGCTTCGCGAAGAAGGCGAGGGAGCTGTGCGAAGTGCGCGAACTTGGCGCTCTCGATTCCGCACGGGCGGTAAGCGCGCTCGCAGAATCTGGCAAGAATGTGATCTCATTTGTGGCAGTAACCAAACAAGGAAGCTTCCTTCTGACTGCGAAGACTGGCAGCGAAATCCAGATCCCAGGCGATTTTTCTGCCCGGCAACGGAAACTCGATGTCGTCAATCTGCACTCATTACTGCTAGAAAAGACGCTGGGGATCTCACACCAACAGGTTATCGATCAGCAGCATCTTCGCTATTTACGCGGTGCTGACGAGGCGTTTCGTGCCGTTAAGAACGATGCCGAAGTGAATGTAGCGTTCCTGATGAACCCAGTCTCTATGGAGCAGATGCGCGAAATCGCCTTCGCAGGCGAAGTGTTGCCACAGAAGTCGACTGATTTTTACCCGAAATTGCTCAGCGGACTCACGATTTATTCTCTCGACAATGGATGTTGAACGCCAGAATGGGCAGTTGGCAACATGCGATAGGCAAACCAAGTGAAGTTTGACCTCCAAATTTGCTTTGCCAAGCCCGTCTCTAAAGTTCTTCGCGCTCCTAAAGCCCGAATTCGTCTATCGCCGATCGGCTATTGCCTGTTGCTCTGTCTCTACTTCCTGAGACCTGTCTCTGCCGCAGAGTCCGACAAGCTTTCCGTATACGCTCCGCGAGCGCGCTACAGCATTCCAGTCGTTAGCTTTGATGGACGGCAATACGTCGGTCTTTTAGATCTCATCGAGCCTTTAGGAACACCAGAACTGAAGCCTGAGGGCAAGAGATGGAAGCTTCGTCTTCCTGATCCGAAGGCATCGGGCAAGTTTGCTGACGCGGAAATCGAGCAAGGTAGCTCCGGAATCAAGGTTCGGGGACGACAGACCACACTCTCTGCTCCTGCAAGGGTTGAAAATCATCGCCTGCTGCTGCCGTTGCATGGCATTGGTACGGTCCTTATTCCCCTATTGGGAACGGATGTAACTTTCCACGAGTCTGCACGACGATTATTTCTTGGCGGAACGGCCTCGGCCATATCGACGGAGCTGCGCAAGGGAGAGCCCAGCATACTGGCTCTCCACTTCGCTGAAGCCGTGAATCCGAACATACATTCGGAGGGGAATGCTCTCATTCTGTCGTTCACACGCGACCCAGTAGTCTCGTTTTCGGAAAAGGAAGCTCTGAACGACAAGCTGTTCAGCTCCTCGGCGTACGAGGAAAAGAACGGAGCCGCCACTCTAACGATCAATGGGAACGCGCCCTTGCTCGCGAAGTTCGCCGAGAACGGCAGAACCATCATCATCAGTGCAGCTCCTGCCCCCCCAGCGGCGACCGCTGCGGCATCGTCGCCATCAACAGAACAACCACAAGAGTCACCGGAAGCGGCGGTGCAAGCTCCAAGCGCAGGCGAACCAGTCCTTCCGAGCGCGGTTCCTCCACCAGCGCGACGCCCCGCCACACCCGCCTTCGTGGTCGTGATCGACGCTGCACATGGCGGAAGCGACACTGGAGCGCGAATTACCCCGAATCTTCCGGAGAAAGAGATCACACTCTCACTGGCGCGAAAACTGCGCCAGGAGCTTCAGGCGCGACACATCGCAGTGAGCATGCTCCGGGATTCTGACTCGGATGTGACACTGGAACAGCGCGTCCTAGCCGCAAATCTAGCTCGGCCCTCGGTTTTCGTCAGCCTCCACGCGGAGCCCGGGGGTACGCTGCGTATCTATACTCCCGTGCTTCCTGCCTCATCCGGAACTCCGTTAGAGCGAAACACATTTCTTCCATGGCAATCGGCGCAGGGAGCTTTCTCGGCTGAGAGTAGTTCGCTAGCTTCCGCTGCGGCCGCTGCCATGGACAAGCGCAAGATGAACGCGCAGGTTCGGCCAGCCTTTCTGCAGCCTATGCATTCGATTGCCGCTCCTGCGATTGCTATAGAGGTGCCTGCTGACTCAAAAGGAGCAAAAATCCCCGAAGATCGACTTGCCGGAGCCCTGGCCGAGGCGATAGCAGAACGCAAGCCTAACGCGGGAGGAATGCAGTGATTCCGCGTAACGTTCAGATCACGCTAGTGCTGCTCTTGGTCGCGATATTCGGCAGTGGCATATACATCCTGCTGCTGCATCGGGGGACTGAAGAAAACCTTCGGCGCGCTTCTGATCAGCGTCCTGTGGCGGCGCCGGTCGCCGGTACAAACGAAACTTTGAAGCTGACGATTGCTTACGATGAAGACGGAGTATTTCGCACTCGCGACATTTCGGCGATTGTTCCACCCGAGCCCAGCGCGCGCGCGAAGAGCGTCCTTGAAGCGCTGATCGGTTATTACCTCAGCAAGCCTTCTCCACACGAGCTGGCCGAAGGATCGGCGGTGAACGGCGTGTTCATGGTGAATCAGAAGCTTGCGGTCGTCGACCTGAACCAGGCACTTGCCGAAGGACACCGTTCCGGCGTCATGGTGGAAGACTTCACAGTTATGTCGCTTATCGACACATTGGCAAGCAACCTTCCGCAATTGCAACAGGTGAAGATCCTGATCAACGGCAAAGAGCGTGAAACGCTTGCCGGCCACGCTGATATCCGAAGCACATACAGCACGGCTGCGATCCATAAGGTAGTCGCACAACTGCAATGAAGATCGGCGTCTTCGATTCGGGAGTCGGTGGTCTCACGGTCTTACGCGAACTGCTTACGGCGATTCCGCAGGCAGACTACTTGTACGTTGGCGATACCGCGCGTCTTCCCTACGGCTCTAAGTCCGCGGCGACGATCGCCCGCTACGCCGTCTCCAGCGTTCAATTCCTAGTGGAGCACGGGGCCGAATATCTGGTCATTGCGTGCAATACCGCCAGCGCGCTGGCGATGCAGGAGATTCGTGCGGCGGTTTCAGTGGAGGTCTTGGGCGTGATTGAACCGGGAGCGCGCGCCGCATCGCAGATCACCCGCAGCAAGAACGTCTCCGTAATCGGCACGGCCGCCACGGTCGCAAGCCATGCGTATCGGAAAGAGCTACAGAAGCTGGGGATTCAGGCGGTCGAGAAGGCATGTCCTTTGCTTGTGCCGCTCGTAGAAGAAGGCTGGATCGATCATCCGGTCACGGAGCAAGTTGCGAGAATCTACTTGGATGAATTAACGCACGAGCAGCAAAACACCAATGGAAATCACGCGGATGTCCTGGTACTCGGATGTACACACTATCCGCTACTCAAGCCTTTACTGCGCCGTGTATTGCCGGCAGATGTGCACTTGGTGGATTCGGCGCAGTCTACAGCTCACGACGCAGCGAAGCATCTGTCCCCCGCTGCCTCGTCGTCCCGCATCCCGAAAGTGCACTTCTTCGCCACCGACTCTGTGGACAAGTTTCGACACTTGGGTAGCCGCTTCTTAGGCACGTCGATCGACAACGTGAAATTGATAGCGTTGCCGGAGTAAAGAAGCCTCTATCGGCTGCTGAAAATAGACTGCCAAATCGAAGAACAGAGAAAACAACAGGGGAAATTTTCGAATTCAGGGGGAAATCGTCGAATTCTGCCCGAAACTTGCAAATTTTGCTTCAAGGCAGGGAAATAACAGGGAGTTCTGTGGATTTCTCGCTAGGCCGAACAGCCACCAGCCACTTAGTGGTTTTTAGTGAGGGATGCAAAAAAATAACAGGGAACTATCAGGGAACTTCTGGTGCGATGACGACTTCGCTTGGCTCTCAAAACGTCTTTGCGGTTTCGCAGCTCACTGCTTATTCCCAACACGGCTTTCTCACAGCTTCTTCACGGCAACTCTTTTTACGTGATCATCATTGCCGTAGAGCGCTGCGGAACCGTGATGCGCCAAATGCCAAGTATCGAGGATGTGAACCTTGCATAGATTGACCGCGACTGCCGGGCGTCCCAGATAGCTGATCGTAATCGCGTAGGTTGCCTCATTGATGCAATTCTCTACAGCGTCGAGTTGTTCGACCTCGCACTGCATCATGGCTGCTTTTGGTTGGAGTGGTTCGGAGTGTACTAGGGAATGGTCTGGCTAAGCAGTGGTGACCAACGCCATTGTGCGCCATAGGGTTCCACGATATTCTTCGCCAAACCGGTTCATCTTCGTATTCATGGTGGCAATGACCACCCGCACGCAAATGCAGGTAAGTTTCTGGGACTTCCCTCTTTGGCAACCGCAATACGCCAGCAATCCCTGGCCGATGGGGACTCTTTGGGACGCGTACTTTGGACTCATCCCATTTTTCGTCTGGCTCTGCTACAAACGGCTATCGACGCCGCACGCGTCCTATGTTCGTGCTCGTCATGGCACTGGGCAACATAGCCATGTCGGCTTGCGTGCTGATGCCGTTGTTCCGACTCAATCTGACGAACCGGTCGCCAATGTGATTACTCGCCACGCATGAAGCAAATCTTTCTCTACCGCAAACTGATTTTGCCGATTGTCGATTTGCTGCGCCAGGGCATTACTCCGGAGAAGATCGCGCTGAGTCTTGCCATCGGCATTTGTCTCGGAGTGTTTCCCCTCATCGGCAGCACCACTGCTCTCTGCACTCTCGCCGCGATCTTATTTCGCTTGAACCTGCCCGCAATACAATTGGTGAACTATCTCGTCTATCCACTGCAACTGGTGTTGCTGATTCCCTTCATTCGTTTCGGCGAAGTACTATTTCGCGCTCCGCACGCGTCGTTGTCGTTGACCATCATCTTTGAATCCATCAAACGCAGCACCTGGCAAACCGCCAAGACCTACTGGGTCTCCGGCTGGCATGCAATGATCGCGTGGTGCCTGGTTGGCCCTCTTGCGATCTGGATTTTGTATCTCGTGCTTGCTCCCGCCCTGCGCCGTCTCGCTGCCGTCAGCGACAGCGCGGTGAAACATAAGCAGTCATCCGGGGTGAGTGCATGAGTGATTTAAAGCAACCTCTCATGCCAGCCGTTTAAGTAGTCAAGCCGCGAGTAGAATGTCCGTTCGATGAAACCAGGGATCCTTGCGCCACTGCTGTTCGCCTTCTCATTCGCTGGCTCTGCAGAGGCTACTCAGAATAACGCTCCCCTATCCAATCGCGTAGTGCATTACACCATCGATGCGACCTACGACCCCAAGTCGCACACGTTGGACGCTACAGAGATCCTCACTTACAAAAATCTTTCCGGTCAGCCGCAATCGACTTTTCCATTTCATCTCTATCTAAACGCGTTTCAACCGAACTCCACTTTTACACGCGAGGCACATCGCGATTACCGGGATGAGGAATGGAAGTCGAGCTACCTCGGTGCGATTGAGATCAAGAAGTTTGAAGTGGTCGGCCAGGGCGATCTGACCACAAAACTGCAATTCGTATCTCCGGATGACCACAATCCGGACGACCGCACGGTGGCGCAAGTGCAACTTCCACGGGCGATTCCGCCGGGAGGGTCGGTAGAGTTCCGTATCCAGTTCCATGACAAGTTTCCCGAAGTCGTAGCACGAACCGGCTACAAAGGAACTTTCACCATGGGAGCCCAGTGGTTTCCCAAAGTGGGCGTGTGGTGGCATGGTGCATGGAATTGCCATCAGTTTCATGAGACTACGGAGTTCTTCGCTGACTTTGGAGTATTCGACGTGAAGCTAACGCTTCCACAAGATCAGATCGTCGGAGCGACTGGCGCGCAGACATCGAGTTTGAACAACTCAAACGGCACAAAAACGCTTGCCTTTCATGCAGAAGATGTCCACGATTTCGCCTGGACCGCCGATCCCAGATACAAGATCTTCGAAGATACGTTCACAGGAAGCTCCGGCCCAGTCCGCATTCGCACTCTGATGCAGCCGGAGAACGCCGCGCAGGGCCCGCGCTACAACACGATCGCCAAACGCACGATGGAGCTCTTTGACCGATGGTATGGGCCATATCCATACGAGGAGCTCACGATTGTGGATCCGGCGAGCGTTCGTGCCGGTGGCATGGAATATCCCACGCTCATCACAGCAGATACCACGTGGTACATGCCGGATAGTTTTCTGGTGCCGGAAACCGTTGTTGCGCATGAATTCGGACACCAGTATTGGTATGGCATGGTTGCCACTAATGAATTCGAGGAGGCGTGGCTCGACGAGGGCATCAACACCTATACCGAAATTAAGACACTCGACGCCTTGTATGGCAAGGATCGCAGCCTGGTAAATGGAAAGCGCATCACCTGGGGGGACGCAGAGGAACAGCATTTGTCTTATCAGAGGAACCCGAGGTTCGATCCAATTGCGCGCTACGCATTTCAGTTCGCCAGCGAGCGTTCGTATGGTGACATGACGTATGGAAAAACTAGCTGCGCGCTGCTCACTCTCGAAAGCCTGATTGGTGAGGACACAATGCAACGTGCGCTGCGCGCATGGTTCGAGCGCTACCGCTTCACACATCCCAGTGGAGCCGAGTTTCTGAGGATCGTCGAAGAAGTCTCCGGTCGAGACCTGGGATGGTATTTCAATCAGGCGATCTACGGTACTCAGGTCCTGGATTATGAAGTCTCGAGCGCCGCGTCATGGCCCAGCAACTGGTACGACGACAGGACCGCCAGCGCGAACTATCACAGCGAGGTCATGGTGCATCGCAAGGGCGAGTTTGTACTCCCCGTCGAAATCGAACTCAAATTCGAGGATGGTTCACATCTGCGCGAACACTGGGACGGCAAAGATCGCTGGACGCGATTCAGCTATGACAAGAAAGCCAAGTTAGTTTCCGCAGAGGTCGATCCCGATCACAAGGTGTGGCTCGACGTGGATTTCTTCAACAACGGCCGACTCGCCGACATGTCCACTGGGCGTGTGCGCCGCAAGCTCAGCAACTACTGGATGAGCTTCTGGCAGTTGATCGCGCAGGTTCTGGGGTGGATGGCATGAAAGCCAGTGGATGGCTCCTCGTCGATGGAGGAAGATGGCTCCTCGTCGATGGAGGAAAACGTCTTGCCACATCGAAGCGTCACTTGATTACTCTGTACGCCGCCAATCTCCTCTTGGGTTGGTCTACAACATTTGGATTGTCATCCCGAATCGGAGCTGTCACAGGCTCGAGTCTCTATTCCGAACGCCTCGCTCATGGATTCGATCTCGGAGTATTCCTCGAACTCATCAACAAGCCGGAAATAGCTCCATACTCCCAAGTCCCAGTTGCACTGGTTTTCGCTGGACTCTTCGTTGTGTTGCAGCTATTCCTTACTGGCGGAATCATTACCCAATTCCTGGCGGCGCAGCAGGTTGATCGACCTCGTTTTTATGCGGCCTGTGGCGAGAACTTCTGGAAGATGGTTCGCATTGCCCTCGTGTTTGTTTTGGTTGCGGGACTAGCTGGTGGCATTTTGCATGCTATCCGGACAGCTTTGGATGTTGCCACAGAGAACTCGGCCAATCGCCAAGCGGCCTTGGCGCTCCAAACCGGGATGCTATTGATTGAAGCTTTGGCTCTGCTCTGGGTGCGCATGTGGTTCGACCTTGCACAAACGCAGCTGGTTGCAAACGGCACGCCCGGCATCCGCTCGAGCATCGCTTATGGATTCAAGTCGGCGCGACGCGCGGCTCGACTCTACGGGAGTTATGTGTTGCTGGGGATCCTGACGTCACTCCTAGTTGCACTTGGCATTTACCTCTGGTGGGTAGCGGCTCCCGCATCTCAAGTGATCGTCAGTTTCCTTATTCTGCAGTCAACGCTTGGCTATCTCCTCGTTCTGCGGTGGTGGCAACGTGCTCTTACTGCCGCTTGGTATCAGCGGCATACTCCGCTCGCTGCTGCTATTGAGCTTGTGTCTCTTGAACCCCTGCCGCCGGAATCTGCGATTCCTGAGGTCCCTCTTTCACAGTAGCTCGCGTGGCGCTTTGCTAGACTCGACAGTTTGCTTTCTGGTCCAGACTCATCGATGGAGAACGACTCTGTGGAAATCCGTAAAGTAGGCGTCATCGGCGCGGGAACGATGGGCAACGGCATCGCTCACGTGCTTGCTCGGAGCGGTTATGACGTAGTCCTCTGCGAAATGGCGCAGCAATATTTGGATCGTGGCCTGGCTACGATCCGCAAGAACCTGGAGCGTGAAGTTGCGAAGAACAAGATCAGTGCTGAAGACAGCGCTGCGGCCGTTGCCCGCATTCGCGGAGTAGTGGACCGCACGGCTCTTTCAGAATGTGACTTTGTCATCGAAGCTGCGACTGAGAAGTTCGAAGTCAAATCGGAGATTTTTCGCGACATTGACCGCATCTGCCAGCCAGAGATCGTCCTTGCCAGCAACACTTCCTCGATATCGATCACGAAGATCGCCGCACTGACTCGGCGGCCCGACAAAGTGATCGGCATGCACTTCTTCAATCCTGTGCCAATCATGAAGCTGGTAGAGGTGATCCGCGGTCTTGCTACTTCGGATGAAGCCTATCAACTGACAAAGCAATTAGCGGAAAAGCTCGACAAGACGCCCGTAGAAGTAAACGACGCTCCCGGCTTTGTTTCGAACCGAGTGCTCATGCCACTGTTAAACGAGGCAATGTACTCCGTCATGGAGGGCGTTGCGACTCCACAGGCAGTCGACGAAGTATTCAAATTGGGAATGGCGCATCCGATGGGGCCACTTACTCTGGCGGACTTCATCGGGCTTGATGTGTGCCTCGATATCATGCGCGTTCTCCATGAAGGCTTGGGCGATCCGAAATACCGACCGTGTCCGCTGCTGGTGAAGATGGTCGATGCAGGTTGGTTGGGTAAGAAGAGTGGAAGAGGGTTCTATCGCTACTAGAGGGTCTTGGGCGCGCTGGTGCGCGTCCGGTCAAAAAACACTTGGATATTCCGGCCTCAATCCTAATCTGTCATCCTGAGGTCCGGTGTTGGCCGAAGGATCTCCCGGAGTGAATAAGGCTTACTTGCTGCATCCTGGCACTTTCACGAGGGTCTTCGCCAAACAGCCGCGACGCCGCATGGACGTCCGAATCATCACAGGAGATCCTTCGGCCAACGCCGGGCCTCAGGATGACAATTCCGAGATCTCAGGATGCAGGAAGAACGTGCTGCCACTCGAATAATTACTCGCGCATCCACAGGCTTTTCGACTATCCTTCGCTCCATGGTCCGTATGACGGTGCTGGCCTCGGGTTCGCGTGGCAACACCGCTGTCCTCTCCAGTTCGGGCACTAGCATCCTTATCGATGCTGGCATCTCCTGCCGCGAAACGCTTCGTCGCATGCATCGCGCGGGCGAGGATCCATCCAAGCTGTCGGCGATTGTGATCACGCACGAGCATCAGGACCACATCTCCGGTCTCGCGGTGCTGGCGCGGAGACTGAAGATTCCTGTTTACATCACTGGACACACTCACCAACAGTGGCAACGTTGGGTGCGCGGACCGGCAACTCGGCAGGCTCCGCTCTACAAAGATGACGATAAGGCTCATCTGGACCGCTGCGAGCATTTCCGCGCTGGAGTCAAGTTCCAGATTGGCGATATCGAGATCCTTCCGTTCACGATTCCGCACGATGCAGTCGATCCCGTGGGATTCGTCTTTCGTACCGAAGGTCTAAAAATCGCTATGGCCACCGATTTGGGCTACATGGCAGCGAACATCAAGATGCATCTGCGTGGATGCGATGCCCTGGTTCTTGAATCGAATCATGATCTTGAGATGCTGCGCGGCGGGCCGTACCCCTGGTCGGTGAAGCAGCGGGTCATGTCGCGCGTTGGCCACCTTTCCAACGACTCTCTCGCGGATTTCTTCTGCAACGACTATGATGGAGGAGCAGCATTCCTGGTGTTGGCACATTTGTCGGAGTCGAACAACCATCCCGAACTGGCACTGCAGTCGGCAGAGCGCGCTCTTGGAGGCCGGCTGAATCTGATCCAGAACCGGCTGGTGCTCGCTTCTCAGACAGAACCGATGGAAGCGATTCGTTTTTGATGTCAAAGTGCGTTGATCAGGTAGTAGGCGACATTCTCGCAGGCTGGCGATACGACATCTCTGGCATCGCCTCTGAGATGCGCGGCGACTACGAACAGCACTTCGCCGAATGTGTCCATTGCAGCGCCCGCCAGCGCCTACATCGCACCATTGATATCGGCCTGATCGCAGTGGCGACAGTCTCTGCTGCGCTCTTCCTCATCGCGTTCGGCGCGATCCGCCACTACGATCCAAACCACGCGCATCTGCTGGAGTTCATCGCTTTAGCCGGCTTTGCTTTTTCCAGCCTCGTTTGGCTTATTGTGGCTCTCGCCACACCTGCTCCGGTCGTGATCCAGGATGCCGCCATAATGGGCGCTCGCCGCATTCAAGCAAAACTCCCACCTGAAATACGAGAACGGATTCCCGCCATTGGAAATCGGCAGTAGAAAGAAGCACTCAGCCGTCAGCACTCAGCATTCGGCCGCTCAACTGTTGAGGCCCACCCAAGCGAAGAACAGTGAAATTAACAGTGATTTTTTTAGAAATAACTCCACTGTTACTGGTTTTTCCCAGAGTCATTGGAATTCGTGTTTTGGGAACAGTGAATAACAGCGAATCAGCTGTGAATTTTTTTGTGCACGTCCTTGACGGTGTAGTCACCTTTTTTTAGCCGGGAAGGGCTATCACTGGTTGATCAGCACTTAACATTCAGCCTCTCGAAGTTCCGTGATGCTCGCGCCGTGCAAGTAAGTTGAACGGCTGAATGCTGAGTGCTGGCGGCTGAACGCTCGCAACAAAAAAGCCGTCCATTTTCAGAACGGCTTTTCTTGCTAGCTAGCTTCGACGTCAGTTTCAGAACTTAGCTCTGCGTCTTGTCTGGAGCGGCCTCGCCCTTTCGTCCATGGCGATGATGTCCACGATGCTCTTTCTTCATCTCCTTGAACTTTGCTTGCTGATCCGGAGTTAGCTTCGCCATCATCTGCTCATGAGAGCTCTTGCGCAGCTCTTTGAACTTGGCTTTCTTCTGGTCCGCAGTCAGCGAGGAATCATTCTTGATCGCCTGCGCCTGCTGCTTCATGTTCTCGCGGATGCTCTTCAAGTCGGCTTGCTGCTCAGGAGTCAGGTTCAATTCCTTTGCGAACCTTTCTCCGCGTTCTCCGCGCTTTTCTGATTGGGTTTGAGCCGCGTTGTCACCGCTGGCCGTGCTGGCTGTCTGCGCCAGAGCTGCCATCGGCAGCACCATAGCTCCAGACAGAATGAATGTGAAAAAACGGTTTGACTTCATCGATCACCTCTGTGGGATGAAAACCCATGCGAGACCGGGAAGTTGTGGAAAACCGCGCGACCGGAGCTGGATCTTCTCGCTGCTTTCTATCTTAATTTCAAAGGGTTAAGAACCCTTGAGCGGCAGCTCAGGATCACCTTCTCGAGACCCAAGCAACTGTTTTGAAAACAAAAAATGCCGCCCTCGACGGCGGCATGGAAATGCGGAGATGCTGCTACGGGACCATGTTCAGGATGCTGCTGTCATGGCGGCCAGCTACCTCAAGGCGGGTTTTGGCACGCTCAATCAGACGCAGCGCCTCTTCCTTGTTTGCGTTGGGATCCTTGAGCTGCTCTTCGCCCATCTGGCGCTGACGTTTCGCGCCTTCCACATCGATGTCCGCTGCTTTCTCGGCACGTTCGGCAAGAACCGTGACCTTATCCGGCAAGACCTCGGCAAAGCCCCAATGAAGAGCAAGGCGTTCTATTTTGCCATCCGGGCGGCGATAGTTAAGCTCGCCACTACGCAGTTCGGTAATGAGGGGAGCGTGGCCGGGCAGAATGCCGAGATATCCCGACGTTCCCGGTATCTGCGCTTCGGTGGCTTGCTCGCTTACAAGCAAGCGCTCCGGAGTGACGATTTCGATTTGGAACGTGTCTGCCATGACTACTATGCTGCGGCCTTCATCTTCTGAGCGTCTTCGAGAACCTCGTCGATCGTACCCTTCATGTAGAACGCCTGCTCAGGAACGTCGTCGTGCTTGCCTTCGATGATCTCTTTGAAACTGCGGACCGTGTCCTGAACCTTAACGTAGCGTCCTTTGTAGCCGGTGAACTGCTCGGCTACGTGGAAGGGCTGCGACAAGAACTTCTGGACCTTGCGGGCGCGGGCTACCGTGATCTTGTCGTCTTCCGAAAGCTCGTCGATTCCCAAAATGGCGATAATGTCTTGCAGATCCTTGTAGCGCTGCAGAATCTTCTTCACACCTTGCGCCACGTCGTAATGCTCCTGGCCCACCACACGCGGAGTAAGGATTCGCGATGTAGACGCCAGCGGATCGACTGCCGGATAAATACCTAGCGCGCTCAATGGACGCGAGAGCACGGTGGTTGCATCGAGGTGAGCGAAGGTCGTGGCCGGCGCGGGATCGGTAAGATCGTCAGCGGGCACGTATACAGCCTGCACTGAGGTCACCGAACCCTTTTTGGTAGAGGTGATCCGCTCCTGCAGCTCTCCCATTTCGGTCGCGAGGTTGGGCTGGTACCCCACGGCGGAAGGCATACGTCCTAACAGCGTGGAGACTTCAGATCCTGCCTGCGTGAAGCGGAAGATATTGTCGATGAAGAGCAGCGTGTCCGCGCCCTCTTTGTCGCGGAAGTATTCGGCGACCGTAAGTCCAGTTAGCGCCACGCGCAGACGCGCTCCAGGCGGCTCCGTCATCTGACCGTAAACCAGTGCAGCCTTTGAGGCGCTGCTGTCGCCAGGCTTGATAACGCCCGACTCGCTCATCTCCAGCCAGAGGTCATTGCCCTCGCGAGTACGTTCGCCCACACCAGCGAATACTGAATATCCACCGTGCTGCTTGGCGACGTTGTTGATCAACTCCATGATGACGACGGTCTTGCCGACACCGGCGCCGCCGAACAGTCCGATTTTGCCGCCCTTCAAGAACGGCTGGATCATGTCGATGACCTTGATTCCGGTCTCGAACATCTCTTCTGAAGTCGATTGCTCCTCGAAGCTTGGAGCGGGGCGATGAATGGGCCATCTCTCGGTCGCATTCAGCGGACCGAGCTTGTCTACCGGCTCGCCGATTACGTTGATCACGCGCCCCAGAGTCGCCTTTCCTACCGGTACCGAAATGGGACCGCCAAGGTCGATGGCCTTCATGCCACGCACCATGCCTTCTGTGGCTTCCATGGCGACACAGCGAACGCGGCCTTCGCCCAAGTGCTGCTGCACTTCGACAATGATGCTGACGGGCTCCGGCACGTTGAAACCTTCGCTGGTAATGCGCAGCGCCTGATAGATCGGCGGCATTTTGGCTTCTTCAAACTGAATATCAACGGCAGGGCCGGAGATTTTAATCACTTTTCCGATGTTCTGTGCCATAGGTCCTTACAGAGCGGCTGCGCCGCTAACGATTTCGATAATTTCTTTGGTGATCGATGCCTGACGGACGCGATTCATAGTCAACGTCAATGCATCGATCATGTCCGACGCGTTGTTAGTAGCCGAATCCATCGCTGTCATACGCGCGGCGTGCTCGGCTGCAACGGACTCGAGTAGTGCACGATAAATCTGAATCGACAAGTAGCGCGGCAGCAGGTCGTGGAACAGGCGCTCCGGCGACTGTTCGTAGATGTAGTCACCGGTCCCGAATTTCGCTGCACGCTCGTCGACAGCCGACGTATCAGGTGCTCGGATTCCGACTCCGGAGCGAGCAGCAGCCTCGGCCGCCTTCTGCCGCTCTTCAAGCGTGAACTGATCTACCTGTTCCACGTCCTGCTCGCCGATCTTCACGATCGGCAGCACGTGATCGACCACCAGCCTCTGCGCGATGACCGACTTGAACTCGTTGTAGACGAGAAAGACTGCATCGACTTCTTTGCGGGCATAGCGCTTGATGATCTCTTCGGCGAGATCGCGAGCTTGTCCAAACTCCAGCTTGTTCAGCACGCCAACCTGCTCGCCTACGATCTCTACCGGCGCGACCCGCTTGTACTCGCCCTCTTCGCTCCCAGCCTGAGCGTAAGGAAAACGGCGGCGGAGCATGTCACGTCCCTTACGGCCGATGGCGATGATGTCGACGTTCTTCCCGGCTTCGGTTTCAAGAAAACGATTGGTCGCCTTGATGACGTTGGCGTTGAAAGCTCCTGCGAATCCCTTGTCGCCACTGATGACAACGAGCAGGATGTTCTTCGCTTCACGACGCTCCAGCAAGGGATGACGCGGCTCTCCGGTTATGGGGTCGTAAATCTCGGCGCGCGAAACCAGAGACTTCAGGACGTTCACGAGCATTTGCGCATACGGACGCGCCGCCAATGCCTTCTCTTGTGCGCGACGCAGCTTCGCCGCCGAAACCATCTTCATGGCTCCGGTGATCTGCTTCGTGTTTTGCACGCTGCGAATGCGGCGTCGTAAATCGAGAACGTTTGCCATTAACTAGCTTTTGCCCCAACCGCCTGACGCTGAGCGAGGAACTCCTGCTTCACTTCTTTAATCAGACGATCCATTTCCTTCTTGATGCTGTCGTCGAGCGTCTTCTTTTCCATGATCTGGTTGAGGAGGCCCGGATTCGTCGTATCGACGTACTTGTATAGCGCCTCTTCGAACTCACGCACCTGCGAGACCTGCAAGTCGTCGAGATAGCCATTCGTGCCGGCATAAATCGCGAGGATCTGCTTGCTGAATGGCAGGGGCGAGAACTGCGGCTGCTTGAGCAGCTCAGTGAGCCGCTGACCACGGTTTAGCTGTTGCTGCGTGGCCTTGTCCAAATCGGAACCGAACTGGGCGAAGGCTGCTAGTTCGCGATACTGAGCGAGTTCCAACTTCATCGATCCGGCGACCTGACGCATGGCCTTGATCTGCGCCGATCCGCCGACGCGGCTGACCGAGATACCGACGTTGACGGCCGGACGAATGCCAGAGTTGAACAAGTCGGTCTCGAGGAAGATTTGGCCGTCGGTGATAGAGATCACATTGGTCGGAATGTAAGCAGAAACGTCGCCGGCCTGTGTCTCGATGATTGGCAGGGCTGTGAGCGATCCGCCGCCCAGCTTGTCGGAAAGCTTCGAGGCGCGCTCCAGCAGCCGTGAGTGAAGATAGAAAACGTCTCCCGGATAGGCTTCGCGCCCTGGGGGACGACGCAGCAGCAGCGATATCTCGCGATACGACGCAGCGTGCTTCGACAGATCGTCATAGATCACGAGCGCGTGCTTCCCGTTATCGCGGAAGTACTCGCCGATCGCGCATGCGGCGTAAGGAGCGATGTACTGCATGGGAGCAGGTTCGGACGCCGAGGCGGCCACCACAACCGTGTAGTCCATCGCACCGTATTCGGTAAGCGTCTTCACCACGTTGGCGATCGAAGAACGCTTCTGACCGATCGCGCAATAGATGCAGATCAGATTGTTGCCCTTGTTGTTGATGATGGTGTCGAGCGCAACCGCGGTCTTGCCCGTCTGGCGGTCGCCGATGATCAGCTCGCGTTGTCCGCGACCAATGGGAATCATCGAGTCGATGGCCTTGATACCAGTGGCCATGGGCTCACGCACTGGCTGACGATCAATGACGCCGGGCGCGATACGTTCGACTGGGATGGTGTTCTTGGTCGTAATCGGGCCCTTGTCGTCGATGGGCTGCCCGAGGGAATTCACGACACGACCGACCATGGCTTCACCAACAGGCACCGCCATGATCTTCCCGGTGCGACGCACCTCGTCGCCCTCTTTGATCTCCGTGTACTCACCCATGAGCACAGAGCCGACCTCGTCTTCTTCCAGGTTCATGGCGATTCCGGTTACGGCGTGGCCGAAGTCGATCAATTCTCCGGCCATGACTTTGTCGAGGCCGTAGATGCGAGCGATGCCGTCGCCGAGCGAGATCACCGTGCCGACTTCGTCGACGGCAACTTTCGATTCAAAATTCTCGATTTGCTCGCGAATGAGCTTTGTAATTTCGTCTGCTTTGATTTGTGCCATTTTCTAAACTCTTAAAGTGATGAGTAACCGTTGGATTGCTCGAGGCGATTATGTCTGTTCGTGCCTAGCTTGCTGCCAGTTGCTCTTTCATGCGGCGCAGTTGCCCGCGTACCGAGCCGTCGTAGACGGTGCTTCCGACTTTCACGAGCACGCCGCCCATTAATCCTTGATCGAGCAAATACCGAACCCTCAATTTCTTGCCCGTAGCTTTGGCGACCTGCGCTTCCAGTCTGTGTTTCTCTTCCGCGCCTAACTCACGGATGCTTACGATTTCGGCGTCAGCAATTCCGAGCCGCTCGTTAATCTGCGCAATCGCTTCTTTGACGATCTGGTCGAAGGCATGAATGCGACGATTCAATATCAGTATCGCGGTGAAGTTGCGAATTTCAGGCAGAAGCCCTGCCTTCCTGGCAATCGCATCCAGAAGTTTCAACTTCTGCTCGCTGGAAAGTGAGGGAGTATCCCAGATCGTCCGCAGCTCCGCGCTTTCCCGCAAAAACGTTTCCAGCGAGTTAAGCTCAGCAGCGACCCGATTTGCATCGATGTTTCGATGGATCACTACATCAGCGAGGGCACGCGCATAAACTCCAACGAAGGATGCCATTTAGCGACCACCATTTCTGCGGGCATCCGCGCCAAGCTGCTCGGTGAAATCTTCAACTAACGCCTTGTCTGAGTTCGCATCCACGCGAATTCCCTTTTCGGCGAAGGACACCGCCAGCTCTGCGGCGTATTTCTGAAGGTCGCGACGCACCGTATTGACGGTTTGCGTGATTTCCTGTTCAGCAGCCTGGAGGAGTTTCTGTTTTTCGGCCTCGATCGAAGCACGAACGCGATCTTCTTCGGCCCGCGCTTCCTCCTCAGAATGCTTCTGCATGTCTGCGATCTCCGAAGACAGCCGAGAGAGCCGAGCCTCTACTTCACGGAGCCTGCGACCGGCCTCCTCACTGGCGTGTCGCGCTTCCTCTATTCCCCTCTGGATTTCCTGAGTGCGATTGCGCAACATCGCGGGAACCTTTGACTTCATAACGAAAAGAACGAACAGCGCGATGATGGCGAAGTTGATCACCACGCAGACCCAGTAAGCGGTTGTCAGCGAAAGGCCTGTAATTCTGGCAATGCCACGCACTGCCGCCGAATACTTGAACGCCGCTTCTTCGTCCTTGGGTTCTTCCCTGCCTGCAGAGGGCTCCCCAGCTGCGGATTCCTGTGGCGTTCGTCCCGCGGCTTCGTTTGCAGCGTGCGTCACTTCCTGGTTGGGGGTGGATGACTCGGGCTTAGCGGCCGCATCCGTACCTGATCCCGAAGCTGGTGCCGTGGAAGTCGGAGCACTTGGCTGGGATTGTTGCAGCGCAGCACTACTGAGCGAAAGGGACGCAATCAGTAGCAGCACAAAGCCGAACTTGCGCGAGATATTCTTCATCTGCGACCGCCGACGGCTGGCTCTTTGAGAGCTGCTCCCGTGCGCAGGATGGCACGAATGATCTCCTGCGCCAGCGCCGAGGCCTCGGAGTGCACCAGAGCTTTTGCGATTTCTGTTTCTTTCATGATTTCAGCGCGAGCGGCATTGACTCGCCCTTCGGCGGCTACTCGCGCTTCAGCAATAGCAACCGTCTTGTGCTCAAGAATCTGCTGACGGAGCTTCTCCAGACGCTTGAAAACCGCCAGCCTGGCGTCGCGAACCTTAGCCTCATATTCCGCCGCCTTCCGCTCCGCAGCGGCAATATCGGCTTTGGCCTTCTCGGCAGCGCCTACGGTCTTGCTGCGGCGCTCAGCTAAAGCGCTCGCAAGCGCGTTGTGCACGATGACACGATAGAGAATCCACGTGAAAACAAAGAGGATGATGGTCGGGATTGCTCCGAGCGCAAGTTCGCCTAGTTGTCTGAGCGTCGCGTCCATTAACTTGGGTGGTTATTGTCTCGCCGGGGATGGGATCGACAACTCTTTAAGCTAACATTCGGTTTTTGCGAGTGTCAAACGGCAATCGAGCCGATAAAGCGTTGAGACTCTAGGTGAAATTAAAGTTGCGTAGCTCTCGACTTTCCTTGACATGGGCTCCTGAGAGGCGGACACTAAGGGGTATCACCTCCGATCCGATTCAGGATCGAATGGGCTCGTGGCCAAGGAATGTCACCGCTTCTCGGCCGCGGGCCTATTTAATTTCCAGCCGAACGATTGTCCTAGATTTGAGATCCCGACAGCATTCTCAAACTGTCATCCCTCGCGTCCGCCGCGGCGGACGCGGGGGACCTGCTTTTTCTCGTCATTGAGAGAAAGCAGATCCCCACTCCGCGTTCGGAGTTATGGACGCATAAAACGGCCTTGCTGCGGAGTGAGGGATGACAGTACCTGGAGTGAGAGAGGCCCACCAACTATGCTTCGGCGGATTTCGCGCTGTTCCGCGGTGCGGGTCGCGACTTTAAGTCGGCTACGACAAGCCGGATTTCTTCAAAGGTAACTTCGGCCGGGAGAGCGTCCTTGATGGGCCTCAGTCGCTCCATCCCAACCTTGGCGCAAGCCGCTTCGATCTCTGTTACCTTCTGCTCCCCCACCCAGTTGCGCTGAAACTGCACCTTCCGGGCTTCGACCATCTCCGCGACGAGCGTAACAACACTGCCGATCTGGCGCCCGCGGATGGCCGCCACTTCGGCCAGCGTGTGTCCTTGAGCCAAGAGGCCCAGAGTCTCTGCGGCAGGCTTCGATCGCTTATTCTGAGGCTTGTCTGTGGCACGCGCGCCTTCGTTGAATCGACGCAAGGCGTCGAGTATCTGCCTGCCGTACAGCTCGATCTTGCGCTCGCCGAAGCCATGAACCCGGCGAAGCTCCATCAGGTTCGTGGGACGAATACGGCACAGTGATTCGACCGTAGTGTCGTGCATCACGATAAACGCAGCGATTCCCTGCTGCCGTGCTGCATTCCTCCGCCACTCGCGAAGGTAGTCACTGAGGTCGTAATCAACATCCGGCTCCGGCTTTGCGGATGGATCGGCCGATGCCGAATTCGGCGCCTCCAGCTCCGTGGCCGCCTGCACCGGTAGGACATATCTGCCACGTTTCTTAGTCGTTACTGGCTCCGCCATTCTCAACCAGGCGGGCTCGGCACCGCACACATCGCATGCGCCACAAGTGTTCCATTTTGGAGTTTGGCCGAAGTGCGAGCAAATCTGTAGATGACGGCACTTTCCCTCATCGACAAAGCGGCGAATCTGGTGGTATCGCTGCCAGGAGCGCTCTTTTTCCGCGGCGTCGCTCATTTGTTCGATGAAGTAGGTGAGCAGACCAACGTCGCGGGCCTGCCACAGCAGCAGGCAGTCAGCGGCCAGCCCATCGCGACCGGCACGTCCTGCCTCCTGGTAGTACTGCTCGATCGATTTCGGAAGCGACAAGTGAATCACTGCGCGCACGGCGGCTTTATTGATTCCCAGCCCGAAAGCAATGGTGCCGACCAGCACGCGCACGTCGTCAGACATCCAGCGCTCCTGATTCCGTCGACGCGCGTCGCTATCCATCTTGCCGTGATATGCAACCGCGGGAATGCCTCGCTCCTCGAGAAAATCGACCGTCTGTTCCACCCGATTGATCGTAGGTGAATAAACGATGATGTTGCTTCCTGAGTACTGACGCAGCGCCTGCAGGAGCAGCGCGTCCTGTGTGCCATATTGGCACTGCTTCACGAGGTATTTCAGATTGGGACGATGAAAACTGGCGATGTACTTGTCAGGATTCCTTAGTCGGAGCTGTGCGATGATATCGTGGCGTACCTGTCGGGTTGCGCTCGCAGTAAAGGCTGCGATCGGCAGATCAGGAAAATGCTGGCGCAAGGCGCTGAGTTGCCGGTACTCCGGGCGAAACTCGTGTCCCCATTCGGAAATGCAGTGTGCTTCGTCGATAGCGAAGAACGAAACCGGCACACGTTTTAACCACTCGATCGTGTCCTTGCGCGCGAGTCGTTCGGGCGAGAGATAGAGCAGACGGAAGCGTCCCTGTGTGGCATCGTGCACTGTCTTGTTCTGTTCGCTACCGGCAAGCGAGCTATTGAGACTCGCGGCAGGAATCCCCATTTGGGCGAGCTGCGCAATTTGGTCCTGCATTAGGGCGATCAAGGGCGAGATTACGATCACCGTCTTCTCAGACAGCATCGCCGCGGGCAGCTGATAACAGAGGGACTTGCCACCACCGGTCGGCATCACAACGCACGTATCGCGACCGGCGAGCAGGCTGGAAACTATGCGCTCCTGCAAGGGACGAAAAGAATCGTAGCCCCAATATCGCTGCAGCGCTGTCAAGATCGCGGAATTTGAATTCATGTGCGGTTTTTTAGAGAGACTCTTTTACCACGAGATTGCCGGAAGCAGGAACAATATATTTATCGTTTACGAAGACGTCTCAGAACAGAGCGGGGCTTACGTGAGTCTCGTTTTGGAATCACCACTCCAGCGGAGCTTGACTCGAAGTTCTGCAGCCGCCACAGGAGCGACTTAGGACCCTCTACTGTCAACTGAACGCGATCTTGCCTATATTCCCGATTCAGGATGTTCGCGCGGGCCTCAATCATGGCAAGCACTTTGCCCTCGCTCTGCGGCACGCTGATTTCTATGCGCTCCACCGGATCGGCTGTCAGCGTCGCGTCGATTCTCTGCAGCAGCGCTTCCAGCCCAATGCCCTTCATCGCCGAGACCTGAACGACCTTGTCACCGCCAGGAAGCGCGTTCCGTTGCGCAGGAGAAAGCAAATCGATCTTGTTCAAGACGTGAACCGTCGGCTTTTCCTGCACCTCGAGTTCGGCAAGAACCTTCTCAACCTGCTCCTGCTGTTCAGCGGCGTTGGGGCTGGTCGCGTCGGCGAGGTGCAGAATCAATGAAGCGCGCTGCACTTCTTCCAAAGTCGCGCGGAAGGAGGTAACTAATGTGTGCGGTAGGTTACGAATAAATCCAACCGTGTCTGAAAGCAGGACCTTGCGTTTCGAAGGCAGAGTAATCGAGCGCAGGGTTGGATCGAGAGTCGCGAACATGCGCGAGGAGGCAAGAACTCCAGCCTTGGTAAGCGCATTGAACAATGTCGACTTTCCCGCATTGGTGTATCCCACGAGCGCCACTGTTTCCACGGGGACGGCCTCGCGCCGTTGACGCTGTTGCGCGCGCACGCGACGCACATTCTCGAGCTGCTGCTGCACATGGCGCATGCGGCGGTAAATCTTCCGGCGATCGGTTTCGAGCTGTGTTTCACCGGGTCCGCGTGTGCCAATACCGCCGCCGAGCTGCGACATTTCCACACCGCGCCCGGCTAGTCGGGGCAGCAGGTATTCCAATTGCGCCAGTTCAACCTGGAGTTGACCTTCGCGAGTACGCGCGTGCCGCGCAAAGATGTCGAGGATGAGCTGCGTTCGGTCAATCACCCGAGCCTGCAGCTCGCGTTCGATGTTGCGCTGTTGTGAAGGAGAAAGATCGTGATCGAAGAGCACGACATCGGCACGCGATCCGGCAACGGCTCCGGTAATTTCCTCGAGCTTGCCGCGGCCGATGAGTGTTGCCGGCTCCAGCTTGTCGCGACGCTGTATGACTTCACCGACAACTTCGGCTCCAGCACTGGTCGCCAGTTCGCGAAATTCAGCCATTGAATCCTCGGCGGAGAGGCCGAGAAAGGCATCAGCAGCTTTTGTGTTCTTTGGGGAAGGGTTCTGTTCGGCGCTCTCCAGGGATTCCAGGCGCGAGGCTTCGATCGCTTGTCTCGCCATCCTTGCCTGGGCGCTCGGGCCGCCGCTTCGCTTCGAGCGCAGGTCGATTCCGACCAGGAATGCCCGCTCCAGCCTGTGGGCAGGATCGTTGCCAGTTGCGTTCGAGAAAGACGGACTCCGTGCCACTTGAATGCCAGCGCTTGCGCTAAAGAATCCGCTCAGCCTTCGGAAACTGCTGTAGGAGGCGCAGCATCATGCCCAGCCGTCGAGCGCTCCGACGCGGGTGGACGATGCTCGGAAGCTGCGGGACGTTCTCCGAAATGCGATCCGCGCGCCATGACTACCGTGGAGATCGCATGCTTGAAGATGAGCTGCTCCTGGTTGTTGGTTTCGAGTACGACTGAGTATTTGTCGAAGGACCGGATGCGTCCGCTCAGCTTCACTCCACTCATCAGATAAATGGTGATTGGAGACTTGTCCTTACGAGCAGTGTTAAGAAAAGTATCCTGAATATTCTGTGCCGGCTTTGTTTCCATTGTGCCGATCTCTCCTTGAACCAGAACCAGATAGGAACGTGTAGATGACTACCACGACTATAGACAGTCCCTAAAGATAAAACCGGGAGAGCGGTCTTGGCAAATTGAGAGGTTACAGAACGAGAGAAGCCCTGCTACAAAGGAGCGATTTGGCGGCGAGTTTTGTTGTCCGTTAACACGTGCCACGCTGGAAAGTTGCGTTCTGGGAAGCGTATGATGCGGGCGCATCGAAGGGCGTCGCATCGGCATCTACTACACAGGTTCCCAGGTAAGAAGAAAAGTACATGGAGGCAAGACAATGAAGTTACTGGCAACGTTTGTAGTTCTCGGGGGCCTCGCTTTCGCTCAAGCCCAGTCGGGCAACACTCAGTTAGCGATCCGTCCAGGAACGCCGGATCCGAAAGAGCAGCGCATTGTGAAGGAGGTTCGTCACGAACTGGTGATGCTCCCGTATTACTCACTGTTTGACGATCTCGAGTATTCCGTAAATGGTGACACTGTGACTCTACTCGGGGCGGTTACGAATCCTACGCTGAAGAAGGACGCCGAGAACGTGGTGAAGCGCATTGAAGGCGTGAACAAGGTCAACAATCAGATCAAAGTGTTGCCGCCTTCCCCGATGGATGATCGCATTCGGCAAGAAACAGCGCGCGCGATCTCAAGGCAAGGCGGGCTCTACCGCTACTTCATGGGAGCTGTGCCATCGATCCACATCATTGTGGATAGTGGTCACGTAACCCTGAAGGGTGTGGTTGATAACGAGGCAGACGATACGCAGGCGAGATTGGCCGCGAATCAAGTCCCTGGTGTCTTCTCGGTTAAGGATGAGCTCCAGGTTCTGAATCAGAAGACAGCAAAAAAGTAACTGAACCGCAAGTCCAGAGGCGATAACTGATTGGCACTCCAGCCGACGTGAGCTATCGCCTTTCGCATCCGCTTAAGTGTGCTGGATGCCTATGGCATCAGTACGCCTGTGGCCGTCTTCGTGACTCACGCGATCTTCGGGTCTGTCCTTGGACTGTTCTATCGCTAGGTAGACATACCTAATCCGAGTTTAAGCGTATTCATCGAGGACCCACCTGCAACCTGCGTTGCTATGGGCATAAAATCGCTAAAACCTCCCATATTGGAACACGGAGATTTGGTACTACGTAGAACTAAGTAGGGCAATTTTGTGGGCATCCGCTCTCGATTGCTGTGAGAGGATGCTTCAGTCATGACCGATTCTCGACCGAAAATTCTCAGCATCGATGACAATCAGTCACTCAACTCGATGCGGCAAATGGTTCTTGCTGTAAGTGGCTTCGATTGCGATTTGGCCAGCACTGCAGAGCAGGCTCTGGCCATGATACTTACCTGTCATTATGACGCTATTTTGCTCGATTATTACCTGCCCGGAACAACCGGTTCCCAAGTTGCGAACACAATCAAGACTCTGCGCCCAGAGGTACCGATCATCGTGGTCACGGGCGAAGAACTGGACGAGCACAGCGACGCCGTTCACAGTTACATGGTCAAAGGCGAAGGGCCTGAAGTTCTCTTGGCAAAACTGCATTCCGTAGTGAATGCCAAAAGTATCAATTCTCGGACGATGCAGGCGGCTGCGAGTTGAGGAAAGACAGCGACTAACAATTAGCGGAACTAGACCGTTGATTGCGCGGTTTTTCTATTGCCAATTGCCTATCGCTTGCTGCCTTTTTCCGGAACCAAAGTCAACACATCCGTCGCGTTCTCCTCAATCGCTTGCTTCGAATAGAGCAAGGGAAAATACTGTCCCGCTTCCCAAAGCGGGAGGAGATCGGAGTAGTGCCGGCTGCCAGGCTCGCCGCTTTGGCCTGGAGTATTGATCGCCAGCGAGTTATCGAAGTTGCTCAAATCAAAGATCTCACGGTAGCTCGCACCAGAGGACTGTTGAAAGCTGCCTGTTCCTGATCCCGTCGCATTCACCGTGTTAGCGTCCCCTGGCCTTGCGACTGGCCCAAGATCGAAGAGTGGCTTGGCTCCAGCGAGCTGATCGAGGGCGTGACGAAACGTCATGGTATGCAGGGAGCCCCACGACCACAGCGCGGGATCCGTTCCTGCTTTTTGTTCTAGTTCGTGTCCCGCGTCGAGAAGTGTCGACAACAACACCTGCTGCTGCTCATCCGGCGGCAAGGACTTCAGGCAATCCATGGCTTGTTGCGTACTCAAGTGCACTGCCTTTGGCGCGGACGCCCCAGCTATCTTCCCGAGTAGGGCGCTCCGCAGATGGTTTTCCCAAACCTCGTAGAGCGCGGCCGCTACCGAGGTGGAGCGCATGAGGCGGTCCCAATCTTTGAGAATCTCAAGGAAGCGCCGCTCTGGACCATCACTGCGCCGCGGCAACATGGGAATGAGTTCATTGGCCGGCAACGAATACACATCTCGCTGCAAGTCTTCCACGTCCGCCATTCTGATCTTTCGTTGTTTCTCTCCAAATCCGCTTAAGACTTGACGAATCCTTTCTATGCGATAGGTTGCCCACTCAAAACCAACTTTGTACTTATAGTCTTCAGGAATCGTGCGATTATTCGCGGTTGCAAACCATCCTTCTGCCGGATTGAACGTGCGTGGCAGTTGATCCAGTGGCACGAATCCGGACCATTCATGGTTGCCATCGCTTCCCAGTACGGGAAGCAAACCAGTCCAGCTTCGAATCGGGGTCAATCCAGCCGACTGTTCTCCGATGTTTCCGTCAGTATCGGCGTAGACCATGTTTTCCGGAGGCAGCTTCCAACGTTCAAGAGCAGCGAGGAATTCATTCCAGTTTTGTGCCCGATCGACAGCCAGCGACGCCAGGTAACCGGCCGTGCCAGGCTCGCTGCCTACCCAGCGCAATGCCAAAGCCCGATGACGTGCTGCGTCTTCCCAGAGCACTGGACTATGTTGCGTGAATTTGAGCGTGACTGTTTGCGGAGAGCCATCCTTCACCGCGATCACGGTCTTCTCCGTCCGCATCAATTCCCATTTTCCGTTGCGCTTGTACTGCAGCGGATTGTCGGGATTGAGTTCCTCGACGTATAGATCTTGCTGGTCCACTCCGAATATCGTGAGCCCCCAGGCGATGTGTTGGTTATGTCCAATCGCCACGCCCGGCAACGCTGGCTCGCCAGCGCCGATCACATCCCATCCAGGCGCGCTGAGATGCACGATGTATCGCAACGACGGGACAGCAATCACGCGATGCGGATCGTTCGCTAATATCGGCTTGCTTGTCGACGTAAGTTTGCCCGAAATGGTCCAGTTATTACTCCCCACGGATGCAGTCTGCAGTGCAAACTCCATTCTCGTGTCCCCACCTATCAGTCCATCCAGTAGTTTCGGAGACAAGCCGGAATAATCCACTCCATTTGCTGCGTCGAGCTTAGTTGGCGGATCGGGATCCAGAATTTGTTGCGTCGTCTCAGCTCCCAGCGTTGTCAGAAGCTCGGCATCTCGCAGCTCAGCATGTGCATTGCCCGTCATCGAGTAAGCGGCCATGCGCGACAAACAGTCTTCGGGCTTCCACGGTTCAGGTTTGAACCCGGCAAGTTGAAAGCTAATCGGCAGCCCCGGACCGCTTGCTGAATCGAGATAGCGAATATAGGCGTTAATTCCGTTGGTAAATGCCGTAAGGATTGCCAGTGTGTCTGGTGAGTAACTTTTGTATTCGCGCTCGAAATCGCCGCGATACTTCAGCAAACGCGCATACCGATCGCGCTCGATTGCGGATTTGCCAAGCACCTCCGCGAGCCTTCCCTGGCCCGCGCGCTTCCACAACTCCATCTGGAACAAACGATCCTGTGCGGCCACGAATCCCTGCGCAAAAAACAAATCGTGCTGGTTCGCAGCGTAGATATGCGCGACACCCCAGTTGTCACGCATGACCTTGACTGGGTGCTCCAGGCCGCTGGTTTGGAGCTCTCCGTTGATTGGAGGATTTGCTTTTTGTGCGCGCGCAGCGAGCTCAGGCTCAGTCGACTGCCGGCTGAAGACAAATGCAGAGAGGAGAGCGGCAATGCAGAACGCATGCGCGAGTTTCATCCCGCAAATTATATGAGTAGGAAGAAGCCCGAAACTTTGAACCGGACAGTGACCGATCAGACGATGCGAATCGTAGGGCAGCTTTCGCGTTCATCAATCAAGCGGCTGCCTGCATGACGTTCCAGGATGTGACGCTGAAATGCGGCGCTCCACAGGTGATGAGCATCCCCAGAATCCAGGTCCTTCGACGACGCATTCACGACAAGAAACTCATCACAGATAGAGCACTGCCGAGTAACTCCGCCAATTTGCCCGAAGAATGTGAAGTGATTTGCCACGAGATGAGTATGCCGCGGCGCCTCCCGAGGCGCAATTTACGCTGGTAACGGCGAAGTGGGTACTTTTGGAATCCCGCGAAAGTAACTCAAGAAACTGCAGACTAATACGCAAAAGGAGCAAACGCCTGAGGACATACAGTCCTCAGGCGTTCGCGTACTCAACTTGTTGGATTAGCGCTGCGGGATATCGGCTTGCGCTGCCGGACTGACGCTCAATGGGCTGAAGGCCCCGCTCCCCATGAGATCGGGATTGATGTCATTCTCGTGGCTTGGTCCGAGTCCGAGTTTGATCAGAGCGCGGGAATCGGGAACAACTTTGCTCTGCCAACCCTGGTCGGCCTGGAATTTGCGCATAGCTGCTGTGGTTCTGGCGTCCCAGAGGCCGTTTGGTTGGCCGTCCAGATACTTTTCCCGGATCAGCGCCGCTTGAATCTCACGGGCGCGATCACTGGCGATAACCTGCTGTCCGTGATGCTTCCACGCAGACTTACGCAGCTTGCTGAAGCGCGAGTGCTTTGTTGAGCTCTTGCCGCTGGCTTTTGGTGTAACTGCAAAAGCCGGCACACCCATCACAACCGCGACCAGAAACGTAATACCGATTTTTTTGAACCGCATAAGCTCCTCTTTTGAAGCCGAGCTATTCCCTCGGCCCAATTCGGGGATTTCTTAACGGGGTATGAAGCAGCTTACCCGACCGAATGTACCTTTGCACCTGAATATTTTTGGGTCCCCACACACTAGTACCATGTACCTTCGGGTGAAGTTAGGATGCGGGAAGCAAGGTGCAGTTCTGCCCGAAGTCTCAGGATTTTTTGGCTGGATCGCAACTAAGTCTTTGCAATCCAGCCATTTAGCTTTTACGGTAGGGTCCCAGCCAGGAAGATGGTGCTGGCATTTCGTCCCCGGCCCTGACGCACTAGGAAGACAACGTCCTGGCCACTCTTGAGTTGGCCTGTGATGCGCCGGAAGTCGTCGTCGCTGTTCACAGCTTGTTTGTTGACTTCAAGGATCACGTCTCCGCGGCTGAGTCCGATATCTTCCGCGAATGATCCGGGCTTCACTTCGCTGACAATCACACCTTTATTTGCAGGAATCCCCAGCCTATCGGCCATATCCGGGGTGATTGGGCGGACCGAAAGCCCCAACTTTCCGGCTACAGGCTGTTCTTGATTAGCGGAATCTTCTTCGTTTGCCGCTGTATTGCCGTACAACTTGGCACGATCGGCGACGGTAACCGTAGTTTCGGCTGACTTCCCGCCGCGTTCATACCCGATCTTTACTTTGCTACCGGGCTTTTCCGCAGAGATGTTGGCGACGAGTTCGTCACCGGTCTTTACCGGTTTGCCATTCACCGACGTAATGGTGTCGCCGATCTTCAAACCTGCCTGATCTGCCGGGCCGTTAGCCGTAACGCTGGAAACCGTGACCCCGCTCTTGGCCCCGTAGACACGAGCAATCGCCGGATTCGGCTGAGCGCTGAAGGCCACACCGATCGATCCGCGTACGACCTTATGGTCCGGACCGATGAGCTGGTTGTAAACCTCGGCCACGGTGTTCGACGGCAAGGCGAATCCAATACCCTGATAGCCGCCTGATTCGGTGAAGATCGCGGTGTTGATGCCAATCACCTCCGAATTCATGTTCACCAGCGGACCGCCGGAGTTCCCCGGATTGATCGCCGCATCGGTCTGAAGGAAATGCTGGAACTGCCGCCGATTATCGATGTCACGTCCCTTCGACGAGATGATTCCTGCGGTGACCGACTCCTCCAGAGCGAATGGGCTGCCGATCGCAAGCACCCAGTCGCCCACGTTCATCGAATCCGAGTTGCCGAGTTTCGCCGAGGCGAGTGGATGATCCACTTCAATCTTGATGACGGCTAAATCGGTTTCCGAGTCAGTTCCGATCACCTTGGCGTCATGCTGCACGCCCGGGGGATCACCATCGAGTTTCACGCGAATGCGATCCGCTTTATCCACTACGTGCTGATTCGTAATGATGTAGCCCTTAGAGTCGACGACGACTCCAGATCCCAGTGAGTGCTCTGTCGTGCTTCCTCCCCCACCAAACGGGCTTCCACCCTGCCCGCCAAAGAAGCGGTCAAAGAAGTCCTGAAATGGATCGCCATCCTGATCGTCCGGAGGTTGCTGACCGCGTCGCCGCGGCCGGGGAGTAGTAGCCTTCGGCGTGGATTCCGTATTGATATTCACAACGCTCGGCTCAAGCGTCTTCGCAACCTGGCTGAAGGCATTCGACAACTGCTGCGGGGAGGGCACCTTCAACGGCGTGGCGTCAGAGCTATTTACGCTCTTGGTGGCACCTTTTACGCCCTTTTGTATGACGGTACCGATAAGAATGCCGACAAACAGGGTCAGCACCACGAGGATAGTAGACAAGAAACGGTGCGACCGCATTCGATCTCTCAATGACATACGTGATTCCATGATCTTTCCTCGCCAAAAGTTGGCAAACGTCCATTATATCGAGTCAGGCGGGATAGCTTGGACAGCAAGGAAGGCAAATTGATTTTCACTTCTATCAATTAGACGCGAGTTCTGTGGCAATAGACGCATAACCACTGGGAGCGTAAGCACGCGCGGGAATCCGACGTACTCATGTATGCGATCCGTCCTTTTGACGCTTAGCAACTTCTACGCGGCTGCCACTTTACCTGCACCAAGATTCTTACTCGCAGGCTGCTTCGCGGTAATGTTTTGCGCCACGGCCCACGCCGCCGATGCTATCGCCCACGAAATGAAGAACGCCGTCCAAGGCAATCTGGCTTTCGGCGAGGCGGCAATCGCCGGTCCCCAAACCAGAATCGTAAACACTCCGATCATCGCGGCTTCCGCAAACGCGGCCACACGCGGCAAAACCGAGAACAGCACACCGAGGCCGGCGGCGATGTGTCCGGCGCCCGTCAGATACGCCCAGCCTTCACGGTAAGGCAGCCACGCCGGCACGAAGGCCACAGTCTCCTTCACGTAGACGATGTGCGAGAGCCCGATCGGTATGAGCCACACCCCATAAAACATCTTCACGAAACGGAGGGTTTTCTCGCTGCTGAGGAACGTTATTAGCGAGCCTTCTTGCGGCTCCGCCAGCCGTGCGAACAGAAACCAGCCTCCGGCAAATAGGGCGGCAATCTCGCCAAACCCCAGCCAGACCGCCTCCACCCCTGGCGCCACAAACAATGCCGGCAACTTCAAGCACATCCAGATCAGGAGATAGGGAAACAGGATGCGCGCCGCCCACGCTGCCGTAGCTCGAAACAGCAACCCAACTCCGCCGACAACCATGAGGACGCCCGAAGCATACGCAAGAGCAGTCCGTCCTGGGACCCACGCCGCAACCGGCTGCCACACCATCGCAAAATCACCATAGATCAGCGCGAGGACACCCAATCCAACCATCCCGAAGGCAAACGCCGTCAACGGCGGCTGCTGGCTACGAGTCATGGGCGTCAACCTTACTCGAAGAGAGATTTAGTGATCAAGAATTCCGTCCCTGCTTTTGACGAAGCCGGTAAGGACAGGCCAGAACTCTGTATGGAGAACAAATAGCGATAGCGAATAAACGCGACTAGGAGGCCGTGGAGAGGTTTCTGCTGCCTCGAACGTATCCAGGAGCCGCCAAGTTTCTCCGACGCCTTAAAACGTCCCCAATTGCAAATTTCCCACTCGGGCAAAAAATCATTACCGGCGGCGGTAGCCGCTGGTTTCTGTAATAAGGATGAAATCAATCTCTGTCACACTTGCGACGATGGTTACCAGGTGCCCAGCATTTTCAATTATTTGCATGGAGCCATCGAAGCTCTTGTGCGTAGTTTGAGGCAGAATGGTGAGCTTTTTGGGGCACTGAAGCGCAACTTATGAGGCGTTTTGAGGCACTTTAAGGGCATCACAAGGGTTCTCCCTCGCGAACACCGCGCGGGAACGGGGCACCCTTTGTCCGGGAGTCCACTGCAACAACCAACACGGGAAAGTATTGGCCATTTCGTCCAATAATGAAGTACCAAGCGTCCCGAAGTGGAGCGCATCTCAGGCTATCTGGTTTGCATTACAAGGAATAATCCCCTATCTCAGGAGAAATCGATGAATCGAAAAACTCTTAGAACGATCGCATTAAGAAGCTTTGCGCTGGTTGCCGCGTTGGGCGCAGCGTGGCAGGCGCAGGCACAGGACGCCAAAACACCGTATCCGAGCATGGCCCCCCTTGATCAATATCTGATGGCGGATCGGAATGCCGAAATGGCCTTGGCGCGTAGTGCGGCGCCGGAGTCCATCTCGCGCGATGCTGAGGTCCTGGTTCTCGGACGTCACGGTTACGAAACTGCGATTAAAGGGAAGAACGGTTTCGTATGCATCGTGGAACGTTCCTGGACTGCTCCAATCGACGACCCGGGCTTTTGGAATCCGAAGGGGCGTGCTCCGATCTGCTTGAATGCGGCAGCCGCACGCTCCTACTTGCCACGCACGATCAAGAAAACGGACTTGATACTAGCTGGACGTACGAAAGCTCAGATGATTGAGACCATCGCAGCAGCAGTCGACAAAAAGGAATTGCCGGAGATGGAACCTGGGGCTATGTGTTACATGCTGTCAAAGCAGGGCTATCTAAACGATCGCGACGGACACTGGCATCCGCACCTCATGTTTTTCGTTTCACAAGCCGACCCTGCGGCGTGGGGTGCGGATCTGCCGGGCTCTCCCATATTTGCCTTCGACGACACCTGGGAGCGCCTGACTACGTTCCTGGTTCCGGTGCGACAATGGTCGGACGGAACGGCTGATCGCTAAGGCACTGTTTTTTGGGTGCTCGGCAAGATTTCCGATAGTTGTCCCGCGGTCTCTCCATCGGATTCAAGTTGGAAGCTCGCCATGCCGGGTGCCGCACCCTTTACGATTTTTTTAAAAAGTGCCCAATCGAAGTGGCCTTTGAGGAAAAGCTTTCGGAAAGAGTTGCCGACTACACGGAAGTCAGCAATTGCAGCCTTGAACTTTCAAGGAGCTATTCCCGGATTAGCGCCGCGAGTCCGGTGGCACCAGGTTGTTCGCACGATAGTAAACCACAAGCTGGCCATAGTGCTCGCCGCTGTGCTCGATGGCAAACGTCCAGATGGAGGAGCTGTGGGCCAGCCGGTTCCCAAAAAATTTCGATGTATGATCCAGCCCCGCGTCGCCCTGCTGCTGAATCACTTGCGCTCCGTCCGCGACGGCCTCCTCGACGAACTTCACCACATCGGCCTTGGTCTTGAAAACGTCACGCGAAGGATTGTCGCCCTCGCCGAAGTTGGGCCCGAGGTTTGATCCGGAAATCCTCCGTATCAGGACGAAATCCAATGCGGCGGCGTGGAGAAGATTTAAGGCAAAGGTGCGCTGGTCCTTCTGCACCTTGAAGTCGTATTTGTCTTCGGGAAAATCCTTCGCCATGGCGACGAGTTTGTTTCCGATGTCGTTCCACCTGTCCAACATCTCATCGGATCGAGATCGCGCAGGACTCGGAGGTTGGTTCTGCGTTTGGGCCTGACTGAGAAGACCCATTCCGACGGCAGCAAGCAGAGTAACCGCAACTAGCGCAAGCAAAGACCGCTTCATTGGAGATTGCTCCTTATTTTGATCCGCTTTCAGAAATTCCGTCGGGTTAGACGTAGCGCTATTCCCAAAGTTTGAGCAAATCTCGGGATCAAACGGCGAAAAACTTGCATGTGACTGGAACGCGCGGAGCGACAGAAGCAAATGCATTTTTTCATGCGCTTCGCTATGCTACGAAAACATTGGAGCCCATCAGATTCTGCGCGCGTCTAATTCCTGGACTGTTCCCATGTTATTTGACCAGCACCAACCCGGACCCGCTTCCGAAGGCGAAGAAGTGAACCTGCTCCCGCCACCGGAGCTGAACGTGTCGTTATTGCGATCCCTGTTCGCGAACCTGCGCGACCTCGTCTCGCCGAAACGCCTGCCGCCTTTGAAGCTCAGTTCGCGGCCAGTGGATGTCGGCATGCTAGTCGGCGACATCCTCGACGTGCCGTGGTACCGGACGATCTTGAGCAATATTGGCGACGCCATTTCGCCCGATACTCGGCCACCGCTGCAGCTCGAGTCACACCCGGTTGATGTGGAGCTGATCAGCGATCAGCCGGCATGGTGGCGATCGCTGCTACGCAACCTGGCAGACACGGTCGCGCCCGAGCGACAGCCCGCCCTGCGCCTGACCTCAGGGCCGGTGAATCCGCAAATGGCTTCCGAGGTGCTGATCACGCCTCGCTGGTCTTCGCTAATCGAAACGCCCAAAGTCTTTCTTCGTGATCCCTGGAGAGCGCCCCTTGATCGTCCCGAGCCCTTGAATCGTCCGATGCCGGTGGCCGCACCCATACGGACGATACTGGTGCAATTGCCTTCGCTGGACCCGCCTGTTGCCCATGACTTCGACGAATTCGAGCGCAAGCTCGTTGTGCAGCTGCAGCGCTCGATCCGTCGTACCCACATCCGCGAGTTCGTATGGCTCAGCGTTATCGTCGCCGAGGTGATCGCACTAGTGGCGCTGCAGCTAATGCAGCACTGATTTACCTCCAGCTCGGCATTTCCGGCTGGGTGCGCCACCCTTTTTGATTTTTTGCTGACGAACACATGTGCCGGTTCATTCCGGGAAAGCAAGGGCACCGGCCTTAACCGAGTGCCGCGCATTCTGCGGCACGATTGGAGAATAGCCCAGGGTGAAGCGAGCCCGGATTGCCGGCTCGCGAAACCCTGGGTAAGGAGAAGAAAGATTTCTTCCGCGCTGCCGCAGGCCTCAGCGGAGCGCAACGCGCGGAGCGAAGAACAAATGCATTTTTTTATGCGCTCCCCACAGGTGCTCTTATATATAGAAGATAGGAAGACCGGCGGGGGCGGCCGCGTCACTGGCCACCCGAGCCTCGCCCTGCAGGTTAATTGCCGGCGCTCTCCCGTTCCCTCTCCGCTGCAACCTCTGTTCGCTTTGCCTTTTTGGTGCTCTTTCGATCAACCATCCGTGCATAGTCATTCGCGTTGAACGGGTACACTTGAGCCGACTCTTGCCCCGTGGAACTCAGTGTGAGATCCACGCGGCGGTTATACGCCAGCACGATGTTGCCGAACTTCCGGACGACACTCTGGCGGGCTTCATCAGTCAGGCCTGCATTCTCGCTCACGAGTTGTTTGACTTGGTCGGCAGTCAGGTTACTGTCCTTGCCGAATGCGTGAGTCGCAATGTTCGCGTCGGGAATTCCTTGTTCGACCAGGAAGCGCTTGACTAATTCGGCGCGCCGTTCTGACAAGCGCTGGTTGTAGCTCTTAGGCCCGCGCCGGTCAGCGTAGCCAGAAAGAATCAGTTGGGCATCAGGCTTGTAGGCCAGATACTTCTTGAACTCTTCCGCAATTGTCTTAAGCGCCTCTTGTTCGCTCGCGAGCAGCCCCGCTTGAGACTTGCGCGTTCCTGGCTGATCGGTTGGGAAGTAAACGCTGCGCATAGTCAGCGCTCCTGGCTCGATCGAGCCCAGGATGTGCAGCGCAACCGTTTGCGTTTCTGCTCCGCCGCATTCGTTGGTGGCTTTCAGTGTGTAGTTCACTGTCTCATCCACCGGCCCGAAATCACTCTTTTGCGGAGCTACGGTGAAACTGCGGCTGCCGCTGGGATCAACTGTGCCTACTGAATCAATCGATACCGCGGACGCGTTCGAAACCGTCCAGGTTAGCTGCGCTTTGCCGTCTTCGATCACCTGGTTCCCTACGCGCTTGTAGTGGACCTCGTTGGACGAAAGCCCCAGATCCGCCTGAATTGCGCTGTTGACGTCGACCGTCACGCTGGAGGTGGCCGTGCCACCCGGCCCTGATGCCGTCAGGTTGTAAGTCGTCGTTTGCTTGGGCTGGACCGCTACTTCCCCAGAAGCTGTGACCTCTCCAACCGGAGTGATTTCGACTTTAGGTGCGTCAGACGAGGTCCACTTGAGTTGCGAAGTCTCGCCGCAGTTGACTTTCGCTGTGGTAGCTGACAAATCTGCAACAGGCTTCGCAACAGCTACTCTCGCGCTCGCTGTTCCCACTGTAAAGCGTGGTATCGTGCCGAACTTTTCTCCGCGCTTCCAGGGAACAGCCTTCCGGATACCCTTGTGTGCATCCACCACCACGCGCTGATCGGCAGCAACGCTAACCGGGCCAGACCACACATCTTTATCCTTGCTCTGGATGCTCACCTGATAAGTGCCAGGCGGAACCACCAATTCCTGCTTGAATAAAAACTCGTTGTTGAACTCGTCACCGTGACCAACGAAGTAATCAGGTGACTTCCCATTCAGCAGGACTGCGTCCCGGCTAGCTCCTTCGATTGTTATGGCGCCGAAGGGCCCGGAAACCTTGCCGCCAGCTGCCTCCAAAGCGACTTCGAGGACAACTGTCTTTTTCGCTACGACCGTCACTGTGCGGGTCACCGGCTGATAGCCGTAGTTAACCAGTTCAACCTTGTGCTCGCCGGCGCTTAGGCTCAGGAAGCTGTGCTTGCTGGCTTCGCCGATTGCGGCGTTATCTACATAGATGTATGCCTGTTTCGGAGTAACGCGAAAATTGACTTTGCCATTCTGCGCAAAAGCTGAGCTTCCAGCGACCAAAAGCAGCACAACGGTCGATAAAACCCAGCGTGAAATATGACGTTCAAATCTCATGATGATTTCCTTCGTTCAACGACAAGAAAATGTGTTCCAGTCGGAAGTTTCGCTGAGCCGCCCTACAGAGCAGAGCTCCGCTCAAGCCTGAAAGGCAACCGCAGTTCCAAATGCGAGAGGCAAGACAGAATCGCCGAGCAGCACTGGTTTTCAACGATTTACATCGCACCACTGTTTAGTATCCGCGGGGCGAACTCGGTAAATAGGTCGCCCTCAACTGTCATCTGCCAAATGCTCGTCAACGGTTTCTGACTCAGACTTCCAGATAACGGGCCCTCGGCTTTCATCCCCGGCTTTTCATCCCGGTACGTCCTACTTTGCTGTCCTCTGCTTTCCCCCGGCTAGTTTCCACGTCTAGAGTCCCTGAGTGGGAGGGCGCGCTGATGAACTCGTTCTTCGCCGATCTTCGGCATGGTGTCCACCTGTTGAGGAAGGCGCCCGGATTCACCGCCGTCGCCGTCATTACTCTCGCCTTAGGAATTGGCGCGACCTCCGCGGTGTACAGCGTGGTCTACGCCGTCGTTCTGAATCCGTTTCCTTACAAAGACGTCGACACGCTGATGAGCGTTCGCGTATCCGAGCCCGGTCAGGACCGCGGACGCCTCTTCTATGCGCCCTCGCAATTTCTCGAGATCGGGGAGCGGAACACAATCTTTTCGAGCACTATCGCCTCCACCATCAGCGATGTTCTCTGGACCAGCAAGGACGAGCCGCAGCGCCTGCGCGGCAATTTCGTAACGCGCGATACATTTGCGACCATGGGCGTGCCTCCCCTTTTGGGAAGGGCGCTCGCAGCCGACGATTTTCGTCCCGACTCGCCGCCCGCCTGCGTGCTCGGCTACCGCTTCTGGCAGCACCAGTTCGGAGGCGATCCCAAGGTACTCGGCGCCGAGTTGAACCTGAATGGCACGGTCCGCACCGTCGTCGGAGTCATGCCGCGTCCATTCATGTGGCGCGGAGCCGACGTTTATCTGCCCATCGTTTTCCAGCGCGACAAGGTTGTAGAAGGCGTAACCGACGTCCACGTTCTCGGCCGTCTGAGGCCCGGAGTGACAGCGGCGCAGGCGGAAGCCGATCTGCGGCCGATTATCGCCGACCTCCGCCGGCAGGACCCAAAGCAGTTTCCGGAAAATTTTCGCGTGAGTCTACTTTCATTCAAGGAGACCTTCCCCAGCGGAATTCGCAAAGGACTGTGGATCCTGCTAGGCGCGGTCGCCCTGCTGCTGCTCATTGCCTGCGCGAACGTCTCGAATCTGCTGCTGGCCAAGGCCACCTCACGCCAGAGAGAGATGGCGGTGCGCATTGCTCTCGGAGCGAAGCGATCGCGCCTGATCCAGCAACTTTTGACTGAAAGCCTGCTGCTGGCGATTCTCGGCGGCACTTTTGGCGGCCTGCTGGCTTATGGCGGTCTTAAGGCCATCATCGCCATCGTGCCCGCCGGAACAATCCCCGACGAAGCCGTGATCGCGATGAACGTTCCTGTTCTCGCTTTTGCGTGCGCGATTTCCGTACTCACAGCACTTCTCTTCGGCCTGGTTCCGGCGCTTCAGGCATGGACCACCAACCTGGCCTCGGCGCTCAAGGACCGCGACGCCGGAGCGCCGTCGAATCCGCGGCAGCGCTGGATCCCCAGTGCGCTGGTCATCGGCGAGGTTGCGCTCTCGCTCATGCTGCTGATGGGAGCGACGCTGATGGTGCGCGCCCTGCTTGCGGTGGAAGGTGCCGATCTGGGAATCGGCCGCGATCATCTCCTCACCTTCCGTGTTCCCCTGAACGAGCAGCGCTATTCCGACTTGACCCGCCGCGATCAGTTTCTCCAGCAAGTGCTCGAACACGTGCAGTCGGCGCACGGAGTCGAGTCTGTCGGCCTAAATACCTCGATGCACCCTTTTGGGAATTGGCGCAGGCCGGTCGAAGTGGCGGGGACTTCGCAGGCAGATACTCGGCGCATCATGATCCATCAGGTCAACGCCGCCTACACGACGACCGCGGGCATTCCGCTTCTCCGCGGCCGCCTGTTTACCGATGCCGAGGTGTATACACAGCAGCCGTTCGCGCTCATCAATCAGGCTTTCGTTCGCCGCTATTTCGCCGACCGCGATCCCCTCGGCCGTGTCGTTCGCATTCCCGATTTCAAATCTGCGCCCTTTAGCTCACCGGCGGATTCCTTCCAGATCGTCGGCGTGGTCAGAGACACACTCGATTGGGGCTGGGGCTCCGCCGGCGAGAATACTCCCGAGCTCTACATTCCGTTCACCTTCACCGGACGCGCAAGCCGGCTGATGGTGCTCACCCAGGGAGAGCCGTCGTCAGCAGTGGCGGAGATAAGAAAGCAGATCGCCTCGCTCGATCCCAATCAGCCGGTGACCGGCGTTAGCACGATGGAAGCCGAGCTCAGCGAAAACCTGATGTCGCAGCCGCGTTTCAATTTGGCATTATTCGCCACATTCGCCGGATTGGGTCTGCTGCTGGCCGTGGTAGGCGTATATGGGCTGATGTCGCATCTAGTGTCGACGCGAACCCACGAAATCGGCGTCCGCATCGCTCTCGGAGCCGGCTTCCGCCATGTGGCCGGAACCATCCTGCGCGACGGAGCCCAGCTCCTCATTGCCGGAGCGGGCATTGGACTGCTGGGAAGTCTGGCGACTGTTCGGCTGATTCGCGAGCAGGTGTGGCGAGTCTCACCCTTCGATCCGCTGTCGTTCAGCTTGGTCGTCCTCATCCTGATCACAGTCGGCCTGTTGGCATGTTTCTGGCCAGCACTCCGCGCGGCGCGCCTGAATCCCATGGTTGCGCTGCGGCATGAGTGACGGCACGGAAAGAAAACCGAAAACCCGCCTGCGTCGGCTGCATTTAGTCCAGGGCTCCGAGGTGCCGGGCGGGTTCCGTCACTTGAGAGTCAAGTAGAATGAGGCTCGATCAGCACGTGGAGTGACAGCAGCTATGCAGCGGGCATTTCGACTCAATATTCCGGAAACCCTGGATGACGTTTGTGATCCACAACGACTGGCTCTGATCGTCTACGACATGCAGGTAGGGATTGTGAAGCAGATCGAGAACGGCCGGCAGATCACGGACAAAGTTCTTCAGGTCCTCGACACGGCGCGCAAAACGGGTACTCGCATATTTTTTACGCGACACATGTCACTGCCCAGGGAACTCATGGGGATATCACAGTTCCGCATGGCGATGGCCTGGCAGAAGGTGAACAGTGCTGAGGATGTTCATCCCTGGTTTCTACGGGACTCGCCCGGCTTCCATCTCATTCCCGAAATGAATCCGTTGCCGAGCGAAGCAATCTTCGACAAGATCGCCATGTCGGCCTTCGAAGGTACGCCGCTGGATATGGCAATGCGGGACTGCGGGATCACTGCTTTTGCAATCGCCGGCATCGCCATGGAAATCGGCATTGAACCTACGGTGCGCCACGGCGCCGACCTGGGATACATTCCCGTGGTCATCCAAGACGCCTCTGGTTTCGGACATCGCGATGCGGCAGAACGCTCCCTCGCCAGCCTCGAATTCGCAGGTGACGCTTTCCTTACCACCACCGAGACTTTCTGCGACCGGCTTGGACGCACAATCCACCGCACGGGTAGCCTCTCAGCATAACCGGTCCAGTCAGTAGGCAGCCCGGATGGTGTTCCGCGATGAGCCGAGTTCCAACTCCGCGATGTCCAACTCGGCATCTGCTTCTTTCCATGCGCGCTTGAATTCCATCTCGACCAGCCGTGCTGCTTCATCCTTGTGTTGCGCCTTCAGGCTCTCGAGCAATCCAAACAGTGAGCGACCGTTGCGGGGATTCCGCGCGAGGTCCTCTCGAAAGACTTTCTCCGCTTGCTGTGGATTGCCGGACTTCAGCAGCATGGCTCCCAGCGATTCCCGAATAGGAAACGGCCATTCCGGTGGTTCGATGTAGTTGAAACGATCATGGATGCTTGCGGCTTCTTCGTAGTGACGCTGGGCCGAAGAGAAGTCCTTGGCGGATGCTGCGATGCGCGCAGCCAGCATGTGGTCTGCTATTCCCAGCAGGTCGGCAAGCGGATTTTTGTCGACCACGGCGTCTGGGGGAACGGTCGCAAGCTCGGCATGGAGGGCTGCGGAGATCCGTTTCGCTTCGGGAAGATCTCCTTTGGCCGTTGCGGCTAATCCGCGAGCCCACTGCCACGTTCCGTGCTGCAGGCGCAGAGATTTGTCTGGTTCCGGCAAAGCCAGGATGTCGTCCCACTTCCCAAACCGGACCAGGACATAGGTCTTTACCGGAAGAAATCCTTCCACCATCGGCATGTCCTTCAGCGCAGGTTCGACATGAGCCGCAAGTGTGTCTGCCGCGGTTCGAGCTTCGTTATAGCGTCCCGCCATAAGGTCGGCCAAAGCCTGGAAATGGAGGTTGTGGGAGTAGTACATCATCGCGTAGATTCCCGGCTTGTTTGCCGCTTCGCCGAGATAATCGCGGTCCACCTTGGCCGCAACCACGTTTACGTCTGCCGCTGAAACGTAGTCACCGGTGCGCCAGTAGATGTGCGCCGGCATATGCACCAGGTGCCCCGCAGAGAGCTTCAGGTCGCGCAAACGATCTGCAGAGGGCAGCCCGCGCTCCGGAGTCGGCGAAGCCTCAACGGCGTGAATGTAATAGTGGTTCGCCCCGATATGCCTGGGATTTCGACGCAGAACGGATTCCAAAATGGCAATCACGTGTTCCGTATTGGGACCCGTTTTGCCCTCCTTCGACCAAAGCTTCCATGGATTCTGATTCATCAGGCTCTCGGCATACAGTGTCGCGGCATCCAGGTCGTCGGGAAAGCGTTAGATCGAACTCTTCAGATCATGAGGCAAGGGATCGAGGAGGGCCGGAACGCGATTCAGGGCCTCCGCTCGTCTGGCTCTCAAACCTCAGACCTGGTTGTTGCTTTGTCTCGCATTCAGGAAGAACTAGAGGAACGGCCCAATATCAACTTTCGCGTCATAGTGACCGGCTGCCAGAGGCAGTTGGCACGAGAGTTCCAGGATGAGATTTACCGAATTGGCAGAGAGTCCCTGGGCAATGCGTTTTGTCATTCCGGGGCGAAACGCGTCGAGTTAGAACTTGAATATTCCGACACTGAGCTGCGCATTCGGATTCGCGACAACGGAGGTGGAATCGATCCTCAGGTGCTCGAGAAAGGGCGCGACGGACACTGGGGTTTAGCAGGCATGCGGGAATGTGCAACGAGAATTGGCGGGCTGGTCAAAATCTTGAGTAGTGCAACGGCCGGTACGGAGGTCCAACTGTCCATCCCAAGTAATGTTGCGTTCCACGCTCCTGACTTCTGATTAAGGCCACCCACCGTGCCTGAGAGATTCTATCGAGGGCAACAATCACCTTGAGGGCGGAACACGGGAACAGGCGGGGCGTCCCGAAATGGAACCTAGGAGTTCTTAAGAAAGCGTCTCGTCCGTCCCTGGCTTCCAATCAAAAAAGACCGGCGTTGGTTTGCCGGTCCTTTCGAAAACGCTGCGAGCTTATGCCGCTTTGGCGGCTGCTTGGGCGACGCCGAGTTGCCGCATCATCCCGTGGACATCGTAGGATTCAAAGTCCTGAATCAACTTGCCATCCTTGATACGACTGATTACGACGCCTTGTACCGTTACCTGCTTTCCGGTGGGCGGAACTCCCATGAGTTCTCCGTTATGGGTACCGCGCGCGGTCCAGTGGGTCACGACCTTATGTCCTTCGGCGATCTGCTCATTGATGGTGAGTGTCATATCGGGAAAGGCGCTACGATACATACTGACCAGGCTCTTATAGCCGTCGCGTCCTTGAATTCCTCCAACCGTCGGTTCGTAATACGCGTAGTCGCTCGCGACCAGTTCGTCGAGCAGCGAAAAGTCTCCTTTGTTGACCAGCTCCTGGATCACCCGTTGTACCAGAGCCTTATTTTGCTCGGACATATGCTCCTCCTTGCTGAAGAGGCGCTCATTATGTTCCCGCCAGAATGGCAGGTCAAGCGACCGAAATTACTGATCAAGTCGGAGCTGCAAAAGTCGGCGCCGGATGGCTTGACCAGCCGAGATTGAAGTTCGTCACTGGCAGCTTTAGCAGTATTCGAGCCACGCCAGCCAATCCACAATGAAGCGGATTTCTGTGTAGTTTCGCCTTCCTCTGCAAGGTCCGAGTATGCCGTCGACTCAAGCGAGACAACAACACCGTTAGTTGATCGACGAGACGTATGAGGTGATCGCAAGAAAGGACGTGACGATCATGCGAACCCGGCGCATCGAATTGTTGCTCATCATTGTTGTAATGCTGTCGGCGCAGGCCTTCGCGCAGGCAGTTCCTCCCGCCGAATCCCTGTTCTCAGGGTCGCGAGTTCCCTCCAGCCATGATGTGCCGGAAGTCAGTAAGGAGACTTTCTCCGCCAGGGTGCGTGAGGTGAATCTTCTATTCTCGGCAACGGACTGGCGCGGGCGCTTTGTCTCCAATCTCACGCCTGCTGACGTCAAGGTGCTCGACAATGGACAGCAGCCGCAATCGCTGACCTACTTCCTGCGGCAATCGGACCTGCCTTTAAAAGTCGGATTGCTGATCGACGTAAGCGGATCAGTCGGAAATTTCTTCAGCGATCAACAACAAGCGGCTTCAATCTTCCTGCAGGAGACACTGCGACCGTCGGATTCTGCAGCCATCATTACTTTTGGTCTTGAATCCCACGTAGCCCAGGACTTCACGTCAAATCTGAAGTTCCTGACGAACGCAGTGCAACGTCTCTCAGTCGGCGAATCCTCGACAGCGATCTACGATGCTGTAGGCATCTCCTGCGGCAAACTCTCTGCCGGTACCGAATCGGGCTTTGCTCGCCGGGTCTTGATCCTGATCACAGATGGTGAAGAGAACTCCAGTCATTCCCATCTTGAAAACGCGATTGATGCAGCGCTACAGTCCGACGTTATTGTCTTTGCGCTGAACACGAATCGTTCCCAGCTACTGACCGACCCAATGCTGCAAAAGCTAAGTAAGAGCACCGGCGGTACAGTTCTGCACGCACATGGAGCGCGTGAACTGAAAGCAGCGTTCCGCAAAGTCAACGAGCAGCTGCGCAATCAGTATTTGTTGGGATACAAACCCCCGCATTGGAAGGCAGATGACCGGTTTCACAAGGTGCGCGTCACGGCTCGCTTCGGCATTCATATAGACTGCCGAAAAGGCTATTATGCAGTCGAATAAAGCTGGCCGAATCAGAACGCGCAACGGCGGGTGGCCCAGCCTGTTTCTTTTGTTTCACTCTGGAACTTCAATGAGTTGGGTTCCGGGTACCCCGCCTTTGTGCCTCTCCCCTAATGAACCCATGAAGCGGGGCCTTACTCTCCGTCCGCCGCGGCGGAGAGGGTGGGCAGTTGAGGATGCGCGCAACTCTGGGGTTGAATTTTCGATTTGTATAAACGCTGATCGAGCCCTCATCGGGCATTTGCTTTCTATGACGAGAAGCTGAACTGCCAACAGCTTTCCGCAAATGGGAAGGACGAGTAACGTCAGCAGCATCGCAGCCCACCCTCTCCGCCGCGGCGGACGGAGGAGTAGGGCACCCACTTTATGGGTTCGTCAGCAACAATCAAACTGAAGGGTGGCGCACCCGGCCAGGCGAATGAGCAGGAAGCAAATTTGGTTATTCGCTTCCAAGGAAAATAGCACTCAGCATTCGAAGGCGGACGAGAAGTCGCCTCAGTCGGTCACGGCAATCCAGACTGGAGACATGCCGAGCGTGATCGGCGAGCCGGAAGCTGCGGCTAACGATCCACTTCCCGATATGGAAAAATCTGCAAGATCGCCCGAATCGCGATCGGCTACATAGAGACGATCTCCGCTGTGGTTGACGATCAGGAATGTGGGTGCAGTGCCGGCACTGAAGGGTGAATCCGATATCGCCGTAAGGGCGCCTCCCGATCCGATGGAAAACGCGGAAATGTTATTTGAACCCTGATTGGCCACGAACAGGAACTTTCCCTGTGGATCCGCTGCAAGTGCAACGGGCGTGGCTCCAGTGGCGAATGTGCCGCTTATGGGCGTGAGGGCTGTTCCAGAAACACTGAACCCAACTACCGCGTTGCCAGCGGAATCGGCAACGTAAACGAACTTATCATTGCCGGCGACAGTCACAAATCCCGGCGAGGCGCCGGCGGGAATTGCGGCTTGTGTGGCACTCAGGCTGCCGTCCGACTTGATCGAGAATGACGCGATCCCTTGCGTGGGGCTTACAACGTACAGAACGTCGCCTTTATCCGACATCGCCATGGAAACAGGTCCGCTGATGGTTGCAAACGGCGAGCCCGAAATGGGAGTAAGAGTGCCGTTGAAAGCGTCGATGGAAAAGACTGAAATGTTGCTCGACCCCTGATTCAGCACGTACACGTGCTGGCTCGACGGATCGATGGCGATCGACACGGGACCAGACCCCGTCGCAACCGCGCCCGCTGCCGCAACCAACCCTCCCTTACTTTTGTCGAAGGTATAAGCGAGGATTCCGTTCCCTCCCGAGCTCAGCACGTAAGCGAACGCCCTGGAAGGAGTGACTGCGATGGCTGTGGGAACGCTTCCGGTAGAGAACGGCGAGCCAGAGATTTTGCTGAGCGTACCCCCCGAGGCTTCCTCGAAGCCAAAAATGCCTTCGGAATTTGTTCCTACCGTATAAACAAAATGATGATTGGCACTTCCGCATCCTGCCACACAGAACGGCAGCACCAGCGGCAGGAGGATGGCATGAAGCTTTACTCTAAGCACTCGTCTTAGACTCCCAAAACGTCGACTCCGAAAACGTCAATTCGCATTACGAGCATATCGACGCGGTATCTAAAGTCGCGTAAAGGAATGTAAGCGAGTGCGAAAGACAGGAACCACTTTGGTGAGTGTCATCACGCTGAGACACTCGGTTGGGGACCAAAAGGGGCCAGCCTGAACTGGGCGATTTTAAGAAAATTACGCAGTTCTGAACTGAGCGATTTTAAAGTTCAGGCCGTCCTTTTTCTTCACGCGTTGTTGGACTACCGCGACTGACCCCGTTGCAGCCTCCATAGTCCGCGCGCCGACAGGATGACGGAGAAGCTCCCGGTCGCGCCGAGCGCGATGAGCGTCCAGACCCAGAAAAAGATTCCGCTGGAATGGGCGACCCTGCCGCCGACAAGTCCCGCTCCGCTCATGTGCAGGGCGAGGACGCCCAACCCACCGATCGATCCGAGAAGCATGATGACGTACCCCGATCGCCGGTCGGCGAGCATCAGCGTTCCGCACAGCCAGACGACGAGGATGAGTATCCCGCCGAGGCCTGAGAGCCCTCCCGGCGCGAATCCGCGGAGGATGTCGTCCGTCCAGTGAAATGTAAAGAGGAGGATCGTGAGCAGAGACGTGATGGTTAACATAAGGTTGTGTTTCATTGGGAGGTCTCCTTGTAAGCAAATCACCCAGCGGCTACCGCCGCCGGTACTGCCTTGCTACTTGTCGCGTTCAGCCGGGACATTCAACGGCGTGCGCTTCGTTTGCTTGCCGCTGCCCGCTCGCGTTCTGCTTGCTCCGGCTCAAAGCGGAGAATGTCGCCAGGCTGGCACGAGAGTGCGGCGCAGATCGCATCGAGCGTCGAGAAGCGGATCGCGCGCGCCTTGCCGGTCTTGAGGATCGAGAGGTTGGCCAGCGTCATTCCGACCCGGTCCGCAAGCTCGGTCAGCGTCATCCGCCGATCGTGGAGTAGGTCGTCGAGCTTGACGGCGATCGCCACGTCACACCGTTCCTTGGAGGTCGTCGCGCATGAGCGTGCCTTCCGCGAACACTCGGGCCAGCACGAACGTTAGGACGACGGCGAGCCAGCCGCTGATCGAAAAGCCGGCATCGAGATGGAGAGGATGCGCCGGAGTCGAAACGGCCTTGGCGATCGCACCGATGGTGAGGCTGAGAAGCTGGAGCGCGAGCAGCGCCCCGGCGATCTCCTGCAAACGAGACGCGTTGGCGGCGACGAATGGGTCGCCCGCGCGAACCGTCTCGACGATCGCGACCAGCCGCTTCAGCACGACATAGTTCAGCGGGATCCCGACGAGGCCGAGCACGGCGACCGCGCGCATGCCCATGATCAGCCGGTCTGCGTCGAGCGAAGGAGAAAGTTTGAAAGTGGCCATGATCCAGTGGGCGTTGAGCATGACCACAAGCAGAGCGAGGATCGCGGCGCCGAACATCCAGTTCATGACGACGAGGATCCGCAGCACCGCGTACGCGATGGGCAATGCGGCGGATGACGAGGCTGGCCTTGACATGATTCACTCCTTCTTATATATCGACTATCAATAACCTATTTATCGAATATAGTAAAGTAGTATATTGAAATTCGATAAGAAACCAGATGTCCCGCGCCGGGTCCGAACGGCCGAGTGGAGCGCGGTGTTCGCAGGGTGAGCAACGGATTGCGAAAATATTTTGTTTTCAATCTGTAACCCGTTGAGCAGACTAAGGCGAAGAATCCGTAGAGCAACGGATGAAACTTGCTTTCTCCTGATCTCTTGCGCCATCATGCAGAGGTGCGTATCAATCCCACTTTGGGAAGTGAGCTGCCGGCTACTTGCTGCTGGCTAGTGGCGGCGCGTCGTGGAGTAATGGGAATCCCGTCGCCATGCCAGGGCGATCCCATCCAGATCCCATCTAATTTTGTGGGATATCCCACCGTGATCCCAGCGAGCGCATGGGATTATCCCATGGTGATCCCTTGCCGCAGGTGGGATCTCGATGGGATCTCGCCGGCTAAGTTCTTTAGATCATGGGATGGGGAAAAAAAACGCTTTCGGCGGACTAAGCTAGGAATTCTGGCACATGATTAAGCGGCGCGGCAATTCGACTCGCATCGGAGCCTGACAGCGATGCAGCATGTACGAACTCTCTTTGACTCCGCCACTCCAGGCGAACCACTGCTGCCTGCGGGCCTTCGAGAACTTTACGACGGTAATCTAAATTTTCCGGATACTCCTACCAATCGGCCGTACGTCATAGGCAACTTCGTCTCGACCATCGATGGCATCGTCAGCTATCGAATCCCCCGCCAGTCCGGCGGTGGAACGATTAGCGGTTCGGATGATGCTGACCGTTTCATTATGGGATTACTCCGATCCTCTGTAGATGCGGTCGTCGTTGGTTCGCGGACGGTCCATGAAGTCAGCGCCAAACATCTTTGGATCGCGGAATTCATTTATCCAGACGCGAAAGAGATGTACATCGATTGGCGAGTAAATGTGCTGCGCAAGTCGAGGCATCCACTTGCTGTTGTCGTTACTGGAACGGGAAAGCTCGAGTTGCACAGGGCGGTTTTCCGAACGCCGGACGTACCCGTATTGATCGTTACAACTGAGGAGGGTCAGCGCAAACTCGAAAGATCTGGTGCAACGAACTTGCAATCGGTTCAAGTGATGACGCTCGCAGCGGAACATGGCAGCGTCAGTCCCGCCGCCATTTTGCAGCTGCTGCATTCGAAGTTTGGAATACGAACTGTGCTTCACGAAGGAGGACCGAATCTCTTTGGCAAGTTCGTGAGCGCCGCGCTTGTCGACGAGCTCTTTCTAACGATCTCTCCGCAGATAGCCGGTCGTGTGCAACAAACGATTCGTCCCGGACTCGTAGAGGGTATTGAGTTTTTGCCTGAGGCTGCGCCATGGCTTAGTCTTCTCAGCGCAAAGCAGAAAGCTGATCACCTCTATCTCCGTTATCGTGCGCGTGAGAGCGCGCGAAGATGACATTGGTTCCGAAGAATTCTCTGGATACTGGGAAACCGGGAAGATCATCAAGAACATCAACACGAAGGAGGTATGCGTCATGGGTAATCCAAGCGGCACGAGTGAGCAAGCGACTCTGGCGAAGCGTCCACATTCCAAGATCCTGGTTGACGGCGGCGACCCACAGGATACGACACGAATCCGGCAGCTACTCGGTTTCGTGGACGGGCAAACCACAAATCCGTCGTTGATCGCAAAGAACCCGGAAGTCATGCAACTGGTTGAGTCCGGACACAAGCTCACCGAATCGGAAGAATTGGCGGAATACAGGAAAATCGTCCGGGCGATCTCTCCTCTGGTTGGCGATGCGGGCGTCTCTATCGAAGTGTTTGCTGACCTGAACACGACCGCGGATGAAATGCTAAAGCAAGGCCGGGAAATGAACTCGTGGATTCCGAATGCTTACATAAAGTACCCCTGCATCACTGAAGGATTGAAGGCGGCTCATCGTTCGGTAGCCGAAGGCATAAGAGTCAACATTACGCTTTGCTTTTCCCAACAGCAGGCGGCTGCGGTTTACGCGGCGACCAGAGGTTCGCGGTCACCAGTTTACGTGTCACCATTTGTCGGACGGCTAGACGATATCGGTCAAAATGGAGTTGACGTGGTCAGAAATATCAAACTCATGTTCGCTCAGAGCGACCGGCACGTGCTCGTATTAGCCGCCAGCATCCGCAGCCTTCAACATCTGCTTTATTCGTTTCACGTCGGCGCGGAGCTTGTAACGGTGCCTGCCAAGATTCTGGAAGAGTGGGCTAAAGAAGGAATGCCACTGCCGCCAGAGAACTTTGCGTACAAGCCCATCGGCGCGGAAATCCCCTACGAGGAGCTGGACCTGGAGCAGCCGTGGGAGCACTTTAAGATCGAGCATGAGCTAACCAGAAAAGGCATTCAGAAGTTTGTGTCGGATTACCGATCAACACTCCGCAAGGTGTCTTGAGCAAGGTATTCCGATACGAGTGAAATCGAAAAATCGGGAAAAATCGGGGACAGAGAACTAAGGGAGAACCAAGGGACAGACAGACACACCTTTTGGAGATTCGGACGCGCCTGGTTCGGGAAGGCCGTTTGTAACCCGTCTTAGGAGATCACTTCGATTGCATCGACCCGTGAGGGATAAAAAGCCAGGTGCTCTTTAATGCTGGCGACTGCATCATACGGTTTTTCGTACGTCCAAACAGCGTATTCCGATTTCGTTCCGCCAATGGGAATGCTGTAGTAAGTGCAATCGCCCTTGTACGGACAATAGCTGTAATGCTTGGTCCGAACGAGCAACGACATGTCCGCATCGTTGCGCGGCAAGTAGTAAACAGGTGGATATCCCTTCTCTTCCAGCCGAAGTGCTCGCGTCGATTCAGCAACTGTTCTTCCAGCGACCGTTACACGCACCTTGCCTTCAGCCGGAGAAATCGTGATGGGATGGTCAGGCCCCGGAATTCTGATCTCCTTACCTTTGCTCGCTTTGGTATGCATTGCGCTCCTCGCGTTATCTGTCACAGCTTAGAACCGCCATCGACTGGAATACTCGCGCCTGTAATCCAGCGCGCACCGTCAGACGCCAAAAAAGCGACAACGTCGGCGATATCTTCGGGTTTGCCGATTCGCTTCAATGCTTGCATTCCCAGCGTGGTCTCGCGACCCGCCTCTGTCTTTGTGAAATTCGACATGTCCGTGTCGATCACTCCGGGTGCCACAGCATTTACGCGTATGCCGCGCGGCCCGAGAATCGCGGCCCAGTTTTTGACTAGAGTCTCTAGGGCTCCTTTGGTGGACGTGTAAGCAAGGATCGAAGGATTCTCCAAACCAGGCTTCCCAACTACGGAATGGGCGCCAATAGAAGAGATCACAATGATGTTTGAGCCTTCCCCAAGAACTGGCAGGAGTTGCTGCACCAGGAAGAACGGGCTTCGGACGTTTGTGGCAAAGAGATTGTCGAAATCCTCCACCGTGTAATCCGCGATGCGCGCCGCCTTGCTGATTCCGGCGTTGAGCACAAGCACATCCAAGCGATCGCCAATGACTGAGCGCACTTGTTTGGCTAGCAGCGCAGCGCCGGTCGCAGTTCCCAGATCCGCTGACATTGCATTTGCGCGTCCGCCTTTCGTTTGGATCTCGGAGACGAGAGATTCCGCTTCCTGCGCGGAGCGGCCAAAGTGAACCAGGACGTGTGCCCCGGCCTTGGCGAGCGCCGCCGCCGTCGCGCGGCCAATTCCTCTTGATGCGCCCGTCACAAGCGCCGTTTTGTTTTGGAGTGTAGTCATTTATCCCTCTCTCGTGCCGGTCAATTAACGGATAAGACGAGTGCGGCACCTGGAGTTGTACCTCCGGTACAGAGAAGACATCAAGCGCGCGCCATCCGTCCATCGGATACGAGCGCCAAGGCTGCTTTCGCACAATCGACGTCATTCTGCACCGTGGGCGCCCCGCTCAGCCCGATGGCCCCGACAATTTCTCCGTCCACCTTTATGGGAAACCCTCCTCCCCACGCCGCCACACGCGCAAGCGTGGGGATGCCGGCCAAAAGCGAGGGGTCGCCTTGGATAAAGTTGAAAAAGTCCTGCGTGGACACGCCGAACAGACCTGTATACGCCTTATTCAGCGCCATCTCGATGCAAAGGATCGGGGCCCCATCCATCCGGCTGAATGCCTTGAGATTTCCCCCGTCGTCGAGAATTGCTACGTTCTCGCTAACGCCAATTTCTCTGGCTTTCGCCACCGCTGCATCCACCATTTTCTGTGCCAGTTCAGAAGAGATGGTGTGTTTCTTGATCACTTTAGTCATTGGATCGCTCCTCCAATTGATATGTATGCGTGTTGCACTTCGCGCAATCGAGGCGGCCTTGTCGGCCCGCTCGATTTGCGCCTTCCACACTTTCAACCCGAGGGCTGCAAGAGCTCCTTCGTTTTCCGTCGCTTCATCCTCCTGCCAACCACTGTCTCTCATTTTGTTTTTTTGGGAAATCTTTCAGAAGCCGGGCCACCTGGGCCGAGCCTAAGCGGTGGCAGCCACCCCGTGATAGGCAGGCGCAAAGACATCCTGCACAAATTTTTCAAACGAAGTCGGTGTGCTGTTCTCCGGCGAACGCGGCTCCTGCGCAGCGAGGACTCCTGTGTTGATGGCCTTGAACAGCTCGATGTATAAGGCGACGCTCTTCGGAGAAATACCCATTTGCGTCAGCGCTTGTTCCATCTGGCCATACGGTAACTGCACGTAACGGAGATCCGGTTTGCCAATGCCGCGCGCAATCACCGCGGTAATTTCCGTCATCGATAGGTCGCGCTCGCCAAGCAATTCGCGGGTTTGTTTGCCGGCAAAATCCAGGTTCAGGAGGCGTTGCGCAGCGTAGTCGCCAACGTCTTGCGTCGCGATCAGGGGCAACTCCAGGTCGGGCAGCAGCGCATGCCCGAACATTCCCATCCGATGAATCATCTCGATCGCCGCCAGATTATTCTCCATGAAGTATGCGGCGCGCAGGTGCAGAACGTTCAAGCCGTCGATAGCGTTCAGTTTTTGCTCCGCAGAATGCAGCCCCGCGACTGGCCCGGTGCCTTCCGGAACATGCGCGCCGTAACTGCTCAAGTTCACCGCGTAGCGCACGCCGGACTCCTTCACGGCTTTCGCGATCGCATCGCTCTCTCGCTCCTGGTCCTCCCGGGATTCCACCGGCGGCAACATCAAGTATGCCGCGCGCGCACCGCTGAGAGCTTTGGTGAGAGCAGCCGCATCGCTCATGTTGGCCGTGAACGCTTCCGCGCCTTGGCGCACAAAGCGCTGCAGTCGCCCCGCGTCGCGCCCCATGACGCGCACCTTCTCGCCCTTCAACAGCAGGGAATTGGCGATGATCGAGCCGGTGTTCCCGCTCGCCCCCAAAATCACATACCTGACATTCGAAACAACAGGTGAATTCATAGCGACCACCTCCCGAATACGAATGATGTTAACAATCACACTTAGTTGCAGGTTTTCGTGGCAAGGAAGTGAAACGCATGCCGGGCGAGGAACGGTGGCACCGGTCGCCATCGAAGCGGCCGGTTGGCATAAGGCCACAGTTGTCGGTCATCGAGACTCCTCCTCTGCTCCACAGCACTTTCTCGCAACAAGACCTTCGACCCTGTAACGGCAGGGTTCGTTAATGAAAAGAGCTCTCAGATCTGCGCTCTGCCACCGTCAACGAATAGTTCGATACCTGTTACGAAACTGGAGTCATCGGAAGCCAGGAACAGCGCAGCTTTAGCGATTTCATCTGCCTCGCCCATGCGCCCCATTGGGATGCTGGAAACGATCCTTGCGATAGCGTCCGCAGGTTGCCCAACAATAATTGGAGTATCAGTGGGACCAGGGCTGAGGACGTTTGAACGAATACGGCGATCCTTCAGCTCCACGGCCCATGCTCGGACGAAGTTGCGGATAGCGGCCTTGCTCGCGCCATAAACCCAAAATCCGGGAGTGCCCTTCACACTCGCGACGGAGCCGTTGAGGATGATTGAGCCGCCATCATTCAGTAGCGGCAATGCCTTTTGCACGGTGAAAAGCGTTCCTTTGACGTTAGTGTTGAATATTTTGTTGTAGAAGTCTTCCGTAACCGTGCCCAGGGGAAAAAACGCGCCAGTGCCGGCATTGGCGAAAACGATATCGATTCGTCCCTTTGCCTTGACCTTTTCGTAGAGACGATCAAGGTCTTTCAGTTTGGAAACGTCTCCCTCAATACCTGTAACGTTGGCGCCGATCGTCGCGACAGCCTCGTTCAATTCCTTCCGGCGACGGCCAGTGATGAAGACATAAGCACCCTCTTCGACGAACAGTTTTGCCGTAGCAAGCCCTATTCCCGTAGTGCCGCCGGTAATGACTGCCACCTTTCCCTGCAACTTTCCCATACTCGCTGCTATTCCTTGATCGTTATCACTTCAAATTTCTAATTAGGCGTTCATTCCGCCATCCACGGTCAGATTCGCGCCGGTAATGTACGAGGACTCCGGACCGGCGACGAACGCCACCATCGCAGCGATCTCATCAACGTGCCCATAACGGTTGAGTGACGTGGCGGCCTTCTGCGGTACCGCCCATTCGCCCGCGGCAGGATTCAAATCGGTATCGATCGGCCCCGGCTGCACGTTGTTCACCGTGATGCCCCGGCTCCCGACCTCCCTTGACAAACTCTGAGTAAATATCTTCACGGCTCCTTTGGTGGCCGAATAAGGCACAAGCCCGGGCACCAGGACACGCTCACCCACTGCCGATCCGATCATGATGATGCGGCCACCATCATTCATGTGCTTCAGCGCCGCCTGCGTTGCCACGAATACGCCGCGGACGTTGATGTCGATCACGCGATCCATCTCTTCCAGCGTGGTCTCCTCGAACGTTTTCGGAATGGCTGTGCCGGCATTGTTCACTAAGACATCAAGCCGGCCGAAAGTCGCGACGGCCTTTTCGACTGCGCCTTTCACTGCTTTGGCGTCGGCAGCATCCGCCTGGATCGCGATAGCCTTTCCGCCATCGCGTTCAATCGCTTTCACCACGGCGGAAGCTGCGTTCGCGTCCTTCGCGTAGGTGATGGCCACGCTTGCTCCATCCGCGGCCAGACGTTTCGCGATCGCTGCGCCAATACCGCGCGAACCGCCGGTAACGAGTGCTACTTTTTTGCTTAATGCAGACATATGATCTCCTTTAGTTTTTCTCCGCAGGATTTATTACTCCGACTCCGCTGACTGCTATCTCGCTCGGAGCTCCTGAGACGTCGTATCTGATGTGCGACTATTGCATGCAGATTTGGCACTCTCGGGAATACCAGCTATTCCTAATAGGAATGCAGTGTGCAAAAGAGGAAATCCTGCTGGAGGTCTGTATCTTTACAGCTGACAGTGAGGCGGAAGAATCGTTATTCCTTGTGCGGAATCTATTCCATAGGGGAACAGGGAGGCTGGTGTGGACAGATTCGATGCAATGCAGATGTTCGTCCGAGTCATTGACAAGGGAAGCTTCTCCGCAGTCGCGAAGGAACGTGGCATTGGTCAACCGGCTGTCAGCAAACAGGTCTCCGCGCTGGAGGACGAGCTCGGCACCGAACTTATTCACCGCACCTCTCGTTCGATTGCACTCACTGAGGCGGGTCGCGACTTTTACGAGTCTGCGTTGCATATTCTCGACGACTTTGAAAACGCAACTTCCCGAATCGGGCGAGGCCAGACAGCACCGAAAGGCCTGATTCGTGTCACCGTTCCTCCCACGTTTGCCCGACTCCACATGGTGTCCAAGCTGCCTGCTTTTTTTGCTGCCTATCCCGATATGGCAGTTGAGATGGCGGCATCGGAGAGCCCGACCACGATCATCGAAGACGGCTTCGATTTGGCGATCCACTCAGGTGACCTTCCAGACTCCACTCTGGTTGCGCGAAGATTCGCGCAGACGACGACCATTCTCGTCGCTACTCCTCAATACCTCGCACGCTACGGCGCACCGGAGTCGCCGGAAGATCTCCACCGCTTTCGATCGGTCGTCTTTGTCGAGCGTGGCTCGGTACAGCCGTGGAGCTTCGGCTCCGGACAAGACGCGAAGCGCGTCGTCCCCACAGGAGTCTTTCGCACCAGCGATATTGAACAGATGCGAATGGGTGTCCTTGAACATCTGGGGATTGCCCAGGCGCCGGCATGGCTCTTCTACGCAGAACTCAGAGAAGGTACCGTCATCCGCCTTTTGCCTGCGTTTGAGCGAACCGTGCCAATCCTCGCCGTACGGCCTGCCAGCCGCCGGCTGTCCACCAAAGTTCGCATTTTTATCGAGCACCTGGAGAAGACTTTCGCGCTTTGTTCCCAGTTCAACCCGCGACCCAGAGATCAGTAACCTTAAGTCGGCATCGCTGAAGTGATCTGCCAGAACTTGCTCAATCGCAACTTCCGGATTGCCGACAATTCAGAAGTGGTCCCGGAAACCCGATCACGGCATTATTTTTGTTCCCGAAAATCCGCCAATCGATAGTAGGCTTTGCACCAGGCGTCGGAGCGCGTTTCACTCTTGTGGATCAACCTGGTTTTTTTTGCGTCTCATGCGAGATCTTGCACATCGTACAGCTGGGTGAAGTTCACAGGTCAGCTCCTGCCGCGATGTGAACACCGCATTTACGTACGGGACTACGCGGGGGAGGAAACAGCGCAAAGAGGGTGCGTGCTACAAATCTGTCGTGATCGGGTCAGTTTCAAAGGCGTTCGCAGAGGGATCGCTTCAGCTTCGCCAGTAAGATCGCAAGTTGGAATCATTGGGTGTCTGCTCGCTCTCCTGTGTATTTGCGTGCTTGATCTGCCAGTCCATGCGGCGAGTGACAGCTCCAGGGCTTCTTCAACGTCAACCGCTGGTTTGCCTTCGAGTCAAACTGAACCCCAAGTCATAGTAGTCGGATTTCTCGGAGGCTTTGTCCGTCACGATGAGCCGCACCACCCCGAAGTTAAGTTGATCCAGGAACTACGTCAGGAGTACCCCAAGGAGGCTTATTTCGGCCTGTTTGAAAACCGCAAGGTCGACGTAGCCTACAACACCATCCTGAAGCTACTGGGCACAAAGGAGGGCGATGCACTATCGGATGACAAAAGGCGGCGAGTACCCATCGTATTGTTCGGGCACAGTTGGGGTGCTTCGGCGGTGGTAAGCCTGTCCCGGAAATTAGAACGGGCAGGCATCCCGGTGGCGCTAACGATACAGATAGATAGCGTTGCAAAGCCTTTTCAGAATGATTGGCTAATTCCGGCCAACGTCCTCGAGGGGGTGAATTTCTACCAGACACACGGCTTGGTTCACGGTCGCCGAAAAATCGCCGCCGCAGATCCGACGCACACGACGATCCTTGGTAATTTCCTTTGGGAGTACAAAGGGGAGCCCGCAGAATGTAACGGGTTCTCTTGGCGTGGGCGCCTTTTGAGTAAAGGCCACACTCAGATCGAGTGTGATCACAAGGTCTGGTTGCAAGTAAAGGCCTTGATGGGTCGACATTTGCCGAACCCAGTGCATATTCAGACTGACGCCAGCGAGCCAGCCCTTCTGCCCTCGCGCAACGACGGCGATGACTCCCGGCAAAGGTAGTGCCATCAGACAGGCGCGAGCTCTCTTACCGGGTCGGTTAGCGCTTCGATAGGCTCATTCCTGTACTTCCTGCCAGTTATGCGTCTTGCGCGGTTGGCCTAGCCTCACTCTGAGGCTGTCTTGAGACTAGGGAAACTGAGTGCAGTTCTCCTTTTGTGCCTGTGTTCGATTCCTCGCGCGCAGGCTGTGGCGACCCTGTTCTTGGGAGAGCCCTACGGTCGCAGTGGCGCTCTCGTGGGAGCCGGTCATACCGCCGTCTATCTCAGTGGCGTCTGCGCCACATCCCCGGTTATCCTGCATCGCTGTGGCCCAGGCGAAACCGGAATCGTTCTCAGCCGTTACCGCGGCATCGCCGGATACGACTGGATTGCAATTCCTCTTGTCCCTTACTTGTACGCCGTAGAGAAACAGGAAGAGATTCCGCTTTTTGCCGACAAGAAGCTAGTTGCGTTTCTACGCGACCGCTACCGGCGCAATCACCTGAAGTCGCTAGTTCCCGATCTTCCCGATGGCGAGACACCGGGTGGAGACTGGTACGAATTGATCGGGGCTTCGTATATCCGCACCATCTACACTTTTGAAATCGAGACTAGCCCGGAGCAGGATGCGAAGCTGATTCGCACCCTCAACGAACGCCCCAAGCGCCATCGCTGGAACCTGGTTACCGCGAACTGTGCCGACTTCGCGCGGCAGATCATTAATTCTTACTACCCACACTCCGTGCATCGCAGCATTATCGGCGACCTGGGCATCACCACGCCGAAACAGGTGGCAAGTTCGCTTTTCAAGTACAGCCGTCGTCATCCAGAGTTGCAGACATCGACCTTCGTGATTCCACAAGTCCCGGGGACAATTCCACTATCCAAGCGGATCCGCGGTGTCTTGGAGTGTGTTTACAGGGGATACTGGCATTTCCACCCGGGGAAGAACGCACTGATCCTCGATTCAAACCATCAGTTGGTCGCGCCGCTAACGATTGCAGACCGGCGCCTTGTTCAGGACCAACTAGAGGACCTGATCCAGGCTGCGCCTTCGGCGGCTGCCGACGCAGATAAGCGTCAATGGACGTTTTTACACGCTGCGGCCGAGCCTGTCTTCGATGCCTTTGGAGGACCCGCCCTGCAGGTGCGCGTGGGTGGGGAAGTTATCTCCGTCGGGATTGCGCGATCCAATATTCTGAACGTTTCCGCCGGTTACGAATTTGCCGCAGGTCTCGTGAAAGCACGTCTGCGCGAGGAATTGAAATCCGCCGCACGAAAAACGGCCCGCGCTGATGTCGAGAGCGATCTCCTGCTGCTGCACCAACTACAGGCGCCGCCGACGGGATTGGCAAGCACAACCGGTCTCGCTCCTCCGTCCTCGTACGCCACCCACTAATCCTGTGTTCCAAGACGGGACATCTGTCGGCTACCGCGAAAAAGAGACTTTGGCAAGATGTCTTTGCGACGGAAGTGTCCGGGGCCGAGAGGAAAGAAAATGACACCCAAGCAACCTACGGTCACAGAACGCTATTACGTCCACGTGACAGAGGTTTTCGTCTGCCCCAGGTTTTCCTAGTGGTCGAACTGCTCCTCCCAACGGTTGGCCCACTCGGGAGCATCGCCTTTCCCATTCCAGGACTCCACAATCTTCCCGCCATGAATGTTGTACAGGTTCGCTCCTGATGCCCATCCGTGCACTGGGCCAAAGAGCACTGCCAGTCGATGGTTGTCAACGAAGTGCCACTCATAGATCATCTGGCCTGGCGAAATAATGGTTTTCTTACCTCTTGTGTACACGGCGACGCTTATTGGGATCGGGTACGAGGTACAGCAGTTCTTCACGAGGACGGACCAGCCAACGGTCAGCTTATCTTCGCTGATGGAAATGTTTTCACATCCAACTTGTTGCGGTTCGGAAGGCAGTACTTTCACCGCACCGTCAGCAAAGACCAGATGTACTTTTCCGTCGTCGCCGATATAAGCCCGAGATATGGTCTGAGCGATGACCCCGTGGACTGTCACGATGAGGGCTAGACACGAGATTCGCGCGACGAGCATAAACTTAGGAGATTCTAGCCAGTCTCGAGAGCAAAAGGGGACAGCGCTTGGACCGCCCCCGTCCTGCGCTAGACGTGCATCTGATACGGCGCACGCTGCGCCCGAGTCAAGCGGCTGTTGGCATCGGGATCGCTGATGAAGTGCTCTTTCTCCGGGTCCCAATGCAGATGCCGGCCAGTCTTCATCGCAATGTGATGAATCAGGCAGGTGGAGCAGGCGCGGTGGCCCGCCTCTGCCGGAGCGATTGGCTGCTTGCGTGAGCGAATGCAGTCGAGCCAATTCCCGTGTTGGTCTTCGCTATAGTACAGGTGAACTTCATTTGGTCCGATCACGCTGTCGAGCACCTTGGGATTGCTGGCAACGAGCGGCTGCACCTGTGCGCGTTCGCCCGCTGCTGCTGTAGGAGAGGCTTGCTCATCGCGGCAGACAAAGATCCAGCCCTCAGAGCCATAGAACTTTATGCCGTTAGGAAACTCGCCGCTGATGTCCATGGTGACGCCGTTCTTATAGATCGCATGTGTCTTGAATGCGCCGTGAACATCCCAAAGTCCGTGGGTTGGAAACTCGGCGGTTCCCCACACTTCAATCGGACCTGTGTACTCCGTGCCCATTCCCCAATGCGCGGTGTCCACGTGATGCGCGCCCCAGCCGGTGATCATGCCTGCGCCGAACTGTTCGCATCGCAGCCAGCCAGGACGCCCGTATCCCTTCTGCGGCATCGCGCGATCGACGGTGTACGGCACAACCGGTGTGGACCCAAGCCACGGATCATATTGGAACCCCGCGGGAACAGGCATCGGAGTGGGGTCGCCACCAGCCGGATCCCCGGGCAGTCCAATTTCAACATGCTTCAGTGTGCCGATGCGCCCGTTACGGACGAGCTCGCATGCGCGGCGGAACTGTTTCCACGAGCGCTGCTGCGAACCGATCTGCAGAATACGACCAGACTTCTTCACCTCATCAGCCATCGCGCGGCCTTCCGCTATGGTGAGCGACGCAGGCTTCTGCAGATACACGTCCTTGCCGGCACGAACGGCATCGACGGCAAGAATCGCATGCTGATGATCCGGCGTTGAGATCACTACGGCATCGATGTCTTTGTCTGCGAGCACCTGCTTGTAGTCGCTGAAGGTGCGTGTCCCGTTATAGGACTTGCCTGCCTTCTTCGCGTAAACATCGTCGACAAGCTTCTTGCCATCCTGCAGGCGGCCCGCGTCGAGATCGCACACGGCAACGATGCGGGCATGGTCGTACTTCCAGATACCCGGCAGATCATGGCCGCGCGAAATTCTGCCAACGCCAATGGCTCCCACATTAATGCGGTTGGAGGGGGCGTTCTCTCCGAAGACTGAGGCCGGCACGATGGCTGGAAAACCTGCCGCAGCCGCGACAGCAATACTGCTTTTGAGAAAGCTACGTCGATCCAATTTGGTCTTTGCAACCTTGTCCATACTCTCCGCCTTTTGTGTGAACTAATCCTGGATTGTTACGTGCTTCGCCGACATCTGCGCGCGAATGGAAAGTTCTGCCGCAAGCAGGCATTGTTCCTGATCCTGCGCTGTATGCGTACGGTTCACAACGTCTGAGACAAACTGCGGTCCAAACGGCAGCTCCACCTGGCTGCAATCCATATAGCGAGCCTGCTTCTGGTCCACGATATAGAGGTTGTTCCCGTGGCCGCCCTCGACTGCCACATTGGTGTACTTGCGCAGTTCAATGTAGCCGTCAGTGCCAAGAATGAAGAGCCTTCCATCACCCCACGTCCCCAATCCAGCTGGCGTGAACCAGTCTAGACGCACGTAGCCGAAACCGCGATTACCGCGGAGCACCATGTCGCCGAAGTCCTGGAACTCGGGATGATCATGGTGACGCACGTTCGCAACTTGCGCCTCGGCCACATCGGCGGATGTTGAACCTGTGTAGTACAGGAACTGGTCCAACTGATGCGATCCGATGTCGCACAAAATGCCGCCGTACTGCTTCGGATGCCAGAACCACTCAGGCCGGCCGCCGCCGCCACCTGCATCGCCGCCTTTTTGCGTCACCTGGTGCGGCGCGATGTTGATCGTCTGGATCACCTTGCCGATGGCGCCCTCCTTCACCAGCTCGCCGGCCTTCACAGCCGCGCGCACCTCCAGACGTTCGCTGTACAAAATGGCATAGATACGCTTCGTCTCGGCGATGCTCTTGCGCACGAGTGCGAGGTCTTCCATCGTAGTTACGCCTGGCTTATCGCTGAGGAAGTCCTTGCCACGCTTCATCGCACGGACGCCCAGCGCCGCTCGCTCATTGGCGATCTTGGAGCTCAGCACAAGCTGGATCGAGCGGTCGTTGATGATCTCGTCTTCCGACGATGCCCACTTCACATCGGGATAGCGTTTGCGGAACACCGCCACCTTGTCGGGCTCAGTGCCATAAGCGAGCACCAGTTCTCCGCCGCCGCGTCGAATCGCTTCAGTCATGCCGTGGATGTGGTCGTGGCTCATCCCGCATACAGCAAAACGAATGCTGTGCTTCGGCGTAGGAGGAGGGCTAGACTGCGCCACTTGCATCACGGGCTCTCCCGCGGCTGCTTCATAACCAGCGAGGGTGTCAGGAAACATGGCAGAAAAACCTGCCGCTCCGAGTGCGTGCATGAAAGAGCGGCGGCCGATGCGTTCGTCAATAGACATTTACTCTCTCCGGAACCAAAGGTTTAGGATCGCCATGAGGCGCACAACTACAGTAATCAATACGCGGTGATGGATCATCTGATGCGCCGTTTCGTCGGTTAATTGTAAGGAATTTGGTCAGCCAGCTCCTCAACGTCTGAAAATGATGTGACTTACTTCGGGCAGCGAAGATCGATTCGGGACAGTTGTCATGTTGTACGTCTAAAGCAGCGCGTTCGAGCGTGGGATTTAAACCAGCACTGCCTTTCAGCGTGGAATCACCACTGACGAGCGTGGCTGACTCGACGCTCCCATCCGATCGGATTGAGAGTTGTACCTTAACGTCGCCGGTGATTAGTGCGGTACGGGCGATCGCTGGATAGACAGGCGTAGACAACTTAACTAATTCGACACGCGGGGTGGACGACTGCGGAGCAGCACTTGCCGTTTGCGGTTGAACGCTCTGAAGAGGACTCGTCAGCGGAGAGAATGCCAGCAGCACCAAGATCAGTTGCATGGGTCGAAATAAACAAGGCGCGATTATAGGAAAACATAGCTAAGGGCGATGAGCAGAAAAAAGAGGAAAAAAAGAGGGACAACCTAAAAACGGATCACCTGATCTGCCCCGTTCTGTGGACTAATCCGCTACTCCTTGCAGTCCTGTTGCGCGAAGAGGGGACGAATTTCTGGAAGATGGGCGGCGATGGACGTACACTTTGTTCCGCAGCTTTGCATAAGATTCATGCGCATCTTTGAGGACATGTGATCTCCCCAGCCAGCTTCTGGCCATCCGCACTAGGACTTGGGTTCCTGGTGGCCGGCATTTTGACCTATCGACGCGATCTGCTCGCCGAGTCTTCAGGCGCGCGGTTGAGAGTCGTCGCCCTGGGCCCGGTGTTTGTCGCTGCATCGCTGGCGGCATTTGCCGGCGAACATTTCACGGCGGCGAGAAGCCTCGCACAATTCGTTCCAAAATGGATGCCGGTGCGCCTGTTTATCGCCTACTTTGTGGGGGTGGCTCACCTGGCGGCCGCATTGAGCTTTGTTGCCAGACGATGTATCCGCTGGTCGGCGATTTTTCTCGCCATCATGTTTGCGCTCTTTGTTCTGCTGCTGTGGCTGCCGAGTGCGGTTGCGCATCCGGCAATCCGCATCACCTGGATTGTGACCGTCCGCGAGACCACCTTTTCGATGGGCGCCCTGGCTCTATTTGCTACTGCGGTGAGAGACCGCTTGCCACGGCTCTCGAGCGGGCTGGCCACCGTTGCCAGAGTCTGGACCGGAATGGTCCTCATCTTCTTTGGGATCGAGAACATCCTCTATCCTCAGTACTCACCCGGCGTGCCCGATACCCAACCCACTGCGTCGTGGGTCCCCATGCCGCACGTGATTGCATATCTCACCGGAATACTGCTGATCGCGTTCGGGATTGCGATGTTGGTCAGGAAATATGCCGGCTCGGGCGGCACGTTCGCCGGATTGCTGATGGTGCTGCTCACCCTCGTTCTATATGTGCCCCAGTTTTTTCTCGCGCGCAACGTTGCAGAGGAAGTTACAGCAATTAACTTTGTCTTCGACACACTCCTCTTTGCCGGGACGCTGTTCGTGGTAACAAGGGCGATCCTGGAAGTGCCGGAGGCACGATATGTGAAAGCCCAGCATGAGCTCGAAGAGGCGAAATGCTGAAGCTTTAGGGAGCGAAATTTAGGGGACAATAGGTTCCTTGTCAGAAAACCCGGGCGTGGGCGCCCGACGGTCCTGAACAAATCCGGGCGAGGCGCCCGGCGGTCCTCTCCTTTATTACTAATTCGCAGAAGTTCTGGCCGCCGGGGAGGTAGCCTCCAAAGGCGAACGCCGGAATCTTCGATTCATGCTCTTGGATTTCTTTCCAGGCGAGGCTAGGTCCGCTCTGACCCCAGTTCCATTATGGAACGAAAAATCCCTGCAAGATCCCTGATCTTTTTTGCGATATCGCAGGGAAAGAGCACTAAGCCAAGAAGAATGTAGAGGTTTCGCGGAAATCGAGCGAGATCCCTGTTAAATCCCTGCCTCGGAACGAAATTTGCGCATTTTGGGCAAAATTCCACGCTTCTCAACGTCATCGCGCAAGAATCGCTGTAATTGTCGCTGTTCTTTCGGAGCCTCCAGCCGTTTCGAAACGTGTACGCGCCGCGCGTGATTCGTATTTCGAGCCGGAATATGAAAACTTGCGCTTTCGCGTTCCTTGCGTCCATCTGGCACGGACAGGAACAAGGGTTTAAGATTGCCATCCCACTCAGTCGCGGGTCGAATTCCTTGAGAAGAGGTCTATGATGGCGGCAAACCTCAGTCCAGCGCAAAACCAGACAACCGGAGCGACCAGCTTGCGCGATGCCACAAGCGGGCTGGCAATAGTTCGTCTCACGCTAGGCGCAATGTTTATCTGGGTCTTCTTCGAAAATCTGGCCAAGGGTCTTTACACTTCGGGAGGCTACGCAGGTTTGATCAGTTATTACCTCAAGGCAAGTCACGCGCCGGCCGCATGGAAGGCAGTGATGGGCCTGGCGGCAAAGCACGCGGCGATTGCAGCTCCCATGCAGGGATTGACCGAGATCTCTCTCGGTATCCTGCTCGTCATCGGTCTGCTCACCCGACCGGCTGCGTTTGTCGCTTTTCTGTTTCTCGGCAGCCTTTGGATTTCCGAGTTGGGCACTGCCTGGATCTGGGAACTGCTGGTCCCGGTGCTCGCATCGCTCGGGCTCGCTGTCGGACGCGCTGGCCGGAGATGGGGCGTTGACGCCCTGCTGTCGCGACGGTGGCCATCTTCTCCGTGGTGGTAATTGGGCCGAGTTCACGTGCGAGTTTCCGTCATCATCCCCACCCATAATGAAGCGGAGGCGATTGAGCGCGTTTTAGCGGATCTCCCGTCCGATCTCACGACGGAGGTCATCGTTGTCGACAGCAACTCGAATGACGGGACGCCCGAGATCGCTGCAAGAATGGGAGCCCGCGTGGTTCAGGAACCCCGCCGCGGCTATGGGCGAGCGTGCCTCACGGGTCTGGCAACGGCAAATTCTCCTGACGTGGTTGTGTTCCTTGATGGCGACTACAGCGATCGGCCCTCTGAACTGCCGATTCTCTTAGCGCCAATCACTGAGGGGCGTGCGGACATCACGCTCGGTTCCCGCCTCCAGGAGCGGGGTTCTGTGGGGGCGTTGCCTTGGCATCAGGTGTTTGGTAATCGTCTCGCCGCCTGTCTGATCAGGCTTCTCTATGGACTAGACATCAGTGATCTTGGCCCATTTCGGGCTGGCCGCGCAGATGTTCTACGCGCGCTCGCCCTGGAGGAGACCACTTATGGCTGGGCGGTTGAGATGATCCTGAAGGGTGCCGTCGCGGGATTTCGCGTGGTTGAAGTCCCGGTGAGCTATCACCCGCGTATCGGAAAATCGAAGATCGGCGGTACGCTGAAAGGCACGGTCGGCGCCGCCTGGTTCATTCTCAGTTTGATAGCGCGATACTATTTGCGGCATCGAAGAGCCGGCACGCCACGGCCAGCTTAGTTCCGCGTCAGAATTTTATGAAACCCGAAAGCGAGACGGTGGTGGGTTCTTCATGTAGTGATCGTGTGCTGGTAATTATGGCGAAAGCACCAAGGCCAGGCGCGGTCAAGACTCGCCTGGCGTCCGCCCTTTCTCCCGCGGCTGTCACTGATTTCTATTGCTGTCTTATGGACGACACTCTCGCGTTGGCACGGTCATTGGGCGATCTGGAAGTTGCCATCATGTGCCCGGACACCGACGTAAATGAGCTGGCTCAATTGGCAGGCAGCGCAGCGAGCGTAGTTGCCCAAAAAGGTGAAGGTCTTGCCGCGGGCCTCATTTCGGTATTTGCGCACTTCGCGGAAGACCGTCGACGACGCACCATTGCCTTCAACAGTGACAGCCCCCACCTGCCGCGTTCTGTTCTCGAAGACGCGTTCGAAACGCTGGCCGCGTATGACGTAATCGTGGGACCAACGCATGACGGAGGCTACTATCTAGTAGGTGCAAAAGCTTCGCATCCTGCGCTTTTTGCAGGCGATGGAATGGGCACCAGCAGTGCGCTGGAAAGACTCCTCTCGCGCGCACGAGCTCTTGAGCTCTCCGTAGGTTTCGCAGATCCATTTTGGGACATTGATGTAGCTGATGATCTCACTCGCCTGGCAGCGGAGTTGCGTCTGGCTCCGGCGAGGGCGCCACGCACGGCGGGGTGGCTTAAAGAGTGGGAGCTTGCGGTCGCGCATTTGCGGACGGGCACGGGAGAACTGTGAAGGTCGCCTCCGAGTGGAGGGTGTACGTCCTCGGCGTCATGTTGTGCGTCGCGTTAACGATCTGCTCACGCAACTTCGGCGACAGGGGCGGGCCGTACTTCATGGCGTCTTTGACGCTTGCGGGCATTGCGTACCTGTTAGCGATTCGTGAGTTTTTCGCGTCGCCAAGATTTTCCCGACGCGTTGTCGTCATTGGGCTCGTGCTGGCTGCTGTTTGGCACATTGAGTTTCTTCGGGTGCCCCCGGGCGCTGATGATGATGTCCATCGATATGTTTGGGATGGCCGCCTGCAGAGGCTCGGCTACAACCCCTATATTGTCGTTCCCAGCGATCCTGCCGTTAAGGGACTGCATACCCCGGAAACCCGCAACTTGAACAACCCGGATCTCCCAAGCCCATATCCGGCGGGAGCGCAGCTTTTTTTTCGCGCAGTTACCTCCATTCAGGAGTCCACCTTTGCACTGAAAGTGGCATTTGTGCTTTGCGAGCTCGCGATTGTTTTGGTGTTGCTCGATCTACTGCGTGGTAAGCAGGGAGCGCACCTGGTCCTGGCGTTCGCCTGGAACCCGTTGTTGGCCATTGAAGTGGCGGGAAGCGGGCACATCGACATTGTTGGCGCGCTATTGCTGCTTGTTTCCGGCGCTGCGCTGGTGCGTCGATGGCGCGCGACTGCGGCCGTCGCATTTGGGCTAGCTGTTGCAGTGAAATTTCTTCCGGTCGTACTCTTGCCCCTTTACTGGAAGCGGGTTCGCATTCGCGACGCTGCGCTGGCGGCAGCCGTGGTCGCTCTCCTGTACGTTCCATTTCTTGATCACGGGCGGATTCCGATCGGCTCGCTTGGCGCATATGTGCAGGGTTTCCGCTTTAATGGTCCGGTGTTTGCGGCACTCGATCGCGTGGCGCCTCCGCAGTTGTTAGCTGCGCTGGCTGTTCTCGTGGGACTAGTGACTGCAATCTGGCTGAGAAGTGCAGCGACCGAGTGGTCTCCGGAGACATTTGCCTGGCCAATGGCAGCTTCCCTTTTGTGCGCACCCGTCGTATTCCCCTGGTATCTTCTGTGGCTGTTACCATTTGTGACGTCGGCCTCAACGTTGCTGATCATCCTCTGGACTGTGAGCATTTTCCCGACATATATAATGTGGCACTTCCGCACACTTGGGCGTCCATGGGGAGCGCTTCCTGGTTGGGTAATGCTGCTGGAATACGGATGCCTGGCAGCGGCCGGCGCAATTCTCGCTTTGCGCCGGATGACACGATCAGCCACATTACAATGCGGGCGAGCCAAGTAGAGTGAAGCCGACTGCACGAACTGTAATTGTTGTATCCAGGAACCCTTGTGCGTCATCCAAGCGACATTTGTTTCATTGATTGAGGAGGATCTCCATGAAAAAGCTGGGCCGTTCAACGATGATCCGTTTCCTATTTGTTGGCGTGGTATTCCTTGCTTCAAACTCCTGGGCGCAACAGCGCGCGCCAATTCTCGAGCAGATCGCCAAAACTTATGGCATCGATTCGTGGAATCAAGTCGATGCGATCCGCTACACCTGGAACGGGGAGATCCCCGGAGTGTTCAAACTTGCTCACACATGGGAGTGGGAGCCCAAGACCAACAAGGTTTCTTACGAGGGGAAGGATAAGGACGGTAAGCCGGTCAAGGCTACCTACGTGCGCACCGACCTTAGCAGCCAACCCGACTCCGTGAAAAACGAAGTTGATCCGGCTTTCATTAACGATAACTACTGGCTTATCTTCCCGTTCCATGCTTTCTGGGACACCAGCGCCACCGTGACCGATGAAGGTATGAAAAAACTGCCTGTCGGCGCGGGCTCAGCCAGGCTCGTGGTGGTGAAGTATCCCTCGGAAGCTGGTGGTTACACGCCCGGGGATACATGGGACCTCTACGTCGGCAAAGATAACCGCGTCGTACAAATGGTCTATCACCGTGGCGGGCCCAGGAAACCGAGCCTGGTGACTGCAACCTGGGCAGGCTACAAAAAGGCAGGTCCTGTGCTGATCTCAACGGAGCACCGCGGTACCGCCGATGGCAAGCCCCTGCACATCTTCATTTCTAACTTAGCAGTGAAAGTGGCGGGCTCGGACAAGTGGATCAACGCACAGTAACAGACGGTGTGCGGGTCAAACGAAGTGATGTGGCTTTTCTGTAAAGCGTCCGCGATCCGGTGAAGGCTGCGATCGATCTCGATGTTGGGCGAAAGACCTTTGCGTCTGGTCTGCTAATGGAGTTGATCGCTGCGCTGCATCGCAGCCGCCCGGGTGATTTAATCGCGGTTGTCGGTGACGAAGAGAGTATTGGACCTGAGCTGGAAACGTGGAGCCGGTTTACCGGAAACCCACTGCTGGAGACCACAGTCGAAAATGGGCGGACGCGGTGGGTGTTCCGTTATGGAACTGTTCCGGTGCCTGCCGAAGACAATCGGCCGGTGGGCTCACGCCTTTGGCTCTATACGAACTTCGACTGTAACCTGCATTGCGACTACTGCTGCGTGCGTTCCTCGCCCACAGCGCCGCGACGGGAACTAGGGCTGGCACGCATACAGCGGATCACTCGCGAAGCGGCGGAGCTCGGCGTCAAAGAAATCTTCGTAACCGGAGGCGAGCCGTTTCTCCTGGAAGATATCGGCGACATTCTGCTTTCTTGCTCTGCAGCCGCCCCGACCACAGTCCTGACCAACGGAATGCTCTTTGCCGGACGACGCATCGAAAGCTTGCGAGCGCTGCCCCGCGAGCGAATTGTCCTGCAAATCAGCTTGGACAGTGCGACGCCAGGCCGGCACGACCTCCATCGTGGGCCCGGAACATGGGCGCGAGCACGCGAAGGTATTCAGTACGCCCGTGCGCAGGGATTTCGAGTGCGATTGGCTGCAACCGTTTCGACCGATGCCGAGGCCGAGGAGTTTCGTCAGTTGCTCGACGAAGAGAAGATTGCGGCAGAAGACCGAGTCATACGCCGTATCGCGTTGCGTGGTGCTGCCAGCGACGGTGTCGCCGTCACTCGAGCCGATCTAGTACCGGAAGTTACGATTACCGCTGACGGCGTGTATTGGCATCCAGTGGGCGCGGAAGATGCCGATCTGCTGGTGACGCGCGACATCTTTCCTCTTTCCGAGTCCTTCGCAGCCGTCCGACGTGCCTTCGACCGTGAAGGCGAACACACGAACAAGCTGGCGAGGATTTTTAACTGTGCATGAACGTTGTCTACGCGGTTGGCTTCGGACCTTAAGGGTGCTCGTAGAGCGGCCGTAGTCCGTCAGTCGCAGTGAAAATAGAAGCGGTTTCCATCGATATCTTCCACGGTGAACTGGCGGATACCCCAAGGCTTCTTCTCGAGGGGTTCAACGATTCGTGCGCCCCGCGAGTGCAATTCCTCGTAAGTCGCGTCAATGTCCGCCGCAAATACCCAGTGAACAGCAGGTTCGAATGGGCGGCCTCTCCTGCGAAAGAAAATCGCGACGTTATCACGCGAGACGGCACCGATATCGCCTCCTGGATATAACCAACCAATCTCGAAGCCGAGCGCATCGCGATAATGCTGCTGAGCCCGCTCCACGTCCTCAACCGGGAGCTCCGGCGTGGGATGTGCGAGCGTCGTTCGCAACTGTTTCTGATTCACGACAGTCTCCTCCTCTTGTCGTCGGCCTGTCGGAGGATCGTGACCATCTGCTCTTGGTGAATCGCGTTTGCTTCATGACTCCCTCGTTCCCCGAGGGCGCCATTGTCTCAAGCTTCAGCTGGTCCGAAAACACCGAGCATGTCAATTTTTCGCAGCCTGTGAAACCAGATTGCCTCAGTCACTCACGCCGACTTAGCAAAGGCCTGCTGAAAGAATCCCTGCTGCGCCGCGGCTTGCCGCAAGGCAGCGTAACCATCGAGGTGAGGCGTTAGCCAACGCTGCAGCCCTTCGGCGTCGAGAATGGAGCGATGAACCGGGTTTTCGTAGCTCATGGCTGAGAGCGCTTCGACAAACCGGCGTTCCCGATCTGCGTCGAGGTCAGGCCTCGCCGTGAACATGCAATGGTTGTATGCCGGAGAGGACCATAGCTCACGAAGGCCGCCTTCGGGCACCAGGCGGTCGTTACGCACAGTGTTCCAGAATGGGCTGCCGATAGCGCCGGCGTCGGCTCGTCCGTCAAGGACGGCGCGCACCACTTCTACTTCGCTGGTCCCGGTATCGCCATGTTTACCTACGTCGCTGTCGAAGCGCAGCGCCCGGTAATCCCTTCCCTCGCGCATGCCTTGCTGTTCCAAAAAGTGAACGGGAAGAATCGCAGCGTGTCCGCTGTCTCGACTGCCAAGCGCGAGCGTCCGATTTTTCAGATCGGCGAGCGTAGAAATGGGTCCTCCCGTGACCGCGACGATCTTGGTCATCCAGCCGAGATCGGTGTCGCGCATGGCGATCGCGCGACAGGCGTGGCCGCTCCACTCATCAGCCTGCAGGTAGGCAAGGTTTGTGTTCCAGGCGATATCGATACGCGGCACAGCCTCGCCCGGTTGGGCAAGGAGCGCGAGGACCTGCGCCTCGTAGCTCTGAAATAGCACGACCTCAACGGGAAGATGCGCTTCCTCGTGAAAGTAGCGCCGCATCCCTTCCCAGATCGAAACCACTTTCGGATTGTATGCAACAGCGCCGACCCAGATTGTTTTGCTCATTAGGCCCTCCACGTTTTCTTCATCTGCGTTTCACAAAACACTCTCTTCGTCTCCGCAGGCGTGTCTCAGAAGAGCGGCATTCCCAAAAGGGATTTCCCGATGAACTCGCGCAGAACGTCGACCGTTGGCGCCATAACAGCGCCCGCGTGCGCGTCGCGGAAGAGGCGCTCGATGCCCAAATGCTTTGAGAACGCAGCCCCGCCGCAAACCCGCATTGCTGCTGAGGTAACGCTGATAGCGACCTCGCCTGCAGCGGCTTTGCTCTCGAGCACGCGCAGCATGGTCGTCTCGCGCGGCTTTTCAAGATGCTCGATCAAATCGTCGATGCGCGCCGACAGCCCGTCGGTGTCAATCTGCATCGTCGCGAGTTGCGCGCGCAGCGTAGGCAGACTCTCGCCGAGGCTCCGGCCGAGATGCTCGAATTTTGCGCTCTTGAGGTGCGACGTAGTCCCGGCGACTGCCGCTCGACACAATCCCAAAGCCACGGCTGCTGATCCCAAATTGAACAGCGGGAGCACCACGTTCATCATGGTCGGAAAGCCCGCGCCGTCATCCGTAAGCTGAAAATCGGATGGAACCTCGCAATCGTCCAGCGCAATCGGCGCCGAGGCGTTGGCGCGAAGTCCTAAACCATCCCAGGGGCCGGCAACTGAAAGGCCGCGTGTCCCCGCTCCAACAAAGTAAAGAGTCGAATCGGTAGGTCCAGCGCCTTCAGGAGCAAGCGCAGAAACGACATAGCTCTGCGCTTGCCCCGCGCTGGTCACCCACGATTTCTTCGCGCTTATGTGTACGCCGTCACCATTCCGCCGTGCCCGCGATATCGGCGCCCAGAAATGGCTGCGCGAGCCGGCTTCACTGAATGCCAGAGTGGATAAGTGGCGACCTGCAGAGATCGCTTGCAATATGGGCGTGACTGCCCGAGTCGCGCCTGGACGCGCTGCCGAGATCGCCGCCGCGCCGAGAATGTGCATGAGATACACCATGGCGACCGAAGCATCTGCCTCGGCGAGCGTGGCGATAACAGCCGCAAACGTGTGGGGACCTAATCCTAGACCGCCAACATTAGCGGGCAGCATCAGCCCAAGCAGTCCGGACTCACCCAGCGACGCGATAGCCTCGGTAGAGAATCGCCCCGCCTTATCGTTTTGCGCTGCGGATGGCGCCAACACGCGACTGGCAGAGTCGCGGGCTTTCAAAACGGCCGCGTCATGAGTCATGGTCGCTCCTGAGTCTTCGTGACCGAACCAGGATTGTCGCCGAGGACGAGTAAAGGGGTCAAACCCGTCTCTTGCGGTTGTCGCGCGCAAGCACATAGTGACAATTCATGCATCTACGATCGATCCTGTGTATACGATCAGCCGCGTACTCCGAACACGTACAGAAGGAGAGCATTATCGACAACGGCCTTGTTCGGAATTGCGACCAGTGGCGTCATTCTCTCAACGTGCTCGAGGCGTGTGATGCCAGACTACCAACTCGTCGTGATTTCGGATTGTTGCGCCGACCGCGATCAGGACTTCACGAAGCGCTGCTCAAGCGACTCTTTTCGCAACGCGCTGAAGCGGCAAGCGCCGATGAGTTTGCGCAAAAATGGCCGCATTGCGAAAATCTGCGCACCAGTCCATGAAACCAAACGGACGGTAGGCTTGCCTACGTCTGCGGACGCTGGATCTCCAGACTTGTGAGCATGCGCACCCATCGAGCCGGACGTTTGTCGGATGGGACCACGAGACGAACGGGACCGTCAGACGCACTCAGCGCTTCCCCATCCTGCTTGTCGCAGACAAAGACAGGTTTGTCGCCAATACTCTCGTCGAGTTCGGCGAGCGTAAACGCAGCGTGGTAGTTGTCTTTCGCGCTGGCAAGCAGCACGAGCGAAACTCCCGCTCCACGCAGGTTGTCGCCGTTCGGCGCCTGTACCGTCGCCAGAACGGTCTTCATAGGAACACAGGAAAAAGTGTGCGAGACGTTATCGTGTCCCTTCGCCAAAACGTTCGTGTGCGCCATCTCGCGTAACTGCACGGTCGCATGTTTTTGCTGGTAGGAGACCTCTACACTCTGTGCATAAGCAGACGCGCACAGCAATGCCGAGATAACGACAATATACGATTTCATCTGTAACATTGTATCCGCTGTCAAAATCGACGATCAGGACAACCCTCATGCCGCTTTCCGCACGGAACCAACTTCCTGGAGTCATCGAAGAAATCCAGCTCGGAGGCGTGATGGCGCATATCGCCGTTCGCGTTGGTGAGCATATTGTCGAGAGCGTGATTACTCGCCGCAGTGCGGAAGAGTTGAAGTTGAAGAAGGGCGACAGAGTGACCGTGGTGATCAAGTCCACGGAAGTCATGCTCCAGAAGGACTAACCCATAGTGGTTCAAACTACGGCGCCGCGTCGCTTGCGACCTACGCGGAGACCCTTGCTCTTATTCGCCTGGTCTCAGGTCCGCCTTTGACGTTTCCATCGAGCGAGAGCACAGCGACAAAGAATTTGACCTTGCAGCCATCGATACGCACCTGCTGCAAGGGCCGGCTAACAGTTTTCTTCCGGGGTGAACCTGGCCGAGAAGGCACTGGGGCAGGGGATCTTAAGCGGATTCTCGCCCCCAATGCCTAACTGAGGCCCGTTCAGTCCCCGGCGTTTAGCTGTATACGGCTCTTTTTTCTTGCGGTGTGTTTGTCTAAGACCATCAGCAATCCCTGCAAATCTGAGTCACTTACCAGTGCGTCCACTGCCGTGGGAAGCTCAACTTTTTCGGGAATCGCGCCGTGACAAAGCAGAATTACTGATAGCGATGGTTTGACCATCTTGATCGACTGCGCGACCGACCAGCCTTCGATTTCTGCAAGCTGGCATACATCTACGATTGCCGCAGTCGCCGGATTATTCAGGCACAGCGTGACCAAATGGTCGGGTGAATGAGCTTCGGAGGCAGCGTAACCGTTTGTCCGAAGAAATCCGACCAGAAATGGCGAATGAGTGTTGAGCAGGAGAAGGATGAGGTCCCCCGATTTTTCAGAAATGACTGTTGGCTTTGCCATTCGCCGTCAGGAATTCGGGCCGCATGCACACTGCACGCTTAGACGAAGTGGCGACCCGTGCGATGCCGAAGCAGAGACTCTGGTTGTGTGGAAAACTTGGGGATTTCGCCGGGGCCCCACTCTTGCCGGAGTGGATCCGTCGACAGTCGGGGAATAAGATGTCGAACTCTACTCTAGCTGCATTCTAGACGGCCGCACTCATCCTTCTGTATCGCCGCCAAATCAAAACAACTGGAAACGCGAGGATCGCCAGCCATATCAACAGCGCCGGAGCATACTCTGCGAAGAACAGAAGAATCCCTAGTAGCGTCTCCGTGACGTTTTGGTAGCCGGCTACGAAGGCGTTATGAATGCGCGTGGAGACCGAAGCTGCCGGCGGATTGAGCTGAGCTTTGTACTCTTCCCCAAGCTGCAGCTCGACAGTGGCGAAGTCTACGCGATGCTCGAGCGCCTTCTGCTCGCCCTCCATCTCCTCAATCTCGCCGCGGACGCGCGCGATCTCTTCCTCCACTTTCAGGACATCGGTGATCTTTCCCGTGCGCTGCTGCAGTATCTCGCGCAGACGCTGCTCCGTTTCGCGAGAGTTTTTCAAGCGAGCAACCAGGTCTGTATGTTGCTGGGTGACTTCTTCACCCGATTGTGATTCCCTTTCAACGCGGCCAAGCGTCTTGAGGTCGATAACAGCAGAAGAAAGGACCGACGCAGGAATCCGCAGAGAAGCCTGTAGACTGCGCGGAGTGTTCTCAGTGGTGCTGACGCTCAGCTGCGCCGAGTATCCGTGATACCGGACAAGTATGCCATCCAGCGACAAGCGCGAACCGGAGAAGTCGTTCGTCATGATCGACAGCGACACGGTTCGCGCAATCATGGGAGCAGGGACCTGCTGTTCGAGAACTTGTGGATGCCCGTTGCGAACCTGTGGTTGAGCGATCGGGGCCTCGAGGGACCCGTCTTTCACTTGGAGCTTATCTCGGTCGCCACCCCCTCCACCCCCACCCTCGCTATTCGGCAGCTGGGCGGTCACGTAAGGCATTACTTGTCGCCTTTCCAATGCATACTGAGTACGCATCAGGTTCGGCGTAAGCACCGCCGCCACAAACAAAAGGGCCGAGACTGCGCCGGCACTTAAGCCTGCCCACTGCTTCCAGCTCCAGAAACTTGCACGAATAAGAAGCTTTGGTTTTCTGATTTTGAGCTCGGAGCCAGCTTTGGCTGCAAGCTCCACAACGGATTCCTCCAGCTTCGCCGGAATGGCGGGGACTTTCCACGCGGAAAGCGACTGCGAGGCGCGGCGCAGTTGGTCAGCGATCTTGGCGCATTCAGCACAGTCCTCAATGTGCATAGAGACGGCTTGGGCGTTCGCCGCCGGGAGTTCGCCGTCGAGAAGCGCCATCAGCTCTTCGGGGCCCATATGCTGTACGGCAATGTTCATACACGCTCCTCCGACGGCGTCATCTCTGAGGCCGATTTGGGAACAGGCGCAGCCAGCAGATCGCGCAGAGCCATACGCGCACGAAACAGGCGCGATCGAACCGTGTTCACCGGCAAACGCAAAACCTCCGCAATTTCCGCGTAGCTTAGCTGCTCGAACTCACGCAACAACAGAACCTCCCGATCGAGGCGCTCCAGCTTTCCGACCGCCTCCCGCAGAAAAACCTCAGCATGAGTGGCAGGTTCCGAAACCGGCTCGCGCGATCCAGCCACTCCCAGGAACGTGGCGCGGAAGGCTGCCTTGCGGCGATAGGCGCGTAAGATCTTCAGAGCAATCGCATAAAGATAGGTTCGGAACAACGCGGAGGGTTCATAACGGGCCGAAGCGCGAAGTACAGCCAGGAAGGTTTCTTGCGTCAACTCCTCCGCCTGCGCCGAATCGGCAAGACGCCGCCGAAAGAATCCAAACAGCGGTTGCTGGTAACGCGAGAACAATTCGGCGAAAGCCTCTTTCGAGCCCCGGCAAAACGCGAGCATCAACAGCTCATCGCTGCCCGCAGTCGCCGGCCTCTCCGCGCTAGTGTCAGACGTACGATTCATCGCCAATCGCTGATCGCCTCGAGTCTAGAACGAACGCCAGCCTCGCATCTTGCACGATTTCCGGTTGCGTTCATCCACAACACTGGTAATGCCGCGAGAAGGCAAAAAGTTCCCTGCCATCTAACGATCGCTCCTTGGGTCCTGGTCTAATTCAGCTCTTGATTTCCTGCTACCGCGAAGTTCGGCCGAGCGCAAGTAAGAAATAAATTGCATCTCGCGAGGAACTCTTTTTTGCTTCGCAAGCGAATGGGTTCGTGGTATGGTTAGTCGGCGATGTTCGCTCTATATTCTCCAACTATCTACTTTCGCTGGTGCCACGATTGAAAATCAACAGAAATCGGTCAATTCTCGAGGAGAGAGTCTGATGAGACGGATGGAGACGACAAGATCGTTGTCGAGGCGAGCAACGGATTGCGAATTGCAGAGTTCACTGCTTATTCACTGTTATTCACTGTTCCGGGTGGCGGACCAGAATGGGAATTTCATCTAATCCGTGGCGCGGCAGGCGGTTGCGCGGATTCGTCCGTTGCTCGCCACCCTTTCGAGAAAAAATTCACTGTTAGATTCACTGATAAATTCGCTGTTCCGCGAACACCAGTGAATTAAGCTGGATCGCTTTCATTCAAACCTCCCGAAACAGAACTCGACATACACGCACTCAGTAATCTGCACTCGGTGCAACAACAGTGCCTATGGCACAAGTTGACGGCTATGTGTGGGCAGCAGGCGTTTCTTGGCGCGCAAACGTCTCACCGCGCGACTGCAAGATATTTCCGGTCATGGACAAACCGTGGGGACTCGGCCAGCCCGGTCTTACGGACGTGCCCTCCAGCCGCGTGACCCTTGCACTCAAGGACGAGCGCCGCCGGAGGGCTTTCTGCTTTAATCGGTAGAAAAACGCTAAGATGAGCCTGACAAGGCGAGGCCCTCCTTAGGCTGCTGATTCGCGCTTTTCGATGCTGGAAGATAAGCTTCCCGGTCTCGCGGGCGGCTAGATGATAGCCGGAACAACGACCTTCATGGCAACCGCTGGATTGAGATTCCCCGTCTTGTTCCCACGCAGCAACAGCGCCTCCGCCCGGGAGCGTTTTCACGCTGGGGAACGCAGCTGATTCCGCCAGAATTTCAGTCTTTCCGTTGACCCAAAGTTTAAGTTGGCTGTCCTCAATCCAGAGCGCGTAGACCTTGTCCATGTTTGCGGCCACAGCGATGTCCCGTCCCCGGCCGATTTTTGTTTCTGCCTTTCCCGGTTCAGCTAGAAAGAGGTCGGCTTCACGGCGCCAGGCAGTGATGGCTTTGCCCTTGCTGTGCGTTAGCCCGCCTCCGTCCATCGGGCACGCATCCATCTTCCAGGTACCGAGGCCGAGCTTCTCAGGCTGGCCAAAGGTCCTTCCATCGCGCGAGTGAGCAATGTACAAGTCACGAGATCCTCCGAGACAGTTTCTCCACATCACATCAAGCGTGCCGTCATTCGAATAAGCGGCGGATGGATGGCAACACTCACAGATGTGTCCGTCCGGAGACTTGTAGACCGGAACATTTGCAGACCACGTCGCTCCCGAGTCGCGCGAAAGAGATCCGTAAAGCTCGGTACCGCCATCGCGCAAGTCGAGCCACACGGCAAAGATATTGCCACCTCCATCTGCGGCAAGCGCGTGGAGCCCTTCTCTCGCTGAGGCTGCAACCTCGTTGATCCGGGCTCCCTTAGACCAGGATTTTCCTCCGTCTGTCGAACGCCAGGCGTAGAGATCGCCATCGGAGGCAAGACCGTGCGCATGGCTTCCAGTAGCCTCCGCATTTCCTGCAACCGCGGTGACGATAAGTGTGGATTCCGAGATCGCGATATGCGGTCCGCGGTGCCGGCTAAGTGGCAGAACGTTCATCTGACTAACTTTGACCGGCGCGGAAAAACTCTCTCCCTGATTGGTCGAAGTCTGGACATATATGGAGTTGGCAGAACCGAACGTAAGCGCCACCAGCTTGGACGAGCTGGCGATTTGTGGCTCGCGATAAGGCGCGTCGGCTGAGGGCGATACAAAAATGCAGGACCGCAAGTGCGGCCAGGACAATCACGATTACTTAACTCCTCTTGCTCTAAAACGTAATTCGCGCCGCTAATTGCACGCTGCGCGGATCGCCAACAGCTGTGGGCTGTCCGAACGAAGCATTCGGATTCGCCGGGTAAGCGCCCGTGCTCCAGGTAGCGATGGGGATCAGATTATTCCGGTGATTGAGCGCATTGAACGCCTGCGCGATGCCTTCCAGTTTCACGCGCTCGGTTAAAGCAAACTCTCGGCTCAATCGAGTATTCAGAGTGAAGATACAAGGGATGAACGATGTTAACACCGATAGTCCAAGTCTAATCTGCAATGCACTTCGCCACGATTAACGTTAGATCATCCTGTTGTTCGTGGGCGTTAAACTGCCGAACCTCGTCGACGATGGCAGTGAGCATACGCTCTGCCGGCAGCTCGCTGTGCCGCCGCAAGGCTTCAATCAGACGCTCCTCTCCGAACTCCTCGTCTGCTTCGTTTGATGACTCTGTGATTCCATCGGTGTATAGCAGAAGTGTGTCGCCGGAGCACAGCAGCCGCTCCTCAATCGAGCACTCCCATTCCGGGAAGAGTCCCAGCACTGTGCACGTCGAGTCTAGCCGCTCCAAAGTGTGATCCCCTCTGAGTAGGAGCGCAGAGTAGTGCCCGCAATTGGCGTACCGCAACCGGCGGAGACTGTCGTCATATTCGGCAAAGAAGAGCGTGGCATAGGCGCTGTCGGTGGTGTTCTTGTAAAAGAGCTCATTCACCGATCGCAGAAATCGTTCCGGCTGATCCAAGGCGATCGGACTCTGACTACGCAGGTTGGCCTGAAAGTTCGCCATCAACAGCGCGCCTGCTATGCCTTTTCCGGAGATGTCGCCGATGATGATCCCCACGCGCTCGTGGCCGAGGTGGATGAAATCGTAGTAGTCTCCTCCAACTTGACGCGCTTGCACGCATACTCCCGCATAGTCCAGCGTTTGCAGCGGCGGACGACTCTGCGGAAATAGCCTCGCCTGCACTTGCTTTGCGATTTCGAGTTCCTGGGCTGCGCGGCGTTCCGCCTCCAGCTTCTCTGCGGCCGCGCGGCGCTCGGCTTCGATCTCGCGAACGAAGTCGTCCTTGCCTACGAGTGCGAAGGAGTTGCCGTCGGGATCGTCGAAGCGGGTGAAAATGCCGCCCCAAAGAGTGGTCTGCGGCGGATGGTAAAAGTGGACGCCGCTCTCGGTCCATTCATGGAACTTGGCAATGACATCCTCGGTGACGAACACCACGTCTCGCGAGCGTCCGATAAGCTTGTGCTCCTTCGAGCCTGGCTTGGGAGCGTAAAGGGCAAGAATGGTCGCGCCGTCCGGCGGAGCAACTGCTACCCAGCGATCTCCTGATTCATAGCTTTGATCGACCACGAGGCGGAATTTAAGCTGATCCACATAGAAACGCAAACTTCGATCTTGATCGCGGACATATACATTCACGCAAAGAACGCGAAGATAAGGATCCTGCCGGTCCAGGCGAAGTGCGAACTGTTCTGACGGACGGGATGAAGAAGTGCTCGCCATCGTCGCGATTATAGGTTGGGGAATGTGGGACCGGCCCACACTTGCTCAAAATCCATTGATACGGGTTCATGGGAACTGCCCTTGGGCTGCGTTCGTAGTCATCTATAGTTCAGGGCAAGCAAGCAATCGTCGGGTTAACACTCCCTGCTTCGCGGAGTGCATCATGACAGGAGACTGGCCACAGCTTTCGGAGCGCGTTCTTCAGCCTGCACAACTGCCGGCCGAGCAGCCACCAGAAGGTGGTTTGGCCGCGGAGTTGCGAGGGTTCGGGCCGCTTGGAATTCTGGCGATTCTTGCCATTCTCCTCACCGGCAATATTTCATTCGGCAACGTGATGCTGCCAGTCGGCGCGTTGTTAATACTGCTGTGGATGCGGTTGTCGCGAACCCCTTGGCGCGAGATTGGATACGTGCGGCCCAGCAGCTGGATTGGTGCCGCTGTCGTGGGCATCGCTTTCGGCTTTTCGTTGAAGTTCCTGCTGAAGGCAATCGTCCTGCCGCTGTTCGGCGCCGATCCGATCAATCATGCATACCACTATCTGGCGGGCAACAGAGCCGCGCTTCCCGGCGCAGTATGGATGATGTTTGCCGCCGGCTTCGGAGAAGAAACCATCTACCGCGGATTCATGTTCGAGCGTCTGGAAAAGCTGCTCGGCACCAGGGCTATCGGAAAGACCGCGATTGTGATCCTCACGTCTCTATGGTTTGCGGTTGGACACCTTGCTAATCAAGGTGTCATCGGAGCCGGGCAGGCCATGATCGTCGGGCTCGTTCTCGGCACGATTTACGCGCGCACTCGCCGCATTTTCATGCTGATGTGCGCACACACCGCCTTCGACCTTACGGCCCTCGCGATGATCTATTGGAACCTCGAGTCCCGCGTAGCGCACCTTGTGTTTCGGTAAGCCTATCTATCCGAAGCGTTTTGCATCTCGAAACGGATATTTTTGGGATTGAATTCGCGCATCGTCTTCGTATAACGTCTCGGCCACAAAAAATTACTCCCCTGCAGTGTTTGGCGTTTTATTTCAAAAAACAGGCCCCTGCGTCAGTCTTCGTAAGAACGTTCCACCAGGAAGTGGAGGAGGAATCACAATGCCGGCGATCCAGGCAATCGCAACGCATAGCACCAAAAAACTATTTGGGCTGTTCATCTTTAGTATGCTCTGCTGCGCGGTAGCATTCGGGCAGATCAAGTCCGGAACCATTCTGGGAACCGTGACTGATCCCAGCGGAGCCGTTGTTCCGGGTGCCAACGTAGTGGTCGTCAGTCAGGAAACGAATGTGCCCACAACGACCGTCTCAGACTCCTCAGGAACCTTTACTGTTCCTTATCTTGCACCGGGCACATACACGGTGAACGTGGAGCCGGCCGGCACTGGCTTTGCGAAATACAGCGCCACGAACATCTCGGTGACCACCGGTCAGACGGTGAAGCTCGCTATTGCGTTGAAGATGGGATCGAACGTTGAAACGGTTCGCGTGAGCTCTGATGCTGTCGAGCTTCAAACCAGCAACGCGACGGTACAGGGCATCACCGATCGGATCACGATCGACGCAATTCCCAACTTGACTCATAACGCGTTCAACTATGCCGCGCTCCAGGCCGGCGTAGTACCACGCGGACCATTTGGCGATACCCAAAGCACGACGTCTTTCGGAATCGGGATCGACGGTCGGCGCCAGGCCTCAGCCGTAGGCATCGCAGGCGGGGCGGCATTTTCCAATGACATTCAGCTTGATGGCGTAAGCATCCAGGGCTCAGCGTGGAACGAAACGGCTGTTCTTCCCAACATGGACGCCCTGCAGGAAGTGCGCACTATCACCAATAACTACTCGGCGGAGTACGGACGCGCGCAAGGCGTTGTCGTCTTCACGACTAAGAGCGGCACGAATCAATTTCATGGCTCCGGCGGTTATCGCATGCGCAATGACGCCCTTAATGCCAACACGTTTCTCAATAACTTCCAAGGTCTGCCCAGAGCATCGTTCAAATCCAATAGCTTCAGCGGTGCGGTGGGGGGGCCGGTTTTCAAAGACAAGACATTTTTCTTCGTCAGCTATGAAGGGCTGCGGTTTCACCGCGCGCTGCAATACACCAGAACGGTGCCGACAGATCAGGAACGACTCGGTAATTTCTGCAACACGGCAGTAGCAAAGACGGGTACCGGGTCACCGCTGCTTCTCAAGATTTTCGATCCCTTTCTTAAGGTCGCACCACCGGCGGCGGGAAGCACAGCATTTACCCGTACTCAACTTCCATGCGATCTGAGGACCTCTCCCGCAGGCAGCGCACAGCTCGATCCGTTTGGCATGGCGATCATCAACGCCTATCCCAAAGCTAACCGCGCTCCTGACGATCCTATTCTGAACACAAATAATTTCTTCTTCCAGGCTAACCAGCCCTTCGTAAAGGACGTAGCGAATACACGTCTGGATCATCACCTTGGAAAGCACTACCTATACGGAACCTATGGTTTGCAGAAAGGAACCATTCAGACACCTCGTTCGTATGGTCCCGATAATCAGTACCACGTTCCGAATGAATTTGTCGGAAATCAGCAGGAGGACAATAACTGGTACACAGCGCTCGGGGACACCTTTGTCATCTCTCCCAAATTGGTTCTTGATGCGCGCGTGGGCATGAACAGAATCGAAGCCGATAATGCGTCCGATGAATTTCCTGGATATGACTACGGTCAATTCGGAATCTCACCTCTGGTGTCGAAGCTGAACGTGATTCCCGGTGTACCACCCAATTTCAATATCAGCGGCAAAATTAACCCACTGAACAATACTTCTTCACTGCACAAGCACGAGCGACAGACCAATACCGACGCCAATGGAAGCCTCACATGGAGTCGTGGACGCTGGACGCATAAGTTTGGCGGAACGTATCGCGTGCTGCTATCCAACTACATTGACGTGGACAATTCAGTCTCGATCGTCACCTCAGACAGCTTGACGCGACAGCAGGTCACTTCGACCGGAGGCAACGCAGGTTCAACTACGGATCCCACAACGCAGGGCTACAGTATCGCCTCCATAGCACTGGGTGCCGGTAATCTCACCGTGAGTCCGGGCTTCACGCTCCGTCTTGCTCTGGCGCAGAAATACTATGCCCTCTTTTCGCAAAACGACTGGCGCGCGACCGACAAGCTAACGCTAAACCTTGGCCTCCGCTGGGACGTCCAACCCGGTCCAACTGATCGATTTAATCGCTTGAGCACAATCGATCTCAATGCAAAGGATCCGCTGTTCGGAACTCAGGGCGCAATCGTCTTCCCCGGACGCACTACCGACGACCGCCATATGTGGGAGACCGATTACAAAAATTTTGGTCCTCGCGTGGGCGCTGCTTACCAGTTAAATCAGTCAATGGTCGTGCGCGGCGGCTTCGGAATAACTTACATTCCTTCCAACACCGGATTCAACGATGGTCCTGGATTCTATGGCGCACAGCCTTTCACTACCGCGGTGAATGGTCAGCCCTATGGCACGAACGCTCAAGGAGTAGTGGTCGGCAAGTTCTATAACGATCCGAGCAATACTTCGAATCCAAATGCTGTGGTGAATACGGTCGTAGCCGGACCGGGAGGGGATCCCAGCAGTCCTGCGATCTATGGCGGACAACGACGCTTCCCAAGAAACTTCAAGAATGGCTACGTGGAGCAGTGGAATGCGTTTTGGGAAGAGAGCTTCGGCGCGAATTGGGTGGTGTCGGCCGGTTACCTTGGCTCCCGCGGGCGCCATCTCGAAGTAACCTTTGTACCTACGAACAGCATCCAGGCAATTGACCCGACGCAGCTCTCAGCGTGGAGAGACGCCTATATTGCAACGGGCATTAACCCGGGAGTTCAGTCAGTCTGCAATCCTTATCAGAACTTGCAGACCTGCACCAACAACGCCAACGGTACTGTGACCGCCAGCGGACCTCTCATCGCGTACGGCGGAGGTAATATTCGCAACCGCTCGCTCACTCGCGTCGAAACCCTGTTCCCGTATCCGCTGCAGGGCGACAACGTTCATCTTTCTAACGGAACTTCCGACTACAAAGCCCTGCAGGTGGGTGTCACCCACCGATTTGCCGCAGGCTTCCAGATGGGCGCGAACTACACATGGTCGAGACTCATGGCTATCAGCCGGTACAACGCCCAGACCAATCAGGGATACGGCGACTACGGCGCCAACAATGGCACGAACAATTACTATCCCTATGTCCGCCCTGAGCAGTTCCACCTCAATAACCAGATTTCCACGAACGATGTGCCTCATCGCCTCGCGGTGAACTGGGTGTATGATCTGCCGGTCGGTCGCGGCAGACTCTTGAACACAGAAGGAGGCGTGCTCAACACGCTTCTCGGCGGCTGGCGTGTAGCAGGAAACTTCCTTGCCCAGAGTGGATTTGTGGAGCCACTCGCGAATGGAGGTCAGAACGGCGGCACGCTCAGCATCAACAACCCGCTCAACAATCTACCCGACCGAGTGCCGGGAGTGCCGCTCGAAGTGCCCAAGGCACTCCAGCATTGGTACGACGGAAAGACCACTGTGACCTTGCCTGATGGGCGTTCCATTACGCCATGCAACGGCTGCTTCCTCAAGTACAACGTAGATGCTTTCGCGGGAAGGACCGTCACCGCTGCAGGCAAGATCGTTGCGGATAACTTCTGGTACGGAAATGCGCAGCCAAGTTACGACGATTTTCGCAGCGCTTCCCGTTGGAACGTGAATCTAACGCTTGAGAAGAACTTCAAGATCGGCGAGCGATATAACCTCAGTCTGGCCGCCCAGGCGACCAACCTCTTCAATCACACGCAGTTCAGACCGAACATCAATACACAGTTCGGACCGATGTTCCTCGCACCAAGTACATCGGGCGCAAAGGTCGGCCAATATCAGGACACCGCGACAAATACTCTGAACACCTGGGGCTCCTATCAACTGCCACTTAATAACGCCAGCGGCAATAACGCTGGTGGGCAGGCGATTTACGATCCGCGCCAGGTGGAACTCGTGGCACACTTCACATTCTGATCTACACTTTTGATTCCGGTAGAGACGCAGCATGCTGCGTCTCTACTGGTTTTTCTGCCGCGCGGATTGGGGAACTCGAGCCCAGCAACTCCGAAATCAGCACTCCCGTAAGGATGAGACCAGCACCCATCCCCGCTCGAAGACCGAGATGCTCCCCTAGAACTAGATAAGAGGTCATCCACGCAAAGACAGGCTCAAGGGAAAGAATGAGCGCGGTTTGTGTAGGCGACACGAACTGCTGTGCCCATGCCTGAATGGTGAACGCCGCAGCCGTCGCCAGCAAGCTCGTAAGCACAATTGCCCAAACTACGCGCGGCGACCAGATGATGTGGGGCTTCTCCAACAATGGTGCCGTGATTCCCATCAGGACAGCGGCGGTTGCAATCTGGAGGAATCCTATCTGCGCGATCGGATGCCGTTCGCTTGCCCTACCTAGAAAGATGATATGAAAGGCAAAACTGACTGCGCATCCCAGGGTAAGTACGTCTCCGCGATTCACACTCGCCCAGTTGCCGAGTGCGCTTTCGCTTGCAGGAACGCTAAGGAGAAAAAGCCCCGCGAATGCTGCCAGCACGCCAAGTGCTGTCCACATACTGGTTTTGCGTCTCCAGAAAAGCATGAGCAAAAGCGGAACCAGTATCACTGAGATGCCCGTGATGAACGCAGACTTGGAGGCCGTCGTCAGGCGAAGGCCTGTGGTCTGGAACTCATAGCCGAGCCAGAGAAAGAGTCCTGTCAGTGAACCGGCGATGAGCGCAGACCGTGAAATATGTCTCAGCTCTCGACGGAAAAGAATTCCCAGCGCTATCGCTGCCAGCGTCATCCGGACAAAATTGAAGAGTAATGGCGTCGCGTCCTGCTCGACGGCGCTCTTGACGATGACAAATGTCGCTCCCCAGATGAGCGTAATCAGCACCAGCAATGCATGCGCTCTTACTACTTTCGGCATCCAAAGAGAATAGCAATTACCATTGGATCAGCCGTGAATACGTTTCGCATCGAGCCTGAAATCCTTCCTCCTCGACGGGTGCCCGCTAAGGGACTCACCGACGAGCAGCTCGATCACCTCGCCGGGGTCTTGGACGATATCTTTCATATCCCCGGAACCAAGATCCGCTTTGGGCTCGATCCCATTGTGGGACTCGTTCCGGGATTGGGCGACATCATCTCCGGCCTGCTCTCTTTCCTGATTGTGTTTGCTGCGTGGCAGCGCGGACTGCCGAGGGTGACGATCATGCGGATGGTGGCGAACATCGGCATTGATACCCTCACCGGAACCATTCCCGTCGTCGGCGATCTATTCGACATGATGTGGAAGTCGAACCGCATGAATTACAACCTGCTGACGCGCTATCGCGGGGGAACGCGCAAAGGCCTGGTAGCGCGCGACTGGCTGTTCTTTCTTCTGCTCCTTGTCTGCGCCGCCGCCCTTATCGTTCTGCCAATCGTTGTGATCGTCGCTGTACTGCACTGGCTGCGCCAGTAGACAGCCTCGCAATCCGTGAACTTGGCGCGTGGAAGAGCAATCAGAGTTCTGCGTGAGGAGAAACCACATGCAGAACAGCGAGAAAAACAGGGCACATTTTCATTTTGATCTCAAAACCATCGAATTCTGCCCAAATTTTGCGAATTTCGCTCAAAACCAGGGAGTTAACAGCGAGTTCTGTGGATTTCTCCCTAAGCGACAATCCACAAACGAGTTACTACCACTTCCGAGAAGATTCAAGAAATTAACAGGGAACGAGCAGGGATCTCTGCCACCTGGATGAAATGTTTTTCCGCGGCTTGCGAGGTTATTAATTCTGTTCGGAGGCGCGGTCGGCGAGTCGGCGCAGTAGCATCCAGCGCGGATTCAGGTGGCGAGCGACGTCCGGTAGGAACTCGGTCATCAAGTTCCAGGCGGCATCTGAGCCGATGCTGATCGCGATGCGGCCGGCGGCTGCGCCAGGGCCCTTCTCCCACTCCGGATGAAAGGTGCCTTCCACGATAGAAGAAGACGTCGTGCCGAGGACCTCGGCGAAGTTGAACATGCGTTTTCCCGAATCGGAGCGTGTGACGAAAACGTACGCCAGAGCTTTGCCGATACGAGTATGCGTCGGAGCTGCGGGATCGCGGTGATAATGCGGGTCCTGATGAAAGATGCTGGAAATCAGGAAGGTCGAAAACATCTCGCTCGTCGCCTGTCCGGCCATGGATGCGCCAAAGCGCTGACCGAATCCTGCCATTCCGGTTCGCAGCTTGGTGTGACCGTCGGTGGCGGCTCCGAATTCAGAATCGAGAGCAGTAGTGACAATCGCAAACGGATCCGACACATTCGCTACTGCTAACCGGAATTTTCCCGATACTCCGAGCGGCGTGTGCTGCTCAGGTCCCTGAATCCGTTGAAAATTGCCCGCGGCAAAACCGTGTTCGAATTGCTCTTCGAGGTCGGCGAGTCGGTTGCAGTTTTCGCTGGTTGCGACAGCCGAGGTCGGAACTACACCCGGGTCGAAGCTTGTATTCGTCGAGGCAGATACGGACTCGTTTGTGGCCGGTTGTGCCGGAGTCTCCGCCAGCAGGATGCTAGGCACAAGAAGAACCGCCAGGGAGACAAGGAGCGATCTGGCGCGACAGCGAATCATGGTCAATCCTGACCCGGCGAGCTTTAGGGGATCCGCAGCCGATTGCTGATCCTGTTATGGGGTTAGATGCGCCTTCTTACAAGGTGACCGAGGTTACGGTAACGTGGGGTAAAGACTCGTTAAGGTGCGTAAACACTTGAGGACACAGCGAGTTGTGGATAAGTTGAGGTACAGGTAATGCCCTGAAGTACATGTACTTAGGAGTGAATCTTAGGGAGCTTCAGCTGGGCATTTCCCTGAGGTTGGGGCAAACGTGCAGCCTCGCTTCGGTCGCCTTCTGAACGTCCTCAGGCGAGAGTCCAGGAGCAATTTCCTCCAGCACGAGCCCAGTCGGGGTCACCTTCATATAGGCCATCTCCGTAACGATGGTATCCACCACCTTCAGTCCCGTTAGTGGCAAAGTGCATTTTCGCAGGATCTTGGGCACTCCTTCGCGCGTGGTGTGCTCCATTGCGACAACAACGCGACGGGCGCTCGCGACCAGATCCATTGCGCCGCCCATGCCCTTCACCATCTTTCCGGGGATCATCCAGTTGGCGATATTCCCTTCCTGGTCGACCTCCATCGCGCCAAGAACGCTCAAGTCAATATGACCGCCGCGGATCATCGCGAAAGAATCTGCACTGGAGAAATAAGCTGTGCCGGGAACTTCGGTTACAGTTTCTTTGCCGGCATTGATTAGATCCGCATCCTCCTCACCCTCGAGCGGATACGGACCAATGCCCAACATGCCGTTCTCGCTTTGCAGCACTACCTGCATGCCTGCAGGAACGTGGTTCGCGACCAGTGTCGGCATACCGATTCCCAGGTTCACGTAGAACCCGTCGCGCAGTTCGCGGGCGATGCGACGCACGATGCGCTCACGTTTTTCGGCGTCTTTGCTCTTGTCCGATTTCGGAGTTGTGCTCATGTCAGGTAATTATGGCCTCAGTACAATCGATGCAATGCGCAACTCACAAGGGACTACCCTGTTGTTTCTTGCCGTTGCTGTGGTCTTGTTCTTTTTCTCTCTAACGCTGTTGCCTGCCGTGGAACTGTATTGCCGCTTTCAGCGTCCCGCAATCTTGCTTTTAGTTCTCCAATTCGTCCTGCTCGCAATTCGCATTCGCGTCCCACGCACGCTGACAGATCGCGCTTTGTGGATTGCAACATTCGTTTTCACTACCCTCGGCGTAGCCTTCAATGTCGTGCTGCTAGTCACCGTGCGCGGCAAGTGTTGATTCTTCGTGTAGAAACGCACCGTGCTGCAACCTGCCCAACTTAACTCCCGCCAAGACAGCGCCGTTGTCCAAGCACAGTGCCAGTTTAGGCAACCCCGCACAATGCTGCGTCTCTACTTCTTCCGAACCGTTCTGCGCTCGATGCGTTTCTCGTAATCCTTTCCCTCGAAAATGCGCTTCACGTAAATGCTCGGCGTCATCACCTGGTCAGGATCGATTTCGCCCACCTCTACCAACTCTTCCACTTCAACAATCGTCACCTTGGCGGCAGTCGCCATCATGGGAGAAAAGTTACGCGAGGTCTTCCGAAAAAGTAGGTTTCCCCACTTGTCACCCTTCCATGCCTTGATCAGTGCGAAGTCTGCGGTGAGTCCCCGCTCCATTACATAAGTCCGGCCATCGAAGTCGCGTGTCTCCTTCCCTTCTGCAACCACTGTTCCGACTCCGGTTGGAGTGAAGAAAGCCGGAATGCCGGCGCCTCCCGCGCGGATGCGCTCGGCAAACGTTCCCTGCGGCACGAGCTCGAGATCGAGTTTCTTTGTCAGAACCAGGTCTTCCAGAAACTTGTTCTCGCCAACATACGTTCCAATATGTCGCTTGATCTGACCAGCCTCGAGCAGCAGCCCTAATCCCCAGTGATCGACGCCAACGTTATTGCTGATGGTAGTGAGGTTCTTCACCCCGCGGCGCACCATCGCCGCAATCAAATTCTCTGGAATACCACACAATCCGAAGCCGCCAAACATCACGGTGGCTCCGTCCTGGATGTCGAAGATCGCCTCGTCAGCGTTTGCGAAAACTTTGTTCATGGATTCCGCAGAATATCAAAAGCCTTTTCACCACGGAGGCACGGAGGCACGGAGAAAACCGGATTCGTTCGGCCAAAGTGACTTCAAGGATCGTTCTGAGCCCTATAGTTAGCACAAGCGCCGCAAACCGACTTCCGCTTGGTTTTCTCCGTGCCTCCGTGTCTCCGTGGTTAGTCCGGCTTCTTAAATCGTGCTGCGCGCTCGAACTCTGCACGCAGCTCGGGCGTGCGTAGATTTTCTCGGATGTGGGTTAGCCGCTGCTCCAGCTTTAGAAGCGCGTCTTCAATATTTCCAGCGTTGGTCAACGCGATATCGCGCCACATGGAATACGGGCTTGCGGCTATGCGGGTCATCTCGCGCAGGGCGCGCCCACCGACCTCTTGCATCTGCTTTCGTGTGACGTGGGCTTTCTGTTCCAACTCCGCCTCGTCCTGAAGTGTGGCAGCGAAGGCCGTTGAGAGCATCTGCGGCAGGTGACTGGTCCATGCCACCAGGCGATCGTGCTGCTCCGCGGAGAGATGAATGATATGCGTGTTGAGCGACGCAATCAGCGTGATGTACTCGTGAGCCAGATCGCCGACGTTTTCTCCGTCCACTGTAAAGATCCACGTTGAGCCTGAGAACAAAGCGCGATCGGCGTTCTCGATCCCGGAATGCTCCTTGCCCGACATGGGATGGCCACCAAGGAATCGCGAATTCGCGCTGGCACCGAAGACAGATCGCGCACGCTTAACAATCTCGACTTTGGTACTACCCACATCTGTGAGCAGCACATTTCGCGGAAGCATGGGCCCAAGGTTCTCAATTGAATCAATGATCCCGCCCACATTCGCCGCAAGAATTACTATGTCGCTGCCAACGCAGGCTCGCGCAGGATTTTCAACGCCCGTGTCGATGGCTCCCATCTGCTCGGCTTTTGCCAGCACACGCTGCTTGTCGGAGCCGATGACTCGGATGCCCTTATGGCGCAAACACAACCCCAGCGATCCGCCGATGAGACCAGTGCCGACGATTGTGACTTGCTTGATCATTTTGGGAATCGGCTCAGTGCCTCAGCGTCGCCGGCTCAGCTCCCGGCTCGTTTGCTTGTGGTGGCGCGATGCGATTCGCGGTCACGAAGATTGGCTCGATGTCCGTGGGAATATGCGTGAGCCGGTCGAGGGCGCGCTGCACCTCGGGACGAATCACCCCAAGCGTGTCCAGCATCTTCTTTGCGCGTACGTAGTCTCCTGTGGCCTCGATGGTGAGGAACTCCCGATCCAGATCGCTTACGGCCTGCTTGATTTTGCTGAAGTCAACCGCAAACGTTCCGTCCGGATTAGCCCTGAAACCACCTTTGTCCAGCAGATAATTCACCTGAATCGCCATGCCGCGCGCGTGAGCCTCCTTCAGCCCGAACCGTAATGTGCGGAATGATGAAGCGAGAAATGTCGTGTAGAGTTTGCGCTCGGCGTCTTCACCGTGGGAAACGCTGGGGCTGTCGTGGTCCATCAGGAATTGCAGAGCGAACAATCCTGTGATGTCGGCCTTGGCTTCTTCGATCGCGCTGTAGAGTTCCTTCAGCTCGAGCCGCGGATTGGTACTGCGACCGTTGATCGTGATCTGGTGCGGTCCAATCCCGTGGGTAAGCTCGTGCGCAAGAATGTGGGTGAAGAACGACTCGAAGTCGAGATACTGACGATCTGCCTCAGGCAGCACCTCTGCAGCAATCGGCTGCAGAACGCTGCGAAACTTCGCCTCCTGCACGTTCTTCAGCATTACGCGCTTGCTTCCCTTCTGCTGAATCACGCGATCGTCGTTGGGAAGATTGTAGGCTGCGGTCTGCACGCCGTGGTTTCCGTCGCCCGCCGAAAAGACCTGGTTCACGACGCGGATCGGTGACGACGCTCCCAGTTTGGGATTCCGGTATTGCGGGTCTTCAGGAAGGTTGTTCTCGATCTCCTGCAGATTTTCAGAAAACGAAGCCAACTTCGCCGACTCCTGCTCGTCGCGGACATTTACGTATGCCTCGTACGCCGCCTTGTAGCCGAAGATTTCGTCGTTATAGGTTTCGTAAGGACCGACCGTGATGTCGAGGGGAGCATCCAAGTCCATCCATGCCAGGTCGCTCTCGTAATAGTCGTTGGAGAGGAATGCTGCTGCACGCGTCTCAAGGAACTTCTTGAGAGTTGCGTTATCGGTGAGCGCAGCGGCTTCCTTCAGCAGCGCTGCCGCACGTTCCAGATCGGCGCGATATTCCTGGCTGTAAGACACGATCGTGAGTTTGCGCGATGCGTTGCGTCGAATCACAGTAAAGAAGCCTTCCGCCTGCTCGCGCTGATCTGCGGGGAGACCCTTTGTCCAGGACTCGAATTCCGCTTTCGTCATGTCCTCGGGATAGAAGTTCGCACCTGGCAGTTTCTTCGGCGGCACTCCGGGAACGAAAGCAGCGTGTCCATCAATCTCTGACCACGGACTTTTGTTGATCCAGAAATAATGAAGACGCTCGCGTCCCAGCTCCGATTTGTCCTTTTCAAGCTTGGCAAGCTCGGCGTGATTGCCCGACCAGAGCTGCGTAAGGAAGATGTCGTTAATCAGGCGGCTCGCTTGTATCAGCTTCACAAGAGCCTTCTGGTCACCATCGCTCAATCCGCTGACATTCACATCGAGCGGCGTCGGGGCAAAGCGCGCGGCCATCTGCTTGAGTTTCGCGGCATCGGGGAATTTGGTTGCGTTCCCGTTTGTACTCCGCGAAGACTTAGCTGTGCTCGCGGACTCTTTCTGTTGTGCCTGCATGGTGACCCCCAACATGATCGTGCAAACGATGAGGAAGATTCTCGGCATCTTCGAATGCTCCGGAAGAAACCGACTATTATTGCAGCTTTGGACGAAAGCGTCCTTTGCGTTCGCAAGAACGGAGAAACGCACTTCGAAACGCTTCTTCTGGCATCACGTCATCAGCTTTACTTCGATTGCCTGACTGCAGTGCCGATGAACTCGAATCTAGCTCCGAACAACAATGGGCCTGAGCCGATGAAGGCGCGAGCCGGAAGATCTCCGGAAAAGTACTGGCGGTAAACCTGATTGAACGTGTCGAAGAGCGAGACGTCCGAACAGAAGATCTGAACGTATACCAGATCCTTCATCTCTGAACCTGACTCTCTGAGCACAGAACGCACGCCATCGAGCATGTGTCGAGCTTCCTCGGCGGGATCGTCCGGGACTTGAATCGTCCCTGGCTTAAATCCGATGCGTCCTGCGATGTAGATAGTGTCACCGCTAATGACAGCATCGCTGAATGGCAGATTTCCTCGCCGGTTTGGCAGATTGACGTAACGTCTCTCGTCCTTCGTGTTCAAGTTTCCTCCGCAAAAAGAAGCGGGCACGCAACATCCACGCGCATGCCCTCACACTGTTAAAATGCCCAGTCTTCGTAAACTGACGCAAAAATGCGAGGTGCACTAGATGCGAAAGCTGGCTTTAGTCCCAGCAGTTTTGATTTCCCTTCTCGCTTTTGGACAACAATCAAGTCCGCCACGTCAACGGACTGAACGAACACCGCCGCCAAACACGCCGGCCACTCAGACTCCAACTGAACAGCCACCACAGAGTCAGGAGCCACGTACAGCACGGACTCCGCAGGCCGAACAGGCGCCTGCAACTACGCAGTCAACTCCAGCGCGGACTGAGCCGTCCGAGGGAGGGGATGGACAACAGCTTCGTCCCATGCACTTCGACGTAAGCGAAGGGTCGCCCGTCGTGACTCGCCATAGCATTCGCGTCGGTGGACGGGAGCTGCGATACACAGCTACGGCAGGCCGTCTGCCGATCAAGGACGCTGAAGGCAAGATCGAAGCCGCGATGTTTTACGTTGCATACACGCTCGACGGCAGCGATCCAACCACGCGGCCGCTAACATTCTCATTCAACGGCGGACCGGGATCGGCGTCGATCTGGCTGCACATGGGTGCGCTCGGACCACGCAAAGTTGTACTGCAGCCACAAGGATGGATGCCAGCAGCCCCGTACCGTCTCGAAGACAACGCCAACACTCCGCTCGACAAAACCGACATCGTGATGGTTGACGCGATTGGAACAGGTTGGAGCCGTCCGGCCGACACGGCTGCTGCGCGCAAATTCTGGAACATGCGCGGCGACATCGAGGCTTTCGGAGAATTCATTCGTCTTTACTTAACTCGCAACGAACGCTGGTCGTCACCGCTGTATTTATTCGGCGAGAGCTACGGAACTACGCGTTCAGCGGGAATCGCCGGATATCTGGCTAACCGAGGCATCTCGTTCAACGGAATCGTCCTGCTTTCTACGGTACTCAGCTTTGAGACGCTGGAGTTTGCCAAGACCAACGATGTTCCCTACCCACTCATACTTCCCAGCTTCACCTGGATCGCTGGCTATCACAAAAGGCTGCCTGCCGATCTGCAGTCTGACGTGAAAAAAGCCGCGCAGGAGGCGCGCGACTGGGCGCAGGGAGAATACTGGGCCGCGCTAAATAAGGGCGATGCACTCACTCTGCAGGAGCACGCGAATGTTGTCGACAAGCTGGCGCGCTACACCGGTCTTAGCAAAGAGATCATCGAGTGGGCGAACTTGCGGATCGATGTACGCACGTTCACCCATTACCTTCTGTCGGATCAGAAGCTGCACGTTGGCCGTCTTGATGGCCGCTACACTGGTCCGGATCCTGACGGATTCATGGACACGCCGTTTTACGATCCAACCAGTTCCCAAACTGGACCTCCATTTACATCTGTATTCAACGATTACGTTCGCCGTGAATTGAACTACAAGACCGACATGCCTTACTGGACCTCGGCGCAACAATCAGGAAACTTCCGTTGGAGTTGGGCCGGCGTGGAAGGCTTTGGCGGCGGATATCCTGATACGGCTTCGGCTCTGCGTCAGGCTATCGTGAAGAATCCGTTCCTGCGGGTGTTAGTGATGGAAGGCTACTACGATCTCGCTACACCATTCGCCGCCGCCGACTACACCATGGACCATCTCGACCTCACGCCGCAGTACCACAAGAACATCTCGTATGCGCAGTACGAGTCGGGACACATGGTCTATCTCGATTCGCAGTCGCACGGGAAGATGAAGCAGGATTTTGTGAGTTTTATCGATGCGACTACGCAGAAGGGAAAATAACGAAAAACCCGCGAGGCGAACACGAAGGTCACGAAGGCAACGGCAAGGGTCACGGAGTAATAACTTCGTGACCTCTCTTTGTTGCCTTCATGACCGGAGCCTGCCCTGAGCGAAGTCGAATGGGAGTTCGCTCTTCTAGATGGTTCTTCCTACGGCCGGAGCAATCATTCGCAATTCTTCCATGAGCTGCGAGAATTGAGCGGGATAGAGAGATTGCGGGCCATCTGAAAGCGCCTTCTCTGGATCGGGATGGACTTCGATCAGGAGGGCGTCGCAGCCGGCAGCGAGCGCTGCGCGGGCCATCGGTGCAACTTTGTCGCGGCGGCCGGTGCCGTGCGACGGATCGGCGGTCATAGGAAGATGTGAGAGTTTTTTCACAATCGGAATCGCTGAGATGTCCATGGTGTTTCGGGTGTAGGTTTCGAAGGTGCGAATGCCGCGCTCGCACAGGATCACATCGTAGTTTCCGCCCGCCAGGATGTACTCGGCTGAGAGCAGGAGTTCCTCGATAGTCGCTGCGATTCCGCGCTTCACCAGCACCGGCTTGCGAATCTTTCCGAGTTCGCGCAGAAGGTTGAAGTTCTGCATGTTGCGCGCGCCGAGTTGAAACATATCGACATAAGGAAGCATGAGCTCGATCTGTCCGATCTCCATCACTTCGGTGACAACGAGAAGCTTGTAACGGTCTCCGGCTTCTCGCAGCAGTTTCAGTCCTTCGACTCCCATCCCTTGAAAAGAGTAAGGCGAGCTGCGAGGTTTGAAGGCGCCGCCGCGCAGAAACTTCGCTCCCGCCTTTGCGACTTGCTCCGCCGCCGCGAAGAGCTGCTCGCGCGACTCGACAGAACAAGGTCCGGCCATCACTACGACTTCGCTTCCACCGATGTTTACGCCATTAGAAAACTTAACAATGGTGCCGTCAGGACGAAAGGTTCGTCCAACCAGCTTGTATGGAGCGCTGATTCGGTGAACCTGCTGTACAGCCTCGAGCAATTCGATCTCGCGGATATCGAAATCTATCTTGGCGCCCACAGCGCCCAGTACAGTTTGCTGCTCGCCCGTCGAGCGGTGTACCTCAAATCCGCGAGTTACGAGGCGCTCAATCACGTTGTCGATTTGCTGCTCACTGGCGCCCGGTTGCATGGCAATGATCATTGTCTTGAAAACCCCTACGAAACTCTTTCGCTCCGGCGACTCGCCGGCAACTTCTGTGACTACTCGTTCACTTCCAAATCAAACTCAGTCTCGCCCGAAGACGGTGTCTGCTTACGGTGGATCTCCTGCTGCTGCAGCTTGCGCATCACGTCGATAATTCGCTCAAACACGTGCTGAACCTCGCTGTCAGGCAATGGACCTTTATTAGCCCTCTTCACTGCCTCGAGGATTTTCTTTTCGCGCTCCGGTTCGTAAATGGGAAGATTTGTGTTGTTCTTCAGCTTACCGATCTCCCGCGCTGCTGCGGCGCGCTGGTTGATCAGCTCAACAAGCTTGAGGTCCATCTCATCGATTTTCTTACGCCAGTCTTCTATGGTCATATCGTTAACGCTCCGCCTGCGCGACCGACTTCTCGACGCGCAGTCCGCGGATAAAGTTTGCCACGGGCTCCGCGGAATTGCGCCCATGCTTCTCCATAATGGTTACGATTGCGCTGCCAATCACCGCGGCATCGGCAAATTCGCCGACGGCCTGAAACTGTGTCGTATTTGAGATCCCGAATCCGACTGCGACGGGCAACGAGCTGAATCGGCGAACACGCATCACTAATTGCGCGGCATCCGCGGCAATCTGCTGTTGTTCGCCGGTGATGCCGGTTCGCGAGACCGCGTAGACGAAGCCGCGAGACAGCTCTGCGATGGCCTTCAGGCGACCGTCCGTGCTAGTCGGAGCTGCCAGAAATATCGTCGCGAGATCGTGAGCGCGCATCGTCGCTATGTACTCGTCCGCCTCCTCAATTGTGAGGTCGGTGATCAGTGCTCCGTCAATCCTGGCCGAGGCGAGTTGTTGCGCAAACGAGCTGACACCAATGCGCAGGATTGGGTTAAGGTAGGAAAAAATGATCAGTCCCGCTTTGGCACGGGCTTTGCGGAGATCGGCTCCGAGAGCGATGCATTGCGTGAGCGACGTCCCAAAGCGCAACGCTCGTTCGCTCGCCCTTTGAATCACTGGTCCATCGGCGACGGGATCGCTGAACGGTACGCCCAACTCGATGACATCTGCGCCAGCGTCGATGGCTGCTAGCGCCACTGCGCGCGTAGTCGCGAGATCGGGATCGCCACACGTGAGATAGGCGACCAGCCCCGGCTTGTGCTCGAAGGCGATCATCGTCAGAGCTTCAACTCTTTCGTCAGGATTCCCATGTCTTTATCGCCACGCCCGGAGATGTTCACTATGACGATTTCATCTTTGTTTATGGCAGGCGCGCGCCGAATGCACTCGGCTACTGCATGTGCGGATTCGAGCGCGGGCACAATTCCTTCTGTCCGGGCAAGGGTCACACACGCCTCGAGGGCTTCAGCGTCCGAGGCCGCGACGTACTCCGCGCGACCGGAATCGTGCAAAGCGGCGTGCTCCGGGCCAATGGACGGATAGTCGAGGCCAGCCGAGACCGAATGCGTTGTGGCGATCTGTCCGGCATCGTCCTGCAGCACGTACGAGTACGTTCCCTGCAGCACTCCAGGCGAGCCGCCGCGGAAACGCGCGGCGTGTTCTCCCAAATCAGAACCGCGCCCGCCGGCTTCAACTCCGATCAACTTCACCTGCTTGTCGGGAAGGAATTCATAGAAGACCCCCATCGCGTTGGAGCCTCCTCCGACACAAGCAATCACAGCATTCGGGAGCCGGCCTGCCTGCTCCAGTATCTGCTGGCGGGTTTCACGGCCGATGCAGCGATGAAAATCGCGCACCATTACGGGATATGGGTGAGCTCCCAGCACCGATCCAAGCAAGTAGTGCGTAGTGCGAACGTTGGTGACCCAATCTCGCATCGCCTCATTAATGGCATCTTTAAGAGTGCAGGAACCCGAATTGACTGGCCGCACCTCAGCTCCCAGCAAACGCATGCGGAATACGTTCAGCTCCTGGCGCCGCATGTCCTCGCTGCCCATGTAGACCACGCATTCAAATCCGAACAACGCGCAGACGGTGGCGCTGGCAACGCCGTGTTGGCCCGCGCCGGTTTCGGCAATGATGCGACGCTTGCCCATGCGCCGCGCCAGAAGTCCCTGGCCAATGCAGTTGTTAATTTTGTGCGCGCCGGTGTGAAGAAGATCCTCGCGCTTGAGGTAAACGGGGGCGCCGCCTAGTTTCTCGGTTAACCTCGCAGCATAGAACAGCGGCGTGGGGCGCCCGGCGTATTGTCGGAGGAGCCGTTCGAATTCATTTTGAAACTCCTGATCCTGTTTGACGCTCTCATATACGGCTTCGAGTTCTTCGAGGGCGGCCATCAAAGTTTCGGGAACATAGCGCCCGCCGTACGGGCCAAATCGCCCGGCTCGAGCCACTGTACTCAGAGGTTGTATGTGCGCTTCCCTCACCTTCTCTGTCCCTTCTGCGCGATCTTGGCGCCGTTAGCAGCGTCAAACTGGCGCACTGAATCGATAAATTGCGTAACCAGACCGGGATGCTTTCGTCCGGGATAAGACTCGACTCCGCTCACCACATCCACGCCCCAAGGCTGTAGGACTTCCAGCGCTTCTTCTACATTCTCGACGTTGAGGCCGCCGGCGACGATGACCGGCTCTCGGAGTTTCTTGATCATCGGCTGGGCTTCGCGCCAGGCGAATGTCTTACCGGTGCCGCCGCGCTGCGGACCAGGACTGCTATCGATGAGCCAGGCATCCGGCTTTGAATCGCTTGCGCCTTCCAGCCTGTCCACCGTAGTGGCTTTCACGATCTTCACGCCTTCCAATTGCGTTCGGACTTGAGCGATGTAATATGCGTCTTCATCTCCGTGCAATTGCACGCCGGAGAATTTGCAAAAGCGCGCCGTTTGCACAAGGGTCTCGACGCTCTCATTTACGAAGACTCCGATTGTCTCTACACCTTTCGGAACGATGGTTCCAATCGAATACGCTGCGGTGTCCGTAACCTGTCGGGGGCTCTCGGCCATGATGAAGCCCAACGCATTGGCGCCTGCGCGGATCGCGATAACAGCGTCTCGCTCGTTCGTGGTCCCGCAGATCTTGATCCAGGTCACTGCCTTGCCACCTCGTGCTTGCCGGCGAGCTGGGCGGCATCAGCGCGCAGCTTGCGCAACGCATCTCCGGGACTTGGCTGGCGCATGAGTGACTCGCCTATGAGAAATGCCTGATAGCCAATCCCGCGCAGCCGGGCGATATCCGCGCCGCTGTGAATGCCGCTCTCCGCCACACGTAGCGCCTTCAAGGGAATTCTCGCGTTCAAGCGGATACTAGTTTCGAGTGAAACCTGGAACGTCCGCAGATCGCGATTGTTTACGCCAATTGTGTCGAAGCCTGCGGCGAGCGCTCGTTCGAGCTCCTCTTCATCGTGAACTTCGCACAGGATGTCGAGTTGCAAGTCTCTGGCTGCTGCGGAGAGGGTTCGGAGTTCGGCATCACTCAGAGCGGCCACGATCAATAAGGCAGCATCGCCGCCATATGCGCGTGCCTCGAGCAACTGAATTTCGTCGACGATGAAATCCTTGCGCAGACATGGAATCGTCACGTGCTGCGAAGCGATTCGCAGGTTTTCGAGTCCACCTTGAAAGTGCTTTTCTTCGGTCAATACTGAAAGGGCTGCGGCGCCTGCTTTGGCCATTTCCGGCCCGAGCTGGACAACAGAGAAATCGTCGCGAATCAAACCACGCGATGGCGACGCCTTCTTCAGTTCAGCGATCACTGCTGGCCCGTTCGCATCGGCTTCCATCAATGCCCGCCGGAAGCCGCGCGGCTTGTGATTGGCAGCCATCTTCTCCAGTTCGCGACGACGAGAAGGACTCACGCCTTCCGACAACTTCACTCGCGTTTCGGAGACGATTTGCTGAAGAATGGACGCCATGATGAATTCACTGAACTAACGTTGTACGGCAGGTTTGGAGCTTATGCCCGGTAAATCAAGAAGGCGACAGGATCAATATCGCCAGTATCGATAATACGAGACGTAGGAACGCCAGCAGCGGGAAGGCGCGAGTCTCGAGGCGACGGGAAACATTGCATGTAATTATCAGGCAAAGCAGGCTCTTGGGGCAACTTCGCGGTGTCTTTTTTAGGATTACTGCGCCGTGAGTGACAGCGTTCGGCAAGCTCGGGAGAGCTCTTCCGCAGCGTCGTGGTGCACGTTTCTAAGCTCCAGGCCATAGCGGTTTCCCGAACGGCTGCGCACAATGGCCAGCAACCGAAGACACTTTCGCGAAAATGGTGGGATGAATTCGAGATGTACCTGCTGGCCTTCCTCAAATTCGGCCGGGGCATACATCGAGAGGCCTCTTTCGCTCAGATCGTGTGCTCTGCCCTGAAACGTAGAAACTCCTGTCGCAGGTCCGGTGATCACACGTATCGCGAAATCAACTTTGAAGCGTGGCGCTTGCCGCTCGGCTGACTTACCAAATCGGGTTTGCACACTGGGGAGGTCGGGCCTCATCGCGTTGAGTATGAAGAACATCCCCTTGGGAATCAATGCACTTTCGTAACTGGTCAACCGTGGCTTCCCAAATTGGGGATAAGCCCTGTAGATGCAACTACTGCTCGATGATCCTGCGCTGTCGCAACACAGCAGTAACGCCGACCAGCACAAGAATCATGCCTAGAATCACTTGGATAGAGAGCTTTTCCCCACCCAGCAGCCACCCTAGTAACACTGCAATCACAGGATTTACGTATGCATAGCTAGCGACCCGTGTGGGCTCATCGTGCCCCAGCAGCCAGACATACGCGGTAAAAGCGATGATGGAGGCGCCGAGTATCAGGTAAACCATTGAGAAGACGACGCGACCATCGACTGTGCTGAAGGAAAACCGCCGCAGGTCCCCCAATGCTAACGAAACCAGCATCAGCGTTACTCCTCCGAGCAGCATCTGGATGCTCGCTGCCATCGGCTTCGAGGCAGGAAGTGACAATCGCTGCGACCAGATAGTGCCCACGGCCCAGGCAACGGTTCCAAAGAGCAGCGCGGCTAATGGCAGAAGTCCAATTTTTCCCGACGCGTGCCCCGGCGTCAGACTCAACGCAGTAACGCCACCCAGGCCGGAAACTGTACCGATGATCAAAGGCACGGGTGTCCGCGACCGAGATTTCATCCACTCAAATGCCGCAATCCAAACCGGAATTAGCGCCGAAACGATAGCGGCGATGCCTGAGGCGACGCGCTGCTCCGCCCAGAAGAGTGGACCGTAATTGCAGGCAAACATGCCTACTCCGAGCAGGAGAGCGCTGCGCCATTCATACAGTTTTGGCAGTGCAGCTCCACGCATTGCAGCCCAAACGAAGAGAATCAAGCCAGCACAGAAAAAGCGTACGCCGGCAGCCAGCAGCGGTGGCACACTGGCGACTATCACGCGGATCGCGAGGAACGACGCTCCCCACAAGAAGTAAATCGCAGCGTACGCGAGAACGCGAATGAACTTCGATGGAGCGGCGACGGAAGTCGCCGGAATTGAAGACATACACCATGTTAGCGGGCCGGGTGTCTAATAGAAGGGCTGGAGCGTTCCATTCGACTGATTGAAATTCCCGCGGTGGTTCACGGGGCCAGACTTGGAGCACAACCGCTAGAGCGATTGCCGCGCGACCTGTTGCCTCTCAAGCGTGTCGGCTGACATCCGAGACGCGGAAACCGTTCTTGAAACCGGATCGCGCAAACCGCTTGTTCAATTACTTCGCAAGCAATGACTTCCATCGCGCCCAGGCATCATCCCGGGCTTTCTTGTTGCCTTCGCTCGCATCGGGAGCTTCGCCGGCGCGCATAAAGCCGTGCCCTGCTCCGTCATAGGTTACCGGGTCATAAGTCTTGCCCGCGGCAGCCATGTTTTCCTTGGTTTGTGGGATCGTGGCATCGATGCGCGCGTCGTTACCAGCATAAAAGCCGTATACCGGGACATTGATGCGCTTCATCGCATCTTTATCAGGGGGCGGCCCATAAAATACGAAAGCCCCCTTTAGGTCGCTGCGGTTGGTAGCGAAGCGAAAACTCTGACCACCTCCCCAGCAGTAACCGGTTACAAAAAGCGTTCCGTTCGCTGCCGGTAACTTCTTCGCATAATCGGCGACAGCGCTCAGATCGGCGGTGACCTGGTCGGGATTGAGGTGACTCACTGCTTCAGTTACTTTGCTCTGATCTGAAAATGAGTTGGTTCGGCCGCCGTTCGGCCCAGCTCCGGAAAGAAGGTCCGGAGCCACGGCGATGTATCCAGCCTCGGCGAGTTCATCGGCGAGGTTCTGCACCCAGTCCGACATGCCGAAGATTTCGTGAATCACCAGAACCACCGGCCGCTTGTCCTTCGACTCCGGATACACAACAAAGGTCTCCACCGAGCGCCCGTCATGCTTGACCGTCACCCACTCACGATGGCGCGGCGACTTCTCAACCTTCGCGCGCGCCCAGTCCTGCGCAGCGGCAGCTTGAACGCATGCAAACAATGCGACCAGCAGCAAAACTCGTCTCATGTCGTTTGTCACCCTCAGAATATGGTCTGCAGCAATCGAAAACTATACTCGCACAGACCCGGGTTGTGCACCCGTAGCCCGCAACTGACTTACAATGGGAATATTACTTCTCATGCCCCGGCTCACATCATCAGACCGCAGAAAGCAGATATTAGAAGTCGCGACCGAACTCTTCGGGCGCCATGGGTTTGATGGCGTGACCACGCGTCAGATCGCGGATGGAGCGGGCATTACTGAGGCGATGGTCTTCCGGCATTTCGCCACCAAGGACGATCTGTACTGGGAAGTGCTTAGCGCGAAGTGTTCTCCCGACGAAGTTAAAAAGCGTCTCGAAGAGAGACTCCAGCAAGACGTCGAACCGCGAGAGATCTTTACCGCCATCGCGCGTTACGTTCTGAATCGAAATCTGCAGGATCCTGCCAAGAGCCGCCTGCTGCTCTTCAGCGCACTGGAGAACCATCGGCTATCGCAGCGCTTTTTCAAGACACATATGAGCGAGTGGTACGAGCTGTTGGCTGCGTACATTCGCCGGCAAATCGAGGATGGCAAATTCCGGAAAGTGGATCCCGTGCTCGCGGCGCGTGGATTTGTAGGCATGGTCTTTCATCATTATCTGGTTCAGGAACTGTTCGGGGGCGGCAAGTACCAGAGTTACGACGTTGAAGAGGTCGCCCAGACCATGGCGGAATTGTGGTTGAACGGCATTTGCTGCGAAACGGAACAGGACAGTTTGCAGACTACGCTAACCGGTTCGCGCTCCAGGAAAGTTCCCCTCACAATTTCCCCTTCTGAAAAAATCTAGCTTTCCTCCCTCGGCCGCTTGGATGCCCACTCCGCCCGTATTTCTCTCTTGACAATAAGTGCTAATAGGCTAGCATGTGCTAGTACACTAGCATAACGCGGAGCCCTAATGACGAAAAATGCACAGTGGCAACTAGGACGGCGGGAGCGGCAGATCATGGACATCGTATTCAAGCTCGGTCGGGCTTCCGTGACTCAGGTGCAGTCAGAGCTGCCCGATCCTCCGAGCTACTCCGCGGTACGCGCGATGCTCGGATTTCTCGAAGATAAAGGCTATCTCCGGCACGAACAGAACGGTCTTAAATACGTCTATACACCGACCACCGATCGCCAGAAGGCGCGGACTTCCGCGCTCGAGCACTTAGTAAGAACATTTTTCGGCGGCTCTGCCACCGAAGCAGCGGCCGCTCTGATAGAGCTGCCCAATACGGGACTAGCGGAAAAGGAACGGCTGCGCTTGCTCTCGGCCATCCAGAAGGCTAAGCAGGAGGGACGCTAATGATCTCGAACATCACCCAGGCGCTGGCGCATTCTGCACCGTGGTTGTTCGCCATCGTTGTGAAAGGCACGATCCTACTTCTCGTCACTACAGCGGTCGCTCAACTTTTGCGGAATCGCTCCGCTGCGCTGCGCCATTTGTTGCACTCCGCTGCCATGACGAGCCTGCTTCTGCTGCCTGGAGCAGCCTTACTGTTGCCCTCGCTGCGACTGGCCGTGCTTCCCACCACTACAGGCCAAGTGCAAAGCAGTCCGGCAGCTACGCTGCAAATGAATGCTCCACGCGCGCGAAGCATGCGGAAGTCGCCTAACGTCGGCGGTGTAATTGCGCCTTCGCCAGAGGTAACGATTCCTCGTTCCGCAGCCACTGAAGAACCTGTCACATCCGCGCAACGTGCGCCTGAATCTTCTTCCCCATTGGGGCAAGGGATGACACGCCTATCGACGCTGAACTGGAGCGGAGCTCTGGTTGCTGCCTGGATCTTCGGCTCGACACTCTTTCTGCTTCGAATGATTTGGCTCTCTCTGCGCTTACACGCGTTAGTCAGGCGCTCTATGCCTGTAGAGGCGATCACCTTGGGCTCTCGTCTTCGCTGGCTGTGTCGAGATCTGGGCATCCATCGTGAAGTCGTACTCCTCGCCAGCCACGAGCTCGATGTGCCTATCGCCGCCGGCATCTTCAACCCAAAGATCATCCTCTCTCCGCAGAGCGGTGAGTGGAGCGAAACCAGACGCCGGGCGGTGCTTTGTCACGAACTGGCACACGTGAAGCGGCTGGACGCGTTCACGCAACTGATCGCCGGAGTCGCGTCAGCTTTGTATTGGTTTCACCCATTGGTCTGGATCGCCGCTCGCGCGATGCGTGCGGAGCGCGAGCGTGCGTGCGACGACTACGTGCTTGCGTTTGGCACACCTGCCTCTGATTATGCGCACGAGTTAGTAGAGATTGTCTCTACATTACGGCGTCCGCAACCGGCTGCCGCGCTTGCTATGGCACGCCGCTCGCAACTGGAAGGACGAGTATTGGCGCTGCTGAATCCCAGCGTCAGGCACGGTACTCTGACACGGGGCATGGCTGCTGTCGTGAGTCTTGCGCTGTTTGCGTTTGCGCTTCCATTAGCTGCGGCAAGACTGCAAGAGCGTCCTGCCCCTACCGCTCCTGTAAGCCGCACGTCCTCTCCGGCGCCCGCTCCAGAGGCCACGAAGCCCGCAATTGTGGGCAGCAGCCGGCAGGAGCCGGCACCCCCATCTGAACCTTCTTCGCCACCAGAGCCCGCGCTTGCGCCAGCTGAGCCGAACGAACCCATCTCGGCCGCTGGGTCTTCCGTAAGTTTCGAGTACCACAACAATAGCGACCATCAGGACTCAACTTCGAATCCTGCGCCCTTTGTTTGCTTTGGTGGCAAGAATGCACAGCATACCAACATCAGCAGTCACACTGAAGACGATGGTCGTCGTAATTGGTCTGCTTCCTGGTCGGGAGGTCCGTGCACGGTCGACGCGCGCTCTAGTGGCATAGTTCGCTTCAACGCCGAAGCCACGGGAATCGAGAGCATCTCCCCGGGAGGATACTTCGAAGTCAACGAACGGATCGGCGACACTTGGCGGCGTCTGCGCATTGATCCCTCGGCGAATGGACAGCTCGCGTTTGTTTACAAGGTCAATGGCACGCAGCAGGAATTTGATTCTGCCGCTCGCACCTGGTTCGGAAACTTTCTCCGGGAGCTGGAGAGAGTCACGGGCTTCGCTGCAAGCACGCGTGTCCCTGCCCTGCTTGCAGAGGGCGGTCCGCAAGCTGTCTTGACCGAAATCTCGAATCTGAAAGCCGATTATGTTCGCCAGGTGTATTTCAAAACATTGTTCGAGAACGCCACGTTGCCGGCGCCTTTGCTGGTGAAGGCGCTTGATCAGGCTCGAAATGAAATCTCGACTGATTACAGTCTGGCTCAGGTTCTGCTGACGATCGCCGAAAAGTACGATTTGAATGAGGAAGCCCAGCGTGTTGCTTTCCTCAATGGCGCGAGCAAGCTGCGCACAGACTACGAGCACTCTCGCGTACTCATCCAGTTGCTAAAGCGGCCAAAGCTGTCGCCCCAACTTGTGCGCGCTACGCTGGAATCGGCAAAGACGATTCACACTGATTATGAGAAGTCACGCATTCTCACAACTCTCGCGAGCCTGAGTTCGTTCGACGAAAGCGAAATCTCTACTTACCTCGATCTCGCCAGTTCCATAAGCACAGATTACGAACATTCGCGCAGCCTGATGGCCCTGATGGAACATAACAAACTGACTGCGGCAGCAGTAACTCAGATTCTGAAGTCAGCCTCTTCGATCGGGACTGACTACGAGAAGTCTCGCGTCCTTCTGGCCCTAAGTGCGTCGAACAGCTTCGATGAGAAGCAAATCGGGACGTATCTCACTCTTGTAGACTCGATCGGCACAGACTACGAGCGCTCGCGAGACATGCTTGCACTGATGCAGCAACACAAGCTCGGTGCGGAGTCAGTAGCACGGATTATCGCTGAAACGCAGAAGATGGGGACTGATTACGAAAAGGCTCGAGTCCTCACCGAAGCTGCAAAGCGATACGAGTTGAAAGGATCCGTAAGAGAGGCGTACATCAAAGCCGCTAATTCGATCGGGACGGAGTATGAACGCAACCGCACGCTGGCGGCGGCCACGAAACGAGAAATTATCTAACGAAAATTTAGGTGGAAGATCAGGCAGCGCTCTTGTGATCGAGTTCATGCTCATCCACGTCCTTGCCGTGGACGGAAATGATGGGCTTCCGGTGGTGGTCCATATGCCCGTCTTCCTCGATGGCCGAGTATTCGACCGGAAGGCTGGCTGCTACTGCATGATCATCCTGTATGGCTTCGCCGTGCATGTCTGGCTCACTTTCCTCAGGAACTTTACCACTTTCCACCATCATTGCCAGAATATTCCGGCGGGTGGGTACGTATAGATCGAGTGGAGTCGATTCCTCCGCCTCGAACGGTAACAACGGATCCTCAGCTTTGAGCTTACGTGTCATGCGCCCTTCACTGCTTAGATGGGAAACGCATGTAACTGGAAACTGCTGCCCAGAGCTGCGGCTGCATACCTGTCGCTGCATCTTCCCACGCTCAAAGTGACATCTAAGAGTGGGCAGAAGCTGAGACGCTTCTGGTTCACAGCATGCAACCCCACTGGTTCAAAGCCTCGTCGCCCCTTGGCGTCGGAACTGTTCTGATTTTCTTCTCGCTGGCGATCATTCCGCTAGGTGCGCAATCGAACCGTGGCTCCACGCTGCTAGCTGGCGGAGCGTGGCATTTGCACTCTCGCATTCCCTTGGGCTACGACGCCCTCCTGCTGCACCCGGCTCGGCTCGGGGTCCAGATATTGGCATCGGCGGAAGTACCAGAGTTTGAAGGCTGGACTTTGACAGAACGAGGGAACAAAGTCGTACTCCTGGATTCTTCAGCTAGGCCGGTACGGTTACTGCCGAAGTCCATCACATTTCGCGTGACTGTGGGAACGCGCGACAAGTTCGGTGACTCCAATCCGATGCCCACTGATTGCACGAAGACCCTGAACGACTTCTTGCTGGACATGCATTTCCAGCTGCAAGTCTTTCGCGGAATGGAAATGCGACAGCTGGAGCCTGTGAAAACCTGGATGATAGGCGTTCCGGCGGACGAGCCTTCCGATGAACGCGTTTATCGTTCAACCTTCAAGGTTGAAGATGTCCGACCAGATGATCGCATCGTACTGCTGGTGACAGACAGCAGTGGCGCACGACTGACTAAGTTTCATCTGGAATTTCTGTAAGACGATCCTCTACGTATTCAGGACGGTAGCAACACCGAAGCGGAGTCCATCAAGGCCGGGTCTTCAAGCATCGATTCATCCAGAGCTGGCTCTTCCACTTCTTCCTGAATTTCCGCGAACAGATCGGGCGTTTGTTCTGCCTGAGCCATCCACACCGGTGCGAACGATTGTCGATGCAGTGGCGATGGTCCATGCTCGCGCAGGATCGCCTTGTGCTTGGGAGTGCTGTAGCCCTTGTTGGAAGCGAGGCCGTACAGCGGATATTGCCCGTCGAAGTCCCGCATCCAGCGATCACGTTCCACTTTGGCAATGATCGACGCTGCCGCAATCGAACAACTCAGTGCATCGCCATGAATGATTTTCGTCTGCTTTTGCTCTATGTTGATTTTGAGAGCGTCGACGAGGACGTGGTCTGGTACGGGCTGGAGACTCTTCACTGCTAACGCGAGGGCTTCGAGCGAAGCCCAGTAGATGTTGATTTCGTCAATGCGTGCGGCGTCGACCGACGCGATGGAATAACCGATGCAATGCTCGCGAATCCGCTCCGCCAGAACCTCACGCACTTCCGGAAGCAACAACTTGGAATCGCGCAGGCCGCGAATACGGTAATCCGGTTTCAGAATTACTGCGGCCGCAACAACGGGCCCAAAAAGCGCTCCGCGCCCGACCTCGTCTACTCCGGCGACGAGCTGTGCACCATCCGCCCAAGCAAGCTTTTCATACTTCGAAGTGCACTTCAGTTTCTTGAGCAGACGCAGCTTTAACGTGGACATCGAGCGCTGCTCTTCTCCCGGCTTGAGCAGCTTCAGATACTTCCTCGCCCGCTTGGATGGTTTCTTGACCGCCACTGCGGCGATAGTAGCAGTGTTTGATGTGGAGGGAGCGGTGGAAAAGAGGGAAAGAAGCTTCTAGCTCTCAACCTCGCGCAGTCGAGCCGACTTGCCCTTAAGCCCGCGAAGATAAAACAGCTTCGCGCGACGAACGCGGCTGCTGCGAACGTGCTCAATCTTGTCGATGACTTTGGAGTTTAGCGGGAAGATGCGTTCCACACCCTGACCAAAGCTGATCTTGCGAACCGTGAGGCTGGCCTGAGGACCGCCCTTCTTCGCAATGACGACGCCCTCGAAGGCCTGCAGACGCTCTTTGTCGCCTTCCTTAATCCTTACTTGAACGCGAACAGTGTCGCCTGGAGAGACCTGCGGGATGTCCTTACGCTGCAGCTTCTCCGCAACCTTAGCCATGATCGGTGAAATCGACATAATGAGTTCCTTTCGCACATACGTCGCACCGACCGCTGCCGGGCTACGCTCGGAATTTCTACGATTCGCTACGCCTGGCAGGTGAATCTTGGGGCGTTGCATGAGGTCTAAGGGCGCTTAGCACCCTGTAGACAAACATCGATTGTACCGCATCGGGAGCTCTTGAGTCAGCTCTATGGCCGTGCCCGTTGCAAATCCGCGACGATTCGACGATCTTCCTCGGTAAGCAATTCCGATTTCAAAAGCTCAGGGCGGTTTCGCAGCGTTTTCTCCAAGGCCTTGCGTCGACGCCAACGGCGAATCTCGTCGTGATTTCCCGAGGAAAGTACATCGGGAACTAGCCATCCGCTAAAGTCGGCGGGACGTGTGTAATGTGGATAGTCGAGGAGTCCGCCAGAGGCACACGTAGAGTCCGGCAGGCCATCCTGAGACGCGTGCACACTCGAACTAAAGCTCTCCTGGTGCGCCGATGCCTCATTGCCGAGAACCCCGGGAATCAGCCGCGTTATGGTGTCGACGATAATCGCTGCACCCAGTTCGCCCCCACTTAGCACAAAATCACCGACCGAAATCTCCCGGTCGGCAAGGTGCTCGTTCACGCGCTCATCGACTCCTTCATATCGCCCACAGATGAGAACTATGCGATCTAATTTGGCCAGTTCCTCTGCCTCGCGTTGATGAAAGAGTTGTCCCTGGGCCGATAGCAGAATTACCGATTCCCTTACTTCCGCTTGTAACCTCTTCTCCCGCGAATCCACGCGCAATGACTCAACGCACTCGAAAATCGGCTGCGGCTTCAGCACCATGCCCTCGCCCCCTCCGAAAGGACGATCATCGACCGTCTGATGGCGATCGTGAGTGAAGGCGCGGAGATCGTGGATATTCACTTCCACCAGCTTCTGTTCACGCGCCCGCCGCAGCACCCCGTAATCAAGCGGGCCGCGAAAGAAGTCAGGAAAGATGGTGATGATGTCGAAGCGCATCGCAGGAGTGAGTGCCGTTTGATGATTTTCGCAGAAACTCAGGCGACAAAGGCGAATCGCCTACTTCCGCTTCCTCACTTTCTCTGACAAAGGCGCATTCACGTCGAGCAGACCGGCGGGAAGGTTCATCTCGAGAACTTTTCGGGAAGCATCCAAGCGGACGACATACTCCTCGGCAAAGGGAATTTCGTATTCATCGCCCCGCCTGCGCACCACCAGCAACGGTGCAGCCCCGACACCTTGCCGAACATCCTCAATCTGACCGATTTCGCTCTGGCGACCGTCCGAGACGTCTAGCAAAACACTGCCGACCAAATCCCTAACGTAAACCATCCCAGCGTTCAGTTCAGCGCGCTTCTCAATCGGGAGCTGAACCAAGTATCCGGCCAGCAGCTCGGCGTCGGAGATGGAGTCTACGCCAGCAAATTTTAGGACCACGCGGCCCTTGTGAAACCAGTGATTCGCGAGACGGTATTCGCGGCGCTTAGCGTCATTCTCCGGGCCAAGCCAAAGCTCTTTGCGCTCGGCGAACTTCTCCGGAAAATCGGTCAAAATTTCGGCCAGCACCTCACCATGGCGGCCTTGCGGCCTGACGATGCGGGCAATGATGATGAACTCTTCGGACACGGACAGACGGTTTGACTCGAAGGGGTTTCGCCGGCTCCTCAAAGATTAGGAAAGATCCAGCCGAAGGCAACAATAGGGAAAATAACAGGGGATCGCTCGAATTCGATCTTAAAATCCACGAATTCTGCCCAAAAAATGCAAATTTCGTTCAAAACCAGCGAATTAACAGGGAATTCTGTGGATTTCTCCGTAGGCCTTTATCAACAAACCATTTAGCCGCATAAAGCGGAGGATTCAAAAGAACAACAGGAAACGATCACGGAATTTTCGCCCGGCAATGAACCCTTCCCTATCGGCTTAAGCTCCGCTGGCCAGTCCCGGCTGCGCGCTACCCGGGAGACCGTCCTCGATAATCTCGAGGCTATGGCGCTTGTGCAGTTTCATACTCGCCGCACCGATAATGGTTCGCAGGGAGCGTGCCGTGCGCCCCTGCTTGCCAATTACTTTGCCGAGATCACGTTGGGCTACCCGAAGCTCCAGCACAGTGCTTTCCGGGCCCTCGATAGCCTCAACGGTAACCAATTCGGGCTCATCGACCAGAGCCTTCGCAATATCCAACACAAGCGCTCGCACGTCTCCGCCCTGCTCAGTCGGCATAATCGACTCCCATATGGGCGGCCTCGGGCCACCCGACTTTCACCTGGAAGTACAACCCCCCGCACCCGCTAAACTTAGCGAGTCGCAGCATGATTAGGAGTCGGGGGACTAGCCCAGCTTTCTGTTCAACCGAATGACTGCGCGTTACGATTGCGTACCTTAGGCCGCGGTTACCGCCGGAGCGGTGGCCTTCGACATCAGTTTCCCCACTCTTTCAGACACCTGAGCGCCCTTTGAAACCCAGTGATCGATGCGTTCGCGCTTCAAATCCACCGTCGCGGGGCTGGTTCGCGGATTGTACAGACCGACTACTTCCAGCGCGCGTCCGTTGCGAGCGCGTTCTTTGTCGATCACGACTACACGGTAATAGGGCTGCTTGCGCGCACCAACGCGCGCTAGACGAATCATTAACACTGACGTTTATTTCCTTTCCTGCTTAGGCTGCGGGAATGCCTGTCCGTAATTCGGACAGTGGTGCAGCCGTCCGATCTATTATGGCGTATCTTCAGGAAAAGTTACAAGTTTAGAGTAACCTGCGGAGCGGTACGTTAAGTCAGGCAGCTTTTGAGCCCGGTGGATTGAGAACTGGGTCCAAAAGCAAGCTTCGGGCCTCGGACGGCGTTACTGGTTCGTCCGCCGAGAAGAACTCCACCCCGTCTCGCCCTGCACGCATAGACAGGATGCCGCCTTCAGGGGCTCCAGCACTGTTGTCGTTCATCCGAACAAATTCATAGCGGATGATGTGGTTCTCGGTGTCGGCTGCGATTCGGACCTCGAGACCTGAATCGGGGCTGCTGACCGCGTATTCGGTCGAGCCCGCCTGGTTAAAAGCGGCCGAGCCTCCCTGGTCACGGTTGAACTTGTCAACGTCCTGCCGAAGCTCGATCCCGAGTAGCTCCCAATGCTTGAGGGCTGCATCGTCGAAGGTTCGCTCGTCGTTGATTGGATCCGCACTCACGATGCTGTTGATGAACTAAAACGCCGACGCAGATGTATCTTGGACGCCTTTGGTTTGGGCCGTTCTCCGTGACTCCGTGTCTCCGTGGTGAAAAGTTCTCATCGGAAGCGCATTCCCGCGAGCCTCCGCGAGAATCCGCCACCTTTGCTCAGACTCTTGAACTGCTTCTTCATCATGGCGTACTGCTTCAGCAATTGATTCACTTCCTGGACCGTGGTGCCAGAGCCGCGGGCAATACGTTTGCGGCGACTGCCGTTGATCGCTTCGTGATGGTCGCGTTCATACGGCGTCATCGAGTTGATGATGGCTTCCACGCGATTCAACTCTTTGTCGTCGACCTTATCGGCCATTCCCTGAATTCCGGCGAAGGGACCAACACTGGGCAGCATCTTGACGATGCTCTGCAGCGAGCCTAGCTTCTTGATCTGCCGCAGCTGCTCGCGAAAATCCTCAAGAGAGAAGCCATCGCCGCTGAGCGCCTTCTTAGCGAACTCTTCGGATTTCTTCGTGTCCAGCTTCTCCTGTGCTTTCTCGACCAGCGACAGAATGTCGCCCATGCCAAGAATGCGGCCAGCAATGCGATCCGGATGGAAGGGCTCGAGCGCGTCGTACTTTTCACCAACACCCAGGAACTTGATCGGCTGTCCGGTGACGTTACGGATCGAGAGCGCCGCGCCACCACGGGCATCGCCATCCATCTTTGTGAGGATTACGCCCGTCAAGCTGAGCTTCTTGTGAAACTCGTTTGCGGAGTTCACCGCGTCTTGTCCGGTCATCGCGTCGGCGACGAACAGGATCTCCTGCGGAGTCAGAAGCTTCTTCAGAAGCTGCATTTCGTTCATCAGTTCATCGTCGATGTGTAGACGACCGGCGGTATCGACAATGAGTACATCGCAGCCTGAGTTCTGCGCCTCGCGACGAGCTTCCTTCGCCAGGCGCTCGACCACAGCGGTGGACGCCTCGCCGTCAACCTTGCCTTCATAGATATTCGCGCCGATCGCGTTAGCGACAACCCTCAACTGCTCACGGGCGGCCGGACGGTACACGTCTACCGACACCAGCATGGGGCGGTGTCCACCCTTTTTGAACCACTGCGCCAGCTTTCCCGAAGAAGTGGTTTTGCCCGAGCCCTGCAAGCCGGCCATGAGGACAACGGTGGGCGGCTGCGATGCAAACTTGATCTTGGCCGTGTCCTTGCCCAGGATCGCGACCAGCTCGTCGTGAACGATCTTGACTACTTGCTCGGTCGGCGAAATCTGCAGCATTACCTCCGACCCGACGGCCTTCTCGCGAATGTGGTCAATCAACTCCTTGACGACTTTGAAGTTAACGTCGGCCTCAAGCAGCGCCAGGCGAATCTCGCGCAGCGCCTCCTCCATGTTCTCATCAGTAAGGCGCCCCTGCCCGCGCAGGTTCTTAAAGGTTCGTTGAAGTTTTTCGGAGAGATTCTCAAACATAGGACAAGACCTAATTCTAAACGCTCTCGAATTTGTCGAACATTTCGCTTGCTAACCGTTTGGCTGCACCGGAGGAGGGCCGCTTTACTTCTTGTTATAATGTAAAGCATGGCGGAAGCGACACTTTCAGCAAAAAATCAGATTGTGATTCCTCGCGAGGCTCGTGAAGCTTTGGGGCTCAAGCCAGGAGACAAAATTCTGGTCGTTGTGCGCAGTGACCGAGTTTTGGTGTTGCGCAAACCTAAGTCGTACCGCAAGGCGATTCGCGGTCTCGGTCGAGGAGTCTACCCGAGCGACTATCTTGAGAAGGAGCGCGACGATTGGGATTAGATCGTCTGCGTTCATTTCTTAATCGCCATCATCGCATAGCACTCGATACCAGCGTATTCATATATCAGTTGGAAGAACACCCGAAATACGTCACGTTCACCGATCAAGCGTTCCTTTGGCTGGAGCAGAGCGGCAATCAAGCTCTTACGTCGACGCTTACGATGACTGAACTGCTGGTTCAGCCTTATCGTGAAGTCGACAAAAAACGCGCGGATGCCTTCTCGAGTTTGTTGTCAACTTATCCGAAGCTGGAATGGATTGCCACGACGCTCGAAGTTGCGGATCTCGCTGCTAGAATTCGAGCTCTTCATCGCCTGAAAACGCCCGACGCAATCCTGGCAGCGGCTGCGGTTCAAAGCAGAGCTACTGGGCTGATTACGAATAACGACGTCTTCCAACGGGTGAAATCCTTCGAGACTCTGGTTCTAAACGAACTACTCTAACGGTTTGCTGATTCCCGGTAGCTCACGAGGAAAGAATCTTAATTCCATATGTTAAGAAAGTTTAAGAGTTGCACCCGCCAGATGAATCTCTCCGAGCGCCACGCATCACATCATGGTCTACACAGCAGATGTTTGAACGCACGGAGGATTCATGACACGGTTGCTTCGTAATGCTAGCTCGCTGCTCTTAGCAGGCGTCCTTATCGCGCCTGTTGCAATGTACGCACGCCCTGACGATCGCGATCACGACAAGGATCATCGGGTTTACGATCCTTATCGCCACGATTACCACAATTGGAACGGTGATGAGGATCGAACATATCGCGATTGGTACTCTCGAACCCACAATGGCCGCGAATATCGTGATTACGGGAAGCTGAAGAAGAAGGAACAACGAACCTATTGGACGTATCGCCATGATCATGATCACGATCATGACGATCATCACTGAGTACTCTGGAGCGCCGGGCGCCTCGCCCGGCGCACTCGTTTTCGGCTACGTGACTATTAACTGCAGAAGCTTTCCCGTTTCAGGAAGGTCGCCTGTTTCTTTGTAGTCGAATAACTTGGCTCCATCGCGGAAGATCTGGAGCTGCCCAGGCGGACCTGAACGCACCTTCACTTCGATTCCTTTTTCGGCTGCTGCTTTGCGCAGGCTCACGGCCGCGCGGCGCAGGTCAAATCAGAACAGGCAGCGTCGTACTTCAATCATGCTTCTTTTCCCCAGATTGCCTTTGCGGCGAGAATTGTATTCACGTGGATTGTGACTGTGTCCTGCACGTTGCGCGCGTATCCTCCAGCGTACGTAACCATCACCGGGATACCCCGGGCCTCAGCCACCTTAAAGACTAACTCATCCCTTTGCTTCAGCCCTTCAATCGTAAGGGCTAGCCCGCCAAGCTGGTCCTCGCGGTACGGATCGGCTCCAGCTACGTAGCAGAGCAGGTCGGGCGAGAACTGACGTAATCCGGAGCTCAACGATTGATCGAGCCAGGCGAGATACTCCGAGTCGCTGGTCCCATCGGGCAGGTTCACATCAATCGAAGAGGGTGGCTTATAGGCCGGGTAGTTGTTCTGCTGATGCAGCGAGATGGTGAAGACCTCGTCTTCGTCCGCCACCGAAGTGGTCGTGCTGACCTGGGCCTTTACTTTGGCCGCAGAAAGGCTGGGCAGCGGCTTCGCCTTCTGAGTTTTTGGCGGAAAGATCGCGGCGGTGCCATTGCCGTGGTGCACATCGCAGTCAACCGTCATGGCACGCCGAATTCGGCCGAGTTTCTGCATTTTGCGGATGGCGACGGCGACGTCATGAATCATGCAAAAGCCCTCGCCGTGATCGGGATACGCATGGTGAAATCCGCCGCCGATGTTTACGCCAACACCTTCGGCAAGAGCCGTCTCAGCCGCGAGAATGGAACCGCCGGCAGCCAGCCAGAACGCCTTTACCAATTGCGGTGAGTACGGCAACTCCATCTGCATCTCTTCGTAGGAACTCAACTCTCCGTGCAGCAGGCGGTCTACATACCCGGCGCCGTGTACCAGGCGAACATCATCGTCAGAGGCAGGAGCCGGCTCGATAAAGTCGCTGTCGTCAGCTTCCCCGGTTTCGAGCAGACGGTCGTGAATCATCCGGTACTTTTGTGCCGGAAAGACGTGGGCACCAATCGGGAGGTAGTAATCCTTGCTGTAGACAAGGCGGAACGGGAGACGCATGAGTGGACTTCCGGAGGCTATTGTAGCTTTCGCATTTCAAGCGCGCGCCTAGAACCAAACGCAACTACTCACGCAGATGAACACAGATTTATGGATTCACGCAGATGGATGAGGGCTGAGCAAAAAGCTCGTTGGTGGATTTCGCTGTTCGCTTCGAGCGACAGTTCAGCACAGGGCACAAGAGTGGGAACATACCGCGCTCCTTTGAAGTAATCCGCAAAAAAAATCTGCGTGAATCCGTCAATCTGCGTTCATCTGCGTGAGTAGTTGCCTTTGCCGTTGTTCTTCGCTCACAACACCAACATAGGTTTACAGTAGCTCTTACCCGATGCCTGATTTTTGCGATGTAGCCTTGCCGGTACCTCTGGAGATGACCTTCACCTATCGCGTGAACGGGCAGACACCTGTGGTCGGCGGCCGTGTGCTGGTTCCCTTCCGTACATCCCGACTGCCGGGCGTCGTGACGGCATTACACGATCAGCCGCCGGGCGTTGAGGCTAAGACGGTTCATTCGGTCCTCGACGCCGAACCACTGATTGATCCTCCGCTCATGCAACTTGCGGAATGGATCTCGAATTACTACATCGCACCGATCGGTGAAGTCCTGCGCGCGATGTTGCCGTTGCAGGCTGAAGTGAAGCGCGACTGGAGATACAGCATCACTGAGGCTGGACGAAATGCGCTCTACGACTCTGCACAAAGCGGTAACTCGGGTCGCTCGAAAAAGCCAATAGCCGATCAGATGGTCGAATACCAGGTACTCGACTACTTGTCACAAATCGACAGCGCGAGGGAGAACGCGTTACGCAGCGCTGCTGGAGCGACTCGCGAGGTCCTACGTGGACTGCAGTCCAAACGCTGGATTGTTCGTGAGGACATAACTTCGACACGCGATGCCCGGCGAACGGTGAAGATCGCGCAACTTGTCCTGCCATCAGCACAGGAAGGTTCAGGACGCAAGCTGAATCCGAATCAGGAAGCGCTGCTAAGTAGGTTGGCAGCATCTGCAGGCACAGTAACGGTCGAAGAGCTGAATGGTCTTGACGTTCCGCGGACAACTCTCGGTACTCTCGTCCGTCGCGGACTGGTCAAGATCGAGGAGAGGCCGGCCGAATTTCGGGTCACGACTTTGCCGGCATCCTCCGCACATTATGCACGCGAGCATCTCAGTCCCGCTCAAACTCGCGCGCTGGACGCGATCGAAGCCAGCGTCGAGGAGCGACGCTTCTCGGTCAGCCTGCTGCATGGAGTCACCGGGTCGGGAAAAACCGCAGTCTACCTGACTGCCATGCAATCCGTCCTTGCCCAGGGACGCTCCGCGATTCTCCTCGTTCCCGAAATAGGACTCACGCCTGCCGCGGCTGCCAACCTGCATCGTATATTCGGAGACCAGGTTGCGATTCTGCATTCTGGCCTTACAAATGACGAGCGGGCGGAACAATGGCACCGCATTCATCGCGGCGATGCCCGCATTGTAGTGGGGACACGTTCGGCGGTCTTCGCCCCGGTAAAAGACCTCGCCCTTGTTGTCGTCGACGAGGAGCATGACTCCTCCTATAAGCAGGAAGAAACGCCCCGCTACAACGGACGCGATGTCGCCATCATGCGCGGCAAACTTTCGGCAGCTGCGGTTGTGCTAGCGTCCGCTACTCCTGCGCTCGAGACCTATCACAATGCGCGGCAAGGACGATACAGGCTCATCGAGTTGCGCGAACGCGTTCAACAACGCCCGCTTCCCGAAGTGGAAGTCCTCGACATGCGCCTTGAGTTCCAACAAATGGGCGAGGAGAAGTTTTTCTCACGAAAGCTAGTCGAAGAAGTTCGCGAGCGGTTGGAGGCCCGCGAGCAGGTCATCATTCTGCTGAACCGGCGTGGATACTCGGCTGTGGTGCTCTGCCGTTCTTGCGGCGAGACGCTCCAGTGCATCAACTGTGCCGTTTCCCTGACTCATCACAAAGGCGTAATATCCCTCGCATTACTTGCGCGGCGAGTGCCTGCGGGGCAGCGACTGGAGTGCCACTACTGCGGCTATCGTGCTGCGGTTCCGAAGATCTGTCCTAAGTGTTCAGCCGAGCACCTTTACTTTCTTGGCGCCGGCTCCGAAAAGATCGAAGAAGCCTTGCAGGAGGCATTCCCGAGCGCTCGGATCGGAAGGCTTGATCGTGACACAGTTCGCACCCGACACGACTTCGAACGCGTCCTGAACCAGCTGCACGCCGGTGAACTCGACCTTCTAGTGGGCACGCAAATGATCGCCAAGGGACACGACATTCATGGCGTCACTCTTGTCGGCGTAGTCGGAGCCGACTTCGCTCTCGGGCTTCCGGACTTCCGCGCCGCTGAGCGGACGTTTCAATTGCTAACGCAAGTAGCTGGCAGGGCCGGACGAGGTGAGAGCCCGGGTAAAGTCGTCCTCCAGACCTACTTCCCCGAGCACTACGCGATTCGTTACGCCGCATTGCACGACTATCTCGGCTTCTACGAGCAGGAGCTTCGCTACCGAAAATGGATGCACTATCCGCCGTTCACTAGCGTGGCTAATGTTTTGCTTCGCAGCGATAAGCTTGATCATGCAATGCGCTATGCAGGCATCGTACATCGCTGGGTAGAGGGCACGCGCATGGAAGGCGTCCGCGTGATGGGCCCGGCCGCTGCTCCACTCTCGCGCCTGAAGCGCGATTATCGCTACCATTTCATCCTGAAGTCTGCCAGCCGCGAGAAGCTCAACGGAACCTTACGCTCACTAATTACGAATGCAATTGCCGAGGACGTGCCGCGAACGAGCATCATCGTCGATGTGGATCCGCAGTCACTGATGTGAGCCTTCGGCTAATTTGACGTCAACCAATCTACCAAACACTGTCATCCCTCGGGCCGCAGCGTCGCCTTCGCAAATGCCCTAAATGCAGATGCGGCCCGGGGATCTGCTTTTTTATCCGTCGGCAACAGCAGATCCCCTGCGCCGCAAATACGAAGAGTGAACGCGGAAATTGGACTCGCTGCGGCGCGAGGGATGACAGTATCAAAGAGGTTTCCGCGAATTATTCGTCGGAGAGAGCTTAATGCAGCATCTGCCACACGCCTGCAGGCTGCACTCCGCGCTCCGGGTCGATTTGGGAAAACGGAGTCGGCAACATAGTTAGCACAAACATCAGGAATGCGAACCAGGCGAGCAGCTTCCGCTTTCGATCCAATGGCGGGTATTCCGGTACAGGTGGATGGCGCATCAGGCTTACGAGCAACAAGAGAGCCCAGATCAACCATCCCGCCCAGCAAAAGATGCCCAGGGGAACTAATGCCACCATCGTTAGCCGCGAGACAAGTTTGTGAGACCGCGGCGACAGCGCGTAGACGATGTGTCCGCCATCGAGCTGTCCGCCGGGCAGCAGGTTCAGAGAAGTGGCAAACATTCCCACCCAAGCCGCGATTGCCACGGGCGAGAGACTAAGTTGCGCTAATTGCAGAGCGCCTTGAGGATGCAGAAGCTTCCATGCGAGATGGAAAACCAGAGGAAAACCCAGCACAAGGCCAGAGTCGCTCAGCTGTGCGGCGGCAGGCCGAGAAGCCATTAATGCTCCGACCAAAACCGGCAATGCCACGACAAATCCGGCGATGGGGCCTGCGATGCCGATGTCGAACAGCGCAGCCCGTGTCCTGATTGGAGAGCGGATGCGAATGAAGGCACCAAGAGTCCCGATCAGTGTGGGCGCTGGAAGGAAAAACGGCAGAGTCGCGTAAACGTTGTTCCGCTGGGCGTAGATAAAGTGCCCCATCTCATGGGCGAGCAGAATTCCCAGCAAAGTCACGCTGAACGGTATGCCTAAAACAAGGTTCCCAGGATTCTGCAGGGCCCAACGTAGAGGAAACAAATCGGCATCGGAATGGAACTGCGGCAAACCTTGAACAAAGTTGTACTGCAGCCGCGCTCCGACGATAAGAGTCGTGAAGATGGTGGCAACAAACAACAGCAGATGCAGCCAATATCTTCGCCGCAAAGGAAGAATGATGTGTACTTCATGCGGCCGAGGCGCTGGCTCGAGGACTTCTATGGGATAACCGGAATCAGACATTCAATAAGACCAAGATTCATTCTCCCATCTTGATCGAGAAAAGCCTACCCAGGCTATGCCACTGGGCTGTGCGTCTTTCGGCCCCCCGGAGCCTGATACGTAGGAAATCGTTGCGGAATGTCACGGTTTGAACGACACACATCCCCGCGCCACAGCCGCGGGCGGCTGTGCCACAAATTCGATAATGTTGGTTTGTTGGAACGGGGTCTTTAGTCGATGGACTGCAGCTCTTTGCCCGGTTTAAAACGCACAGCCTTGCCCGGCGGGATGCTGACCTCGGCTCCTGTGCGCGGGTTGCGGCCGATGCCGGTCTTGCGGGGACGCACGTTGAACACTCCGAAGCCGCGCAGTTCGATGCGATCGCCCTGCGACAAAGCCTTCTTCATGCTCTCGAAGACGGTCTCAACAGCCATTTCAGCTTTCGTTTTGGTGATGCCCGTCTTATTCACGACTTCGTTGATGATGTCGAGTTTGATCACGATCAGCTCCGCAGAGGCTTTGTATCCCAAACAATTGAAGGCAGATGCTAGAGGAGTGGCGCGGCAATGTCAACGCGCAACATTATCAAATCAAGACCTGAGCAAACACTCAGGCTGAATTGTTTATTCTCTTCCGAGTGAAGACTATTCACCTCAAGGTTCCCGCTGAGAACGCCGCAAGCGAAGATGCAGCTATTGCTGAAGCTGCCGCGATCCTCAAGCATGGCGGTCTTGTCGCTATTCCAACGGAGACTGTCTATGGATTGGCGGCCAATGCTCTCGACCCCGCAGCCATCGCGCGCATCTTTGAAGCCAAAGAACGGCCCGCTTGGGATCCGCTCATTGTGCACGTAGCCAATTCCGAAATGATTTCGCAAATAGCTGCTGATTTCCCGGAGAAGGCTAAGACGTTGGCGGATCGCTTCTGGCCCGGACCTCTCACCTTGCTGCTAAGGAGGCACCCGCAACTTCCGCCGGCCGTCACTGCTGGACGCGAAACCGTGGCAGTTCGCATGCCCGCGCATCCAGTTGCGCACGCTGTTATTGCCAGTGCGGGGTTACCCCTCGCTGCGCCCAGCGCGAATCGCTTTGGACGCACCAGCCCAACAACAGCGGAGCATGTGCTTCGTGATCTCGAAGGACGCATTGACGCCGTACTCGACTCCGGCCCAACTCAAATCGGAGTGGAGTCCACGGTACTTGACCCGCTACGAACGCCGCCTCTCCTGCTTCGCCCCGGCGGGATCACCCGTGAGCAGCTTGAAGATTTGCTGGGCCCGATCGAGGTCTATTCGGCTCCCGCGAATGAAGCTCCGCAGGCTCTGGCCTCGCCAGGTCTGGCGGCGCGCCATTACGCACCGCAAGCAAAGTTGATGCTGGTGGAGGGAACGCCAGAGGGGTTCCGCGCAGTCCTCGAGCAACAAGTCTCGAACCTAGGCGACCATGGCGATTACGTGGGCGCAATGGTCCCCGAGGACTGGCTCGACCAACAGTCGCTCTCGCGTGGGGGATTGGTGATCTTCGATTGGGGATCGTGGAGCGATTACGCGCAGCTCGCTCACAATTTATTTGCTGGACTTCGCTACTTGGATAAACCTGGGGTTAGCGTGATTGTGTGCCCATTGCCGTCCGCTGATGGCCTCGGATTAGCGCTGCGTGATCGACTGCTTCGCGCAGCTCGGTGATTATCGCTTTCCGTTGCTGTTCTCGCCCGCCTTAAACATGTAGCGGATGCTTTGCTTGTAGATCAGCACGCCGGGATGGCCGTTGCGATTGATCTTGATGCAATTGCGATCGTACCAATCGATCCAGCCATGCACTTCTTCGCCATCCTTGAGCACCACCACCATCGGCGTACGGCTCGCCATCTGCTTTTGAAAATAGAAAGCCTCAGCATGGGTCTGCTCGATCGCATTCGCGCGCTTCGGCACGCGCTGCTCAGAGCTGGTAAGGGGCCTCTCGCTGCTGGGATCTGAGCGCCGTGGCAGGGACAGGGACGGACGGATCAGTTTGCGGTTTACAAAATCGTCGGCTTCTGGCGCGAGTTCTGGCGCTCGTCCGACTGCCGCGGAATTGCCTGAATCTTTCATACGAGGTGTTTAACCCAACAATATCTGCGTTAGAACCGGCTTGAGTGCCAACATGCGCCGAAGGTCAAGATCGAACAGGCCGATAGCGCGAGAAACTTCCGAAAGGCTGGATTCAAAGCGGTCTGAGTTGCGCTAACCCTATCACAGGCTCTCGCCGCCGCGCAAAGCGGTCAATTCACCACGGAGACACGGAGTCTTCTTCTTGTCATTCCGAACCGCCGGTTTGTGGCGGTGAGGAATCCCTACGGACTTCGTTATTGTCGATTGGTTGAGAACAGCAAATATTGCAGCTTGCGGCTACACGGGCACAGTCTGCAGAAGAGTCGCACGTATTGAAATGCTCGTGCTTATAGGGATTCCTCACCGCCACAAACCGGCGGTTCGGAATGACAAGAAGAGACTAAAGCTAGCGCTCTAAGGAAGTCGCAAACGCATCCAGTGACAGCGAGCGCAGAAGGTTCCTTCTCATGCCTCGTTCTACCTCCGCGAGGCGCTGGGATGCAGTCAGGATCCAATCGAAGTCTACTGACTGCGACAGCCTGCCGAGTTCACCTCGAATATCTGTGTTCCGTACCAGTTCGGGAGTTCCAGACTTCAGCATCAGCAGGTCTTCGAGCAGCGCGTACAACGTACGCAGCAATTGATCGGTCTTATCGCGGCCCTCGGCGCCGGCGCGATAGGTTTCTGTGATCTTGAACAGGTCGGTGTGATCATTTCCCGTAATGGCGCTCCGAAGCATGGTGAGGGCACTGGCTCGGGCCTCGATGTACTCTTCGAGTTTGAAGCTGAGTGCGCGTCCCATAGCGCCGTTCGCCAGCCGCGCCACAAGCTCGCGTTGGGCTGGCTTGAGGTCTTTTCGGGACGTACTGAGCGCCTCGTCCAATTCGCCGACAGGCAACGCTCCCAGCGTGAAGGTTACACAGCGCGAACGGATGGTCGGCAGCAGTTCTCCGGGATTGGTCGTCAGGAGAATTAAAGTCGCATATTCCGGAGGTTCCTCAAGAACTTTCAGCAGTGAATTCGCAGCTTCCTTCATGAACGACGACTCAGTGAAGATGACAACCTTACGGCGGGCCTCGACCGGCTTGTAGAAAATCGAATCAATCACGAGCCGCACCTGGCCCACCTTGACCAGCATCTGCGGTGGATCGGGAGGGACAACGATCACTTCAGGATGCGTCTGGATGAGAATGCGCGCCTCGCGCTTGTCGGCTTCGCGCATTGCCTCACGAGTCTCAACCGCTTCGCCGAACCTTGCTTCAAGATCGTCGGCCTGCCCGATGCGTGTGCAGTTGCTGCAGCGTCCACAAAAATCAGGCAAACCTTCGCTGATTGGCTGTTCGAGGCAGTTCAGCGTCTTCGCGATCATCTGCGCGAGCTTGTACTTCCCCGCTCCTTCGGGTCCGGAGATGATCACAGCATGAGGAAGGCGGTCGCGTCCGAGCATCTCGCGAATGCGGGTAGTGGTTTCGTGGTTGCCGTGAAAATTCTGGAAGGACACGATTGAACTCATTTAACGGCCGCTGCGCGGTTTGCAAGCTGTGGGAAACGGCTCTCCACGGTTCTCAGAATCTCGCCTTCCACGTTCTGGATCGTGCCGGCGGGAATTCTCGATATGCGATTAGCCTCGCGGCGTGCGATCTCATTGAATCCTTGATGAACGCGCCGGAAGAAGGCAGCGTCTTCACTTTCAAAGCGTCCCTCAGACGACTGCGAGCTTTGATTGCGATTGCGCGCGCGGGCAACGCTTGCATCCAGTTCAGACTCGAGTAGCAGTGTCAAATCGGGCCACAAGTCGTGGCAGAGCGTATGGTGCAAATCGAGGACAACCTGCGATCCGAGTCGGCGACCGAAGCCTTGATAGGCTTCCGTGCTGTCGGTGTAGCGGTCGCAAATCACGGTTTTTCCAGCCTTGAGCGCTGGTTCAATCACTTCTTCAACGTGCTGCGCGCGATCCGCGAACATTAACGCCAGCTCGGCGAGCGGGGACAGGCCTGAAGTGCGAGAGTCCAGCAGGATGGAGCGAATACGCTCTCCAATTGCGCTTCCGCCGGGTTCTCGAGTTGCCAGAACGTCGAGGCCGCGCGCGGTAAGTGTCTCGGCGAGGCGCGTAATTTGGGTGCTCTTCCCGGAGCCGTCAAGGCCCTCGAAAGTAATAAAGAGTCCGCGCCTACCGGGCATGGCTAGAGTCTAGCAGTTGCTTGCTATGGCGGGATGTGGCCGTGCTAGTATTCGCGCGATCAATACTCGGCCTGGAGGTCGCTTATGCCAAGGCTCGGTGATGATATCGACGATTATTGCTCGCGTTGTCAGCGCACGACCGATCATTCCGTGGTTGTGATGGCCGGAGACGAAGTCCAGAAAGTCCGCTGCCGCACCTGCAGCTTCGAGCACAAGTACCGCAAGAACAAGGGTGGGCGTAAGGAAATGAGCGCACAGGAAGCGTTTCAGAAAGTGTTGGCTAGCGTCAGCGGCCGGCTGGGCGAAAGTTCGCCCAAGCAGAAGAAACCGAAGACCAAGTAGTTAGCTCATCGCGGTCTGAGGTATCGGCATGCCCAGATACTTCATTACCATCTGCAGGTCCTTCCAAGCTTCTTTCTTCTGGCGCGGATCGCGCAGCAGATACGCCGGATGGTAGGTTACGGCGAGCTTGGTGTTCTTGAAGTCGTAGATTCGCCCCCGCATATTCACCATAGCATCGTTGACTCCGAGAAGCGTCTTGGCAGCGACCGCTCCAAGGGCGACGACGATCTTCGGCTTCACCGCCGCAATTTGCCTCATTAGAAATGGAGAGCACGTGTCGCACTCTTCGCGTTCCGGAGTGCGATTTCCGGGCGGCCGGCACTTGACGACGTTGGCGATGTAGACATCCTCGCGACGAATCCCCATCGCAGTGATCATGTTGTTTAGCAGCTGACCGGCGCGGCCAACAAACGGCTCGCCTTGCTGATCTTCGTCCGCTCCCGGCCCCTCGCCCACAAACATGATGTCGGCCCGCGCATTCCCCACGCCGAACACAATCTGTTTGCGTCCTTGCTTGTGCAGGACGCAGCGAGTGCAATCGCCGAGGTCTTCGCGGATTAACCGCAGAGCTTTTTCAGGAGTCATTTGTTCTTCAGTTCTCGTGTCGAATGGCGATGCCGAACTCGCGCTGGATGGTGAAGAAGCAGCTTGCTGCGTCTCTAGTGTGTGTGATGCGACGCCTGCTGATTGTCGGCGATAGAAATCGTAAATGCCTAGCTCGCGATAGAAACGCACACGTTCTGCGAACTGTTTTTGGAGCTCCGCACCGTTTGTCATGAAAGTCTAGCGAGCAGGCACAGGCTTGCCCGAGCGCGTCTTCAGTTTTAGCACGGCATCGAGGATGCGATGAGCTATTTTCGACTTTTCTGCCCGCGGGATTGCGATCTCTTCGTTGGCGGTAAGGATTGTGACTTCGTTGCGCTCTGAATCAAATCCAATTTCCGGGTCCGATACGTCGTTAACCACGATGGCATCGATTCCCTTCTTGCGGAGCTTGGCGCGTCCATTCTCGATCGCGTTTTGTGTCTCAGCAGCGAAACCGATGAGCACCTGATTCGGATGACGACGGGCGGCAGCCTCGGCGAGTATGTCGGGCGTGGGCTCCAGGTCGAGCGACATTGGGCCATTGCGCCTGATTTTTTGTTCTGACGCTTTGCGCAAACGGAAATCAGCCACAGCCGCAGCCGCGATAATTATTTTGGCCTCGGATGCTCGTGAAAGCACCGCGTTGCGCATTTCTTCAGCCGTCTGCACTTGCACGACGTCCGCGCCCACTGGCGGTTCCAATGCAACTGGTCCTGAAACCAGAATCACCTTTGCTCCACGACGAAGAGCTGCTTCGGCCAGCGCATATCCCATTTTCCCGCTGGAACGATTGCCCAGAAAGCGCACTGGATCCACTGGCTCTCGCGTCGGACCTGCAGTGATAAGCACCGTCTCGCCTGCAAGGTCGCGCACGACTCCGAGCGTCGCCAGCACCGCGGCAACAATCTCCTCCGGCTCGGCAAGGCGTCCTGCACCAACCATGCCGCAAGCGAGGTATCCACTGCCCGGCTCGACGATGTGCAGGCCACGTTTGCGCAGAGTTTCCAAATTCGCTTGCGTTGCCGGATGATTCAGCATTTCGACGTTCATTGTGGGCGCAATGATCACCGGAGCAGGCGTGGCAAGGTAAAGAGTCGAAAGAAAGTCGTCCGCCTGTCCGTGCGCGAATTTGGCGGCAGTATCTGCTGTGCAGGGCGCGACAACTAGCGCGTCAATTGATTGAGCGACGCTGATGTGTTCTACGGCTGAGTCCAGATTCGGCTGCTCGCCGCCAGACTGCCACAGACCAGTGATAACTTTCTCTCCAGAAAGCGCGGCGAAGGTGAGTGGACGCACGAACTCCTGGGCGGCAGCAGTCATGACCACCTGCACGCGGATGCCTGCGTCCTGAAGTAAGCGGACTACTTCGCACGCCTTATATGCGGCGATACCGCCGCACACACCAAACGCAACCTTCATACGACTATTGTAGTCGGAAGGCGCCATCGTTCAGGTTGGAAGTAAGGAATCTAGTCTTCCTTTGGTTCGGGAGGGGCGGCTTGCACTGGCGCTACAGGATCGGGCACGACGTAGCCTACTTTGCCAGCCTGAATCTCGTCCTGAGCGATCCGACAGGCCTTGCGCGAGTCGGTTTCGACGAGCGCACTGGCGCCTCCCTGGAGTTGGCGCGCTCGCCGGGCCGCGACGAGGATGTACCGATACTTGCTATCGAACTCTTTCGTGGGTTCCATTCCTGATGTACCTCAGAGGTTGGTCCTGAACGATTGCAGAACGGGCTGAACTTTCTCGTGACTTCTGGCCAGCAAACATCCCTCAGCGATGCGAGCCAGTTCCTGATCTTCCGAGGTGAGCACCTTTCCTGAGCGACGCGTTCGCTCGGAAAGGACAATGGCCTTCAACTCGTCCACTGCTCTTTCCAGGATCTTGTTGACGAGAATATAGCCGTATTTCTTGTAATTCACAATCTCCTTCTCCGCGTTTTCAAGTCTTCGCTCTATTACTTTAGGGTCCATCTTTTCTGTCTGGCTGCGCCGACGCAGGCGACGCTCGAGAATCTCCCGATTTGGCGGCATTACGAAAATGCTGACCGCGTCGGGGACCTTCTTACGCACCTGCTCTGCGCCTTGCACGTCAATGTCGAGTAACAAATCCTTGCCGCTGGCCTTTGCGTCCTCAAGAAAGCGGCGAGCCGTCCCGTAGTAGTGCCCGAAGACTTCGGCATGCTCCAGAAACTGGTCTTCGGCAATCATGCGCTCAAACTCCGGCCGCGAGACGAAGTAATACTCGCGCCCATTCTGCTCGCTTCCGCGCGGAGGTCGCGTTGTGTAAGAGATCGAAAAATCCAGATTTGGGACAATCGAACGCAGCTCATTCACTAGCGTGGATTTGCCCGATCCGGAGGGTGCGGAAATGATGTAGAGGATGCCTGCCATGCAACTTGCGATTAACGGGACATTTGTTGAATCGGGTGATCGGGTCATCGGATAATCGGCTGAAGTGAAAACCCAAAGCCGAGATCAATAAAGGGTAGGATGTGGCGGAAGTTGAAATCTCTAACACTTCACCCGATCACCCGATCACCCGATTTCTTTCTCACTCCACGTTCTGCACTTGCTCCCTTGCTTTCTCAATCTCTGACTTCATTAGCAGTCCCAATTCCGTAATGCGCAGGCCTTCGCCAGCCACTCCGGCTGTCTTTGAAAGAAGAGTGTTGGCCTCGCGATTCAGTTCCTGCAGGAGGAAGTCCAGCTTCTTGCCGGCTTCGCCGCCGGAGTCAAGCAGCGAGTAGAAGTGTTTGATGTGGTTCTCGAGCCGGACAACTTCCTCCTGGATGTCGCTACGCTCTGCAAGCATTGCGGCTTCCTGCAGTACACGATCCGGATCGATATGGCCCGCGATCAGCTCGTTCATGCGCGATTGCACTTTTTCCAAATAAGCGCGTGAGACCAACGCTCGCAACTTCCCAATCTCGCTGACCGCGTGTGATAAGCCTTCCATGCGCTCGCGCAGTTCCCGGTCGACTCCGCGCCCTTCCTCTTCGCGCATGTGATTCAGACGTTCGATTAACTTTTGCAATTGCTCCAGAATGACTTGTTCAGTTGCTTCATCGAGAGTGGTTGAATCTCCAGAGAGTGCTCCCGGGGTGCGAAGAATAACGTTGAGATCCGGTTGCGCCACAATACCCAACCGCTCTGCTGCTTCCTGAAAAGCCCGCACATAGCCCTCGACTAAAGCATGGTTCAACTGAAAACCACCGGCATCTCCCTGCTGCAGGGAGAGTGCTACTTCAATGTGTCCGCGCGCGATTTTTTCTTTGAGAATGCGGCGCATCTTCAGTTCCAGCGGCGTCGTTTCGACCGGAATGCGAAAATGCAGGTCAAGAAAGCGGTGGTTCACCGATTTCAGGCTCAAAGAAAACGACGTCCGGTCGTTCACCTGATGGGTAAGCTGAGCGTATCCGGTCATTGATCGGACAGGCATTCCTGGCAGAGCTCCTCGCGAGCGAAGTTACTTCACAACCGCGACGTTATCGATTTCAACGAATTGAAGATTGTACAAGCGCTGATAAGTTCCGAAGCGTTGCAGCAGTTCATGATGCGATCCAATGTCGGTGATGGCGCCACTCTCCATCACGATAATCCTGTCTGCGCTGCGCACCGTGGAGAGACGATGAGCGATGACGAATGCCGTTCGATTCTGCATCAAGTTCTGGAGCGCAGTCTGAACCAGGGCTTCTGATTCAGCATCGAGCGCGGAGGTCGCCTCGTCAAGAATCAGGATCGGAGAGTTCTTGAGAATTGCCCGCGCAATTGAAATTCGTTGTTGTTCGCCCCCGGAGAGCCGCATTCCGCGCTCGCCAATCACCGTGTCGTATCCGGCAGGCATACGCATAATGAAGTCGTGAGCCAAAGCAGCCTTCGCCGCCGCTTGCACTTGCTCTTGAGGAATATTCGGACGTCCGTAGGCGATATTGTTGCGCACCGTATCGTTGAACAGTACCGTCTCCTGCGTAACCATCCCGATCTGGCTGCGCAGTGAGCGGACAGTTACGTCACGAACGTCGTGCCCATCGATGAGAATCTTTCCAGCGTTTACGTCGAAAAATCGAGGCAGCAGACGCACGATGGTCGACTTTCCAGCTCCGCTGGGCCCGACGATGGCCACAATCTCTCCGGCTTTGACGTCGAGATTGATGTTGCGCAGAACCTGATGCGATCCCTCCTCGTCGTCATACGAGAAATCTACATCCTGAAAACGAATACTCTCCTTGAACGCGGGCAGATTGATGGCGTTCGGCTTGTCTTTAACATCGTCTTCCACTTCCATGAAGTCGAAGATCGCCGATGAGGCTCCCAGCGCCTGCTGGAAATTGTTATAGAACTGCGCAAACTTGCGCACGGGATCGTAAAGCTTAAACACTGCGACGATGAAAGTAAGGAAAGCGCCTTGGGTGAACGCCTGATGACGAATCTGGTCTCGGCCGAGCAATAGCAGGAGGGCGATCGCGACAGCCCCAATCACGTCCATGAGCGGCGAGCTGATCGCCTGCGCGCTCACCGATCGCAGATTGGCACGGAAGAGCCGGCGAGAGGCACCGCGAAATCGCATCGTCTCCCAAAGCTCCATATTGAAGGCTTTTACGATTCGATTTCCCGCGATGGTCTCGTGCAGCAGGTGTTGAATCTCGGCAAGCTTGTCCTGACCTCTTCTAGTAGTGTGTCGTACGTTGCGCCCGATGCGGCGCGCTGATGTGATGACAACTGGCACAAATAACAACAACACCCAAGCGAGCTTTCCGCCAAACACGATGACGACGCCAACTGTAAATATGAGGGTAAAAAACTGCTGCAGAAACTCGGCCAATACAGAGGACATCGCGTACTGCACGCGCTCCACGTCGTTAATGATGGTGGATAGCAGAGTCCCAGTTGAGTGCTTGGAGAAAAACCTCACCGAGCGCCGCAGGATCGAATCGTAAAGCTCATTGCGCAGGTCGGTAATCATGCCAAACCCGGCATAGCTCACCAGGTATGTGCCCGCGTAGTCGCAGAGTGCCTTAATGATCGTGGCACCTACCAGCGCGACAGCCACCATCGTCCAGGCATTGTGGAATTGGGAGGGAAGGAACTGATGTAGATAGATTGGCCCATGCCCTGGAAGCTGGAACAGCAGGACATCTCGGCCCACAGAATCAGGATTCAGCACGCGATCAAAGATCGGCCGAATCAGCATCACGCGAAAGGCGTCGAGCAAGCCGACGGCCGCAAGCAGAACGACAGATGCAAGAATCGCTAGCCAATATGGACGCACGTAATGAAGCAGTCGCAGAAGGCGACGCCCATGCATCACGGGTTTCAAAGGGTCGTAAGTCAAATGGCCAGGCGGTCGTGAATCCTTATTGTAATAGTGCTCGAGTCGCGGTGGGTCTGGCGCCTAGCATGGCTTAAAAGAAGGTCTTCCGCAATGCTTAATGGTGCGGGAGTGTTTCGCATTACACTCCTGCGCTTCCCTGAACCGGATGGTGTCGTGATCGGGAGGTGCGACAGTCCGCGACACGATAGCAACCAATAGGCCAGAAAGACTGCCGCATATACAGATCTCCACGCGGGTTTCGTTTTGTCTTCCAAGTAACTAGGCGTTGCAGTATGCTTTTCGACCCTAAGTAAGCATCTTCGCTCAGGATTCTCGTATGAGTAGGTACCGGCGGCCGATCTTCTATGGATGGTGGCTGGCAATCGCAGCGGCTATCGGCCTTTGCCTTGGCGGTCCGCCGATTCTTGTCTTTTCTTTTCCAGTATTCCTAAAGGCGCTGACTGAAGACTTTCATACGAGTCGTTCTGCGATTTCGCTCGCATTTACGCTGCATAATCTCGTATCTGCTTTTTCATGCCCGCTCATGGGACGCCTCGTGGATCGCGTAGGTGCGCGAAAAGTAATCCTGCCGGCGACTGTAGTTTTCGCAGCCCTGATGATTGGCAATCGCTTTCTAACTAGCAGCGTTCGTGGCGTCTATGTCTTCAATATCTTGGGCGCTTTCATCGGCATCGGCTGTGGGCCGATAGCGTATTCGAGCGTGATCACGCGCTGGTTCGATCGACGTCGGGGCTCAGCTCTAGCGGTGATGATGCTAGGAGTAGGCGTCGGTGCGACGGCAATGCCATCTGTGATACAGCGTGCGATCGCAGCATTCGGCTGGCGCGCCGCATATGCACTCTATGGCGTTGCAATGCTTGTGATCGCTCTGCCCGTGGTCGCCCCTCTGCTGAAAGATGATCCCGCCGAAATGGGACTTCTGCCCGATGGCGTTCCGTCTACTCCGACATTGACCAAAAAGGCCGTCGTAGATGGTCTGAGCTGGCGTGAGGCCCGCGCAACCGGAACGTTTTGGTTAATGGTAACTGCGTACTTCCTCCTCGGCGCAAGCGTACACGCATGTGTGATTCATCTTTCGGCCATGCTTACCGATCGGGGGATTACGGCTCAGACCGCGGCACTGGCAAGCTCTGTTGCGGGCGCAGGTCTGCTGCTTGGTCGAGGAGGTTCCGGTTTCCTTTTGGATCGCTATTTCGGTCCGCGGCTTGCGGTCGCTTTTTCGAGCGGATCCGCAATTGGGATTCTCCTGCTCCTGTTTGGACACGGGATCTCCACTTTTGTCGGCGCATTCCTGGTTGGTCTCGGAATGGGAGCTGAAGGAGACATCATCGCTTACCTCACCAGCCGCTACTTCGGCCTTAAGTCCTTTGGTGAAATCTATGGCTATGCATTCGGCGCCTTCGTCCTCGCCGGGGGTTGCGGCGCACTAATCATGGGCATTGGCTTCGACCGAACCGGGTCCTACACGCTGCCGTTGCAAGGTTTCCTAGTGGCGATTTGTGTCGCTATCATTTTGTTCAGTCGCCTTGGCCCATACCGGTATGCCGTGCGGGAGCCAAGTGATACAGATATTGCCAGGAGGCTGTCCGCAGCGGCATCGTAGGATCAAGGTCACGGTGAGAGGATTGGATGGCGACGAAAACACAACCCGCCTCAGGACAAAGTAGCCCCTCGCCACATTCCGGCCCGCTGCTTCGGATTATGCTGGAGAGCTTAGCCCTCCACCAATGTGTGTTTGCGGTAGCAGAACTCGGAGTCGCCGATCTGCTGGTCTCGGGACCACAGTCAACTCCGGACATAGCCAAGAAACTCAGACTCGACGAGGACGCGCTCTTTCGCGTCCTGCGCCTGCTGGCCAGCCAGGGAATCTTCACCGAAACGGCGCCCCGCACATTCGCAAACACTGAGGTGTCGAACTGTCTTCGCTCAGATGTGCCAGGTTCGCTGCGTTCGATGGGAAGATTTCGAGGGACGGATTTCGTTTATCGATCCTTCGGAGAAATTCTGCACAGCGTCCGTACCGGAGAGCCTGGGAGAGCGAAGGTGCTCGGAATGGATGGATGGGAGTACCTAGAGCGAAATCCAGGAACCGCGCGCATTTTTGACGATGCCATGACGGATATTTCGGCAATCGTTGCCCCTACGATCGCGAGTGCTTACGACTTCTCAAAATGGGAACGCCTGATGGATGTCGGCGGCGGAAATGGAGTGCTGCTTGCCGCAATTCTCCGCGCTCATCGATCTCTACGAGGTGTGCTCGCCGATCAGCAGCATGTGTTGAAGCGTGCGCGCGAACGTGGCTTCCTCTCCGGCGCACTGGAGAAGCGAAGCACCATGGAACCATGCGATCTGTTCCGAAATATTCCCAAGGGCTGCCGAGCGTATTTGATGAAGAGCGTCATCCATGACTGGAACGACGAGGATGCACATCGCATCCTGAGCCAGTGCCGGCGCGCAGTTCCCAAGAACGGAGCCCTGCTGCTGGTCGAGTTCAATTTGCCGGAGGACAGTTCGCCATCGCGAAGCAAGTTCACAGACGTCACAATGATGGTTCTGACAGGTGGCAAAGAGAGAACGATTCCCGAGTACAGCGCGTTACTGTCGAGCGCAGGCTTTCGCCTGAATGACGTGGCGAGAACGGCGAGCGACTTCAACGTAATGGAGGCCTTGCCAGTGTAGGTAGCCGACCTTCGGCAAGTTGCATTCAGAGTATCGCCTTCCTAACGCACCCCCAAGAGAACATCGATCGTAAGCTGATCAAGTCGCTCGTATTGCAGACCTTTCTTAGATAGTGCTGCGCGATCGAAAGATTTGCTCAGCAAAGATTTCGCGTTCTGGCTGGAATATTTCCCGACATGACCGGAGGGAGATCCGTTCACCTCGGCTAGAATCTCGCGAATTTCCTTGTCCGCGTTCCAGTGCTTGGCTTTTTCCTTCAGGATGAGGTAGGTACGCATGCAACCGCGCGCGAAGTCCTTCACTCCGGCGATATCTTCAGTGCGATAAGCGTGGGCATCAAAGTGCCGTGGGCCATCGTAGCCCACGTCCTCGAGAAACTTGACTAGCCAAAACATTGCTTTCGGTGTTGCCGACGCGAAGCGCAGGTCCTGGTCGTAGCGTCCGGGATATTGGTCGTTGAGATCGATGTGAAACAACTTTCCTGCCTCCCATGCCTGCGCTACGGCATGCACAAAATTAAGTCCAGCCATGTGCTCGTGCGCAACCTCAGGATTTACGCCAACCATTTCGGGATGATCGAGAGTGGCTATGAACCCGAGGTATGCCCCTGTTGTGGGCATGTAAATGTCGCCGCGCGGCTCGTTGGGCTTGGCTTCGAGTGCAAACTTGAATCCATATTTCTTGTCGATACTGTATTCACAAAGATAATTGACGGATTCGCGCAGGTTCTTCACCGCCTGATCGGGACGGCGGCAAGCGTCAGTCTCGGTTCCTTCGCGTCCGCCCCAGAGCACAAAGATCTTGGCTCCGAGCTCAGCGCCGAGGTCCATCGCGCGCATGGTTTTTTGCACCGCGTAAGCCCGCACGTCAGGATCGTTAGCCGTAAACGCACCATCGCGGAATACGGGATCGTAAAAAAGGCTCACAGTGGCCATGGGCACCACGATGCCGTGGCGCTCACATGCCGATTTGAATTCGCGCACAATGCGATCGCGCTCGCTGCTCGTTGCATCGATCGGGACGAGATCGTTGTCATGAAGATTCACGCCCCACGCTCCAACCTCGGCCAGCAGAGCAACGATATCGTTCGGCGGAATCGTCGGCCGGACCGCCTCGCCAAAAGGGTCGCGCCCACGGTTTCCGATGGTCCACAATCCAAAGGAGAACTTGTGTTCGGGCTTTGGCTGGTAATCACTGCTGGGCATGAAGTCTCCTTAGAGATTGTTAGGCATTTTGACTGGAGTACGCATCGCGGATTCGGCGCAGCGCCGGATACAAAAGACGATAAGCGGAATACTGCCTCTGCATGATCTTAGCTGACTCCCGATTTGGTTCAACCCTCGCCTTGACGCGAACGACGTTGCGGCAGGCTTCGTCAACGGTGCTCCATATCTTGGCTCCAACACCTGCCAGGAGCGCAGCGCCGTAAGCGGCTCCCTCTTCAGCTTCCACAATCTCGACGCTGCGATCATAGACATCCGCTTGAATCTGCTGCCACAAAGGCGAACGCGCTCCTCCGCCTCCCAGGCGGACGTTCGTAACAGGCATTTGCAATGCTTCAAATATTGAGAATGAATCTCGCAGACTGAAGGCGACCCCTTCCATGATCGCTCGCACGACGTGAGCGCGGCGATGACTTGCCGCAAGGCCTATCAGTGCAGCACGCGCTTCCGGATCAAGGTACGGTGTCCGTTCGCCCATCAAATACGGCGCCCAAAGAACTCCATCGGAGCCTGGATTCACCGATGCGGCTTCTTCTGCGAGCACGTCGTACGGATCGCGGCCACCGGACGAGTTAGCACCGAATTGATCGCGGAACCAACGCAGCGAGAGTCCCGCGGACTGCGTTACTCCCATGACGTGCCAGCGATTTGTCACGGCATGGCAGAAGGTGTGCAAACGCCCGTGAGGATCCATTTTGGGACTGGACGTCGAGGCAAAGACAACGCCGGAAGTCCCAATGGTTGCGTGCACCGCGCCTGGGGCGACGACTCCGAGTCCTACCGCACCAGCCGCCTGGTCCCCTGCGCCTGTGACCACGGGAGTACCGGCAGCAAGTCCAGTCTGCTCGGCTCCGGCTTTCGATATCGCGCCGCACACATCCGACGATTCGAAAAGCTTCGGCAGTGCGGTCAAGCTGATCCCGGTGGCGGTCGCCATCTCCGAGGACCAGCGACGATTCGCCACGTCCAGCAGCAGAGTGCCCGAAGCATCTGCCATATCCATGGCGTATTCACCAGTCAGTCGCAAACGCACGTAGTCCTTGGGAAGCTGCAGCATGCGGAACTTATCGAATATTTGTGGTTCATGCTTGCGTACCCAAAGAAGTTTCGTGAGGGTGAAGTTGGTGAGCGCAGGGTTGCAAGTTAGCTGAATGAGCCGTTCGGCGCCGATACGCTGCGTGAGTTCTGCAGCTTCCGCCGCGGTGCGTTGATCGCACCATATCAAAGAAGGACGCAAAGGATTGCCGCTTTCATCGAGCAAAACCGCGCCATGCATCTGCCCTGAGAATCCCACGGCCGAGATTTTCGAAGCAGCGATTCCCGATTCGGAAAGAAGCTGACGAACAGCCTGGCAGCACGCCCGCCACCAGTCCTGCGGTTCCTGCTCAGCCCAACCCGTCTGCGGAGAGGCAAAGGGACGATGGTCGGCCGTGCTGGAGGCAAGCACGCGCCCGCTCTCGTCGATGAGTAGAGCGCGAGTACCACCGGTGCCGACATCAATTCCCAGAAGGTTCACAGATCGTAGTCCCTATGTAGTGCGCTTGCGTCCGAGCATGTCGAGGGCGACGGCAATCACAAGAATTCCGCCTTTCACGATGTCTTGAATGTAATCGGCAACGTTCTTGAGCGACATTCCATTGTCGAGACTTGCCATCAGTAACGCACCGATGCATGCGCCAAAAATCGCACCACGACCGCCCATGAGGCTGGCCCCGCCGATCACACAGGCAGCAATTGCGTCGAGCTCCAGAAGCAAACCCGCGTCCGGCGAAGCGCTACCAACACGGGCGGTATAGATGATGCCGGCCAGTGCAGCCAGAAGCCCCATGGACCCAAAGACCCCGACAGTCCAGAGCCGCGTATTGATTCCCGATAGACGTGCCGCCTCGCGATTGCCACCGATGGCATACAAGTATCGTCCAAACGTTGTGTTACTCATGACGAAGGCCCCCAGTAGCGCGATTAACACAAACACGAGGACCGGAATAGGAATGCCCTGATAAGAATTGACGGCAGCGACGACTGCTATCAGCACGACGGACAAACCCACTGCTCGCACAATTGTCTTCATCACACTTATGGTTGGAAGACCAAGCCGAGCACGGGCTGCGCGACTGCGCCACTCTCTGACAATGATCACCAGCACTGCCACTGCCGCAAGAACGATACCGAAGCCCTTATCGAGATACGACTGCCCGATAGAGTTGAAGCTGTCGAGTCCGATGGGAATGGTCACCCCGCCGCTCGCTCCTTTCGTGACGCCCCGCCACGCAAGCAGTCCTCCCAGCGTGACAATGAACGACGGAACGCGCGCATGAGCTGTGGTCAAACCTTGGACGAGTCCGATCAGAATCCCGACGACGCAGGCGATAAGCAGTGTTGGCGCTGGTCCCAGGTGGTAGTTCGCCTGTGCGAGTGCGGCGATCATACCGGTGAGTCCGACCAAGGAGCCGACCGAGAGATCGATTTCTCCGGCAACGATCACCATCAACATACCGACCGCGAGAATGCCGGTGACGGCCGTCTGCCGCATCAGATTAGAAAAATTACGTGGCCGGAGAAACACGCCGCCGGTTGCATAGTCGAAGGCCAGCCAAATCACAACCAGCGCAGCCACCATTGCATAAGCGCGAAGAGCTTGCTTCAACGACGCCTGTGGGTTTCCGCGCTCACGGGCAGGGACGTCTGCAGGCACATTGCTTCCGACATCCTTGACCTGCGCGCTGCTGCTGGCCTTCACTGCGAGACTCTCTCCTTGATCAAGCCACACCAACCGTTCCCGTAGCACATGCCATAATGCGCTCGGAAGTCGCATCGTCACGGTTGAAACGTCCAGTAATGCGGCCCTCGTGCATGACGAGAATCCGATCGCACAGGCCGAGGAGTTCTTCCATTTCGGAAGAGACTACGATCAGGGCCAGACCTCGACTGGCCAGTTCATCGATGTACCGGTAAATCTCCTGTTTCGCAGCAACGTCGATGCCCCGGGTGGGCTCATCGAGCAGCAGGATTCGTGGTTTTGTGAGCAGCCATCGCGCTAGAACGACCTTCTGCTGATTTCCTCCGGAGAGCGTTCCCACAATGGTCTCGGGAGAAGACGCCTTGATGCGAAGGTCTTTCATTGAGCGTTCGACAACTGCTACCTCTTCGTGGCGGCGCAATACGGGTCCGGAAGCCAATTCTGGCAGGGCTGCCAGCGTTGTGTTTTCCAGCACCGAGGCAATTAACGACAGCCCGAACCGTTTCCGATCTTCCGTAACGAAGGCAATGCGCTCGCGAATGGCATCTCCCGGGCCACGCAGGTTGACAGTGGCGCCAGCCACTCGAATCTCGCCTTCCGTTCTCTCCGGAAATGATCCAAAGAGGACGTTCAGCAGCGCTGTGCGTCCCGATCCCATCAGCCCCGCGAGCCCGAGCACTTCGCCGGCCCGCACCTCGAAGCTGATGCCCGAGAGCACGTATCGTCCGGGAATGACGGGATGCTTCACTCGCAGATTCGTGACCTCAAGTACCGGAGCGCCTGGAGCACGATTCCGATCTGGGAATACCTGGCTGATCTCGCGCCCAACCATCAGCGAGACGAGTTGATGGCGGTCGATCGAACCGCGTGAGCGGGTTGCGATGCTGCGGCCATCCCGAAGCACTGTAATGCGATCAGCCAGATACAGCACTTCTTCCAAACGGTGGGAAATGTAGATGAGCCCCATTCCGGCGCTGCGGAGGTTCTCAAGAATCCGAAAAAGCGCCTTCGCTTCCACATTGTTTAACGCAGCGGTTGGCTCATCAAGGACGAGAACGCGCGCATCATGCGAGAGCGCCTTGGCGATCTCGACCAGTTGTTGTTGCGCGATGCCGAGTGTAGCGACGAGAGCTTCCGTCGGTATATCCACGCCAAGACGCTTCAGCAGCGCGCTCGCCTTCTGGTGCGCGGTCATCCAATCCACAAGGCCAGCGCGAGAAGGCAAACGCCCGAGAAAAATGTTCTCGGCAACCGAAAGTTGAGGCACTAATGACAATTCCTGAAACACAATGGCGATGCCCGCGAGCTCGGCCTCGCGCACACCGGCAAAGCGTTGCTCCACGCCGTCGATGACAATCTTTCCGTCGTAATCTCCTGCTGGATACACTCCGCCAAGAACCTTCATCAGCGTCGATTTTCCGGCGCCGTTCTCTCCTACCAAGGCGTGAAGCTCTCCGGCAAATAGATCGAATGAAACTCCGTCGAGGGCTCGAACTCCAGGAAACGATTTGCCGACAGCCTGCATTTGCAGCAAGGGTGTACTGCGCGAGGAGTGAGACTTGGTGGAATCAGGCTCGATCATGATCCAGGTTTCGGCCATTTCGCGCGCGGCAGGTCGCGATACACGTCTTCCATCTTGAGGAAGCCGTCTTTGATCACGGTTGAGGCGAGATTGCTCTGGTCCACCACGATCGGCTGCAGCAAGATCGCAGGCACATTCTTTTTGCCATTGTTCACTGTCTCATTCGTCTCGACGTGTTCGCCTTTCGCTAAAGCCACAGCAGCTTCAGCTGCACGTGTCGCCAGCGGAACGATAGGCTTATACACCGTCATTGACTGCGTGCCATCGGCAATACGCTGTGCGGCTGCCAGATCCGCGTCCTGGCCCGAGACAAAGACTTTTCCTGCCAGTTTCTGTTCCGCGAGCGCCTGAATCGCGCCGCCGGCAGTGCTGTCGTTCGAGGTAACGACGGCAACCACATTGTTGTTCGCCTGCGTTAAAGCGTTCTCAGTGTGTCGAAGCGCTTCACTGGGAAGCCAGTCTTTGGCCCATTGATCGGCGACAATCTTGATGTTGCCAGTGTCGACCGCAGGCTTGAGCACCTGCATCTGCCCATCACGGACCATGTGGGCGTTGTTGTCCGTAGGCGATCCCCCGATCAGGATGTAGTTCCCCTTGGGCGCGTGATCGAGCAAGTACTTGGCCTGCAGCTCGCCAACGCGCTTATTGTCGAACGAAATGTAGAGATCAACATCCGAGTTGCGCACCAGGCGGTCGTAGCTCAGCACGGGAATGCCTTGGGACTTAGCCGAATTCACGGCTGAAGCCATCACTTCGCCGTTGTGCGGGACGATCACGAGGACATCGACTCCGCTCGTGAGCAGGTTTTCGCACTGACGCACTTGCACGGAATCCTGCCCGTCGGCCGATTGCACCGATACCTCGGCGCCCAATTCCTTAGCCCTGGCGACAAAAGCGTCGCGGTCGTGCTGCCAGCGCTCGAGCTGCAGAGAATCGAAGGACATGCCGATCCTCACCGGCCCGCCAGAGCGTGCTCGCCCACTCCCTTCTGTGCCCTTGTGGCATGAAGTCAGCAACGTGGCGACTACAAGTGCTACGAAGACAATTTGAGCAGAGCGCATCTTTGAAGCCCTGGGACGGAGCCCGGCAATTATTACCAGAACACCAGGCAAAAGAAAAGTGCAATTCGTGTACGTTAACGGTATAACTATTCCGCTTCACGGTTCTCGAGGATCTGTTGAGGAGGGGAGCGGAATGAAACGTCCGGGAACTTGGTGCTTGGCCATTTTTGTCTGCTTGCTTTTGCTGTCCACACTCGGTGCTCAACAACCAACGCCAGCCTACAAAAATCCGGCGCTGTCGGTCGACGCACGAGTCATCGACTTGCTGAGCCGCATGACACTGGAGGAGAAGGTCGCGCAACTGGAATCGACCTGGCAGAACCATTCGCAAGGTCAGCTTCCGGAAGAGTTCTTCGTCGACGACAAAGGCCAGCTCGACGAGGCCAAAGCCAGGCAGATGCTCAAGAACGGTCTCGGTCAGGTAAGTCGTCCAAGTGAAAACCGCGGCCCTGGCGAGATGGCCGAATTCACGAATCGCGTGCAGCACATCGCGGTGGAGAACACGAGACTCGGAATTCCGCTGATGTTCCACGAAGAATGCCTGCACGGCCTGGCAGCATCCGACGCCACTTCCTATCCGCAGGCGATTGGCCTCGCTGCTACATGGAATGACGCTCTAGTGCGGCGCGTCTTTGACGCAGTCGCCAAGGAAGCTCGGTCGCGCGGCGCGCATGAGTGCCTGATGCCGGTGGTGGATCTAGCGCGCGACCCACGGTGGGGACGCACTGAGGAGACTTACGGCGAAGATCCGTATCTTGCCGGCCGCATGGGAATCGCCGCCATAAAAGGACTGCAGGGCGATGGGCCCGCGCCCGACACCAATCATCTTTACGCAACGCTGAAGCACTTCGCTGTCCACAGTCAGCCTGAAGCGGGAGCAAACATCGCTCCGGCAAATTACTCCGAGCGCACCGTACGTGAGTACTTTCTGCCTCCATTCGAGGCTGGCATCCAGAAAGCGAACGTGCGGGCCGTGATGCCTTCATACAACGAGCTCGACGGCGTTCCCAACCACAGCAACATTTGGCTGTTGCGCAATATCCTGCGCAGCGAGTTTGGCTTTAAGGGCACAGTGGTTTCTGACTATTTCGCGATCGAGCAGTTGATAACCGTGCATCATGTCGCTACGAACTGCGAACAGGCTGCCAAGCTCGCGATTACTGCCGGCGTCGACATAGAACTTCCATTCTTGCGCTGCTACAAGACTCTGCCGGCCTTGGTGCGCAGCGGACAGATTCCGGAATCGCTCATCAATGAATCCGTCGCGCGAGTGCTGCGCGCAAAATTCGATCTGGGATTGTTCGAGAAGCCCTACGCCGATCCGCAGGCCGCTGTTCAAAATGCGTCGCCGGCACAAAGTCGTGAGCTCGCTCTGCAAGCCGCGCACGAGACCATCACTCTTCTGAAGAACGATAACAACCTTCTACCGCTCGATCTCACAAAGATCAAACGCATAGCAGTAATCGGTCCAAATGCAGGCGAGCCGCATCTTGGCGGATATAGCGGCACGCCGCGTCATGGAGTGAGCGTTCTCGAAGGAATCAAAAACAAAGCAGCTGGCAAAGCCGAGGTTTTCTATGCCGAAGGCTGCCGGATCACTGAGAGCAAGCCAGTCTGGGAAGAAGATAAAGTCCTTCCAGCCGATCCCGAGTTAGACAAGGCGCGCCTCAGCGCCGCCGTTGAAGCGATGTCGAAAGCCGATGTGGGAATCGTGGTTGTCGGAGAGAACGAGCAGACTTCCCGCGAAGGATGGTCGTCAACCCACCTTGGCGATCGCGATAACCTGGATCTTCTAGGGCGCCAGGATGAACTCGTCTCGCGCCTCTTTGCCACTGGGAAGCCGGTGGTTGTGGTCCTTCTCCATGGGCGTCCCAATTCAATCAACTTCATCAAAGAGCATGCCCCCGCGATCCTCGATGGATGGTATCTGGGGCAAGAAGGCGGGGCAGCTTTGGCGGATGTTCTGTTTGGCGACTACAATCCGGCAGGACGCCTTCCCATAACGGTACCGCGCTCAGTCGGTCAATTGCCCGACTATTACTACCAGAAGCCATCTGCACGAAGACCGTACCTGTTCACCGACAACTCGCCACTGTTTCCGTTTGGCTACGGGCTCAGCTACACGAAATTCAACTACAGCAATCTTCGGGTCGAGCCGAGTTCGATCGCCATGAACGGAACAGCGAAAGTATCCGTCGACGTGACGAACGGTGGCAGCCGCACGGGAGACGAGGTAGTGCAGTTGTACATCCGGGATGAAATCAGTTCCGTTACTCGTCCGGTTAAAGAGCTAAAGGGATTTGAGCGAGTGCCGATCCAGCCAGGCGAAACGCGCACAGTGACATTCGAGGTTGGGCCCGAGGAACTACGTTTCTACAATCGCGAGATGAAGCGGGTGGTTGAGCCCGGCACATTCAAAATCATGGTTGGGCCCAACTCAGTGGACCTCACCTCAATCTCGCTTGAAGTGAAATAGCGGATGAGGAAGGCGAGAAAGCAGACCGGCATTCCGCTGATTGCGAAGTTGGCGGAGGTTTCGATCGGCACGGTCGATCGCGCTCTCCACGCCCGGCCTGGAATCAGTCCACAGACGCTTAAGCGGATTCTCAAGATCGCCCGGCAAATCGGTTACAAGCCTAACGCCGCGGCTCGTGCTCTCTCGACAGGCAGACACGTTCGCATCGGAATATGCGTTCCAAAAGAGATCGCTTACTTCTACGATGAACTCTGGGATGGAATTCGTGACGAATCCGATCGCTACGCCGGTCGCGGAGTCGAATTCTTGACGGTTGATGTTCCGGAACTTGGACGTGGTGAGCGATCAGCCTTTAAACAGCTTCTTAAGAGAGAACTCAGCGGCATAGTTGTAACTCCAGGAAATCCCGAAGCCATGACTCCGTTGATCGATGCTGCAGAGCAAAGCGGAACCCGCGTCGTTTGCGTCTCCACTGACGCTCCTGTGAGCAGACGTTCATCCGTAGTTTGCATCGAGCCGCGGCTGAACGGGCTAATCGCCGGCGAACTCATGGCTAATTTCGTAGGAGAGAAGACGAAAGTTGCCATTGTTACCGGAATGCTTAAAACCGTCGATCACAGCCAGAAAACCGAAGCATTCATCGCGAGCTTCCGCGAGCGATCGCGTGGCGGAGAAGTAGTAGCGGTAATCGAAGCGCACGAACATGCTGACGAAAGCTTTCGCAAGACCAGTCATCTGCTCGAATCGCACCCGGATCTCGGGGGAATTTACGTGAATACGGTTAATTGTCTGCCGGTTTGCAAAGCGCTCACCGAGGCGGGGCTCACGCACACGGTGCGGCTCATCACGACCGATCTTTTTCGGGAAATGATTCCTTATTTCGAAAAGGGAGCGATTGCTGCCTCTATTCACCAACAGCCATACACGCAAGGACAGCTCGCCTTCCGCACGCTGGCAGAGCACCTTCTCCATCAAACCGATCTGGCGCCCGCGCAGTATCTGAATCCAAACATCATTCTTCGATCGAACCTGCATCTGTTCCGTGAGGCCAACGGTGCCACTCGAAGGAATAGGGCAAAGTCGAGAAACCAAGTCTGAATACGATGAACTCCAGGCATCCGGCGCGACTTCAACACGCACTTTGTACGGCTCTCGAACGAATCCTCAGACTATTACTGGTGTCGCCGGTGCGTTCCGTAATTTGGATGTTTTTGATTTTCTTTACTTGCGTCGCATTTCCCGAAAATGGCCGAGAGGCATGGCTTCGCTACGCGACTCTGCCGGCCGCGCAGGCGGCGCAATACGAAACGCTTCCGAACTTTGTGGTCGCACTGGGAGATTCTGTCGTGCTGCGGAGCGCCCAGGACGAGCTAGTCCGCGGAGTCCGCGGGATGCTGGGCAAGACGCTCCAGGCAGAAACGAGCACAGTGCGGCAACGAGCGATCGTGCTAGGAACGTTCGCGGCGCTGAAGTCAGCTGCTCCAGAATTCAAGACCCGCGAGGAGATGCGGGCCGACAGTTTCTCGATCACGCATGGGAGAGTTGGAGGATTCGATTGCCTCATCATCGCGGCGCCGAATGATCGTGGGGTACTGTATGGCGTTTTTCATTGGCTGCTGCAAATTGCCTTGGGCAAGTCCGTCGATGAACTGGATGAATTGCAGCAACCATACGCACCGCTGCGCTGGATCGATCAATGGGACAACCTCGATGGCCGCATCGAGCGCGGCTATGCCGGGCCATCCATCTTCTTCGAGAACGGGAACGTGCGCAGCGATCTCACGCGGGCCGAAGAATACGCGCGTTTGCTGGCTTCGGTCGGCATCAATGGTTGCACGGTCAACAACGTTAACGCCGATCCGCGAGTGCTCAGTCCAGAATTCATTCCTCAACTCGCCCGCATCGCGGATGTATTTCGCTCGTGGGGCGTGACGCTCTCTGTTTCCGTGGATTTCAGCAGTCCGAAGGTCATCGGAGGTCTGGACAATTTCGATCCGGTCGATCCGCGAGTACAAGCGTGGTGGAGCAGCAAGGTCGATGAGATCTATCGCCTGATTCCTGACTTCGGCGGATTCGTCGTGAAAGCCGATTCCGAAGGGCGCCTTGGACCAGCAACCTACGGGCGCACTCCGGCTGACGCCGCCAATGTGATTGCGCGAGCTCTCAAACCTCATCACGGCATCGTGTTCTACCGCGCATTCGTCTACAACCATCATCTCGACTGGCGCGATCTGAAGAACGATCGCGCGAAGGCCGCCTACGACAACTTCCATCCACTCGACGGCAAGTTCGATGACAACGTAATCGTTCAAATCAAACACGGCCCTATCGATTTTCAAGTGAGAGAGCCGGTTTCCCCACTGTTCAGCGGACTCGAAAAGACGAACGAAGCCATCGAGCTTCAGATTACACAGGAGTATTTAGGGCAGCAGCGGCACTTGTGTTTTCTGCCTACGATGTGGAAAGAGGGCCTCGATTTCGACCTGCACGCGAATCACAGGACGTCCTTCACGAAAGAGATCGTCTCCGGGAAAACATTCCACCGTCCGACTGGCGGCTTCGTCGGAGTTGCCAATGTGGGAATGGAGGCGAACTGGCTCGGGCATCCACTGGCAATGGCGAACCTCTACGGCTTCGCCAGGCTCGCATGGAATCCCGATCTGAGTGCCAGAAGGATCGCGGAGGAGTGGACGCGCCTCACATTCGGCAGCGATCCCCTGGTGGTGAACACGATCGTGAATATGCAGCTTGCTTCGTGGAATATCTACGAGAGTTACACCGGACCGCTCGGTGCGGGAACACTAACGAACATCGTAGGAAGTCACTACGGGCCGGGAGTCGAGTCCTCCGAGCGCAACGGATGGGGACAGTGGCATCGCGCGGATCACGATGGCGTCGGCATGGATAGGACAGTAGCGACAGGTACAGTCTACACAGCGCAGTACAGTCCCGAGGTGGGAAAGACATACGAGTCGCTCCAGAGCTCGCCAGATGAGCTGCTCCTGTTCTTCCATCACGTGCCTTATACCTATGTGTTGCATTCAGGGAAGACAGTAATCCAGCACATCTACGATTCTCACTACGATGGCGCAGAGCGAGCGCAACAGTTCGTTCGAGACTGGGAACGGCTCCAGGGACATGTTGACGACGAGCGTTACCAGGCTGTTCTGGATCGCCTGAAGTACCAAAGTGGGCACGCCATCGTTTGGCGAGACGCAGTTGCTAACTGGTTTTCGCGTGTCTCAGGCATCCCTGACTCAGCAGGCAGGGTGGGCCACTATCCCGCACGGGTAGAGGCCGAAGCGATGCAATTGAACGCGTATGTTCCGCTGGATATCACCCCCTCCGAGACGGCATCGAATGGGAAAGCGGTCGAGTGCACAAATCGCGCGCAGCCCTGTACCGCGGAGTTCACATTCACCGGCCGCACCGGATCGTACGACATAGATGTGCAGTATTTCGACATGCCACGCGGGGAGGCGGCGTACAAACTGCTCGCTGACGGAAATGTCGTTGACGAGTGGACCGCGAACGATCGCTTCCCCGCACGGCAGCTAGACGGCGATGCTTCAACACGCCGACGCGTTACTCTCGTTCTCCACTCCGGCGAGAAGATTCGTATCGAGGGTTTGCCCGACGGCGACGATCCGGCGGCGCTCGATTACATCGAAATTCATCCTTCCACCCAGACAAGTGCGAGCAACCTGCCTGAGCCGGCACATCTCTCCGCAGAACAGGATCACGAGCGGCTGATGAACCTGCTGGGCATTACCTCGCTGCGCCCAGGTCCCAGCGGCAACCCCACAGCTCCGAATGCAGCCAACACCGACGAATCGAAGGTTGCGCCATATCGGCTGCCTGACTCGCTAACACTCAAAAATGGAAAGAAGGTCACAACGGCAGAAGCCTGGTGGAAGAGGCGCCGCCCGGAAATTGTCGAAGAGTTTGACCGCGAAATCTACGGGCGAGTCCCACGCAGCATTCCCAAAGTGAATTGGGAGCTAGCAAACATCTCGCAAGAGATGAATGGCGGTGTGCCTGTGATCACCAAGAAACTCAACGGGCACGTGGACAACTCGGCATATCCCTACATCAGCGTCGATATCCAATTGACGCTGACTACACCGGCCAATGCGACGGGCCCAGTGCCGGTCGTGATGGAATTCGGATTTACTCCGGAATTTCTGGCTGCGATCGCGCGGCGCTTTCCCGCAGCGAACTCCGCTAATGGTCCGACATGGCAACAACAGGTGCTCGCAAAAGGATGGGCATACGCAGTCCTCATTCCAACAACGATTCAGGCCGATAACGGCGCGGGTCTCACGCAAGGCATCATCGGCCTGGTGAATAGAGGCCAGCCGCGCCGCCTGGAAGACTGGGGAGCGTTGCGTGCCTGGGCCTGGGGCGCGAGTCGCGCGCTGGATTATTTCGAGACCGACAAATCAGTCGATGCAAAGCGCGTGGCCATTGAAGGCCTCTCCCGATATGGGAAGGCTGCACTTGTGACCATGGCTTACGATCCGCGCTTTGCCATCGGCTTCATCGGGTCATCAGGCGAAGGCGGGGCCAAGATCCTGCGCAGGACGTTCGGCGAGCAGGTCGAGAACATAGCGTCCTCCAACGAATACCACTGGATGGCGGGTAATTTCCTGAAGTATGCTGGCCCGCTCACTCCGAATGACCTGCCAGTCGATGCGCACGAGCTGATCGCGCTGTGCGCTCCTCGTCCGGTATTCATCAGCACTGGCTCGCCCAAAGTCGAAGGCGGCTGGGTGGACGCGAAAGGCATGTTCCTCGGCGGAGTGGGCGCTGGCCCGGTCTACCGCCTGCTGGGGAAGAAGGATCTCGGAACCTCGAAATTTCCTCCGATTGAAACCGCTGTCATCGATGGTGACATAGGCTTCCGCTCCCACAGCGGCGGACACACCACCGGTCCGAATTGGCCAACATTTCTTACGTTCGCCGAGCGCTACTTCAAGTCAAACAACGAAGCCGGTATCGCTTCAGCCATCGCGCGATAGCCTGCAGGCGAAGGATGAAGGTGATCGCCACAGTCGAATGCCGGCAATAAGCGGTCAGGATGCTGCGGATCGCGCGTGACTTTGTCCAGGTCAACGACAGCGTCGAAGTGCCCCGGCATGCGGATCCATCGATTGACTGCCAGCCGGTCTTCCTCCGTCCTCGGGCCAGGATGGTAATACTGGCCCCCAACGAAAGGCAGAACCGTCGCACCGATAACCTTGATTCCATAAGTATGGGCGCGCGCAATCATCTGCTCGTAGGCGGCAAGCATACGGCGGACGAGCGTCTCGTGTTCCGTATCGGTAGCATCGGCGTCGCGTGTGAGTGTACCGATATCGTTAATTCCTTCGAGGAGAATCAGGTATCGCACCCCGGCCTGTGCCAGCACGTCATGGTCAAATCGCGCCAAAGCATTGGGGCCCAGACCGTCGTTCAGCAGGCGGTTCCCGCCAATGCCGTGGTTCAGCACCGCCAGTTGTTTCTTCTGATTAGAAGTTTCAAGACGCTTAGCCAGCACGTCGGGCCAGCGATCATTGCCGTCTGTCGTTGCGCCGTGCCCGTCGGTGATGGAGTCGCCCAGGGTGACGATTGAGGATGCCCCCGCAGGCGCGGCAACATCGATTCCCGCAATGAAATACCAGTGCTCAATCTTTTTTGCATCGGGAATCTCAGGCGAGGCGACTGAATCTCCATGCGCAAGATAGGAAGTCGCGCGCGAACCGGGATGCCCAGTTTGCTCTGCCGGCAGCGCGTCCGCATGTAACGTAATTGCCCAATCGGATAGAGCGGGCACAGGCAGCGCTACCGGATCGGAAATGTAATCGGCGCCCGCGGGAATCGTGAGGTCGGAGCTCCCTGAGAAGGCAAGCGCCTTATCGCTCCCAGCGACAATTTTGTCCGACGCAGCCGAGGCCGCCTTCGCAATGTGAACGGAGGTGAAGCGCAGCGGCGCCGTGCCAAAACGGTTCGAGAGGTGCACCCGCAGTTGCCTTCCACCAATGGACAGGTGGATGACCTGGCGCAAGGTCACATCGCGAAGGTCGTCGGCAGATAGCGAGTTCCGAGGCTCAGCAAGCTGCTGCGAAGCAGCCCATGAGCCGACCCAAATTGTCTGTGCGTAGCTCTCGCCAACTCCAAGAGTCACGCAGAAGAAGAACAGAAGAGTCGCGGTGAATGGAATTGCAATCCTGTTGGTCGACATTGAGGCGGAATTGTAATCGCAAACAGCCAGACGCGGGTCATAGCTTGCGCTGCAGGATCCTTCATAGCTCATTGTCGAAACTCAGAGCCAGTCCCATGTCTGTTGCAGGCTGAGTCGGTTTAAGTGTTGCTGTACCCGCTCACCTCTTGTGTTTGCTCTGGCCGTCGGTCGGGGTTGGTTTGACCGCCACCGTTGGTTAAGCGCCTCGTCTTCGATTCAGATCTGAGCCCCCGTTAGGGGCGGTACTCCTTCGTCTCCGAATGCCCATCTCCGAGTGCCGCGCCTACGGCGCTCGACAATTCGGGACGCATACCCGGCACCGAATGCCGGGCTCATTTCACATCGTGCCGCGAAACGCGGCACGAAAACCCCAAGAATCACTGCGTTTTTGCTAAATGAAAAGGGACGAGATTTTTTCCGTATGCGCCTTGACAATAGGCTTACAACCTCCATAAAGTTCGTGCCGCGAACTAAATGTCCTGCGGGGCTGTAGAACGGCTCTCCGGCAACCGGCAAAGACGGCTCCTGATCTCAGATGCGGCGAATCGATTTCACCAACACGCAGGTGGCGTCCAGCGAGACGGCGCGCGACATCAACCGCAGCGTCGTGCTGAATCTGATCCGCCATCGGCAGCCGATCTCGCGAGCCGATCTGGCTCGAGTATCCGGATTGCAGCGCAGCACCGTCTCGCTGATCACCGAACAACTGATCGAAGAGCGATGGGTCATCAACGGCCCGACGGGAAGATTGCCGAGAGGGCGGCGTCCGACGTTTCTCCGCTTGAACGAAAGGCGAGCGATTCTGGTTGCGGACATCCGACCGGCGCAGACTACGGTTGCTCTCGCGGACGTCAATGGTCGCTTCTTGTCACAAGTCGCGTTCTCCACTCCTGCAGACGCTTCGGCCGGAGCGAAGCAGATCGCCGCCCGGATTCACGAGCTAATTCAGGCTCATCCGAGACTCATCTTCGAGGGCATTGGGATCAGCCTGCCTGGCCGATACGACGAATCCACCAAGCGAGTGATCTTCGCTCCCAACCTGAAGTGGCGCGAGTTCGATCTGAAGACTTCTATCGAGAAAGCCACCGGTCTTTCCGTGGAGCTCGAGAACGCAGCCAACGCTTGCGTTCTGGCTGAAGTCTGGTTCGGTCACGTCGAGAAGATTCGCGACATGGTGGTAGTGACGGTCTCCGAAGGTATCGGCACCGGCATTTTCCTGAATGGACAACTCATGCGTGGCGCGCATGGCATGACCGGCGAATTCGGCCATGTGGCACTCGATCCTACCGGTCCAGCATGCACCTGCGGCGGACGTGGGTGTTGGGAGGTGTACGGCTCGAATCGCGCCGCCCTGCGTTACTACCATGCCTCCGGCAGCGGTTCTGAGGAGTTGAGTTTTACCGACCTGCTCGCGCTGGCAAAAGCCGGAGACGCGCTTGCGATCTCTGCGCTGGAGCAAATGGCGCGAGGCATCGGAAGAGGCATGCGCATGCTGGTTTCCGGCCTCGCTCCGGAAGAGATTGTGGTGGTTGGAGAGTGCACGGCGCAGTGGGCGCGCTTCGGAGCGATCGTCGAAGCAGAAGTCGGAAGTGGAGTTTTGTTCGGAAAGCCGCCGCGCATTCGGCCGGCGGAGGGAAATATGGCACGCCTCCGCGGAACGGTGGCTCTGGTGCTGCAAAAGCATTTTGGCGCTTCGGCACGGCTGGCTGAAGTCGAGTCAGGTGTTGTGGCGAAACGAAAGGCAGTGAGCTAACCGCGCGGTTGGCCTGGGTTAAGTGGTGGTGATGGGTCAGCCATCACTCAGTTACGAAGAGGAGATCTCCATGTCGAGACGAATTCAAGTACTTCAGACGTATCGGCCTTCAACAAATCGCGAGTGTGTAGTGGCTGCGTGTTTCATTGTGGCACTACTATGCCTGGCTTTCTCCTCAGCGGCCTGGGGCCAGGTGCTCTACGGCACGCTGACCGGCAACGTAACCGATCCTTCCGGCGCGGTGGTACCCAACGTCAAGGTGGACGCGGTGAACACCGCGACGGGAGTCTCTAGAACCACGACAACAGATGCGAACGGCGCCTATCGCTTCTCGGATTTGCAACAAGGCAGCTACAGGGTTTCAATTTCGTCCTCCGGCTTTGCGACGGTTGCTCTCGACAACGTGGCCGTGACCGTTAACAACATCAGACGTGCTGACGCACAGTTGACTGTGGCCCAGACACAAACTGTCGTAGAGGTCAACGCGCAAGAGCAGGTTCTGCAGACCGATAAGGCAGATGTGCATACCGACCTCACAGCGCAGCAGATCGATAACCTTCCGATCTCCGGTTCACAGGGAAGAAACTTCCAGACGCTGCTGCGCATTATTCCTGGCGCAGCGTTACCCGCTGAGACGAACTCGCTCGCCGGCAACCCCCAGCGTTCGATCTTCGCGAACGTAAATGGGCAGTCGCAGACGGCGAACAACACGCGCATTGACGGTGCCCAGGACATCTATCCCTGGCTTCCATCGAATGTGGCCTATGTCCCGCCGGCGGACGCGATCGAGACTGTAAACGTGGTGACCAACTCATTCGACGCCGAGCAGGGTCAGGCTGGCGGCGCCGCCATGAACGTGCAGGTCAAGTCGGGCACCAACTCATTTCACGGCACTGCCCACTGGTTCCATTTCGACCAGAATTTTGCGGCGCGCGACTACTTCCAGACGAACACTACCAGATTCCCGCACAAGAACAGGAACAACCAGAACCAGCTTGGCGGCACCTTCGGCGGACCCATCAAAAAAGATAAGCTGTTCTTCTTCGTCGATTACGAGCGCACCACGCAGAGGCAGTTGGCAGGACCGGATACGCGAACGCTGCCCACGGCTGCAATGGCGACGGGGGATTTCCGCAGTCTGCCCGGGAATCCGACTATTTACGACCCTGCCACCGGCGACGCGACCGGCGCAGGAAAACAGCAGATCTCCTGCAACGGCGTGCTGAATATGATCTGCCCGAATCGCATTGATCCCGCTGCGTCGGCGATGATCAAGCTGTTGCAACCCCAAATCGCGAAGGAGTTCACCACCGCGACTCTCACGAACAACTTCGTCGGCAGCGGCACGGCGCTCTTTAATCGCGATAGCGCCGACGGAAAAATTAATTATCAAATGAGCGATAAGTCAACAGTCTTCGGCCGCTACAGTTTCTCGAAGACCCTTGTTTTTGATCCCCCTCTTCTTGGAGATGCGGTCGGAGACGCCACGAACGGCGGACAGCTAGGCAATGCTCCGGGCTTGGTTCAAAGCGTAGGTTTAGGCGCGACGCACACATTTAATCCGACCATGCTGCTGGACTGGAACTTCGGTTTCACTCGTCTGCGGCTGGGTTCAACCTTCGACCTCACCTCGGCAAAGGGACTAAATGATCTGAAGATTCCCGGCACGAACAATGCGGGAACGACGGGTGACCCAAGCCTGTATTTCGGCCTTCCGGGGTTCATCTTTCCTGTCGGACTGAATCTTGGCAATGCGCAAAATGCCAATCCGTTCACCTTCCGCGATGGCAGTTTCGTGACGGGAGCTAACCTGAGTTGGATGCACGGCAAGCACGGGTTCCGTGGCGGTATCGAGTGGAACCACTCCCAGATGAATCATTTCCAGCCGCAAGTGGGTACCTTCAACACGCCTCGTGGAGCCTTTGACTTCAATGGCATGTCCACCTCCCTAACCGGAACCACCGCTACCTGGTTCAACCAGTGGGCAGACTTTATGTTAGGTCTGTCGGACCATAGCGGAAAAGCGATCCAATCAACGAATCCGAACGCGCTGCGATGGTCTCAGTGGGCCTGGTACCTCCGCGACCAGTGGCAGGTGACGCCCAGGCTAACAGCAACTCTTGGAGTCCGCTGGGAGTACTATCCCTTCGGGTACAGCGATAACGGCAAAGGATTGCGTTACCTGAACCTGGCTACCGGCAACGTCCTCGTCGGAGGCAACGGCAACGTTCCGCAAGATGACGGTGTTGACGTTGGAAGTGGACAGTTCCTGCCGCGTGTCGGCTTTGCCTACCGCCTCACGTCTTCAACTGTTGTCCGTACTGGTTACGGCATGAATGCCGACTCTAACAACTGGCGTGATTTCCGCAACGCGTACCCGGCAAACGTCTTCATAGACAACGCCACCGGAAATTCCAACGCCATCGCTGTGACCAGCCTTACCGGGTTGAATGCCACGATCGCGAGCGGTGCCAAGGCACTTCCTTCGGGTGTCGTGCTGTCGCCGATTCCCGACGTCAGCGGCGGCCTCATCCCGCTACCCACCAACATCACCACCACCACTATCCCGCAGCCCTTCCGTCGCGGATACATCCACAACTTCAACTTTATGGTGGAGCAGGAATGGAAGGGGTTCGTACTCAACACCGGCTACGTTGGGGCGCGTGGCATCCGGCCTCTGGTGCAACTGAACATGAATGCTTCAGCTGCTGGCACAGGAGCCGCAGGTGGGTTGTTGAGCCAGGCGCTGGGCAAGACTTATACCGGAAGCATCACAGGGCTTGTTCCCTTCAAGAACAGCTTCTACGACTCGATGCAGACCAAACTCACACGGCGCTTCCATGATGGGTCGATGGCCGGCCTCTCCTGGACGTGGTCGAAGACAATCGACTACGCCGACAACGATGATTTGGGCAGCGTCGCTTTTCCGTTTCCCGCCAACTGGGAGAAGAATCGCGCGGTGGCTGGATACGATCGTACCCACAACGTCTCCATCTACGGTGTGATGCAGTTGCCGTTCGGCAAGGGAGAACGGTGGGCACAGACAGGCATCGCCAGCGCTATCCTCGGCGGCTGGCAGATCAGCCCGCTGATCAATTACCTCACTGGTCTGCCCTTCACCGTCAATTGCCCTGGGGCTTTGAATGCGAACGGAACGCCCAGTCAGACATGCGACCTTGTCGGCAAGTTTACCGTTCTGAATAACCCGCCGAACCGCGACGGCATTTGCGCCTTGAGCGACTTGAGTTGCAGGTACTTCGACCCGAGCGCGTTCGCAGCGCCGCTTATTACCAGCAACGCGAACGCTCACTTCGGAAACACCAACCGTAACGAGTTCCGTGGCCCGGGTTATTTCGGCATGAACCTGAGCCTGGCTCGTCAGATCAAGTTGACAGAACGGTTCGCCCTGCAACTCCGAGCGGATGCGATTAACTTCACGAACACACCTCACTTCGCCAACCCGGCCGCCAACAATTGCCCGGCTAATGCCACTGTGGGGGCTGTGTGCAGCACTGGCACGCCAACATCGACGTTCGGCGCAACTACCGGTGGTCTGCAGCCCGGCGGTTTCTTCGGTCCAGATCACGGTGCTCGACAAGTCTGGCTGGCGGCAAGAGTCATCTTCTGACCTTAGGGGTCTCGCACGCACCCCTTACCGGAGGAGTTGCTAAGCAAACCTGGCTTGGCAGCTCCTCATTTTTGTGTGCACTTCGGAGCTACGAGGGTGGCCGCCCTTCTCCTCTTCGAGGAGGCGCCAGTTCCATTTTGGAACGAAAAAATCCCTGCAGAATCCCTGATAATTTTGGACCAACCTGCCGGAAACGGCGCTAAAGTTATAAGAATCTTGAGCTTCCCGAGAAATCGGCCGCAATCCCTGTTAATTCCCTGGCTCCAAGCGAAATTTGCGGATTTTGGGCAGAATTCGATGCTTTTAGTCGCTCGCGCCGAAAACGCCCTGTAAATGTCCCTGTCTTTTGACAAGCGGAGACAGAGCTTCCTAGCCTAATCCGGCAGGGTAGCTTCGCTGGTGATCGTGAACTCTGTCCTTGCGCCGGCTGCAGCCGTTCGGTTTTTCGCCTCCAACGGCCGTCCTCCGCCTACCCAAGCGGTGACCTTCCCGGGAAGGATGCGGCGCTTACCGTTCTGGTCAACGACGCTCAGATCACGATCGCGAAGCGTAAAAGAGATTATTTTCTGCTCGCCGGGGTTGAGATGCACGCGTTGGAAGCCCTGCAACGCGCGCAGAGGCGCTCCGGTAATCCCGTCATGAGTCAGGTACAGCTGGGCGACTTCATCTCCTTCTGTGCGGCCTATGTTGGTCAGGTCAACAGAGATGGTCACAGATCCGTCCGCGGGAACATTTTGCTTATCGACGTGTAGGTTGCGATAGGAAAACGTGGTGTAGCTCAGCCCATATCCAAAGGGATATAGAGGTTCGCCTGTGAAGTAGCGGTACGTGCGGTTCGCCATCGAATAGTCCTCGAATGGCGGGAGTTGCAGGGCCGATTTATAGAACGTCACCGGCAGTCGTCCGCTGGGACTGAAGTCGCCGGCGATCGCCTCCGCAACGGCAGTTCCACCTTCCTCGCCCGGATACCAGGCTTGAAGAATTGCAGGAACGTAATGGTCAGCCCAATTCACAGCGACCGCGCTCCCGCTGGTCAGCACGAGGATGACTGGCTTGCCGACAGCATGAACTCGCTCCAAAAGCTTTTGCTGAGGAGCGGGCAGATCGAGGCTGGTGCGATCCCCACCGGCAAAGCCTTCGGTGTGGACGTTCATCTCCTCGCCCTCGATGCGCGGCGAGAGACCAAGCACCATGATCACGAGATCGGCCTGCCGCGCGGCGTCGACAGCATCTTTTCCGTCTTGCCCAGGCATGCTCCACACGAGGCGAGCCTCGGCGCTGCGAATTGTCTGAAAAAACTCCATCTTCAGCTTGTATGCGTGTCCCTGCTCGAGATGCATGACCTTCGTCAGTGTGTCAGCGGGATGATGGATCGTCCATTCTTCCGCGATCAACTGTTCGTCAACCCAGAAGCGGAATCCATCCTGGCCGGTGAAGCCGATCAGATAGTCGCCGGTCTCGGGTGGAACGAGAACTCCGGTCCAGCGCACGGAATAATTCTTCAGCAATTGCGGCGAAATGCCCTGATCTCCCCAAGCGAAGTTGACTGTGCTGTCGGTGCGAGTCATAACGGGCGCGTCTTTCAGATCAAGATTCGCGAAGTACTCCCCTTTGAGCCCGTGCTCTTTGCGCGAGTCATCGGTAAAGAGCTCATTGGAGGGAATAGCATGCATCACGGGACCGGTCAGACCGGCGCCCTCAGCGTAGATAACCTTGGACTGGGAAAAACGTCGTCGAATGCCTTCGAGGATTGTGACCGGCTTCGAAGGCGTTCCGTTGTAGTTGCCGACCAGCGCATCGAGATTGTCGGCGTCCGGGCCAATCACCGCGATGGTCTGATATTGCTTCGTGAGAGGCAGGAAATTGTTCTGGTTCTTCAGAAGCACGAGCGATTCGCGTGCGGTTTGCAGCGCGAGTTGATGATGAGGTTCGCTGTCGTTTTCCTCCGGAGCGATCTTCGAGTAGGGGTCCGACGAGGAAGGATCGAACATCCCAAGACGAAAACGCGCAGTAAACAATCGACGCAGAGCGCGATCCAAGTCGGCCTGAGTGAGCAGGCCTTGCTGAACCGCCTGGAGTATCGCGTCGCGCTCAGTCTTCACGCGTGTACGCGGATTGCCGCAGATCAGATCAGTGCCGGTTTTCAGGGCGACACTCACGCCTTCCTCCATGGACTTCGTGAAGTGATGTCCGTTGAAGATGTCTGTGACTGCGGCACAGTCGGATACGACGTAACCTTGAAATCCCCAATCGCGCCGCAGGTGCTCTTCGAGCAGCGCCGAGTTTGCGCACGCCGGTTGACCATTCAGAGAGTTGTAAGCGCACATCACCGACTGCGCTTTACCCTCAATGACCGTTGCGCGGAATGCGGGGAGATATGTGTCCTCCATGTCGTGACGGGAGGCCTTTACGTCGACGCTATGCCGAGTTGTCTCCGGGCCGCTGTGAACGGCGAAGTGCTTGGAAGTAGCGACAGTCTTCAGGTATTTGGGATCGTCCCCCTGCAAACCAGTAATGAAGGCAATCCCCATTCGGGAAGTCAGGAACGGGTCTTCACCATAAGTTTCCTGGCCACGGCCCCAGCGCGGATCGCGAAAGATATTGATGTTTGGAGACCAGACGGTAAGGCCGCGATACCAGCCGCTGGCGCCGTCCGGGTGCCGGTCGTGGTAATACTTTGCCCGGAACTCCGTGCTGATCACGTCGCCGATGCGATGCATCAGCGGCTCGTCGAAGGTAGCGGCCAGACCGATCGCCTGGGGAAAGACGGTGGCATTACCCGCTCGTGCGACGCCGTGCAGACCCTCGTTCCACCAGTTGTATTCAGGAATTCCCAATCGGGGAACGGCATCGGCAGTGTGACCGAGTTGCGAGACCTTCTCTTCGAGAGTCATCTTCGAGATCAGATCGTCGACGCGCTGCGCTGTCGGAAGACTTGGATTCTTGTAGGCAACTTCAGGAGTTGTTTGTTGTGACAAAAGTGGAGAACTAAGAGCGGCACTGAGCAAGCTTGCCAACACGAAGGATGTTTTGGTTTTCATTTGTCTCGTCAAAACAACAAATAACTAGTGGGACCGCAAATGCATGTCTGCGAATGCGAGAAACTGATTCCAATCAAAATCGGTAACCGCGTGTTTTCCATCGCGATAATGAAATCCGATCGTGCGCATGATTGGCTGATTCAGCGCCGGCATTTGATCGGTACCGAGGTCTTGTGCGCCTAGCAGCCTGTACAGCGGTCCGGCGGCAACGCATGCGAGGAACTCGCCCTTCGGATCAGCCCACTGGTCGTCTTCCGCTCCCGTGATGTAGACGGGGCGGGGAGCAATCAACGCGATCAGCTCGTGAGTGTCGACCGGAAGCTGATCGGCATGGTCGGCATATTTCTTGTAGTTCGCGCTGAATTGGTATGGGAAGCGATCTGTAAGATTGTGAATAGTTTCGCCATAATTGCGGCGGGCGAGCGATGCTCCACCCTCTCCCGGGCAGTTCGAAATCACCATCGCGAACCGCTGATCCGTAGCTCCCGCCCAGAGTACGGTCTTGCCTAGACGTGAGTGTCCCAAAATGGCAACGCGTTTCGGATCAACATCTTTGTCCTTCTCCAGGTAGTCCATTGCGCGGCTTAAGCCATAGGCCCAGGCTCCAATCGCTCCCCAATCGTCTGGGGCAGGTTCGGTTTGACCTCTCTTGAAAAAGAGAGGCCGCACACCATGAACGAGTCCGCCGTTGAAGTCGGGTTCAATATCCTGATAGCAGATGGTCGCGAAGCCGTATCCGCGGGCGAGGACCTTCTCGACTTCGAAGCCTGTGTCACGTCCCCGCGACTCTTCCTTGGCCTGCTCGCGTTCATGAGTCGTGCGATTCCATAGTGTCGCGAGTTTGACTGCGGGATCGTTGATGACCGCATGGTTGCCCGAGAAGTTAAGCGCCAGAATCAGAGGCACCGGCTTCTGCGCACCGGCCGGGATGTAAATGAGTACATCCTCTTTTGGACCTTCCTTATTTGACGAGAAGTAAATCGTGACCTGCTTTCGAACAGCCTTACCTCCGAGCGCATTCTTGTCGGAATCAAATATCGTGAAGTCGGTGTTCGACGGCGGCTTCGGAGTGCGGCCGTACACGTTCTCCTGGAACAGTTCGAGAAGCTCGCGACGACGGCGCTCCCATTCGCGGGCATTGGCAACCTTCTTCCCGTCGTTGAAGGTTAGGGGATCGGGGAGAGTGTAGTTGCCAACCTTCGACTCGTCATAGTTGGCAGGTATCGGACTTTGTCCATGAGCGGAAATGATGACCGAAGGAATCAAGACTACGAGGAACATCACGAGGCGAGCGCTGGGGAGTGAAGGCCCTCGAGTTTTCACGATTTAGGTTTGCTTCTCCAAGCTTGATGGCCACCGGCGTGGACGAGTAACCGCCGATCGACGTAATTGCGGAAGCAAGTAAACCACTTGACACGGTGGAGATCAAGACTTAGTTTGCCATACAAACTAAATCCAGGAGAGCCGGACCAGATGCCAGTCCTCCTAATTGTTCTTGTGGTTTCTCTGCTGGGGACTTCATTCGCCGCTGAAAGCCTGCGCACCGCGGCCCACGGCAAAGTACGTATCGGAACCGCCGCCAAGCCGGGATTCATCACCGAGGACAGCCGCTATGCAGCCGCTCTGGCGCGTGAATTCGATCAGCTAGAACCTGAGAACGAGATGAAATGGTCGTTGCTGCGTCCGGCTCACGATCGATTCGATTTCGCACCTGCGGATGAGCTGGTGCGTTTTGCGAAACAAAATGGAATGGCGGTCCGCGGTCATACTCTGCTATGGCACCAAGCAGTTCCAAAGTGGCTCGGCGAGGGACAGTGGACCTGGAACGAACTGTCGCAGCTCATGGCCGATCACATTCAGACGGTCGTCAAACATTTCGCTGGCTCGGTATACGCGTGGGACGTCGTCAATGAGGCTTTCCATCCCGATGGCAGCCTGCGCTCAACCCTCTGGTATGACTCGCCTGGGATTGGAGCCGAAGGGCCATACGGCTATATCGAACGCGCTTTTGTACTGGCGCACGCTGCCGATCCGAAGGCCAAACTCTTCTATAACGACTACGCGTTTGAAGCTGGTGGTCCAAAGTTCGAAGCAATTCTGGCCATGGCGCGCGACTTCAAGAAACGCGGCGTTCCACTTCATGGGATCGGCTTTCAGTGCCATTTCACATTGGATTCCATAACAGCTGAGAAGCTCGCAAAAACCATGCGGGCTTTTACGGATCTCGGCCTAGAAGTGCACATCACTGAACTAGATGTACGCCTCCCGGTGGACGGAACGGGACACGCCACTTCCCAAGATCTTGAACGGCAGGCTGATGTATATGGCGAAGCGGTGCGAGCGTGTTTGGGAGTCAGAGGCTGCAATGCGATTCAGGTCTGGGGCTTTAGCGATGCTCGATCATGGATCCCGCGCTTCTTCCCTGGCTATGGGGCTGGCACTCTTTTCGATCAGGAGTACCGCGCCAAGCCTGCCTATACTGCAGTGATCGACGCCCTCTCGCAGCCGGCCGCAACTGCTGCGTCACGGAAATAGTTGGGCTAGCCTTTTCGCGACACAAGCGCGATTACTCGCACGGGACTTCCTGAGCCGTTCACGATCTTGAGTGGAGCCGCAATTACGATAGCTCCAGTAGCTGGCAACTGATCCAGATTGGTCAAGCCAGCCAGACCGAACTTACCGCTCCCATGCATGATGTAGTGATTCGGGAACGGTGGATCGAACTTTGCGGCCTGCCCAGCATCCGTGCCAACGGTTTCTACTCCAACTCCGAGCACGTCTCGCTCTTTGGCTAAGAACGTGGAACTTTCCTTGGTGAATCCCGGCGTGTGCGGTCCATCGTCTTTCAGGTTGATGTAGTCCGGATCCTTTCTCCGCGACCAGCCGGTGCGCAGCAACACCCACGATCCTGCGGGAATCCGGCCGTGTTGCGATTCCCATTTCAGAATATCCTCCGGAACTACGAGGTGATCGGGATTGCGTGACGCCAGGTCCGCGATGTCGAGTACGCATGCCGGTCCGATGAATTGGCGCGGCGGGATTCGATCGACGCTGTTGTTAGGAAGATCTTTCCCGCTGATCCAGTGGATGGGCGCGTCGAAGTGCGTGCCGGTGTGCTCGCCTGTCTCAAAAGCATTCCAGTACCATGCCGGACCGCGCTCGTCGTAGTGCGAGAGTTCCCATATCCGGAATTGAGGTGTGTTCTGAAACTGTGGGGGAAGAGGGAGGATGGGAGTATCGGGACTGAGAGGCTGAGTCAGGTCGATGACCTCCAGCGAGCCTCGGTTAAGCTCTTCCACGAGTTGTAGCAGGATGTTTGGCATTCAGGTTCTTCCTTGCTGTAACCGAGCGCCGGGCGCCCTCGCCCGGCGCACGAAAATCTATGGGTCTAACTTCGAGTCGCCGAATTCTTCAGCAGTCGCCGGCGAAGGCGCCCGGGCGCTCCGTTTCCAAAACAAAGCAAGACCTCGCTGCCACAGGCAGCTCTACTTCTTTAGCGAGCGTAGATAGCGGCTAAACTCGAATCGATTCTCGAGCAGCGTTAAATCGGTTACATATTTCCCCGGGCCGATCGCTTCCACTTTGGCCACTATCGTCGTTAGATCCTTCGCGGTCAGAGCATCGTTGACTGCCTGCACAAACGCGTCACAATCGTTCACAACAGCAGTTCGCGGAACTCCGGCGGCTTTCGCGATCTGAGCTAAATCCGTTCCCGTAGAAGTCGCAGTGGGAAAGCCGCCCACCGAGAGCAGGCTTTCGTTATCAAACACGACGTGCAGGAGATTGCGCGGACGATATCGCGCCATGGTGCTAAGCGTGCCCAGATTCATCAGCACAGAACCATCGCCGTCGAGCACCACCACAGGTTGTTCGGGCAGAGAGAGCGCGATGCCAAGCCCGGTGGAAGAAGCCAGTCCCATGGCGTGTTGCAGATAAAAGAAGTTTGACCGATGCCCGATAGACTGCAACTCTGCCGCGATAGCTCCCATGATGGTTACTACGACACACTTCTCAAGCTGCGAGTAAATGGAACGCAGACAGTCGAGGCGCAGCAATCAGTCCTCCCACATGAGGTCGCGGGTGAGCAGCAATGCGACCGGTTGCAGACTGCTTGCACAAAGCTCGTGCGCCTGTCTGATCCTAAGCGGAACCGATTCGACGGTCTGCAAGCAAAAGTATGGAATGCCGAGGGCGCGGAGTAGGGGTTCGGTCACACTGCCTCCCTGAGTCTGCCACGGATCCTTCTCGCCGAAGCTGCCGCGATAGCTGATCAGCATGAGAAGTGGAATCCTATACAAGAGGGCGAACGAAACGATCCCGTTAATGCTGGCAAGGAATCCGTGGTTCTGCATCAGCATGGCTGAGCTAACACCGGCAAAATGCGCTCCGGCAGAGATGCCCACGCCCTCTTCCTCTTTGGCCAGCCGAACAAGAATCATCTCCGGATCGTCTTCGGCCATACGAATCAGGTGAACCAACCACGTCTCGGGCAATGCCGAAACCAGCCGAATGCCCGACGCTTTCAGTGCATCGTAAATAGCTCTCGAACTGGTTACGGAGACGGGCATGGTGGTGCGAAGAGGAATAGATTCCGTGCGACATAAGATACAGGAGTCCGCTGAATCTGAGACGGAGATAGGTTAAGACCTCAGCGGAACGGATATTGGGTGAGACGACCGGGAGGGCTCCGCCGTGATGAGCAAGCTAAAGCATCACTTTGTCAGCGTGGCAACGGACAGGCGGCTGAGTCTTCGGCACGCTTCCTGCAGATCGGAATCGGTCTTCGCAAAGCAGAACCGCAGCAGATTTCTTCCACCGCCGCTGAAGAAGGCTTCTCCTGGAACGCTGGCGACACTTGCGTTCGCGAGCAGATACATGGCCTTGTCCTTGCTATTGCTTCCTGGGAGCGCTGCAACGTCGGCGAGAACGTAATAGGAGCCCTGTGGCCAGGAGGGAGCAAGGCCAATTTGTTCCAAAGTTGTACAAAGCAGATCCCGTTTTCCGCGGTATTCGGCGGCTAGCTCTTTATAGAACTCGGGCTTGAGTTCTTCCAGGCCGGCAGCGACACCGTATTGGAACGGCGACGGAGCGCAAATGTAAGCGAGATCGTGGAAGTAACCGATTGATTGGGCCCATCGCGCATCGCAAACGGCATATCCGATACGCCAGCCGGTGATGCTGTAGGTCTTAGAGAATCCCGAAATGGTAATGCTGCGCTCTGCCATTCCGGGCAGCGATGCCGGACTGATGTGCTGATTCTGATCGTAGAGAAAGTATTCGTAGATCTCGTCCGTGATCACGAAGAGGTCGTTCTGTACGGCGATCTCCGCGATAAATTCGAGTTCTTCCCGCGTGAACACCTTACCCGAGGGATTCGCGGGCGAGTTCACGATGATGGCGCGCGTCTTAGGATTGACTGCGTTCTGAAGATGTTCGCGGCTGAAAATCCACTCCGGCGGATGCATGGTGATGTACACCGGCATGCAATCGAGAGCGCGCAGAGTGTTCACGTGATATCCGTAGTACGGTTCGAAGACGATGACTTCGTCGCCGGGATTCAGCAACGCCATGCATGCCGAGTAAAAGGCTCCAGTAGAGCCTGCCGTCACGACAACTTCCCGTTCCGGGTCAGCTTCGATGTGGTTGTACTCGCGCATTTTGAGTGCAATCGCGCGACGAAGCTGGGCTACTCCGTCCAGCCGGGTATAGGAGTTTTGTCGTGAATGGATAGCTTCAACCGCGGCGCGCTGCACTGGCTCGGGCACCTCGGTGTCGCAGATTCCCTGCGCCAGGTTAATACCGCGCACCTTCTCGCATTCCACCGACATGATGCGGATTTCGGATTGCGCGACACCAGCCGCTTTCCTGCTCAACTCCAACATCAGCTTCCCCTCAGCGCGATTCTACGCACTCCCGTATTCCGATACCAGAATCGGACTACGCCATAGCTGAATACGGTGGAAAGATACCGAGCGTTCCCGAAAATTAAGACGTGGGAGCCGTCGTCGCGTTAGCTGAAGAATTTGCAGGGGCGACTGGGAGGACAAGCCACTGGTCCTCCAAGAGGATTTCGGCTATTTGCGAGGCTGGCTCTCGGGAGGAACCATACCGTTCATACGAAGATACTCAATGATCTGGCCGTAGTGGTTGTTGCTGTGTCCAACCATACCCACAGCAAGAGAGAGGCGCGTAGTCTTCGAATTGCCAAACGGTGCCGGGATCTCTTCGACAACGTTTTGCTGATTGATCATTTTGATCGCGCTGTGACCTTTGGCAAACGAGGCCTTCAGATAGTTGATGACGTCGTCCTTGGTCTTAACGTTCTTCGGGCCGTTCTCATCGGGGGTTGCAGGGCGCTTTTCTCCGAGAATTGCGGATCCATACAACTCGAGGGCATCTCCAATGTGCTTGAACTGCTCGCCCATCGTGCGTACTGGACTCGGAGTCTTGAAATCTCCCGGAATGTTCGCAGTCGCCGGAGAAAAATCGTACTTGTCAGCTGAGATGGCTTCAGCGGCGCCCATGATGTTGCGCTCGATGCCGCTGAGTTGGCGATCAAGAACCGATGCAATCGTTGGTGGCTCAGATGCCGGCTTGGCCGCAGCGCCGGCTTGAGCAAAAGCAGCAACTGAGGACAGGAAACACGCGCTGACGAGAATCGCAATCGCTTTGATGTTGTTCACAGTAGCTCTCCTGGGACGAAGTTGGAACCGGAAAGCATAGCATCTGGGACTAACGGGCAGAGCTGTTTGTCACGAACGGCCACTCTCCGCGAGTGCGGGCACGGATGAGATACGCCACTGTTCCAAAGACGATCAACACAGTAGCTAGTATTACCTCACGTTCGAAATTCTTTCTGGATATGAGAATGTAAACGAATCCAGCTAACGCGAGCAGCGCCGGTAGTGGATATAGCCACATGCGGAATGGACGTTCATGCGACGGGTCCCTGTGACGGAAGATCATCACTCCGACTGCCTGCAGGATGAATTGCATCATGATCCGGATGACGACCAGCGCAGCCACTAAATCGGCTAATCGGAACATGCACAAAACGCACGTGAGCGCTCCCATGCATAGCAGAGCAGATGAAGGAAAATTTCCGCGCGGATTGAGTCTCCCGAATATCTGGAAGAAGTTGCCGTCGAGTGCGGCAGCATACGGAATCCGCGAAACGCCGAGCAGGACCGAAAAGATGGAAGCAAAGGCGGTCCAGATAATCAGCACCGCGACGAACTGTCCCGCATGTGTTCCGTAAAGCCGTTGCATCATCGTTGAAACGACATAGAACCGTGAGTCACTGGCAGCTGCCTGGTCTAGCTCACGCCACGGCACGACTCCGAGAATGCTTACGTTCATTACGATGTAGATCGCTGCGACGATCAGAATCGCGTAGAGAATTGCGCGCGGAATTGTCTTTCCTGGCTCGCGCACTTCCGCGCCCAGATAGCAGATATTGTAGTAGCCCCAGTAATCGTAAGTGGCAATCAGCATTGCGGATCCCATGCCGAGGAAGAAGGCATGGTCAAGACGAAAAGCCCCCGGCGGGAAATCGAAGGCTCGAGCAGAATCGAAGTGAGCAATGCCTGCCCAAATGATCCAGGCAATCGCTCCGAAGACGCCGGCCAACAGCCAATTCGAGATGCGTCCAACTGCATCAACTCGGCGATATGCCAACGCAATCGCCAGCATACAAGCCAACACAGCGACGAATGTGCCGTAGGTAATCGTTATGCTCACACCGGCGAGGGCAGATCCGCCAAATCCCAGATTGACACTGTGAGCCGCAATCACTCTCTGCAGTGACGGAAATATGAACCCGGCATACTGGGCCACACCCACACAGCCGGAGGCAGCCGAGAGCGGAGCGCTCATCATCAACTGCCACACGTATAAGAACGACAGCCATCGGCCGGCGCCATTAGGCCCGTAAATCTCTTTCAGGTACTCGTATGAGCCACCGGCGCGCGGAAGCGCGGCACCAAGCTCCGCCCACACCATGCCATCGCACATCGCAAGCACAGCGCCGAAGATCCATCCGAGCATCGCCTGCGGTCCACCAGCAGCATGAACGATGAGAGGAATGGTGATGAACGGCCCAATGCCGATCATCTCGATCACGTTAAGGGAGATACCTTCGCGCAGACCAATGCCGCGAATCAGTCGCTGATCTGCCGCGCTCCCTTTTATATTCACCACGGAGACACGGAGTCACGGAGAAAGTCAGGGGAAGTGAAGATCAAAAGGAGAGTAGCATTGTGAGAAATCGAAGATAATCTTGGGAATTCTCGCCGCAAGAGCACGTCTTGTGCCGTTCTCCGTGACTCAGTGTCTCCGTGGTAAATCAACGGGCTGCACTCCCAGCGCTCAGTAGATTCACGAACAGACGAATGGCGCCCGGCACCCCTGCAGGGAGCTGACGAAAGAACACGTAGCCGGTATAGATGTAGGTTCCTTTCCCATATTGGGCTACGAGCAATCCGCCTTTCAGTGGTTGTTCGCCCGGATCTTGCGAAGAAAGCAGCGAATGGAAGTGAGGGTCCCAATCGCTCATGAAGTATGTGCCACGTTCCTGCACCCACCCATCGAAGTCATGAGCTGTGATTTTGTTCGGATAGTTCAGAACGGGATTCTGGGGCTCCAGGATTTCCACTGGAGCTTCTTCCACGCTCACGCGTCGATTGCTGTCAGTCGCTGGATACGGAGTGTAGTGGCCTGTATTGAAGGCGTTGGTGTTCGAGTTGTATTGCAGGATGAGCGTTCCGCCCCGAGAGACGAAATCCAGCAGCTTCCCGTTATGAACTCGAACGTCCGTGCTGACGTCGTATGCGCGAATCCCCATCACAATGGTGTGAAAGCGTGACAGATCAATCGATCGTAGATCTGAAGGCGCGATTATCTCGACGTTGATCCCGAGCTGCTTGAGGCTGGCAGGGATTTCATCGCCTGCGCCCATGACGTATCCCACACGCAGTCCCGGTGGAACATTTACATGCACTGCGCTTACGTCGAGGCTCGCTGGACGATAGTAGTAGAACGTGTCGAGATCCGAACGCGTAACGACGCGGAATCCTTCGCTGAGCTGCTTGCCTTGATATTCAGCGATCGCTTTCAGATCGTAGTGCTTTTCGCCGTCTGCTTTGGGCGACACAGTGAATTCGAGTTCAGCAACATCGCCCTCATGTTCCAAATGAACCGGACTGCTTGCGGGATTCACGGACCATCCGGTGGGAACGGCGAGGTGCAGGTTTGCGTTTGCGGGCGTTGTGAGCTGGCTTCGAACTCTTACGGTAACGTGAAAGGGTTGACTCGAGTCGGCCCTCACAATCTGGGACGCGTTGGCAAACTCTAGCGAGAGCGCGGGAGCGATGGCGAGTTCATGCTGTCCTTGTCCCGAAACGGGATCGATGTACTTGGCCATCGCCACAGCATGGGCGGTTCCCTTCCCCTCGACCACGTTGTAAACGGCATGCGCCTGCACCGGCCATGGTGGAAGCGGTAGCGTCGCATACGCGGGATTGGTGAATTTGTCTACGGTTTCGGTGTACGCATTGCTGCGACCCCAATAGGGCTTCGTAAGTTGAGCATCCTGAGGAACGGTCATGCGAAATTGGACAGAGGCCACGTCGCCGGAGTGCAGCGGCTTGAGATCGCGCTTCACGATCTCCGAAGTAAAGCCTTCAGGCATGTCGAGCACGATCTGTTCGGGCTCGAGATTCTCGGTTCCACGGTTGTAGAAGCGCGCGGTGAGTGTAAAGGTCTGTCCAGGAACCGCGGTCTGCAAGGTCTGCTCTAAGCGGAAGAAGCCGCTCTGCGACCCCTCGGGAGGGTCGACGCTCAGATCGAGCAGCACACCCAAGGCCAGGTTGGCAGCGCGCTCGAACTGCGCTTCTTTTGTCCTAAGATTCGTCAGCAGTTCAAGCTTCTGCGCCGGTGTAAGTGCGGACTGATCTACTTGCCTGATCAGATCGCGCGTGAGCTTCAGTCCTTCGATGAGAGGTGCGCCGGCATCGGAGGGATCGCGAGGCTTGGCCTTTTCTGCGGCTTCGTTCACGAGGTTTGCGAGTTCTTGCAATCCTTTTCGTAGAGCCGGCACTTTGCTTTCGTCGGCTCCCAATCTGGAAGCTAATCCAGGGAGCGTAACGTCGATACCATCGAAGAAGTCGTCTTCGGTTCCCTCTTCCTCACCGGGCTCCAGCTTCGCCGGCGGAAGCACCGAGTCGACGCGCCTGTAGTACGTGAAGCGATGTCCGGGCGGAACACGGAAGCCGCCGGTACCCTGCGAAGTCTGACGGGCAAGCCCTTCGACGGCAAATTGCGTATATGACTTTCCCAAAAGAGGAGAGTAGGTTCCGATATCGAATCCTACGTTGGAGCCTTCGGCATCTCCAAAGTTGCCCACATAAAGCTTCTTCGGCTGCCAGGGCAGCAGTCCTTCCTTGATTTGCTCAGGAAAGCGATTGGGATCGCCGGCTGCGCGAAAGGCTTCGCGCGTCACGATCGCCGAAGCCTGATGATGCGCATGGCCATCGCGAGAGGTTCCGGAGAAACGTGCAACCAGAACATCGGGGCGGAAGGTTCGGATGATGCGCACTAAATCGCCGATGGCAACGTCGTGGCCGCCCCACTTCGCAAATGTCTCTTCCGGAGTTTTGGAAAAACCGAAGTCAGCAACGCGTGTGAAGCGCTGCTCCACACCGTAGTATTCATCGGCAGCGAGCAGCTCGAGGGTGCGAAGTACACCGAGTTCGTCGGAGAAGGCGTCGCCGGACTTGTTCTGCCCACCTTGTCCGCGCGTGAGGCTGCATAAAAGCGCAGTTGTCCCTTTGCCGCGGGATTGAAGCGTGAGGATACCGCCATCTTCGTCGTCGGGATGCGCAGTCGTATGCATGAGGCGGGCGGTCGTCCGTAGCCTTTGCAGTTCTTGCTGCAATGCCACGTAGCCCTGATCTTGTGCGAGTACGGGTTTGTCTGCGCCAGCCGGAACTTGTGACACCGTCAGCAGAAGCGCGCAAGAGAAAATTCGGAAAAGATAGGAGAGACGGCGGGAGCGGCGAGACGATCCGGTCGAAGTCATTCAGGTGCGTGAAGTGCTGTAGATTCCCCTGCTCGCAGCTCGGCTGCGTTTTGTTTTCGAAAGGCAGACCGAGCAGTATATCGGGCGGGAAACATGAGCTTGTCCCGTTGTCCCGGGAGTATAGGGTTCGGGACAACGGGACAAAAGCTGAATTCCAACGCAAGTGCCTGTCCGACTGTGACTTAGATGAACTGCTCGAATCGGGACAAGAGCCTCTTTTTCAGTGTTTGTCCCGGCAACCGAATGACGAGTGTTCGCTGCGGCACAGCCGCCCTGGGCTGTGGACGTTGAACCGACGCAACCTCAAGTGTCCCACTGTCCCGCGCACCCTAGGGTTTTGGGACAGTGGGACAGCGTAACTTGCTGAAACAAAACTATCTGGAAGCTAGACAATTCCTCTTCATGTCCCGACACGATTTTGTGTGCGGTCCTGGCTTACGACTCGCTGAAATCGATCATTGCCGGAGCCTCGCGAAAGGCTCGCGTGGTAATGGCAAGGTAGACCAACCCGATCGCGAACCAGATACCACCGATCGTCTTGGCTAGCGGATTGAGATTCCACCAGATCAGCGCGCAGAAGCCGAAGCCGATTAACGGTAGCAAGACGTCTGCGAAGACCCTCTTGCGATATCCCGTCTGGGTAGTCACGGCAAACTGCCAGAACGTCGCCAGATTGACCCCCATAAACGCCAGAAATGCTCCGAAGTTAAGCAGTTCACCCGCGTGCTCGTATGCGTTCCCAAAACGGTTGAGCGCGATCGCGCCCAGAAAGCTCAAGCCACCAATGATGAGGATGTTGTACGTCGGCGTGCTGCTTCCGGGACTCAAATGACCGAAGATGCGGCGTGGCAAGACATTGTCGCGTCCCATGCCAAAGAGCAGGCGCGCGGCGCCGAGCCCGCCGGTTAGTGCGCTGCCGAAGGCGGCGAGAATCAGGATTATGCCCATAGCGTTGAACAGGAACGTTCCGCCGACGCGGCTGCAAACGTCCATGAAAGCGGTCTCCAGATTTGGGAACACGTGCCAGTCGGGCCAGACAAGCTGCGCCAGATACACTAGCAATCCGCCAAATAGTCCCGTGAAGACGCAAACCAGAACTGTGGCCAGCAAAACGTTGCGTTTGGGATTCTCTACGTCCTCCGCCAACGTAGTGACGCCGTCAAAGCCAATGTAAGTGAGCGCCGCAAATGAGGTCGCACTCCAGATGCGATGGGAGTCAAATGTGCGCGGATCATAGAAAGGCTGCGTCGAAAACAGGCCAGTAACACCGTTCGCGCGCAGCAAAAAGCGGATTGCGAGGACAACAAACAGACCAACGACGACGAACATCACGAATAACAGGGCTTTATTGGCGAGCGCCGATGAACGAATTCCACGAAGATTGAGTAGCGTAATGATCGCCGCGATAATGGCCGCCCAGGCGAAGAACGGCACTGCACCCACATACCGCTCGTGCAGCGCGGTCGAGATCCAGATGGTATTGATAAGCGGTTGCAGCAGGTAATCGAGGAACATCGCCCATCCCGCAAGAAATCCCAAATGGGGATTCAGGCCGCGGCCAACGTACGTGTAAGCCGATCCTGCGGCTGGATACAGCGCTGCCATGCGTCCATAGCTGACTGCGGTGATCATCATCGCGAACATTGCGACGAGAATGATGGTCGCGAAGTGGCCGTTAGAGAGCTTTTGCGCGACGCCGTAGAGTGGAACCGGGGCGATTGGCTGGATGAGTACGATGCCGTAAAAGATGAGGTCCCAGAGTGTGAGGACGCGGCGGAGATGAGGTGGTTGGGAAGTTGCTGTTGAGTCGCTCATTAGGTCAGTACCTGCGGCAGTAGCCGCTGGGTTGGTGGCGCGTGTCTGTCAGCATCTATACTCACGCACCCAGCGGCTACCGCCGCCGGTACTGACGTCATCTCGCAACCGCCTTCACATTCCATCCATCGACGTGAACCAGAGGCGCGACGCCGCCCAAATCGCGCAGCTTAACTACAGCGCTGAGCGTCCTGGACTCACCCGGAAGCAGCGAAATGTAGTTATCGTCCCATAGAACTGGCGCGATATCGTCACTTCCGTGCTCGCGTTTAAGTTCGCTATGCACAAGAAATGCAATGTTTTTGCCAGTATTGCGCAGCGTTACGCGCACAAGTTGCTCATCGTTACGACGCTCTATCTGGCTATTCCACTCCACGTTTGTGGCCGGTAGAGTCGCTAATCCGGTCATATCTGCGTACTTCGCTGGCGTCGTAAAGTAGTTTGTTTTCTCCCAATCGAGGTCATCGAGCGCCGTTGGAAGCCAGTAAAAGTTCGTACTAACGCTCTTCCCGGCCGCGTCTGTGAGGTCAAGGCGCACGAAATAAGGCGCTTTATCGACGCTAATCGTAGGGATTGTCAGCACTCGGGCAACGCTGTCGGGCTCGATATCGACGTTTTTTGTCTCGCTAAACAGCTCTTTTGCGGTCAAATCGAGCACTCGGACGCGCATTTTGAGGCCTTTCTGCGCCTCATAAAGGCTGTTTACGACCACTACCGAGGCATCGTCATACGAATATTGCGCGTGAACCAGTTCGTTAGCCTTCTTAACTCCGAAGTAACCCCCGCCAGGGACAAGGTAATAGTCATATAAATGCCAGATCACCGACGGCCAGGCGTTGTTGAGCATCCACTGAATCACGCCTGTGGAGTTGTACTTGTTGCGCGCATAAGCCTCGAACATGGCACGCTCGCCCTCGTAAGTCATCGCCTGCGCCTTCTTCTGGTAGTCGGCTAGCGATGTCGGCGGGCCATATGTGACCGACATCGCGTTGTCGAAGATGTTGGTCTGGGTAAAACTGCCGCCACCGGCGTGGAAATTCCAGACATCATCGTGTGGCCACAAGTTCTGTTTCGGGACAAACTTCTGCAATGAGCTGATCAGTGGCGGCGCTGGCCCCGGACTCGTCTCAGTATTGAAGCCGTAAGCTCCGCCCCAGCGGCCTGGATCACGCAACCAATAAGAAGGTGGAACATAGTCGTAAGGTCCTGACATCTTCACGCCGCTCGGACCGGTGACGGTCGTGGGCGTCGCGCTGGCGGAAGAAATATAAGGGTTCGGCCAATTGCGATCCTTCAGAACTGCGAGGTAATCGGATTCGACGTCCTCCGGCGGCGGATTATCGCTGCCATAAAGCCAAACCAGCAGACTAGGATGGCTGCGCAGGCGATCAAGCTGGCTGGCTAACGAAGCCTTCGCGATCTCGTGATCCTCAGGCTTCCACTTGTCCCAGTGCTCCCAGTGATCGCAGCAGCACCAGCCGGCCATCACCAGAATCCCATAACGGTCCGCGAGGTCGAAAAACTCATCGGTCTCGAGCTTGCCTTCGAGGCGAATGGTGTTGAGTCCGAGATTGCGGACGTGGCGCAGCTCGTCCTGCATGCGTTCGCTATTGACGCGCAGGAACATGTCTGGCGACCAACCACCACCGCGAATCAGTATGTCGTGGCGGTTAATGTGAAACAGTTCATGGCCTTCCGGAGTCTTCTCCGCCGTGATCTCGCGAATTCCGAACTTCGCCGTAGCCGTGTCAGAGATTGAATCCGACGTGCGAAATCTCATGCTCACCGTCTGAAGGTTCTGCGGACCCAATGGATAAGGCCACCATAGCTTCGGATTCTTGACGCGCAGTTGCGGATACTGCTCGGGGGCAAAAGTAAAACTCTTGTGCTCATTGGCTGCAAGCGTTACCGGCTGCTGGACCGTTCCGATGCCGTCCAGCGCGGCTTCCAGCGTTCCCGAAACTTCTTGATCGCTGCTATTTTGCAGATCTCCGACAACAGTCAGATCGGACGCCGTAAGCGAATCGTCGGAAAAGTGCGGACTCACCATGGGATAACGCACGGAAACTGGACCACTGAGGGTGAGGTACACCGGGCGCCACAGTCCCATCGCCTTGTCGGCCGGCGCCGGATTCCAATCAACAAAGTTGATTCCCAAATCAGTCTCGGTCTGGGTAAAGACCTCGACTGCAACGGCATTCTCGCCAGCGTGCGCGGCATCGCCCACATTGAACTCATAAGTGCGGTACGCTCCCGCAACCTGCGTGCTATTGGCAATCAGGCTGCCGTTTACCCAGATGTTCGCGCGGTAATTGATGCCGTCGAAATGCAGCCACACGCTTCTTCCCTGATGCTGCGGCCCAAGATGAAACTCGGTTCGATACCACCACGAGCACTTGTAAGGGCTGTCATCGGGCATGGGCAGGTTGGCAAAGAGCTTGCCGATGGGATAAGTAGTTCCGGGAATCGCGCGCAGATTCATTCCATAGAAAGGATCGGGAAAGATCTTCGCGTCCACTTGGGCGCCGAGAACCGTGTGAGGGACAGTAGTCGCAAGCCAACTCTGCACGTTGTAGCCCGGCCGTGAAATCTTGTCGCCTCCATCATTCAATTTGCAGGCGGATTGAACGTGCCAGTTCTTTTCTAGCGCGATGCGCTGCGCAGGCGAGGGAGCTTCAGACGAATCGGCAGAAAACGCGAAGGATGCAGCAAGAAGTACAACCCAGAGAGCTGGATTCCTCATAGGCAAGCAGCAAACTTAGCACGACTGGCTTCTCTGAATGCCGCGGAATTTCCTAGCCCAAACCAAGCTTGCAAAATGTCGAGGTGGTGAAACGTGATTCTAGGAGCCGCCTGGATCTCGGAGCATGGTTCTGCTGCCCGAACGGCGGCATTCACCAGATACGCCGTATTCCATACCGATCGAAGATCGTGTCGTTGCTAATGACAGAAAAGCCGTCTGCCTGAGCCTGAGCGACCAGCATGCGATCGAACGGATCCTTGTGGTGATTGGGCAGAGCACCGGCGCGGAGCGCGTGATCAAGGGAAATCGGCAACACCAGCATTCCTTCCTCGGCGAGCTTGCTTTCGAAGCCGTCCAGTAGCGCTGATATCTCCAACTTGCCGGAATTGTTTTTGATCGCCAGTTCCCAAACGGTCGCAGCCGACACTGAGATTTGATTCTCAGTTGCGGCAATCGCTCGACGAGCCTTGCTGGAAAGCGAGGGATGTTCCTGTAGCCACCACAACAGGGCATGCGTATCGAGCAACGATCTCACTCGATGCCCCACTCCTTAAGCTCGTCCCTGGTCATCGGCTCGTAGAACGAAGGATGAATCTTGATCAAGTGCCTGTATCTACCGGGAGTGCGCTTCCTTTTTGTTGTACCGATCGCGACCAGCTTCGCCACCGGTGTTTTGCCACGCGCAATCACGACTTCCTTTCCGCTCTCGGCCTCCTCCAGCAACTTTGAAAGATTCGTCTTTGCCTGGTGTACGGTGTACATTAGCTAAGAATATTAGCTAAGTGGAATTTGGGTGTCAAGCTTGTTCCTACAGCCTGTTTCGTGCTCGCCTTCACCCACCCGCTGCTGCGGGCGGTACTTCAACGCTACTCGTCCAAGTCCCCGCCCAAATGGCTAGCTGTTCCCTATTCCTGTAACCTGTACCCTATCGTTATGGCCACTGCTGCCATCGCTCAAACCAAACCCAAGCCTCCAGCACTCCAGCAACTCAAGGGCGCTTTACCTGAAATCTGGGCTCTCATTCGCCCGCGGAGGGCTCTTCTTGGCATCGGCCTGCTGCTGATGGCGATCAACCGTGTTGCTGGATTGGTGCTTCCCGCTTCCACCAAGTTTCTGATCGATGATGTGATCGTGAAGAGGCATGTGTTCCGTCTTCAGCAGATCGTGATCGCGGTGATTGCCGCGACCATCGTCCAGGGCATTACGTCGTTCGCGCTCACGCAGTTGCTGTCGAAGGCAGCACAGCGGCTGATCGCCGATATGCGGCGGCAGATTCAGGAGCATGTTGGGCGACTCCCGATTGCTTACTACGATTCGACCAAAACGGGAACCATGGTTACGCGCATCCTTGCCGATGTTGAAGGCGTGCGCAACCTGATCGGGACTGGACTCGTGGACTTTCTCGGGGGATTGCTGACGGCCGTTCTTGCGTTCATCGTCCTCATACGGATCAGCGTCACGATGACGACGATCGCGTTCGTCTGCATTGCGATCTTCTCGCTGGCGCTGAAGAAGGCATTCGGAACCATTCGTCCGATCTTTCGCGAGCGCAGCAAGATCTATGCCGAGGTGAGTGGACGCCTCACCGAGTCCCTCGGCGGCGTGCGCGTGATCAAGGGTTATCACGCCGAGGACCGTGAACATGCAGTGTTCACGACCGGAGTTACCCGTCTTCTCAACAATGTCCTGCGAACTCTAACCGCGACTTCAGTGATGAGCCTCTCATCAACCGTGCTGCTAGGAATCGTCGGCGCCGCGGTGATGTACCTCGGCGCACGGCAGATCCTGGCGGGAACGCTGACTGTCGGCGGCTTTTTCATGTACACCATGTTTATGGGCTTTTTAATCGCGCCCATGCTGCAAGTAGTGGCGATCGGGACGCAGATCACCGAGGCGCTGGCCGGCTTGGAACGTACACGCGAAGTCCTGAGCGAGAGTCCCGAGGACGTCGATACGCAGCGCACGATCATTCTGGCCGAGATCATTGGCAACATTGAGTTTCAGAACGTCAGTTTTTCCTACGATCAGAGCAAAGAAGTTCTGCACAACATATCGTTTCAGTCTTCCCCCGGAACTGTGACCGCCCTGGTGGGGCCTTCAGGCTCGGGGAAATCCACGATCATCGGCCTGCTCTCGGCGTTCTACAAGCCGCAGAGGGGACGCATCCTCGTGGATGAGGTTGATCTTAGCCATGTGCGCCTCGATTCCTACCGCACGAAGCTTGGCGTCGTGTTGCAGGAGTCGTTTTTGTTCGATGGAACCATTCGCGAGAACGTGGCCTTTTCGCGCCCGGAGGCGAGCGAAGAAGAGATTCTGCGCGCTTGTCGCATCGCGCGTGTCGACGAATTTGCGGAACGTTTTGAGAAGGGCTATGAAACCATAGTCGGAGAGCGAGGAGTCAAGCTCTCCGGCGGACAGCGCCAGCGAATCTCAATCGCGCGTGCGATTCTGGCCGATCCGCGAATTTTGATTCTCGACGAAGCCACCTCGAGTCTCGACTCAGAATCGGAAGCTCTTATTCAGGAAGGTCTGTCTTTCCTGATGCGTGGCCGAACAACCTTCGTCATCGCGCACCGGCTCAGCACGATTCGTCGCGCGGATCAGATTCTCGTAATCGAAAGCGGGAATCTCATCGAACGAGGCACCCACGAAGAACTCTACGAGCGCGGCGGCCGCTACTTCGAGCTGTATACGAAGCAGCACGGTCTGGAGAAGAATTTGTTTCTCGCGCCCGGTGAAGGAGACGCCGTGGAAGAAGCCGCGGAATCCCAGGCGCGCGGAGCTCGCATTCCCGATTCGGTAGATATTTTGCGCGGGAACGTGAGCTAGCGCGCTCCCGGCCTGGCGTAGGCAAAAAAAACAAGACACAGCAAAAGCCTTGAACACGAAGGGCACGGAGGACACAGAGGTAAGACGCAAGACCGAAAGCTAGAACAAGGATTTAACTGGTGAAACGGCTTGGACGAATCGAAGAAAGTTTTTGAGATTCGCCATAAGTCAACCGACGTAGGCGTACCCGTTAAATCTAGGTTGTATCCGTCCAATCCCTATTCTCGTCTGTGATGTTTCCTCCGTGTCCTTCGTGTCCTCCGTGTTCAAGATGTTTCGATGTTGCGACTCCGGCCTCCCGCCCAGGTGAAAGTGCGCGGGAACCCTCCCCCGCTCAACAGGGATATCGCAGTGTGGGGATACATACAGTCAAACCGGTATAGTTCACTTCCGTAGATCCTTCTGGAGGTCGACCATCGTCTTCTGGCTCACATTGATGAAGCCCCTTCGTGGGGAATCAAGATCTGCTGTGAGCGCGAGAATCGAGGCGATGGCCAACGGCACGGCCGCGCGCATTAACCTCACGTGCCGGCTCCCGCCGTATTCGACTACAAAGCAGGCGAGTACGGATAAGACGATCAGCAGCAGCCATGCCGATCCGGGAATGCGATTTGCCAGCGCTGCCTGACGCTTCGCGTCGAGATCGATGGTTTCGTTCACCGTGCTCATAAAGGAAGACGTGACATCATCCCGCTGACGAAGAGCGACCTGAGCCGTCTCTTGCCAAAGCGATGCCTGCAGCTGCTTGCTGTGTCGAAGTGCATCAGCGATTGCTTGCGTATCAGTTCCAGCGGCGACATAGGCGAGTCTGGTATCTACGTATTCACGCAAGATCTGCTTAACCTTGTCTCTTGCGGGATCAGGCAGCGTGTCGGCTCGGAGATAGGTAGTGCCGATGGCGTTTGCCTCATCCACCACAAGTTTCCGGCGCGTATCGTACCTTTGCAAAGCCATGCTGAAAGAAAATCCCAGCAGAAGCGCGAGCACGCCCAGAATGGCGCCCTGTATGGTTCCCATCTGCGAGCGCTCATCCTCGCCGAACGGCCGCGCTCTCCCAGATCGACCGCCCAGATAAACAGCGACTAAAAGTAAGAAGGTGACTCCAACCATGGTCAGCCGCGGATAGTCAAAGAGTGTAGCCATAGCAGTGCTCCTCGATTTGTGCTTTGGGTGGCCGAGTCGACTGAATAGCGTGCGTTAAGCGGTAGCGATTCAGTGATTCCTAGGTGAATGGGATCAGCGCCACCATTAAATCTGGGAGGGGCTCGCGCCGTCCACTGGGGCGAATACCAGAGGGGAAAAGTCTAAAGGCGTCAGGAAAACTGGAGATCAGGTAGATGTGCAAGAGATGTCAGGCAGCTCGGTCCTTTTGCTCTTGTTGCCCTTTATCCGGGACTTCCTCTGGTTGACGGTTCACTGGTTGACGATCCACTTGCGAGATCTTCACTTCGTTCTCGGATCCCACGATCTTCTCTGAAAGACGGAGATAGCGGCGAATGAGTCCGCTAGAGTCCTCCTCCACGTCGCGTCGGATCTGTTGCCAGTGGCTGCTCTCTCTGGCGGATGTAGACAGATCCGTTTTCCGTCTGCCAAAAGGCTTGTTGGCACGATAACTCATCGGTAAACAGGGACTCCCCCAGTCAGATGGGCAGAGAACGTGACGTGTTGCATGGTAATCAGAGCGAGTTACAGCGGCTGATTGTAAAAGAGTTAACAGCTGCAGAAGAATCGGGTGATCGGGCCATCGGGTGATCGGGTGAAGTAAACCCGATGCATATTCACTGCGTCTTGCGATTCCAGATTCTGGTTTCGGCGTTTGAAATACAACTCCGGAAGTTACCCACTTCTTACTTCACCCGATCACCCGATGGCCCGATCACCCGATTCTTCCTCACCCTCCTATATGCACCATGCTTCTCGACGGCTGCATGAAGCCGGGTTCGCCGATGTGATGGCGTGCTTCCTTCTTTTCCACGACTGAGCGGATGTACGCGGCCATTTCGGCGTCGTCTCCTCCGCGCAGCATCACGGCATAGAGATCGTGATCGAATAGTGAGAACAGGCAGGTGCGGATCTTGCCGTCGGAAGTAATGCGGATGCGGGAGCAGTGCCCGCAGAATGGCTTGGAGACAGGAGCAATGATCCCGATCTCTCCCACTCTATCGTCGAAGGTATAGCGGCGAGCTGTTTCGCTGAGCGTGTTGCCTGGCAGTTCCCGTATTGGCTTCCAGGCGGAGAGCTTCTTCACGATTTCATCCAGAGTCACTACAACTTCAGGGCTCCAGACTCGATCTTCTTCGAGCGGCATGAACTCGATGAAGCGGACGATAACGCCTTCATCGCGGGAGAATTTCGCGAACTCGACGATCTGGTCTTCGTTGAACCCGCGCAACAGCACGCAATTCACCTTGACTGGATCCAGAGCTGCTCGTTTGGCTGCCCGAACGCCGGCGAGAACGCGCTCGAATCCGCCGGAGACGCGAGTGATGCGCGCGAACTTCTCCGGATCCACGGCGTCCATACTTACGGTGATGCGGTTCAGCCCGGCATCCTTCAATGGCTGAGCCAGATCTTCGAGCAAGTGACCGTTCGTTGTAATCGCGATATCGAGTTTGTGACCGCTTGCGGTGCGTAATTGCGAGACTTCGCGGACGAAATCGACCACACCTCGACGGAGCAGCGGTTCCCCGCCCGTAATCCGGACCTTCTCGATTCCCAGGGAGACCATTACGCGCACCATGCGGAGATACTCTTCAAGCTTCAAGTCCGCGTACTGCGCGCCTTCATTCCCAGTTCTGCAATAGACACAACGGTAATTGCAGCGATCGGTTATCGAAATGCGCAGATCGGTAATCGCGCGTCCGAATTTGTCGTGCAAAGTCATGACTTACTCAGTGTTAGACCACGACGCCACTCAGAGGATTCGAAATTCGTTTGGAGAGAAGGAGAGGGACACGCCTGCAAACGGCGCATTGGCGGGTGGTTTCCTTTCCAAACGGGAGGCGCGAGCGTTTCCACTCACACCCTCGGCCGGATTACTCCGGCACCGTCGCCGCAACCAGGTATGCCTAAGGCTGGGACGATCGAAAACCTCTGGGGTGATTATAGTTGCCCCTACGCATGGGCGGGAAAAGAAAACCCTCTCCGCTGGAGAGGGTTCAAGGGGAATCGCTGGCGACTATTTCAGAGCGCTGGCTGGCTTCTTCGCGCTGGCGGTGGTGCGGTGCGCGATGATCTGATCCTTGATTCCGTCGTACGTAGCTTGCGGAACGACATTCTTGCGTACCAAATCGTTCTTCGCGCTGTACGGACGACCATCGATGATCTTCTGTGAATAGGCATCGCCGACGCCCGGCAACTCCTGAAGCTGCTCTTTTGTGGCTGTATTGATGTCGAGCTTTGCGGTCGTGGCCTTCTTACCAGTGACGCCGGACTTCACTCCCTCTGCCACATCTTTGGTCGTGCTTGCGGTCTTCTTGGCGGCCTTTTCAGTTCCATGCGCGGTTGCGGTTGCAGCCTTCTCCGCCCCACTCTCTGTTGCTGTGGCGGCCTTTTCGGCGCCAGACTTTGTCGCCTTAGCAGTCTTCGTCGCGCCGCTCTTTGTGGCTTCGGCCGCCTTCTCGGTACCTTCCTTCACATCGGAGGCGGCGTCGTTGGTTTTCGGCTTCTTTGTCTTCTTGGACTTAGTGGTTGTCGTGGTCTGGTCTGAGCTGGTACTAGGGGCCGTCGCTTGCGCGTATCCCAAAGTTGCGACCAGCATGAGGGAAAAGAGTAAAGTGAAAAGTCTTTTTCGGTTCATGGGTAGGGTCTCCTGTCCTCCAAGATAACGGTGCCGAGTGTAACAGAATGATTCTGAAAAGCATTGCGTCCTGAGTTTCTCCGCTACGTTTCGAGCTACTCTGACTAAGGCGTTTGTTGGCGTTCCTAAATAGTTTTTCCTATTGCAACGTAACATTGATGTTGTATTCTCTGTGAGCACCTTCCCTACAATTTTCGATATGTCTGCAAAGGTTAAGAAGCTCAAGGCTCGTCCTAAGCGAACGATCCTGGCCGAAGCGGATGACCATCCGGTAGGCCTCTGGGTCGACAAAGAGTTGATGCGTAGACACACGCAGCAGCAACAGACGCCGCGGACCATCATTCACGGCAGCTCTGAGGCCGCCGGCAACCGCTATTTGGAGCTGGCCGACATCGCTTTGGGAAATCACAAGAATAAGAAGAAGTCGAACGGCAAGGCGACCAACTAGTTTGACACGGCGCTCGCGCGCCATGTATCTTTAGCGCCAGTAGAGATGAGTTCACTCCGCCATCATCGCCATCATCATCACGCGGCGAACGTGTCGGCGGAGCTCTCTAGCGAATAAGTTCAGAAGCAATCATAGAGATTAAGCCCGCTGACGCAGATTGCGCAGCGGGCTTTGTGTTTTAGCACGCGGCGCGGCGGGCCACGGAGAACAAATGAAGGAAATCGATTTCAAGAAGATGGACGGCCTTGTACCTGTGGTCGTTCAGGACAACGTTAACGGCGAGCTGCTGATGGTAGGATTCGCCAATTCGGAAGCGTACGAGAAGACGCTGGAATCTGGTTACGTAACGTTTTTCAGCCGCACGCGCCAAAAGCTGTGGATGAAAGGCGAGACCTCTGGGAACCGACTCCGCGTGATCTCCGCCGCTACGGACTGCGACAACGATTGCCTTCTCTTCCGCGTAGAAGTCGAAGGCGATGGGCTCGTGTGCCACGAGGGCACGCGATCGTGCTTCACCAAGAGCATCGCGCTTACGGCCGCGCCTGAGGAAGTCCGATGAGGATCCGGCTTGGAATTCCTAAGGGCAGCCTGCAGGATGCAACGGTAGCATTGTTCGCGCGTGCCGGCTTCAATATCTACGCAAACGGCCGCTCGTACTTCCCTTCCATCGACGATCCAGAGATTGAGTGCATGCTGATTCGCGCGCAGGAGATGGCGCGCTATGTGGAGCATGGCTTCCTGGATGCCGGACTCACAGGCCGAGATTGGGTTCTCGAAAGCGGACTCGAAGTGGAGACCGTTACCGACCTTGTTTATGCGAAACAAAGCCGAGGCAAAGTACGCTGGGTACTTGCAGTTCCACAGGATTCCCGTTTTGAGAGGCCCGAAGACTTGAGAAATTGCATCATCGCCACGGAGTTGGTGAATACGACCAAGAATTACTTCGCGTCGAAGAATGTTCCGGTAAAGGTCGAGTTTTCGTGGGGAGCGACGGAAGTAAAGCCTCCGATCCTGGCCGATGCCATTGTGGAAGTCACGGAAACCGGCAGTTCTCTTCGCGCCAATCGGCTGCGCATCATCGAGACCGTTTGTGAGTCGCAGACGCAGCTCATCGCCAACAAGGCAGCATGGCAATCCGCCGAGAAGCGAAAGAAGATCGAGAACATCGCGCTTATGCTGCGCGGCGCCATCGACGCTCAAGGGCGCGTTGGACTGATGCTCAATGTGCGGAAACGCGATCTGAATAACGTTCTGGCGGTTTTGCCTGCATTGAATAGTCCGACGATCTCTGAGTTGAACGACCGTGACTGGGTGGCCGTGAACACGATCCTCGAAGAAAGCGTCGTACGCGACGTGTTGCCCAAGCTGAAAGATGCGAATGCCAGCGGCATTGTGGAGTATCCGTTGAACAAAATCGTGATGTGACCGGGAAGGACGAATGAAGCTCATCACCAGCAAACGCGGTGCAGCTGTGCTCAAGCGATTAGCGAATCGCGGCGCGCTTGATCTTGCGCGGGTGGAGAAGACCGTTGCAAAGATCGTCGCCGATGTCAGAAAGAAGGGCGATGGAGCACTGTTTCACTACAGCCGCAAGTTCGATGGCCTGACTAGCAAGGCGTTTCGTCTCGGCGAGTCGGAGATCGACGGTGCGTGGCGTCAAGTGAGTTCGGAGTTTCGCGCTGCGCTCGAAACCGCTGCGGAGAACATCCGTCGTTTTGCCGAGTGGCAGAAGCCGCAGGAGTGGATGCGCGATGTTCAGAGCGGCGTACGACTAGGACAAATGATTCGTCCGCTCGAGTCAGTAGGATGCTACGTGCCTGGCGGACGTCATCCCCTGCCTTCAACGCTCCTAATGACCGTAATCCCGGCGCAGATTGCTGGTGTGTCGCGAATCGTCGTGGTCTCTCCACGTCCCGCTCCTGAGACGTTAGCGGCGGCATCGCTACTCGGCATCAAAGAGTTCTACTCGATAGGCGGTGCGCAGGCCATTGCTGCGCTTGCCTACGGTACGAAGACAATTCCCCGCGTCAGCAAAATCGTCGGCCCAGGAAATGTGTTTGTTACGGCGGCGAAGAAGCTGGTCGCATTCGACTGCTCCATCGATATGCTTGCCGGACCAACCGAAGTTGTAATCGTCAGCGACGTGGGAAATGCATGTTTTATCGCAGCGGATTTGGTGGCACAGGCTGAGCACGATCCGGATGCCCTCGCAATCTTCATTACCTCGAACGTGAAGCTCGCGAAGCAAGTAGTCGAGGAGACTGAGCGCCAGTCGGCGGCGAACAACGTTGCGCGGCAGTCACTCAGAAAAAATGGCTACGCAGTCGTGACGTCGTCGCCCGAAGAATCAATTCGAATCGCGAACGAGCTCGCTCCGGAACACATCACGGTAGCTTCGCAACGAGATGTACTTGAAATCGAATCCGCGGGATCGGTCTTTGTCGGCGACTACTCGCCGCAAGCTGCGGGCGACTACGCCGCCGGCCCGAACCATGTTCTTCCCACTGGAGGTTCGGCGCGCTTCCGAGCCGGCTTGAGCGTAAACGACTTCGTGAAGCTCATTACCGTCCAGGAGTTCACCGCGAAAGGACTGCAGACCATCGCGCGCGACGTCAGCACGTTGGCCCAGGCAGAAGGGCTCGTAGCGCATGCGCAGTCGATTGCCGTGAGGGTGGGCGCGTAATGGAGAAGGTTCTGCAGGCACGAACCGCGGTGCGAGACATGAAGGAATACCATCCCCCGCTTAGCGGAAGAGATGGTCTGCGTCTCGACTTCAACGAGAATACAGAGGCTCCATCGCCGCGCATTGCGGAAGTGTTGAGGCAGATTGCAGCCGGCGAACTCACGAAGTATCCGGAACGCGCTCCTACGGAGCGTCTGATGGCCGAATTTCTCAGGCTTGCACACGACCAGGTGTTGCTCACCAATGGCGTCGACGAGGCAATTCACTTGCTCTGCGAAACATACCTTGAGCCTGGTGACGAAGTGCTGATCGTTGTTCCGACGTTCTCGATGTATGAGATCTACGCGCAGAGCACTGGCGCGAAGGTGACTGCAATTCAGGCCAATCCCGAGCGGGGATTCCGATTTCCTGTGGAGATCATCCTAAGCTCCATTACGGGAAGAACTCGGATGATTGTTCTCGCAAGCCCCAACAATCCTACGGGCTCCGTCGCTTCACGAGCGGATTTGCTGCGTATTGCGGATGCGGCTCCAGAAGCCGCAGTGCTAGTCGATGAGGCTTACTACGACTTCTGGGGAGAGACTGTGCTTGATGGGGTCGCACGCTTTCCCAATCTCTTCGTGGCGAGGACGTTTTCTAAGGCATATGGATTAGCAGGGTTGCGTATCGGCGTGCTTGCCGGAAATAGCATTCAGATGCCTATGGTGCGCAAAGTCGCTTCGCCCTACAACGTGAATGGAATCGCACTCGCCTGCTTACCGCATGCAATCGCCGATCGGGAGTTTCTCGCAGACTATGTCCGGCAGGTCAAACAAGGGCGTGCGCGTTTGATGATTCAGCTCACGTGTCATCAAGTTCCATATTGGATCAGCCAGGCTAACTTTGTGCTGGCCAACATAGGTCCTATGCACAAGGACTTCGTCTCTGAAATGCGGAATCGCGGCATTCTCGTGCGTGACCGCAGCAACGATCCGGGATGCAATGGATGTGTTCGTATGACTGTGGGCACGGTGGAACACACCGAACGCCTGCTAATGGCTCTGCCGGAAGTATTGAAAGCGATAGGCTGGTCGCCCGCTGCGGAGAATCGGGCCAGCACCACAACAGGAAGCGCAGGATGAGAACCGCCCGGCTAAAACGCAAGACGACCGAAACGCAGATCGACCTTTCGCTCAACATCGATGGACGCGGCAAGTATGAGGTGTCAACCGGTATACGTTTCTTCGATCACATGCTGGAGTTGTTCGCTCGTCATGGAGCTTTTGATCTGCACCTGCGCTGCAACGGCGATCTCGATGTCGATCAGCACCACAGCGTTGAAGATGTGGGTATCGCACTCGGTGAAGCATTCGATAAGGCGCTCGGAAATCGCAAAGGCATTCTACGCGCCGGATATTTCCTGATGACGATGGATGAAACTTTAGGAATGGCTGCGGTTGATCTAAGCGGACGAGCGGTTGCAGTAATAGATCCGAAGGTTCGCACGCGTCTCGTCGGCGATTTCCAGTCGGAGCTGGCGCATGACTTCTTCGAAGGCTTTGCTCGTGGCGCGCGAGCCAATGTTCACGTAAAGACGCTGTATGGCCGCTCGAATCATCACAAGCTCGAAGCGCTATTCAAGGCATTCGCCAGGGCGCTGCGTTTTGCCTGCTCGCGCGACAAGCGACTCGCGAAGATGTTGCCCAGCACCAAGGGACTGCTGTGATCGCCATTGTTGATTACAAAGCCGGCAATCTGATGTCGGTAAAGAAGGCTTTAGAACACTTAGGTCTGAGAGCCACTGTCACGGATGATCCAAAGCTGGTAAGCAGTGCGGATAAAGTCATTCTTCCCGGCGTGGGGCACTTCGCTGCCACTGCGGAACTGGACCGCACTGGCTTGCGCGAGTCTGTGCAGGAAAGGATCGCGGCAGGTAAGCCCTTTCTCGGAATCTGTGTCGGAATGCAGTGGATGATGGCTGGCAGCAGCGAGGCTCCCGATGTTCCCGGATTGGGAGCTATCCAAGCAAACTGTGAGCGGTTTCAGTCGCGCGATTTGAAAGTGCCGCACGTTGGGTGGAATCAGATCGCCAAAGTACGTGATTGCCGGCTGCTCAATGGCATCGACTCGGGATCATTCGTTTATTACTCCCACTCCTACTGCGCGCCTCTTACTGCAGACACGGTTGCGACGACGGACTACTGCGAAACTTACTCAGCGGCGGTCGAGAACGGCAATCTCTTTGGCGTGCAGTTCCATCCTGAAAAATCTGGGCCGGTTGGTTTGCGGTTGCTCAGAAACTTCTGCGATCTCTGACTACATCATCCTTCTCAAGAATGCTGACGAAACGAATCATTGCGTGTCTGGATGTCGACGCTGGACGGGTAGTAAAGGGAACTAAGTTCCTGAACCTGCGCGACGCTGGCGATCCTGCCGAGCTCGCTCGAGCCCACAGCGAGTCCGGAGCGGACGAGATCGTTCTGCTCGACATTTCGGCGACACATGAGAATCGCGGCACTCTCATCGATACGGTCAAACGCACGGCACGAGAACTGTTCATTCCCTTCACGGTCGGCGGAGGGATTCGCACACTTGAGGATGCTGCGGCGATCTTCGATGCTGGTGCGGATAAGATCAGCATTAATTCCGCCGCAGTGCGGGATCCGAGCCTGATCGAGCGGATTGCCGCGCGCTTTGGGTCACAGGCCGTGGTGGTTGCTATTGATGCAAGAAGCAACGGTGCTGGAACCAATTACGACGTTCTGGTCGCAGGTGGCCGCACGCCGACAGGACGCAAAGCGCTTGAGTGGGCTCAAGAAGCCGAACAACACGGCGCGGGGGAGATTCTGCTTACATCCATGGACCGCGATGGTACTGGAGCCGGATTCGATTGTCGCCTAACCGAGGCCGTCAGTTCAGCAGTTGCGATTCCCGTGATCGCCTCTGGCGGCGCTGGAACGAGCAATCACTTCGTTGAAGTCTTCGCGACTGGCCGCGCGGACGCAGCGCTTGCTGCTTCAGTGTTCCACTTCGGGGTACAGGACATTCGTGAACTCAAGGCATTTCTACAATCGAAAAACATTCCGATGAGGCTGCCGTGCTGATCCCCTCCATCGACCTGATGGGCGGCAAGATCGTTCAACTCGTACAAGGCGAGCGCAAGGCGCTCGAGTTCGGGAACTTCGCCGAGTGGGTCGATCGCTTCATGAAGTTTCCGATGGTTCAAGTTATTGATCTCGATGCCGCAATGGGAAATGGCAGCAATCATGCGATGGTGAAAGACTTCTGCGCCGAACTTCCCTGTCAGGTTGGCGGAGGCTTGCGCACCCTCGAAAAGGTTCGGGCAGCACTCTCGGACGGGGCACGCAAGGCGATCATCGGCTCTTCCCTCTTCACTGTGGACGGAGTAAATAGCGAATTTGCCAAGGCTCTCGCCGAGGAGCTCGGGCCCGAGCGCCTCATTTTTGCTGTCGATTCGCGAGGTGGATTTGTGTCGGTTAAGGGATGGAAACAGAGCACAAGACTTCGTCCGGCTGACGCTATCCAGCAACTTGAAGCTTTTTGCTCAGCATTCCTCTACACGCATATTGATACAGAAGGTCTGATGCAGGGATTTCCTTTTGAAATTCTAGATGATCTTCGCGCCGCAACCGGCAACAAATTGATCGTGGCCGGCGGCATAACGACGAGCGGAGAAATCGATAGGCTCGATCGAATGGGCATAGATGCCGTTGTGGGAATGGCCATCTACACCGGCACACTTGCAGTGTGAGCAATCCTGATTTTTCTGTTCCCTGTCCCCTGTTCCCTGTCCCCTGGTTTTTCTGTACCCTGTTTCTCAATGAGCTCGCCGAGACAGGAACTTACCTCCACGCAACAAGACGACTTGATCGCCACGGCCAAACGGGCATACGAACATGCGTACGCTCCTTATTCGACATTCCGAGTGGGTGCAGCCGTTCTGCTGGAGGGCGGAGAAGTGTTCAGCGGGTGTAACGTCGAGAATGCCTCTTATGGATTAACCAACTGTGCTGAGCGAACCGCGATCTTCTCAGCCGTCTCGGAACTCGGAGCCAAGAGAGTGAAAATTCGTGCAATTGCGGTCGTCAACGATCGTAATGTGGCTTGCTCTCCGTGTGGCGCGTGTCGGCAAGTCATCAGCGAATTCGGTCCCGACGCTGACATCTTTTATATAGGACCAAAGGGCATCCAGCGCAGCTCGATGCGCGAGCTCCTGCCGCACAGCTTTAGTTCGGAATCGTTGAGTTAAGACGAAACGTGATTGGCGAACCAACTAGGGGAGCCGGACGATTGGTCTACTACCGGCCGCCTCAACTTACTTGGTCCACGGATTGAGGATGTCCTTCAGAACTGGCTCGAAGTCTGCAGTATTGCGAGTTACCAGAGTAAGCCGATGAAATTCGGCTGTGGCGGCAATAAAAGCATCCAGTGGCTCAATTCGATGCCCGGCAGCTTCACTCCTTGCGATGATTCTTCCGCACAGATCAGCGGCTGTCGCGTCAATCGTCAGAATTCTTCCCTCAAAGCGCAATAGCAGCTCGTCTTCCAGCCAAGCGGTCACGCGCTTCCGCCGCGTGCCAGCCGGCATGCGCTCAATACCGTAGCGCAGCTCAGTCAGTGTCACAACGCTCAGAAAGGCGCGATCTTCATCTACCCCGGCGAGCCACTCAGTCACACCGGGATTCGGATACGGCTTTATCGACTCGGATACAACATTCGTATCCAGCAAAAAGCTCACAAGTCAATCTTCCGCAGATTGCCATGCAAGCGCTTGATCTTCACGCCGGAATTACGTAGCGGCGAAGAAGCGAAGAATTCGGCGAGATTACCCTTACGTTTTGTTTTCCGCTCCCACTCGTCTGCCGCCACAACTACCACAGCCGTTCGTCCGTTGCGGGTAATAGTCTGTGGCCCATCCGACTTCGCTCGCTCGATCACCTGACTAAACTTGGCCTTTGCCTCAGCAACCGTCCATGTATGAGTACTCACTCGGGAATCTCCTCAAACTCGTTAAATGGTCACATGGGTCATGATAGTCATCATCACAAATTTAAGCAATGCCTTCTGCCTAGCGGAAGTATTGGGAACCAACGTTACCGACCGCACTGGCTCGGTGATAATCTGCGACAACGAGACGAAAACACTCTATTCAGCCACCCTCCGTTCCTGTAATCTTGCCTGTCACTTTCACAACCTTCAGGAGCCTTGGACGCCTTTGGGCGCATCGCATGCGTATTGTCGATCTCATCCGCAGGAAGCGTGACGGGCACGAACTCACGCGCGAAGAAATCCAATTCATCGTCCGCGGATATACCGAGGCTCAATTTCCCGACTATCAGATGGCAGCCTGGCTGATGGCGGTGTTGCTGCGCGGGATGTCCGGGAAGGAGATCGCAACGCTCACTGAAGCGATGCTGCACTCCGGAGTGACGCTCGACTGGTCTGATCTGCCGGGAAAGAAGGTCGACAAACACTCAACCGGGGGCGTAGGCGATAAGACTTCGCTCATCCTTGCACCGATTGTGGCCGCTGGCGGCCTTTTGGTGCCGATGATCAGCGGACGCGGGCTTGGACACACCGGCGGCACGCTCGACAAGCTGGAGGCTATTCCGGGTTTCAATGTAAGTCTCGCGCCTGACCGAATGCGCGAGGTTCTTGCCAAATGCGGGATGGTGCTGGTGGGACAAACGGAAAAGATCGTGCCCGCCGACAAGAAGATGTACGCGCTGCGCGACGTGACCGGTACTGTAGAGAGCCCGGCTCTCATCTGCGCGTCGATCATGAGCAAGAAAATCGCCGAAGGCATCGACGCGCTGGTGCTCGACGTGAAGACGGGCTCGGGCGCATTCATGAAGAAAGAGGCCGACGCCGTCCACTTGGCCAAATTGATGGTCGAGACCGGAGTCCGCATCGGCAAGCGCATGGTCGCACTAATCACCAACATGGATCAGCCGCTTGGACTGTACGTTGGAAATGCGCTGGAAGTAGTCGAATGCGTCGAAGTTCTCAAAGGCCGTGGACCAGCCGATCTTCGCGATTTGAGTATCGAGCTTTCTGCATGGATGTTTTACCTGGGAGAGAAGACAGACTCGGTCGAGCAGGGACGGACGCTCGCCAAACAGATGATCGCGAATGGCTCGGCCTTTGAGAAGTTCTGCGAAGTCACTCTGCTTCAGGGCGGAGATGCTGAGGCTCTGCGCGATGTGAGCAAGCTGCCGCGTGCTCGCAATCGTCGCGAGGTGCGCAGCCCACATGCCGGCTATGTTCACTCGATCAACTCAGAGCACGTGGGAATCGCAAGTCTGGTGCTCGGCGGCGGACGAGACAAGAAAGAAGATGCGGTTGACCACGCCGTGGGAATCATTCTGCACAAGAAAGTCGGCGACGCTGTCGCTCAAAACGAGCCGATCTGCACGCTGCACTACAATTCCGACGCGCGCCTCAGAGAAGCCGAGTCCTTGATCGCATCGAGTTACCAGATAAGTGCAAAGCAAACTGCGGCGCCTGCGAAATTGATTCGCCAGGTGATTGAAGGAAGTTCTACGCCAGCGGTGCACGCTTCTTAGCCGGGCTATTCAAATCCACGAGAGAAGAGAACCAACGAATGATCAGACTTACAGGCTTGATCGGCATGGTTGGGATTATTGGCTTGGCGTACGTATTTTCTACGAATCGCAAAGCGATTCGTCTTCGAACTATTCTTTGGGGGCTTGGACTGCAGCTCGTCTTCGCACTCATCGTGCTGCGCTGGACCTTTGGCCAACACTTCATGAAAGCGGCGGGCGACGCCGTCACCAAACTGCTCTCTTACTCATCAGCCGGAGCGGCATTTGTTTTTGGGCAGCTCGGTATTAACTTGCCCCCGGTCGGATTTGTATTCGCCTTTCAGGTGCTTCCGACGATTATTTTCATTTCCGCGTTCTTCGCGGTGCTGTACTACCTCGGCATCATGCAACTGGTGATTCGCTTCTTTGCGTGGCTGATGAAGCTCACGATGAAAGTGAGCGGCGTGGAATCGCTCAACGTAGCCGCTTCAATCTTCATGGGCCAGACCGAGGCCCCGCTTACCATTCGCCCATTCCTGCCGGAGTGCACACGCTCTGAGCTGATGACGATCATGACCGCCGGCATGGCGCATGTCTCGGGCGGAATTATGGCAGCCTATATTGCGTTTGGCGCCAAGGCTGAGCATCTACTCGCAGCCGTAATTATGACTGCGCCCGGCACGATTCTCATGGCGAAGATGCTGGTGCCGGAAACCGAAACGCCGAAGACAGAAGGTAAAGTTGAGATGTCCAAGGAGGATATGCACCGCGACGATAACATCCTTGGCGCGATTGCCCGTGGGACCATCGACGGCGGCCAGTTAGCCTTCAATGTCGCGATCATGTTGATTTCCTTTATCGCGCTGGTCGCACTGATCAATGGTATCTTCGGTGGAATTCACCAGCACATCGCAAGGTTTCCGGACAGCCTTCAGAGTCTTCTTGGACATGTCTTTGCTCCCGTCGCATACGCCATCGGAATTCCCTGGAAAGATGCGGTGTCGGTTGGAAACTTGCTTGGGACTCGTATGGTGATCAATGAACTGATTGCATATCAGTCTTTGGGAGTCGTGAAGGATGCGCTGGATCCGCGATCCGTAACGATCGCGACATTTGCGCTCTGTGGCTTCGCCAACTTCTCATCCATCGGAATTCAGATCGGGGGAATCGGCGCGCTGGCTCCAAACAAACGGTCTGAATTAACAAAGCTCGGATTTCGCGCGATGCTCGCAGGCACGATGGCGAATTTAATGTCGGCTTCGATCGTGAGTCTCCTGGTGCAACATTGATTAACCAAGAAAGTCTTTCACCACGGAGACACGGAGGCACGGAGAAAAGCGAGTTGAGGACTAAAACCGGAATCAGCCATACATCAAACATCGCGCAGGCATCAGTGTGCGCGCATCAAGCCGTTTCGATCCTCTTTGCTTCTTCATCCTTTACTCACGTTTCTGTTTTGCCGCTCTCCGTGTCTCCGTGCCTCCGTGGTGAATTATGAAGCTTCAGGCGACGGACCAGTGGTCGCACGCGGGCGAAGCCTCTGAGTTCATCCTCAGCAAGACCGCGCTGCGTCCACGGCTCGCACTCGTTTTGGGGTCCGGTTTAGGAGCTTTCGCCGACGATCTGGAAGATCGTGTCGTGCTTCCCTACTCCACGATTCCGAACTTCCCGGTCTCGAGCGCCGAAGGACACGCGGGGAATCTAGTAATCGGCCGAGTCGGAGATGTTGCCGTAGCAGCCATGCAAGGCCGCGTGCATTACTACGAAGGTCACAGCATGGCACGCGTCACATTTCCGATGCGCGTGTTTTGCCGCATGGGAATCAAGGGAGTGTTGCTTACGAATGCCGCGGGCGGAATAGGTCCAAAGCTCAAGCCCGGATGCCTGGTCGTCCTCAGCGATCACATCAACCTGCAAGGTACAAATGCATTGATGGGCCCGAATGAAGAACGTTTTGGCCCGCGTTTTCCTGACATGACCGAAGCGTACTCAAAAGAATGGCGGGCGCTCGCGCTGGCCGAAGGAAAACGGCAAGGCGTCGACATCTACGAAGGTGTGTACGCTGCCGTGCCGGGGCCGAGCTATGAAACACCGGCGGAAATTCGATTTCTGCGAACGATCGGAGCAGACGTTGTCGGCATGTCCACGGTCGCAGAAGTGGTGGTGGCACGACACTGCGCCATGAAGGTGCTGGCTATCTCTGTGGTGACCAACATGGCAGCAGGAATTCTCGATCAGCCGATTGATCACGCGGAGGTTCTGGAAATTGGGCAGAGGATCAAAGGTCAGTTTGCCCAACTGCTCCAGGCGTTGATTCCGCGTTTGACGAGCTCGCTAAATTAACAGGGAAATTTACAGGGAAAATTTCCGGGGCCTTCTTGGCCTCTGGCAGAAATCCGCGTCTTTAGCGGGGATTTCGCGATTGCTGCTGTTTGGGCGGGAAAATAACAGGGAATTAATTGCAGCGGAACAGGGAATAAACGAGGGCTGAACAGGGAATTCGAACGAAATAACAGGGGAATTGCTCCAATCCATGTGCGCTGGAGCCTCACAAAAAGCAGGAAGCTGCTTCCGTTGGTCTCCATGCGCGTTCGCCGCACCGATTGTGATCGAGTCTGTTCGACTAAGGCAGCGAGCGACAACTTGGTACGTCACGTAGCGCGAGTGAGCCTAAGCATGTCTCTGAAAAAGATTCGTCTGCGTTCTTGAGTATTGCCGAAAGATTTTCCGGGGTAAACTTGCTCCCGTGAGTTTGCCGCTCACTAAAAAAAATTGAGAGGACACATGCCAATGAAAGGTAAGCAAATTTGCATAAAAGGAAAGTGCACAAATGCTAAACCAGAATCCGTCGCTATGTGCTCCTCAAATATCAGTCAATTATCGATCCACCTCACAGCTCAAGCCTAATTCCCGCAACCCGCGGAAACACAGCAAGAAACAATTAGATCAGCTAGCCCGAGCCCTTTTGCGATTTGGGTTCATCGTTCCCGTCCTGGTTAACGCCCAAGATCAAATTGTCGCTGGCCACGGGCGCATCGAAGCCGCAAAGCTGGCTGGCATTGAACAAGTGCCAACCATCTCGGTCGACCACCTCACCGACGCCGAGGCCACTGCGTTCATGATCGCGGATAACAAATTGACGGAAAACGCCGAATGGAATGAGGCGTTGTTAGGGGAACATTTCCAAGAGTTGGCCGCGCTGAATCTTGACTTCAACCTGGACATTACTGGATTCGAAGTGCCCCAAATCGATCTATTGATCCAAGGACTGTCACCCGACACCTCAGGTTAACTGTCGCGCGCCACTGCGGCATGAAAGTGCTCGCCATATCGGTGGTGACCAACATGGCGGCGGGGATTCTCGACCAGCCGATTAACCACGCAGAGGTTCTGGAGATTGGGCAGAAGATTAAGGGACAATTCGCCCGACTGCTTCAGGCGTTGATTCCGCGTTTGTCTGTCTCGCTAAATTAACAGGGAGAAAAAGTTAGCAGAGAGCGAAATCGACAAAAATCGGCTGGATTTCTCAATTTTAGCCAGGTTCCGCGAAATTAACAGGGAGAGATATCTGAGAGAACAGGGAGAGAGTTCTAGGAGAAGGGAGACTGGCTTGATGCGCAGTTGGCGGCTTCCCTTGCTTCTTTCCGACCTGCGAATAAGTGACGAGTGGGCTCTGGACTGCCTTCAGCGGTACCCAATTTTATAACCCCTAATATCGGAAAAGTACTATACTGTTATCCCCTTTTAAGAGGCTACGTTAGTCCCCCACAGCCTCGGTTGAAGTTTGTTTCCGTCTCAAGTTCAGTCGGGCCCAAACACCAAAACTGCACGAGAAATAAATGATGTTTGGCAAGCATGGGACTGTTGTCCTAAGAGCGATGGTCCTCATCGTGAGCCTGGCGCTTTGGACGGCCGGATGCGGCGGTGGGGGCGGATCTAACAACTTCTCATCCAGTTCTTCGCCCCCTCCAACAACAAACAATACGTCGACGGGAACAAACGTCTCCGTTCAACCGGCAGACGCAAACGGCGCAACGCCTGCCAAATTGACGTTCAGCAACGTTACCCAGGGGGGAATGACCTCCCTCACAATGGCGAGCACCGGGGCGGCGCCTCCTGCCGGATTCCTTGTCGGCAACCCCGCACAGTACTTCGACCTGTCCACTACGGCGGTCTTTTCCGGCACCGTTACCGTTTGCATCAATTACACAGCGATTACGTTCGTGAATTCGCCACGCCTCTTTCACTACAACGGGAGCGCCTGGGTCGATGTAACGATCTCGGTCGACACGGCAAACCACACGGTCTGCGGAAGCGTTACCTCTTTCTCTCCATTCGCAATTTTCCAGTCAGCCACGGCGCCCGCGATCACCAGTGCAGGCAGCGCAGCGTTCATGGTAGGCACTGCCGGTTCGTTCACCGTCACAGCCATCGGCTTCCCCACTCCTACGCTGACAGAAGTCGGATCCTTACCAAACGGGCTTTCCTTCACCGACAACCACGATGGCACGGCGAAGCTAAGCGGCACAGCGACGGTCCCCGGGAATTTCCCAATCACGATTACCGCGCACAACGGCGCAGCTCCGGATACAACGCAGAACTTCACGCTGATCGTCAATCAGGCGGCCGCCATCACCAGCGCGAACAACACCGCGTTCACTCTCGGTTCACTCAGTTCATTCACGGTAACGGCGACCGGCTTCCCCACTCCGACGCTGAGCGAGAGCGGTGCACTGCCGGCAGGTGTGACGTTCAACACCGCCACCGGAGTGCTGAGCGGAACTCCGACTGCCAGCGGTTCGTTCCCGATCTCATTCACCGCGCACAACGGCGTAGGCACGGATGCAGTGCAGAACCTCGCCCTGACCGTCAATCAGGCTTCGTCTTCGACGACAATCGCGAGTTCGCTGAATCCCTCGACCTTCGGAGCTGCCGTCACCTTCACGGCCACGGTCACAAGCACCGGCGGCACGCCTACAGGCACAGTCACCTTCAAAGACGGCACCACCACACTGGGCACAGGAACCCTGACTTCCGGCACGGCGACGTTCAACACTTCGACGCTTTCCTCCGGACCCCATTCGATCACCGCGCTCTACGGCGGCGATACCAACTTCCAGGCGAGCACCTCTTCGGCACTGAGCCAGACCGTCAATCAGGCTTCGTCGGCGACGGCAGTGGCGAGTTCGCTGAACCCCTCGACCTTCGGAGCTGCGGTCACCTTCACGGCCACGGTCACCAGCACAGGCGGCACACCGACCGGCACGGTGACCTTCAAGGACGGCAGCACCACACTGGGCACAGGAACCCTGACTTCCGGCACGGCGACGTTCAACACTTCGACGCTTTCCTCCGGACCCCATTCGATCACCGCGCTCTACGGCGGCGATACCAACTTCCAGGCGAGCACCTCTTCGGCTGTGAGCCAGACCGTGAGTCAGGCTTCGTCGGCGACGGCAGTGGCGAGTTCGCTGAACCCCTCGACCTTCGGAGCTGCGGTCACCTTCACGGCAACCGTCACCAGCACAGGCGGCACACCGACCGGGACGGTGACCTTCAAGGACGGCAGCACCACACTGGGCACAGCAACGCTGACTTCCGGCACAGCGACGTTCAACACTTCGACGCTCGCCACCGGACCGCATGTCATCACCGCGATCTACGGCGGCGATTCCAACTTCCAGTCGAGCACGTCTGCGGCGGTGAGTCAGACCGTGAGTCAGGCTTCGTCGGCGACGGCAGTGGCTAGTTCGCTGAATCCCTCGACTTTCGGAGCGGCCGTCACCTTCACGGCAACAGTCACAAGCACCAGCGGCTCTCCGACCGGCACTGTGACCTTCAAAGACGGCATCACCACACTGGGCACCGGTGCGCTGACTTCCGGCCAGGCGACCTTCAACACTTCCACACTCGCCCTTGGACCGCATGCCATCAATGCTGTCTACGGCGGCGATACTAACTTCCAGTCGAGCACCTCTTCGCCTCTGACTCAGACCGTCAATCAGGCCTCGTCTTCGACGGCAGTTGCGAGTTCGCTGAATCCGTCGACATTCGGAGCCGCCGTCACCTTCACAGCAACGGTCACCAGCGCCGGTGGCACGCCTACCGGCACCGTAACCTTTCAAGGCGACACCACCACTCTGGGCACTGGTACGCTGGCTTCCGGCCGGGCGACATTCAACACTTCGACGCTTGGCATCGGATCCCACGTGATCACTGCGGTCTACGGCGGTGATACCAACTTCCACTCGAGCATGTCTTCGCCACTAAACCAAGCGGTCAATCAATCCCCTGTCATCACGAGTGGAAACAACACGACCTTCAAGGTCGGAGATGCCGGCTCGTTCAACGTTATCGCGACTGGTTTCCCCATTCCGAATCTGACGGAAGCAGGAACGCTTCCGCATGATGTCACGTTCACAGACAACCATGACAGCACGGCAACGCTGAGGGGAACGCCCACGGTGAGCGGTAGTTTCCCAATTACGATCACCGCGCACAACGGTGTGATTCCTGATGAGACGCAGAACTTTACTCTCACCGTGATGCCGGCGACCCTGCAGTCGATCACTATCAACGCCATCAGCGGTTCGATCGCAAAAGGAACGACCGATCAGTTCACCGCTACCGGAAGTTTCAGCGATGGCACGACGCAGGACTTGAGTACCGTCGTGACGTGGAAATCGGACAATCCGGGAGTAGCTAGCATCAGCGCCTCCGGTTTGGCGACCGGAGCTTCGGTCGGTTCCGCGAACATCAGCGCCAGCCGCAGCGGGATCACTTCGAATACGCTTCCGCTGAGCGTAACTCCGGCCACTCTAGGATCCATCACCATCAGCGCCGCAGAGCCTTCTATCGCGAAAGGCACGAGCGATCAATTCACGGCGATTGGAACATTCAGTGATGGCACTACGCAGGATCTGACGAACTCTGTGAGCTGGCATTCCTCCAACGAAAGTGCGGCAACCATCACCGCCAACGGACTCGCGACTGGTGTTTCGGTCGGCTCCAGCGACATCAGCGCTACTCAGAACGGCGTTACGTCCGGCAATTTTCCGCTCTCTGTCACTCCGGCTGTGCTGGAGTCAATTGTCATTTCTGCTGCGAAGACTTCCATCGCGAAGGGGACCAGCGTTCCGTTCACGGCAATCGGAACGTTTAGCGATGGCAGCACTCAGGATCTAACAAACGCAGCAACCTGGAATTCCTCCGATAGCACAATCGCAGGCATCAATGCTGCAGGCGTGGCTACGGGAATCAGCCTCGGCTCGACTGACATCAGTGCCACGCAGAGCGGGGTTACTTCAAACAAATTCACACTGACCGTCACTCCGGCTGTGCTTCAGTCGATCATGATCAGGGCGGACCATACCTCGATCGCCAAGGGCACGAGCATTCAGTTCACCGCTATTGGCACCTTCAGCGATGGCACTACCCAGGACCTGACTAACTCCGCAATCTGGACCTCCTTGACTCCTAACGTAGTCAATATCGATAACGGCGGGATGGCCACGGGAGTCACAGTGGGTTTGAGCAGCATCACTGCCAGCAAGGGCGGTGTCACGTCGAATACGTTCTCTCTTGCGGTAACCGCGGCAATGCTGCAATCGATTAGCGTTAGCCCGACGAGCGCGTCAATTGTTAAAGGGCTGACACAGCAATTCACTGCAAAAGGCACCTTCACGGACGGGACTACTCAGGATCTGACCACCTCCGTGATTTGGAGTTCCTCGAATCAAGCGGTGGTGAACATCACCGATGATGGACTGGCCACGGCTGTCACAGTTGGGTCCAGCAACATTACGGCAGCCCAACATGGGATCAGTTCAGATCCTACGGTGCTGACGGTACTACCGGCCACGCCTACGATCACCTGGGCCAATCCGGCAGCCATTACCTACGGCACAGCACTCAGCGCGTCGCAATTGAACGCCACTGCCACTGTGCCAGGTAGCTTCACATACATGCCTCCAGCTGGCACCGTGCTGAGAGCAGGCAATCAGACGCTGTCGGTGAAGTTCACTCCCGCGGACACGGTCAATTACGAGACGGTAACCACTTCAGTGAGCGTCAATGTGAACCTAGCGGTGTTGACCGTCACCGCACAGAACGCCTCGCGCACCTATGGAGCCGCGAACCCTGCCTTCAGCGCAATCATCACCGGCTTCGTCAACGGGGATACGGCGAGTGTAGTGAGCGGAACTGCGAACCTGAGCACGACCGCGACACAGGTGTCGGGCGTCGGCAGCTATGCGATCACCGCCACTGCGGGAACGCTCACTGCCACCAACTACACCTTCACCTTCGTCAACGGCACGCTGACAGTGAATGCGGCCGTGCTGACTGTTACAGCACAGAACACCTCGCGCACCTACGGAGCCGCGAACCCGACGTTCACTGCACTCATCACCGGCTTCGTCAACGGGGATACGCAGAGCGTAGTAAGTGGAACTGCGAACCTGAGCACGACCGCGACACCAGCCTCGAACACAGGCAGCTATCCCATCACCGCCACTGCGGGAACACTCACTGCCGCCAACTACACCTTCACCTTCGTCAACGGCACACTGACGGTGAATGCGGCCGTGCTGACTGTTACAGCACAGAATGCATCGCGCACCTATGGAGCCGCGAACCCGACGTTCACTGCGCTCATCACCGGCTTCGTCAACGGGGATACGGCGAGTGTAGTGAGCGGAACCGCGAACCTGAGCACGACCGCGACACAGGCGTCGGGCGTCAGCAGCTATGCGATCACCGCCACTGCGGGAACGCTCACTGCCACCAACTACACCTTCACCTTCGTCAACGGCACCCTGACGGTGAATGCAGCCGTGCTGACTGTTACAGCACAGAACGCTTCGCGCACCTATGGAGCCGCGAACCCGACGTTCACTGCACTCATCACCGGCTTCGTCAACGGCGACACA